>ERZ1740067.1-NODE-1-length-507268-cov-11.551228_pt1 | contig 507268 bp, 471 predicted proteins | sample MGYA00581736_ERZ1740067 | MGnify/ENA primary metagenome ERZ1740067 (study PRJEB43018, sample SAMN04849236) | marine metagenome | isolation source: floating plastic debris | place: Pacific Ocean | collected 2008-08-27 | study: EMG produced TPA metagenomics assembly...
GATGCACATCCGATGGCATCGACATCACCCTCTCCGACCCCGCTGCCCCGGCCATAACCGTGATTTCATCCGACGGGCCCAGCCAGTGCGACGGGGACGACGGGCAGATCCTACTCGGGTTCACCAACGTGGACGACGGCACCGGCTATACCCTCGCCTATTCCGACGGGGCCGACGACCAGACCTTCACCGATGTCGAGGTATCCGGCGGACAGGCCACCATAGAGGACCTCGAGGAGGGCACCTACGACAACATCACCATAACCGTCTCGGGATGCACATCCGATGGCATCGACATCACCCTCTCCGACCCCGCTGCCCCGGCCATTGCCATCAACGGCTTTGCCTCGCCTACAACTTGTGGAGGAACCAATGGTAGCATATCCTTTGACTTTACAGGGATACCGGATGGAATTTATAATATCGATTACGATGGAGGGTCGTTTAACAACGTTAGCATTATTGGCAATACTGCTGTTATAACTAACTTATCAGCAGGGACTTATGATAATATTAGCATAACAGTAAATTCTTGTATTTCTGCTGAGTTCCCCGATGTAACCTTGAACGATCCAGCCACTCCCACTATTACATTGGTGGGCAGTACACATCCGACAGCTTGCGGACTAACTGACGGTACCATAACTCTATCCTTTACCGGAATAGCGGATGGTATATATGACATTGATTATGAAAATGGTGTGTTCTTTGGACAAGAAATTGCTTTTGGGCAGACCATAATTCAGAATCTGGGTGAAGACACATATAACGATATTAGTATAACAAAATTTGGATGTAAATCTCTTGAAAATATTGATGTAGTTTTAAGTACTCCACCGCCACCAGTTCTAGATGGAATTGCAAATCAGGTTTCTTGTAATACCTATACCCTTCCCAGCATTTCAGGGTCAAACTTATCCGGAAGCGAAGCATATTATGATGAAACAGGTGGGGGAGGCACCCAATACTTACCAGGAGATGAAGTTACTAGTACCAAAACTTTATACATTTTTAGTCCTGGAACCGGAAATTGTCCTGATGTTGAAAGTTCATTTACCATAACTATAAACACCTTATCAGTATCTGTAATAGCAACGGCTGAGTCTTGCGTCGGTGAAGCTGATGGAAGTATTAACGTTACCATAAATAATGGGACAGGGCCATTTAATATACAATTAAACTCAGGTGCTTCACAAGTCTTTCCTAATAACGTATTTGCTCTAGAAAACCTTGGTACCGGAAATTACCTACTGGACATTACAGATGCCGATGGATGCCAAACCACATCCAGTATAGAAGTGATGGCCGGGCCAAATCTAGAGGCTTCGGTAACGTCCATTACTTCATGTAAATCAGGTTCGGCCATTAACACCATTCAAGTAGATTTTGTGGATTCGTCCGTGGCTTCCAACGTGCTGTACGCCCTAGATTCAAACAATCCAGAAGATTTTATTTTGGCTCCTGATTTTGGCAATATCCCTTCTGGAAATCATATTGTATCAATTCTCCATACCAACGGATGTTTGGTAAATATTCCATTCGTTGTTCCAGAAAATCTTGAGTTGGAGTTAACGCTCACTGGAATTGCTTCTGCCACAATTAGTGCAAATGCGACAGGTGGTGTTCAACCCTACACGTATTTCTTCGGCAGTGCCCTCGGAAGTACTGACAATACTTATACTACAACTCAAAATGGAACCCTCATTGTTCGCGCAGTGGATGCGAATGGATGCGAGGTCATTAGTGTAATAGAAATAAACTTGGATTTTGAGGATATTGAAATCCCGGACTTTTTTACACCTAACAACGATGGCCAAAATGATTTTTGGAGACCCCGAAACATAGAACCCTATCCCAATATTGAAACTTCAATTTTTGATCGCTATGGGAGAAGTATTAAAATAATGGGAGTTCTCGATAATGGTTGGGATGGATTCTACAATGGTAAACCGCTGCCTGCGGGAGATTATTGGCATATCGTTAAACTGAATGACGGATCTGGACGTGAATTTGTTGGGCATTTTACGCTGTTCCGATAAATGAAATTAAATAATGAAGAAAACAGTATTTATCATATTAGTATTGGGAGCTTTTGTGGTTCGTGGGCAGGAATTGACCATCCCACAACTTTCCCAGTATTTGTCAGACAATCCTTTTTTAATGTCGCCCTCCTATGCCGGAATTGGCAATTATGTGAAAGTGCGAATGAATGGGCTGACCCAATGGGTTGGAATTCCTGATGCACCAGATACCCAATCGCTCTCTGCAGATGTTCGATTAGGTAACAGGTCTGGAATTGGTCTAGTTCTTTACAACGACTCCAATGGAGAGACCCAACAAAGGGGCAGTAAGGTCTCCTTTGCGCATCATTTAACCATTGACAGATATGAAGACCATTTTCTATCCATGGCCTTGTCCTTCAATCTCAACCAGTTTAGGATCGCCATAGAAAATTTTGACGATAACAATGATTTGGGAATTAACAACGATAGGGCTTCAAGTAACCCCAATTTTGACATAGGCACCCTCTACAGAAAAGGAAATTTTTATTTAAGCCTAAATGTTGCAAACCTTTTGAACAAGGATTTTGAAAAGTTCAATTTTCTGTTTGAACCCAATGTATTAAGAAACTATTATTTGTACTCTGGATATAAATTCAGAAAAAGTAGAAGAGCCGATTTTGAATGGGAACCTTCAATATTCTTTCAATATTTTGAAAGTGATGGGCGTTCCGTGACGGATTTAAATCTGAAATTCAGAAAATATGATTTTATCAATTACTACTATGCGGGTATTACCTATCGATTTTTAAATGATCAGGTTGCACAGCCCCTTTATGTGGCTCCGATAATCGGACTCAACAAAGGTGGTTTTTACTTTGGTTACTCTTATCAAATCATCCTCAACGAATTGTTGGGATATTCCAGCGGAACGCATGTTCTAACACTTGGCGTGGATCTTTTCCAAGGAATTTCCAACTGTACATGTACTTATTAATCTTTTAAAAACACGTATGAAATATGATTTCAAAAAAGAAAAGGGTACTTTTTAAAAGTACTATTGCAATTGCAATTGCTTTATCAAGTTGTAGCAAGGATAACGAAGTTGATTCGAACTCCGCCGAAAAAGAACGGATTATTTCTTTTACTACCTCAGATACTATAATCCGAATTACCGTTGATGGTCATGATATTCCTGTTTACCTTTCCCTTCCCAGAGATTGCAATGAAGAAACCTTTCCGGCGGTGGTAACATTGCATGGATCTAATGGTCTATGGTCGGACGCCGATTCGGGAAAGGGATTGTCCAGACAGTTTAAAGATTGGCAACAAGTTTTTGCGCAAAACTGTGTTGTTGGTGCTTTTGTTGATAGTTACACACCAAGGGGTGTGACCACTAGAACCGGAAAATTCAGGAACCTTCCGGATAATATTCCGATAAGCGCCCAATATGTGAGGCCTAGGGACGCCAATGCAACCTTAAAGTTTCTTCAAAATTTAAAATCTCCCAACGGTAAACCCCTGATTGATGAAAACCGCATTGGACTCCTAGGTTTCTCCGACGGTGCAAGTGCCACAATGGCTTCATTGATTGATTTGGACCGTGTTCCCGAAAATTTTGAATGGACGCAAAGCCAAGATGGCAGGACTTACAATCTATCAGATGGCGTACTGCCTCCTCAACCCAAACCTGAAAATGCTTTTACAGGAGGTGTGTTTTACTACGGTGGTTCCGTTGGTTACAATTACTGGGGAAAGCATCCTTGTGGTTCAGAAGCGATGGAAAACAATGTTTTTTATCCTTATGCTCCCATGTTTTTTCATATTCCTTCAGATGACAACCTTACGGAAAACACCTTGTGTATGATTGAAGTTCTTCAAAGAAAAGGTGCTCCAATTGAAATGCAGTTCTACCCAAATGCATCTCATGGGTTTGATACTGATAATCTAAGTTCAAGCAGAAACGCCAGGGAAAAAACAATCTCTTGGTTCAAAAACCAATGGTCAAAATAGCCCAAATTCAATTTCGGACAGGAAATGGCCTTTTCAAGCTGTCCCACCCCTCATCCTCCTAAAGCCATATTTCGTTTTCTCGATAACCCCACGTAAAAGAACGAAAAAAATCCAGCCTCAAAATGATAAAATCAAAATTAACAGGGACCAACCGGCCCTATTAGCAATTATTAACTGAACCACGATGAAAGATAATTTTTTGGAAAAATGGATTTTAAACTTGGTAAAATCTGAATATGAGATTGGTAATATTTCGAAGAATGCCACTTATAAGTTTAAGGAACAAAAAGACGATTTTGTAGAAGTTACCTTGGAATGGGTCAATTCTGAGAATGATGAATGTAAAATTATATATAAAGCCCGGTCTTTCGGTAAAGAAAATCAATTGAGTGAAAGTGAGATTTTCAATAATCCGATTTTCAAGATGGAGAATTACTATACTCTTGAAATACATAGCTATATCAACAATGTTAAAAGAAGCTATAGTACCCGGAAGATCGTGGATTATGACGTGGACAATGTCATTGATCAATTAAATCATTTGGATGAAATCAAAAAAATAGGAACTCTTGAATAGCTGAGTGACGATTGATGTTCAATGCAACAATTACAGATAATCAAACTATCATGAAGCAGAAAGCCTCTTTGCTTTATTGAATATTGGTAGATAGAGAATCCTGTCCTAGTAGCAGTACTTTATCGGGAAAAAATGTATTTCATCCTATTTTTCCCATCCATCAATTGAAACCACGCATCCACATATTCCTACCCTCACAAACCATCATAAATCAGTTCCTTTAACCTAGGAATAAAGTATATTATTTTAATTGTAAAAATGTATTTATTAGTTATTGTTTGGGCCTTTATATGTGCCTTTTTAATTATCGCATATCCCATTTATTTATACAAAAAGTCATCCCACAGTTCCTTTTTAAATGAGAATGAACTTGAGAATAGCATCAATCAAGTAGAATTGTACTCTTTTGATTTGAAAAATAAACCAATGGGATGGTCTTTAACTCTAAAAATTCCAGAAATTACGGAAGAAGTTCTCTTTGAAAACACAATTCTATTTTATCTGGAAACTGATGAAACCTGTTTAAAGTTACCCATAAACAATGCAACCCTTGGGTATACGGCCAATGTATTCAAGAATATTGGAAAAGTCTACCTAACCTTTAAATGCCTTAAAGATGGAGTAACCAATTATAGCACACCCCCATGTCATCTTCACAGTTTGAAAGTCTTACTGCTAAAATCCCAATGTTCACTTTCTATCAATTCCAAGATTTACAAAAGTCCTGGCAACCACCGGGCTTACCAATTGCTTAAACTTGCCAATATCAACATTCACGATTATGAAGAAACCTTGGGTTACTTAAGTAATATCAGCAAAATACATTTTAAGGGGCATTATAAAAACCGAGTTATGATACCACAATGTAAAAAATCAAATTTTTCTTCAAATCAAGAACTTATGCCCGAGCTTTCTGGCAGAGGTGTTTAAAATAATCCACATTGCGTTTTTCTATAACATAATCTTGAACTATTTGGTTTTTATGATTAGCGGTAAACTAAGCCTTCGGTGCAGAATGGAATCTTTCCATATAGATTTTAAAAAACTCACATCTTTGAGATTTTTCCCATCCGTCAATTGAAAATGGGCATTTATCAATTGTGACATCATTTTTTCCAGAAAACAAAGACATTTGATGTCATAATAATGTAATAAACAATTTAAGCTTAATTATAAAATTTCAGACTTTTTCAATCTTGTGTTACAAAAATTCTTTTCTGGATTTTACTTTATAGGTTGGGCCGCTGTTATCTTCTTCTTACCCGTTTCTTGGTGTGGTGTCATTGGAAGGACAGCGGCCTTTTTAGAAGGAAGTTATTGCAAAACTTCATTTTTAAGTTAAAAAGGATCACGCTTGATTGAAAACAAACCGATATGATTTAAAAGTAAAGTATACGCTTCTTTTTGACCAGTTAAAACCGAGATGAAGAATTTACTTGTTCTACACATAATATATTATCCTAACCTGCCGTGATAATACTTTTGAAATTAGCCTAAAAGCGAGTATGGGGTTATGCTGCGAAAGGCCAAACTAAAAAAGGACACGGCGGGTTTTTAAATTACTATACTATAACTGGTTTGAATTTCCCTTGGCAAACCAACTCTTAAACACCAGGAAACAAAACACCTACCTTGTTAAAACCTTATTTTTTTTGTACAAAATTCTTATTATATAGTATTTACAATATTTATATGCACTGTAAATCAGTAATTTCTATGCTTTTGTTTGTTAAAAAAATGATTTTAATCGTAGTAGGTTTTATTTTTGAATAAACCATAAATCTAGTAAATAGCTCTTGTAGTTAATTTTTCGTTATACGTTTCCGGACCAATTCAAACAAAAACACACCTTAGTTAAAATACCAGGTTTTGTATCTTCCTGAAACGGAGCAACACTTCATTGTAAATGGATAAGCTAATAGGCATTTTTCTGTTTTTTCTTTTAGGGCTTTTTACGGCCTATTGCCAAGAAGATAATTTGAATAAATACAAGGAGGTTCCCTTCTCCATTTTTGAAGGAAAAAGTCAGACGGAAGACTTATCCCAGCTGTTGGCATCCAAGCCTACATTCATTCCATTCAAGGAATTTGACAAAGATTCCAAATTCTCCCAAACTTATTGGTTGAAAGTGAATCTTACTAAAGAGTTCGATACCTTGCTCACCAGAAAACAGTGGAGACTACATACTTCTTCGTTTGAATTTGCAGAAATGTATTTTAATTCTTCCGAAGGAATTGATAGCTATACCTTTGGAGTGTACAACATGTCCGAAACAAGAAGTTCCGTGGACTACCATCCAGGCATACCTTTTGAATCAAGTTCACTTATAGATGGACATCTTTACATCAAGTTTTACTTTTTAGATGCCCCTTACAATTTTTTGAAAAAAATACGGATTTTCTATACATCGGAAGAAACCAACGAGTTTTTTTCCAAATACTACTCACAGGGCCAAGTCAACAAATTCTTTCAACACTATGCATTCTTTGGCCTATGCCTCATTGTTTTTATATGCTTTGTATTTATCTATGGAGTAGTACAAAAAAGAGAATTTCTTTATTATGCGTTATATGTATTCTTTAGCGGAGTGTACTTGGTTACGCCAGACCTGCCCTTTGATTACGTTATTCATCTAATTCACAATCGTATAGCACATTTTTTTCTACTGTCTTCGCAAATCTATATCAACCTTTTTTATTGTTTATTCCTTATATACTATTTGAATACCCGTAAAGACTATCCAAAACTCCATGTTTTTCTAAAAGGGATAATTATCATCTTAACTGTAACAGTATTTGCCGATATCTTAGGAAAACTACTAGGCTTCAACATACTCCGCTTTTATCTGTTTAATTTTCAAAGGATATTAATGACCCTTTTTGGAGTGGTTGGCATGATCTATCTTCTTCTGAAAGCCAAAAACCAGTTGGCGTATTTTATTGTTTTAGGCTCATTTTGCTATATGTTGGGAGCCTGGGGCTACTTCTTCTTTGCTGATTCCAGTTTCATGGTTGCCGGTATTGCTTTGGAAATCATCATTTTTACCTTAGGTATCGCCTATAAAATAAATTCGCAGTACAAAGCAAAGCTACTGTTACAAAAAGAGGTTTCCCAAAAAGAAATAAGTGCACTCCGGGCACAGATAAATCCCCATTTCATATTTAATTCGCTCAATTCAATACAACACCTAATTTTAACCGATGATAAAATGGGCGCGCTCAAATACTTGAATCAATTTGGAAAGTTGACCAGAAGTGTCCTGGACAATTCCAACCAAACTAAAGTGAGCCTGACCGATGAAATAAAAGTACTGCGCTCCTATTTAGAATTGGAATCATTGCGGTTTGATAACACTTTTTCCTATAAAATTGAAATAGATGATGTCTTGGATACAGAAGATGTGGAAATTCCCTTACTTCTGATACAACCGTTTGTTGAAAATTCAATAATACACGGTTTGATGCCTAAACAATTTGGGGATAAAAAATTAATCATCCGATTTAAATTAGAAGGAGAAGACTTAATTTGCGAAGTAGAAGACAATGGTGTTGGAAGAATAGCCTCACAAAGCCTCAAATCGACAACAAAAAAGTCGAGAGGTATGGAAATCACAGAAAAACGACTAAAATTGATTTCCAGTTCCAATCGCAAAGACGCCAATATAAATATCGAGGACAAACTTGATGCGAAAGGAGAAGCCTCTGGAACGAAAGTCATTATTAGAATTTTAGCAGCTTAGGAAATAGTATGGTTTTAAAAGTAGTAATAGTTGAAGACGAGAAACACAGCAGAGAAACACTGAAGACATTGCTCGAAGAATTTTGCCAAGATGTTAAGGTAATCGCAATGGCAAGCTCAGTTCCAGAAGCTGTGAAAGTATTGTCCATTTTTAGTCCCGATGTGGTCTTTCTGGACATAGAATTACAATCGGTTGAAGGTTTTGAGGTACTCAACCAGATAGAGCATCCTGACTTTGAGGTTATTTTCACAACTGCCTTTGAAAAATATGCCATTAAGGCCATTAAATTCAGTTCCTTGGATTATCTGTTGAAACCCATTGATTTGGAGGAACTGAAACAGGCCGTTGACAAGGCCCGTAGCCGAATGGATACGAGTATTTATCGACAACAGATTGAAACGTTGATGCTCAATCTGGGACAAGGGCCTCAAAAACAAGAAAAAATCTGTCTGGCGACAACCTCTGGCATGGAATTCATTCTTATCAATGAAATAATTCTTTGCAAAGCCGATGGTTCTTATACTTCATTTACCTTAAAAGATGGCAATACCCTTTTAGTGAGCAAACACCTCAAAGAGTATGAAAACTTATTGGCCGACCACAAATTTATGCGGGTTCATAACAGTTACCTCATCAATTTAAAAGAAGTCAAAAAATACATTAAGTCAGACGGCGGTTATATTATAATGAGCAATGATATGCATGTAAGCATTTCTCCCAGAAAGAAAGATGACTTACTAGAGTCCATGAAGCGGTTGTAATACCTAAAGACTTATAAACATCTGCCCTTTTTGGGTGCAAACACGTAGGTAGTGTTGCCTTGTTTCCATTTTCCGGCCAAAAGGTTCTGTATATTCACAGGATAATACGTTTTTTGATCATTAGCGTCCGTTACCTCCAAATAAAATGCATTTTCATATTCCAGAACCTGCCATTTCCCTGAGTTTTGGGCGACACCAGCCCCAGAAGCCCTATTGTTCCTATTGCTGGTATTTTGAGAGCCCTTTACATTGAAAGAGCCATCATAGTTGTAATAATAGGTTCCATCTGAACAAAAATCAACATAGGTGATCGCGCTGGAACTTGAATCCAAAACAATAGAAGAACTGGTATAAATCACCAATTGGCCATTATTTACATATTCCCTCAATTTGGACAGATTATCTTGGGAATGGCCATCAAACATGAACAAAAAAAGTAACCAGCAAAACGTGGGCAATCCTTTATTTACCATCATAAAACAAAACTCTTGGAATAATTTGGGGGAAGAATGTATCAGTAAAAGTAGGCCTTTTTATTATTCAACACTGAAATCAAAACTTGAATTAACTCTTTTTTAGCTCAAGATTTGTTCCCCTACCCCCTTTTATCGTTCCTCTCTACTAGTCCTTTGGTAAACTCATTTAATGCTTCGACCTTTTCTTCAAAGTCTCCCTTGAGCGTTTTGCGGTACTCGTTCAAGTTTTGAACCAAGTCATCAATGCGTTCAGGTAATACATCCTCAAAAAATTGCCGCAGCCGTTTCGCTGTGGTGGGTGATTTTCCATTGGTAGATATTGCAATCTTCACATTACCCTTGGTTACAATGCCTCCCATATAGAAATCACAAAAGGGAGGATTGTCTGCCACGTTTACCAAAATACTTCGTTCCCTACAGTCGTGATAGACCTCTTCGTTCACAGGCACTTTATCTGTGCAGGCGACGACCATGTGTTTCCCATCCAAGTAGTTTTTGTTGTAAATATCCCTGGTAATCTCCACATTATGGGCTAGGGCCAATTCCAAGGTATCCTCGAGAAATTCAGGGGCTACCATTTGTACTTTGGCATTGGGACTGGACTTCAGCAGGAAGGTCAATTTTTCAAGTCCCACATTACCTCCTCCAACAATCAATATTTTTAAATTGGAGACTTTTAAAAAAACTGGATATAATTCGTTACGTTCTTCCATTTCATCTTCACATTTCTTCAACGGTAACAAGATAGAAAGAAATGCTATTTTTTTATAATCGCCCCTTCACTGGATAAATCCTGTCTAATTACTTCAGCATTCCCTTTATAGAACAATTTACCGTTGGAGCTTGCTGTAATGTCGATTGTTTCGGAAACAGTGAGAAATGCATCGCTATCTGATGAGAGAACTATTCTCAGTTGTTCAACCTGTAAGGCATAGTCCTTAAATCTGCTATTGGAAGAAAGGACGGCATTCAATGTTCTAATATCGCCCACTACATCGATATCGCTATCAGAGGACAATTTAACATCTGCTTGATCAATGGCCACTTCTCCTTCCAATTCGGCCCCGGAAGAAAAATTCATAGCTGCCCTCCCACTATCTAAATATAATTTTGCTCTACTATTCGAAGAAGCCTCCATTGTAAAGTTATCTGCGGTAATATCCCCATCAAAGTGGGCGTCAGAGCTCAATACCACAGAAGCTGAAGCGGTATTTAGTGGTGCATCTAAAAAAATCGAGGCGTTGGAAGAAGCCTCAAAATCGGTTATTTCTTTTGCGGTAATGAACAAATTCAGGGTTTCTTTGCCTTTAATGTTTACATTGTTCTTCACCTTTACGATTAACTTTTCGTTTTGTTGAAAAACGTCTAACTTATCAAACAGATTGCTATTTGCTTCAATACGAACCCGCTGTTCCGTATCTGAAAAGTTCACATAGGCGTTGAAATCCGTAGCAACTTCCAAAGCTGTGAAAGTATCAAAATCATAATCCCGGGCAACTACTTCATCCGAGACCCGGACCGTTTCTGTGGAGCAGGAGGCGGCCAAAAGGGCAACCACCCAAATCCAATGGGTTTTAACTAATTTCATGATGTTTTTGTTTTAAGATTGATTACTTGTAAGTGACAGAAGTCCATTGAAAAGGAACAGCTTCCCAATCTCCTTTTCCTTCTTTTCTAAATACTTGATTATTTTCCGAAAAGACCCGTATCGCAATAATGGACATACGCTCCTGGCTTGCATGCTCTTTCATTGGTCCAAGGTTTTTTTGTACCGGTTTCTTCCCATATTGAAGATACCCAGCTTGATACCGATTTCACTGGTAAATCCATTGAGGCGATCAATAGGACTGTCCGATAATTCGATTTCACTGGAGAAACGGTATTTCACCCCAGCCTCAATTTGTACATATCGTGAAATATTGAAAAGTGCACTTACCCCGGGTTCCAGCACGAAGACGGCATCAATATCATCGTCATCAATATCGATATCCACATCATTGTCAATATCGTCTCGACTCACATAGCCCACGGCTCCACCTCCTAAGAAAAGTGGAAAGGAAAGGCTAACGCGCGATGTTCCAAAAAGAATGGGTTCCAAATGGAATCCCAAATAGCCTGCCAACAAATCATCGTTTTCCCCAGACCTTGGGTTAAAAATATCTTGGCGCGAGTACAATCCCTTGGCCAAAAAACCCACCTCAAATTGTCGGTTGGCAACATAGGCTACCTTAAAGCTCCCTACATAGGTGTCCTCTCCCTCAATTTCACCATATCCCATGGCGATTCCGAGGTATACCCCGTGCACCACGTTCCTTCTATCATTGAAAGTGATATATTCCCCATCATCATCCTGGGCGCTGATCAAAAACCCAAGGAACAGAAAAAATAAAAGTAAAAAGGTTGTTTTTTGATTGTTCATTTTGCTTGTTGAATTGATTGATTTCTTTTAAAGACAAAGCAACTTTTAAAAGGTTGCATCTCTTCTTTTTTTAATCATTTATGGTTATTATCCCTTTGGTTCCATTTATAGAAATGAAACCCGATTGATCCTCTCCATAGGTTGCCTCAATTTCCCGGAGTCTTCGGCCTTTATCCAAAACTTTGGAATTTACATTTTCAAAGGCCTTGGGCAACCGCACTACCCCCTGCTCCAGAGTGGCCGTAAACCGATGGGAAAAACCGGATACATTCAGTGTAATTTCACAAGATTCCTGTTCAAAGGATATTTCAGCCCGAGGTTCAATGAACTGGGCTATTCGAAAATCAGTAATCTTCGTATCCAAATCCACTTCTTTCATCAGGCGTTGTATATCTAGGGTAGTGAACTTTAAGCTACCAGAAACAGAACCTATCTCTTCAATGGCAATGTCATCTTTATTGGAATAGATTTCGAGGAACCTAACCGCATTGATGTTCATATCCGTACCGCTACTGCTCAAGCGAAGACGATTTGAGTTTTCCATTTCCAACTCTCCATTTTTCAGGTTTAAGTTGGCATACTCCAGGTCTTGTGTCCGAACTTTTCCAAACTTAAGGACAATATCTACTTTATTGAGGTCTTCCGTTACCCATAAATCACCATGTTCCACCAACGCGTTCAGGGGGCCGCTCCAACTTTCTATGACCACATCTCCAAATCGATTGGTTACGCGGAGTTCTGCCTTGGCCGGTAAAAAAACTTCATAGTCTATCTGTACATGGCTCTTGTCAAAATCAACGGGATTCGTCTTATTGAAAAAGTCAGCAAACCATCCTGTGTTCTTTTTGGTAATCTTGGAGACCACGGCCACATAGTTGGAGCCTGATTTGAACTCAGGATTGATTCGACCCAATAAACTTTGGGCACTCTCTTTTTTTCTGTGGTTGACACGTATAGAAACTTTAATGGCCACCTTATCCTGCTCCCATCCTGTAACATCTATATTTCCATATTTGTTCTCTATCTGAAACTCTCCTGCATCAGAGAGTTCAAAACTCCTTTCCACAATTTTGGACATCCTTTCCTGCGCGGTTCCCACGTATGCCGAAAACAGCATAAAAGCTATCCAAAATGCTATTTTATAGGGTGTATCCATATTCTTTTTCTACTTTTTTAGAATCGTTGATCTGTCTCAATAAATTTTCAATAAGCTCAATCCGCTTTTTGTAATTGGCAACAATAGCCTCTAATATCTGTTCGTTGTCCAGGTTGCGCCCCATTTCCTTCCGCAGCGCTTCATATTCCAAATCCAGTTCATCCATAAAGGACAAAAACTCGACCTTATCCGCTTCCGTTAGATTGGGGTGGTTTCGTACCAATTCCACTTGATAGGAAACTAGATTTTGATAATGTATATCAATATCCATCAATTCCTCGGATACGTATTGTACTGGGTTTGAATTGACCCCGATCGAGGACAACACGATCAGTGTGGCAAGTCCTACTACCAGAACCACGCTGGCCGCAATACGGAAAATCGGCCTTTTCCAAAGTGGGATGATTTTTGGCCCCTCTTTTTGGAGCTCTGCCGAGATATTGGCCCAGAGCTTTGTACGATCGGCTTTTTGCTCATCGAATTGGGCGGTATTTTCCCGAATATGTTTTTCAAAATTGTCCATTACAATTCGCTTATGATTTCCAATAATTTTTTCTTTGCCCTATGATATTGGGATTTGGACGTACTTGTTGATATATCCAAAATCTCCCCTATCTCCACATGGTCGTAACCCTCAATTAAATACAGGTTGATGATTTGCCGATACCCATCAGGTAGTTTGGCAATCCCCTTCTTCACCTTTTGGATATCCACTTTATCCCCTTCTACGGGTTCATCTTCTGCCAAATGGAACTCATGGGCATCCATAGGTACCACGGCAATTCGTTTTACTTTTAGATAATTGATGCTTTTATTGATGACAATTCGCTTGAGCCAAGCTCCAAAACTACTTTCATATTTGAACGTATCAAGGTTCCTGAACGCATCAACAAAACTGTCCTGAACGATATCTTCAGCATCTTCCTTATTTCCCGAAAATCGATATCCCACATTGTACATCGCATCAACATATAATGAATAGAGTTCATACTGCGAACCCAGAATGCCCTTCTTGCATTCTTCTACCAGGTTTTGATGCGTAAAACGGATTTCAGTTTCCAAAAATTTAGGTTGATGCTTGTGGCGTTAAAGACAGTACCAAAAGTAAAGGGTTGCACCCTAACCGATAAAATTTGAGAAAAAATTGATTTTTCCCAAAAAATTCTAAATCGTGCAACCCTCACTTTTTTGCCCTGTCTCTAGCTTGTGAAAATTAGTTACAATCATAAACCATCAAAAAATGAACAGCAAAAAATCTTTGGACCCAACCAGGAAAATCATAGTTTGGTTGTTATGGGTCTACTTTATGGGTTGCGCACTAGCAACGGCACAGACCACGTATACCATTAGCGGCACCATTACCGATAGAAATAATGGGGAAACATTATTTGGGACTTCCGTATTTCTTACCGGAACAACCATCGGAGGAATTACGAATGAATATGGGTTCTATTCCGTATCCGCTCCCGAAGGTGAATATGTTTTGAACATTTCGTACATCGGATACGCAGATCTTAACATACCTATCAATTTAAACCAGGACATTATTCAAGATGTGGAAATTGCAGCCTTTTCCACAGAACTTGAAGAGGTAATTGTGACCGCAAAGGAGCCTGAAAGGGCAATCCTTCGAAAACCGGAGATGAGCGTGGTAAAAATGAATGTGGGTACGGTTAAGAAGATGCCGGTTGTACTGGGTGAGGTCGATATCCTTAAATCCTTACAGATGCTCCCGGGAGTAACCAATAATGGAGAGGGAACGGGTGGTTTCCATGTTCGTGGTGGTGCCCAGGACCAAAACTTGGTCCTACTGGATGAAGCTATTATTTACAACACATCACATATGTTTGGTTTTTTCTCTGTCTTCAATGCGGATGCGATTAAAGATATGAAACTGTATAAAGGAGGCATTCCCGCACGCTTTGGTGGTCGGGTTTCCTCCGTATTGGACATCCGGCAAAAGGATGGGAACAGCAAAAACTTTGCGCTTACAGGGGGAATTGGGTTAATCTCCAGTAGACTTACAGCTGAAGGGCCAATCTTTGGAGATAGGGGTTCTTTTTTAGTAGCCGGTCGAAGGTCCTATGTAGATTTAATTCTGAAAGCGGCAGGTGAAGACAACAGCGTTACTTTCTACGACCTCAACCTAAAAACTAATTATAGCATAAACAGGAACAACAAATTGTTTCTTTCAGGATACTTTGGTCGCGATGCGTTTGAGTTCAGCAATAACTTTGAAAACAGCTATGGCAATGCTTCGGGCAACCTGCGATGGAACCATATTTTTAATGATAGGTTGTTTTCAAATTTATCCCTGATCGCAAGTAGGTACGACTATGACCTAAACTTTGACCAAGAAGAATTTGAATGGGTCTCTTCTATTACCAATTACAATCTGAAGTACGACTTTAAATATTACGTAAATGACCGTTTTTCATTAGATTTCGGCATCAACGGCATCTATTATGATTTTGACCCAGGACAGGTACAGCCCACCGCTCCCAGTTCACCGGTAAATCCGCTCACTTTAGATCAAAAAAGAGCTCTTGAAGGTGGTGTTTATATAAGTGCGGAACATAAGCTCACAGACAAATTGACCGCGCAATACGGCCTTCGCTATAGTGCTTTTTCCAGACTGGGTGGCCAGCCCATCACGGAATATGCCAATGGCCAGCCTGTTGTATACAATCCAAGTTTGGGTATTTATCAGCGTGGGGTAGTTATTGGTGAGACAGACTTTGCCAGAAGCGAATCCATTAAGACCTTTGGGAACTTTGAACCCAGGGTATCCTTGGCGTATTTATTGAACGAAAACTCTTCCCTAAAAGCAGGGTTTTCCAGAGCGGCACAATACATCCATTTGTTGAGCAATACCTCTTCGGTTACCCCATTGGATGTTTGGACGCCCAGCGGACCTTTTATTGAACCTCAACTATCCAATCAATATGCTTTGGGCTACTTCCGAAACTTTATGGATAAGCAATATTCCCTGGAGGTAGAAACCTATTACAAAACAGTGGATAATCGCATTGACTACATTGATGGGTCAGAGCTTATTGGTCAGAATACAATTGAGACTGAAATATTGAACGGAGAAATGCGGGCCTATGGTTTGGAATTATTGCTAAGGAAAAACGAAGGTGATTTTACCGGGTGGATAGCTTATACCCTTTCAAAATCCGAACAGCGTACCCCAGGTGGTATAGCGGGTGGCCCTGGAATCAATAACGGAGATTGGTACAATACTTTTTTTGATAGAACCCATGATATTTCGATATCCGGGGTGTATCAATTAAATGACTCATGGACCTTTGGAACAAACTTGGTCTTCCAAACAGGTAGACCTGTAACCTATCCCAATGGGCAATATCAATACGAAGACCTGTCAATTGCCAGCTATGCCGAAAGAAATTCGGACCGATTACCCGCTTATCATAGGGTGGATGTATCCGTTAACTATGTTCCAAGAAAATATCGGAACAAACGCTTCAAAGGGGAATGGGTACTGAGTGTCTACAATTTATATAACAGAAGGAACGCAGCTGCCATTTCCTTTGGCCAAAATCTAGAGACTGGGGCCAACGAAGCGACACGGACGGCCATTTTTGGCGTAGTACCATCACTTACCTACAACTTTAAATTTTAACTCATGAAAACCATATTAAAACTTATTCCAATAGTCGGTATCGTACTGTCCGGCGCCTGTACAGATGTCGTCGATGTCGAAGTTCAAGATGGGCCCATTCGCTTAGTGGTGGAAGCTTCTTTGGATTGGGAGAAAGGTACTCCTGGAAACATTCAGCGTATTCGCTTAAGGAACTCTACCCCTTTTTTTGATACCAACACCACGACAGATGTGGTCGGCGCTTCGGTGATCGTAACGAACAATTCAAGCAACGAGGAATTTGTCTTCGAAGATCAAAACAATGGGGAATACCTGACCACAAGTTTTGAGCCAGTTTTGGGCCAATCCTATACACTTCAAATTGAGCATGAGGGTGAGACCTACCGTGCCACGGAGACCATGACCCCAGTTACCGAAATCACACGTGTTTTCCAAGACCGTATCGATGGTTTTGATGACGAAGAATTGGAAGTGCATGTGGTGTTCACCGACCCTGTGGAGGAAGGTAACAATTATCTTTTCAGATTTGAGCGCCGTGGCGATTTATTACCGGATTTGGAAGTGGCCGAAGATGAATTCATCAATGGTAACGAGATTGACTGGTGGTATGAAATTGAAGAAGACGAGGATCAAAATATCTTCCCATTTATGCCCGGAGACGTTGTCGATATAGAAATGTATGGCATTTCACGGGATTATTATGACTACATCAAAATCCTTATCTCTCAATTAGGGGGTGTAGGGCTTTTTGAAGCCACTCCTGTTGCTGTAAGAGGAAATTGTATTAACGAAACAAACCCGGAAAACTATGCCTTTGGGTATTTCAGGTTAACCGAAGTGGACAAAACCAGTTACACGTTTGTTGAAGATTGATTTAGGTTGGTTTTTTGCTTGGAAAATGTCGGGTTCCTTTGGGGCTCGGCATTTTTATGAGCTACATGCAACCCTTAAAACCAATTCTTGTCTTTAATAAAAATTATAAATGTTCGAGATAATGAGAAAATTAATTCTATCAACAGTTTTAGGGATAAGTTTTGTTTTGAGCTTATCTGCACAAGAATATAAGGTAGTAACCAGTGTGGAATCAATAGTGCCAAATGGACTAGGAAGGTCTAGAATCATCAATGCACTTGATGACAAAGATTACAAAGAGTACACAAGTGTTCAAACGGAAACGGACAATACTCGTAATAAGTCCAGTCGAAAAGAGATCCGTGTTAAAGATTTCGAGGAAACCAAATTGCTCAACTTTTTCAATATTGGCGGGATTCGTTTCCAAAATATTGCCGCAAATGATGCCTTACTCAGCTCTATGATCAACAATATGATAGAAAATGGCTGGGAATTGGCTTTTGTTACCTCTGCCGTTGAAAGTGACAGTGGGAAAGGTGATGGAAAAGGCATATTTATAACCCGCTATATTTTTAAGAAATAGTATCTAAACTTAGATGTAGGGTTTTAAAAAAAGTCCGATGACTAAAAGTATCATCGGACTTTTTATTGGAATTTGCCCCTAGAATCACTCCAATTTCAATATGATAAATTCTGAACGTCTGTTCACATCATGTTCTTCATTTGAGCATTTCACTCCATTGCTACATCCATTGAGCAGTTGTTTTTCTCCGTAGCCAATAGCGCTTTCAATACGATTTTCCTCGATACCCTGGGAAATGATATAATCGGCTGTGGATTTCGCTCTTTTATCAGAAAGGGTTTCATTATAGCGGTCGCTTCCTCTAGAGTCGGTATGCGCCTCTATCTTGATTATCATTTTAGGGTATTCCTTCATGACCTCAACAATCTTATCCAATTCCTGTGCCGCATCTGGACGGATATCCGCTTTGTTCAAATCGAAATAGATATTGTCAATTTTGATTTTTAAAATTCCATTTTCATTGACAATCAACTTGTTGAGCTCCTTTTCTATTTGCATGGGTACCGTGTTCACATACTCTTTTTCAGAAGTCGTATTGAACGTTTTTTCATTGGGAAGGAAACCCTCTTTGCCTATCTTGATAATATATCCGATTTCGCATTCCAGAGTGATTTCAAAATCAAAAGCACCATAAGGGTCCGTTGTTGTTGTACCTAAAGAAGTCCCTTTTGTATTAAAAAGTTCCACTTTGGTATCGACCACAGGTTGTGCATTGGATTTGCGCACGACACTTCCTTTTACAGTTTGGGTACAGATTTCTTCCAAACGCTGAAAAGAGTAGATATCATCATCCCCTTTTCCCCCTTTACGGTTAGAGGAAAAATACCCGCGATTGGACGCCTCACGAATTATAAAACCAAAATCATCTCGGTTGCTATTTATAGGGTGTCCCAGATTTTTGGGATTTCCGAAGGTACCGTTCTTAAGCTCAATCTCAAAAACATCCAAACCGCCCAAACCTAAATGACCGTCCGAGGCAAAATAGATTTTCTCCTCAGTAACAAAAGGGAACATTTCCCTACCGCTGGTATTCACAGTTGGACCTAAGTTTTTAGGTTCTGAATACTTGCCATCATTATCGATTTCAACCACAAAAATGTCTGTACCCCCAATACTACCGGGCATATCTGAAACAAAGAACAAAAAATGTCCATCGGGACTTAACGCAGGTTGTCCCACGGAGTAAGTCTCGCTGTTAAAGGGTACTTCTTCGGCCTCTGTCCATTCACCGCCCCTGAGTTCAGAACGGTACATTTTAAGGTGGTTGGTACCTTCACTATCACGTCCCAAAGCTTGGTCCGTATAATTGTTCCTTGTAAAATACACGACATTTCCTTCGGGTATAAAACTGGCTGCTGCTTCGTGATATCGTGTATTCAAAATCTCGGAGAACGGGGTTATTTCCACCAAATCGGAGCCCAAGTCGGTGGTATCCGCCATAAAAAAGTCCAGATAAGGTTGTCGGTTCCATTCATAGACCCTGGTTTCAAATTTTAAAGAATCCCTGCTGGAGGCATAGACAATTTTGTCTTTGTAATAAGCGGGTCCAAAATCGGCCACAGGGGTATTTATTGCCAAATTTGAAATGTAGAACTGTGGTTGTCCGTTGAGCAACTCATCCAATTTTTCATCATTATCCTTCAACTGTTCCACTGTAAATTTGGAAGTATCCAATTTCTTGGTGTAAATCTTCATGATGGCTTTGGCCAGTCTGTAATTGCCAACGCCCTTTAAGGCATGCACATACCGAAATGCATATTCTGGTTCCAACACATTCTCGTATTTTGAGAAGAGCAAGCCGTACCATTTGACGGCATTTTCCATATCGGTATTAAAATAGTAGGCATCACCAAGACGTTCCAGTACATGCTGGGAGTCATCCCCTTTATTCACCAGACTCTCATATTGTTTCGCCGCTCTTATGTACAAAAGATTATTAAAATTGGTATCGGCATCATTATACTTCAATTGGGCCTGCGTGGTAAAAACAACTCCCAACAAAAGAATGATTGAACGGATTTGTATTTTTTTCATATCAATAAAATCTTGGTGATTTAAGTCTTTTTTCCACGGTTTTGAATTCGTATCGTAGAAACACCTCATGTGTACCACTTGTAAAATCAGTAAGATCTGAAGTGGTTAAATCATAGGCATATCCCAAACTCAAATCTGGGGATATCTGTACTCCTAATAAGGCTGAAAATGAGTCATCCCATCGATAAGCTATCCCTAAATTAAAGGTTTCCCGAATTAATGCATTTGCAGAGATATCGGCAATTACGGGCGCACCGGGAACCCATTTTACAAAAAATGCGGGTTTGAACTTTACATCCGGAGTTATATCAACAATCTTTCCCCCGATCAAAAAATAATGTAAACGTTCTGTTGCGATTTCCTGTTCCTGTCCATCGTAATGGTCCTCTGAAAAAAAGTTGGGAACGGCCAAGCCCAGATAACTGGATTCCGTATGATAATAGACACCTGCCCCAACCGTCGGAAAAAACTTGTTCTCAATATTGTTTTGAAAGGCCACATCCGGATTTTGAAATGTGCCTTCATTAAAATCTACATTGAACAAACGGCCGCCAGCTTTCAGCCCAAAAGACAGACGCCTGTTGCTTTCATCCAATTTTAAGGTATATGAAAAATTTCCATCTACAAAAAACTCGGATGCTGGACCCAGAGCATCGTGGGAAAGTACCAGACCTAAGCCCACATTGTTTCCCATTGGTCCATCCACTGCCATCACCTGGGTGGTTGGCGCCCCGTTGATGCCTACCCACTGGGACCGATGCATCACTAAAGCGGTGAGATGGCCCCTGGAACCTGCGTAGGCAGGATTTACACTTAGCGTATTGTACATATATTGGGTAAACTGTGGGTCTTGTTGAGCCCATCCAACCAATGTGTTGAGCCATAAAAACCCAAAACATAACTGTTGCAGTTGTTTTTTCATATGAGCTATTTTTTTGAATCTCTGCATGCTCCCATTATTATCTGTTGATATATAGCCAATCGGTTCGTGGTTCTGACCCATTTCCTAGATCAAGGACGTAATAGTAGGTGCCCACGGGCAATAATTCCCCTTTATTAATGGTTGCCCGGCCGCTTGACGTTCCGTCCCAATCGTTAGTATAACCACGTTGTTCGAATACCAAATTGCCCCATCGGTTATACACTTTAAGCACATTACTTGGATATCTGGAAATACAGTCTATGGTGAACGTTTCGTTTACGCCATCCCCGTTGGGTGAAAACTCGTTATACACGTTCAAACAAGAAGGTTCCACAAAAGCTTGGTCACTATTGTTGGCATCATTGGTATCCAATTGGTCTACGAATGCCAAGCTGGCCGTATTGAGATAGTTGTTTACATCCAACACTTCAACAATCAACATCAAACTTGTCGAACCTAAAGCTTCCAGAGTTTCAATTTCCCAGAATCCTGAAAGTTGATCATAGCTACCTGTATCTGCTTGTGAGCTTACCAAACGATACCCGGACGGTACTATTTCTTCAATACCGATGTTCGTCGCTTCCAGAGCACCTTCGTTGGACACGCTAATCGTGAATACCACCTCATCTCCTATCTGTGGTGTTTCATTGTTCACCGTTTTGGCAACGGCGATATCAACGGTCTGAGGTGTGACAAAAGCTGTAGCTTCATCATCATCCGCAATACCGTCCCCTAAATCGTCTTGATTTAGACCCACACTTGAATCACTATCAGGATCAGCAAAGGCACTTGTCGTAATCTCGGCAACATTTACATATTCATCCGTATTTCCGGTCGGCGCATTTACAATTACAAGAATGTTCAGCGTTTCTGTACTTCCATTAAGAATCGTTCCGTTAATGGACCACAAACCGGTCTGCTCATTGTAAACTCCAGCAGTTGCCGCATGAGATTGATATGTGTATCCCTGAGGAATCAAATCCATGACGGATACTCCTGTTGCATCATTAGGACCTTGGTTTTCGAGATTTAAGGAAAATTCTACAATATCCCCTACGTTTGGACTAGCGTTATCAACAGTTTTGGTAAGAGATAAATCTGCCAATCCGGCCGGGATGGGCATCACGGTGGCTTGGTCATCTTCGGAATCTAAATTATTATCCGGAGTTGAATCGGGATCAAAGGTATCCACAGAAATCAGTTCTGCGGTATTCGCATAGCTCCCTCCTGGAAGAACGGTGACCGTAATTTCTAGGGTTTCCGAGTTTCCATTCGATAAACTGTTGATGGCCCAAGCCCCGGTCACAGGGTTATAAACTCCTACGGAAGGGTTTGCGGAAACAAAACCATACCCCGAAGCCAGCATATCTTCGATAACGAGATTGGTGGCCTCATTGGGACCTGCATTGGCAGCGGTTATGGTAAATATAATTTCATCCCCAACCGAAGGTGCCATAGTATTGACTTCTTTGTTTATTGAAACATCAGCCAATATTCTAGGGGTAGTGGATTGTTCATCTTGATCATCTTCGGACAATATGTTATTTCCAGGTGTGGAATCCGGATCTTGCTCTATTGATGAGATAATTTCTGCCACGTTGGTATAGTCCCCCGTCGGATTTACTTCTACCGTAATGTTCAAAACACTGGAAGAACCGCTCGGTAAGGTTCCTACGTTCCATAGTCCGGTAGCTTGAGAGTAACTACCCCCTGAATTGTCCGACACATACGTGTATCCGGATGGCAATGCATCAGAGACTACAATTCCTGTTGCATCACTAGGACCTTCATTGGTAATCGTCAGTGAAAATGTTATAGTGTCCAGTACGTTCGGAAACTCGTTATCCACCGTTTTCTGAAGCATCAAATCTGCTGAGGGAAGAGGCGTGGTCCCTGCACTATCCTGGTCATTCTCTGTAACTGTATTGTTGTTGGGTGTGCTATTGGGGTCGAGGTTACTGGAAGAAAATACCTCGGTTACGTTAAAGTAATCCCCCGATGGATTGACCCTTGCCACCAAATTTAGTGTTTCAGTAGTTCCGTTGGGGATAACTCCGTTTAACTCCCAAATACCCGTGGTAGGGTTATAGACTCCCGCTGTTCTGTTATTGGAAACATAGGTATATCCTGAAGGTAATAGATCGAGAACTTCCACTCCGGTAACATCACTTGGACCGGTATTGGAAATACTGATATTGAAAATCACCTCTTCGCCCACAAATGGGGTCAGTACGTCCACTGATTTTCTAAGAATTAAGTCTGAAACCAAGACCGGAACGGGTTCTATGGTCTGTTGGTCATCTTCTGTATCATCGTTGTTCGCTGGTTCAGAATCAATATCCCTTTCGGCTAAATCCGTGAGTTCGGCTATGTTCGTGTATTCCCCATTGGCCAAAACATTTGCCGTGATAACAAGGGTTTCAGTAGCGTCATTTGCCAAATTTCCAACAGTCCATGAACCGTTTAAGGGCTCGTAAACGCCGACGCTGGGATTGTCACTTACATACGCATATCCAGAAGCCAGAAAATCGGTAACCACAATATTCGTAGCGTCACTTGGACCATCATTGGTCACTGTAACGGTAAAAACAATAGGTTCACCAACGTTTGGTGTTAGGTCATCCGCAGTTTTGGTTACAGAAATATCGACTAGGGATACCGGGGTCACTTCAACTTGATCCTGGTCATCTTCAGCCAAAATTGCATTGTTGGGGGCGGAATCTATGTCAACCTCATTGTGCTGTGTTATTTCTGCAACATTTGTATACGTTCCGGTAGTGTTTACCAGGGCGGTAATATTTAAAACTGCATTACCACCACTTGCCAATGTCCCGATGTCCCAAATACCAGTTCCATCGTCATACGCAATACCCGCATCATCAGATTGGTATGTAAATCCGGATGGCAACAAATCCGTGACCTGTATATCGGTTGCTTCGCTTGGACCTGCATTGCTCACCGTAAGTGTAAAGACTACATTAGAGTTTACTCCCGGGGCTGGATTGTCAACAGTTTTGCTAAGAGAGACGTCAATGATCTCTACCGGTGTAATGGTCACACCGTCTTGGTCATCCTCTAGTCCTATATTGTTGTTGGGGGTGGAGTTGGTATCAAAAGCATCGGATGCGGTAATCTGCGCCACGTTGGTGTAATCGCCCGTGGGATTTACCAGCACATCGATGACCAAGGTTTCCGTGGTTCCTGAATCCAAGGTACCTACTTGCCAAATCCCGGTTCCTTGATCGTATGTGCCCTTGGTTGCACTGTATAGTACAAAGTCAAAACCGTCAGGGAGCAAATCAACTACCTCTACATTGGTAGCATCATCTGGTCCCGCATTGCTCACCGTAATTTCAAAACTGATTTCTTCCGCTACATTGGGCGTAAGGTCGTTATCCACTACTATTTTGGAAAGCGATAAGTTGGCTTGTTCCGGAGCTGCAGTTATAGCGTCTTCATCGTCTTCACTTTGGTCACCATCGTCATTGTTAGGTGTACTATCCAAATCAAATTGGTCCGAAAGAGTGACCTGGGCAACGTGAGTAAACTCATCAGCAGCCCCGGTCGGAGTCAAAACAGTAGCCTGAAAAGTCAGTGTTTCGGTGTTTGATCCCACAGGAACACTCAAACCTGACCATGAAACCGTGTTTGTAGCAAAGCTGAACGAACCGCTATCACTTATCGCGGTAATAGTTCCATATCCCGGAGGCACTACATTGGCAATTGAAAGCCCCGTAGCGTCTACAGCCCCTAAATTGCTAATATCTAGAGTGAAAGTAACAACATCCCCCACATCGGGATTTATAGCATTTGCTGTAATTTCGAGTTCAATATCCACTATTTGGGGTATAACCTCGAAGAAATCTTCATCATCCTCATCTTGGTCACCATCGTCATTCCCTGGTGTGCTGTCCGGATCAAATTGGTCCACAGCAGCCAATTCGGCGACATTCAGGTATTCATCGGTAGCCCCTGTTGGTGCATTTACAGTCACTTCATAAGAAACTGTAGTATTCCCTACGGGCAAGGAAGCAATATTCCAAGTAATGAATGTACCGGCTATAGCAGAACCTCCATCGTTCACTGTACCTAGGGTATACCCAATAGGAACAATATCTTCAAGAACAATATTAGTAGCGGTATTGGGTCCGGCATTGGTTACCGTAAGCTCAAACACCACGGTATCACCCACGTTCGGCGTGGCACTAGATGTAGCACTTATGGATTTGCTCAAACTCAAATCCGAGGCATTAGGTGTAACGGATTCTGTGTCTCTATCATCACCCGCACCATCATTTGGCGTACTATTGGGATCGTATTGGTCAGATGCGGTGACTTGGGCCGTATTATCATACTCCCCGACTGTTCCGGTAGGAGCATTCACGATAGCCCTATAGGTCAAGGTCGTTCCCGTCAAAGGTATACTAGCCAAATCCCATAGAATTGTGGCACCCCCAAAATTATATATACCGCCATTTGATACACTTCCAGATACAATGGTATAACCGGCAGGGATAACATCTTCAACGGATACGTTGGTGGCTATATCCGGTCCTGCGTTATTAATTTGGACCGTAAATGTGATTTCCTCATTTACTTCAGGGTTGGTTTCGTTTACGGATTTGTCCAAAGACAGGTTGGCTTGTTGTGGTGTAAGAGTTAGGGTGATTTCATCATCATCTGGCACGGTATCACCTAAATCATCTACCCCAGGACCCGATGTAGGGTCGCTGTCGGAATCTGGTTGATCGCTTGCCGTGATTTGTGCGCTGTTTACATATTCTCCTGCTGTGCCAGTTGGAGCGTTTACGGTAGCTTGGTATGTCAATGCCACATTTCCGCCGGCAGGCACAAACAATCCTGACCATGCGGCTGTATTTGCAGTAAGTGTTCCTCCAGCGTTCACCGAAATCAAGGTAAAACCTGCAGGCAGTACGTCTTCAACAGCTACTCCCGAGGCATTGCTTGGCCCATCATTAGAAACAATCAATTCAAAGGTCACAGTGTCCCCCACATTGGGCGCAATAGAGCCCCCTATAACATTTTTTGCGATACTCAAGTCCACGATTTCAGTCAATCCGGTTGTAATTGCATCTTCGTCATCTTCACTTTGATCGCCGTCATCATTGTTAGGTATACTATCGCTATCAAATTGATCTGCCGCAGTGACTTCGATAACTTGGGTATATTCTCCCGGAGAGCCTGTTGGTGCCTGTACTGTTGCCTGAAATGTTACTGTATTTGTGTTGTTCCCTTGTGGCACGGTAAGTCCATTCCAAGTAATGATTCCCGTTACAGAATCGAAGGAGCCTCCAGAGAGCCCAGTTACATTTCCATAACCCTGCGGAACGAGGTTCTCCAAATTTACGCCGGTGGCATCAATGGTCCCTAAATTGCTTAAGTTGATTGTAAAAGTTACTATATCGCCCACGCTAGGAGCTGTATCACTTGCTGAAATAGCGACCTCTAAATCAATAACATCTGGTGTGGTAATAGTAAAGCTCGACTCATCATCTTCGCTTTGATCTCCATCATCGTTGTTAGGTTCGCTGTCGGAATCCTGTTGGTCCAAAGCTGTAATTTGGGCCGTGTTTTCATATTCTCCGCTTGCCCCAGTCGGCGCATTTACGGTGACTTCATAAGACAGTGTTATACTGTTTCCAGCAGATAGCGAAGCAATGTTCCAACTAATTGTGTTTCCCGATAAAGTACCTCCATTGTTAATGGTCCCTAAGGTAAATCCTGAAGGAACAACATCTTCCACCGATACGTTCGTCGCGTTCTGTGGGCCGCTGTTGGTTACTTCAAGTTCAAAGACCACGGTGTCCGACACATCCGGTGTTGCGCTAGAAGCAGCACTTACTCCTTTTGACAGACTTAAGTCTGATGTATTCACAGTGACTTCAAAAGTATCTTGATCGTCCTCTGCGGCAAGTCCGTTGTTTGGCGTCGAATCTATATCAAAAATGTCATTGGCAATAATTTCAGCGGAGTTCAAGTAATCGCCTGAAGCATTTACCGTGACATCAAAAGTCAGGTTCAAGGTAGCGCCGTTCAGCACCTCTAGATTGGACCAGGTAATGGAAAGGTCACCAATATTATACACCCCACCATTACTTACCGTACCAGGTACTAAAGTATATCCTGAGGGAATGATATCTCTCACGGAAATTCCTGTTGCATTTGATGTAGTGGACGCGTCGTTATTGAATACGGCCAAAGTAAAAGTGATAATATCTCCTGGATTTGCAGTGGGGGAAGATGCTGTTTTGGTCAATTCCATGTCCACTCCAATGAGCGAGATTTCAACGGTATCAGAAGAAGTTGGACAATTCCCATTGGAAACGGTCCACTGGAATTCATAAGTTCCGTCTGCCGCCCCGAACACATCCGTATTTGGATCATTTTCGTTCACAAAACCAACGGTCGTGGGGCCGGACACCTGGGTCCAAATCCCTGTTCCCGCCGAGGGAGCTATTGCAGCAAGGGAAACCGTTGCAAATTGATCTAAAGTTTGGTCCGGTCCGGCATCTGCCATTCCAGGATCGGCATATATCACCACTTCCATAGTGTCTTCAATTGTACAACCCCCACTAACAACGGTCCAGGCAAACTCATAAGTTCCCGGTTCCAAAGTGTCGATGGTCGTCGTTGGACTATTGGGGTTGACAATATTGGCCAGTGTGCCTGGAGTTCCTCCAAATCCTGGGCCGGAAGTCTGCGACCATGTCCCCGTTCCGGTTACAATGGGATCAGCTGCCATAATTGTTTGGGTTGCGGCACATAGTTCTTGATCGGGTCCAGCTATCGCATCAGATGGCGGGTCATTTGTGAATGTTAGATTTACGTCGGAGAATGTAGGGTCGCATAAGGATGGGCTGCTTGGGAAAGTCACTCCGTCATATCCAACTGTCCAACGTAACGTATAGGTTCCTGGGGCTGTAACTCCGGAAACGGTCGAGGTGGGCGAATTCGGACTATCGATTGTCAAAGATTCTCCAACCGGAGCATTGAACAAGGTCCAAGTTCCAACTCCTGATGTCGGCGGAACGGCATTGAGCGCCGCATCCAATTGGCATGCACTAATTTGGTCCGGGCCGGCATCTGCGGTTGAAGGAGCATCAAATACTTCTATTCGTACTACGTCGGAGGTATTGGAACAGTTCCCGGAGGAAAAATTCCATTCCAAAATATAAATACCAGCCACAGAAAGGCTGGATAGCGTACTTGTTGGACTATTTGGACTATCAATGACCGCTACACTTCCAGAAGGCTGTTCAGAAAATCGCCACTCCGCTGTATCCACATCCATAGGGGCCATATTCCCTGCCAAAGTGGTCTGATCGGCAACAATCAAGTCCCCACGACATACAATTTGGTCCGGGCCGGCATCGGGATTAATCGAAGGTGCGGAACTTGAGGTCACCAATACCTGATCCGAGGTATTGCCGCAACCTGAAATCCCAGCATAGTTGGTTGTAAATTCAAATTCATAGCTATTCCCTGGCATGATAGAAACTTGTGCTACATTACTATCGGAAGGGTTCTGGGAAATGGCAGCGGGTGTCCCTGGATTTCCATTTACACCGGGACCATCAATTTGCGTCCAAGTCCCCGTAGAACCGAAAGTGGCTTCCAACAGCAAATCACTTACTTCACAGAGGGTTAAATCGCTTCCCGCATCGGCAGGAACAAAGACATTTACGGTTTTGTCGGCGAAGTTTGGGTCTGTGCAATTGCTGTCCCCTGTAATGGTCCATCGAAACACGTAGGTTCCAGATACCAGATTACTGACCGTAGCCGTAGGATCGTTTACATCCGAAAAATTAGGCGTATTAGGGGCACCAGACAAGACCGTCCAAAATCCGTTTTCTGTATTGGTATCAAAAGCATTTCCATCCAAACCGATAGAAGTCCCAGAGCAAAGCTCTGCCGTAGGTTGTAAAACGCTGGCTGCTGTTGGCTCAATACCAATATTCAAAGTAACGGTATCCGTATCCGAAGAACAACTGCCGATGGTTGCCGTCCATTCAAAAACATAAGTTCCTGAATTGGTGAAAGACACGGCAGTAGTGGGATTGGTATCATCAATGATAAAACCGCCCGGTCCGGAAACTTTTCGCCAAGAACCACCACTGCCCACAGAACCTGAAGCATCGAGTGTAATGGCAGGAAGGTTATTTATGGGATCGTAGCAGACCGTTTGATCCGGTCCAGCATCTGCGCTGGCCGTTGCACCAATACTTATCTCCACATCATCAGAAGTGGATTGGCAACTGGCGTCCCCAGATATCGTCCAAGTCAAGATATAACTCTGGTTCGTGGAAGGACTGGCGATAGTGACGTCAGTATCGAACTGTGTTGCGTCCATAAAACTTATCCCGGTCGAGGGATTTGCGGTCCATATTCCGGTTTCACCTACTTGTGGGGTGTCAGCGGATAGTGTCACCGTATTTGTTCCTAATGGTAAACATTGGTCCGGTCCAGCATTGGCCAAAGAAGGACCTTGCGTGGCATTGGTGGTTATGACCACATCCGAAGAACCTGGTGCCGGACAGCCACCATTAACCGGATTGGAAATCGTCCAACGCAAAGTGTAGGCGGTATTGGCATCATCTAACCCAGAAACCAAAGTTTTTGGATCATTTTCATCTTCAAAGGTGACCACACCTATTGCCGAAGGAGGTGATACTACAGACCACGTCCCTATCAAATTCGTCGCAGGGGGAGGGGTTGCATCCAATTGGGTCGGTGTACCAAAACAGATGGTCTGTGCACTTCCGGCACTGGTTACCGCAGGTGCATTTGAAGATACGTTAATTTCAACCGTGGACTCCTCAGATGGGGCACAGGAATTTCCGCCTGAAATGGCGTATTGAAACACATAAATTCCAGGAACTAGGTCATTCACCGTAGTAGTTCTTTCAAATGGAGTTACGATGGTAGCAACACTGGGCCCACTGATTTGGGACCATAGAGAGCTACCGGTACCTACCACATTACCTGTGATACTGGTTGTGGTAATATTACAGAAAAGGGTTTGGTCAGTACCTGCATTGGCGCTTGTGGGGTTTAAGGAAATCGTTACGTTGATAGCATCAGTCGCTTCATCACAGCCCGTTTGAATGGAACCTGTCAATGCTCGCCGAAATACAAGCGTGTAGGTCCCTTCCAAGTCAAAGTTGACGTTAAGGGGGGAGCTTCCAGTATTGGTAAAAGTATTGGGGTCTATCAAAGTAGAACCTGCAGGTCCGCTGATAATACTAAAGGTACTGCTCCCGTTACCGGTGGTGACGAAAGGAATATCCACATTTGTGGCTCCACAGGTTGCAAAAAGGTCGTTGCCGCCGTTGGCAACAATGGATATTGGATTTGTAGAATAACGAATCACCACTCCAGCGGTATCATCACAACCCGTAGTCGTGTTGGTTATAGTATACGTGAACCGATAGGTACTGCTCCCATCCAACCCGGAAATTTGCGTTGTACTGCTATTTGGATTAAGTATTGTGGCCGTGGGTCCTTCCGTTTGATTCCATTCCACCGTTTCTCCTGCAAACTGGGGTTGGGAACCCACTAAAGTTGTCGTTGTAATTGACGCATCGCAAAATCGAATATTAGATTCTTCAACAGACGCATTAGAAATATCTTGTGTTGCTTCTTCAACTGTTATGGTCACGGTATCATCCCCATTGGCACAGGGCCCTGCAACAGACCAACGAAATACATAGGTGCCTTCGATGAGATTGGAAACCCCGGTGTTTTGGTTATTGACATTGGCGATAGTGGGCGTGTTGGGACCTGACACAAAAGACCAAGTTCCAATTTGCCCGTTTATACCGTTGCCCCCAAACGTTGCATTTAAATTCGTAGACTGGGATACCGTGTAGCAGTTATCCAGCGTTTGATCAGGACCTGCATCTACCACTGAGACACCCCCAGTATTGGTAACCGTTATCGTTGCGGAGGATTCACAAAAAAGACCGGGCGCATAATCTGGTCCCCTAATAGTCCACTGAAGTGTAGTGGTCCCAGCAGCGTTATCCGCGAGATTTAAACTTGTTGTTGGAGAGCTATCGTTGACAATAGAAACCCCTGCATTATTGGAACCGACAATACTCCATGTACCGGTTTCCCCGGCATTCAAAGGTGTATTGGCATTGGTAACGATACTTCCCGAGCTGTCAGGACAGGACTCAATATTGCTTCCCGCATCGGCAACAGTTATAGGTTGTACAGATATGACCACATCTTGAAACTGGGTAGAACCATCGGTACATGAAGCGCTGAGCCTAAAGGTATAATCGTTTCCACCAACGAAACCCGTTACCGTAGTATTGACATCCGAAGGGTCATTTATCAAAACAGAGGGACCACCTACTTGTGACCAAGTGGGGCCACTTTGGATGAGCCCGGCTGTTGAACCGGATAAACTGAATCCCACGACATTTTCACAAATGGTCTCAGCCACGCCAGCGTTCACCGAACAATTTTGTCCGAAACCTGCTGAAATTCCTAAAATCGAAAGAAATGAAAAGACAAAGAAGCGTCTTTTGATGAGGTTGGCATCCAATATGTTCATAGTTAAAGAGTGAGGTTATTCCTTTGTAAGAATATTCAAACATATCTTGCTTTTCTCGATGAATGGAATAAATGTTGTATTTCATCGATCATTTGTTGTGAATCGTCGATTAATCGATGAATGACATTACCAAATTCTAATCCCTTCTTTTCACAAGTAGTACTATGATGGCCGTTCTTCCTACCGAATTCATACTTATTCCGATAAAAAATGTAAATAAATACAAATGCTGCGACGAAATAGCATCAACCGTATTTGTTCTATGAAGGATGGCTCTTTTATTTTAACCATTTTGGTATTTATCCTAATCAGCTGTAATAGCGATGATGCGCCCGTTTCTCTTCCCATTGAAATACCTCAAGCACGGGATTGCGCTTCAACCCACCCCTTGGTCGGTGAATCCAGAAGACTTCGAGTTAGTACTTCTTATGGCATCCGTGGAAGGGCCACTGTCATTTCAGACTGCGAAATCCAACTCACCAATTTCTTTTACAATGGCTCTGGACCTGCGGTGAGCCTGTATGGTGGCACCAATGGTAATTTCGATAAGGGAATACCTTTGAGTGAACCCATACAGGGGCGAAGATTCGAAGACGAGACATTTAGTGTCTTTTTACCGGAAGGCACTTCCCTAGATGAAATAAACAGTATTAGTATCTGGTGCTTTCAATTCAATATTGACTTTAGTTCGGCTAGTTTTGAATAATCTGAACGTAAAGTATTTTCATTTTTTTGATTTAGATGGGATTTTGATAATGAAACTGACCAATAGACCATTATTTGTTGGATGATAAACGATACACCCCGATAACTTTTTTTATCCTATTATCTCGACCAACCTTGTTATTCTAAAAAAAATTCATATACTGAGGGTAGGTTATACCCAACTAAAATACATAGCACTATTCAAGAGCTATCCGTGAAAACATTGAGCAAATCAATTTCAAAAATACTACGGTACATTTTTCCCATGTGTGCGGTAATTGGTTATGCCCAACAAAATTCGGTTGACAATAAATCTGCTTTAACCATCATTTCCCCGCTACGTTCCACAGTTTGGGAAACCAGTGTGCCTGCCGAATTGCAGTGGAAAACCAAAAACATTGATACGTCGAAATCCATTCGCTTTTTTTTGCTTCGGAACAAAACCGTGGTACAGGAATTGGGAAGATTCAAAAATAGCGGTAATGCCCAAGGAATCGAACTTGCCAAAAATGTGGGTTCGGGAGATAATTATCAGGTAATGGGCATTGAATTGTTTCCGAATAATAAAGAGCAAATCGCCAAGTATGCCACTTCATTTTTCTCGATAAGAAACAAAGAGGCCGATTTGCGCAAAAAGCAAGCTGAACTAGCGAGAGCCAATACCAATATAACTTCTGATAAGAATGGAAAAACCAGTAAAAAGCCAACATTCAATATTCCGGTTAGGCAAGAATTTGAAGGTCGTCGGATTTCGTATGTAAAAAACTTGACGTTTGATACGGAACATCTCAAGGTAAAAGTATGGGACCATCAAGAAGAGGATGGAGATATTGTTTCCATTTATCTTAACGGAAGTCTTGTACTCTCCAAACATTTACTGACCAACAACCAGCAAGAATTTGACATTGAATTGGATTCTGAAAAGCCCAATGACTTTTTGTTGTATGCCCATAATTTGGGCAAAGTATCCCCAAATACGGTTTCCATAGAGCTCACAAGTGATAAGAAATCTGAAAAAATGACTTTGAATTCTTACTTAAGAAGCTGCGAAGCTGTATTGATCAATGTGAAAAAATAAACCCCAAAAATCAAATTCTTAAAGTTCGAAATTTTTACATCCAGGGGGAACCTTTTCTCTGAAATGAACAGAATTATTGGGCAACAAAATTGTCGTTGTCTTTGTCTTCAATCCAATTATACTCAATCTCTTTGGCAACCTTCCTTGCGAATTCAATCCCGTGTTTATCGGCCAAGAAACCCAAAGCCATATCCATACCGGCACTTACTCCAGAAGATGTGTAGTATTTTCCGTCGATTACCCATCTTGCTTTTTTATTCCAATCCACATTGCTATTTTGAGAAGTAACCCAAGAAAAGGCCCTTTTGTTTGAGGTGGCCCTTTTTCCATCCAAAAGCCCTGTTTTGGCAAGAAGTGCGCTTCCCGTGCAAACCGTAAGCACATAATCGCTCGTTTTGGAAAGTTGTTTAATCTTGCTTATCAGCAAAGCATTGTCCACTTCAATTCTAGTACCCAAACCGCCTGGAATCAATAGTATCTCAGGTTCAATATCAGCTTTCATAAGTTTTTCGGTCATGATTGGAACTCCATGTCTATTTGATATGATTCCACCTTCAAGAGAGTAAAACTTAAGTTGATATTGGTCGACCAATCGGCCAAAAATCTCTGCAGGACCAAAAACATCCAAGGTTTCGTAGCCTTCAAACATGATGACCGCAACTTCCATAATATTTTTAGTTTTAGGAGAACTAACTACGTTTTGAGCATTTGAACTATTCGCCTTTATGAGCATTAAAGTTAAAATACCCAAAATATGAATTGATCTTTTTACAAATAATTTTTTGAACATATCCTTTTGGTATTTAAGACGAACAATGAATCGTTGATTTGAGTTTTTACGTATTCGAGACCTAGTTCCTACTTCTTCTACATTTCCAAAAACATTGGATACTCCCTTACTATTTCGTTTATTTTATAATCTGGATTTTGAACCTTTCTCCAACTTTGGCTATAGCACAAGTAAAGCCCACCTTTGCCCCCTTATGTCAATTCATGTTCACAATTTGAAACTCATGTGATGTCAAATCCATTGTAGTACTTCCTACTTCAAACATATTCCAATTGCTTTTCCGAATTCCGTTCAATATAGATATATTTCACATCCAAACAATCGTCCTTTTATTTTTCAGTGAAGAGATTCCTATATTTCTTTCAGTATCCGTCGAAGTTATACAAACGTACAACAGCAAATAGTACTGTTCTTAGAGTAACTTAAATATATTTTTTTAGTAATGAGGTTTAACCGATATGAGGCTGGTTCCCCATTTTGCTTTAACTATTTTCGACTGTTTACGTAAAGGTATTTTATTTAAGTTCTGGATACCGCCTTTTATTGGTATTGGCATGTACGGATTATAGAATGTTTAAAAATTAGGTACAACCCTTTTCTTCATTGTGTTGATAAGGATACAGCAAGATTGATTAAAAAGCAAATGGGAAAGAAAAAAGGTTTGAAAACCAATTGGTTATCAAACCCTCGCTGTACCTTGGGTGGGAATCGAACCCACACTCCCGAAAGAACTGGATTTTGAATCCAGCGCGTCTACCAATTCCGCCACCAAGGCTTAAAACTGATGATTTTCAATTAAGGATTGCAAAGCTAAAAAATACTTCGTATTTCCAAAACTAAAATTTCATATTTATCCTTTAGCGAGCCGAATAAATTTTTAAATTTGCACCTCTTTTGACGAAAAGACATTTAAAAAGCTAGTCAACAACCGTTTATCATGCCATACCAAGTTCCAGAACCTAAATTGTTTGCCTGTACCCAGAGCACTGCACTTGGGGAAAAAATAGCGGAATCCTATGGAGCTAATCTGGGCAGTGTGCACTTTTCCAGGTATAGTGATGGTGAATTTCAACCTTCATTTGAGGAATCGATTCGTGGAGCACGTATTTTTATTATTGGTTCCACACATCCGGGTCCAGAGCATCTTATGGAAATGTTACTGATGTTGGACGCTGCCAAAAGAGCATCAGCTCGTCATATTACCGCTGTCATGCCCTATTTTGGTTGGGCAAGGCAGGACCGAAAAGACAAGCCCAGAGTTCCTATAGCTGCCAAATTGGTCGCTAAAATGTTGGAAACTGCTGGTGCAACCCGAATTATAACCATGGATTTGCATGCAGACCAGATTCAAGGCTTCTTTGAAAAACCGGTAGATCACCTTTTTGCATCAACCCTATTTCTACCTTATCTAAGGGAACTCAATTTGGATAATTTATGTGTGGCCTCTCCCGATATGGGAGGTTCTAAAAGAGCGTATGCCTATTCCAAGGCTTTAGAAAGTCATGTGGTTATTTGCTACAAACAGAGAGCCAAAGCCAATGTGATTTCTCACATGGAACTTATTGGCGATGTTCAGGGTAAAAATGTGGTTTTGGTAGACGATTTGGTGGATACGGCGGGAACCTTGACCAAAGCGGCCGATTTAATGATGGATCGAGGGGCGCTGAGTGTACGTGCTATTACCACTCACGGCCTTTTATCGGGGGATGCCTATGAGAAAATCCAGAGCTCCAAATTAACAGAGTTGATAATAACAGATTCCATTCCCTCACAAAGGGCAAGTGATAAAGTAAAAGTATTGAGTTGTTCCCATTTGTTTGCAGACGTAATGCATCGGGTGCATCACAATACTTCCATTTCGTCAAAATTTTTAATGTAAATTTTTATTCAATTATATAATGAAGTCAATTACTATCAAAGGATCCCAAAGAGAAAGCGTGGGCAAGGTTTCTACCAAGGCCGTACGTAATGCTGGAAAGGTCCCTTGCGTGCTGTACGGAGGGGAAAAACCATTACACTTTTCAGCCAATGAACTTGCGTTCAAGAATTTAGTGTACACCCCCAATGCCCATACAGCGGTGATTGAGTTGGAGGACGGCAAAAAATTTGAAGCCGTATTGCAGGATATCCAGTTTCATCCTGTGACCGATAAAATTCTACATATCGATTTTTATCAGCTCTTCAAGGACAGGCCGGTAACCATGAACATCCCGGTTCGTTTGGAAGGTAATTCCCCAGGGGTTCGAAATGGTGGACGTCTGCTTTTTAGAAAACGTAAACTCTCTGTCAAGGCTTTACCAGATTTGCTTCCGGATTTTATCACTGTTGATATATCCAAGCTTAAAATAGGGGGCACAATTTCTGTTGAGACCTTATTGACCGATGATTACACCATCATGCACCCCGACAATACCTCCGTGGTTCAAGTGAAAGCTTCCCGAACCTCGGTTGCCGATGAGGATGAAGAAGAAGAGGAAGAAGCTACCGAAGGTGGTGAAGCCACTCCTGAAGAGGCTGCCACAGAATAAGTATTTTTATCCTATAGCAAAAACAAGCATCCCTTGGCTGTTCACTGCATGGGATGCTTTTTTATTTTTTGGTCATTCAAAAAGATATGTGGAATCTTCTTAAAAACACCTTCTCTAAGAAGGTGGAAATTCTTAAAGAAAAGGACAAAATGAAAAAATTCTTAATTGCAGGATTAGGAAACATTGGAAAGGAATATGAGTCTACTCGTCACAATATTGGTTTCGATGTTTTAGAGGTTCTGGCTACCCAAGAAGATTTTTCTTTTGAAAATGCCAAGTTAGGAGCAGTGGGAACTTTTAAGCATAAGGGCAGAAGTATTCTTTGTTTAAAACCTTCAACCTTCATGAACTTAAGTGGAAAAGCTATCCGATATTGGATGGAAAAAGAAAAAATCCCATTGGAAAATCTCCTTGTCATTACTGACGATATCAATTTACCTTTTGGTTCTATTCGTCTAAAAAGCAAAGGCAGTGACGGTGGGCACAATGGATTAAAACATATTCAAAACACATTACAAACCCAACAATACCACCGCTTTCGTTTCGGCGTAGGGTCCAATTTCGGTAAGGGAAGACAGATAGATTACGTTTTAGGGAAATGGAATGAAGAAGAAAGGCAGTTGCTTCCGGAAAGATTAGCGAAATCGACCGATTTAGTACGATCATTTATTTTCGCCGGCACCCATGCTACCATGAACCAGTTTAATGGAACCTAAAGTGTCTTAAATTCAAATACTTCGGAATCTGAGGTGTTTCCTTGAGAATCTGTGGTTACCACTTTCCAAAAGTAAACCGTATTGTCCAAAACGGATACGTTCAGTTCGGAAGTAAACGCATCCACTATCTGCAATGAAGTGTTTGGCGGATTTTGGTCCGAGAAAAACACCTCATAACTTTCAATGTCATTTTCCACATCTGCACCTGACCAACGTAGAGTTACCTCATCCGAAGAATTTGGAGAAACCGTAGATCCCGAAATTGGGCTTAAAAGTTGGGCGGGAAAAGGAGCGTAGGTAGTCTGTGATCCCGAATTATAAAACAACCAGGTTTCACTATTGGCATCCTCACTGGATTGAGAATTGGTTGATCGTACCGACCAAGAATAGGGAGTACCCTTATTGATGGACAAACTCGCCGAAGTTGTGGCCGTATTTATACTCTGGGGGGCATTCGTATTCAGGTTGACCGCGGTTAGCGTGTAACTCTCTGTATTCTCGGAGGCCTGCCATTCAAAGGTCACCTGACTAAGTTCATCATTTACGCTCACCCCTGTTGTGCATTCAGAATTCTGATTTGGGAATACGAGTTGTACCATGCCCGGTGTAGGGGGCGGATCATCGTTTCCTCCGCAGGAAATCAATATCAACATTCCAAAGCTTATTCCCAAAACCCTTTGTTTCATCTTTTTGCCATTTTAAAAACTTCTTTATATCCTTCCCCTTCTACCCTAAGATAATAGGTGCCCGTCGCCAAGCCTGAAAAATCAAGTACAAGTTCATTCCCGTCCACTTTTTCATCGTCTTCCATTACCAAGCTACCTGTTGTGGAGAAAACCTTGATATTTACGTCTCCCGTTTGTTCGTTTAAGAAAAGTCTTGTTTCCTCACCCACAGGATTGGGATACAAAATTCCAATGGAACCTACTACGAAAGTGGCAGAATAGGTTCCTTGACAGGGTAGATTGGTGAAAACCTTAAGGGTGTTCAGGCCTTCCTTCAAATCTAATTGAATTCCAGTATTTTCAGTTTGTGTCACCAATCCGTTAAGTTCCACGTTGTAAAGACTCGCTCCTCCCAAGGTCAGGGAAACTACATTGGATTCTTGTAAAGCGAAAACACTTAAGGGCTCTGGCTCTGTAATCTGTATATCAAAACAAGTTTCTTGAAAATTGACCATTCCATCCGTAGCAGTGATGCACAAGGTATACGTACCTGCTGACAGACTGGCAAATATTCCTGATTCGGAAAAGTCCAAATCCCTGGTACTTGAGCCGTCATCCAATACCGCGGAATACATCAATGCAGAATTGGAGGTAGTGATTTGAACGAAGCCATCATTATTTCCTCTACAAGTTTCGCTTTCAATCTGGACCAAGAAGTTATCCGAAGGCAGACGATTGACAGGACATCCCGTTGCATCAACTTCAACGCCTTGTGGAGTGCCCAAGCAGAGATCGTCCCCATCATCAAAAACTCCGTCCCCATCCGCATCAGGTCTAAAATCACCTTCAACGCATATTTCGAGAGAAAATGTTTGCAACGCTCCCCCATCGCCAGGTGCTGTATCGCTCACTTCCAAGGTCCAATTCCCCAAGGTCGACTCTCCATTAAATGCGGATAGATCCCCAATTGGCCTTACCGTCCCTGAAATGACCGGGTTGCCGGAACACGTTATATCCACCCCATTATCATCAAAAGTGGCATCAATATTATTTAAATCACCACAGGTATTGGCCAATAAAGCCACCTTGGTTCCAGCCGGAGAAATAAGATTTATCACCAAATCCCCCACAAAAGTATGGTCCAAATCTACAGAGACGTTTACATCGGCAACCTGCAAATCCTCTACAAATTGAACAACTGCCGTTTCGGTTGAAATACCCGCCTGCGATATACTGATCGGAGTATCTCCTGAATTTTTTGACTGGCAATTTACCGGAACCGTTGTAAATGTAAAGGGCGGCCCAAAAACACCCAGGCCACAAGCGTTACCAGGGCGTACACGCCAGAAGTAAGTTGTCTCGGGTTGTAGCATATTGGTTTTGTACTTTCCGGAAAAAACAGTGGCGGTCTCCACAACATTTGCGAAGCCGACATCCGTTGCAATTTCAACATCGTAGGCACTAAAGTTGATATCCAGCTGCCAAAGCAACTCCGTTCTTAGCGATACATCAGATGCTGTGTCGACCGGGTTCAAAAGGGTAACACTTGGAAATGAAGTGTCTTGAACTACAACATTTAAATCTACTTCCACAGTTTGCGAAGCAGAGGTTGCCCGTACCGTGATCGTATATTCGCCAGGGGTTACATTGTTTGTTCCTGATAGTGTAAAATCTACCGGGGTGTTGTTCGTGGTGGCCTGGTTTGGGGAAAAGGAGGCTGTTAATCCCGGAGGTACATCAGCTGAAAAGGTGGACGTTTCATTAAACCCATTAAATGTCTGATAGACAAATGGAATTATCAAATCATCGGGTTGGCACACTTGATAGGAAAGATTTTCAAAATCCAACACTACTTCTGCGGCCTCAATCGTAAAATTTGAGCCATTGACCGCAAAGAATACGTTATCATGGGCTTTTACCATAATTCTACCTGTGGATGTGATATTACCGGGCAGCAGAATTTCTTCAGTTCCATCATTGAGGGTATCTTCCAAAAGTACAATTGGGAATGTACTGCCACCATCAGTGCTCAATAAGATATCCACGGTCTGCGCATTGACCGGAAAGATATCTGTGTTGGCTACGTCCCACGTTATGGTTTGCGCCGATCCCGCCGCATAGATTTCACCAGCTGCTTGTGAAGTGACTGAAAATGGGCCTGCTGAATTCACTACTTTAACTTCCAATATATCGGATATTACTTGTCCCCCTCCTAAAGCATTATCCCGGACCGTAAGGGCAAAACTTAAATCTCTTTGTATGTTGGAAACTGTCTCCCATGTTCCATTTATCGGGGGATTGGTCTGGGTCAGACTCCCTTGAACCACACGGGATAATCTAGGAAAATATCGTATGGGGTCCGTAGCCGGCGGCAAGGACCTGAAATTGGCACCAACTGGATTATCGGGACCAAAAGTACTGGTGGTCACCACTCCGTCATCGAGTTGCTCCCAGGTATATGTCAGAACATCCCCAACGTCTGTATCGTTGGCGATTCCCTCTAGGGCAAAAGCTGTTCCTTTTGGAACGATGAAGTCCCCAATCGGCGTAACCGTGGGTGGGGCATTGGTAAGAGGAACATCCGTACCACAGGAAACCGTTTCCAGATAATTACGTATCTGTACAATACTATTGTGGTGTAAATAATCATCTCCGTTGGGTTGCACATCGTTTCCAGGTACAATTCCGGCATATCCCATAATTGTCGTCCCACTCGCGGGTTCAGCTTGTACACCGGTGCCTTCAGATTCAAAGGACCAGGTATGGTTCGCACCAAATTGATGCCCCAGTTCGTGCGCTACAAAATCGAGGTCAAAAACATCTCCTTCTGGAATAAAACCGGAGGCAAAAGCACTTCCTTTCTGGTTGTCACGACAGACAGAACCGATAAAGCCGGCATTTCCATTATCCTGTCCTGGTTGTGCCCTATCAAATAGGTGGCCAACATCATAGTTGGCCTCTCCAATAATTGTGGTAAGAATATTCTGTGCCTGTGCATTCAGATTTCCGGTAAAAGGATCGGGGTCTGCGTTTGTAAAAATAATTTCATCGTTGTTGGCAACTAACTCCAAGGTGACGCCGATATCAGTTTCAAAAACCTCGTTTACCCGGGTCAAGGTAGCATTAATGGCAGCCAAGGCATCCGCAACGGTTCCTCCATGATAATCCGTATACTCACTGGAAGTGGTCACTGCAATTCTAAATCTTCTCAAAGTTTGGTTATCCACCAAAGGGACCAATGTTTTCTGTACGTCCTGTTTCAATTTCTCCGTTTCACAGGTAAACTCATCCTTGGCCGAGTTATGTTTGGTATACACCACATAGGTATCATTTTTCTCGGAGACAGGTTCCATAAAACTGGTTTGGTGGTCGTCCATTCGGATTATCATACTTTGAAGACCTTTATGGGAAGTACTCAGCCGTACGCGATATTTTCTATCCAGACTTTGTCCCACATATGAAGCAATTTTAGGATATTTTTCTGCCAATAGCGGATGAAACGTAGCATGTTTTTGCATTTCAAAGGGAATGATATCACCTTCTGCATTGGGTAGATAGATTATCCTTTGGGGCGATTTAAAATCCTTGAGAGCGTCTAAGTTGTCCGTGAATTTTTCTGTTCTTAGAGTAAACGCTTTACCCTTGGAATAAATGTTTCCCAAAGACGTACTCTTCAAACCGGAAGCTGAGGCAGAACTCCAATATTGCTGTTGGGCGGAAGTGTAAAAGAAGCTAAAAAATATGGATATTGAACAAACAAGATGTAATTTAGCTTTCATGCATAAGTGGAGTGTAGATTGTTTCAAAAATAAAGCTTTTTATTTTGTTGGTCAGTGAAGACATTTCAAGGTATTTCTCAATTTAAAAGCGATTTTGCTACGGCAGTGACCATTGGCACTTTTGATGGCGTACACATCGGACACCGTAAAATACTGGAACGCCTCATAAATAATGCCAAACAATCGGGATTAAAGTCTACCGTGCTTACTTTTTTCCCTCATCCCAGAATAGTACTCCAAAAAGATACGGAAATCAAGTTGCTCAATACGCTTGAAGAAAAAGTGGATATTTTAAAAGATTTAGGTCTTGATTATTTGATAGTACATCCGTTCACAAAAGATTTTTCCAGGCTCTCCGCCACCGAATTTGTCCGGGATATTTTGGTAAATACACTCAACATTAAAAAAATAGTTATCGGTTATGACCATAGATTTGGACGGAACCGCAACGCAAGTATACACGACCTAATCGGTTTTGGGGGTACTTTGGATTTTGAAGTGGAGGAAATCCCCGCCCAAGAGATTGATGATGTTTCCATAAGTTCAACAAAAATCAGAAATGCGCTACTGGATGGAGAAGTGGCCACTGCCAATGATTACCTTGGATACCCTTATATGATTGGCGGAACGGTAAAAACCGGAAAAGGTTTAGGGAAGCAGTTCGGATTTCCGACAGCCAATCTCCAAGTTAAAACTGCGTATAAACTCATTCCCAAAAATGGGGTGTACGTCGTGAAAAGTATTCTAAATTCCAAAGTGTATTATGGAATGATGAACATAGGCTACAATCCCACGGTTTCTGGAGAAAGAAAAAGTATTGAAATCAACTTTTTTGGTTTCTCCGGTGACTTATATGATGCAAACCTCGAAGTACAATTCCTTCATCGCCTCAGGGACGAACACAAGTTCAACTCGGTTGAGGAATTACAGCAACAATTGAAAAAGGACAAGGAAAAATCATTGAGGTTAATTACTAAAAAAGATGCTTAAGCTTTTTTTATTCAAAAAAATTGATAACGCCCAACTCGTGGTTTTTCGGGTTTTCTATGGTCTTTTGGTCTGCGCCGAGGCCTTTGGTGCACTTGCCACGGGTTGGGTACGAAGAACTTTTGTGGAACCAAAATTCACGTTTTCCTTTATCGGTTTTGAGTGGCTACAGCCATTGCCCGGTAATGGCATGTATGTGTATTTCGCCATAATGGGCGTGTTGGGGATATTGATAACCCTAGGGTATAAATATCGCATTAGTGCGTTTGCATTTGCCTTTATGTGGTCCGGGGTATATCTCATGCAAAAGACATCGTACAATAACCACTACTATTTGTTGATGCTATTGGCTTTCATAATGGCTATGCTTCCTGCCAACCGGGATATTTCATTGGATAGTCGCCTCAATCCGGGTTTTAGGTCCCATTCCATGTTCAACTACATACGATGGATAATCATTCTTCAATTGTTCATTGTATATACCTATGCCGCTGTGGCCAAACTCTATGGGGACTGGTTGGATTTCAGTATCATAGAAATATTGATGCGAAGTAAAAAAGACTATTTCTTGATAGGTGATTTTCTTCAGATAAAATGGGTGCATAAAATGGTAGCCGGCTTTGGAATTTTCTTCGACTTGCTTGTTATTCCGGCACTGCTGTGGAAACCTACCCGAAACATTGCCTTTATCCTATCCATTTTTTTTCACCTCTTCAACAGCATTGTCTTTCAGATTGGGATATTTCCTTATCTATCCTTGGCATTTATCGTGTTTTTTTATGATTCTCAAACGATTCGTAAAATTTTTCTCAAAAGGAAAAAAATTGAAGTAGATGGCGAAGCTATTTTTCCCAAGAACCATAATTGGATAATCGGGGCGTTGGGCATCTATTTTGTTGTTCAACTTTTGTTGCCACTAAGGCACCACACGTTTCCCGATGATGTGCTCTGGACCGAAGAAGGCCATAGGCTAAGTTGGCGCATGATGTTGCGGAGCCGCTCAGGGAATATCCGCTTTAAGGTGGTCAATAAAGAAACCGGAAAATTTAAGTATGTAAAACTTGATGACCATTTGACCAAAAAGCAAAAGAGGAAAGTTGCCTGTTATCCGGATTTTGCTTGGCAATTTGCTCAATATCTCAAAAAGGAGCACGCCAAAAATGGAGAGGATGTCCAGGTTTTCGCAATTAATAGAGTTCGTGTAAATGATGGTAAGTTTGCCCAATTTATAGACCCTGAAGTGGATTTGGCCAGCGTTCCATGGAAACACCTTTCCCATAATGAGTGGATCAGGCCCTCGCCAAATGAAGAATAATTGTTCAACTCATACAGATTCCCGTAAATTTGCGGTTCAAAATTAAATCATGCTCCAGTTACAACTACTTCGAGAACACAAAGATCATATTGTAAGTGCGCTCAAAAAGCGAAACCTAGATGCCGGACCGATGATTTCAAAAGTGCTGGAATTGGATGAAAAAAGGCGTTCCCTACAGTCAAAATTGGATACAACACTTGCCGAATCGAATAAACTGTCCAAAGAAATAGGGGTGCTTTTTAAATCAGGTAAACCCGAAGAAGCCAATCCATTAAAAGAAAAAACGGCTGAACTCAAGGAAGCTTCCAAAGTACTGGGCGAAGATTTAAACGCAACGTCAGAAGCGCTTACGCAGGAATTGTACCATATTCCAAACGTGCCCCATGAATCGGTTCCAGATGGCAATTCTGATGACGATAATGTGGAGGTATTCCGAGAGGGGAAGATTCCTGAACTGAAAAAAGAAGCACTTCCACATTGGGAGTTGGCAAAAAAATATGACATTATAGATTTTGAGCTCGGTGCTAAAGTGACCGGAGCGGGATTTCCCGTATACAAGGGTAAAGGAGCCCGTCTTCAGCGCGCCTTAATCACGTATTTTCTGGATAAAAACACGGCAGCGGGGTATTTTGAGGTACAGCCCCCTTTGGTAATCAATGAGGAATCAGGATATGGCACGGGGCAACTACCCGATAAAGAAGGTCAAATGTACCAAGTTCAGGCAAACGACCTCTACCTTATACCCACCGCCGAAGTGCCCATAACCAATTTACATAGGGGCGATTTGTTGGCTGAAAAGGAATTGCCCCTGGCCTATACGGGCTATACTCCTTGTTTTAGGCGGGAAGCAGGAAGTTATGGGGCCCATGTACGCGGTCTTAACAGGCTCCACCAGTTTGATAAGGTAGAATTGGTTCGCCTGGAACACCCGGATTCTTCATACGAAGCGCTGGAAGCCATGGTAGAGCATGTCAAGGATATTCTCAGGGAATTGAAATTACCTTACAGAATACTTCGCCTATGTGGTGGGGATTTGGGCTTCACCGCAGCACTCACCTTTGATTTTGAAGTATTTTCCACAGCTCAAAATCGATGGCTCGAAATCAGCTCTGTCTCCAACTTTGAGACCTATCAAGCCAATCGCTTAAAATTACGGTTCAAGGACAAAAATGGAAAAAGTCGGCTAGTTCATACCCTGAACGGCAGTTCTCTGGCCCTACCACGGGTCTTGGCTGGAATTCTTGAGAATTATCAAACAGAAGATAACATTACAATTCCCGAAGTCTTGGTCCCTTACTGTGGATTTGATAGGATTGATTGAGGTTTTCAGAAGCAATTAACATAAAAATCGAACTTTCCCCGTTATATTTAAACTATGCGATGGCTCAGTCTTGTTTTATTTCTGCTGATAATTGCTTCCGTGCAAGGCCAGGAGGACTTTTTGGCCAAACAATACTTCAATGATGGGGAGTATGAAAAAGCTGTGGTCTACTTTGAAAAATTGGTGAAAAAGAATCCACGGCGTTCGGATTACGCCGAAGGGCTTGTTGCCTGTTACCAGCAATTGGAACGTTATTCCGACGCGGAAAACTTTTTGTTGAAAAAGATTGAAGAATCCTATGCATTTCCAACATTCTTCATTGAACTGGGATACAATTACACGCGACAAAACCAGTCGGATAAGGCAACGGAGTATTATGAAAAGGCCCTTCAAAAAATTGATGAAAACCCAAACTACGGGTATAGTGTTGGATATCGTTTTCAAAAATATGCCCTCCTGGATGAAGCCATCAAGGCCTACACCAAAGCCATGGCGTTAAAACCAGACCTAAATTATGATTTCCAACTAGCTCGAATTTATGGGGAACAGGGAGATATAGAAAAGATGTACCAAGCCTATCTGAACCTCATCGTTGAGGGGAGAACATCACGTTCTAATATTCTTCGGAACATTGATGATTTCATTTCTGAAGACGCCACCCAGCCCAACAACATACTACTGCGTAAAGTGCTTCTCAAAAACGCCCAAAAAAATCCAGATTTGCTCTGGAACGAACTATTGAGCTGGCTTTTTATTCAACAAAAACAATATAACAATGCATTGGGCCAAGAAAGGGCGATTTATAAACGTTCTGAATTCGCATCTATGGACCGATTGGAGAGTCTAGGACACATTGCCTTGGAGGATAAGGATAACGCTACGGCCTTCAAAGTCTTTGAGTTCATAACAGAAAACAGCGCCGACCCCATCACTACGCTCAATGCCCATCTGGAACTTATCAATCTCGGACTTTTGGAAACCAGTTCCAAAACCTTGGCGTCCGCAGAAAAAGAATACCAAGAATTATTGGAAACCTATGGTAATCAGGCCCAGACCCAACAATTACAAATTGCATACGCTAACTTTTTGACTTTCAAGAAAAATACCCCGCAACCTGCTATATCCATGTTGAAGGAAAGTCTGGAACTGCCGCTGGGGCGCATGTCCAAGGCCTACCTGAAAATGGCGCTTGGGGATATCTTGGTTTTTGATAGAAAATTCAATCAGGCCCTAATCTACTTCACACAAGTTCAAAAGAGTCTTAAAAATGATGTGTTGGGCCAGGACGCCCGCTACAAAGTGGCACAAACCAGTTTCTACAAAGGTGATTTTGACTGGGCCCTGACGCAATTAAAAGTTTTGAGGGGGTCAACGTCCCAATTGATAGCAAACGATGCCATGCAACTGAGTCTTCTCATTTCAGACAACTCCTTGGAAGATTCCACCCAGACTGCCCTAAAAAAATATGCAAGAGCCGACCTGCTGGCATATCAAAACAAAACGGAAGCGTCCATACAACTGCTTGAGGATATTTTACAAAATCACAAAGGTGAAAAGATTGAGGACGAAGCCCTATTAAAACAAGGGGAACTCCTCGAAAGCAAAAAGCGATTTAAGGATGCCGAGTTCAACTACAAAAAAATAGTGGAGTTTTATGCCGATGGCATTCTGGCCGATGATGCCCATTATGCACTAGGGCAACTTTATGAGAATTTTCTGGATGAACCGGAAAATGCCAAATTTCACTACGAAAAAATCATTTACAATTACCAAGATAGTTATTACTTCCCGAAGGCAAGAAAACTCTTCCGAAAGTTACGGGGTGATATCATTAATTAATTCTCCCTACATTTAGCGCATAAGTTGATATTCAATGATAATTTACAATGTAACCGTGAATATTGATGACAGTGTCCATGACGAGTGGCTTACATGGATGAAGGACAAGCACATCCCGGATATGCTGGCCACAGGTAAATTCTCGCATGCCAAAATGACCAAAGTGTTGGTAGAAGAAGAACTGGGTGGCACCTCATATTCAATTCAATACACAACGAAAGACAGAAAAACCTTGAATGCCTATTATCAAGAAGATGCAGAAAAACTTCGGACGGAGGCTCTTAAACGGTATGCGGACAAATTTGTGGCGTTCAGGACAGAATTGGAGGTCATCAGTCAACAAATCCCTTGAATCTTGGACCATCTTTTCTGTTACGGCACTTTACAGGATATTGACGTGCAACACTATCTTTTTGGGAGAACTTTGGTGGGACAACAGGACGAACTCCAAGGGTTTAAGTGTTTGAAAAATGTGATTTACAATAGATATCATATCGTTTACAGAACCAATTTTGAAGAAGACATTGTGAAAGGTACGGTATTCGAAGTATCGGTAGCTGACTTAAAAAAGGCCGATGTTTATGAAACTACAGCCTATACCCGAATAAAAGTAGTTTTGAAATCCAAAAAAACCGCCTGGGTCTATATAAAAAATTCCAAGTAAATTGCAAAAAACCCTACAGTGTCCAAAAAGAAGAAAAAGAAGCTTGCCCAAAGTAAGTCGGCGCTGAGTTCTAGCGGACATAGAGACTCCCCGGTGAAGGCGAAGAAACACCTGGGCCAGCACTTCCTCAAAAATGAAACTATAGCGAAACGCATCGCAGACACTTTATCACTGGATGGTTACGAAAATGTTATTGAAATTGGGCCGGGAACAGGCGTGCTCACCAAATACTTACTTCTGCGAAATATAGATTTGGTGGCCATGGATTTGGATTCAGAGTCCATTGTTTATCTCAACCATAGCTTTCCTTTGGAACATCCTAAAATCTTAGAAAAAAACAGCAAATTCCGTATCATCGAAGCTGATTTTTTAAAATTTGATTTGAATCAACTATATGGAAACCAGCCATTTGCCATAACCGGAAACTTTCCGTACAACATATCGAGTCAAATTGTTTTTAAGCTATTGGAAATACGGGATCAAGTTCCTGAGTTTTCTGGGATGTTCCAAAAAGAGGTGGCCCAAAGAATCTGTGAACAACCAGGAAGTCGGAGCTATGGGATTTTATCCGTGCTGGTACAGGCATTCTATGAGGCAGAATATCTTTTTACGGTCCATCCCCAAGTCTTTGAACCACCTCCCAAAGTGCAATCTGGCGTTTTACGGCTCAAACGCAAAACGGAGCTGAATCTCCACTGCGATGAGACCCTATTTTTTAAGGTGGTAAAGGTCGCTTTCAACCAAAGAAGAAAGACCTTGCGAAATAGCCTTAAAACCTTTAACCTCTCCCATAATCTAAAAGAAGATACTATCTTTGATCAGCGTCCGGAGCAGCTATCCGTTGCCGATTTTGTGACGTTGACACAGCAGATAGCCAATGACTCCTTTTAAGCTCACAGACGAACTACTGGTTGAAATCCAAGATTTGATCTCTGAAAAGAAAAATTCGGACTTGAGATCAATGATGAAGGAGTTCCACTATGCAGATATTGCAGAGATTGCTGACGAACTGGAGGTAGACGAAGCAACCTATCTTATAAAGCTTTTGGATAGCGAAAAAACTTCGGATATCCTTGCGGAAATGGATGAAGATGTGCGCGAAGCGGTCTTGAATAATCTATCCGCCAAGGAAATAGCCGGAGAGCTGGAAGAACTGGATACCGATGACGCGGCCGACATAGTCAGCGAACTGCCCACCGAGATTGTCCAACAGGTCATTTCCCAAATTGAGGACAAAGAACATGCAAAAGACATCGTTGATCTTTTGCGTTATGATGAAGATTCGGCGGGGGGGCTAATGGCAAAGGAATTGGTCAAAGTAAATGAAAACTGGAATGTATTGACCTGTGTCAAGGAAATGCGCACCCAAGCGGAAAATGTAACCCGGGTCCATTCCATTTATGTAGTGGACGATGAAGGAAGACTAAAAGGAAGACTCTCCCTGAAAGACCTTTTGACCACCTCGACCAAAACCCATATCAAAGATGTTTATATCTCCAAGGTAGACTATGTTACCGTTAATGAAAAAGGGGAGGAAGTAGCAAAAATCATGTCCAAGTATGATCTTGAAGCTATTCCAGTTGTTGATGAAATTGGCCGTTTGGTAGGTCGGATTACCATTGATGACATTGTGGACGTGATCCGCGAAGAAGCAGATAAAGATTATCAACTGGCTGCGGGTATTTCGCAAGATGTAGAAGCGGACGACAGTATATGGGAACTTACCCGGGCCCGTCTCCCTTGGTTGATTTTAGGGCTTTTCGGTGGATTGGGAGCCGCGGCCATTATGGGCGGTTTTGAGGAAATGATCGCCAAACATGCCGTTCTTTTTTTCTTTACCCCACTTATCGCGGCAATGGCAGGTAATGTAGGCGTCCAATCCAGCGCGATCATTGTTCAGGGTTTAGCCAATGATGATCTAAAGGGGAGCATTAGCAACCGTTTGGTAAAGGAAATGTTGTTGGCCCTACTCAACGGATTGATTCTGGCCCTTTTGTTAATGTTGTTTACTTGGCTCTGGAAAGGCGAGTTTGCCACGGCTATGGCTATTTCCATATCCTTAGTGGCGGTAATCGTGGTAGCGGGAATCATTGGCACGTTTATTCCCCTATTTTTGGATAAACGGGGGATTGACCCCGCAATTGCCACAGGTCCGTTCATCACAACAAGCAACGATATTTTTGGAATCCTTATTTATTTCTGGATAGCAAAACTTATACTGGGTATCTAACATAACGAACGATGAAACCAATTAATCTCAAAGAAAAATATGCCAAATTCTCCAAGCAGTGGCATCCCCATCAAATAGCTACGGTGGACAATATGCAGGTTATTTTGGCTAAAATTCAGGGTGAGTTTGTTTGGCACGCCCATGCAGATGAAGATGAACTTTTTCAGGTAATAAAGGGTACATTATACATGAAATTCCGGGACCGGACCGAGGTTGTGAAGGCTGGAGAAATCATCGTGGTTCCCAAAGGTGTGGAACACTGCCCCTCCACAAGGGATGGAGAGGAAGTGCACATCTTGCTATTTGAAAAGCTGGATATTGCCCATACCGGAAAGGTTCAACATGAAATGACCCAGACCGAATATCCTAAAATCTGATTTCTTTCGGCCCATCTTTTCCACGTCCATTAAAAAACCGATGATTTTACAAAAACCATCGGCTCCGAATAGGGACTGGTAACACCTATTCGAGTTGTATAGCGCGTAAGCTTCCGCCCGGCGCAAATTCAGAAATATAAATCACCCGTCGTAAAGCATCGACTGCGATACCATTTGGATTTGAGAACGAAGCCTCTTCCAAAACACCATCCGCAGTTGCCAGTTGGCCATTGCCAGCAAAGACAGAAATATCTCCCGACAAGGTTACCCGATAAATGACATTTTCACCAATAGCGGTTACAAAGAGAGAACCGGCAAAATGGGTCAAATAGCCTAGCACAAAATCATCGACCACAGTAGGGAGTGTGGCCAAAACCGAGATATCCCCACCATATGCTATCTTCAGTATTTGGCCAGATACAAAATTCCCTACATATAGATTGCCCTTATTGTCAAAATCAATACCAACTGAACCTGCAAGCCGAGCATCTTCAGCAAAAACGGTAGCCTCTCCTGAAGGCGAGACCTTGTAAACCAGGCCTAGGTTGAAATTTGAAACATACGCGTTGCCATGTCGGTCCAAGGTAAGTCCTGACGGAAATCCTGGTAAAGTGGCCAAAACCGTTCGCGTTCCATCAGGGCTGACCTTTAAAACATCCGCCTCTGTTGTGCCATCATCCGCAGCAGTAAAGCGAAGATTGTTGACCACGAAAATGTTTCCATGTCTGTCAACGGCATTTCCCGTAGGTGCCGCTACACTGTCCACAGCAACTTCAAAACTGCCTTTTCGGGGCATAGCGCGAAGCACTTCGGTCCCGAAGAAGTTTCCAAAATTACTGACCAAAACATTGCCACGACGGTCGATGGATACCCCATCACTTCCAGGAAAATTGGCCACAACGGTTTCAACAGTTGCCTTTTTGGAAATTTTCCCGATAAAGTCGTCCGTACAGGAGGACAACGTTAAAAACAGAATGCCAAAAATCACTGGCATTCCTCTAAACAGTTTGAATTTACTTGTTTTCATTAGGTTTTTCTTTTAAAGTTTACTACGAGTTTAATTGGAAAACCTAGGTAAATCGACGTGCTGTATACAAGTGGACAAACTTAAATGCCCATTTTTTTTATGTAGCTTGTTGGGGTATCGTTCAATATGGATTTGAACGCTTTATTAAATGTAGATTTTGAGTTGAAGCCCACTTCAAGGGAAAGAGAAAGCAAGGTCCTTTTGGAATGCTCGTTATTTTTTATCTTCTGCAAGAATTCTTGAATTCTATGCCTATTTATGAATTCGTAGAAACTACTTTGGTAGATATTGTTCAACAGCCAGGATAGGTTGTTGGTACTGGTGTTCAATTCTTGGGACAGGTCCGATAGGGTCAACTCGTTTTTAAGATATACTTTTTCTGTTTCTATCAATTCTTCCAATTTGGACTTCAAGGATTTTATTTCGGCATCGGGCAACCTGTTTTTTACAGGGGTACTTTCTGGCGTTTCGGTAATTGGTATTCTAAAAATCTCAGGTTGGCGCAGTGCGTAATATCCCACCACATAAATCAGTATGGGGATTCCAATCCAGACCATATCGTAATTGATCACCCAAAACTTCAATCTGAAGAAATTGCTGTTCAGAAAACTGAACACCCATACAAAAAGAATAAATCCCACAATGATATGGACCAACTTTATAAACGAAGTACTGCTCTGTACAAAGGAAAGCTGTAATCTTTCTTTTTTCCTATATTGAAATACCAATCTTCCACACAAAAACCAGAAGTAAAAATTGTGAACCACCGCCAAGGCCTCTATCCAGAAAAAGGGAACCACAAACTCACCCGCCATCCATTTGTCGCTAAAAACCGGTGTAGGCAGCATATTAATGTAGATCAGGTAAATCAAATACAGGAGGGCCGGCACATACTGAATCCATTTTAGACGAAAAAATTCGTTTCCTTTTTCAAGTAATCTTTTGAGATAGATATAACCCAGGGGACCATAAAGAAAAATAAAGGGTTCCAAGAGAATGCCCCTTTGCAGCACCCAAAATTCTCCAGCGCGATAAATGGCCAATTTTGCAAAAAGTACGAGACATGCCATAGCAAGCTGGACAGCGAGTACCGCATTTGCGCCCGTATTGTTACGATGGACCGCGGGAAGGGTAATGGCCAAGAAAAAACCCTGCGCAATCCCAAGCAATATGATTACATCAATGGCTTCAAATTGGTCCATGGTGACTTCACTTTATTTTACAAAAATAGAATATTGTCCTTCTGTTTTTCGACCGAATGTATACAGAACTACCCCGATTTCCAGACCCACTTTGTTTTTTGTTCGGAAATTGTAAATTGCATGAAGAAGTCGCTTTATGAAAATACTCCATTTGGATACCAACCATCCACTATTAATGGACCAGTTTGCGGAACTTGGTTTTGAAAACTTTGAAGATTACGCCTCACCTAAAAAGGAGATAGAAAAGAAAATACACCTTTATGACGGTGTGGTCATTCGCAGTAGGTTTACTTTGGACCAGGAATTTCTGGATAGGGCCACCAATCTAAAATTCATCGGTAGAGTTGGCGCGGGTCTCGAAAACATTGATGTGCGCTATGCCAAAAAAAAGGGGGTATTCCTGGCCTCGGCACCTGAAGGAAACCGAAACGCTGTAGGAGAACACACTTTGGGCATGTTACTTTCATTAATGAACAAACTCAACAAAGCCCACAGGGAGGTCAGAAAAGGAAAATGGGACCGAGAGGGCAATAGAGGAGTGGAATTGGACGGAAAGACCATTGGCATCATTGGTTACGGCAACATGGGCAAGGCTTTTGCCAGAAAACTCAAAGGTTTTGAAGTGGAAGTGATATGTTTCGATATCATAGGCGGAGTAGGCGATGAAAATGCGAGACAGGTGGGCATTATGGAGTTCCAGCAAAAATCGGATGTGGTAAGTCTGCATGTACCCCAAACGGAATCGACTTTGAATATGGTAAATTCAAATTTTATCAACGCATTCCATAAACCCATCTGGTTGATCAACACCGCGAGAGGAAAGTGTGTGGTCACAGAAGATTTGGTCAAAGGACTAAAATCCGGTAAAGTATTGGGCGCAGGCCTAGATGTGCTGGAGTATGAAAAAAAATCCTTTGAAAATATGTTTCTCCAAAAACCCAAGGCATTCAAGTATTTACGAAAGGCAACAAATGTGATGCTTACGCCCCATGTAGCGGGTTGGACCATTGAAAGCAAAGAGAAATTGGCACAGACCATTGTAGATAAAATCCAAGGGCAATTCTGTTAATTTGAACGTGTGAAGAAAACCATTTTTGCTTTTTCATCCTTGATAATTGCCTTGCTTTTTTTGTTCAAATTGAGCAAATACTCCTATCTCTCCGGGAATCTAAACATAGAACTTCTGATATCGATCGTAGCCCTTGTCTTTTTTTGTATTGGTATTTATATCAACAAAAAAACCGCTACAAGCCTAACTATCCCGCTTAAAACCGGTAATACCGGTAAGCTAGATGAACTGGGCATCAGCAAACGTGAATATGAGGTACTACAGCACGTGGTTCAAGGATTCTCCAATAAAGAAATCGGGGAAAAACTTCATCTCTCAGAAAGTACCATAAAGACCCATGTTTCAAATTTATTCGTGAAGTTGGACGCCAAGCGAAGGACCCAGGCCATTCAAAAAGCGAAAGAACTGAAAATCATTGTGGGATAATCCCATTTTTATAAAAATACCTGGTTTTTGGTACTTTAGTATGAGTACTTAACTCCTGTTCCACGCTACATTTGGTTTGAAATTTTAAACCAATACCAATGAGGAAAACAATAATTACACATGGGACGTACGGTGCAATAGCTATATGTGGCCTCTTTTTAACAAGTTGGTTCCTGCTTGATGGTCTTCCCCTTTCCACGCAGGAAGTACTGGGCTATCTATCGATGATTTTGGCCCTAAGTTTTGTTTACTTCGGAATCAAACACTATCGCGATAAACACAATCAGGGTAAAATACGTTTCGGGAACGCCTTGAAAATTGGTATGGGCATTAGCCTAATTACCGCGCTGATCTTTGGGGTATTGGATGTCATTTACGTCGAGTTGCTCAACCCAGATTTTATGGATAACTATTATACAGAGACCTTGAAAAATATGGAACAAAACCTGTCCGCCGCTGATTTTGAGATAAAACGAGCAGAATTGGAATCACAACAAGCGCTATTTGGGAATCCCTTAATGACCTTTTCAATCATGGTTTTGACGGTTTGCATCATCGGGTTCATTATTTCACTACTTTCAGCATTGATTTTACAACGAAAATAAAATTCCATGATCATTGACGCCAAAACCCCAGATGAATACATTGCCAAACTTCCTGAGGAACGGAAGGGCCCTGTATCCCAGTTAAGACGCGCCGTAAGGAAAAATTTGCCCATAGGTTTTGAAGAATGCATCAACTACAAAATGATCGGATATGTAGTTCCCCATACTTTGTATCCTAAGGGGTATCACTGCGACCCAAAATTACCCTTGCCCTTTATCAATATCGCTTCGCAAAAGAGTTTTGTTGCGCTCTACCATTCAGGAATTTATGCAGACCCCGCCTTATTGGACTGGTTTGTTGGGGAATACCCCAAATACGTTCAGACCAAATTGGACATGGGTAAAAGTTGTATCCGTTTTAAAAAAATGGAGAACATTCCTTTTGGGCTAATTGCTGAACTCTGCCGCAAAATGAACGTGGAACAATGGATAACACTCTACGAGAAAAGTCTTAAGGGGAGCAAAAAGTAAAGTTACAAATCACCCCCACTTTAGGACGGAAAGAAGCTTTAAGGGATAAAGCGTTCTTACCAAGTTGGGCATCGGTGCGGTAAAGCTGTTGATAAAGCATTCTTTTAGCTAGCGAAATATTCCTTATTTTTAGAGCTGTTCAACCAACAAAATAAAAACACCATGTCCGAAGAGAACAAAGATTTAGGAGATAAAGCAAAGGAAGCAGCAAAAGAGGCAGCGGAAGATTTAAAGGATGCTGCCGGAAAGGCAAAGGAAAAAGCCAGCGACTTTGCTGAAGATGCCAAAGAAGCAGCAAAGGATTTCCAGGAGGATGTCAAGGAGGCATTTGACCCAAAAAATCCCGATAGTGGAAAAACTGTGGCAATCATTGCCCACATCACTTTAATAGGATGGATTATCGCCATCGTAATGAACAGTAGCAACAAAACAGAAATCGGTTCATTTTATATAAGGCAGGTTCTAGGTATTTTTCTCGTCTTTTTAGTAACAGGATTCATTCCGTTCATCAACCTGTTGGGATGGCTGTTTGGACTTGTCCTGTTGATAGTAAGTCTTGTAGGAGCTATCAATGGGGAACAAAAACCTGTATTTTTATTGGGGGAAACCTTTCAAAACTGGTTCAAAGGACTTTAACCAAAAAAGCTGGAAAAATATTTCCAGCTTTTTTGTTTCAATATATTATCGTAATATTGCAATATTAAGTCGCACATATTGGGAGTATCTAAAACCCATATTTTTTCACTTCAACACAATGAATTGGCCCAGGTTGCCAAGGTGATGGCACACCCGGCCCGTATCGCCATTTTAGAATATATCAGCAAACAGGAGGGATGTATCTGCAATGATTTAGTGGATGAAATCGGACTTGCCCAGCCCACCATTTCGCAACACCTGAATGAAATCAAAAAAATCGGATTGCTAAAAGGAACTTATGAAGGAAAAAATCTGTGCTATTGCATAAATCAGGAACGCTGGTTAGAACTACAAAGAGCATTTCAAAGCTTTTTCTCCAATATTAATCTTAATTGTTGTTAAACATGAATACCGAAGAATTTTTGACAGTATTACAACAAAACAGGCACAAAAGTCTATTGTTTGAATATGCCCCGGGCAAACTTGTCGGGGCCAATTATCATATTACCGAAATCAAGAATATTGTCGTTGACTCCATCGACTGTGGGGCTGGTACGGATTTCTGGAAAGAAACTGTGGTCCAGCTTTGGGAGAGTCCTACCGAGCAGGATAAGACGGAATTTATGTCGGCTTCAAAAGCATTAGGTATCTTGAACAAAGTGGATCGTATCAAACCCATGGTACGGGATGCAGAGTTAAAATTGGAATATAGCAATGCCCACTTTCATACTGCGCAATTACATATCGCAGGATACACCGTCTTGGAGAATAAGCTGTTGTTCCTGCTCTCCGTGCAAAAAACAGACTGCAAGGCAAAAGAAACTTGCGGCGTCCCGGAAACCGCTTCAGAAAATAACGTAAACACAACAGTAAATTCATGTGCTCCCGGTAGCGGTTGTTGTTAACTTTACCGTACGATGATCATACGAAACATGAAAACATCCGATTGGGAGAAAGTGGCCCAGATATATGGTGAAGGAATACGGACAGGGTATGCGACCTTTGAACAACAGGTTCCCACCTATAAAGCGTGGGACGAAGCACATATTAAGTCCTGCCGATTGATTGCAGAAGACGATGGGAGACTATTGGGATGGGCTGCGCTTTCACCAGTTTCCGGTAGATGTGTTTACGGAGGTGTCGGGGAAGTAAGTGTTTACGTAGCGGCAAAAAGTCGAGGAAAAAATATCGGAAAAGTGCTCCTAGAAAAATTGATTGCAGAAAGTGAAAATAATGGGTTTTGGACCATACAATCTGGCATTTTCCCAGAAAATAGGGCCAGTATCGCCTTGCATGAAAAAGCGGGCTTTCGTTTTATCGGTAAGCGCGAACGCATAGGTAAAATACATGGCGTATGGAAGGACAATCTATTATTCGAAAAACGAAGTGATAAAATAGGTATAGATTAATCATCAAATCAAAAAACAATGAAAAACGTATTGGTACTTTGTACCGGCAATTCCTGTAGAAGCCAAATGGCACACGGTTATTTGAATTATTTTCAAGACACCTTGGCAAAAGTGTATAGCGCCGGGATTGAAACCCACGGCTTAAACCCGGGAGCAGTTTCCATAATGAAAGAGGACGGTATCGATATCTCCCATCACACATCTAACCACGTAGACGAATATGAAGGCGTAGCATGGGACTATATTATTACAGTATGCGACCACGCGAAGGAAAACTGTCCGTTCATTCCTGCGAAAAACGCCAGGCGCATCCATCAAAATTTTACCGATCCTTCCAAAGTGAAAGGTACACCAGAGGTAATTCATAAGGCATTTATGGATACACGGGAAGAGATAAAGGATTTCTGCCACGATTTTGTGAAAGAGGAGCTGGTGAACTGAAGCTTGACCTAAGACTCGTTGATTACCGGAGGTGTAACGCCCTCGGACATTTTTCCCTCAAGTTCAGCTTGAAACTCCTCCATTACGGGCTTTACTGTACTTTCAGGTAGGTCTGCAATCTTAATGTACATCAATCCATCCACAGAGTTGTTGAACAAAGGATCTACGTTAAAGGCAACGACCTTGGCGTTTTGCTTAATGTATTTTTTTATCAGTACGGGTAATCGCAAACTTCCGGGCTCCACTTCGCTGATGAGCCTATCGAACTTATTTAGGTCTGCTTGGGTTTCGTCAAATACAAATTCCTTGTCCGCGTCCTTCAATTGTACTTTGAACTCCTTTTTGGGACGAATGTATTGCGCTACGTAGGGGTCCCAGTAGTTCGATTTCATAAATTCGATCATAAGGGATTTGGAAAAGTGAGAGAACTGATTGCTGATGCTTACCCCTCCTATCAGATACTTGTGCTCTGGAAATCGCAGCGTGGTATGGACAATGCCCTTCCACAACAAGAACAAGGGCATGGGTTTTTGTTGATAATCCTTGACTATGTAAGCCCTGCCCATTTCAATGGATTTGCTCATCATGTTGTAAAGTTCTGGCTCAAATCGGAAAAGATCTTGGAGATAAAAACCATCAATACCATGATCTTTGAAAATCTGGGTGCCCAGGCCCATACGATAGGCGCCCACAATAGAATTCTCTTCGTTGTCCCACAAAAAGAGATGATGGTAATACGAATCAAATTTATCCAAATCAATGGGATTGTTGGTGCCTTCGCCCACTTCTCGAAACGTTATCTCCCGCTGTCTCCCGATTTCCTTGATGATAAAAGGCATGTCCTTTTCCTGGGCCAAATACACTTCGTAGTTCTTACTTTGAAGCAGTCGACATTCCTTTTCCCGAAGCTTTTCAATCTCCCCTTGTAGCACTTCCACCCTTACCGCGGAGGCAATTTTCTTGGGTGACTTGGGAATTTTCAAAGTAGTGGGAACCTTGTCTATCAATCGTTCCTTTTCAAAAACATTGGCCAATAAATAAGTCTTTTTTCGGAGGAGCTCCGTGAAGCCCTCTAGTGTTTCCTCTTCTTTTTGGGACGCGACGGAAATAGGTTGACCCACCCGAACTTTGATGGGACGTCTGCTTTGTGTGGTCAGTTCTGAAGGCAGCTTGGCCGTTCTGAAAACATCATTGATTTTGGACAGCCGATAAAAGAGCCGGCTGTTTCGCGCGTGAAAATAAATGGGAACCACGGGAACCCCAGCTTTGCGAATCAGTTTGATGGCCGCTTCCTCCCATGGTTTATCCACTACAAGTTTTCCATCTTTGTAGGTAGAAACCTCTCCCGCAGGAAAAATACCGAGCGGATGTCCTTCCCTTAAATGCGTGAGCGCAGTTTTAAAACCCATAACACTACTTTTGGCGTCCCTATGATTTTCAAAAGGATTGACTGGCATAATAAAGGGGCTCAAAGGTGCAATACGCTGTAGTAAAAAGTTAGCGATAATCTTAAAATCCGGGCGTTCCTTTAGCATTAACTTTAGTAAGAGGACCCCATCAATACCTCCCAAGGGATGATTGCTTATGGTGATGTACGGTCCACTCTTGGGCAAGCGTTTTAAGTCCTCTTCCGGGATGTCAAAATCGATTTCATAATGCTCTAGGATAGCTTCCAAAAAATCGGGACCCGACAGTTTCTTGTTCTTGTTGTAGAAACTGTTCATGGTCGTGATCTTGGTTACCGCCATCAAAAGCCAACCTATGAAAGTTCCAATAAAACCATAACGGCTCACTCCAATCACTTTGGCTACCTCTTTCGCAGAAACCAACCCCATACTTTATCAATTAGGTAAAGGTAAAGATAGGAAATAACCCAAATAAGGAAACAAACCAATAAGAACCGAAGCTAATCACTTTACCACAAGTTGTACGGTTTCCCTGCCACGCTGCTCTACCAGAACCGATTTGCCATTTTGGAGGGAACTTACAGCGGCATCATCAAAATGGCGGATGGTGTACAGCGCAACATCTTCATGACAGATTACCTTGAATTTTTTTTCCAACTCTTGCAAAATGGTCTGTAACCCACCAAACTTGTTATCCAAACAGACAGAAAAACTGATGGCCGAATTTTGGATAAGGTCCACTTTTAAGCGATAATCATGGAACAATTTGAATATCTCACTGATATTATCTTCCACAATAAAAGAAAAATCCAATGTGGACAGTTTGAGCAAAACCTGGTTCTTTTTAACGATGAAACAAGGAACCAAAGGAGAAATGCCCTTGCCCAAACCGACTGTTGTCCCCTTATCCAAAGGATTGACAAAAGATTTGACATGTAAGGGGATTTCCTTCCGCTGAAGAGGTTGAAGGGTTTTCGGATGAATCACGGATGCCCCGTAAAAAGCCAATTCAATCGCCTCTCGGTACGAAATTTGCTCTAGTAGTTGGGTCTTTTCAAAATTTCTTGGATCGGCATTGAGCACACCTGGTACATCCTTCCAAATGGTAACCGACCGGGCATTTAGGCAATACCCCAAAATTGCTGCGGTGTAATCCGAACCTTCACGGCCCAAAGTTGTCGTAAAATTGTTATCATCACTTCCTAGAAACCCTTGGGTAATATTCAATTTGGAAAGGTCGACTTTGGCCTGAACCTCATTTTGGGTGCGTTCCCAGTTCACGTGCGCATCCCGGTAGGAGTTATCGGTCTTAATAAGTTCGCGAACATCGTGCCATTGGTTCACTAATCCAACTTCGTCGAGATACGCACTCACAATGGTAGTGGAAATCAATTCACCATACCCCACCACTTGATCGTATACAAAGGCATATTTCGGGGACTTGTTCCACGCCAGAAAACCTTTCACCTCATCAAATAGAAGTTGGACCTTCTCAAAAATAGAATGGTTTCGATTTTCGAACAGTTCCAAAAGTATGTGTTGATGGAAGTCCAAAACCTCTTGCAATACAATAGAAATCCTACGTTTATCCTCAAAATAAGCCGCGACCACGGCTTCCATGGCGTTGGTTGTTTTCCCCATTGCGGAAATAACCACAAAGGTGTCTTCAAATCCGACCTCTTTCAAAACCCTTACCAAATTTCGGACACCATCTGCATCCTTGACTGAAGCTCCTCCAAACTTAAATATGCGCATTACTAAAAATCGACTCTAGTTATTTTTATACTGCTGGATGCCCATTTCATCCAATTGAACCACATCCCAATCCCGCATCACTTTGGCACCTTTACTTTCATAAAAGGAAATCGCGGGTTCGTTCCAGTCCAAAACTTCCCATGAGATTCTTTTGACCCCTAGGGATTTTCCATGACTCACCACGCGATCCAACAAAGCCGAACCAACACCTTTGCCTCGCATGCTTTGGGTAACAATAAGGTCCTCCAAATGAATCACCGGTCCCTTCCAAGTGGAATATCTGGGATAAATCAAGGCTATACCCACAATCTTATCTACTGATTCCGCCACAAAACAATGAAACATCGGATCATTTCCAAAACCGTGTTTTTTTAAATCCAATAAATTGACCTCCACTGCGCCGGGCTCTTTCTCAAAATCTGCAAGCTCTTGGACAAGTGCCAAAACCTGCTCCATATCCGTTTCTCGGGCATCTCGAATTGAAAAATCCATCTTGTTATAAATAAAACTCAAAGTTATAAATATTCATAATTAAAGTTTTTCGAAATCGATGTAGTATCACAAAATACCCGATATTTGTTTTCTGATAAAACACTTCTTAATGTTCGACAAACAACACCGCACGCTAGGAGAATTTATTATAGCCAACCAGAACTCTTTTCAATACACTTCCGGGGAACTTTCAAGACTCTTAAATGGTATCCGATTAGCCGCCAAAGTGGTCAATCATGAAGTAAACAAAGCTGGGCTAGTAGATATCATCGGAGCCGCAGGGGATACAAATATTCAGGGGGAGAATCAGCAAAAATTGGATGTGCTGGCCAATGAAAAATTCATCCAGACCTTAAAAAACCGTGAGATCGTTTGCGGCATCGCCTCAGAAGAAGAAGATGATTTTATCAGCATCAACAGTTTTGACGAAAAACATCAGAACAAATACATTGTTTTGATCGATCCCTTGGATGGTTCCTCAAATATCGATGTCAATGTTTCGGTAGGGACCATATTTTCCATTTACCGCCGAATAACCCCAGTAGGAACTCCTGTGACCCTCGAGGACTTTCTTCAACCGGGCCGAAATCAAATCGCCGCGGGATACATCATATACGGTACCTCGACCATGCTGGTATACACTACCGGACATGGCGTGAATGGCTTTACCTTGAACCCTGCCTTGGGCACCTTTTATCTTTCGCATCCCAATATGGAATTTCCTGAATCGGGTAAAATTTATTCTGTGAACGAAGGAAACTATATACACTTTCCCCAAGGGGTGAAGAATTACATCAAGTACTGCCAAATGGAAGAAGGTGATCGCCCCTATACCTCAAGATATATCGGTTCGTTGGTGTCCGATTTTCATAGAAATATGATAAAGGGCGGCATCTATATGTATCCGAAGAGCAGTAAGGCGAACAATGGGAAACTCCGTTTGCTTTACGAATGCAATCCCATGGCTTTCCTGGCAGAACAGGCCCATGGTAAGGCCAGTGATGGTTTTGGACCTATTATGGATATTCAGCCCACAGAACTCCACCAACGCGTTCCTTTTTTCTGCGGCAGTAAAAAAATGGTTGAAAAAGCAGAGGAATTTATGGCAACCACTCGCTAACGGTCCAAAAGATATTGGAACGCTTCAAAATCAATTTTACCGTGAAAAATATCGTAGGATTTTTTAATTAAAATCTTGGCATCTTTGGGAGAATAGCCCAATCCTATCGCATATTTTTCAATCAATATCATTTGTTCCTCTTCAACAATTTGGTCGGCAAATACCATTTTAAACAAATCAAAAAGTCGCATCAACCGTTTTTCCGAAGTATGTGGGGTCTCAATGGGATACTGGTTCTCCTTTTTCATGACCTCCTTATACTCAACCTCGGAAATGTTCAACTTAAAGGCAAACTTGTCCAAAATGGTTTTTTCCTTTTCATTGACCTCACCATCTACCGCAGCCAAACTCGCCAGTGTGGCAAAATGTGCCAGGTTTTTTCTTTTCTCTCCGTGCTCGTATAAATCTAAAATGGGCATAGCTTCTGATTTGTTGGGCAAATATAATTTTAAACACAGAAATGCACGTAACATATCCCCAAAAGAAATTCGTATTTTTCGGTTGCTATGAAAACACCTTTATTGCAGTTTACAGAAAAAGGAATCTACTGCAAAGTCGCCCAAGTATACCTGGACCCATGGAAACCTGTGGATAAAGCCATCATTTCCCACGGACATGCCGATCATAGTAGATGGGGACACAAGCAGTACATTACCCACCATCGAAATGTCCCGATCATCAAACACAGATTGGGTCCTATCTCCGTATCGGGCAAAAACTGGGGGGAAACATTTACGATAAACGGGGTAAAATTTAGCCTACACCCTGCAGGACATATTATCGGTTCTTCCCAAATTCGTGTTGAACATCAAGGCGAAGTCTGGGTGTTTACGGGGGACTATAAAATTGAGGATGATGGTTTATGTACACCGTACGAAAATGTAAAGTGCCACACGTTTATCACCGAGTGCACTTTTGGATTGCCCGCATTTAAATGGATGCCGCAAAGCGAAGTGTTTGAGGACATCAACCGCTGGTGGTCCCAAAACCGGTCTGAAGGGAAGACCTCTATCCTTTTTGGATATACCCTTGGAAAAGCGCAGCGCCTTTTAAAACATCTGGATACTTCCCTAGGAAAAATATATACCCATGGGGCAGTGGAAAACATGACAGCAGTTTTACGCCCAATAGTAGATTTACCGAAGACCCATTTGATAACACGGGAAACCAAAAAGGAAGAACTTTTGGGAAACATGGTCATAGCGCCACCAAGCGCGCACGGTAGCACATGGATTCGGAAGATGGTCCCCTTTGTCACCGCTACGGCAAGCGGTTGGATGGCCTTCAGGGGAGCTAGAAGAAGGCGTGCCATTGACAAGGGTTTTGTGCTCAGCGATCACTGTGACTGGGAGGGGCTTATCGAATGTATCAAAGCGACCGGGGCAGAAAAAGTGATCTGTACCCATGGTTATACCGAAATCTTTTCACGTTATCTGAGAGAACTGGGTTACGACGCCCGGACCGAAAATACGCAATACGAGGGCGAAATGGGCGAAATCAACGCAACAGAAACCGAAAAAGCGAAAGTCTCATGAAACGCTTTGCCCAGCTCATCAAAACCTTGGACAGCACCAATAAGACCAACGAAAAAGTCAAGGCACTGGCCCAGTATTTTTCATTGGCCCCCAACGAGGATAAAGTGTGGACCATTGCTATTTTATCCCATCGGAGGCCCCCACGCCCCGTCAACACCACATTGCTGAGGGAGTGGGCAGCAGAACTGGCCCACATTCCGCTTTGGCTATTTGAGGAAAGCTATCATATTGTAGGGGACCTAGCGGAAACGATAGCATTGATCGTACCTTCCTCAAAGAACTCGACCCAAAAATCCTTGACCACGTTTCTTCAGGAAATGATAGCACTAAAACCAAAGACCGAAGAAGAAAAAAAGGAATATCTTTTTCAAAATTGGGAGCAACTGGATTATTATGAACGCTTTGTTTTCACCAAATTGATTACCGGAGGATTTCGCATTGGGGTCAGTCAAAAACTAATGACCAAAGCGTTGGCCAAAGCCACTGATTTGGATGAAGACGTTCTCGCCTACAAACTGATGGGAAATTGGAATCCAAGTACCATTTCCTTCAAAGACCTGATTTTGGAAGAAAATGAGAAGGATTACCTCTCCAAACCGTATCCTTTTTACCTGGCGTATGCACTTGAAGACCCTCCAGAAGATTTAGGGGACGTTGACGAATGGTCAGCAGAGCATAAATGGGACGGTATACGGGCACAGGTCATTTTGCGCAACAATGAAATTTTTATTTGGAGCCGAGGGGAAGAATTGGTGACTGATAAATACCCCGAATTCCAACAATTCATCGGGAACATTCCCAATGGGACCGTTTTGGATGGGGAGCTTCTACCCTATCCCGATGGTCAAATCGGGACCTTCAACGATTTACAGACCCGAATCGGGCGAAAAAATGTTTCCAAATCCCTTTTGGAAAAGACCCCGGTTATCCTAAAAGCTTATGATATTTTGGAATGGGATGGGGAAGACATCCGGGGCAAGAGCTATTTGGAGCGGAGAACACTTTTGGAAGAAATGTACGCCCATGTCATTTTGAATCCCAAAAATTGGGATGAGAAATCCAAAGAAAATAAAGATTTCTTGCATTTGCTGGAAACGACCGATTTACCACTACTCCTTTCAGAAAGGATACAGTGCAATTCATGGGAGCAAGTCGCCGAGGAAAGAAAACGTTCCCGTGAAATGCGCAGCGAAGGATTGATGCTCAAACACAACCACTCGCCCTACCAGGTGGGCCGAAAAAAAGGGGACTGGTGGAAATGGAAGGTGGAGCCCCTTACTATTGATGCTGTGCTCACCTATGCGATGCGCGGACATGGGCGGCGCAGCAACCTTTTTACCGATTATACCTTTGCACTTTGGCAGACCAAAGAGGATGGGGAAAAAGAATTGGTCACCTTTGCCAAGGCGTATTCTGGATTGACGGATGCCGAATTCCGACAAGTGGATGCTTGGATAAAAAAGAATACCCTGGAACGTTTTGGTCCGGTTCGCAGCGTTACCCCGCACCATGTTTTTGAAATTGCTTTTGAAGGCATCGCCTTGTCCAAACGCCATAAAAGCGGGGTAGCTACCCGTTTTCCCAGAATTCTTCGGTGGCGGAAGGACAAAAAGATTGAAGAAGCCAACACCTTGGAAGATTTAAGGACACTAATTCCGACCCCGAATACCCAGGGGAGGCAATCTGCCAAAAGTAACGAAAAATGACGACGGCATACTGTTCTATTTTAACCAACAAAAAGAAGACTGTACTTTATGTAGGTGCCACCAGTAACCTAGAGTGAAGAATACAAGGACACAGGAATAGAAAATACAAAATGCATCTACCAGAAAATACAACTGCTACCATCTAGTTTACTTTGAAGAATTTGAGGATATCTCAGCTGCCTCTACCAGAGAAAAGCAATTAAAAGCTGGGAATAGGAGACGAAAAGATAGTTTAATAAATTCCATAAATCCGGAATGGAATGATTTGTCAGAAAAATGGTTTGGTAAGAAAATAGATTCGAAGTAACTTTTCCCATACATTGTTAGGATTACTTCGCTTCGCCCATAATATGAATCGCAATGAGCTTTTCCAAATAGCCGAAAACTGGTTCCAACGACAAGGATGGAAACCGTTTCCTTTCCAAAAACAGACCTGGAAGGCATTCCTGAGTGGAAAACACGGACTGCTCAACGCTCCTACAGGAAGTGGAAAAACGTACGCCCTGTGGTTTCCCATTATCTTGAACCACCTCAAAAAACATCCGGATTACAGGACAAAGCACAAAAAGGGATTGAAAGCCATCTGGATTACTCCCCTGCGGGCCTTGTCCCAAGAAATCAGACAATCTGCGGAACGCGTGGCCCACGATTTGGAGACCCAGATGACCGTGGGCATCCGGACCGGGGACACTTCCACTAAAGAGCGGGCTCGCCAGCGGACTACCATGCCGGATTTACTGATCACAACCCCAGAAAGTCTTCAACTGCTCTTGGCCTCTAAAGACTATGCAAAGGTCTTTAAAGACTGTTCTGCAGTTGTGGTAGATGAATGGCACGAGCTCCTGGGCACCAAACGCGGGATACAGATGGAATTGGGACTGTCCCGTTTAAAGACCGTTTGTAAAGACTTGCGTATCTGGGGCATTTCCGCAACTATTGGAAATTTGGACCAAGCTCGGGAGGTTCTATTGGGACCTACATCCCCTGCCTTTGAGAATTCCGTGCTTATCCAGGCAAAGCTGAACAAAAAGATTACCGTGAAAAGTATCATCCCGGAACAAATGGAGACCTTTCCCTGGAGAGGACATTTAGGACTTCATCTTTTGGAAGAAGTGGTTCCCATCATCAACGACAGCAAAACCACGCTTTTGTTCACCAATACGCGAAGTCAATGTGAAATCTGGTTTCAAAAAATCCTGGAAAAACATCCGGAGTACGCTGGTGAAATCGCGATGCACCACGGCAGTGTGAACAAGGAAACCCGAATTTGGGTAGAACAGGCCATTCGCAATGAAAGTCTAAAAGCTGTGGTCTGTACCTCCAGCTTGGATTTGGGAGTTGATTTTGCTCCTGTAGAAACCGTCATCCAAATTGGAGGTCCCAAAGGTGTGGCCCGTTTTCTGCAACGCGCGGGCAGAAGTGGGCATCGACCTGGAAAAGAAAGTGTGATTTATTTCTTGCCCACCCATGCCATGGAATTGATTGAGGCTTCGGCACTTCAGGTGGCGGTACGGAACAATGCCGTAGAAGACCGGCTTCCTTTTCTGAACAGCTACGATGTGCTGATACAGTATTTGACCACTTTGGCGGTTTCAGATGGTTTTTATCCAGATGAAATCTTCCCGGAAATCAAACAGACCTTTTGTTATCAGGGCATCACCCAAGATGAATGGCAATGGCTGCTCAATTTTTTGGTAATGGGGAGCCAGAGCCTAAAAACCTATGACGAATACAAAAAAGTGGAAGTGGAACCGGACGGCAAGTTCAAGGTGAACAGCAAGGCCATTGCGATGCGCCATCGTTTTCAAATTGGCACCATTGTGGGGGATGCTTCCATCGCCGTACGCTATCAAAAAGGCGGATATATTGGGTCTATCGAGGAATATTTCATTTCAAAATTGAAGGCGGGCGATGTATTCACTTTTGCGGGAAGGAATCTGGAGTTCCTCCGAATCAAGGGCATGCAGGCGCATGTTCGAAATTCAACAAAGCGTACCAATAAAGTCCCGTCATGGATGGGGGGGCGGTTGAGTTTTTCCGCACAGATGTCCCAATTGCTGCGCCAGGAATTGTATACGGCCGACCCAGAAATCAAAAACCAATCCCAGGAAATCCGCTCCTTAAAGCCCATGTTGGACAAACAACGGGAAGAAAGCATTGTGCCCAAACCCAATGAGTTTCTTATCGAGACCTTTAAGACCCGGGATGGGTACCACCATATTTTTTATCCGTTTGAAGGCCGCGCGGTCCATGAGGCCATGAGCAGTTTGCTGTCCTATCGCATCAGTTTGTTGAATCCCATCACCTGCTCTCTGGCTTTTAATGACTACGGATTTGAAATGTTATCAGATAAAGAAATCGATATGCAAGCGGTGATTGACAACAATCTTTTCAGCGTAGAGTATATGCTGCCGGATTTACAAAAAAGTTTGAATTCCAACGAAATGTCGCGTCGAAAATTTCGGGATATCGCCGTGATCAGCGGAATGGTCTTTACCGGCTACCCTGAAAAAGGCATTAAAATGAAGCATCTGCAAAGCAGCTCGCAATTGTTGTTTGATGTATTTCGGGATTTTGAACCGGACAACCTGATGTTCCAACAGGCCTTTACCGAAACCTTTGAGCACCAACTGGAAGAAGGCCGTTTGCGACTGGCGTTAGAGCGTATCGCACAGCAAAATATTGTTTGGAGACCGTGCCAGAATCCTACCCCTTTCTCCTTTCCCATTATCACCGATAGGTTACGGGAAAAACTATCCAACGAAAAATTGGCAGATCGGATTAAGCGAATGACAAAGATTTTGATGAAGTAATCAGCTACTGGAATACATAAAAACAACTATAGCTCTTAAAATTGACAGGATTATATAATTAAATCACTCGTTATCCTAATTTAAATCAAAATCTTAGCAAGAATTTGGCAATAGATTCACAGGGTCACAACACGTTTATTCAATCAATGTACCATTCAAAAACTTTTGAAAATAACATCAGTATTGCCAATATCTGACTGCTGCCAGTAATTAGTATTGGTCTCCAATTATTTCCCTTTTTCTTTAATACTACATGTAGAATTAATAGTCCCAGCCATATCGGGAAAGACAATAACCAGATTGTAGCTGTCCAATCAACTAAGGGCGAATAGGTAGTATAAACATCAATTTCCTTAGGATCAGGTTGATTATAATAGGGAAATCGACCTAATATCTTCCCAGCGTGAATATAAAATATAAGAATGGAAAAAGAGAATCCAAGGGGGGGTATTCCAAGAATCCAAAAGATAATTCTCAAATATTTCATTCCACATTTTTAAATATTCTATAAGTGAAGTTCTAGATTTTCATTTTAAAAATCCAGATGAAATTGACAGATGCCCTTTTTGGGTTGACGGATTTGAAATGGGGCAGACCGGATATTGCAGATATTCAGGATTTTGATGGAGTGACCGCCGGCGGTTGCACTTATCGGCTCTTGTATGGTGTCGTAGCTAACGATAGGAAGCTATGCACTATACAAATTGTTGTATGCCGTTTTTTAATTATCATCTATTAGTTTTCCTTTAATTTCTTCCTTAAATTCTTCATAGCTTACATTTTTATTAATTAAGCAAACTTCATAAGGGCTTAAAATAATAAACGGTCCACATATCTTAGTCAGTTCAGTTGTAAACTTTATTAAAATCCTGATATTAGTTTTTATTCCAGAAATTGAAAGTACAGGAACATTAGTTTTCGCCGTTTCGGGGTACTTAAAGGTTAAATCATCTTCATATTTCTGCTCGTTATCTGTTATATTTAGGGAATGGACTATCAATCTGTTTCCTTTTTTTAGTTCAAAATCATCCAAATACTTATTCTCGGATTTTATAACAATTCCCGATTGTTTTAAGATTTCGAAAATCTCTTTTACAGTCGGATATCTACTTGTTTTATCGGATTCTTTATAATTCAGTGAACCATATTTTTTGACAGAATCCAAGTGTTCAATAAATCCTTTTTCCTCTTGAACTTTTGCAAGCGAGAATATACTATAACTTACTCCCATATTTGAAGTTCTTATTTGTTGTCATAAAATAGTTCTCTAATGGCATACAACGAAATTAAGATATGATTCGTTTTAATGAATGATATCTTCCGATAAGTGAAGTTCAAGAATTTCACCCAAAAAATCCAGATGAAATTGACGAATACCTTTTTTGAGTTGATGGATTTCAAATGGGGCAAATCGGACATTGCAGATATTCAGGATTTTGATGAAGTGACCGGCGGCGGTTGCACTTATCGGTCTCGTCTATGAGTAGTTGCGTGGTTTAGCACTAAACTTTGCAAGTACACACCAAGCTGAAAATCCGCGAGGATTTTCAGAAGTAGCCGAGAACAAGCAATTACTTATAGCCATTGTTGTGCGTTCGTTATTTATTTCCGGCCATTAATTTAGCAATTTCATTTGCATTATTAATTTCCATTTGGTTTAAAATTTTACTTATTCGGTTTTCAAATTCGATTTGACTTTTCCGACTTATTTTGATTTCAGACAAAAGCTCTTGTTCTGAAAACTTATGCTTTTCCGATATATCTTTGAAGTCTTCTAAATTGTAATCTGTGTAATCAGATATCGCAATGTAATTATCAGTTCTTTTATAGAAAATCCAAGGATGTCCAATCCATAACTGAGTCCATTTATTCAATTCAGCATTTCCAACTTCTTCCCAATTCTGAATGTCAGATATATCTCCGCAACAAGTCGGTTCAAGTATTATTTTTTCATTTTCTAAAACTACAATACCGCCAATTATTTGTCCAACATATTCTTGGAAGTCAGACAAATCAACGTCTTTAAGTTCTTTTTTAATAATAGTCTTTAATTCAGATTCTCCAATCTTATTTATATCAACTAAATACGAGCCTAGTTCAATCGGTTGTAAGTTTTGTAAATTACTATCAGAAATACATTTATACCAGAAATCACTCCACGCTTTTGGGTTTTCAACTTTCGAAACAGAAGGCGATTCATATTCGTTTTCCGTATAATCCCAAGGTTCTATTTCGATTGTATTTAATAATTTCATTCTGATTTCAGAGGTTGATTTTAATGACGCACAACGAAATAAGATATGATTCGTTTTAATGAATGATATCTTCCGATAAGTGAAGTTCTAGATTTTCATGTTAAAAATCCAGATGAAATTGACAGATGCCCTTTTTGGGTTGACGGATTTGAAATGGGGCAGACCGGATATTGCAGATATTCAGGATTTTGATGGAGTGACCGCCGGCGGTTGCACTTATCGATTTGAATATGGAGCGTTTGGCATTTTTATACTCCAATTTTTCATGTTAGTACTCTGTTTATTTATTGCTACCATCATCACTTCTAGTGCCATCTGCCAAATGCACTATATTTTTTGTTAGCAAATGTTTTTTCTGTATTAAAATCAAAATGCTATTAATTAAAGAAATCACACAAACTAATACCGATGTAATACGCCTTAGCTTTACACTTTGTCCATCATGTTCATCATAATAAAATCCACCTGTGGAATAATAGATTAATGTGAAACCTATTAATGCAATCAAGATTTGACATATTATAAATAGATTAAAATATTTCCATTGCATGGTGAATAAAGCAATAAGTATTACAATAGAGTTTGAAACTATGAATATTCCGTTTGGTGCAGGCCCACTTCCCCAAGTATTAGCTGAAGAACTTAAAAAAGTTAATCCTAAAATCAAATAGAGTGAAAATACTACAACCATTACACTAATGAATTTTGGGTATCTATTTTTAGCTATTTTCAATGAAAATAATATTATTATTCCTATTGGAATTATTATAGAAAATGGAAAAGAGGCTATTTGATAGGGGTAAAATTCAAATGAAATCAAACTAGTTAACAATAGCAATAAAAATGCACCTTTTTGATTAAAATCTTGTTTTCGTTTTAGAAAAAGTAAAAAGAAAATCAGGCTAATTATTGAAGTAATCAATACTCCATAATCGAAAATAATATCAAGGTATATTTCTCTCATTCAAAATATTTGCTAACGAAATTAAGATATGATTCGTTTTAATGAATGATTCTTCCGATAAGTGAAGTTCTAGATTTTCACGTTAAAAATCCAGATGAAATTGACGAATACCTTTTTTGAGTTGATGGATTTCAAATGGGGCAAATCGGACATTGCAGATATTCAGGATTTTGATGAAGTGACCGGCGGCGGTTGCACTTATCGGCTTCGGCTATGATTAGTACGGGGATTAAAAAGCGATTAATTTCCAATTAAGCACTTAGCCAAAACTTTTTATTTTGTTTTAATTTTTTCATTTTTAAAGCCAAATCAAAAGATTTGGCGGACTTTATAAAAATACACTAAACTTTGAATTAAACACCAAAGCCCGTATTAATTATAGCCATTGTTGTGTGTAGTTTTTTTGATTATCATTTCTGCTATTCCCAAGTTTATTGTCCATCCTAAAATCGAAACAATTTTATAGGTGTCCATTGGTGGTAATTCAAAAATTGAAACAATTCCATATTTGAATAGTCTCAAACTTATTGCTGATAAAGTCAAAGCATAACTTCTAATCATAAAGTTTTTATGTTTTTCAAAATTTCTTTTTTTAATGTTTTTATATGCATTCAATGTAAAAAGAAACCAAAGAATAGAAAGGATTGTAAACGATACTTTAGAAATTAAACCTCCATTTGCGTGATACGACATTATTAGACCAGAAGGGGAAGCAACTAATAAAATTAAAAGAATATATGTTTTTCCATTTATTTTATGAATAAAAGGAAATTGATTCCTTATTGTTGTAGAAAACTGTGTTAAACCTAAAGTTATAATTATTATACTTGAATATACGTGACTAAAAAAAGCAAATTTGTAATATGTTAATTTAATTTCCTCTTGTTTTAAATTAAGAAAAGCTATTTCATAATTTATAGGGATGTATTGTATTGATATAAGTGCTAATAAGTATATGAAATAAACTAGGGTGCCATATAAAATAGCTTTAAGAAAAAAAAGACGATTTAATTTCATTACCCTCTTCCGAAATAGTCATAATATTCAATTGCATTTTTTTCATAGCGCAAGAGAAGCTTAATATTTTCTTTTTCAATTTCTGTAAATTCTGATTTAATATCTGTATGAACAGGAATATACCAGCTTTGAGCATCAAAGAATACTCTAAGTGGTCTGTTTTTAAAAGAATATCCGTGTCTAGCGTAAATTGTATTTCTTATTATTGTTAAGTCTCCTTTTTTTAAGTTTTCTACATCATTTTTTTTCAATAATGTATTTGATGCGTTAATTGTATATATTAATTTGGTTGCAGAAGCAAATTCTTTTGTTATCCACTCTTCAAACTCTCCTTCATCATATTCTTCAAGAGTTTTTTCTTCAGTAAATGTATTCCAATCAACATACTCTTTTACTTGCTCTAACATTATATCAGGATTATAAGCAAAAACCTTTTTTGTGAGTTCGTATTTTCTATTCTTGATATCAATATTTTTATAAGCAGCCCATTTTCCTGTTAATTTATTTTCTGCAATTGTGAATTTAAATTCTCCATCATATTTATCGTCTCCTGGTTCTTTTACATGGAACATTCCGTTCATTAATTTCCCTTTAAAAGGTCTATTGTTTCCAGCAACAACACTATGTCCAACTACTAAACTGTCTGTGATTTTATCTATTGATAGATTTATTTTATTCTCTCTATTCCAATAGAAACCTTCGTCAACATAAATACCTTTTTCAGTATAACTTTCTTTTGTATCTTCTTTGAAATATCCAATCCAAGAGCCTAAAATCTCCTCACTATTATTAGAGTTAGTTTTCACCTTTTTTTCAGCTATGTCATTTGGTGTCATTTCTTCTATTATTGTTTTCTTTTCAATAATTTCAGTTCCTTTCTCTATTTTAATTTTTGATTCAGAATCTTTAATTTTTGAATTACAACTAATAATTAAGAGAGTAACGATGAGAATAAATATATATTTTTTCATTTTTCAGAATTCTGTTTTGTAATTACATACAACGTTTAAGCTAAGAATCGTTTGAATGATTTTTTAGCGTTCGATAAGTAAAGTTCTAGATTTTCATGTTAAAAATCCAGATGAAATTGACAGATGCCCTTTTTGGGTTGACGGTTGGGAAACTAAACAAACCGCATTAAGCGGGTGACCAAGATTTTGATGAAGTAATGCTCTCAAACTTTTTCCCGACAACAAAACGACAAATAAATTGTCGTTCAAAAATCAACTTTTCAACCTATTATTTTACAGCTAAATTATTTACATTGATTGAACCAAAAGACCTTAAATATGTCTTGGATAGCTGAAAAAATCAATAAAATAAGAACTGATAAGGGACTCACCCAAGAGGACTTAGCAGAAAAATCCAAATTAAGCCTTAGAACAATACAAAGAATTGAAAATGGCATAAATACGCCTAGACCTAAAACACTTGTTATGTTATGCGAAGCACTCGAAATAGATTCATCTGAACTTATTCCCAATAAAAACGTAAGAAGTTGGGCGGAAACTTTGGCCGATGGTTTTTTCTTAATAGCTCTAAATGCTATTTTGATGGGGATATTTGGTTTTTTAACATTGGATTCAAAAGCAAACCTAAATACTATTTTCGCCGCATTTTTACTTAGTTTTTTTCTACATATTTATATTGTTTTTAAAACACCGGGTATGAGCGGACTTGAGCGAACTATCAAATTTGGTTTTGGGTACGTAGCCTATTTTATAATTATCACCACGATGCATGGTTTTATTCTTGGTTTTGGCAAAGGATTATTTCCCTGTCTATTGCTTTCATTAACAATATTATACTTTGGAAACAGGTTTGCCAATGACCAGGATAACTCAAATAATTAAAAAAAAATTTATTCTTCACCCTTTGGGTGGAATCTTTTGGAAAGAAAAATCCCTCCTGCTCATCAGCGATGTACACTTGGGCAAAGTGGCCCACTTTCGGAAATTTGGCGCTGCAGTTCCCCAAAAAGCAGTACATAAAAACTATCTGTTGTTGGATGAAATAGTTACGCATTTCAATCCCTTCCAAATCATTTTCCTGGGCGACTTGTTCCATTCCTCTTTAAATAAAGAATGGGCCCTTTTCGAAAATTGGGTGGCCAAGACCCCAGCTGAAATCATCCTGATCGCCGGGAATCACGATATCATTGCCCCACATAAATTTGAAGAACTGGGCATTCCTATTTTTCCGGAATTGATCTTGGACCAATTTCTGTTGACGCACCATCCTGAAAAACGCAAGGGTCTCTTCAACTTCTGTGGACATATCCATCCTGCAGTGCGTCTTCAGGGCTTTGGGCGACAAAAACTCAAATTGCCCTGCTTCTTTAAATCCGATGGCCAACTGATTCTGCCCGCTTTTGGGGAATTCACGGGAACCCATGTCCTTCAGCCCCAAGAAAAAGATGAAGTTTTTGTAATCGTGGAAAATGAAGTGGTAAAGGTATAGGTTCCGCGATGTAAAAGTCCTGTTGAAAGGGAACACGTAGCAAAGAGAGGGTAAAAAACAAAAAACCAACACACACCATTTCAAACAAGCAACGCAACTGAGAAATCCAACCTATCAAGATTTCTAAAACCAAAAACTTTACACGCTCCCCTATTCCTTCAATATCCGATTAACTGTATATTTGCCACAAATTTTTTCGATTGTCCCTTGCATCTATTTCCAATCGATATGAAAAGTCTCCCCAGCTCAGGAAACTAGGGGAAGCTCTATCCCAATCCCAAAATATTACACTTGAAGGACTTACAGGTTCGGCCCTTTCCTTTGTACTGGCCCACGCCTTCAAATCCAGTGAACTTCCTTTTCTAGTAGTATTGAACGATAAAGAAGAAGCTGCGTATTTTCTGAACGATCTGGAGCAGATGTTAGGGGAAACAGAAGTACTGTTCTACCCCGGAAGTTACCGCAGACCGTATCAAATCGAAGAAACCGACAATGCCAATGTGCTGTTGCGTGCCGAGGTGCTAAACCGCATCAATTCGCGAAAGAAACCCGCGATCATCGTTACCTATCCCGATGCACTTTTTGAAAAAGTGGTCACCCGGAAGCAACTCGACAAGAACACCCTAAAAGTAAAGTTGGGTGATACCCTTTCGCTGGATTTTTTGAACGAAGTGCTCTTTGAATACCAATTTAAACGAGTGGATTTTGTCACGGAACCTGGTGAATTTTCAGTGCGCGGCGGTATTGTGGATGTGTTTTCCTTTTCGCATGAGGAACCCTATCGCATCGAGTTTTTTGGGGATGAGGTGGATAGCATCCGTACCTTCGATGTAGAGACCCAGCTTTCCACGGACAAGGTGAAGCGCATCACTGTCATTCCCAATGTGGAGAACAAGTTCTTGCAAGAGACCCGGGAGAGCTTTTTAAAATACATTTCACCAGAAACGGTCATCTTTTCGAAGAACCTAAATCTCGTGTATGACAGGATCGATTCGTTTTTTGAAAAGGCTGAAGAGAGTTTTTCAAAACTACAGGGAGAGCTTAAACATGCGAAACCGGATGAGCTTTTTGTCAATTCCAATTTACTGAAAACACACCTAAACGACTTTAAGTTGGTCGCGTTGGAACCTTCATCCGTCACTACGGGTACACTCGGGAAACGAACGGACGAAATAAGTATCCCCTTCAACACAAAAGGACAACCTTCTTTCAACAAAAAGTTTGACCTGCTTATTGAAAATTTGAGTGAAAACCATAAATCCGGATTCACGAACTTTATTTTTTGTGCTTCGGAACAACAGGCCAAACGTTTCCACGACATTTTTGAAGATGTACAAGAAGAGGTACATTACCAAACGTTGGTCTTTCCATTGTACCAGGGATTTGTGGACCATGACCTTGGTATGGCCTTTTACACGGACCATCAAATTTTTGAACGCTACCATAAGTTCCATCTGAAAAATGGATATGCCAAAAAGCAGGCCATCACCTTAAAAGAACTCACCAAATTGGAGGTGGGGGACTATGTAACACATATTGACCACGGCATCGGTAAATTCGGCGGACTTCAAAAAATTGACGTAGAGGGCAAAAAACAGGAGGCCATCAAGTTGTTTTATGGCGATAGGGATATTTTATATGTCAGCATCCATTCACTGCACAAAATCTCAAAATACAACGGTAAGGACGGCGCAGCACCCAAAATCTATAAACTGGGTTCGGCGGCCTGGAAAAAACTAAAGCAGAAAACCAAAAGTCGGGTCAAGCAAATTGCTTTTGACCTCATCAAAGTGTACGCCAAACGCCGTATGGAAAAGGGGTTCCAATATGCCCCGGACAGTTACCTACAGCATGAACTGGAAGCTTCTTTCATTTATGAGGACACCCCAGACCAGGGCAAGGCCACCCAGGATGTAAAAAAAGATATGGAAAGTGAGCGCCCCATGGACCGTTTGATATGCGGGGATGTTGGTTTTGGAAAGACCGAAGTGGCGATCCGTGCGGCATTTAAAGCAGTGGACAACGGCAAACAAGTGGCGGTCCTTGTACCCACCACCATTTTGGCATTTCAGCACAATACCACCTTTGCCAAGCGACTGGCAGAGCTTCCCGTGACGGTGGATTACCTCAACCGATTTCGGACAGCTAAGGAAAAACGCGATATTCTGGAACGTCTCGCCCTGGGAAAGATCGATATTGTCATTGGCACCCACCAACTGGTGAACAAAAACGTGCAGTTCAAGGATTTGGGACTTTTAATTGTGGATGAAGAGCAAAAGTTTGGGGTCTCGGTTAAGGATAAATTGAAATCCATAAAGGAAAATGTGGATGTGCTCACTTTGACCGCTACGCCCATTCCAAGGACCTTGCAGTTCAGTTTGATGGCTGCCCGTGACCTATCCATCATCAATACCCCTCCTCCAAATCGCTATCCTATTGAGAGTAGGGTGATCCGTTTGAACGAGGAAGTTGTTCGGGATGCCATTTCGTATGAGATCCAACGTGGGGGGCAAGTGTTTTTTATCCATAACCGTATTGAAAACATCCAGGAAGTGGCCGGCATGTTGCAACGCTTGGTACCCAGTGCGAAAATCAAAATTGGTCACGGGCAAATGGAGGGCAAAAAGCTGGAGCAACTGATGTTGGCCTTTATGAACGGGGAGTTTGATGTTCTCGTGTCCACGACGATTGTGGAAAGCGGTTTGGACGTGACCAATGCCAATACCATTTTCATACACAACGCCAATAATTTCGGATTGAGCGACCTGCACCAGATGCGGGGACGTGTGGGCCGAAGCAACAAAAAAGCATTCTGTTTCTTCATCACACCACCTTATGAAGCGATGACCACCGAAGCCCGAAAACGTATTGAGGCTTTGGCCCAATTTACCGAGCTGGGCAGTGGTTTCAATATCGCCATGAAAGACCTTGAAATCCGAGGGGCCGGAGATTTATTGGGTGGCGAGCAGAGTGGATTTATTAATGAAATCGGTTTTGAGACCTACCAAAAAATATTGGCCGAAGCGATAGACGAGTTGAAGGAGAACGAATTCAAGGAACTCTATGATGAGGTGGAGGGTGAAAAAGAAAAGGTATACGTAAAAGAAACCCAATTGGATACTGATTTTGAACTCCTTTTCCCGGATGACTATATCAACAACATCACAGAACGCCTTAATCTCTACACACAACTGAACGAAGTGCAGGATGAAGAGGGTCTACGCGAATTTGAAGCCCAATTGGTAGACCGATTTGGCGAGTTGCCCAGGCAGGCCCTGGACTTATTGAATTCGGTTCGAATAAAATGGCTGGCCAATGGCATTGGTTTGGAAAGGGTCATCCTAAAAAAGGGAAAGTTATTGGGCTATTTTATTGCCGATCAACAATCTGATTTTTATCAAAGCCCCAACTTTACAAGAGTACTTGATTATGTGCAGAAAAATCCAAGGGTATGTCAGCTTAAGGAAAAACAAACCCGAAATGGATTGCGGTTGCTATTGGTGTTCGAGAAAATAGATACGGTTACCCAAGCGCTAAAAATGCTCAATCCACTTAGAGTTTCTACCGAATTTCCACTTCCGGTCAAATGAAACAAAAAACCTTTTTCAATTGGAGTTCCGGCAAGGATTCTGCTCTGGCTCTTCACTATTTAATTCGAGACGGGAACAGCTCAATTGACCGTCTCCTAACAAAGGTGAACGCACACCATGACCGCGTTTCCATGCACGGTCTGCGCAAAAGTGCTCTGGAAGCCCAAGCGGCAGCCATGGGCATTTCTTTGGACGTGTTGGAAGTCCCGGAAAATCCAAATAGGGAGCAATACAATACCTTGATGAAAAACAAAGTATTGGATTTAAAATCCCAAGGCTATACCCATACGGCTTATGGGGATATTTTCTTGGAGGATTTAAAAAGGTATAAGGAGGATATGCTACTTCCATTGGGGGTCGAAGCTGTTTTTCCCCTTTGGAAAAAGGATACTACAGCGTTACTTCGGGAGTTTCTCGATTTGGGTTTTAGGGCGGTTATTGTTTGCGTAAACCAATTTAAATTGGACAAGTCTTTTCTGGGAAAGGAACTTTCTTTGGGACTTATGGAAAAGTTTCCCAAAAATGTGGACCCCTGCGGAGAAAATGGGGAGTTCCACACCTTTTGTTTTGATGGTCCTATCTTTAATTATCCTATTCCGTTTACACTGGGTGAAGTAGTTTTCAAATCCTATGATGACCCAATCGGCGAAGCAAATCAAATCCCATTTGGATTTTGCGATATACTACTGAAGCGCTGAATAGACCTGCTTTACAAACTCCCCAATTTTGTTGGGCTCTAACCAACGGGTCACAATAACCAAGTCCTTTTCTTGGTCAACCACAATAAAATTACCCCCAAAACCAGCGGCATAGAATACATGCTCTGGAACTCCTTCCCAATAACGATTCCCCTCTTTTTGGTTCAACCACCACATATAACCGTAGTTGACATTGGGCACGGAAGGGGTAGTTGCCTTTTTAATCCAACTTTCACTTAACAGGCGTTTCCCGTTCCAGACACCGTTGTTTTGGAAAAGCAATCCAAATCGGGCCATGTCCTCAGTACTAATGAAAAGTCCCGCACCGGAGTGGCCTCCCCCGGTCACGGATTTCATTTTTAAGCCATCAATTGTGGTCCAGGCATGATCATAACCAAACCAACGCCAACTGGTGGATGCGCCAATGGCATCCATGATATGTTCTTTGAGGACCTTTGGCAAGGGATTTCTCCAAAGATGGGTCAAGGAATAGGCGAGCACATTCACGCGGACATCGTTATATTCCATTACCGTACCTGGTTCCCGAAGCTCCCGATATTTCCAATCATCCAAAGCGCCCTCACGCGGCGGTCTGTCCGCCCAATCTTTTAGGCCCCAAAGCTGACCGGACCAATCGGAATTCTGCTGCAGTAAATGTGCCCAAGTGATTTTAGCATTGTGTACTCCATCAAAAGTACCGTCCCAGATATATTGCCCCACCTTATCATCCGTACTTGAAATCAGGCCTTTGTCCAAAGCAATTCCGGCCATGGTAGACAAAAAGCTCTTGGTTACGCTAAAGGTCATATCCACGCGACGGGTATCCCCCCAGGAAGCGACCAAATATCCCCCTTTTAAAATCATTCCTGCCGGCCCTCCCCGTTTTTTGGTGGGACCCAGGATTTCATGAAAGGGTTCACGTTGAAAACCTTTTAAGATAGCTTGGCGCAAATCCTTTGAACCTGAATACTCGTTTTCCTTGGCAAATGCTATCGCTCTTTCCAATGTTTGGGAATTGTAAGACTGTTTTTGGGTATCTACCCTGGACCATTCGGCGTAGCGTTCTGGGAAATACGAATCCTGGGCCGTTAAAAAAGTACCTACACAAACAAAGAGAAGACTTATAAGTATGCGTTTCATGCTGAAATTTTTGAAAGCATGAAGGTAGTGATTATTGGAAGGTGTTGTAAAGTGCTGTTTAAAATCAGAATTTTTTCCTCAGAAGCGGTTTTCCATCCTTGTCAAAGTAGCGCCAAGTGCCCACCTGGATATCTTTACGAAAACGGCCTGTCATCTTTTCACTTCCATCTGGATAATATGCTGTATAGCGCCCGTGTTTTAGCCCATCTTTTAATTCAACTTCAAATTGAACGGCCCCGGTTGCATATTTTTTGATAAATCTTTTTGCGGTCAAGTCATTGGGATAAATAGGTCGCAATCTAAAAATGGTCTCGTTCACTTCCTGATTTTGGGCACTTCCCTTGACCGATGTTTCTTTAAACTGGACTCTGGTCTTTACCTCATCTACATTTTGATAATCAATGATCAAGCGGCTTTGAAAAACGTCATCCTCGGGTGTCATCTGCAAGCCCACTTGGGGAAAGCAAATGATAAAGTCCTTATTTTTTCGCATTTGGGACTTGGTCTTGCCATCTGCCAAAGCATACATATTATTGTAGAGTACCGGAACGTTACTGTACACGAAAAGACTTGATTTTTTCTTAAAGCCCTTTGTAAAATCCTTGAAATCCGGTGAGGTGGACAGTGTATTTTTTGCAATTATGTCGTTGATGATACTTTTCAAGGTGTTTGGGTCATTACTGAAAATTACATAGTCATCCACGAGAGTAAAATAGGGCTTGTCCAATTCCTTGAAACGATTGCCCAACAAGATTTTGAAAAATCCTTTAATGGAAAGAAAGTTGATTTCATGCTGTTTGTACGAAACTGTTTTGAACTTGACCGGAGTTTTTTTTCGTATTTGGTCCAAAATAAAACCCAAATTGATCCGCGCTTTTTCAATATCATCGGTCTTGAGAACCAAGGCCATATCATTCCTGCCTTTGGTAATTTGTGATTCTATTTGAAGTAAGGCGATTTCATCGCCGATCCAGCTTATAAAATGTTCTTCAATATTGATTTTGAGAAACTTTTCCAGTTTTTCAATTCCGATTTGATATTCCTCAAACTGTTTGGGGTTATCTTGTTGGACTTGTTTAAAATTTTCATAGAACCTTGTAAAACTATCGAACCCATAGCTTACATAAAGTGCGGTCCGTTTAGGAGCTATATTGGGAATACTTCTTTTCGCTGTTCCTGATTTTTGGAGCGCCTCCAGATAGCTCTCATTGGTATTGCTGATATTGGTGTACCCGTTTGCGGTCAAGGTATTGTTTTTATCCAAATCAAAATGAAAGCCCGAAAACAGAAAGTTCTCGCTTATCCTATCCACCCAATCCCCAGGTCTATCTGAAAACGCATTGATGTAATCGTCCAAATGGTTGTACTGGACGTAAAGCCGAAACAGATTCTCAAAACCCACTTTCTCATTAATGGCAATGAAATTTAGATTTCTGCCCAAAACGGGCTCTTCATATTGGTCTATGGCTGCCTCTACCAAAGAATGGGTATAAGAAGCGATCATCTGGTTTTTTATGAAGGAAAGGAAAATGGTCTTTTTACTCTGGCGATCATAGATTTCCAAAATTTCATGATCATGGTACTGCCGTTTGCTCAAGGTATAGTTTTCGTTGAGAAGTGTGTTCAGATAAGTCTTGAGCAACTTCAGTTTGGCAATACGCTTTAAATCCAACACATAAAAAACACCATAATCCTTTGGGGAAATCATATGGATGGAAATAAAGAGCGATCGATTATCCAAAAATTCGAACACCCGTTGTTGATCACTAAAAACCGTATCGACTTGCTGGATATTGGATGTTAGTTCGGCAAAATAGTTATTCTTCAAAAGATGGCTCCAAGCGTCTCCTTCTCGAATCTTTTTCCAGCTTTTTACAGGTTTTTCTGATTCAATTACAAAAACAGCATCCTTGGGAATAAGATAGATGGATTGCAAATTGCTCTTCGGGGACAATACCAACAGATACACCAAGTAACCTATGTACAATAGGGCAAGGGTCATAAATCCAAGTAGAATACGTCTTTTGGTCATGGCACGAAAGTCTTGAAGTATAACGGGAAACACTACCCTTTTAGTTTATCCAAAACCACAACTTTAGCCCGTAATCAACTCCTTCGGATGGAAGAAGTACCTTCGTTTAAAGATTATTCCTATTTTTAACAATGCCACCATTCGGAAACACCCTTTCTTTTCTCTACAAATTTTTACTTTCCAACAAAACCAAGGAGACCTGTGAACGTTTTATCTTGGGAGTGGCGATCCTAAGTTTTGTCGTTCACTTGTTGCTTATTTTCATTAACCAGTTTACACCGCTTTTTGGGGACAAGTCCGAATTATTGGGAAATCCGATAGCAGCCATATACACACCATTTTCCTTCATTTTGATTTATGAAGTATACCTGCTCATCTTTTATTTGCCCCGGTCGATAACCACATATATCGGAAAACAGTATGAGATCATAAGTTTAATAATCATACGTAGGCTGTTCAAGGACTTGTCCAACCTCCAGTTGAGTTCCGATTGGTTCAGTATTAAGGGAGACCTCCAGTTTACTTATGATATTACTGCTTCAGTACTACTTTTCTATCTGCTGTTTTGGTTTTACAAATTGAACAACACCCGAAAAAAAATTGCTCCCCAGGACGAGGGTGCCCCTACAAACATCGAACGGTTCATTCAGTTAAAAAAAGTAATTTCCGTGGCCCTTGTGCCCATCCTGATAATTTTGGCGGCCCATACCTTGGGAAGCTGGTCCTTAAATACCTTTTTTACTGGCAATCAAGACTTGGGCTCGTTGAAAAATGTGAACAACGTTTTTTTTGATGAGTTCTTTACAGTACTCATCATTGTTGATGTGGTTCTGTTATTGGTCTCTTTCTTCTACACCGATAAATTTCATAAGGTTATCCGAAATTCAGGTTTTGTTATATCGACCATCCTCATCCGACTTTCCTTTTCCGTAGAAGGGCTAATCAATACCGTACTTATTATTTCTGCCGTAGTGTTTGGACTTCTAATCCTTATGATTCACAATACCTACGAAAAAAACTTAAAGACCTATTGAGGGAAAATCACAGGGTTTTTAAATCCTTGATGGTCTTGAAAGCGACATCCACCTGTTCCTCGTTCACTAAAATGGTAAACTCGTTGGTCGTGGAGATCACCTCATATAAAACAATGCCCTCCCAAGCCAACCGTTGAAAAATAAAATAATAAATTCCGGGTACGGAAACATTCTCAGCAGGAAGTTTTACCGTTATAGAAGATAGGTTCTCCGCCTTTTGGGTACATCTTTCTTGTGCAAAATGCTCCTCCACTACCTGGTCCATTGCGTTGCTCACCACAATGTTGATTTCGTTCACCCCACGGGAAGAAGTGTAAAAAACATCCTGGTTTACATTGATTTCCTCCAAAAGTTGGGCTTGTTTTGCAAGGATTGTATCCGAAGCCAAAAAAGTATAATCCGTAAGGTTAGATCGGACGGTTATCTCACCTATGTTCTTGAGCACTTTTACGATACGGTGGGTAGCTCGAAATTCCAAATCGTCCGAGAGGCGTTTTAAGGCCATTACAACAGCACCATCTTTCACATCCTTTCCCAAGGCTTCCGAAATCTCTGGCTTTATTTGTCTAGAAAGGGAAGTAAGATTGATAATTCCTTGTGCCAGCGCACTCTGCAAAAATGGCTTTTTCTTGATGTAATGTTCAACAACTGCCGAAATGGTTTTCATAGAAGTTGGTTTACAACAAAAATAACAAATTGTTACAAATAAAACAAGTAGTTAAAAATGATAGAATGCATTCTCCAAATGTTCTATATCATAATGTTGCCCTTTTTTCCGGATAAGGATAAGGTCGAACCTAACCTCCAGATCTAGATTATTTTGGTTTATGAAATAGTCCGCTGCTTTTACCAGGCGTTGTATTTTTTTCTTAGTGATCGTCTGGGTGAGATCTTCCAAAAAACCTGAGGTTCTGGTCTTGACTTCCACCACTGCCAGTATTTTGTCAAGCTGCGCCAAAATGTCAATTTCTGCCCTGTCGTATCGGAAGTTTTGTTGTACGATTTTATATCCTTTTCCAATTAAAAAATCCAAGGCAATTTGCTCTCCTTCTTGTCCAAAAGCATTGTGTTGGCCCATTTTTCTTGAAAAATAGGAAAAAAAGTATGCATTTCATCGAAAAATTTGGTGCTTCAGCGCCATCATAACGTTAACATTGTAATTTGTGGGCTCTTTTCGGAACCACACCAACACTAAGCTAGACATATAGTTGCCCCAAACTATGGACCTATTTAACGCCGAACATTGCTATGGAGTACTTTGTTAATTGTAATTCCTCAACCTTGGCGCCGTATACCACTCCATTGGATGCGTTGCGTGCTGCCCATTTGTACCGAAGGCTTGGTTTTAGTGCCTCGGTTCAGACCATTAATGCCGCTGTGGGACAATCAGCGGAAGCCCTTGTAGATAATTTAGTTGACCAAGCTTTGGCAGCGCCCCCCATCCCCGCACCGGTATGGGCGGACTGGAACAACGACAATTATCCTGAAGACGATGACCTTGCACGACAAGTCCGTCGCGCCCAACAAGAAGAATTTGAAATTGCTTACGGTAATGCGCTCTTGAACAATAATTTGAGAGACCGCCTTAGTTTCTTTTGGCACAATCATTTTGTGACCGAAATTGATGTGTACCGATGTAATTCCTTTCTTTATTATTATATCAATTGCCTACAACGAAATGCTATTGGTAACTTCAAAACCTTTGTCAGTGAAATTGGGCTCACCAGCGCGATGCTCTATTATTTGGATGGCGCTAGGAACCGGGGGAACAATCCCAACGAAAACTATGCCCGTGAGCTATATGAACTGTTTACTCTGGGAGAGGGCAACAATTACACGGAAGAAGATATCATCGAGACAGCAAAGTCACTGTCCGGTTACACCAACCGCGGAGATGTGGGATGTACACAAGTAACCTTTAATCCCGAACAGTTCAACACGGACAATAAAACGATTTTTGGTCAGACCGGAAATTGGGGTTATGACGATACCATCGATATTCTTTTCAATGAACGTCCCAACGAAATTGCCAATTTTATATGCAAAAAGCTTTACGAGTATTTTATCCATCCAGATTCTGATGATGGAACGGGAAATGCCCAGACCATAATTACTGGTTTGGCCGCTACCTTCTTGGCCAACAATTTTGAGTTGGCCCCAGTATTGAGACAATTGTTCAAAAGCCAACACTTCTTTGACGAAAATGCCATAGGGGTTATTATTAAAAGTCCTTTTGACCTATATATGGCACTTGTTAAGGAAACCAACTTTGCCTATGACGATAACATTGTCCAAAACATTGTTGACTCCTCAAGACTGATTGGACAGGAAATGTTCGACCCTTTTGATGTGGCCGGTTGGCAAAGGGACCGGGAATGGATAAACACCAACTTCATTATTGGTCGCTGGTTGACATCCGAAGTTTTTGTTCAAGGATTTTTCCAATCTAATCCTGAGCAGTTCAGAACCTTCGGTATAGAGGCAACCGGCGCGAATGGGGCCACGGAAACTGATCCAAATATAGTAGCCAGGGCCATAATAGATAAATTATTGCCCAAAGGTCTATTGACCGATGTCGACTATGACAGGGCTATCGTGGTCTTCCGCGAGCCCTATGAAGACAACAATGTGTACGAGACCGGATTGTGGAACATGACCCTTCAAGATGCCAGTACACAAGTCTATTTATTACTGCTTCACTTAGTCAGAGAACCCGAATTTCAACTTAAATAACCCCTACCATTATGTGCGATACTCACCACACACAAGATACTTCCCCACACAAAGGCTTAGAACATGAAGGCCACGATTTAGAACATAAAAACTGGAGTAGACGATCTTTTCTTCAAGCTTTGGGAATAGCCGGTTCCGGCTCCATGTTCTTAGGAAGTAATTTATTGACAGCTTCGGCACCCTCTCCGTTGACAGCAGCCATTTCCAACGGAGAAACCGATAATATTCTGGTACTGATTCGACTATCAGGAGGAAACGACGGGCTGAGCACCGTAATTCCCGTTCAACAATATGATACTTATGCGAATGCACGTCCCAACATTTACATTCCAGAAAGTAAGGTTTTAAAGCTTACCGACGATTTTGGTATCCCTACTTATATGAATTCCTTGGAATCCCTTTGGGGTGAAGGAAAGTTCAAAGCTGTGCATGGCGTAGGGTACCAAAACCAAAGTTTGTCCCATTTTACGGGATCTGACATTTATGCGAATACCGATTTGACAACCACTGGTTTTTCTGGACTGAATACCGGATGGATGGGAAGACATTTTGAACAGTGTTTTCCTGACTACTTGATCAATCCGCCGGAAGCACCGGCCGCTATTCAAATAGGAAGCATTGCGAATTTGGTTTTTCAAGGGGAAGAGACCAACTACGCCTTTGTTACCAATAATATCGATCAGTTGGAAGAGATTGCACAAACCGGTTTCTTCTACGATATTGCGAATGCTCCTTTTGGGGATTGTATGTATGGCGACCAACTTCGGTTCTTACGAGGTGTGGCAAATACTACGTATGAGTACGCTGGTAAAATCAACGAAGCGTATGAAAGAGGTCAAAACCAAGTGGAATATCAGGATAATGGTTTTGCAAGGCAGTTGGCCTTGTTGGCCCGGTTGATCAAAGGAAACTTGGGAACTAAGGTATACATGATTTCCATGGGTGGTTTTGATACCCATGGTAACCAACCCTTGGCGCATGAACGGTTGATGTCCAATTTATCGATTGCAGTCAATAACTTCTACGAAGATTTGACCTTTACCGAACAAGACAGCCAAGTGTTGAGTATGACTTTTTCAGAATTTGGAAGAAGGATATTTGAAAATGGTTCCTTGGGAACAGATCACGGAAAAGCTGCACCTACGCTGTTTTTTGGTTCTGGCCTCAATGGAAGCGCCTTTGTGGGTGACCATCCTTCTTTGGATAGCCCCAACGGTCGAGGAAATTTGGAATACACCATGGACTTTAGGGATTTATACGCCACCGTACTGGCCGAATGGCTCTGCGTTCCTATTCCCTTGGTAGAACAGCATCTTTTGGAACATCCTTACAATCCAGTAAACCTAGGTTTCAATTGTAGCGGAACGGACTTCCCTGATATTGCTATGGACAGTGATCCACCTACTTTACCGGACACCCCTCCAAGTGACCCTGATGGTATGGAGCCAAATCCTGAAATTGAAACAGCCATTGTACACCGGCCTTTCTACCCCAACTCAAGAGCGCCCCATATTTATTTAGAAATGCCTTTTGCGGCACACGTAGATATTGAACTGTTCAATATTTTAGGCCAAAAGGTGGGAACGGTCTTTAATGAAATGATGATGGAAGGCTCGGCAGAAATAAACATTAGGGAGCGCATGAGAGATAGTCTATCCACCGGAAAGTATATTTATCGCATCTCAGTAGGGGATGAAAGAATGAGCAAATCTGTAATGATTTCATAATACTTACGGGAAAAACGAAAACGTTGGAATCCTCCGATGGTACATCACCCACCCCATTTTAGGGATGTACTCACGGAGGTTTCCTTTTTACGTTAGCCTGGGCTTGTCTTTATCTGTTTTAAAGGCCAAAGCTTTTTTCACTTTGTGATTTTTATCCTTATACACTTTGGTTACCTCAGGTTTTTCTGTAGCGGTCACGGTTTTGTGTAATTTCTCCAGATTCTTGAACTTCATTGGTTTGCCAGTGCTCATTTTGTAAGATTTTTTCTACTCTATTTAAAAGAACCTGTATCTGCCGTTTTTATTTTACGCTTCCTTATTTTTTCGATGAAGCAATGCTTCAAAGACCCAGGTTGAAAATCTTGCACTCTAATGAAAATCTGTATTTTTGAAGCTTAATTTGACTGCATCATGTCCAAAGACGCTTCTAGCTCAAGATATACGATTACTGCTGCGCTACCTTATACCAATGGACCTATCCATATTGGGCATTTGGCCGGAGTGTATGTCCCTGCGGATATTTATGCTCGATACTTGCGCTTACAAGGACACGATGTTGCTTTTATATGTGGTAGTGATGAACACGGTGTGGCCATTCCCATGAAGGCTAAAAAGGAAGGGGTAACTCCCAAGCAGGTCATTGATAAATATCATACAATCATCAAACAATCCTTTGCTGATTTTGGAATTACATTCGATAATTATTCAAGGACTTCTGCCCAAGTACATCATAAAACCGCTTCTGACTTTTTTAAAAAGTTGTATGACCAAGGTGATTTTATAGAAGAGACCACAGAGCAACTTTTTGATGAAAAAGCACAACAGTTTTTAGCAGATCGCTTTGTAGTGGGAACTTGTCCAAAATGCGGTTATGAGGAAGCCTATGGCGATCAGTGTGAAAATTGTGGTTCATCCTTGAATGCCACCGACCTCATTAAGCCAAAATCCACAATCACCCGCACAGTACCTACTTTAAAAAGAACAAAACACTGGTTTCTGCCTTTGGATAGATATGAAAGCTTTCTAAAGAAGTGGATTCTTGATAGCCACAAAACCGATTGGAAACCCAACGTATACGGCCAGTGTAAATCTTGGCTGGATGATGGTCTAAAACCCAGGGCCGTTACCCGCGATTTGGATTGGGGAATTCCTGTTCCCGTAAAAGATGCCGAAGGAAAAGTACTTTATGTTTGGTTCGATGCACCCATAGGTTACATTTCCTCAACGAAGGAATGGGCAGAACGGGAAGGAAAGGACTGGGAGCCGTACTGGAAGGATAAAGACACCAAATTACTTCATTTTATAGGTAAGGACAACATCGTTTTCCATTGCATCATTTTCCCAAGCATGCTGAAAGCACACGGAGACTTTGTATTGCCCGAAAATGTACCCGCCAACGAGTTTTTGAACTTGGAAGGAAACAAGCTGTCCACATCAAAAAACTGGGCAGTTTGGTTACATGAATACTTAGAGGACTTTCCCAACATGCAAGATGTTCTGCGCTATACCCTTACCGCCAATGCACCAGAGACCAAGGACAATGATTTCACCTGGAAAGATTTCCAGGCACGCAACAACAGTGAATTGGTGGCCATCTTTGGGAACTTCATCAACCGCGTAGTGGTACTTACCCATAAGTACTATGATGGGGTGGTACCTACACCGAATGAATTCTACGAACAGGACAAAGAGGCATTGAAGGCGTTGGCAAAATTTCCAAAAATCCTCGAAAATTCCCTAGAACGATATCGTTTCAGGGAGGCCAGTCAAGAGTTGATTAACTTGGCTCGTTTGGGGAACAAATACTTGGCCGATGAAGAACCCTGGAAGTGTATTAAAACAGATGAAGCCCGTACCAAGACCGTGATGCATGTGGCACTTCAAATAGCAGCCGGACTTGCTGTGCTGAGTGAACCTTTTTTGCCTTTCACTTCAAATAGGTTAAAAAGCATTCTTAATGTAAAAGATAGTGAAGTTGAGACCTCGTGGAATGAAATAAGCACCAAAGGGACATTGATTGCTTCAGGACATCACATTAATAAAAGTGAATTATTGTTTCGAAAAATTGAGGATTCAGAAATTCAAAATCAACTGGATAAACTGGAAACCACAAAAAATAGCAACGCACAGATGGAAAAAGAGAGCACACCCCAAAAAGACACCATCACTTTTGATGATTTCAGTAAAATGGACATGCGTGTGGGAACTATAGTTGAAGCTGAAAAAATGCCGAAAGCCAATAAACTTCTGGTATTGAAAGTAGATACAGGCCTAGATACTCGAACCATTGTTTCAGGAATTGCAGAAAGTTTTAAACCAGAAGAAATTATTGGAAAAAAAGTGACCGTGTTGATAAATCTAGCGCCAAGAAAACTTCGCGGCGTGGAAAGTGAAGGCATGATTTTAATGACAACCAATGAAGATGGCAAATTGGTTTTTCTAAACCCAGATGAGGACCGTATTCCCAATGGGGAAACCATCAATTAATGCTTAAAATTGCCCATCACCCCATCTACAGGCACCCTTTACCAGAAGGCCACCGCTTTCCCATGGAAAAGTATGATCTGCTGCCCAAACAGTTGCTGCATGAAGGCACTTGTACCCCTGAAAACTTTTTTAATCCAAGTCTTCCAGCGGATACCCCTATTTTGGCAGTACATGATCCAGAGTATTTTAAGGAACTAAAAGAACTAAAAATAAAACCCAGTGCGGTTCGAAAAATAGGATTCCCGTTGAGCAAAGAATTGGTTGAGCGTGAACGAATCATTGCCGATGGAACTCTAAAAGGATGCGAATTTGCACTGCAACACGGAATCGCGATGAACATTGCAGGCGGAACACATCACGCTTATTCGAATCGAGGTGAGGCCTTTTGTATGCTCAACGACCAAGCCATAGGAGCAAAATATCTACAGACCAAGAAACAGATAGGACAAATCCTGATTGTGGACTTGGATGTGCACCAAGGGAATGGAACAGCGGAGATTTTTCATGACGATGATAGCGTATTTACCTTTTCCATGCATGGCCGGAGCAATTATCCTTTCAAAAAGGAAACATCCAACCTGGATATTTCCTTGGAAAAGGGAACTGCAGATGAAGAATATTTACGCATATTGAAAGATACCCTGCCCAGACTATTACTTGAGTTGCAACCCCACTTCATTTTTTATTTGTGCGGCGTGGATATATTGTCGACAGATAAGCTTGGCACCTTGAGTATGAGTTTGGAGGGTTGCAAGGAAAGGGACCGTTTTGTGCTGCAAAGCTGCTTTGATATGGGAATACCTGTACAATGCAGCATGGGTGGAGGTTACTCTCCCGAAATCAAAACTATCATTGAAGCACATGCCAATACCTTTCGTTTAGCACAGGATATTTATTCTTAGTTTTGTAGTTCATCACATCAAAAAACCTCAATGAATCTAGCCAAAACCTACTCGGCCCTGCTTCTTTTTACGATATCCTTAAGTGGACAAGAAATCCAAAAATCACAAAATCTCTGGAATAATTTCACGTATGACATAGGGAATATATTTGGTGGTATCGGCCATGCTTACAGTCGTCCATTCCACTGGAAAGGGAATGATTGGAAAAATTTTGGATATCTAACCGCGGGCACTGCATTTCTATTTACTGTTGACGATGAGATAAATGACTGGGTGGGCGGTTTTAATAATGACGTTCCAGATGTTCTAATTGATTATGGGAACGAATACGGAAGCCCCGAAAACAATTATATGTTTACTGGAGGTATTTACTTGGCCGGACTTTTTACGAAGGATGAAAAGTTGAGACGCACAGGGGTATTGCTCATCGCTTCTGCTACCGCCGGGGGTTTTTTGCAACAGGTAAGCAAACGGATAATCGGTCGCGCAAGACCCAAGAGCGGAGATGCATCAAGTGTTTATGATCCCTTTCACTTGGATAGGGTACGGAATTACGACTCTTTTCCGTCTGGGCATGCCATTCTGGCGTTCAGCAATGCCTATGCGATCGCAAAACAATTTAAAAGCAAATGGGTGAAAGCGGGAATATACACGGTGGGCATGATTCCAGGTTTTGCACGAATTATGGACGGTTTTCATTGGGTCTCAGATGTAGCTTTCAGCACCTTGCTCAGTATCTTTATCGTTGAATCCATAGACCGGTATTTAGACTCCAAATACGACGAAAAATACAATGGTTCCAAGAAGAAACTGAGCTGGGATTTAAATTTCGGCCCGGGTACGATGGGTATAACCTTCCGTTTCTAATATAGACTGATTCTGAAGATAAGAGTCCATCACTTTTCGTAATTTTACACTCTTAAAAAAGAGTATATGCTATCAAAAAAATTAGAAGACGCATTAAATAAGCAAATTCGCATTGAGGCCGAATCTTCACAAGTGTACCTCTCTATGGCCTCTTGGGCAGAGGTGAAAGGTTTGGAGGGCATAGCAGGATTCATGTATGGGCATTCCGATGAGGAACGCATGCACATGCTAAAGCTCATTAAGTACGTAAATGAACGTGGAGGTCATGCGAAGATATCTGACTTGGCCGCGCCTAAAACTGATTTCGGTTCTTTTCAAAATATGTTCCAGGAACTTTACGATCACGAGATTTTTGTATCCAATAGTATAAACGATTTGGTACATGTTACCCTAGAGGAAAAAGACTATGCAACTCACAATTTTTTGCAATGGTATGTCGCGGAACAAATTGAGGAAGAAGCCTTGGCCAGGACCATTCTGGACAAAATCAATCTTATCGGAAATGATAAGGGAGGGCTATATCTTTTTGATAGGGACGTTCAGCAAATTACAGTTGAAAGTGCAGCTTCTGACACCGTTGGGGAATAGCAGAGCAAATTAGTTCAAATTCGCTCAAAATAGTACTTTTAACCCATTAAGTAGGTTTAATGGGGAAGTCTAAAAAAAGGAAAAGAAAAGATGACAAAGCTTTATTGAAATCCTTACTTCTTACGGGTTGTAAGACCAAATGTTGTAAGAAGTATAAAAAAAAGGCGAGTAAACGATGTAAGCGCTGTCCCTGTTATGATATCTTAAAGAACGTTGCTTAAACCACCTCAACCCTACTTTAGGTGGTTTTTATTTATTTTTAAAATTGGAAGATTGGGCCCATTTCCCTGCATATTTTTGAAAAACATCCACTGAGTCAGGAACGGACAGATAGTTTCTCATTTTGCTCCAGTAGATAGCTGTATGCTCACAATTGGATTTACAATGCTGCAAATAGTTTCGGTGCGCTTCTTTCTTACTTTTCATATAGACCAAATAAAAAGAGAAATTTAATTTTCCCAATTGTCGCTCGTAGTTCTCTTGGTCTACCCAATAATCCAATTCGTCCTGATGGCCTAAGTTCATGGTCTGTTCATGAGTTGCATCTCGAACAGCTAAGTTTTTATAAAATCGTAAGAGTTGCGAATCTCCTCCAGCACTTTGTCCTCGACTTTCTTTTATAAAGCCAATCAGAACCAGCATTAAAAGGAAATAACTCCGTTTCATTTTTAAAACGATTTATTAAATAGACAACATTTATTTAGAAGGGTTACTTAATATTATTTTAATTTAAAGTTAAATTCCTAAAAATAAAACAAAAAGGGACAGACGTCCCTTTTTATCGACAATCTACCCAGACCTATTTTCCCAACATTAGTAGTTCGGTACACCTAATTTCAGTGATGTATCTTTTATCCCCATCTTTAGTCTCATAACTTCTAGAAGTCAATTTTCCTTCAATGGCAATTTCTTTGCCCTTTACCAAATAATTTTCAGCAATTTCAGCGGTTTTCCCCCAGGCAACAATATTGTGCCATTGGGTCTCCGTTACCCGTTCTCCACTCGCATTTTTATAACTTTCGTTGGTGGCCATGGAAAATTTAGCAAGTTTGCTGCCATTTTCCATGGCAATAATTTCTGGGTCGTTTCCTAAATTTCCAATCAACTGTACTTTGTTTTTGAGTGCATTCATACTTTTAATTTTAGCGTTAAAACAGTTAATACCATCAAAATGTATCTTTTGACGTAGTAAAACTAATGACCTTAAAGGGCTAGACCCGTATAATAATCATTTGCTTTCGTTTGTAAACGGATAGCACGTTTGAACACACACCGATTATTTTCGGAATTCGTAGAATTTAAATACGGTTCCCTTTGGGATTTAGAGGGTAAATCTTAAAATTATACTAAAAAGCAAGCTATAAACACTAAATCCTTCCGAGTTTCCTAAAAAATCGCATGAAAAACAAATACATTTTGGGCATTGTGTTTTTGACCCTACAGGTCGTATCCATTATCTACGCGCGTTTTATTCCTGAACGCTTTTTTTGTTGGGCCCCCTATGACGAACACTCCCATTATGAGATAACTGTGAAAGTTAACGATGCTCCTTTATCTGAAAAAGAAATTGAACAACGATATCACTATAAGGGAAAAGGCTGGGAACCAAGGGCAATCCACAATGTTTTTAACATTATTGAACAATACGAAACCACGTATGGTGCCAAAGACAGAGCTGAAGTTTGCGTGCGCTATTCCACAAACGGACATGAAGAAAAAATATGGCGTTTTTCAAAAAAATAACTGCATTTACACGAGCCCCTTTTTTCCCATTACGGGTGGTGGACACTGAGATGCTGCCCAATCTTCTTCTTATGTGCAAATTGTTGTTTGCCTTACTTTGCATCTATGGCTTTTTTGGTCATATATCAGACCCACATATCCCGTTTATGGGATTCCTTGATAGATTTCTACTAATTCCAGGGGTCTTCAAGAGTATTGCCAAGACCATATTCTTAGCTTCGGGCCTGTTGCTGGTTTTCAACTTTCGGGTCAGGACCATGGCAATTGCCCTGGGGGTGGTGACCATTACGATAATGCTTTCATCCAAACCCGTATTCAGAAATCATCTTTTTATCTGTGGTTGTTTTTTTCTTTTGTCCGGCTTGACCGATAAGAAACACGACCCCTGGTTGCTCTATGTACAGTTGAGTTTGGTATATCTGGGCGCATTGATCAATAAAGTACCACAAATCGATTGGTGGAACGGGCAGTTTATGCAAAACTGGTTAGCCAATGGCCGGGAAAACCAACTCTTTATCTCCTTATCCAAGAATTTTCCCGATTTAATCTTTGCCCAGTTTTTATCTATAGGTTCCATGCTGGTCGAATTTGCAATCGCCATCATGCTACTATTTAAAAAAACACATAAAATTGCGGTATGGACCATAGTCCTTTTCCATTCCCTCTTGTACACCATGACTGCACATCGCTTCGGTCATTTTTACGAAGATATTGTACTGGCGTTATTGCTGTTTGTGAATTGGCCTAAAGAAAAGATACGGGTCTACTTGGATGAAAAAAATTGGGCTCTCCTTAAAAGAGGGCTTCGTTTTTTAAATTTTAACAACACAATCCTATGGTCAGAAAATCGTGAGGCCGACCAAAATTGGCTCGAAGTCCATATAGCCAAAAAAATAAGTTACAACTGGCAAGGGGTGCGTGTGCTGTTGTTATCCAGCAGCAATTTTTTTGTTCTCCTATTTTTTATGGACCTTCTTGTACGTTATCTTTTTGATGGAGGTATTATGGATGCCATACATATTTCCTTGACCTGGATAGCAATCCTCTTTTTCATTCCTATGCTTTGGAACAAAGGAAAAAAAACCAAAATCACTTTTGATCCCGTTATGGACCATGATGCCTAAATCTTCTTTTTCCATTCTTATTCCCGATGGGGAAAACCTCTTGCTCATGCATGTGGTGAATTGTTTAGCGTCCTGTTCAGGAGCGTCAATCCATGTGATTTGCAGTGAGCGGAAAAAACCGATGCGGTTTTCCAGGTTAATCCAAAGTTTTTCATTTTACCCTCCTACGGACCGTCCCGAAGACTGGATAAGTACTATTAACAAGGAAGTGGAAAAAAATGAAATTGATTTTATAATGCCGATAGGTGAATCGGGTATCCAAAAAATAATCACTTATCAGCATCTAATTCTGGACGCGAGGAATAAATTGGTTCTATTGCCTTCCCTTCAGGAATTTGATACGGCTTTGGACAAAGGTCTGTTATCCCAACATTTACTTTCTTATGGGCTACCTGGCCCTTTAAGTGTGGTGGTCAGTACCACTTCCGATTTAGAAAAAGTGGACCAACTTACTTTTCCAGTAATTAGTAAACCCGCTATAGGTTTTGGTGGAGGTGAACACATCCATGTTTTTAAGGACCGGACGGCCTGTAAAACCTTTTTCTCACAAAACGGTATTCTTTGTAAACAAATCATTCAAGAATATATAGAGGGATTCGACATAGATTGCAGCATCCTGAGCAAAGAGGGCGTTATTTTGGCCAGTACAATTCAAAAAGGAAATTCTTGGGCGAAAAATAAGTTTCAACCGGCCAACGGACTGAAGTTTCTTGACGAACCCAGGTTATACAAGGTGGTTAAGGTGTTGGTCGAATCTCTCAATTGGTCCGGAATTGCCCATATCGATTTAAGGTATGATACCAAAGATGGACAGTTTAAGGTCATAGAAATCAATCCCAGATATTGGCTCTCAGTGGAAGCGTCGTTGATAGCCGGGGTTAATTTTCCCCAACTTCACTGTCTCGCCAGCAAAGGAGAGCTATTTAAAAAACCCGGATACACCCATGTAGATTTTCTCAGTTTGGAAGGATTAAAACAAAAAGTATGTGAAAAAAAGCATATTCTGTTCCGATGGAAATTCATCGTAAACCATACACCAATACGATTTGTTTTAAAAGACCCGATGCCGATTCTTTACAGGTCCATTTCCATGAGATTGAAAAACTGGGCGAAATGATGTCCAAGCTCGAAACGATACTTAATCAGTAGAATTTTCAGAAAATAGGACTAATCCAACTTCTCTATTTGTTTCATCACTTCTTCTGCCTCATAGGTCTTTTGGTCGCTCATCTTTCTATCTGTGGTGGAAAGGCTGTGCGCTTCCTTCATAAGTTTGGCATATTTTTCTTGTAGTTTTTCTTTTTCTGTTTTTTTCTTAAATAGTCCAAACATCTTTTTTTGTTTAAGTATTATTAAAAATAGTTAAACGATATTTTAAAACCAATTTTATTGTGAAAAATAAACCGTTAACACACATTCTTTAGTTTAAAGAATTTTGCTAGCTGTGTTACTAAAATTTGCAAAGTTCTATACTCTGTAGATGTTTTATTGTACTTTGAAGGAAAATCTATATGAGCAATACAGGCTATTCAGGAACTCCATTGGCCAGAAAATTAGGGATCAAAGCTGGATTTTTGGTTCAAATATTCAATTCTCCGAAACCCTACCTTGATTTTTTTCACGATTTTCCGGATGATGTGGTCTTTATCGATTCATCTGAAAAAGTGGAGGTTGATTTTATCCACATTTTTGCCAGGACCCAAGACGAACTTGAATCAAACCTTCTTCAAGCAAAATCCAATTTAAAAAAGAGTGGTATAGTATGGATAAGTTGGCCCAAAAAAACCGCTCAAATTCCTACCGAAATCGACAAGTTCAATGTAATGAAAAGTGGGCAGGAACAGGGTTTGGTAGACACAAAAGTCGCAGCCATAGACGACCAATGGAGTGGTCATAAATTTATGTACCGGTCAAAGGATAGAAAATAGGATTTCCCTATTTTTTCAGTTCCAACAAATCCCATCGGTTGCCGTACAGATCTTCAAAAACCACAACGGTACCATATAATTCTTCTCTGGGCTCCTCCAAAAAACAGACTCCTCGTTGATTCATATTTTCGTAATCTCGCCAAAAGTCGTCGGTTTGTAAAAACAAAAACACCCTTCCCCCAGTCTGATTTCCAATACTTTTAATCTGTTCTTCCTTTAGTGCTTTGGCCAAAAGCAATCCGCTCCCTCTTGAGCTTTTGGGTCTAACTACCACCCACCGCTTATCTTCGGAGATAGCGGTATCCTCTACCAAATCAAAATTCATTTTTTGGGTATAAAAGGCTATAGCTTCGTCATACTCATGTACAACTAAGGTCACTAATCCAATATTCTGTTCCATGTTCCGCAGTTCACCATTCGTGTCCCAAAAGTAAAGTTCTATGAACAACCTACTTTAAAATCCCGTTATATTTGAACATCAAAATCTAGGTCATGGCTAAATGGTTGAGCCCAGTTGAACTTGAAGGCAATTTCGTAAAATTGCTCCCCCTCACCGAATCACATAAAAGTGAGGTATTGGACGCTGCTTCGGATGGTAAACTCTGGGAATTGTGGTATACCTCCGTTCCCTCATCAGACACCCTGGATAGCTATATGGGTTTTGCACTAAAACAGAAATCGGAAGGTCTGGCCTTACCCTTTGTTATTGTTGAAAAAGCAACAGGAAAAGTAGTGGGGTCCACACGTTTTTGTAGTGTGGACGCTCCAAATCGCCGAGTGGAAATTGGCTATACATGGTATTCCCAAAGCGTTCAGCGAACCGGCATCAACACGGAATGCAAATATCTTTTACTTCAACACGCCTTTGAAACGTTGGATGCCATTGCCGTTGAGTTTAAAACGAACTTTTTCAATTTTCCCTCTAGAAACGCCATTTTAAGGTTGGGCGCCAAACAAGATGGAATCCTACGGAACCATCGTATTGACAGGATGGGAAACATACGAGATACCGTTATCTTTTCAATCCTGAAAAGTGAATGGCCGACGGTAAAAACGGCATTGGAATTTAAAATGCGCAAAAAATACTGATGAGCGATGACCGATGCAGCGTTTGAAAAGAAGTTTGAAACTGGCGAATTACCTCCAGTGCTTTTTACGCACGAGGCCCACATCCGATTGGCTTGGATCCATATTGAACAGTACGGCATAGAAAAAGCCATCTCAAATATAGTTTTTCAAATTCAATCGTATACCTTAAACTTAGGCGTCCCGGAAAAATTCAATAAAACCTTGACAGTTGCGGCTGTTCGCGTAGTTTATCATTTTATACGCAAAGACAGGTCTAAAAATTTTCAAACTTTTATCAAAAACAACTCTAGACTAAAGAATAACTTTAAACAAATCGTGGCCACGCACTATGGTTTTGACATCTACAATTCGCCACGGGCCAGGCAACACTATTTAGAACCTGATCCGTTACCTTTTGATTAGGTCACCTTTTGGGTTGGAGAGCCTTTAAAACTTTAGCAAAATTATAGGCCGCAATCTCCAGGTTTTCACAACTCTTTTTCTTGGCATCTTCCAAAGTTCCGGGTTGATTGATAATCGAAGTCACATAATCCAATCCCAAGGCATCCAAATTTTGAATGTCCACAGAAACGGACCCACAAAAAGCAGCTACTGGGATATGATATTTTTGAGCTGAATGGATGACCCCATCAATCGTTTTGCCTGAAAGGGTCTGACTATCCAACTGTCCTTCCCCGGTTATGATCCAATTGGCATTTTGGATGGCTTCTTCAAATTGGGCCATTTCCTTGATCAAGTCAATTCCAGAAGTAAGGCTTGCATCCAAAAAAACCATGGCCCCTGCTCCCAGGCCCCCTGCTGCTCCCGCGCCTGGAATATCTTGAACATCTCTCCCAAACTCTTTAAGAATAACTTGGGCAAAATTCTCCAATCCCGCATCTAAAAGTGCTATTTCCTTCTTTGAAGCTCCTTTTTGGGGGCCATATACATAGGCTGCACCTTGTTTTCCGTACAAGGGATTTTTAACATCGCACGCTACCTTAAAATCAACATCCTTTATTTTGGAATGACGAAATTCTCGTTCAATACTGTTGATTTTGCCAAGGTTCCTTCCGATAGGTTCCACTTCATTCCCATCTGCATCGAAAAACTGATAGCCCAAAGCGACGGCCATACCCATTCCGCCATCGTTGGTAGCGCTTCCTCCAATTCCCAGAACGATTTGTTCTGACCCTCTGTCCAAGGCGTCCTTTATCAATTGACCGGTACCCAGGCTTGTGGTATTCATACAGTTCAACTCCGTCTTGGAAAGCAATTTATATCCCGAAGCTTCGGACATTTCGATAAACGCTGTCTTTTTTTCCTTTGAGAAGAGATAGCTCGCAGTTATGTCCTTAAAAAGGGGGTTTTTCACGTCAACCTCAACTTCACTTGCATTTAAATATTGCTTCACTACTTCAATGGTACCATCCCCGCCATCAGCCAGTGGTTTTTTAAGGATTTCAGCTTTTGGAAATACGCTTTTAATACCCTGCTCCACGGCATCGCAAAATTGTTCTCCAGAAAGTGAGCCTTTGTATTTATCGGGAGCGAGGACAAATTTCATCAATTCTATTTCTCGAAAGTTATCGTGGATTGGTTCACTCCTACGTCAAGAGTTACTTTTTCACCAAAAACCATAGATCTATTTTTATCCCCATGTCCCGCTGGAAAATGGAAAAGTACGGGAAAGTCACATTCCTTGACCACGTCCAAAATAAGTTCTTCATTTGACATCCCGAATGGCGTGGTGTTCGCTCTCACTTTACTGATTTCCCCGACCACCAAGGCGGCAAGCCCATCAAAATACCCCGCTCGCTTAAGACTATATAACATCCTATCAATGCTATATCTATATTCACCAATCTCTTCAATAAAGAGAATTTTACCTGCTGTATCCAAGTTGGCATCGGATTGAAGACACGCTTGAAGCAGGGAAAGATTACCTCCAACGATAACTCCTTTTGCAATGCCTTTTTTATTAAAAGGAGAAGAATTCAACCGGTATTGCAACGGCTGGCCAAAGAGTGCTTTCTTGAGCGTATCGATATTTTCTTGTGTTTCATGGGAAATATCTTGACTTAAATCAAGCCCTGCGGCCATCATACCATGTATACTTTGGATACCCAAGCGATCAAGTTTCCCATGGAAAGCCGTTATATCTGAAAATCCAACCACCCATTTTGGATACTTCTTAAATTTGGTGAAATCCAACTTATCCAATATCCGCATAGAACCATACCCTCCCCTAGCGCACCAAATGGCCTTAACCCTTGGGTCATCCATTGCATTTTGAAAATCCGCCGCTCTTTGCGAATCGGTACCCGCAAAGTGATTGTTCTTAGTGTAGAGATGTTTGCCCAGAACAGGATGCAATCCCCAGGAAGATAAAATCTCCATAGCTTTTGAAATACTCTTTTCACGGTTTTTGAGTATACCTGCCGGGGCTACTATCGCCACCGTATCTCCTGATGTTAAATACAGAGGTCGTGTATATATTTGCTCTTCCTGTTGACCTAAGGCCGAAATTGAGGAGAATAAGAGCATATAAACGGCAAAGACTCTAGGTGTATGTACTTTCATATTTCTGGATTGCAATAACATCTAAATATACCCCAGTTTGAAGAAATTTTAATCGCTATATCCTTTTATAACTAGGAAAGAAGTTTGGGCATATAAATACTCAACACCACAATAAAAGCAAAAAATCCAAGCAATAGTCCAACCTCTTTTTTAGATGGGGAATATACCACTTCCAATCCTTTATTGATCTTCCTCTTGACCAAAAGACTTACAATTATGGCCACTATAATGGTTACAACACAACCTATGGCGTTCCACCAGAACCAAAAAACATCTGGCACATAAAGCCATAAATATATGTTGAACAGTACCCCGGTAACAATACCGATATTGGCACCCAAGGCATGGGTCTTTTTAGTAAGGATGGCCAGAACGAATCCTGCTAAAATAGGACCATAGAACACAGAACTGATTTTATTTATCACTTCAATCACAGTACCCTCAATACTGCCTGCAAAAAACGCGAAGAACAAACAAACCAATCCCCAAAACAGCGATAGCAACCTTGACGTGAGCACGTATTTGGGATCGTTCATATCCGGTTTATAGCGTTTTACAAAATCCTCCATAGTTACCGCCGAAAGCGAATTTACCGTTGAACTTAAGGAAGACATGGCCGCGGACATTATCGCCACTATTAGAATTCCGATTATCCCGTTGGGAAGGTAATTGATGATAAATACCGGAACCATCAAATCTGCTTTTTTTCCTTCCAAGGAACCAATATTGGCTTGGTACACGGATTCCATCATTTCCTGAAAACCCAAATCCTGAACCAATAAAGTCCCTAAGACCAAGCCCATAATACAATAGGTCAAGGTTAAGGGAAAACGAAACAGCCCATTGGCCAATAACAATTTTTTGATTGTGGGCATGCCCTTAGCAGAAAGCAAACGTTGCGATTGTGTCTGGTCGGTACCATAATATGACGCATAGAGAAAGAAGCCTCCTATAACCATGGGCCAAAAACCAAACTCGTCGTTTTTATCGGCATTGTTGAAACCCCATTTGGTGAAATCCACAGCCGTTATTCTCTCCTTGTCCACATGGGTCAGGAAGTTCTCAAAACCACCCAATTCGCTAATACCGTAGACGAGGCAAATAACGATTCCCAAAAAGAGAATGATCATTTGTATCACATCGCCCCAAATAACTGCCTTCATGCCCCCTTGGAATGAATATATCAACGTGATTACCCCAATGATCAGGACAGAAATCCAGAAATCGATCCCGATTGTCGCTTGGAGAATTAAGGCCATGGTGTAGACCATAACCCCTGTAGCAACGGAGCGACTTATTTGAAAAACGAAGCTTATCAGTAATCGTGAAGAAGCATCAAAGCGTTTTTCAAGGTATTCGTAAACACTGACTATTCCGGATTTGTAAAGGGTTGGAATCAAGGCAACCATCAAGAATGCCATGGCCAAAGGCACTCCAAATTCATAGGTAAGCCATTGCAGTCCCCCACCATCTTTCAATCCTACGAAAGCAGGTGCGGAAATGAAGCTGATGGCCGAAAGCTGGGTGGCCATGGTCGATAGACTCAGCGGGAGCCATCCCATACTTCGCCCTCCCAGAAAGTAATCCCCTGAACTTTTATTTTCCTTAAAGAAGTAGCCGATTCCCAGAAAGGCAATCAGATACACGATAATGATGATGTAATCGATATAATTCATAATCGTTGGTTTAGGTCGTTTTTTGCGTACTGGAACCATTCATCCTTTAAGATTCCCAGCAGCACGGCATCAGCCCGTCCTTCTTTGTGAATGGAAGGAAAAAGATTTCGTACAACTCCTTCCCTTTTGCATCCAACACTTTCCATGGCCGAAATGCTTCTTACATTTTCAGCATGGGCGCCTAGCCCCACACGCTCTACTTCCATCTGTTCAAATGCAAACTGAAACAATAGAAACTTGCAATTCTTATTTAGCCCGGTACCCCAATAACTTTTACCGTACCAAGTATATCCCAATCTTACCGTGTTAAGGTCCTTGTCAAAATCAAAAAAGCGCGTGCTTCCAGCATAAAGTCCTCTGGCTTTATCGTAAACTGCAAAAGCGTATTCCTTTTGCATTGCCCGAGCTTTTTGTGTGTCTAAAATATACTTCCCAAAATTGGCTTTGCCATTTGATTTCCCTAAAAAATATGTCCAAACCTCTTCCTCGGAAGCAACGTTGACCAATGCTTTTTCATGTCCCATTTGCAAAGGTTCCAGTCTTGTCCTCTTATTTTCCAACACATAATCTTTGGCAAAGTCAAAATCCATGGGCAGGTCAGTCTCCATCATTTAGAAAATCGATGAGCAGGGCGGCACTCCACGAAAAATTATTTCCTCCATATCCACTCTTTTGGGCCTTGGCATTTGATTTTCTGGCATCAAAGTATTCGTAGAAACCATTATTTTCTATTAGTTCCAAAGAGTCCCTTTTGATTCTATTGGCCAATTCTTTGTATCCATACCTTTTAAGACCATGGTGAATCATCCAATTCATATTGATCCAAATAGGTCCTCGCCAATACTTTTGAGGGTTGAATCGTTCATGTGTGGGATCAAAGGACGCACAGAGGTATTTTCCTTCCCCGCCAAATTTTTCCAACATGGTCTGTACCATACTTTCAGCGCGCGCACTATCGGGAATTCCTGCAAAAAGCGGTGAAAATGAAGATGAGGATACATAAGCTATCTGTTCATCGGCTTTAAGGTCATAATGCACGTAAACCCCTAATTTTTTATTGAACAATTTCCTGTTAAAACTTTGAATACCTATTTTTTGTTTGGCTTGTAAGTAAGCTATTTTATCCTGGTTATCTCCAAGAAGGCCATACAGATGGATCAAGGCTTCATTAGATTTTATAAGCATGGCATTAAAAAGGGGGTCCAATACCAAAAAAGGTGAGTGTTCCGAAATCCTTGTATCATCGTAATTGTGTTTTTTAGCAATTTCAATGATATGAAGATAGTGGTCGTATTCTCTTTTTGAAGGTCTTTGCGCTGGATCCACGTGAGTGGTGTCCCTTCGTTCAAATTCATATTCCGGCGAATTCATGGTGGCCCAAATGTCGTCCCACATGGGAGAATTATCTGTACCCGATTCCCAATTGTGGTAGATGTAGACCAAACCTTCATCTTTTACATCCCTATTTTCGTAGAAGTAAACGTGATTTTGATAAACTTGGTCAATATGCGACTGGATAAACGGCATAAAATCGTCCCCGATTATCTCAAGCAAGCGTTGTAAAACAAAACCGGTGACCGGAGGTTGTGTCATTCCAGTAGAACGAAACTTTTTGGACGCCTTTGGATGCAAATGGGACTTGTGAAAATCAGGTCCTGGAAAGTAGGTGTCGCTGTCATTGTGAAAAATGATATGTGGAATAAAACCGTTTTCCCACTGGGCATCCAACAATGTTTTTATTTCGCGTTTGGCCCTAAGCACATTATAGTGCGCGTAGCCCAAAGCAATGAATCCAGAATCCCATTTCCATTGAAAGGGATACAGCCCTTTACTGGGTATGGTAAATCCTCCTTCTTGAAAGTTATTGTCCAAAACTTTTTTGGCGCTATTGATCAGTTCTTCTCTCATGGATACCTTTTAAAAATGTATTGGCGGCTTTCACCGCCAATACACCGCTTGAACTACAAACTAACTTAAACTATTTTTTTGCCTTCTAAAAATTAAATGTAGCGGTAAGGAAAAAACGTCTGGGAAGAATCGGTCTTCCAAAAAAGAATTCCCCATCAGCAGATTGACCAGCGATACCTGCTCTTGGGTTACCCTCTGTCAAACCATCGCTATCGAACAGATTGAATACTGAGAAGCCCAATCGGAGAGCGTTTACATCTTCTGTCCTGAACGTATAACCCGCCCCCAGTCGCGCTATGGTAATAGCATCGAGTTCCACATTATTGCTATCGTCCGTGAATTTGTTTCCGGTATGGTTCAACGTAAAATTGGCATCGAACCCTTTATCATCGAAGTTTAAGGAAAGACTTCCCAAAAAGTTGGGCTGCCTACCGATTTCATTACCTTCATTGATGGTCGAAACATCTCCATTGGTCAAATCTGTGGTCTCATTTTTGGAAATCTCATGGTCTTGGTAGGTCGCTGTTCCGTTTAAACTCCAGCTTTCCAAAAATCTGTAACTCCATGTAGCTTCAAGCCCAAAGGTTCTGGTGGTCTGTTCACTTCTGCCTTGGTCAACCAACTGTCCACCTACTATGGCCTGATCTATTCGGATTCTATCGCTTAGGTTCACAAAATAGCCTGCAACGGACCCAGAAAAGGCAGATGTTCCAAATTTGGCCCCTAATTCTCCCTGTATTATGGTCTCCGATTCATAGTTGGATTCGCGTATACCGGGAACAGGAGCGAACCCTCGTTGTTGGGGAAAAAAGAATCCTCTGGAAAAGTTAGCGTACAGATTGGTGGTCTCCGTTAATTCGTAAAGCCCTGCCAAGGAAACGGCCCAGTCCGTCGCATTGATTTCAGCTCGGGTAAAACTGCCATCTGCAAACTGTACATTGCTCAGCTCAGGGGTCAAATCAGGATTGTCATAAACCTGGGTTTCTTCCAAGCCCCCATCACTAAAAACACCTGAAGTTGTTTCCACACGTATTCCCACATCGAAGCGCCATCTATCAAAAATCATTTCATCCGTTATATAGAAGGCGGTACGACTCTGTTCTAAAAAGCGATTGGTGGTCATTCCAATTCTATTGTAAAGACCGCCTTCAGAGAAAATCACATTGCCCCCAGTTCCATCTGTAAAGCTGAGATTTACCAAACGTGGATTATTGTTGAATTCGGAAAGCACCCTGTATTGAAAGTTGACATCCTCTGCCTCGGTCCGCGATAGAAAACTTCCTAAGGTAAAGGTGTGATTTCTATTCGGCGTTTTATAAATAAGGTTGACCTCTCCGGAATAGTCCGTCATGGGTCTTAATCGGTCGATATGCAGATTTTCAACCACGAGGTCGGTGTCACTGATTTGTGCCCCGCTGCCCCCTTGATAGGTTGCGACAAATCCTTGATTACCGGGAGCGATTTCAGAAACGTAATCGGACAACGCTATAGGGTTTCCGAAGTCTCCATCGCCTCCAACGTACAAAGCGAAATCATGTTTATAGTTGGCATACCGTATCTTGGATTTAAAGCGAAGGTCTTCTGAAAAATTATAAAGAAATTCACCCATTACATACCCCCCTTGTGTGGATACCCCGTCCTCAATGGGACTCTTATACACCCCACCGGGGGTCAGGAAAGATGTTTCGGCCAGCTCACCCGAAAGTAGCTGTTCAACGTCTTCCCCATCATTTCCTGCTATGCGCTCCCTTGAACCACCTTCCAATGGCAAAGGCAGAAAGAACTGGGCATTGTCATCAATAAATTGTCCGTGAACTGTAAAGGAACCTTTCTCAAACCGTTTTTTGATGTTGCCCCTAAACTGTACCCCGCGGGTTGGTAGGCCCGTCTCTATCGGGCCATCGTCTTTTCGAACAAATCCCGTAAAGGCGTAAAAGGTATTGGAATCTTCACCTCCGATTCGACCTCCGGTGTAAAAATCGGTTTTTAAACGGCCCCGACTTCCCCATTCCACATTGATGATATTACCTGGATTGGTATCTCCCGTTTTACTGGTATAATTGATAATCCCTGCAACGGAACCGGCGCCATAAAGTACGGCTGCACCTCCTCGAACAAATTCAACACCTTTGAACCCAATATCAGGACGGGCATATACATCATGCGCTGAGGAGTTCAATCCAAAAGTGCTCATTAAGGGCATTCCGTCATATTGCAGCGGATTAAAAACATATTGACCTCCTGAGGGAAGACCTCTTACAAACAAATTTGTTGCCGTTTCACCACCACCACCTTCAGCGGTAATACCAGGTACATCGCGAAGAATGTCGGCTTGGCTATTCGCTGATAGTTTTGTGATTTCCGCCATCTTTTTTGAGCTAATGGACAAAGGCGCTTGTTTCTGCGATCTAAAAGTGGATGAGGCCGTTATCACCACTTCGTCCAGTTGTTGGCCACTCTCTTGTAAAACCACGTTGAGTTCTACCGCTGAACCTGAAAGTTGCACGGTTTGTTCGTTGGGGGAAAAACCGATAAATGAAATCCTTATGGTCTGTGTTCCACTTAAACTTGTGGAAATAAAAAAATTCCCATCAAAATCGGTTGTAGTTCCTTCCGTGGTTCCAAGAATCAGCACATTGGCCCCTAAAATCGGTACTCCTGCCGCATCTTTTACGGTACCCGAAATTTCGGTTTGGGCGAAACTGGTTGCTGTGCAAATAATAACCAGTATCGCAAACATTGTTCTTTTCATGATTGTTGAGTTATTTGTGAGACATTAATTGCGTTAGTTTTACGTAATTCTCAGTATTTGATTAAAATTATTTGAAATTGATATTCAAAATTTATATTTATTGAGAAATTTGTATGCAAACGTTTGCGAAAACGATTGAAATATTTTTATCGAATAGTGCTTTCGCACACCGAATTTTTAGATAGATGAAAAAGCATCAGAACATCACTTTAAAGGAATTGGCAAATGATTTGGGATTATCTATTTCAACCGTTTCACGCGCTTTGAACGATCATCCTGATATTAGTGCCGGAACAAAAAAAAGAGTGAAAAAGCTTGCAGAAAAGTATAATTATGTTCCCAACGTCCTTGCCAGTGGTTTCCGTAGCCACCGCTCCCATATATTGGGTGTTATCGTTCCCAATATTTCACACTTTTTCACCACCACGATATTAAAGGGGATTTTGGAAGAAGCAGAGCGTTTGGGGTACCGGGTTATCATATCAGAATCAAAAAATGATCAGCAAAAGCAGACGGAGATGTTGACCACCATGATTCATTTTGGAGTGGATGGGATACTGTTGGCCTTGGCCAGAAAAACGAGATCGGTGGACGCTATCTTAAAGATATTGGCCAGAATTCCATTGGTGATGTTTGATAAAGTCTCTGATAAAATTCCTTGTACCCAGGTGGTCATTAATGAAGAAGAAGCGGCTTACCATGCCGTGGAGCATCTTATCAACACGGGAAAAAGAAGGATTGCCATCATAAAGGAAACGGAGCGCTCGTTCAATAGTGAAAAACGCTACGAGGGTTACCTTCGGGCTTTACGGGAATATAAGATCCCTATAGATGAAAAAATAGTTTTAAGTACTGAAGATATTTCCATGACCAAGGGAAAAATGATGGCGAATGTGCTTCTTAGCCTAAAGAAAAGACCCGACGCCATATTTGCCATAACCGATAGTGCGGCTATTGGCGTTATAAAAGCCCTTAATAAATTCAGGGTCGAGATTCCCAAAGAAATAGCCGTTGTGGGATTTAGCAACTCGGTAAGTTCTACGATAATTTCCCCAGCGTTGTCCACAGTGGACCAGCCAGGAAATAAAATTGGAAGAACCGCAGTAAAATATCTTATTGATGAGGTGGAGGATCCCAAAGAAGACCTCATTACAAAAACCGTGGAAATAAAGACGCACCTGATTGTGAGGGATTCTTCTTTTAAAGCGTAATTTAGTGGTACTATCACTTCAATATTCAATAATAATCCCATGAGAAAGCTTAGTATCGTTCTATTCGCTGTTTTTGGACTGAATCTGACCATTGCCCAGACCAAAAATTTTTTGGATGTCCCCTACTTGGAAACTTCTGCCCTTGTAGACACCTTGGTGACCCCTGATAAAATTTATCTTGACATTACTATAACCGAAAAGGATTCGAAAGGCCGTAAATCTGTGGAAGACCAAGAGAATAAAATGGCTCAAGCGTTCAAAGCTTTGGGAATTGATTTAGACGAGCAATTGTTCATCAAGGATTTGAGCAGCAATTTCAAAAGATACTTCCTTCGGCAAAAGGACGTGCTGAAAAGCAAGCGATATTCGCTTTTAGTGTATTCTGGAAAGGAAGCTGGAGAGGCATTGGCCGCCCTGGAAAAGCTGAAAATTGCAAACACCTACCTAGAAAAAACGGAATACTCCAAGATGGAAGCTTTGGAATTGGAACTAAAATCAAAAGCTATGGAAAAAGCTAAGAGAAAAGCAGAGGCATTGACGACCCCATTAGACCAAAAAGTGGGAGTGGCAATTCATATAATAGATACTTCCACACCTTACTATCCTAAACGTCAAATGCAACGAATGGAAATGGATTTTGCTGTAGCCAAAGCCGCCGTTGAGCCAGAACCTTTGGATATTGGTTTTGAGCAAATCAAAGTGGAAACTTCTGTTAATGTAAAATTCGCGTTGTCCAATTGAGGGTTCTTTGTTCGTCTTTTAAAAAAGACAACGATGAAAACCAATTTCCTTTTAGCACTTATGATGACCTTTGGGCTCAGTGCGCAGAAAACCTTACAGCTTGAAAAGAATCAAAAATCCCCGAAAGCACCTTTAAGTGAAATGTCATGGCTTGCCGGATACTGGAAAGGGGAAGCTTTTGGAGGTACTACCGAAGAAATGTGGAGTCCACCACTTGGTGGTTCGATGATGTTTGTTTTTAAGCTGGTCAATGAAGATGCCGTCTCCTTTTACGAAACCGGGCATATTCGACAAGTAAACGGTACCTTACTCCTTCAACTCAAGCACTTTAACAGCGATTTAAAGGGATGGGAAACCAAAGATGAAACCGTAGACTTTAAATTGATCAAAATTGAAGATGACCGAATTTTCTTTGAAGGTTTTACCTTTGAGAAAGTAGGACCTGACCATATAGCCATGCATGTTCTTCTCCATGAAGGGGAAAAGAAAGAAGAGGTGACCTTTGGATATACACGACAAATTGGGGGGCTTCAACAAAAATGAAGTTTTGCGTCCTAATCCAGAATGGACAATGTGGTTTTGACCAAATGATGGAGCTTTTCAGCATCAGTATCTATTTTCGAGACAACTCTAAATCCACTGTAAAAGGTAAATAACAGCAGACCGATGTCCTTGGCATTTTTGGAAGCGTCGATTTCGCCATTATCAATTCCTTTTTGAATATGGCCTGTAAACAGTTCCTCCATATTGTCCATATGATCTTGAAGAGTAGCTTGCATGGTGCCATCATTCGGAATAAGCTCTGTTGCGGTATTGACCACAAAACATCCTTTTCGGGCATCGTCTTGAATCGCTTCTTCAATAGCATAACCGAACAGTTTATGAAAGCCTTTCCTCACGGAGGTTTCTCCTGCCAAAATCCCTTTAACTGCATCACCGGAAGAATTTCTGTACTCCTGAAATGCCCTATTGAACAAGGCTTCCTTTCCGCCAAACGTATCGTAAAGACTGGCTCGGTTGATCCCTAGGTTATAAACCAAATCTTGAATGGAAGTAGCATGGAACCCTTTTTCCCAAAAGAGTTCCATGGCTTTTTTCAATACTTCTTCTTCATTGAACTGTTTTGTACGTGGCATGGGTATTGGAATATTAGTTCCAAATGTATCGAAAAAAATTACACCTGTGCGAAGCCTCCGTCTACTGGAATTTCAGCTCCAGTGATATAACTACTATCCGAAGATGCCAGAAATAGAGCGGTATTCGCCACTTCATCGGCACTTCCAAATCGACCCAATGAGACTAAAGATGGAAAATTGGAGGCCATCGCATCAATGTTCTCTTGAGGTACATTGTGTTTCCCATAGATAGGGGTATCAATAGGACCGGGAGCAATGGCGTTCACACGGATACCCTTAGGTCCAAATTCTGTAGCCAAGGTACGGACAACAGAGCGCAGTGCCGCTTTACTTGAAGCATAGGCCGTCATTCCACCAAACCCTTTGATATTTACAACTGAGGTGTTGAAAATAATGCTGGCACCTTCATTTAAATGTTCGTAGGCGGCTTGAACGGTAAACACTGGTCCTCTCACGTTGATATTATGGACCTCGTCGAAAATCTCCTCAGTCAGTACGTCAATGGTTTCCAACCTGAAAATTCCCGCATTCAAAAACAGTATATCTATTTTACCAAAATGTGCTACTGTTTTTGCAATTAAATCCTTGCTATCCGCAACACTGGAGGCTTCCGCTTTCACTAAAAGATAATCTCCTGTCAGTTCACTATCTAGGGTATCCAGCTTTTCCTGACTCCTTCCGGTCAAAACTACTTTGGCACCTTCTTCAAGGTATTGTTTTGCAGTCTGCAAACCCATTCCACTGGTCGCTCCTGTAACAATCGCTACTTTGTTTTCCAATTTTTTCATGATATAATTTTATTTGTTGTTTTATTTTGGAACGTTCATTCCGATACAAACTTATAAATAACAGAACGAATGTTCCAAATAAAAATCCATATTTATCTTTCTCTTAACATTTTCCTTTGTGTTTTGTATCTTTCACAAGACTAAATCCTTCTATATGAAAATTGTACCAATCCTTCTCGCACTTGTTTTGTTTGTACCCTTTGGTAGTGATGCCCAACGCAGAAAGCGAACAAATCCTGAACCACAAATTGTTTTACAGGATTCCGTTTTCCATGAGTTAAAATGGCGTAATATAGGTCCCTTTAGGGGAGGGCGTAGTGTGGCATCCTCTGGGGTCTTGGGCCAACCCATGACCTACTATATGGGTTCCACAGGTGGGGGAGTTTGGAAAACCGTTGATGACGGCATCACATGGAAAAATATTTCGGACGGTCAGCTCAAAACAGGTACGGTAGGTGCTATTTCCGTCGCCGAAAGCAATCCAAATATTGTAGTGGTTGGAATGGGCGAGCACGCCGCACGCGGTGTTATGACTTCGATGGGCGACGGCATTTATAAATCAACCGATGCAGGAAAAACCTGGAAGCATATAGGGTTGGATAAGTCCAGGCATATTTCGGATGTTGTTATTCATCCGAAAAATCCCGATATCCTCTTTGTTTCGGTCCAAGGTGCGCAGTACGGTCCATCCCAGGAACGTGGAATCTACAGATCTACGGACGGAGGTAACCGCTGGGAAAAGGTCCTCTTTGTAGATGAAAACACGGGAGCTTCTTCACTTTCAATGGATATGAACAATCCCTTGATCCTATATGCCGCCATGTGGCAGCATCGCCGGTATCCCTGGAAAATGGAATCGGGCGGTCCCAGTTCGGGCTTGTACAAATCCACGGATGGGGGCACCAGTTGGAAACCAATGAAAGAAGGCTTGCCCAAAGAATTTGGCAAAGCAGGAATCTCTGTTTCCCGTGCCAATCCAGACCTGGTATTCGCGGTTATTGAAGCTGAGGGAAAAAAGGGTGGGGTCTATCGAAGCGATGATGCCGGGAAAAAGTGGAAACAGGTCAACACAGACCGTATCAATATTGCCCGCTCATGGTATTACATGGAAATATTTGCCGACCCCCAAGACGCCAATGTGGTTTATGTCCTAAATGCCCCTGTGACCAAATCCATTGATGGTGGTAAAACATTCACTCCACTACCCACGCCCCATACCGACAATCATCATTTGTGGATACACCCTTTTGATAATTCCAAAATGATCAATTCAAATGATGGTGGAGCCAATATTTCGAATAACGGAGGTAAAAGTTGGAGTACTCAAAAAAATCAATCCACTTCGCAATTCTATCGCGTGATAACCGACAATCTTGTCCCCTATAATGTTTATGGAGGACAGCAGGACAATTCTGCCATAGCTATAGCAAGTAGAACGAACGACAACGGAATTGACTGGAAAGATTGGTATTCCGTAGCAGGATGTGAAAGTGCTTATCTCGCATTTGATCCAGATAACCCAGCTGTAGTTTACGGCGGATGCTATCAAGGAATTATTGAAAAGTGGGTGAGAGCATCCAATGAGGGAAAACCAATTAAGGAATATCCTGAACTCGGTTTGGGAAAAGTACCGAAGGACTTCAGATTCCGGTATAACTGGAATGCCCCCATTATAAGTTCTCCCCATGACAGAAATACGATTTACCACGCTGGAAATGTCGTTTTTAAAACCCAAGATGGGGGGCAAAGTTGGGAGGTGGTAAGTCCTGATCTGACCCGGAACGAAGTTGAAAAACAAGGCCCTGGCGGCGGACCCTATACTAACGAAGCTGCAGGTGGGGAAAATTACAATACCATCATGTATTTGGTGGAATCGCCACACGAACGAGGCTTACTTTATGCCGGCTCCGATGATGGCCTCGTGCATGTTACGAAAAACGGTGGGGACACTTGGGAGAACATTACACCTCCCAACCTTGGGGAAGGCATCGTCAACAGTATTGAAGTCTCCCCCCATGATCCGAGCACCGCTTACATTGCCGTTATGGGGTATAAATCCATGGATTTGAAACCCCATGTCTTCAAGACCTCGAACTATGGGCAAACTTGGACCAAAATCATTAGGGGCATCACGGATGAACACACCTTTGTCCGGGTCGTCCGGGAAGATAAAAAGCGAAAAGGATTATTATACGCAGGAACAGAAACCGGTCTATATCTCTCTTTTGATGATGGTCAAAACTGGCAACCTTTTCAATTGAACCTTCCGGTGGTTCCCATCAATGACCTCATCATCCAAGACAATGATTTGGTCGCTGCCACTGCAGGAAGGTCCTTTTGGATTTTGGACGACCTATCTTCACTTCAAAATACTTCGGGCAATGAAAATACGTTGACCTTATTCAAACCTAAAGATACGTATCGAATTTTTGGAAGTAGTGCTGAGAAACCAGTTCCCGGTCTCGGTCAAAATCCGAAATCAGGCGTTATTTTCGATTATTTTTTGGCAAAAGATGCAGATTCCTTGGATTTGAAGTTGGAAGTTCTACAAGCGGGAAAGGTCATTCGAACACTTACCAATAAAAAACCAAAAGAATTTAAGTCTTGGCCAGGAGGACCTCCCAAACCTGTGGTGCTACCTTCAAAAAAAGGCTATAACCGATTCCACTGGGACATGCGAAAAGAAAAAATTCCTGCAATCGACAAAGTTTTTGTCTTTGGCAATTATAGCGGTTCACGAGTGGCTCCCGGAGATTATGTACTTCGTATGAGTTTGGAAAATGAAACCGTGGAAACCACAGTCAAGCTCCTCCCCAATCCTAGAATCCAAGCAACTTCCGCAGACTACACCGAACAACAGCAAATGCTGGACCAAATAGAAAACACCATTCATCTTATGCACAAGGCCGTGAATCAGATGCGTTCGGCAAAAGCGCAGCTAAAAAAATATAAAAAGTTGCTGAAGGATAACGAGAAAGCCAGCGAACTTTTAGCACTTGGTGACTCCTTGGTAAAACGCATCGAAGTTTGGGAAGAGAACCTGATCCAGCCGAAACAAAAGACCTTTCAAGATGTCATCAACTTCCACAACCAACTGAATGCCGATTTCATGCATTTAAAGGGTTTTGTTGATACCGCTGAACCCCAAGTGACCGAAGGGGCAAAAGAACGCCTTCGAGATTTGCTTGTGCAGTGGAATGGCTTCAATACAGAAAAAAAATCCATTGTGGAGGATGAAATGACCAAATACAATACACTTTATAAAACCATGAACTTACCTGCGGTCTTGTTGAGTGAATAGCGAAGGCGCTGTGGAAAAACCATTTATTTGTGATACCGTTTTTAAAGGAGTGGATTATACCCAAAAACCATTGCCAAAAGCTGAATATGAACACTGCGTTTTCCAAAACTGTATTTTTTGCGAAGGGTTCCTGGACAACCAAAACTTTATGGAGTGTGAATTTCTGGAATGCGATTTGACCAATACCAATGTGAAGCACACTATTTTTAAAGAGTGTTTTTTTAAGGAATCCAAACTGATAGGTTTATCCTTTAAAGATTGCGATACTTTATTTATCTCCATGAACTTTGAGAAATGTAACCTTAGTTTCGCATCTTTTTATGCGCTCTCCCTCTCACGAACAAAGTTCATGGATTGCAACTTGCACGAAACGGATTTTACGGAAACCAACCTCACTGGGTCATGGTTTCAAAAATGTAATTTGGACAGGACCATTTTTCAACAAACCGTTTTGGATAAGGTCGATTTTACTACAGCTTTCAATTTTTCCATTGATCCCGGAGCAAATCGTCTTAAGAAAGCGAGGTTTTCCAAAGACGGTCTTATCGGATTATTAAAAAAATACGATATTGTAGTCGCCTAAATCTTAATAATGTCAGAAAAAGCCTGCTTGGAGTGTGGCGAAAAAATTATTGGCAGGGTGGACAAAAAATATTGTTCCGATTATTGCCGAAACAGCTACAACAATCGCCTAAACCGCGATAGTAAAAATCTGTTGCGCAACATAAACAACAGACTGCGAAAAAACTATCGCATACTCAGTAATTATTCCCTAACGAATGGAAAGGCAACCACAACAAAATCTTCACTAAAGGACAAAGGATTTGATTTTGACTATATTACCCACATGTATACCACTAAAAAAGGAACAGTCTATTACTTTCTTTATGATTTTGGGTATTTACCACTGGACAACGATAGGTACATCATCGTAAAACGGGAATAATGGGCTATTTCCAGTTCTGGGCGTTCAATTTAAGAGCAGCAATAACGATATCCTTTCTACTGATCTGTCCTACCAAAATATCATTTTTCATCACCGGAAGTCTACGCCGTTTGTGCTTATCGAATACCCCGGCAGCATCAAAAATACTCATATCATGTGGTATGGTCTGGACATCTTTGGTCATATACCGTTCTACGCTTTTGTCCAATATCGGTTGATTGAAATATCGACTTTCTGAAATTTGTTTCATACAATCTGCCTCAGAAATGATTCCGACCAAAAACCCGTTTTTATCCATTACGGGACCTCCAGAAATATGATGTTTCGCAAAGGCTTCCATTACTTCCAAAATGGATTGTTTTGGAGAAAAAGTAATCAATTTTTTGGTCATATAATCCTCAACCAAAATCGGGGCAATAAATTCTTTTTTGGAAGAATCTTTGGAACGAATTCCTTGAAAACTCTTTATAGCCATAAGGTTGATTTTAACAGGTGAGTATTAAATATAGGAATTTTTAACGAATTTTTTAAATTTTTCGTACATAATATGAGGACCTTTCAGAATTTCATAAATTTAGCTACCAACGAAACTGACTATGAAATTTTCTAAAAATCTAGCCTTTCTACTTCTTTTATTTGCTGTGTATTGGAGCTATAAGTCCTTGATGCCAGACTACGAAAAAGATGAAGACGCCCCCGTTGCTGAGTTTTCCACCGATCGTGCTCTCCTTCATGTAAAAAACCTATCAAAAGAACCCCATGGTGTAGGTTTTCCAGGGCATACCCGAACAAGATCTTATATCATTTCCGAGCTAAAGAAACTAGGCCTTGAAACTTCCGTACAAGAGGGCTATATCCTTGGGGACAACGCCTCATTGACCAAGGCAATCAATATTTTGGTTCGGGTCAAAGGTTCCGGAAATGGTAAGGCCTTGATGCTCATGTCCCATTATGACAGTCATCCCCATTCCTCTTTTGGCGCCAGTGACGCCGGAAGTGGGGTTGCTACCATATTGGAAGCTTTACGTGCCTTTCTTTCCTCAAGTACCACTCCGAAAAACGATATCATCGCCCTGTTCAGTGATGCAGAAGAGCTAGGATTGAACGGAGCTAAACTTTTTGTTGACCAACACCCCTGGGCCAAAGACATTGGAATTGTATTGAATTTTGAGGCCAGGGGCAGCGGTGGTCCGAGTTATATGCTTGTGGAGACCAACAGGGGCAATGCCCGGCTCATTGATGAGTTTAAAAAGGCCAATCCCAAGTTTCCCGTGGCCAACTCTTTGGCCTATAGTATCTATAAAATGTTGCCCAACGACACAGATTTGACGGTTTTTAGAGAAGATGCCGATATTGATGGCTTCAATTTTGCTTTTATCGATGACCACTATGACTATCATACCGCTTTGGACCGCTATGATCGATTGGATAGGAATACCCTTTCCCATCAGGGTTCCTATATCATGCCGCTTTTGGCACATTTCAGCAATTCAGATGTAACCTATCTAAAAAGTTTAGATGACCTGATTTACATAAATCTTCCTTTTTTCGGACTTATCACATATCCCTTCGAATGGATTTTTCCCATGCTTTGGATCATCGTATTCCTTTTTACTGGTCTACTTGTTTTTGGTTTCAGAAAAAAACTAGTATCCGGCAAAGGTGTTTTATTGGGTGTACTTCCCGCCTTGATTGCTTTATTGGTAAATGGACTGTTCGGATATTTTGCCTGGAAGGCGATAATCTGGTGGTATCCTGGATTTAAAGACGTATTACATGGGTTCACTTATAACGGCCATACCTATATTTTGATTTACGTATTGCTCTCCTGCGCTGTTTGCTTCTGGGTATACCACAGGTTTAGAAGAATCAAAACTCCCGATATGCTGGTTTTCCCAATATTCTTGTGGATTCTCATTTGTTGGGCGGTCGCATTGTATTTAGAAGGGGCCAGTTTTTTTAGCCTACCTGTCTTTGGGGTCCTTGCAGCCTTTTTTGTGATTCTGAAACAAGAGAAACCGAATCCCTTTCTCCTGGTTTTCTTGGGTTTACCTGCCATCTTTATCTACGCGCCCTTTGTAAAAATGTTTCCCGTAGGGCTAGGTCTGAAAATGTTGTTGACCACAACCCTGTTCACCACCCTACTATTTTTTCTGCTCTTGCCTTTTATTGGTCAATTGAAAAACAAACAACGCTTTGCGTATCTTTCGTTGTTCCTATTTGCGCTTTTCTCTATTTCCGGGCATATCCAATCAGATTTTGATGAAAAGAATCCAAAACCCAGCAGTTTGCTATACACGTACAATCAAGACACGGACCAAAGCCTTTGGGCCACTTATGACCATGTTCTCATAGATTGGAATAAGCAGTATTTAGGAAAGAATAAAAAAATGAAGGATACAGATAGTTATAAAACCATTCCCAGTAAATATGGAATTGATTTTACTTACATGGGCGAAGCACCTAAAAAAGACATTGCATTACCATTGATTGATACGGTACGCGATACCATTGTCGGAAATGAACGTATCCTTGAGATATGTTTTACCCCAAAAAGGGACATAAATCGTTTGGATATTTATACCAACCCGATTCACCTGAACTCTGCAAAAATCAATAATATACCGATGTCCAATTACTTTTTGGAGAAGCGAAAAACCCGCTTGGTCACACATTATGTCAGCAATAATGATTACACGGAACTGGGAATAAGTTTTCCCAAGGATTCCTTACTGGAACTTACTTTTTATGAAGCGAGCAACGACTTGCTCACCAATACCTTGTTCACGGTTCCTGAAAGGCCAAAAACCAGCATTCCCATGCCGTTCGTTCTGAACGATGCGATTCTTACCATTAAAACCGTAAAGTTTGAGTAGGTCGATAGGTATTTTGGGCTGTGGGTGGCTTGGCTTTCCATTGGCAAAAACACTAATGGCACATAACTACGAAGTATATGGGACCACCACATCGGGAGAAAAAATGGAACCAATGGACCAAGCCGGCATACAACCGTATAAAATTGCTTTGCACCCGGATAAGATTGTAGGAGATATCGATGGGTTTTTGGCAAGAGTAAACCATTTGGTCATCAATGTTCCGCCACGGCTCAGAAAAATCAATGCCGAAAGCTACGTAGATAAAATGAAATTACTTCATTCCAAAATACTACAAAGCAACATTCAAAACATAATTTTTGTCAGCAGTACTTCTGTTTACGGAAACATTGCCCACGAGATAACTGAAAGCACCGCGCCCCAACCCTTGACGGAATCGGGAAGACAACTTTTGATTTGTGAGGCTTTGTTTCAAAATACTGTTTCTCTGAACACCACCGTTATCCGTTTTGGAGGTTTAATAGGACCGGGTAGGCACCCCGTTACCATGCTTTCTAAAAAGAGAGGCCTGTCCAATGGAAACGACCCCATAAATCTTATCCATCTGGAAGATTGCATTCATATCATACAAACGGTTTTGGAAAAACGATACTGGAATGAGATGTTCAATGCAGTTTATCCCTATCATCCCACAAAAGAGGAATATTACACCCAAGAAGCATTAAAAAGGGGCATACCTGCTCCAATTTATGCATCAACTTCAGGCGAAAATATCAAGGGTATTGTAAAAAGTAGGAATTTTATTAACAAAAAACATACATTTTACACTTCTATTGTCTCTTAATTGACCACAGATAAATAACGTTTCGCAACAATTAAGATAATTTTAAGTTAATAAGATGCTGATTACAAGTAAGTTATATTTAATATTTTCTACTTTTATCCCAGATTAAGTTATTTTACGTAATGGGAAATTCAAGATTAACGATGAGAATCTTGATGGAGATGGAGAATTTGATTACAAGAAGTAGTGCAAACCAAAACATAACCTCAAGATTTCAGGACTTGCACAAGTCGATTTTAAGAAAACACTACAATGCGGCTGATGTGGAAATAGATTACCATCGGCACCGCATAAAAATGGATGTAGTCCTAAATGACAAGGAATACGACCCAAAAACTGTCAATACGGTTGTCTCCACAATACCCGTAAACCTATTTTACGAGCATTTGACCGCATTCTTAAAGACCTGTTTGGCACAAGACGTGAAAAGTCTTGCTTTTTATGCCAGATTGTTAAAGCAATATTCCAATAAGGACATTACGTTTATGGCCATTTAGGCCAGCTATTACCCTATTGTACTATCCATTTTAAAGACCCTTTTGGTCTTTGCTCTTTCTTTAACAGCGGAATACCGATAATTTTTTTAGTTTTGGCCCTCTAAAATAGGAATGATGAAAAATCTTTTTTGGGCATTTTTTATTTTGATAGGAACCTCAACCTTTGCCCAGTCCAATAACAGTTTGGCCGAACACTACAGAGCTTACTATGATGAAATGCGCTTACAAGGAGATGTGAACGGCGTGATAAATGCGCTGACCCATTTAAATGTTCTGGTACCGTCCAAAGAAAGAAAGGACACCTTGGCCTATGTGTACATGAACAACAATCAACACATTCAGGCCCTTAATACCATAGGAATTGAAAAACTGGCCGATGATTCCGATTTGGCCGTTCAGGTCAAAGCAGTTTCGCTTAAAGCATTGAACCAACCGAAAAGGGCGCTGGAACACTTTGAAGTATTGTTCACTCGAAAACCCTCTGCTTATTTGGCTTATGAATTGGCCGATTTAAAAATACAAATAGGAGACAATGATGGTGCTTCCACTAATATTGAGTATGGGATTACCAATGCCAAGGACGATATGAAATATGCATTTTATGAGCGTCAACAACCCTACGAAGTTCCCTTGAAAGCGGCCTTTTATCATCTTAAAGGCCTGGTTTCTTACAATAAGGACAAAAATAATATCGACTCTGCAATCGCTTCCATTGACGAAGCCTTAAAGATTGAACCCAATTTCAATTTGGCCAGCTTAAGCAAGCAAGCGCTGGAATCCCGAAAGGAAAACGGGGAAGAAGATAAATAAATCTATTGGTTTTGCTTGTATTGTAGAAGCAAAAGGCTGTCTTTTTCCTTTTTTAATTGTATCAATTCTGCCACGTTTTCATTGGGCACCGCAATGGAAAGGACATAATGGGCTATTTTCCATTGCCCTTTTGTTTTTTTTAGGACCCCAGAGCCTCTGCATAGTTTCATCTGGGTGTCCAAGAGTTCGTCAAACCAGGCGGTTTTCTTGGATTGGTCCAAATAAATGTTTCTTTCTACCGCGGTAAAACTCCAAGCTTTTCCTTGGTCAAAATAGGGTTTGGAATACGACCTAAATTCTTCATTCTGCCAATTTTCCGTTGCGTCTGTACCAATGAAAACAGCATCATCCGTCATTTTTGAAAAATAAGCTTCAAAATCAGCGTCTGCAGCAGCCTTGTGCCAGGCATCTAAAAGTGTGCTGATTTCCGTTTTCGCCTGGTTTTGGGACAATCCCAAATGCGCAATAAAAAAAACTAAAACAACTATCCTATGGTTCACTTTCATCCAAAATAAGTTTTGTATCCAACTGGCTGCTCAAAATACTATTGAACTGCTGTCTTATGATGTTGTAGGCGTTCAGCATTTCAACCGTTGGTCCAGTAGTGTCCACTTTGTTCAGAATACTGGACTTTACTTTTAACAAAGAGGTTTTGAACACCCGTTGTCTGCTCTTTATTTGAAACGTATCAAAAAGTTCAGGGTATTTTCCTTGGGAAAGTTTCTTTTCTTTTTCCAACAAATCATCTATCGCCAAACTTAAATCTTCATTATTGGTCGATCTGTACAGAACATCAATGCTTTTGGTCAACTCCTTGAACTCCTCCCATCCGTCAAGTATCACCACCGCGTCTTGATTCATCTCTATTTTCTTTGGTAATTTTTGATAATCAAAACTTTGGACTTCATCCGAGGTATCCTTGGATGTCTCCTGCGCTTTTTTGCACCCGCATATCAATAGAAGAACAATAAAGATTTCTCTTGTTTTTCGCATAGGCGAATGTACAAATTTTGAGAAAGGCTATCTTTATCCCCAATTGGAATTTAACGCCATTTTTAATGCAAAAACCTATCTTAATCCTTGGTGCCTGTGGTCAAATTGGAACGGAACTCACCTTAGAACTTCGGTCAAAATATGGGGCCGATTCCGTAGTGGCCAGCGACATACGGGAAGGGAGTGAGTCCTTGATGGCCCAAGGCCCATTTGAACTTTTGGATGCCACAAGCTATGAGGCCATCGAAGATGTAATCATGCATTATGAAATAGAGGAAGTATATTTGATGGCCGCCATGTTGAGCGCCACCGCAGAGAAATTCCCCATGCGCGCCTGGAATCTGAACATGAATTCTTTGTTCAACGTGCTCAACCTGGCCAAAGAAGATAAAATAGAAAAAATCTTTTGGCCTTCAAGTATTGCTGTTTTCGGACCCAATACTCCCAAAAAGAATACTCCCCAGAGTACAATTATGGAGCCCAGTACCGTATACGGAATAAGCAAACTTTCCGGGGAACGTTGGTGTGAATATTACCATCAAAAGTTTGGGGTGGATGTTCGCAGTCTACGTTATCCCGGACTTATCAGTTGGAAAACTATGCCCGGAGGTGGAACTACGGATTACGCTGTGGAAATATACCATCAAGCGATCGCATCAGGAACGTACCAATGCTTTCTTACAAAGGAAACCCAACTACCCATGATGTACATGGAAGATGCCATAAAAGCAACTATTTCCATTATGGAGAGCGACCCAAAATCACTTACGGTACGTTCCTCTTACAATTTGGGAAGCATGAGTTTCACACCAAGCGAAATCGCAGATAGTATCCGAAAATATATTCCCGGATTCGAAATAGATTATTTGTCCGATTTCAGGCAGCAAATCGCGGATTCTTGGCCCAGTAGCATTGATGACCAAGCAGCTCGGAAAGATTGGGGATGGCATCCGTCCTTTGATTTGGAGGCGACCACCAAAACCATGTTGAAGAACCTGAAGGCCAAGGTCTAGAAAATTTAGTTATTCTTCTTCAGGGTTAGGGAACTCTGAATTGGGCAACGCATTTATTTCTGGAGGAGGAACGACGGTTTCATAGGTATCATCAAAATTGGCCATACTACGCTCCAATTTAGAACTGATTTTTACCAAATATTTTGTGTCATGTGTTGAAACTTCCACAGCTTCAATACTTTCCCCTTTCAGATTCTTGAAATTAATGACGTCATTGTCTCCATAACCATCCGGATACTTCTCCACTAGAAGTTTAAGGACTTCAGGAGTAAGCTTCTTATAGTCGACAATAACGCGTTTGAGGTTGTTCATAATGAGATTGTATCATCATGTATAACTAAAGTTAGAATAAAAATGTGTTCGATTGGAAGTTTTCCCAAGAAAAATCAATCCTTGTTTATATCTGATTTCCCTCCTGTTTTTTTTATTAACCGTATCGATTGTATCTCTATGCCCTTATCTATGGGTTTCAGCATATCGTACATATTGAGCGCGACAATGCTGGCACCATGCATGGCCTCCACCTCTACTCCTGTTTTGTAAAAGGTTTTAACCTCAACCAATACCTCGATTTCCAAATTTTTGATGGAAAAATCGATACTGCAAAATTCTATTGGCAAAGGATGACAATCAGGCAATAGATCAGCGGTTTTTTTGACTCCCAAAAAACCTGCCGCCCGACTCATGGAAAAGACGTCCCCCTTAGGAACCGTACCCTTTTCAATGGCCTGTATGGTCCTGGTAGCACTCACTTTGACCACAGCTTGCGCAACAGCTGTTCGGTGTGTTGATTTTTTTTGTGAAATATCTACCATATCCTATGTATTCACTTTCCATTGATACGAGTCATCTTCAAAGTGTTCTTTGCCAAAGACAGGAACTTGGGACTTGATTTCCTCCACCACATGCTGAAGGGCGGCAAAGGCTGTTTTTCGATGTGGGGAGGAGACAAAGACAAAGAGACAGATCTCACCCACACGTACACTTCCCAAGCTGTGATAGATGTGCATGCCAGTAATCTCAAACTTTTCAAAAGCAGTCTCACGGATTTCATTAAACTTTACGTTGGCCATTTCCTCGTAAGCGGTATATTCTATGGCACTAACTGTCTTACCATTGATTACATCTGCACGTACCTGCCCCAGGAAGATATCATGAGCCCCAATTTGGGTATTGGCTTGGTGTTCGGCAATAGACCCAGCGATAAAGTCGGGCGAAATCGCCCCAGATAAAAACACTTGTTGCATTCTCCTCTCCATAACGAAGCTTTTCGCTAAAGTAGTCAAGAAAACAATTAAATAGTAGCCGCCCCAATCTATTTTGGGACCGAAGGAAAACACGGGCATTTCTGAATGTTAAACCCATCTTTGACCATTGTACCAAATAATGGTTCTTGTCAACAAGAATCCTTTGTCAATTTCAATCAACTACTTAGATTGCTGTAGTAATTGGTACACCTCTATATATTCGGACATTTTAAAATCCGAAAAGGAATAAATTTGAGTAAATCGTTTAGGTAGTGGTCTGGAATTTTTCGGTAACTGATGTTTTACTGCTCCTTGGCATCGGGCAAGGTTTCTTTCTAAGCATTACACTTCCCATACTAACCAATAAAAATAGCGCTGCCAACCAAATTTTGATTTTGCAGCTACTGTTGAGCGGGTTCATCTTGCTGGCCCGAATGGCGCTGCATGACGCGGAAGAGCTTTGGATTGTCCAACGGTTGGCTCCTCTGGAATCCATTATATTCATCTTTGGCCCTTTAGGATATATCTATCTGAAACGGCTATTGCAAAAAGGTCAAAAGCGATTTAAACTCCCCTGGTTTCATTACCTGCCGGCTTTGGTATATCTCGTTTATCTGTTGTATCTGGGTACGTACTCCAACGAAGAATTTGGCCAGAAGTTAATCCAAGGATACTTTTCAGATGGATTTTTTATCGCTGAGTTGGCTGCTATTTTATTTAACTTGTATTACTGGTTTTTGGGAATACTTTTTTTTCTTAAAATCATAAAAAAGGAAAAGGAACAATATTCGTTTGAGCAGTCGGCAATTTTTTTCGTTCGCGTACTATTGGTTACATCGGGAGTTGTTCTGTTTGCATGGACGGCCAGCTTTATCAGTGTACACATTTTTAATGTTTTCCTTCCCGTAATCAATTATAATTTCGTCTGGATCACCATTCCCATACTAATCTATATTGTTGGGTTCTTTGCCCTAAAACAGCCAGAAATAGTAAGGGTAATGGTCACTGAAAAACCAAAAGGCCGGGTCAGGGAGTTGCTGAATGAACAGGGAATTACCCTTTTAAAACAAAAGTTGACCAAACTTATGAAAGATGAAAAAGTATATTTAAACAATGAACTGTCACTGGTCAATCTTTCAAAACAGCTCAATACCAGTACAAACAATCTATCCTGGTTATTGAATACCGTTTACAATTCTAATTTTTACGACTTTGTCAACGAGTATAGAATAAAGGCGTTCGTTTCTAAATTAGAACAAGAAGAGCATAAAATGAAAACACTTTTTTCTTTATCGATGGAAGTAGGTTTTAACTCAAAATCGACATTTAATAAAGCCTTTAAATCCGTGCTCAACGAAACCCCGAGCAGCTATATCAAAAAGTTGGCGGGGTAGTATTTGGTTCGATGCTATAACTCCGGTCGATTCTTCAGGACTTTGCGCAGTAAACTTGTTATTCAACTAAATAAATAACATCGTATGAAAGCAATCCAAAGAATTGGCAAATATCAAATACTGTGTTTGATTCTTGCCCTTAGCATTTTTCCCATTTATTCCTGTTCCTCCAATTCTGATGATATGACCCAAGAACCTGAGGGTAGCGAAAATCCAGAACCGGAAAATCCAGCAGATAACAAGGTGAGAACCCTGGTGGCCAACCTCGGTGCCAACGATGGGCTCTCCATAGATTCAAATGGTATAATCTATGCGAGCAATTACGGTATGGCCGTGGGTACCGAAGTGGTCCGCTTTGACCCTACCTCCTTAGCGATATCCACTGCGGTAAGCAACGTGTTGGCCCCAACAGGAAATATTACTGACGGGACAGGAAACACCTTCGTTGTACACAATGCGAGACCAGTGGAACCCCAATCCAATCAATTTATTGGGGATGTGATCCGAATAGACAGCGATGGAAATCGGACTGAATTGGCCACCTTACCCGGTTTTCCTTCAGGAATTACTTTGGACGAACAGGGCAATGTGTATATTTCCAATTTTGCCTTTCCCGGTATCCATAGGATAAGTCCCGATGGAGAAATAACCGTTTACGTTCAAGACCAAAGATTGGCAGGAGGCGTGGGCATTGATTTTGACGATAATGGCAATCTCTATGTAGGTAATTTTATAACTGGTGATGTTCTCCGAATAGATGGGGATAAGGCTATCGAGGTTTTGGCCACAATACCGACCAAAATGGAAAATTTTGTTATCGGTTACATAACTTATTTTGATAATGCGATTTTTGCGACTGCCCCTGGGGAACACGTAATCTATAAGATTACATTATCTGGTGAAACCTCAATTTTTGCAGGTTCTGGAACAGAAAGAACTGAAGATGGAAGCCTTTTACAGGCTTCTTTCGACACGCCAAACGGTATTGTTGGGGATGTGGCCAGAAATGTGCTCTACGTCACCGAAGCCGAGGGAGCGGCACTTCGTTTGATAGACTTAAACTAACTGTATGTGGTCATTTATCTAGAGTAATCTGCTTAAAAGCAATTAGCACTGGTTCCACCAAAGGGCGCCTTACTAAAATGGATGTAGGGGGCCCTTGTAGTTTTTTAATTGAAGTTATAGGGCAAGTTGTCCCCTTAAAAGGGCATCAAGAAGGTAAACTCAAAAACCATTTAGGAAAGTAAAGAGCTTTCGGTGCTGTAATGCTCTTAGCTAGTGTATATTTGATAAAGAAATACCGAATTTTCCATTAAAACATAAGTCCAAACAGCTCAATATGGCCTATGAGAACTTCTAACGATACGGGAAACCCATTATACAACGAGGCATGGCCTAAAATCACTGGGACGTTTTTCGATATAATCCAAAAAAACGGAACCCATAAGAAACTAAAGAAAGGGACTGTTTTTTTTGAGGTGGGTGACCCAAGTTATGATTTCGCTTTTGTGCAACACGGATGTCTAAGAATCATAGACAGGGTAAATGACCGAACGATTGTAAGTGTGGAACAAGGACAATTTATTGGTGAAATTGGAATGCTTATGGGTCAAAAAGCCTTTTTAGCAGGTATCGCAGGAGAAGATTCAGAGCTTTACACAATACCTCAAAAACAATTTATGGAGTTGGTCACCACAATACCGGAATTGGGGGAAATAGTGGTATCAGCTTATGCCGCTCGCCGTAAGTTGCTGATGGAATGGGGCGAGGGTGGCATTATTTTGATTGGTGATGATTCGACCAAAAAAATAAAGGTGCTCTTAGAGTTTTTAGAGCGCAGCCATATTCCGTTTCGAAACATTCCTTGGGGTCATCCTGAGGTCAAAAAATTAAAAGTGACCTGTGACCTGCCGGATTCTGGGATAATCGCAGTCATTGGTAATTCTACCGTTATTTGTGAACCATCACCTTTTGATATTGCAAAAAATCTGGGTCTTGATCTAAGCGTTGATAGCTCAAAAGTGTTTGATGTTCTTGTCATAGGCGCTGGGCCTTCGGGTCTAGCAGCTTCAATTTATGGGGCTTCAGAAGGTTTGTCCGTACTCACCATTGAGGACACGGCCATAGGTGGGCAAGCGGGAACTTCTTCGCGTATCGAGAATTTTTTCGGTTTCCCCAAAGGGATTTCAGGGGCTGATTTGGCGTATAACGGAGAAATACAAGCGATAAAATTCGGAGCACGCTTGGCAGTACCGCGGAGAGCTGAGAAACTAATTCAAGAAAATGGCCATTTCCGTTTGGAGTTCAATGATGGAGGATATGCTCTTGGACGAAGCGTCGTTCTTGCAAACGGTATTCGTTACCGTAGGCTTCCAATACCGGGGCTAAAAAATTTTGAAGGTCAAGGTATCTATTATTCGGCGACTAAATTGGAATCAAGATTTTGTAAGGACCAAAATGTCGTCATTATTGGTGGAGGAAATTCAGCAGGACAAGCCGCGATGTTCCTCTCCAGATTTGCAAAGCATACCTACATTGTGGTACGCGGAACGGGATTAAGTGAAACCATGTCATCGTACCTCTCAAAAAGGATTCTGAAAGATGAGGATATCACCCTTTTAACCCACACTGAAATAAAAAATGTTATCGGGACCGACGAACTGGAAAAAGTAGAACTACATAATACATTGAACGGCAAGGTCCATACAATAGATACCCATGCCTTGTTCATAATGATAGGTGCCGTGCCCAACACCGAATGGTTGAAAGAGGCAGTAAAGCTAGATAACAACGGATTTATACGTACAGGTCAGAACACGTCTCCATACGAAACCTCGGTGCCAGGCGTCTATGCTGTTGGAGACATCCGGTCGGGTTCCGTAAAACGAGTGGCCTCAGCAGTAGGAGAGGGTTCTGTGGTGATTTCATACGTGCATCAATTTCTTGAATCGAAGGTCGTTTCATGACACCACGGGCCTTCAACTTCAAAATAAGATGCTTTCCGTCCAATTCGATATTGATTTTATAACCATTCCTGTTGAATGCACAACGTAACTGTATAAATTACATTCTGTAGTTTATAGGAATTATTCTTTCGTTTTTGAAAGTGTAGAGTAGCCCCGGCAAGAATCGAACTTGCATCTAAAGTTTAGGAAACTTCTATTCTATCCATTGAACTACGGGGCCATTTTCTAAAGCGGTGTGCAAAAATAAATGTTTTTGTTTGCGATACCACATTCTGTTGGGCTAAATCATATTACCCTTGCCCTGCTCTATAAAAATTCCCTGCAAATGGTTTCGTGAAAGTGGTTTGTCAAAGTAACCGGAAATTAAAGGGTGTTTCTTGGCCACAGCCCTATCATTGGCATTCACAAAAGCGGAAAGAACGTATACTTTGGGTAATTTTATCTTACCATACGTTTGCTTTAGTTCATCCAAAAACGTCCATCCGTCCATACCTTGCATTACCAAGTCCAAAAAAATGATGTCGGGAAGTTGTTTTTTATCTTCAAAAAAACCGGAACAAAAAGAAAGGCCCTCTTCACCGCTATCGCATGCAACAATGTCCAAATCCGTGAAATACTGCTGTACGCAATATCTTGTAGCAAATTGCGACACTAAATCATCATCTATAATACAAATGGTAAATGGCATGTTGGGGTTATTGCATAAATGAACCCAAAACTAGAACCTTCTCGTCAAAACACAAGGGAAACTCGTCATTTTGTACGAAAATGGCGCTAATTTTCTTAGTGAGGGAGCTTATTTCTTAAAATGCCGTAGAAAAAAGTACCCAGAATAGCTGCAAGCAGTACCAAGGAGATAGACCAATAGCCTGCGCCAATTAAGGTAAACATGGGACCGGGGCACGCTCCGGCCAAAGCCCAACCCAAACCAAAAAAGATGCCCCCAAATAAGTAGCTTTTAAATCCAGGGCGTTTGGGAACAAATGAAATAGAGCTGCCAAAAAAGGATTTGATATGGAATCTTCGAATGATCTGGTTTTGCAAAATTCCCAAGATAAGAGCACTGCCTATAATCCCATACATATGAAAGGATTGAAATTGGAACATTTCAAAAATACGGAACCAGGACGCTGCCTCAGATTTAAACAGGACAATACCAAAAAAAACACCTATTCCTAAATATATTGTGCCTTTCATACTCAAAAAATAAGAGGAAACAGGACATGGACCATAAACAAACCTCCAATGAAGAAACCGATTACCGCTATCAATGAAGGTAACTGTAAGTCGCTGAGCCCGTTGATTGCATGACCTGAGGTACATCCACCCGCATATCGCGCTCCAAAGCCTACAAGAAACCCACCAAAAATCAAAAGAGATAGCGTCTTCGGATTAGAAACCGCAGCTAAACCAAACAGCTCATCGGGCAAATACGCCGCGCCAACAGAATGGATTCCTAAGTCATTTAACTGAGCTACCGTGCTGGTATTTATTTCTACCGCATTACCGTCAGAAAGAAAAAAATGACCTATGCAGCCACCAATTATCACCCCAAGGGCCACCAGTAGGTTCCATCTTTGAGATTTCCAATCAAACTTAAAGAAGCTAGAATGCTTATCGGCACCACCTAGTGTACAGAGTGTCCTCAGATTGGAAGACATCCCAAAACTTTTTCCCAGCATCGTAAGTAAGAAAAGGACCAAAGCAATCATCGGTCCAGAGACATACCAGGGCCAAGGGTCTAAAATATATTCCATACCTCATCCGTGTTAATGGTAAATTATAAAGGCTAACACACTCGGTGGGTTTTGCTACTTTACTTTGCAGGTATTGAGCCCCACTAGCGCATAGAGCGGACAGAAACTGATAAAAGAAGTCATTACGAAAATGGCTCCTATCGCCAAGAGCACATATCCCAGAGTGCCTGGAACCGTTCCCGTAAAAAATAGTACGGCCAGCACTGCTGCAAGAGTGAACCGCACTATGCGGTCTAAACTTCCCATATTCTTTTTCATATCAAATCAATATTTAAAATTTTCAATTAGAATGCCAATCAAACCGGCCAAGGCAATACACATTAAACATACCAGTACCAGTTTATGCCAAACTTTAAGTTTCATGTTCAAAACTAAGATGGAAGAAATTCATTTTTGGTAACTGATGTTACACTTCAACCCTTAATTTTAAAGTATATTGAGACATTTAATTTGTTGATCGACGCATGCAAATCTATCTCGAAGCCTTTTTCGAAAGTTGTTTGGGTACATTGGACTGGACATGGAAATCAATTCTTTTTCAAGTTCCATGGTACTCCAACTATTTTTGGGGCCTTATATTGATTTCATTGGCTGTGTGGTCCTTGGAAATCCTATTCCCATGGCGCAAAGAGCAATCTATTGTACGAAAGGATTTTGGATTGGATGTTTTTTACATGTTCTTCAACTTTTTCATTTTTACCATTGTCATAAGCGGTTTTTACAAAATCCTTGAGCTCGTTTTCGGAAAATGGGGAATTACCGCGGGCAGTCTCGCGTTTGTGGACACTTCATCCTTACCAATCTGGACCCAACTGCTCATTTTCTTCGTTTTGCTGGATTTTGTACAGTGGTTTACACATATTTGCCTTCACAGATTTCCAATTTTGTGGCGATTTCATAAAATCCACCACAGCGTAAAGGAAATGGGTTTTGCAGCTCATCTGCGTTATCACTGGATGGAAAACATCTTGTACAAACCACTTAAAACCTTAGGAGTAATGCTTTTGGGGGGATTCGAACCTGAACAAGCGTACGTTGTGCATTTTGCCGCTATCACTATTGGACATCTTAACCATGCCAATATTAAATTAACCTATGGTCCATTGAAGTATGTATTCAACAATCCGGTCATGCATTTGTATCATCACGCCTACAGTCTTCCTAAAGATGCGTTTGGAGTTAACTTTGGAATAAGCCTCAGTCTCTGGGATTACCTCTTTGGAACACATCACATCCCTGAGGATAGTGGTACTATTCCCCTAGGTTTTCCCGGTGAGGAAACAGTACCCAAAACTTTTTGGGGCCAGTTGATATATGGTTTCAAAAAGAAATAGATTTGGCTTACCGCATCAGTTCCAATTGAGTTTGCAATGCATTAGCTTGAACTACACCAGATTGCCTCCATGCTGGTTTTCCGTTTTTGAAAATAATCAAGGTCGGAACGCCCCGTACGTGATATCTTGCTGCTAAATTTGGGTTTTTATCCACATCAATCTTCACGATTTTTGCTGTATCGCCCATTTTTGATTTGACCTCCTCAAGAATAGGGGCCATCATCTTGCAGGGCCCACACCACTCCGCATAAAAATCAATCAGAACCGGTCTATTGTCTGAAATAATATCGCTGAACTTTGCCATGTTCAATTTTTTGATCGTTCCCAATCTTCATAACCACCGGAATAGTCGTAAATCCTAAGAAAACCTTCCTCTTTCATCAGTTTGGATGCCCGTTTGCTACGAACTCCACTTTTGCAGTACAAATAGACTGGGATTTCCTTGTCCAATCCTTGTATCTGCTTCTTGAATTTTTCAAGATCCATTACATCGTAATTTACCGCGTTGTCGATATGTCCAGACAGGTACTCGCTATGGGTTCGTACATCTACCAACTGTACTTGACTTCCGATGACCCCAGCTAGGATATGCTGGCGGTCAACCACTGTAATTTCCTGACCAAAAGTGAATCCACTCCAGCAGCATACCCAGTGTGACAGCAACAGAAAAACAAAGCGATTCATGAACCCTTTTCCTTGGATTATTTATTTTGAGGTACTGGGGCAAGCAAAGTTCGTTGTGGGAATCCCTGTTTTTGCCATGGCCGCAAAACCGCCTGCTACATCGATGAGATTGTGGATTCCCCTGCTCTTGAGGATGGACGCTGCTATCATACTTCGGTACCCTCCGGCACAATGCACATAAAATGTATTTGTGCTGGGGAATTCGGCCAGATGATCATTGATGAAACCCAGAGGGGTCAACTTGGCGTCCTTCACATGTTGTGCTTTATATTCCGGTTCCTTTCGAACATCAAATATTTCCATATCTTCTGAGAAATCTTTGGCAAATGAAGTAGCATCTATGCTTTTAACAAAATCCAATTCTTTTCCAGCATTTCGCCATGCTTCAATCCCACCTTCCAAATAACCGATTGTGCCATCAAAACCTACCCGGGAAAGTCGTGTGATGGCTTCCTCTTCTTTTCCCTTGGGGGCAATAAGAAGAATGGATTGTTTTACATCGGTAATCAGCGCACCGACCCATGGGGCGAAGCTACCGTTCAATCCAATAAAAATTGACCTGGGGACATGCGCTTTGGCAAAATCATCTTGATGGCGAACATCCAGAACCACGGCCCCAGTTTCATTTGCAGCAAGCTCAAATGCATCTGGACCCAAAGCTACCGTCCCTCTTTCAATGACCTCATCGATATCTTCATAACCCTCTTTGTTCATTTTCACGTTCAACGGAAAATACTGCGGAGGGGGCAACAAACCGTCGGTTACCTCTTTGATAAATTCGTCACGGGTCATGTCCGAACGAAGGGCATAGTTCATCTTCTTTTGATTTCCTAAAGTGTCTACCGTTTCCTTCATCATGTTTTTACCACAAGCTGAGCCGGCACCATGGGCAGGATAAACGATGACATCGTCCGCCAACGGCATTATTTTAGTTCGCAAGCTATCAAACAAAGTGCCTGCCAGTTCCTCTTGGGTCATATCTGCTGCCTTTTGAGCCAAATCAGGTCGGCCCACATCTCCCAAGAATAGCGTATCACCACTAAAAATAGCATGGTCCTTCCCGTGCTCATCCCTTAATAAGTAGGTAGTACTCTCCATGGTATGCCCAGGGGTATGCAATACAACCAGTGTTATTTTGCCCAAAGGGAACTCCTCGCCATCTTGCGCAATGATGGCATCAAAACTGGGATTGGCGTTTGGACCATATACAATGGGAGCCCCCGTTTGTTTAGATAGGGTCAGGTGCCCACTGACAAAATCAGCGTGAAAATGGGTTTCAAAAATATACTTTATGTGCCCTTTGTCCCTCTTTGAGCGTTCCAAGTAAGGGCTTATCTCCCGAAGGGGGTCTATAATGGCCACCTCACCGTCACTCTCAATATAATAGGCCCCTTGGGCCAAACACCCGGTATATATCTGTTCAATCTTCATGATACTGTATTTACTTCCAAAGATACAATGGCAAAATACATCTTATTGTGACCAAAGTCACATATTTGCCTTTGTCCTGGATTGTAAGGATATCTTTTGTTGAATGCTGTTTTTCCTTTTCAAGCTTTCACAATAGTCCACAGCTTCGTGGGTACGTACGAATATGTTGTCGGAACCGATCACATTGACCAATTCACTTTTGTGTAAAATATCGCGTATTGGACCAATGGCGCCTGTGATCAAAAATTGAATATCTCGGGCATGAAGTTCAAGAATGGTTTGTTTGAGTGATGCTACGGCACTGCTGTCCATGTAGTTTATCGCTTCAGCATTGAGAATAACATATTGGAGGTCTGGCTTTCTTTTTTCCACTTGCTTTAGCAATTCCTTCTTAAAATAATCCTTATTTCCAAAAAAAAGCTGGGCATCAAAACGTAAGATTAGAATGTTGGGCGGCAGTTGCACTTCTTCTTCAAAGCGTTCGACATTTTTGAAGTAATCGGTTCCTTTTATTCTTCCCAAAACGGCGATATGTGGTTTTGAGATACGATTGAGCAAAAGCAAAAGGGAGAACAGCACCCCAAAAATTATACCTTGGGAAATTCCAATGAGAAGGGTGGTCATAAAAGTTAGGACCAGTAATACAAACTCATCTTTTCTTTGCCTAAAAAGCTCCAGTGGGAGTTTCATATCTATCAAACTATAAATAGCTACAAGAATTATGGCGCCCAAGACCGCCTTCGGTAGATAACTAAAAATTGGGGTAAGGAACAGTAGCGTAAGCGCAACCACAAGGCTACTTATTAGAGATGACAGGCCTGTTTTAGCCCCCTCATTAACATTAACGGCAGTTCTAGAAAGTCCTGCATTGGCCGAATAGGACTGGAAAAACGACCCGATGATATTCGCAAGCCCCAAAGCGCGCAATTCTTGATTGGCATCCGTATAATACCTATTGCTTTTCTCTTCAACAGCCTTGGCCATGGTCATCGCTTCGGCAAAAGAGATAAAAGCCAAGGTCAGTGCTATTGGAAAAACAGAGACCCACTGTTTTGAATTGATGGTGTGAGCTGAAAAAGTGGGTAATCCGTCCGGAATAGTGCCCACCAAGGAAACACTCCCAATTTTATCGGAAAAGAAAAAAATACCTACGATGAAAAGCACAACCACCAGCATGGACGCTGGTATTTTTGGATGTATCCATTTGAAGAACAGGATCAGAACAATTGCTGCCAAACCGATTCCAAAATCCAAAACATTGATTTGATTTAAATTTTGGATAATCTCAATTAAGGTTTCAAGAGTTCCCAAGGCTTCAATATCAATGCCCATTAAATACTTTAATTGGCTGACCGCGATGACCAGTGCAGCTGCGGATGTGAAACCACTGACCACGGGTCGAGATAAAAAGTTGGCCAAAAAACCCATTTTGAAGAATCCCATGACGAGCTGCAAAAGACCAACAAAGAGTGCTAAAAACAAGGCCAGGGCGATGTATTGCTCTAAGGTGGCCAACTTCATGGCGGCCAGGCCCGAGGCAACAATCAAGGAATCAAGCGCTACCGGCCCAACAGCTAATTTTCGACTAGAGCCGGTGAAAGCATACACTATATTTGGCACCAAGGCCGTGTAAAGTCCGTACACAGGGGGTAGTCCGGCAATCAGAGCATATGCCATACCTTGCGGAATGAGCATGATGCCTACAGTAATGCCTGCGGATACGTCTCCTGACAAATACCCTCTCTTATAGTTAGGCAACCAATCGAGTATGGGAAAAAAATGCTTAAGCATTCGAACAAAGGTAATCAGCCTTTCTTATTTTGCGCGTAACCCAGGTTGCAAAGTTATAGTTCCTTAAGGGTTATGTGATTTCTGTGAAGTTCTATTTTACCCATTCTCTCCAATTTTTTTAATAGCCTTGAGACAACCACACGGGAGGTATGTAGGTCATAGGCAATTTCTTGATGGGTACTATTTACATTGGAATCATTTGTGATTTCAGATTTCCTTTTTAGATAGTCCACCAAACGCTGGTCTAAATTTTTAAAGGCAATTCCATCTACCGTTATCAAAAGTTCATTCAATCGATTGTGGTAGCTTTCGAACACAAAATTGCGCCAAGACCTGTATTTGGCTATCCATGTTTCCATCTTACGGACGGGGACCATGACTAATTGCACACTGGTTTCTGCAATAGCGCGAATTTCGCTTCGCGTTTCACCAAAACAGCATGCCATGGTCATACTACACGTATCCCCGGGTTCCAGGTAATACAATAGAAGTTCATCACCATTGTCATCTTCCCTGAGAATTTTTATTGCTCCCGAAATAAGCAGGGGCATTCCTTTTATGTATTGTCCGATGTCGATTATAACATCTCCTGCAGGGAAAGAAACAGATTTTCCGACCTCCTCAATTTCTGAAATCAAGGCCGGCTCAAAATAAACTCCAAAACTTTTTTTGAAACTGTTTTCCACAAAACAAAAGTACCATTATCCTGAATTAAAAAACATGGGTATATTTGCAAGTGATTACTCACTTTTATGACAAACAAACAAGAGAAAATCCTGACCACGGCACTGGAGCTGTTTGCGACCCATGGATTCAATGCGGTTTCAACCAACAGAATTTCGAAAGAAGCTAAAGTATCTGAAGGACTGATCTTCCGACACTTTTCAAACAAAAAGGGTTTACTCGATGCAATTTTGAATCAAGCATTTGAACGGGCAACCCATCTGTATGCGGATATTATTGTAGAGGAAGACCCACAAAAAGTGATTCACAGGGCCATAACGCTTCCGTTCGGGGTAAAAGAAAGCGAGTACCATTTTTGGAGATTACAGTTTAAATTAAAGTGGGAATTGAATCTCTCCGGTAAAGATAAGGTGCAACCACTCATTGAAAAATTAGCGTGGGCCTTTAATGAGCTTCATTATCTAGAACCGTATAAAGAAGCCCAAGTTTTAGAACATATCATAGAAAGTATCTCTGCAGGGGTCTTGCAAGACGGAATAGAAACCCAAATTGCGTTGAAAAACTTTTTATTGGCCAAATACAAGGTTTACAACTTTTAGTTTAAAACAAATAAGTACACACAAAATGAAAAATGTAGCATTAATCACAGGAGCATCCAGCGGAATAGGTAAAGAACTTGCCTACATTCATGCCAAAACAGCAGGAGATTTGGTTCTCGTGGCCCGCAGTAAGGACAAATTAGAAAGCCTAAAAACAGATTTGGAATCGAATTATGGTGTCCAGGTGATGTGCATCATAAAAGACTTGACCCATTCAAACGCAGCAAAGGAAGTGTATGATGAAGTGGAACAAACCCAAGTGAAAATAGATTACCTCATAAACAATGCAGGGTTTGGAGGACATGGAAAATTCCACGAACGCCCTTGGGAAAAAGATTTGGCCATGATAAACCTAAATATTACTGCTTTGACCGCGCTAACCCGTTTGTTCCTTCCTGAAATGGTGAAAAGGAATTCAGGTAAGATTTTGAATGTCTCCTCCACCGCCAGTTTTATGCCTGGACCTTTACAGGCCGTTTATTTCGCGACCAAGGCGTATGTAACCTATTTTAGTAACGCCTTGGCGGAAGAACTCCATGATACCCAAGTTACTGTGACCAATTTAATGCCCGGAGCCACAGCCACTGAATTTGCCAAAACTTCGGGCATGGATAAAACCAGTCTTTTTGAGAAAACAGTGACCGCCTCAAGTGTTGCCGAAGATGGCTACCGAGGAATGCTAGAAGGTAAATTGGATGTCATATCGGGGCTTACCCCTTCACAAAAACTAATGATGAAAATGATTCCCTTTGCTCCAAAGAGAGTATTGTTAAAACAGGTCAGGCAGATGCAGGAAATTAGATAAAAGCGACTAAAATGTAAAAAAATCCCGGTAAACGGTCAACCGTCTTTTAGCTATTTAAAACATTTGTTGGAAGCTTATCGGGTGGTAAAATGTGCTTTCTTTCTCAGTTTTTGACTTTTTTAGAGATTTCCCAGATTTGGAAACCCCAAGCTTTTTCACCCCATCTTGAAGGAAATGCTCATACAGTTGCCAATGATAAGCAGAACACAGTCAGTCCAACTCATTTTACGAACAGTTTTAGAGTTTGCAGAAACCGTAAATACTTCACAAACTAACAGGGGGAATAATACGGGCTCCATCTTTTTTTTGCTTAAAATCCATAGAAAATTTTAACACGAAAATCAGATTGAAATATCAGGGATTGGTCCAAAATTCAAGGATAAAGACGTACTTTAAAGGCAATGAAATACCTACGCCCATTTCTACTTGGAACCTCAATTTTTACTATGCTGGTGAACGCCCAGGAAACTTCTGATTTTGTGGAAAGCAGACCCCTGTTTATTGGTGTCGGCTTCGACTACGGCTACTTGTTAAAACATTCAGAATCTCTCCGTCAAATCGATGATTCTTTCCCATTCGCGATTCGCCTGGATGCAAGCAGACAACTACTCACTAAAAAAGCTTGGGAATTCTGCAATTGCTTTCCCAAAGTAGGTATTAGTTTGGCCTATTGGAATTGGGACAATTCCGAAGTCTTAGGTGCAGGTGTAGTGGCTCTTGGCTACCTTGAACCCTACTTCTACACCCATAAACGCACTAATTTTTTTGTTAGGATGGGATTAGGTGGAGCGTATTTAACGAATCCCTTTGACGAGGTGGAGAATCCTCAAAATCAGTCATATAGTACCGACCTTGCCTTTTCGTTAGTATTTGGAGCTGGTCTTAATTATCGGCTCACGGATAAGGTAAATCTTAGGTTAGCGGCCAAGTACAGCCATATTTCCAATGGAGGTATAAGCACACCCAACAAAGGGCTCAATTATCCATCAATAAACCTAGGGATGAGCACAAGTCTGGAACCGGTCAATTATCCCAACCTGACCAAGGTTACCCGCCGAAAGCCTCCTGAAGATAAGAGTCGACTTTCCCTTGTTCATTTTTCAGGATGGAGCAATGCCAATGTCGGCGACAAAGACAAATTTTATGTTTCCGGTCTTTCTGCGAAATATAGCCGGTGGATCGGCAGACGAAGTGCCCTAAGTGTAGGTACTGAATGGATTTTCGATTTTTCCCGACGAGAACTCATCCAGTTGGAGGAACGGGATGATGCCTTTGCCCAAGGTGGGTTCCTGGTGGGTCATGAATTCTGGCTTGGAAAAATCACCTTTAGCCAACAGCTCGGAATCTACTATTTTAACCAGTATCGCATTACCGATGATTTGTACCAACGTTATGGACTTACCTATAGTTTTAGCAAAAAAATCTTTGCCGGGGTCAATGTAAAAGCCCATCGGCACGTAGCGGATTTCTTTGACCTTAGGGTAGGGTATACCTTCTAATTTCTGGTTTTGCCATGCAAAGTTCAAGGGTTTCCCTCCAACAATCTCGGGGCGTCAAGAAACTGATGACAAAATGCATATAGGTTTTTGAAGAAATAAACAGAATGGTTATTTTTACTATTTAGAATAAATCTGGATAGTATGACGAGGACACGCATTTATTTCCCTTTTATTTTCATTCTTCTTTTTGCGCTTCAATCCTGCACAGAACCAGGAACAAGTAGGGAAGAAGTCATTTCCAATTATGCCAATATGGTCCATCAATCCTACTCGGATAGCTACCAAAATGCGTTAGCAATGCAAAAAACAATTGGTCAGTTTTTGGAAAATCCAACAGAGGAAGGGTTAAAAATGGCCAAATCCTCTTGGCTTGAAGCTAGGGATATCTATGGAAAAACCGAGGTATATCGCGAAACCAATAGTCCCGTGGATGTAGAATACAGTGAGACCAATCCTTGGGGCATTGCAAATGAGGGGCAAATGAACGCCTGGCCCATAGACGAAAGCTATATTGATTATGCAGCAGAAGGTACCGAAGCGTATGCTGGATTCTACACCAGTGTAATTGGGGATACCACCGTACACATCACGCCAGAATTACTTGTAGACCTCAATGAAAAGGATACCGACAAATCCATAAGCACGGGCTGGCACGCCATTGAATTTCTACTCTGGGGACAGGACAATACGCTCCCTGAGGAAAACATGCCAGGAATGCGCCAGTTTTCTGACTACACTACCGCGCCCAATGCTGAAAGACGCGGACAGTATTTGGAAGTGGTTACGGCGCTTTTGATAGCTGATTTAAAGAAACTGGTGGACACCTGGGCCGTCGGAGGTGCCTATCGTACAATATTTGAGAACTTGGATACAGAAACGGCGCTGACACAGTTGGTAAATGGAGCCTTCTTCCTTGCTGGGGACGAATTGAGTTCAGAGCGTATGATAGCCCCTGTTGATTCTACCGATGGTGTCGATGGTTCCGGCCAAGAGGACGAACATTCGTGTTTCGCAGACAATACACACCGAGACATCTACGTGAATATGGTGGGCATAAACAATGTGATTTTTGGTACCTATGACACCATATCTGGTCCGTCTTTTTATGATTTGGTCCTGGAAGTCGATAAAAAACAAGCCAATCTTTTAAAACAGGCAGCTGATAAGGCCATGACCAGCGTCACAGTAATAGCGGACCATGAACAACCCTTCGATTATCTAATTACCCAAGAAACCTCTTCGGACACCCATTTTGGGCCAATCATGCAAAGTGTCGCCGCCTTGCAGGAATTAGGTAATGAAATCAGTGTTTCCGCCAATATACTAGGTATTAATCTTCGTTGACGCCATTCTTTGTGTTGGCCTAGAAAATCAATACTTTTGTAGATAAAGGAGTGACCGCCCGAATCCCAATGATAATTCGTTGGGATTTGTCGGTTTAATCAGTTGCTATGAACAAGCTCCCCATATACACGTTGGTTTTTCTTCTGCTGGGTTCTGGATGTGGTTCCAAGCATGAAGATTATCTGGCTCTATATGAAGAAGGTGAAGAACTTTTGGCAGGACCTCTTGGGGTAAATTCCACGAGCTCCAACGCCTTTGGATTCGAAGTTCCCGGACTTTCCTTCACGGACCAAGCAAAGTTTGCCACTGGGAATTCCTTGTTCAACCAATCTTGGGTATCATCCCCTGCATCCACTACGGCGCGCGACGGGCTGGGCCCAACCTTCAATGCCCGAGCCTGTGCATCCTGCCATTTCAAGGACGGAAGGGGCAAACCCCTTATTCTTGGCGAAAAAACAAGTGGTTTTTTAATGCGTTTGAGCCAATCAGGGCAAGATGAATATGGGGGTCCTCTTGGATTGGAAAATTATGGTACACAAATACATGACCTCAGTAATCGCGGCATTCCGTATGAAGCAAAGATAAAGGTACAATATGACACCATACGTGGTGCATATCCCGATGGCAAAACTTACCTCCTCTACAAACCTATCTATACTTTTGAAGAGGAAAACTTTGGTCCTATTTCAAATGCCATGACCTCTCCCCGAATTGCACAGCAAACGATTGGAATGGGACTTATAAGTGCATTACCGGACAGTGAAATATTAAAACTTGCCGATGAATTTGATAAAAATGGAGATGGTATTTCAGGAAGGCCCAATTATGTTTGGAATTATGATACCCAAGAAAAAGATTTAGGCAAATACGGTTGGAAAGCCAACGCCCCAAGCTTGATGACCCAAATCGCCAGCGCTTTCCACGGAGATATGGGCCTGACCAATCCCGTTTTTTTGAATGGCGACTGCCCAGATCCCCAAGTGGACTGCAATAACGCACCCAATGGAGGAGAACCGGAAGTGACCGCCAAGCAAATGGAAAAGGTTCTTTTTTACCAAGCTTCCCTTTCTGTGCCCAATCGCAGGAATGCCAAGGATGAAAATGTTCTCAAAGGTAAAGCCCTATTTACAGAACTAAACTGCGTGGGCTGTCATGCCATTAATCAAACTACGGGAGATTTCCCCATAAATCCCCTACTGGAGAACATTCAGATAAAACCCTATTCAGATTTTCTTCTTCACGATATGGGGGAGGGACTAGCGGACAATCGCCCAGATTATGAGGCCAATGGCAGAGAGTGGCGAACCCAACCCCTGTGGGGCATAGGACTTATTCCAACTGTGAACAAACATACCTTTTTCCTGCACGATGGTCGTGCCCGAAGTGTAGAGGAGGCCATTTTGTGGCATGGAGGAGAAGCAGAAACCATCAAAAAGAACTTTATGAACCTCTCCGAAAAGGAACGCAAACAGCTTCTTGCTTTCATCAATTCACTTTAAATTTGAACTATGCAAAAGGTGCGATTTCTATTCTTCATTTCAGTAGGATTCCTTGTTTTCAGCTGTAAGCCAAAGTCCAAAGCAGAGAAGGATGGATTTGATGTTGGATTTTTGCTCCAGGAAGTGACGCAAAAAGTCATTATTCCTTGTATGGAAGAGTTTACCGCTGAAGCCTCCAAACTTTCCAAAGAGATACATACCTATGCAGAAAATCCAAACCTGGAACAACTGGAAACCGTTCAAAGGCAATGGGTACGTACGGCCTATGCCTATGAGCGCACCTACAATTTCCATTTTGGACCGGCAAAGTCAAAGTTTTTGCACCAAGCCATTTACAATTGGCCTACAGTACCGAACACTATTGAAAACCAAATTGAATCAGGGGAAGTCAAGGAATCAAATATGCTCAAAGCCAGTCCACAAATAAAGGGTATTGCCGCACTGGAATATCTACTTTTTCAGGAGGATTTGAACACGACCAACGCAAAAATGGCCCAGCAGCCGGAGCGCAGGGAATATCTGGCCGAGGCCGGTAAATTTGTAGAAGCTCAGGCAAAGCGATTGTTCCGTATTTGGAATACTGAAGGTGACAATTATGCCCAGACTTTTATAAACAATGAAGCCAGTGGTATCAACAATTCTTTTAACCTACTCTTCAACGGACTGTACAATGCAGCGAACACTGCCAAAGTCACTAAAATTGGTAAACCTGGTGGCTTCGAAAAGTCTCCGCGCACCAATCCCAAAAAAGTACAGGCACCCTATAGTGATGAGTCATTGGCATTGACACAGAATTCCATAGAAGTCATCGAAACCGTCTTCTTTGGAAAGGAGCACCCCAATATTTCACAATATATCTCCTCAATGATTGATGATGAGACCACAAACCGGCGAATCAAAACGGCGATAGAAGAAACCAAACAGGCCATTGCAGCCATTCCCGTGCCTTTGGACGAGGCTGTCGATGCTTATCCGGCAGAAGTTGAAAACTTGCACGCAAAACTCACGGCCCTCAATATATGGATGGGTGTAGATGCTAGAAGTATCCTCTCCGTAATCATTACCTCAACCGATAACGATGGCGATTAATTCAAACACTAGGTCTATGTTTCAAACCAAATCAGAGATTACCAGAAGAGATGTTGTGTTTCTTTTTACTTCTTTTCTAGTCTTTTCTTTTGTACTTGTTTCCCAGGAAAAGGTATCTGCAAAAAAGGTAGAATCAAAGTATTTTAAACGCCTTTACCAAATCAACGACTCGGTTTATCGCTCAGACCAACCCAACAGAAAAGGCTTTAGGGAATTGGAAGCTAAAGGAATAAACTCCGTAATCAACTTCAGACGAAACGTAAGGGATGACAAAAGAGCAAGAGATACCAAGTTGCGCCTTGAGCATTTCCCGTTAAAGACCAGTGAACTGTCCGAAGAACAGATTGTGTCAGCCTTAAAGCTCGTACAAGCTGCCGAGAAACCAGTATTGATTCATTGCTGGCACGGCTCGGATAGAACGGGGGCCATAGCCGCTGCTTATCGTATTGTTTTTGAAGGATGGGAAAAGGAGAAAGCCATAGCGGAACTGCGGAGGGACGAATTTGGCTACCATGAGAACTGGTATCCAAATGTGGTGGATTTATTGAAAAACCTGAATGTAGGGGAGATACGAAACGTTTTAGGAATCAAACAATGAAAAGAATATTTTTTGCATTATTTGTTTTAGGCCTGTCAATGGCCTGTAAAAACACGGACAGAAAAGAAGGCAATACTCCAAAACAGGAAGTCAACGTGTATACCCATCGTCACTACCCCCCAGATCAAGAACTGTTCGCCCAATTTGAAAAAGAGACGGGAATTCAGGTAAACGTGGTCAACGCCAGCGCCGATGAACTGATCCAGAAAATGCAATTGGAAGGAACGGCTTCTCCGGCCGACGTCCTGATAACCGTGGATGCAGGGAGATTGGTTCGCGCCAAAGAAAAAGGATTGCTGCAGTCTGTCCAATCCGACATTTTGGATTCCATTGTCCCTTCCCATTTACGGGATGGGGACAAGCAATGGTTCGCCTTGACCAAAAGGGCCCGTGTCATTGTATACGCCAAAGACCGTATTGATCCCGAACAGCTTTCTTCCTATGAGGATTTGGCCTCTGATGTTTGGAAAGGTAGGTTATTGATTCGATCTTCAAGCAATATCTACAATCAATCCTTAATGGCATCGCTAATTGCAAATTTAGGAGCGGGAAAGGCAAAAGCATGGGCAGCTCAAATCGTTGATAATATGGCAAGGGACCCTAAAGGCAACGACCGTGACCAAGTTAAGGCAGTAGTAGCTGGTGAAGGTGATCTGGCAATTGTAAACACCTATTATGTAGGACGCATGATAAACTCGGATGACCCTGTGGAGGCAAATGCGGGAAAAGGTGTCGGTATTTATTTTCCAAACCAAAATGATCGTGGAACTCATGTGAACATCAGCGGAGCTGGCGTGGCAAAGTACGCTCCAAACAAAGGAAATGCGATAAGGTTCATCGAATTCTTGGCAAGCACTGAGGCACAGGCGGTATTTGCTGAAGCCAATTATGAATATCCTGTGAACAAGAATGTGGAAGTTGCTCCCTTGTTAAAGTCTTGGGGTTCGTTCAAAGAAGACAATTTGGAACTATCAAAATTGGGCACCAATAACAAATCTGCGGTGCTGCTTTTTGATGAGGTCAATTGGAAATAGGCTTTTCTCTTTTGCGAAAGGATTCGCTATTAGAACGAATAGCTTTACATTTGAGGCACTGTTCATCCAGTGAAACCGCTTAATGTGTGTTACCTTTTAAAACCTTAAGAAGAGACACCAATTCATGGTCCCTGTTTACGCTGCTTTTCGTAGGTTTCGTAACCCTCCCCCTGTTTGCCTTGTTCATCACCACTTTTTCAGGTCCTGGGGAAAGCTGGGGACACTTGGTCAAAACCATTTTGTTCAGATACACTATCAACTCCCTAGCGTTAGTTTTGGGAACCTCATTTTTTGCAACGGTATTGGGCGTTTCTTCCGCGTGGGTGGTGAGCAGATATCAAATTCCGGGCAAACGTGTCTTTGAGTGGCTCCTAATATTGCCCCTGACCATTCCGTCCTACATTACTGCTTATGCCTATGCAGGAGTTTTTGATTATGGAGGAACATTTTCAAAAATCATGGATGGATTTGGTCTAACTTCCTTAAAAGTAGATATCTTAAATCTGCCAGGACTTATTTTCATTCTTTCCATTTCCTTATATCCCTATGTATATGTCGCCTCAAGGGCGATTTTCCTATATCAGTCAGGACGCCTCATTGAAGCTTCAAAAGCATTGGGTGCCAGCGAAATGCAAACGTTTCTTAGGGTAGTGGCCCCTTTGGCAAGACCTGCCATTTTTGGGGGCTTGCTGCTAGTTGTCATGGAAGTGCTCAATGATTACGGAGCAGCTAAATATTTTGGGGTCAATACACTGACCACAGGTATTTTTAGGTCCTGGTTTTCATTGGAAGAGCCAAATACCGCTGTTTTTTTATCTTGTATCCTCTTGGTCGTTGTCCTTTTCTTTGTGCTCTTGGAACGCTGGCAAAGAGGCAACAGAGCTTATGTCATCTCTACAAAAGCGGATATCGAACTTCCTTGTCGGCCCCTTAAAAAAAAACAGAGATGGTTTGCTTTTCTAATCCCGTTTTTCCCTGTTCTATTGGGATTTGTTGTGCCTGTTGCTCAACTAATGCAATGGTTATTTCTGACTTTTGAAAAAACCGTTTCATCATTTTATTGGACCATTGCTATACAAAGTGTATTTATTGCTCTGCTTGCAGCACTGCTTACCGTACTATTTGTACTATTGGCCATCTATCTTCCCAAGTGGAATCGGCTAAAATGGTTGAAAGGAAGCACACAACTTGCCACCATGGGGTATGCCATTCCTGGGGCCGTCTTGGCGATTGGAGTTATGATACCTACTTTGAAATTGGATCATTGGTTGATTCAACTAGCACAAGACCTAACAGGAAAATCGACTGGATTACTAATCAACGGAACGATCGTTGGGCTGGTCTATGCCTATATCGTTCGTTTTTTAGCCGTAGGATTTCGTCCTTTACAAGCAAGCCAATTAAAAATGGGCAAGGCCCTTTCAGATTGTTCCAACGTATTGGGAAAAGGACATTTAAAAACATTTTGGAATATCGACCTGCCCTTGCTTAAAACTGGAATTTTAAGTGCCGTAATCCTGGTTTTTGTAGATATCATGAAGGAATTGCCATTGACCCTTATCCTTAAACCATATCATATCAACACCTTGGCGGTAAAAGCCTATGAGTATGCCAGTGACGAACTTATTATGGAATCTGCTTTACCTGCACTGACCATCATTATCACTGGACTTGTCCCCATTATTTTTTTGAATAAATTGCTACTTGGCAATACGACACGGAAAATAAACAAAAAGCAACTCAACTAAATTATTGAAAGAACTGAAGCCGCTCATTCAAATATCAAAATTGGCCAAGTCCTTTCCTACGAGTGCTGGCAACGTAATCGACAAGGTTGATTTAGAAATTAAGCAAGCTACTATTGTTGCACTTCTTGGGGAAAGCGGCTCGGGGAAAACCACGTTGGCACGACTTGTTGCAGGACTCGAGGTGCCTGATAGTGGCACCATTAAAATCAATGGAGAATTGGTGGCTGGAGACCGTATTTTTGTTCCTCCGCAAAATCGGCCAGTTGGCATGTTGTTCCAAGACTATGCACTTTTCCCGCACATGACCGTATGGGAAAACATAACTTACGGCATACAAAATCTAAAAAATACCACAGAAGTTACCAATCAGGTGCTGGAATTGGTAGGGTTATCGCAATTTGGAAAACGATACCCGCACCAGCTTTCCGGGGGACAACAACAACGAGTAGCTCTGGCCAGAGCTTTGGCACCAAAACCTCAATTGCTCATATTGGATGAACCTTTTAGCAATCTAGATGCAAGTCTAAAATTGGATTTACGAAACGAGTTGTTCCATATCATACGATCAATTCAGCTAACCGCCATTTTTTTGACCCACGACACTCCGGATGCGATGGCTGTATCAGATGATATCGTAATACTAAAAGAAGGACATGTAGCGCAGCAAGGAGATGCTGTTTCCCTCTATGAAAAACCAAAAAACGAATATGTTGCTTCGTTGTTCAGTCCGCTTGTGCATTTTGATTTCACGGATTTAGGCTTCTTTAAATTTGAACCCGTTACAGGGAAAACCTACGCGCTTAGGCAGGATGCCTTTAAAATCAATTCTTCAAAGGCTTCCTTCGTTTTTGAATCTGATGTTGACCAAAGTATTTTTTTGGGATCTCATTTTCTCAACACAGTTAGTCTTCCCAACAACAAAATACTTCATTTCACATCCCATCAAAAACTGGATAAAAAAATTGTTTTGGGATTCGACGAAAGTTCTCTTTTGGTTTTTGAAAGCTAGTATTCTGTCCTTAAACTCAGAAATATACGGTCAGGTTATCGTCCCGTTGCTTCAGGATAGTATTACTTCACCCATAATTTGAATATCCTTCGTAACTTTTAAAAAAATGTAAATCCTTTTGCGAGCTTCGAAAAACACTTCTTTTCATTTTGAGCATCAAGCTATGGCCACACAATTTACTCTGGCCATAGTCGATCAAGACCCTGAGGATGCAAAATGGGCGGCACTTCAATGCTTTAAAAGACTTGACGAATTGGAACTAAAGTTGAGTCGTTTTGTTCCAGATAGTGATATCAGCAGAATCAATACGCTAAAAGCCGATGAGCAACTGCTTCTAGACCGGGAGACATGGGAAGTCATGAAATTGGCGATACAAGTGCAGCAATGGACCCAAGGGGCTTTTGATATTGGCGTGGCAGAGCACATGAATATTTTTAGGGCCACCAAACAAGGAATCCTCAATGAATTTGAAATGGCCCTTGCCCTGGAAAAGGCCCAAAAAGATAAACTCAAGGCAAGCCTATACTTAGATCCTTCCGAACCTAAGTTCTATTGTATGAAAGAAGGTATGCAGTTTGACCTGGGAGGTATCGGAAAAGGATATGCCTTGGACCAACTCGCAAGTGTTATGAAAACCCAAGGGATTCAAAACTACAGTATCGGAGCTGGGAACAGTACCTTTTTATCCGTAGGTGTGGATGCCCAAGGTAATCCGTGGCAGCATACACTTGCTTCAGAAACGATGAAAAATACCATTTTGGTCAACAATTTCGGCGTTAGCGCTTCCGGAACTTTTCATCAGGGCAATCATATTTTTGACCCCCGGACCGGTAAAAACAGACTCGTATCAGCTGTAGACCGATTATGGGTGGCCGCCACCAATGCTGCGCTTGCGGATGCTTTATCTACGGGACTATACCTGCTTTCTATCCCTGAAATTGAAACATTGGCTGAAAATTTGGATGAAATCCGTTGGGTATACTACAGTAAGGACGGAAAGTTATTTAGAACTTCTCAAAATAGCGTAAATTTATAACAGCAAGTTTCAGCGTGAACTTACACAACAACCGCAATAAAAATAACATGGCAATTGATAGTACAACCAATAGGAGAAATTTTATAAAAAATTCAGCGCTTTTCGGAACCGGACTTGTTCTGGGCACACCCTTTAACATTACTGCAAATCCCCTCAAGGTCGGTGATAAGGTAAACATCGCCGTAGTAGGTTGTGGTGGTCGTGGAAGAGGGGTCATTTTCAATAATATTCCCAAAATACCCAGTGCCAATCTTGTGGCTGTTTGTGATATTGTAGAAAGTAGAAGGGAACAGGCCAAGAATGAGTTCAACAGCATGTACGGGGCCAAAGTAAAGGCTTACGAGAATTTTCATAAAATGTTGGAAAAGGAAAACCTAGATGCCGTGGCGTTGATAACCCCTGATTTCTGGCACATGCCCCACGCCGTGGATGCCATGGAAGCAGGATTGCATGTGTATTGCGAAAAGGCAATGTCCAACAGTCTTACAGATGCTCGAAAAATGGCGGAATCCATGAAGAAAACTGGAAAGTTGCTGCAAATCGGACGACAGCGGCGTAGCAATGACCGATACCGCTTCACTAAAAAAGTGCTTCTGGACCGGGAAAGAATGTTTGGTAGGCTTACCCATGCGATTGGTCAATGGAATCGTTCCCAAATCTGGACCCAACCGCCAAATAAACAAGATAAAATTGATATCAATAAAGTAAAACAATATGGTTTTGAGACCGTAGATCAAATCTACAATTGGAGAAACTACAAGAAGCTCGGTGGTGGTGTGGTTTCGGATTTGGGCTCACATCAAATTGATATTTTCAATTGGTTTTTTGATGCCTATCCCCATACGGTCTACGCTACGGGCAACAATTCCTATTTCAATTTTGAACAGGCCGATACCATGGCCACAATTCTTGAGTATGATACCCCAAAAGGTCCCGCAATAGGTATTTATGAGAATATTTCCAATTCAAGGGCTATTGGGGTGTACGAGCGTTTTATAGGAGACCATGGTGCCTTTATCATCTCAGAAGGAAAGGACAATAAGATTTATCGGGAATCGCGCGTGGATAGCAAGGCATGGGAAAAATATATCAATGCGGGATACATAACCAACTTGGCCGATATGCAAAAATATAAAGCCAAGGAATCCGGTGATTCAGGAATTAAAGAAACCGCTCCACAGGTGAGCTACGATATCAACAAGATGAAGGATATGGGCAAAATCTACAATTTAGCCGCCCATACTGCGCATTTTTACAACTTTGTGGAATCTGTGAGGGAAGAGGAACAACTGAATTATGACGCCATCACCTCCTACAAATCTGAGGTCTGTATTTATAAAATACATGACGCCATCAATCGAAAAGGAGATAAAGTGAAAATTCGTCCGAAAGAATACGAAGTTTAAAAGAGCAGAAAAATACCAGTATTCGATTTAAGAATTCCAGGGAGTTCCCAATGATTCGCTGTTCACTTTTGGTTCAAAAACCCACAGTTGGGAAGCCGATTCTTTTCGTTTTTCGGAGGTTTTACCGTTTTCGTCCTCCACTTAATCGAATATCCCCTGCTTTTTGCTTTATCCACTCAATGGAAATATCAACTGGCTCCGTATTTTTGGCAAAGGCGGTGTTGTGACCTAATTCGGAAAACAAGGTATATTCAAATGGTTTTCCGTTCGCTTTGAGAGCATTAAGTTGCTCTATGCACAAACCTACCGGTATTTGTATATCTCTATTGCCAAATACCCATAGCCCAGGGATAAAAAGCTTACCAAGTGATACCTTGGGGTCCGTACCTTCAAATTTATAGCGGTCTGGGTCGTGTCGTACGTGCTCACGTGCGTCCGCCTCCGTGTGGCTATCCCAAAAATTGGTATCCCCATCGGTATAAAACTGAAATCTAAGTTGTTCCAGAGTTGTAATTACAGGACAACTAAAGAAGACCATAAAATCCACTGATGGATTTTTGTTTGCTGCAATCGGAATAATCCATCCTGCTTGACTAAAACCTACAAGTCCGATCGGGATATTTTCATTGTGCTTGCGAAGTACATCTACAGCGGCGCTCGCATCCTCTGCCAATAAATTGAGATTGGAAGGGTCAACATTGTTTGTTCCCACTTCCGGCCCAACATACACCCCGCCGGATGCTCCAACTCCCCGCTTATCATAGGTAAATACAGAAAGACCATCTTTAGCCAAACGTTTTGCAAAAGTGGTCATTCTGGGCACAGAGTCCGAACCATGAACAACTACCAGTGCTGCGATAGGGTTTTTAGGTTGGTACATTGTACCCGCCAAACGCACCCCTTTGCTTGTAAATGTGATATCCTCGGTCACCAATTTGGGGGATTGTGCTTCCGTTTGACTAAAAGGAGTGCTAAAGAGCAATAAACACAGGTATATCTTACACAGAATATAAATTTTACCTGGTCTGGCGACTCTTCCGTTATCCGCGAGTGCACGCATTATTTCTCCCATATTTTTTAACTTTTATATTCAAGATTTTTCTCCTTGGTCGGTTCTCTTTCCCTTTAGATGATGAATAACCTCAAGGTCTATTTTGTAGGCCATACTTTTCTATTCCCATACATCCTTTATCATCTGAAGTGTATTTTTTGTTCACGCAACGCTTTGACCTCCAAACTTACTGTTTTCTTTGTTTGAACAACCAATGTAGCAGGAAGTCCTCCCTAAGTGCAAATTCTTGTGCAAAATGACAATCGCCAACGGACTGGCAGGGATAACTATACTCTGTGTAGAAGTATTTTTTACCATCATCGATCTTCGCAAAAATCTCTTCCCTGTTGAGATAATGGTCTATGGTATCTTTTCTATGGGTATAAACGGGTGCATATCCCACCTCTTCCATAGTTTTTATCAAACCCCGGGTTCCATCTTCATCCCGTTTTGAATTTGCATCTACCCTATGGATAAAGCCCCATACTGGCAAGTCGTTGAAATCATCAGATCTTATTCTGGAATCCACAAAACTGTAGATACCATCTCCTGTGCTAAAAGCACTGCTGAGAGGTACGAGCGCCGCAAACTTTTCCTTGAATTTTGCCCCTAAATACCAAGTGCCTATACCACCCATTGAGTGACCCACAAGATATATCCTTTTCGCATCGATTCTCGTATTGTTCGTCAAAATAGAGTCGAGTAATTTTTCCACAAAATCCGAGCTGCTTTTCTTTGACCAACCGAAATAGCGCTCATCCCCATCATGCCATAGGCCATCGTGAATATTGGGAGCTACTACGAAAGCTGGGTATTTTTCTTGGTTCTTTTTCTCCATCCAAGCCAAAGCCATATAAGCTGTTCGCTCTTGGGCCTTTAAGAACATACTATCTGGACTTACAAAGTATTCCGCACCATGTAATGCCAAGACCAAGGGATATTTTTCCGATGAATCCTTCAATGTATCGGGCTCAAAATAACTAATCGGTATTTTGCGTCCGGTCAAGTCGTGGGTAAAATCGAACTTGACAAATTGATGCCTTTCAACAGGACCTACGTCAGGGGTCTCAGGTGTATCTTCCTTAGGGTCTTTGGGCGTATCCGTTGCTATGGGTCGCTCTATTCCCTCTCCTGTTTTTTCTTCAACTTGCGTTTCTTCAGGAGAACATGCCAAAAAAAATGCTCCCGACAAAACAACTAGAAGAAGTGTTATTTTCTTTGTCACGTTCCAAAAGGTTTTCATGCTGCTTCACAAGTATTATTTGATTGAACACCCTGAGCCTTTTTCGGCTTTTTGATTAAAGGTAATCGAGGTAATACGGACCTACATGTGAAAAATTCCCATTTTTCCGGTTGATTATGTGCCATTCCTTACTTCTACTCTAATCCGTAAGCACTGTTTCATGCAAACAAGGCACAGAATTGTAATGGAAAAAACCCAATGGGTGGTGGGTCTAACTGAATTTGGAAGGTGCTACGCCATTTATTTTTTTGAACAGCTTACTAAAGACCGAGTAGTCCGAAAATCCCAACATAGCGGCAATTTCAGCAACGGAAAGACTTCCTTTCTCCAAAAGTGCTTTTGATTTATCAATTTTAACCGCATTAATGTACTGATGTGGTGTTTTCCCATAAACGCGTTTAAACGAATCGTACACATGATACTTTGATAATGAGGATACTTCGGAGATATCCTGTAAGGATATGGGATTGGTCAAATTCTCTTCAATATACTCACGGGCCAACATGAGCCTTTTGAATGTTTCTATTTGGGTGCTTTTCTTCTTTACCTTTATTCTGTGGGCACTTGATACAACATGGGTCGTTTCTTCATAAAGCAGGCGATACAGTTCCAAGGTCGTCTCTTCGGGCGATAAGTAAGAAAAACTATCGAATAGGCTATTAGTATGGATACTTTTAAGAAACCTCCCTACCTTGTTGTAATCCGCGTTAAGTGCGTGTTCTAGATAAAAAAAGTCCCCCTCAACCTGGTCAAAAGGGCGGTCCAGCAACTGAATTTCCGAAGCTTCCATATAATAGTTCAGCTGGTTTTGCAAGTCCTTTGATATCACAAGACTCAACACATCCAAATACTCTTGAAAGCGATTTACATAATCCCAACCACAGTCGGCATTGACCACAACATATCTATTGTTATGAATTTTCACCCGCTTTTGGTTGCCGTTTTTCCAAACGAGTTCCCCACTGCCTTCTTTAATGTATGTTATGGTCAAGCTATTATTGAGGTAGGTATAACTCTTAAGTGGGGATGTGAACCGCATCATATAATTTGTTCCAGGACAAAAGTCAGGAATACTTTTGTAGCTTTTCTGCGAGAAATGGTCGTAATAGAGGTCTTTATATTTTTGATGCATTCTTACAGGATATAAACCGGACGCAAGGACCTAAAATAGATTTTTGACTTTATTCCATTAGCAATAATAGTACCATTTTATCCAAAGTTTAAGGTACTCTATAAAATCCATGTACGAATATAGAACAACCTTGCGATATACTTTTCCAAACTTGTTCTGGAACACAATGCGGTTCATCATAACTCTTTCGCTAGAAGAAAACCAAAAACAGTGATTTAAGCGTTTGCTCTGGAAAGAGCGAAAGAAAACTGTTCTTTTAGGCAAAACATCCCGACAAAGAACAGGTGTACTTAAGGCAGTCCGCCCCCCTTTAAAATCTTCTTTACCATTGGACCGAAAAGCTTTTTGGAAAAACGTGGTATTGCCAGTATCGATAAACAAGACAGACGCTAGCCTATCAAGTACTTTCTAAGAATGTTATAATTTGAATTGAAGGGTCGTATAAAAAGTCCTTGGTTCGGCTGGAATAATACCTGGTCCTGGATAACCTGTGGCCCTCCTGGTGAAATAGGAGTTGTCCAATAGGTTATTGATACCTGCCTCCAATTTCAAGATTTTCCATGAGTACGACATGGACAAGTCCATAATATCGTAGGAGGGAATCGTTCCCACGACCCCTGCTCCGGGAGCATTCTCGAATAAGGGAGGAGCGTTGGTGGCATCCGTAAATTGTTCAGCGATATAGGTGTATTGAAGACTGGCCAGAAAGTTGGCATATCCAAAGTTAATACCGGTTTTAAGGTTTATTCTTGGGATGAATTCCACCTTATTCCCTTCAACATTGTTCCGTTGCGAACGTACATATTCTGAATCCGTAAATGCCATATTTACAAAATGGTTGAGTTTCATTTTGTCATTGGACGGTGCTACAAAGGCTTTGATGTTCCAGTCAGCAAAAACCTCGGCCCCGTAAATAAAAGCATCCCCAATGTTGCCCCTAAGCCTTTTCACAGAACCATCGGTATCTTCAAATTGTATTTCCCCAATCCGGGAGTTGTAGGCCAAACCAAAAACCCCAATATCATAGGTGATTTTGTCTTCCCATCGGCCCCTTACTCCCAAATCGGCAGTGTAACCTTCTTCGTCCCTAATATTAGGGTCCACTAAAAATGAAGGGTTGATAATTCGAATATCATTGAATGTAACGGAACGATAATTCTCAGATATATTACCGTAGACCTCGATTGAAGGAGTTGCTTTAAATGAAAGTCCAAGACCTAACAACAAAAAATTACGTTCAAAGGTTCTATTATCGGGCACATCTTCGTTCAACAAGGTATTGCCCGCCAAATCCAAGACAATGTTTTTAAAAGAACCTTTGCTTTCCGTTTTGATATACTCCCAACGAAACCCTGGGGTTGCCGAAAATTTCTTAGAAATTTGGAAAACATTCTCTCCAAAAAGTGCCAAATTAAGGTTGGGAAAATCAAATTGAGCCTGTCTTTCGTAATTGGGAAATTCTTCCGTGGCGAAACTAAAGTTCGCATTGGTCGCCGTATTTCCCGGACCCTGTTGTTGACCTCCAAAAGATTGGTAATACTTGGCCCCGATCAAAAAAACGGATTGTCTTTCCTTCAATTGATAACGGGTGAGCAATCTTGTCTCCGCCGAGACATTATCAAAATCGTCCACCAATAATTCTCTTGGAGATGCTGGGTCGTCCGCCTGGAAAACCCGATTCACCCTAAAACCAAGGGCATTTCGTTCAGAATTCAAGGTTGAGAAATAGGTGCTGAAATCTGTCCTTGAAGAAAATTGATGTTCCAATTTTACCGTAAATAGTTTCCAATCGACCTTAAACCAATTTCGGTCACGGTTGGTAAAGGTAGGGTCCTCTTCGAATTGGGAATCGGTCAATCCTCCCGGTTGTTGGGTCAAATAGTTAAAAAGAGTTGCCTCAAAACTGAGCTTGGTCCTTGGCGAGATTTGATATCCGAACTGCCCATAATAGTTGCGGCTGGTAAAATCGCTATTGCACCTAAAACATTGGCCTTGTTTGTAATTGAAGAAGGAGTAGTAGCTAAAGTTACCGATGGTCCCCGAAAGGCTGTTGAAACTGGTGAACAAATCAAAAGAACCTAAGGTCTGTCTGGAAACAAGCTCTATTTTTTTATTTGCGTTGGGCCTTTTAAACTTAAAATTTATCAATCCCCCGAATTGAGGCCCATATTGTAAAGAGGCCGCTCCGCGCACAACTTGAATTTCGGACAATGCTTCTACGGGTGGGGTATAATAGCTTTCAGGATATCCCAGGGCATCAGCACTACTATCATAGCCATTTTGACGAATGTTGAAGTTTGCTGAACGGTTCGGGTCCAATCCCCTACCTCCGATATTCAATTGTAATCCGGCATTGCAATCCTCATAAATATTTAAGCCTACCACTTGATTGTATACTTGTCTTGCATTATTGGTGGCGAGATTGCCCACAAGGTTTTCCACCAATATTACTTCACTCTTTTTTCCGGCGTAAATGGCGGTACCTTCCACAGTCTTTAACTTTTTGAGTGCAAATATTTTCTCTCGCTCTTGGGTGATGACCACTTCTGAAAGCTCTTGTACCTCCAATGCTTCTAATTGAAACTGAAATTCCATGGATGCAGACACTTCCAATTTTTTTTCCAAGACCCTGAATCCAAAAGTAAAGACTACAATATCGTACGTTCCATCCTCGATGGCCGTTATCGTAAACCGCCCATCGGCATCAGTAATTACCAGGCTTTGCGCTTGCTTTATATAAACTTCTGCACCTTCCAACGGAGCGCCCTGTTCGTCCGCTACCACACCGCTAATGGTAAACTGTCCAAAAACAGAAGTGCCAAACAAAAAAATCAGAGTGAAACTAAATGCCTTTGATATCATCATTAAAGGGTATTATCCATGTTTTATGGCGAAACGACTCTTTCTCTTCTACTAAATTGACCGAAGGGTCTACGTAGGTGGTGCCCCTACGACCGTTTAAGGTGACATGGCTTTCCACATATATTTCAATGTTTTGATGACCTTGACTTTCGAAGTGATTTTTTAAGTAATGGGCGTATTCCAAAATAAAATCGGGTTGAAAACTCATCTGCTTTTCTTGAAATGGGGTCAAAAAATCTGAATTGTCCACATAAAACCATTTCCCTGATTTACCATTGACGATTTTAAATTGGCAATAGCCCGCTTTTTCCATAAGCATGACCCGCCAGGAAAAGCGATACCCTTCTTCCGTCCAAAACAACTCTCCGGGATAGGTCAAGTAGCGCCAGGGCAGCAACAATTGAATAACAAAAAATAGGGATACTATACCGTAACTGACCTGCTTTCGAAATACAGGCTGGATGTCAAATCGAAGTCCATTGTCAAAATTTGCCTTGTTGATTTTAAATAGGTTTGCGAAAAACTGTAAGATTTTATGATGTACGCCACTGCTGAAAAAAATAAGGGAAGAAACAATCATGATGTACGGAAACATCCCAATATTGAACAGGACCCGCGTCATCACATGAAAAACGACCACGAAGAAAAAAGCAATCCACCGTGTGGGCCTATAGAGCAGGAAAAAAGGGATCGTCAAATCGTAAAAGGCCCCAAACCAACTAAAGGTATAATGTACCCAAGGATACCCCATAAGTTCACCGATCAGCGGTATTTGCCCTTTTGAGGGGAGCCAAATACGAAGCGGCATGGCATCCAATAACCAATCCGAGTTCAGTTTGGCAAGCCCTGCGTAAACATAAACTAAGGCCAGCAGCAACTTGATGGCATCCACTGTCCATTTGGGAACGAATTGAAATCGTTTGTTGGGGTTCAATTTCGCATCTACCGAAAAATAAGCGTTGGCTGGAATGAAAATCAATAAAAACGATAAGATGCTGATGAAGTAATAGTGATTTAGGTAGGTGGTCTTGTCCATCAATTCAATGTACGTGAACGAGAGAAAAAACACGACTATGGCTACGCGATATCTATACCCTATGGCAATACACAACGAAGCCAAACCACATAGTACAAATAGCAAATAGGTCCAGTTTCCAAGAGGTTTTACCCATTCAAATCCGTAGTAGGAAAAATGGAATTTAGGTTCTAGATATAGACTTTCGATCCAACCGTTGTACCAAAACCTGATGATACTCCAAATCATCATAATTCCAAAAAAAATACGAAAGACCGCCAATGTGGCGGCCTCCGATTTTTTTGAAAGATATTTTTGGAGTGTTTGCTTCATTTAATCTCCATCGGCATCAACAAAATCGATGGCAATACTCATCGAAGATACCATATCTACCTTTAACATAGCGACCGCGCGCTGTACTTCATCATAGGCGGCCAACATGTCAAGGGCCGGGTCATTGGTTTCTATTTCCGTCCTAAAAGGCTCTAAAGCTGCAACAGCGGTTCTGGCGCTTTCAAATTGAGCTAGGATTTCGTCGCGCAGTGCCTCTTCGTTCAGGGTGGTTAGATAAGACGCTAAACTTTCCCCAGGATTTTCGGTGCCAAAGGCAAATCCGTTAAAAAAGTTTTGGACCGCATTCAACCCGTCTTGGAACAATTCATTGGATAATTCTGGATAAAAGTACGATTCGATGGTTGTAGGTACCTGTATCCCGGTAAAGACTCCCAAAGGAATACCCATTTTGCCGGCCCTCAAGAACTTTTCGTAATAAAAGATAAAATCATTGACATAGCGGTCCACCGAAGCTGTAGCTGATGAACCATCATTGGTCACGAAGGTATCCCGATATCCGTCTTGCCAAGCGTCTCGAACAGCGGTCACCCGCATTTCTATATCATCAATGATATCGGAAACATACGTCAACTGGGCGTTACCTGTAGTCATGTCGGTAAATGTTGCCAAGATTTCAGTATCGGAAGCTCCGGTCCCGTTGAATAGATAATCAAGGGCAGGAAAACCTTTTGAATCTCTATTTGAAGGCAACTCCAAATTATAAGTGCCGCTGAGAATGTTATTTGTGATCAAATCAATATCAGTGGGGTACGTATTGATGTTCAGCCGAAGTCCATTATCTTCCGCCGGGCCTATTTCAAACATTGAGACAGCTTGCCAGCTTTTGTAAGCGTCAATCCATGCCTGTCTCAGATTAACTAGGTTCTCTTCTGTGGGTGTTATCTGAAAAGTGGAAAACTCAGATTTAAAGGATGCATGCGCAGTTAAAAATGCGTTGTAGGAAGGAACAATAATATTGTCCGCCCAATTGACCAACATTGCACTACGGTCGAAAGTGGTTGACGAACCATCGTCATCCGTGGTTCCATTATCATCATCTGTCATACCAATATCGTCCGTTGGATTTTCGGTATCGTCGCCATCTGACGAACAGGCCCAAATAAAAAGAGCTAGGAATATTGGAAGAATCCAAAAATATTTTCTTTTCATTTTGCTTTTTTTCAAGATTAAAAGATACTAAAAGTAAAAAATAGGGGACGCAAATTTAAAGTACTTCGCATCCCCTATTTACATTATTCATAGTCCGCTCAGGATTATCATGTATTCGCTAGGAGTTAGTCTACTTCTGCAACAGTAAAACTGAATTTCGCGGCGATGGCTTCTGCAACAGAGTTAAGTTCGTCCACCGTTACGTTCCAAAAACCGTTGGTGGGCATATTGTAAATCGTATCCAAGTAGTCCTCAACTTCGGTTCTATTGAAGTAGAAGTTTGAACCGGTGCCCGGTGACCTTAAAAACTGTAAGCTGTAAATAAATCCATAGGCTTCGGACAAATCGTGGAATTTTGTGCCAGGCGCACCATTTATACCAGCTATACCCGCTTTTAGGTAGTGAATGGCACGAACGGCAACTACCATTGCGACCTTTTCCCTTAGAATATCGGCTTGTGCATCACGCTCTGTGTAATCTTTGTTTATGATAGCCGTTCTACCTGCTTTATACGCATCAAAAATGGCTGCAGCAGTACCGTCGAAATTCGCCTCTACGTTGTCTACATATTTGTAAAGGAATTCATCGGAACCCGAACTGAAGTCACTTGGGTCGCCCCCATCAAGTAAGGCCTCCACGGGATTTGCAGCGTCTGCGGCTACACCGAAGAAGTAACCATAGGCTTCATCCCAATCGTGCTCCATATCCGTGTACGTCTGACCGTCCACGATTACATCATTGTCATTATCATCTTCAAATTGTGCCAATTGGTCGGGGTCCGTATAGTTATTGACGATTTGATCCGATACAAAAGCACCGGTCAGACCTTTGATAAAGGCTTGGTCCAATTCCAACCCACTGCCGTTGACATAACGCGTAGAAGATCCATCAGGCAATTGCCCAGCATTCCCTTCTGTGGCTACTTGGTTCCAGAATGGAAATACGTCTTCTACTTGCTCGGTGATATAACCATCAAAGTCAGCTTTTATAGCAATAGAAGCAACAGCAGGTGCTACATTGCCAAAGAAAAAGGAACCTGCAGTTTTGTTTCTCACCTGTTTGTCAGAAGCATTCAAGTCAGCCTCACTAAAATTACTGGCGCCTTCTTGGTGATCAAAAGCAGCATCTATCTCAGCTTGGGTAGATGTATTGTCACGTAATTTTCCAAGAATTTCACGGGCCATAAGTAGACGTGTGGTCTGCCCACTAAAGCTAACGGTAGACTCTCCCCCTCGTTCAAAAACGTAGGTATCGGGAATATCTACAGTATCTGTGCCGCCGGTCATGTCATCGTCTTCCATACCGCCAGTCATATCATCGTCTTCCATACCGCCGGTTACATCGTCATCGACCATTGTGCCTTCGTCATCGTCGGAACAAGCGGCCAGTACTAGGCCGAAAATGGCTAGTATCATAAAGAATTTAAAGTTTTTCATACTTTTTGTTTATGTAGTGTTTAACTATTTGGTCGCCAAAACTAAACAAAACCAAAGATTGCCACAAAATTATTTTTAATTATTCTAAATAAAATTTAAATTTTAACATTTCTCAGAAACAATACAGAGACAACACTTAGAATTTTCGGTGAAGATTTATCTATTAGAAATAAAGAACATTCCATTATATCCTAGTAAAACAACGAGCCGATATGTTTGCACTTTCCCTCTTGGTCGGGTTCACGATTTTCCTTGAAAAACCGTTCTTTAGAAATTCAACATAGTTCTGACTGTGCCCATTTTAAAAACATCGATTCCAAAAAATGTGAGTTGAAGTAGTGAATGCGCTTTGCAGTAAAAATTAGAAAGCCCCAGAATTTTAAATTCTGGAGCTTTTAACTAGGCTCCCCCTCTTGGGCTCGAACCAAGGACCCTCTGATTAACAGCGTCTCCGAACGGGGTACAAGCAAATTTTAAAAATCTTATATTTTATTGAATATCAGTGTTTTAATAATTTTTGTTGTCAAACAAAATCAATTGAAACCAACTTTTTGCGTGCAAATTGCGTGCAAATTTTTTTATAACTTATGTTCATGAACACGAGTATAAAACTAAGTTTGGACACCCGTAGAATGACCCAAAATGGATGTTTCCCGATTATTTTGAGGCTGACTCATTTTAGAAAAACCACTTCAATAAAAACAGGCCATTATGTGCCAGAGGAATACTGGGATCATCACAGATGTAAAGTAAAAAGAAATTTTCCAGATGTTGACTCAGTTCATCTGATGAATACTCTTTTATTAAAAAAACAAGTTAATGCACAGGAGGTTATCAATAAACTGGCCGATAATGACCAACTAGATAGACTTACTGCCAAAGATATTGCCAATAAAATAGTTAACCGAAAGCGATTCAATTCCTTCTATGAATTTGGTCTTAAAAAGGCTGAAGAGCTTAAAAAAGAAAAACGAATTGGAACTTCCAGAAATTACTCGGGAATCATTTGCAGACTAAAAGGATTTACAAACAACAGAGATTTAAAATTCAATGAGCTCAACATTGAATTCTTAAAACGGTTTGAAAGACACCATTTATCAAAACCTGGTAATTCCGTTAATGGAATAGCATCATACATGAGAACAATAAAGGCGATATACAACAAGGGCATCAAGGAAGGCATGGTTGATGAATCTCTATATCCTTTTAAATACTATACCATTAAAACAAAGCCTACAGAAAAAAGAGCAATTAAAATTGAGAGTATAAAGAAAATATTGGAAATGAAAACCGAGATAGGTTCTAAGCATTTTCACTATCGAAATTACTTTGTCCTCTCCTACCTCATGTTAGGCATGTCCTTTATTGACATGGCTTTTTTGAAAAGAGAGAATATTATCGATGGCCGTGTCAAATTTCAAAGACGAAAAACAGGAAAACGATATGATATAATCATAACGAACCAGATTGAACCAATCATTGATTACTATCTAAATAATCCCAATCCCTCTGGTTTTTTATTGCCTATAATCTATCGGGACACTTTGGAATTACAGTACAAAGATGCCCAATGGGAGCTAAGACGTTACAACATTGGTTTGAAAGAGATTGCAAAAAAATGTAGGATTGAAGAACGTTTGACCTCTTATGTCTCAAGACATAGTTTTGCAACTCATGCTATGTTCAAAAAAGTTCCTTTGGAAGCCATATCTGCAATGATGGGACATAATAAAATCAGTACTACCCAAATTTACTTAAAGTCCTTACCAAGCAACATACTTGATAACTATCAGTTAGAATTAAACTCATTGTGATTTGATTATAAATCTTTCCTCCAAATACGGAACAGCTCATAAAAAGAATTAATATCTAAATTTTTAATGCTCCATAAAACGTTCCTTTAACGGACCTGTGGAGATTTTGGAATCTTCAGGATTATTAATCTGACATAAAATTGTTTATTGATGGTTTATTACTGCGCTTGTTTCCTATTCCACCATCCATTTTGTTTTCGGATATAGATTATCTGCCCAGAGTGGTAGGCATTATGGGAAACCATTGTCAAAATGTTTGGGGCTTCTTCAGATAATTGTTCTTCAGTCGCATTTTCAGCCCAATTATCAAATTCCATTTGAACACTGTCCAACTTACTTGTGACATTTTTCCATTCCTTTTCCGTGTAAATCAGGAAAGTGGTGTCATTGTCTATATCAAAATCTGACACGTCCTCTCCCTTGAGAGCTCTTAAATACACATCGTTCCAATAAGTTAGATGGGAAACAAGTTCACCGATTGAATGATTTTGTGTACTGTCCTTCCAATTCACCTGCTCAGGTTTCAGTCCATTTATCGCAATTTTGGTAGGAACGAACCAATTTTCTTCAAAATGGGAATACTTTAATTGTTCTTTTAATAATGGCCTTATTTTTGAACTAGACTTTTCCTCTGAGCAACTAGCAATGAAGACAATCAGAATAATAAATGTTAGACTATTTTTCATTTTAATATTGTTTTTAATCCTTTTTTGAATTTTCCACCTGACAATAAAGTAATGGAAAATTTTACTGTCCCGAAAAGGTTGGTTTTATGACACAAAAGCTACTTTAGGTAATTTTCTGCCCAGCATCTATTTACTTTTGGCGAATCCCATAAAAGTGAAGCGAGTGTGATTCAATGGTAATATTGAACACTTCTTGAAGGGTTTTTTTAATGTGTTGTATTCTGGGATCACAGAATTCAATCACCTCGCCGGTATCGGTAAGGATAACATGGTCGTGCTGGCTATTAAAATAACTTTTTTCGTAGCGGGCCATTCCCTTCGTAAATCGATGCTTCCGAATAAGCTTTGCTTCCAAGAGCAGTTCTAGATTATTGTAAATAGTAGCGCGGCTTATACGAAAGTCGTTCGCTCGCATCTGAATGTGCAGGTCTTCGACGTCAAAATGGGAATCCATTTTATAGATTTCCTCTAATATGGCATAGCGCTCAGGGGTCTTTCGCTGCCCATTTTCCTCAAGGTATTCAGAGAGTACCTTACGTACAATTTCAAAGTCTTTTACGTAGTTCAATGCCAAGGAAATATGCAATTTATTGCCCTTTTAAAATTAAGTTTCCCCTTACTAATAACCAATATAAATAATTGATTTTCAATTATTTATAATTAGAATAGTTTTAAACAAGCTTCCGCACTGCAACACTAAAATATTATACAGTTTCATGGGCCTGTTGCCCAGCATCTTGCCTTTTCTGTTTTTTGTGCGCCACCAACCGTTTTACCCTAAGCCCGGCCCAAAGGGAAATGCTTCCCATTACTAACCAACTGACATCCACAAAAAAGCTGTCTATATAACCTTGTGGAAGCGATTTCCATGGCCACAGACCTGACTGTATACCATTGAGTAGCAGTATCAAAATCCCCAGAATCCCCGTAACCAAAAGTGCATGTTTGTTTATCTTATGGAAATCCTTGAGAAAAAAAGCATAAATCGTATAGCACAACCAAAACAAAAAGAACACAAAACTCATAGTTCCAAAGCGTCCCTCCATCTCCAATGGAAAGACTTTGGTCATGCAGAAAAAGAATGCGATAGCGGGTAAAAGTCCGAGGGATGCGCCAAGGTAAATGGCCCCTACATTGGTATTGAACCTCTTTTTGTGCTCGTATTTTTTGGTGTTACGGGCTTCCAACCAAATCATGACTCCGGAGAGGATGACAAAGCAGGTAATCAAAGCAAGGATAAAGTAAATAAACTTTAAAAAATACCCTCCAAAATTGGCAAAGTGTAAATTGAAAAATGCCATGACGAATCCATCGTTATAGGAAGTTTCATTTATTGCTTTTGAGTTGACCACCTTTCCATCGGAGAGACGATATGTAGTATGCCCATAACTGACGAGTTGGTTGATTTTACTTTTAAAAACGTTGATGCTCAAATGGGCATTTTTATCGTTATAAGCGGAAATACTAACCTGTAGGTTGGCCAAATCGTCCCTGCCCAAATCTTCCATGGACTGGGCTACTAGGTCATTAATGTTAAGTCGTCCTTCAAGGGGCTCATACAGAACTTCATAGTTCGTCCGACCTGGGAAAACATCTTTTGTCATTCTATCTTGATCACCATCATAGACCAAGGTGATCATTGGCAAAAAGACGAGAAGGGCCAAACCAAAAAATGCCCCGGTAAGGGCGTACATAAATTGAAAGGGAAGCCCGATGATGCCCAAAGAAGTATGGGCATCGGTCCAGAGATTTTTTAAGGAGCCCTTTAACCGGAAGGTAAAAAAATTGGATACGATTTTTTTCCAGTGTACAATTGTTCCCGTTACAATGGCCAACAAGAAGAACAAGGAGACCAATGCGGAAAGATAAAATCCCAAATTGGGTATCTGGTTGAAGTAATGCAGGTGGTATAAAAAGGTGCCCAAACTTTCATCGCCAAATTCTGCATTTTTTTGAAGCACCTCATAAGTTTCTGGGTGAATACGCAACGCAACATTGGCCATGGCTAGAGAGTCTTTTCGACTCGGGCCTGCATCATCTGCAATGGAAATTGCATCTTTTAACTTTGGGGGCAGGGCATTTATTTGAATATATGATGTGGCCCCTTCATAGTAGCGTATTTGGATATTTCTGTTATCCAGGTCATAACCCTCTCCCTCCGTTACTTCCAACAGCCTTTCATAATCAATTTTGGGGTCATATGCATTGTTTTTGACATTTCCTTCCCAATGGTCAATATTGTCCATAAATAGGGCAAAGGCACCTGCCAAGAAGCAGATAAAGAGTGCTACGCTTATGGTTATGCCTGTAACTGTGTGCACATTGAAGAACACATTATGAATCCTGTTTTTATTTTTTTTCTTCGTCTTCATAGTTTACATCTTAGCAAAATAGATGCCCAAACCGCACATAATCATGACCAATAGAAGCATCAACCAAGACTTCCAAGGTTTTTCAATCCAATAGACCAGAACCATAAAGGTGACCCATAACATCAAAAAAGTCATCATAGTCGCAGGAACGATATTGGAGCTTCCAAACCATAGGGCCAACACCACATGGACCAGTATGGATGCTACCAAACTACCCAGTATTGCAGCAAGTATTTTGCTGGTCCTCCCCAACCGTGTACTCATCAAGTATTTTTTATTGGCAGGCATAATCAGAAAATAAAATGAAACAATAATTCAAAAACAATACAGATAACTATCATACCCATTAAGAATCGGTAAGAAAGTTTTGGAAAAGGAGTTGATAATACAACTAGACTAGCTATAATCATCCACACCACCATACTGGATATAATACCTACAGTAATGTCGAACAAAAAACACAACACTATTGTGGAAAGCAAAAGGGAAACCAGGGCCACCGCTTTGGCAGCCCTAGTATTTTTTGATAATAATAAGGTCATCCCCTTTTTTTCAAATTCCACTTTGTTGGCTGAAGCCAAAAGCCCCCAAACCGATAAAAAAGAAAGTACCAATGCAAGTGTTATCATGATAAATCTATCTTACCCTACCTACTCGACGAATGAACCCAACGGTTTGATTCACCAATTCTAGTGTACCGTTGTCGGTAATTCTATAGAGCGGCGCTGGGTCGTCGGCGCTGCGCTCGTCAATAAAGGTCGGAGAGGTATAGAATTCCCCGTCCACAACAAAGGGGGGGAAAAGGAACAATTCGCCTTCATTTTCCTGTACTCGAATACCGTCAAGGGTGTCCACATTTCCAATCCATAGTTGCCAAGGACCCGCCAAAGCGGCAAAAAGCCCACCTGGATTATCCGCCAAACTACCGTTCGAATCATCATGGGCACCTACCACATATCGATTTCCAAAAACGGTATAATGCAGAATATCAGGGTATCCATCAACGTTGGTATCGGCCCCGTCCAAACTGAACGTGGAGTCAAATTCATTTTCTCCATTGTTGATGCGCAGTATGACCGGTGAAGGTTGTAACTCTATATTAAAATTATGTCCTATCCCAAAATAAGAATTCGCCGTAAAATAGTAATCTCCTGCATCATCTAAGGTGCCTACGTTTCCAGCCGGCGCCGTTTCATCAGTGACCACGGTTACAGTTTCGGCAACAGCATCCACAATGGCTACCGTAGCCCCAGGCGCTACTTGAAAAGTAGTAAAGTCCACCCCAGCATAGGCAATAAAGATTCTCCCGTTGAGATCGACTACCGGCCGATCTGCTTGGGCACTTTGCGGAATCTCATCGGGAAAAGGTATCGTATTTACGATTTCCATGGCCGTGGGATTCCATATCACAAATTGGCGAATGATTGCATCTGCATAGAGTGCCCTTGTTTCCGATACAAAGGCTATGGTAGAAGATACGTTGGGCGTACCAAGACCTGCAAGCGAAAATTTATCCTCTTCTACGGGATCATTGTTTTCGTCCAATCCGTAACGGATGACTTCAAAGGTCTCTCCGCTAAATGCATAAAGTTTTCCATTGAAAGTCCGAATTCTGGAAGCACCACCAAGCTCTATTGCAGAGCCTAAATCGATTTCTGCATCCAAACTGGAAAGAATACTCATAAATACCAAACGGTCACCATCGGGTGTTTGGGTCTCTACCTGTGCGAAATAAGCCGCTGGCAAATCGTCATCTGTAATGGTTCCCGTACCACTTTGGCCTCCTACGGTCAAGGTGTACGTTTCGTCATCTTCATCTTCTTCGTCAGCAGTTGTTGAAATGGCCACTGTAAAGCTATTTACGCCTGTCGGAACGACCATCTCACCTGATGAAGCATCAAAGGTGACGCCACTATTTATGGCCGCATTGGCCAAATCAAAGTCCAAATCACTGGCATCGGTACTACCGTTGGAGAGACTGGCCGAAAAGCTACCACCATTGATATTGCTCAAGTCAACAGTGTGTGAAATGGTACTTCCTTCAGCCGCCTCACCATCACTGACATTGGAAATAGTGGCCGTAGATGAGCCGCCCCCATCATCATCATTGTTGCAGGCTGTAAAGGCCAACCCAAAGGCAGCCAATAATACAAATACTTTGATTTTCATTTTCATCATTTTTATGGATTTAAAATTTATTAGTACTAGTTTTCATTTTTAAAATTGTGCGGTGAGCTTTACAAAAAAGGCTCTACCTGGGCGTTGTACCCCAAAAAAGTCGAATACCTTTTCATTAGTTATATTCTGCAATTCCATAGTGATGGAGCTGGAAACTTTTCCAAGTTCCATTGCATAGGTAATCCCAGCTGTGTGAACCAACTGTTCTGGAATCTCTTGTTTGAATTCAGGATTGCCGATACTTTCCCAGTTCCTGAAAAATTCATGGACATATCGGGTATTTCCAAAAAAGGACAGTTCATCGTTTGTTTTGAATACTTTTGGAAAACCATAACGGACAGAACCGTTGGCAAAAAGATAGGGTCGGTTGGGAATTCGGTCTCCTTTAAAAGCGGAAAAAGGCCCCTCTTCAGCATTATTTCGAAAGTCTTGGTATGTACCTCCCAAATTGAAACGTAATCTTTCATTGGCCGATGTCCAACGACTGGATACTTCTACTCCCTGAGAGACGGCCCCAAATACATTTTGGTTGCTGAAGGTTTGCCCACTTCCCAATAAAAGAATAAGGTTTTCAGCGTCACGTAAAAAACCGTTAATACTGATTTGTCCTGTGGCCCGACCAAAATCCCCATAATCGTAGGTAATTGAGAAGTTGGCATTATGGCTTCGCTCCGGTTCCAAATCCACATTTGCCAAAATCAGTGCGCCGTCCCCAAATATCTCGTCGACCCGGGGCAATCTGGTTGCCCATTCATAGGAAGCCTTGGCTGACCAATTTTTATTGAATAGATAGCGAAAACTGGTGCCCAATCCCCATTCGTTGGTTCTTCGATCTAGTTCTTCGACCTCATCGACAATCAGTCGTTCGGCAAACACGTTCTGTGTATAATTTTTGATGAAGGCCAGATAATCCCATTTTCCGGTTTGGGGTGTCCATTGGTACTCCAAACCATTGACCCATACGAAAACATCACTTCTAAGACCTAAGGGATCCAAAATTTCTGGATCTTCAATAAGGAAATCCGTACCGGTACGTGAAGTAAACGAAGGGGCAGAGGAAAGTCTTAAATGATGGTCTTGTCCCAGTTGTCGATGGAAATTAGCGCGCGCATAATATGCGTTGTCCACCAACTCAATATTCCTAGGATCCCCGATCTCACCGGGAACAGGCCTTATAATGACCTCTCCGTTTATGTTTCGTTGCGGTTCCCCGAACCAATTGTAAACAAATTCGGAAAGGTCCTGAAAATCAATGGTAGAATTGGAATAGCCGAGAATGATATCCATATCTGGCCATGATTGAAAACTCTTTTTCCAGTGCAGATACCCCCCAAAAGCCCTATTTCCATTGGTTACCTCACCATAGGGGATGGTCATGATCAAATTGTTTTGGAGATCTCTGTCAAAATCGCTGATAAAAAGTCTTACGGAAAGAAGATTGGCCCAAGAAAGTTCGCGAAAACCAAGATTGAAATTTAGTCCAAACGCCCTAAAATCATCATGAAAACGCTCCACGGTCTCGTTTGAAAGACGACCTCGCTCGTCTGGCACTTCGACATCAATTTTGTAATTGTTGTCGGTATAATCAAAAAATGCACTGCCACTGGCAAAAAATCCGGTGCTGTTTGGCCGATATTGATAGTTCAGGGTTATCCGATGGGTGCCAAATGAGCCCACTTGGTAGGAGGCACTTCCTTCATTGCCCACATAATTTGATGAGGAAACCAAATTGACCGCTCCACCTAGCGCATCTGCTCCAAACTCAATTGGTACTACCCCTTTATAGACTTCCGCCCGTTCAACCAAATTGACGGGAACGTTGGCAAGGCCAAAATTATAGCCCAAAAAGTCCAAGGGTATCCCGTCTATGAAAAAACGAATTTGATCGTCAGTAAGCCCATTCAATGAAAAGCGCGTATCGGAACCCAGGCCACCTGCCCGTTGTACGCTTACTCCCTCTGTTCTCGCCAAGACTTCACCCAAATCTGCTGTTTGCAACTTCGCTGATTTTGTCTCGACCACGACAATAGCCTTGGCGGATTGTTCCAGTTCGATTTTTTTCGATTTTGCATAGACCCTGACCTCATCCAATTGTTCACTTTTTTCTACAATAATTAAGGAAACTGAAACAGTTCTGTTTGGTATTACCGTGACACTCTTTTCAACATCTTGGTAACCTATCACCTTGGTAGCGATAGTATAATCAACTGCCGGTGCAGTGAACGAGAAATTACCATTTTCATCAGACGATGCACCATAACTAGTATTCTTCAAAATAACAGATGCGAATGGTATGGGTTTTTTGTAATTATCCAAGACTTTGCCTGTAATCGTACCCTTTCTTTTTGAGGAGCCCGATGTAACACTTTGAATGTCCAATGTGCGCCCGGAAATATTGATTTGAATGTTGGTGTTGCCCCAAAGGTCTTTGATGATGGTCTCCAATCGTTCCCTTCGATAGGTCTTTGAAACCTGTCTATTGATGTTCACATCACCATTGGCGTAATTGAAGAAATAGCCTGTTTTGACCCCTAGTTGTTTTAGGGCCTGGGCTACCGTAACCTCTTCAAAGGCAATCGATATTTTTTGGTTCAGGGGATCTTGCTGTGCCGAGAGGCCTTGGCCAATTCCAAAAAACAATAATACCAATGGGATATGTAACCGCAAGCGGCCAGTCTTAAAATACTGCATGTAAACTGGCCTTTAGTAAATGGTGATATGTTGTCCGTCTATGGCATACTCAAACTTCGCCACGAAGGCCATACGCTCGAAAAGCTCTTCAACTGATGGGTTTTCATAAGTGAAAGTGAACTGGCGTTCAAGCAATTCTTGATTGTTGACAGTAATGTCAATGGCATACCACCGCTCCAAAACTTTGACGATATCGCCAAAAGGTTTGTTCTCGAATAGCAAAATATCTTCTTTCCACGCAGTGTGATAAGTGGCCGTCACCCCATTGACGATGATAGGAGAATTTGGTAAGAGTATCCCTTGCTTATCAACTGTTAGGTCAACACTGTTTTTTTCATTTTTCAGTTCGGAGAAGCGAACCTTACCGCTGGTAACGACTACTTCGGTTCTTTCTGTGTCAGCGCGGTCGATTACATCAAAGGATGTTCCTAGGACCTGGGTCTTGGAAGTAGCGGTATAGATGATAAAAGGCCGATTCTCATCGCGTTGAATATTAAAATGGGCATGCCCCTTCAAGGATACTACCCTGGATTCTTCGTCAAATTTATCGGGGTACTTAAGTTCGCTAGCTGAATTTAAAACAACCGTGGAGCCATCAGGAAGTACCAATGATTTTTTCTCGCCCAGTTCCGCAGATATTGTTTTGAAGTTTTGAGCAGGTATTTCTGAACTTTCATTAGCAGGACCGTAGAAATTTTTATAACCATAAATCCCTGTGGATAGTAAGATTACAAAAATTGCTGCGATTCCTCCCCATCGGACAAGGTAAGATTTGTAGCTAGGGGCTGCTGGGGCCGTTCCGACTTTAGTGGTAATTGTTTCCCATGATGTGGAAAGTAATTTTTCCTCATTAGGACTTTGGGGCTCTTGGCTGTTCAGCCATATTTCAACCATTTTTCGCTCCTCGGCTGCACAGGTATTGCTATAATACCGCTCCAGCATTTCAGGGGTTATTTCCTTCATAGTGTACGTATCAAATTCTGGACACCATTGGCGTCTCTAATAGATAAGTACCCTGAAGTGCAAAGTAGTCCCATTCTAGAAACAAAAAAATCGTATTTTTTTGATTAAGGCAAATTCAACGATAAAATACTGAATAACCTAACTTCTGTAATGGGCCAAGTTTAGTCTTAGAAAGGAAAGGGACTTTGTCAATTGATTTTTGACCGTTTTTTCTGAGATATTGAGCATCTGGGAAATTTCCTTGTTGTTCAGTCCTTCTTCCCTGCTCATTTTATAAACTTCTTTTCGCTTGGCGGGTAATGCTTCTACCAGAGTGTCCACTTTGTCCATCATTTGTCCGTAATGAACCTTCTCTTCAACACTTTCTGCAAACTGAGGAATAGTTCTGGTGTAGTTCTCTAGGGAACGTTGCTTGGCAATCATGTTCCTGTAATGATTGTAATATTTGAATTTCGCTGCCCTGTAGAGATAGTTTTCCCAATTGGATTTAATGGTCAAAGTTTCCCTTCGTTCCCAAACGGAACAAAAAATTTCCTGTACCATTTCAGCGGCGACATTCTCATCTTTTACAAAGACCATGCAGATACGGAAAAGCTTTTTTCCATGCTCCTTATAAATGTGTTCAAAATCCTGCGCCGTCATAAAAGCAAATATAGTTTTATTTAGACTTAATCCAAATAGAATTATTCTCCGCAATCAGTAATTGGAAATACATTGAACTTCATTCCATGCTTTTGATTTTATTCATATAGGATAGCGCCGTAAAACGGCCAATTTAAAGCACAGTGTTCTAGAACTTTTCAAAAAATAGAGTAAGTCTTTTAAAATGTTCCTTTTATGAAACACCACAATAAAAAAGCCGAACCAATAAAAGAACTAGACCTTCAACTAAACTAACTCAAACTATTTCCTATTTACCATGGGTCGTGATGATTTTTGTTAAATAACAATTCAATTAAAAAAGGATGATTCTGGAATTGTACACAGACGCCCAGCATCTTTGCTAGGAAATCCGGGAAGGATTCAACGTTGTGGTTTTCTTCCTTCCAATTGATTTTCGTTTTCTTTTTTTGAACTTTCGCCCGTACCAAATCATAAAACCTGTGACAGGTAAACTGGCAGCGAAAAGACTCAGGAAAAAAGCAATCGTCTTACCGACTAGGCCACCGATCGCGCCTACATGGATATCATAATTGAGAGCGGATAGTTTCTCACCGTTGGTTTTCTCTTCCCATCTTCCACCGGTATGCAGAAGTTTACCACTATATTGGTCATATTGTTGGTACACCGTTTTGGTACGGTCTTCATATTCCACGTAAGCACCAATGGTTCCGGTCGAATCTTGGGGCAGGCCGATGTAATAGACTTCCGCCTCCGCGTGGTCGGTCCTCAGGGTATTGTAGACAATATCCAGTGGAACCACAGCACTTGAAGCAGTTACGGTAGATTTAATCTTCATGGAGGTATTTTCAATGGTTTTACCGCCATCGGCAATCCACTTTACCCCGTCGTTGAACCAGGTAAAGGCCCACATCAAACCGGTAAGGGCGATAAAGATGACCAGGAACATGCTATAAAATCCCAGGATATTATGAAGATCATAGTTCTTGCGCTTCCATTTAGTTGTAGGCTTCCAGCGGAACCAGACCCGCTGCTTTCTGGACGCTTTGTTCCTGGGCCACCAGAGGACCAGACCAGTGATAAGCATGATTACAAAAATGATGGTGGCCATACCTACGATGGGCTGGCCGATTTCATTTTTCAACAAAAGGCTCCAATGCATCCACAGCACAACGTTAAAAAACGCAAATTCTGGATTTTCCGCTGCGACCACTTCTGAGCTGTACGGATTGATATAAACGCTTTGGCTATATTCCGCTTCGTTCCAATACCATACACCCCTGTTAGTAGTATCTCTTGTGTAGTGGCGGAACAGCTGGGTTCTTTCAGGGTCCTTATGAATGGTCATGCGCTGTATCCGGTAGCCTGGGAGCAATACTTGTTGCGCTGCATCCAGATTTTTGCTCAGTGCTCTGTGCTGATTTTGTTCAGTTGGAGGATGTACAAAGAGCTTGTCCGAATATATCCATGGTCTGATTTCCTCTTCAAATGCCCAAATACAACCTGTAATGCCCAAAATAAACACCACCAGCCCGGAAGTTAGCCCCAGCCAAAGATGTATTTTTCCGATGAGCTTTTTGAAATTTCTTTTCATGGAAATGCGAAGTCCCTTTTTAAATGAAAAGAGGAGACACCTGAGAATACAAAATGCCTCCTCATTATTATTTTATCATTCACAAAACTTATGATCACCGTTCACTCTCCCCATAATTTGACAAGACGGCCTGCGGCAATATTACTGTAAGCGGTCAATTCCGTGTAGCTGTCAAAAGAATTCGCCAATAAGAAGTGGGAGGTATCAAACGGTTCTTCGACTGAACTATAAGCCAAGACATAAACATCGTTCCCCGTATTGTCCTCGGCCGGTGTAAAGGCAGCAAAATCATAGGAACCAAAGGCTTCAAAATCATTGACCTCGCCAGTTGACAGATCAACTACGACCGATCTTGTTCCAACAGATCGGGAATCATATCTTTCGGAAAAGGGAACGTCATCCAAATCCACATCCCTGGAATCATAGTACTGAAGTATCAGCTTATTGTCCAGAACCGCAACAACCGATTCGATAAATTCGATATTATTGTTCAACGCAGCGTCAAGGTCAAAGGAATAATCTGTGTCGAATGTTCCATCCTGGTTCAGCTTGAGCACTAAATGGGGTGAAGGGGCATCGGCAGGCAGGTTGTAGTAATGGTTGGTGAAACCGTTTTCGCGAATGGGTACCGCATAAATGGTTCCGTCACGATCGATACGAACGTAATTGGGCGTTGACGTAAGTCGATTATCCACATTATATTGGACTGTCTTGCTATTGGTATCAAATACCGCAACCAAAGCACCTATATTGCTGGCGTCTATATCACAACATATCTCCGGAGGATACTGTCGAATGGGTATTATCAAATTATCACCAACAACGTGGATTTCCCCGGTAAATATGAGCTCACCATATTGGAATTGGTCCATGGGCTCTACTTGGATTACCTCGGTTATTGTCATATCGGTTGGATTCCATTCGATTATAACGCCTTCTGCCAGGTCAATCAAATAGCTCTGATTTTCTGAAAGCACCGCTTGGGTGAAAATAAAAGGATTAAATCCTACTGAGGCAACGCTGAGAATACCTTCCGGTGATGCTGACAAATCAGTCCTATCTATACCCCATTTGGTTATTGTTTGTGCGTTTCCGTCCCAGTCGTAAACATTGTCCCCCACGGCAAAAACGTTTGAGTTCAGACCTAGCTCAACAGATGAACCAACTTCAAGGGTCTGGGGCACGTCCTCGGTAACGCTAAAATACCAGACACTTCCGGCTGGACCGTTAACCCTATAACTTACCATCCACGCCGATTCAAGTTCTGTTGCCGTATCCGGGTCAGAATCTGGGTCGGCCTGTGTATCTGGGTCTGAATTCGGTGCCGGGTCGTCGTCGCTGCAGGCGTTAAAGAAAAGGCCCATGAACAGTAAAAAGCCAAAGATTCTAATCATTTTCATAGTTTTAAAATTTAATTTTAATAAATGGTCATACATGTTAAAATTGTGTGGTCAGTTTGACAAATACGGCACGACCGGGCCGTTGTACCCCGAAGAAGTCGAACACCTTGGCATCGGCCAGGTTCCGCACTTCGAGGGTAATCGAATTCCTTAATTTCCCGAGTTCCACGCGATAGGTGGCCCCTGCATTTTGCACGGTCTGGTCGGGCACCTCTGCCTTGAACTGTTGCAGCCCAGCGCTCTCCCATCCAACGAAGAAGCCCCCCACGTGGCGCAGGTTCCAGAACAGGGACAGGCCGTCGCCCTTCCTGAACAGGCCCTCAAAGGCATATTCCGCCGCGCCGTTGACAAAGAAGAAGGGCAGGTTGGGGATACGGTCGCCATTGAAGGCCGTGAAGGGCCCCGTATCGGAGGTATTGCGGTAGTCCTGATAGGTCGTGTTGGCCGATAGGGTTAGGCCCTTGACGATATTACTGACACTTCCCCCAAATTCCACCCCCTCGGAGGTGGCGCTCCAAACGTTCTGGAAAGAGCCGAACTCATCGGCATTGACCAACAGGAATATCAGGTCGTCCACGCGCCGCAGAAAAAAATTGCCCTGCAACTGCCATTGTACCCTGGCTGTGTCCCTGCCGGTGTAGTTCCATTGCAGGTTGATGTTGTGGCTGTTCTCCGGGCGCAGTTCCAGGTTTTCCTGTATAAATTGACCGTCACCGAAGATTTCGTCGAGCCGTGGCAGGCGGTAAGCGAACTCATAGCTGAGCTTGGTGGAAAAGCGTTCCGACCATTCATGGCGCAGGCCGTTGCCGGCCCCGAACTCGCTTACCGACCGCTCGTCGACTAGGACCTCGTCCACACTGGGGTCCAGCGACTCGATACGAACGTTCTGGCGATAGTTCTTCACAAAGGCCACGTTCTCCAGTTTGCCGCCCAACAGCTCCGCTCGGTATTCCAGGCCCGACACAAAGTCGAAGAGCCTGCCCTCGTCGAGAGCGGGGTCGAATGGGCCGTCGACGAGCAGGTCGTCGGCCGTACGCAGGCCATACGTTGGTGCCAAGCTCAGGTTGAGCGAGTGCCTATCGTTGATATAAAATGTCGTCTGTTGCCTTGCGAACACATTCTCGCTCTTGGTAATGAGGTTGTCGGCAAGCCCGAACTCCCCCGGTTGATTCTGTACGCGTACCACCTCTCCGAACCAGTTGTACAGATTGTTGCTGACATCGAGGGACTCCCGTTCGTTGTAATTATAGCCGCCCCTAAGGTCGATGGTCCACTTATCGCCCGGCTCCAGTGTGTAGTGCAGGTTGGCCCCCGTGGAAAAACTGGTAAAGACGACTTCCCCAAAGGGACTTCCGGCAACGGCATTGTTGATGCCCAGTTGTGGTTCGTTGATCAATCCCGGAGCCTGACTGTTCTGTATCTCGTTGTCATAATCACCGTAGTAACCCTCCAAGCTCAGTTCCTTGGCCCATTTTTTATTGCGCAGCCCCAGGGCGAAGTTCGCACCAAAGGCCCTGTAGGCGTCGTGGAAGCGTTCCACCTCGAACTGTTGCAATTGGCCGCGTTCGTTGGGCACGGCCACGTCTATTTGGTAGTTGTTGTCAGTATAGTCGTAAAAACCGCCAAATGAGGCGAAAAAACCGGAGTCTTCGTTGTAGTGTTCCAGATTGGCCGTGGCCCGATGGGTACCGAATGAACCGGTTTGGTAGGACACCGAGCCACCTATTTTCTTGTTGGTCTGCGGCGGAACCAAGTTGACCGCCCCGCCTAGTGCATCGGCACCGAACTGGATGGGCACCACCCCTTTATATACCTCCACGCGCTCAATGGCGTTCACCGGCACGTTGGCCAGGCCAAAGGCGTAGGGGCTAAAGTCCAGGGGAACCCCGTTGTAGAAAAAGCGTATTTGGTCGCCCGATAGTCCCCCAAGTGCGAAACGAGCACCTGAACCTAGGCCACCGCCGCGCTGTACGCTGACCCCCTCGGTCTTGGCCATGATCTCGCCAAGGTCGGCGGTCTGCAGCTTTACTGTCTCGGTGGTGACCACGGTCACCGCCTGGGCCGATTCCCGCAGCTCGCTGGCATCGCTCTTTCCCCTTACCACGACCTCCTCCAATTCCTTTGTCTCTTCCTTCAACCTGAAGTTGACCCCTTCGATTTCCTTCTCACTTATGGTCAAAGTCACTTTTTGCGACTTATAGCCTAAACTGGACACCGTTATGGTTTGTGTTCCCAAAGGCACTTTTTCCAGTTTGAAGTATCCTTCCCCATTGCCAACGGTACCAAGTCCCAGTTTTTCTATCAGCACGTTGGCATAGGGCAATGGCTGGCGCTGTAAATCCATAACTCGGCCTTGAATGGTTGCGGTCTCTGGAGAAATGGCGGAATTTATGGCTAACATCAGTGTTAAGGGAAAAATATATTTCGTCATCTATTATCGGTCCAATCTCAGTAGTGAAAAATCCCCTTCAGTATCATTGGCCTTTTTATCCCTAATGGGATTATTGTCAACTGCGGAAATCTCGGCCATTTTGGTGGAACCCGTCAGGATAAATGCTCGTCCCTGATCTAGTCCAAATATGCTATCGCCGACCATTATGGTTTGTTCGGTTTTGGAAGCGTTGAACAAACGAAGTCTTCCATCGAATTCCAACCGGAAGCGCTCACCCGGTAACTCACCATATGCTCCATTGCCCCCTATGATGTATAGGCCCTCGTTCAACTCGGGTACTATTGATTTGGTAGGTTGATTTGATTTTGCCGAAACACGTCCTCCTAAAAAGGTGACCAAAAGGATACATGCAGCCGCTGAATATCGAAGACCCTTTTTGGTATAATTCCAAAACCTGGTCTCTAAGGGCCATAAACGTTTGTGGATTCTTTCTTGGATGATTTCCTTTCTTGATTCGAAGAGTTCCCTGTATTGTATATTTTCATATCCTTCATCAAGGGACAACCAATCCTCGACGGCTTTACGCTCTCGGTCAGTACAGGTACCTAGGGCATATTTTTTTAATAGTTCACGTGAAATTTCCATACCATGTATTTTATTTTGATTAAGTGTAATACGTGGTAGACGTAAAAAATCCGGTTTACCCTAAAGGGTTTTTCACTTTTTTTAAAAAAGGAAGGAATAGAGGGTCCTTAGCTGGTTTATGGTCTTTCTGATATGGTACTCAACGGTCTTCTCGGTTATCTTGAGATTTTTGGCAATCTCCTTATTGGTAAGTCCATTTTTTCTGCTCAAAAGAAAGATTTCCTTGGTTCGAGTTGGCATTTTTTTGAAGTTTCCGAGCATTTTTGATTTTAGTTCCGCTAGGACCATTACATCCTCGGGTGTAGTAACAACCTGTTTTTCTGGAATATCTTCAAGGTCCTGATGTAATATTTTTTTATTTTTTCGGAAATGGTCTATCATCTTATTTTTACAGGAAGTGATTAAGAAATTTTCCATTTTACCCTTTATCTCGATTTCGTGGCGTTTCTGCCATAAATTCACAAAGACATCCTGAAGTAAATCCTCAGCCTCCTGTCTGTTTTGAAGATGGTGTATCAAAAAACTGAACGCCTTATAACCATACAGTTCATAAATCCGATTAAAGTCAGATTTTTTTGTTATATCCAGTTTTTCTTCTTTTAATCTTCTGACTTTCATGATTTTTCTACATAAAAACTCAACTCAATTTTAATCGAAGCTAAATTTCCTTGAGCAGAAATCCTAAGTTTATTTAGATTAATTCTAGATAATTTTTTTATTTAACATATTTTAAGAAGTATTGGCCTACAATAAAGTTTTCGTGTCAAGTACTTTTTAACGGCCGTGGCTGTTGCACAACTCTGATATTCATCAAAACTTGCTTTCATAAGCGTTGAGAAATGGGTAACTTATGGTATGCAAGGCAGAAAGAACTACACCGAAAAACTGTTCCTTAGTTTCAGGCTGTCGGACCGTGTCCCCAAGGACAACCTTTACAGAAAGCTCCGCGAGACGCTCGACCTGAGTTTCCTTTACAGGGACACGAAGGAACTTTATGGCAGCACGGGCAACCCCTCAATCGACCCAGTGGTCTTCTTCAAGCTTTTGATAACCGGATATCTTGAGAACCTCACCTCCGACCGGAAACTGGTGGAACACTGCAGCATGCGGATGGACGTGCTCTACTTCCTGGGCTATGACCTGGACGAGGAACTGCCATGGCACTCGACGATAAGCAGGACAAGGCAGCTCTATCCAGAATCCCTCTTCGAGAAACTCTTCAACAAGGTATTTACCCTTTGCGTTGACAGTGGGATGGTGTCCGGCCACACCCAGGCCGTGGACTCGGCCCCGATAAAGGCGAACGCGTCCATGGAAAGCGTGGTACCGAAAGTGCCCGCCACCCCCATGGACGAACACTTGAAGAAAGTATCGGAAGAGAACAGGCAAACCAAAGAAAAACAAAAGAAGACCGTTTCCCCAGCACATATCTCCGCTCCCGAACACGAACTGAAGCGAGTGGCCAAACACCATCGAAACCTGAGGGAGGGACCGGTACAACTGGTCGGCGGCCGCCACAAAAAGGCACGCCTGCTGAGCAACAAGACGCATTACAACCCCCATGACCCGGATGCCCGTATATCGGTAAAACCGGGCAAGGCCAGAAAGCTCAACTACCGCTGCAGCATGGCAGTGGATGCGGCCGAAGGGGTCATCTCGCATATCCAGGCGGACTTTGCCGATGGCAGGGACAGCCAGTACCTCAAGGGCATTGGTGCAAATGTCCAGGACCGTTTGGGGAATAACGAGCTTACAATGACGGACCTATTGGCGGACACAGGATATTCCAACGGCTCCAACTACGATTTTCTCGAACAAAGGAAGGTCACCGGATGGATACCCGTCTTCGGGAAATACAAACCTGAGATAGAGGGCTTTCCCTACGACAGGGAAAGGGACGAGTACCGTTGCCCGATGGACAGACCATTGCCCTTCAAGGGGTTCAGTACCAACAAGGACGGCACCGTGCTGAAAAGCTACTGGGCAGCACCGAGGGACTGCAAGGCCTGCCCTATGAAGCCACAATGTGCACCAAAAAAGAAGTGCAAAAGTATCATCAGAACGATATACGACGAACCGTACCTGAGGGCCTACGCCCGACAGCACAGCCAAAGGGGCAAACAAATGAAAAGACTCAGGCAAAGTACGGTGGAACCGGTGTTCGGCAGTCTGACCCAGTTCTACGGCCTGAGAAAGATAGGTGTATTGGGCAAGGCCAGTGCCCACAAGGTCATGCTCATCGCCGCGATAGCCTTCAACCTGAAAAAATACCTAAAGAAAGGGGGAAAAGGACCCTCGATTGGCATTCTAGGGGTCATTATGGATACCTTTCAAGGCTACCTGAACGCTTTTTATCCCCAAATCCAACCAAAACCAGTTCTTCTGAGGATTCTATAAAAACCGCCTATTCGAATCAATATCCTGCACACGGATGACTTATGCAACAGCCACGAACATTTATTGGATTCAGCAGAAGAGTTGATTACAATTATTAACCCAGTTCCATTTCTGGTCTTTTTTAGTAGTATCGCAAATTCACCCTTTATGGGATAGTTCGATACCCGTATTCTGTTTCCTATTGCATTTTGATTTCAATTAATGTTAAGCAGGTTTATATATTATTTCTAATGGTCTGATTTTCTCTAAATATTATGTATCAATGAAATTTGAATTGTTTTGGTTTAATATGATTGATGTGAAAGGCACTTCGCGTTTACAGTTTTTGTCCTGCGAGCAGGACGAAGAATGTAAAGCAAGAGGGTAACACGCTAAAGCGATGTTACGATTTTTAGTTTATTGATTTTCAGATAGTTGATGGATTTCAAAATTTCGTGAAAAATGGTTTTTGCGCCAAAAACCTTGGGAACCCCAGTAAATACTGAATGTTTTTGGCGCAAAAAATATTATTCGCTACTAAATGTTGTGATTTGAGCTAGCATTTTTCATGGATTTTATTTGAAGCTTATTATGGTTATTTAAAGGTGGTAGCTTAAGTTGATTTTGGAAAGGAAAAATAAATGTCAGGGCATAGCAAGTGCGCCCTATTTCGATTTTACTTCACGCTTTTCTATCGGAACACTATAAAATCGAAACAGGATCCATGCGCAAAGTTTAGGGGTAAGGATTTGGGAAGAATCACAAATAATCCCGGAAAATTTTAGATTGAAATGTTAAAGTTTGACTACAAATAAGATTTTTCTCAATCTGCGTGCAAATTGCGTGCAAATAAAAAAGGCTTCAGAGTTTAATTTCTCTGAAGCCCTACTATTTCTGCTCCCCCTCTTGGGCTCGAACCAAGGACCCTCTGATTAACAGTCAGATGCTCTAACCAACTGAGCTAAGGAGGAATAATTCTGATTTAGCGGGTGCAAATATAGCGGTTTCTTTATTAGACTACAAGCAAATCCCAGGCTAAATAAATCTTTTAATGATATTCCAAATATCATTTCCAAAAATTACTGCCATAAGTCCCATTAAGATAACAAAACCCACGATTTGGCCTCGTTCTAAAACCCTTTGACTGGGTGGTCTTCCACTTACCATTTCGTACAAAAGAAACATCACATGACCCCCGTCCAAAGCAGGAATCGGAAGAATGTTCACAAAGGCCAACCACACGGAAAACATGGCCAGAAAACCCCAAAAGAAACTCCAGTTCCATGAGGTGGGCATAAGCTCCACAATCCCAATAGGTCCTTTTACCTGTTTGTAGCCTTGAATTATGGGATTGAATATCAGTTTGAATTGTTTTACCTGCCGAACTAGAACATCTATGGTTTCTATAAAGCCTCGAGGAATGGCTGAGACAAAGCTAAATTCCTTAGTGATAGCGAGTTCACGTTCTGCTAGCGTCATATCTGCCGAAATCCCAAGAGGTAAACTATCGGGGACCGGAATCTGTAAGCGCATCGCCCGGCCCTCCCTTTCTATTCCAATATTGAGCGTTTTTCCTCTGTTATCTTTAATTTGGGAAGTAACTTCATCCCAAAATTTTAACTTTTGGTCATTGATTTCCACCAATCGATCTCCTCTTTTAATCCCAAATTTTTCCGCATTTGAGCTATCGGCTACATACCCTATGACCAAAGAAGTGTACCTTGGAACTATGAATTGTCTTCCTCGACTTTCCAGAGCTGCTTTTTTACCTTCATCACTTAAGGCTATCGATTTTTCCTCCCCTTCCCGAAGCACCTTTATTTCATCGCCGAAAAGAATGTCCATGGATAAGTACTTGTCCAGCTTTTCTACCTTCTTGCCATTCACCTCCAGAATCTTGTCCCCAGTTCGTAACCCTATTTTCTCACTGACGGGATCTACATGAAGACCATGTTCAATCTTGTTGACAGGAATATATGTTTCTCCATTATTAAAAAACGTGAACGTATAAATCACCCAGGCCAAAAGGAAGTTGACGATCACCCCGCCCAACATGATAATCAAGCGCTGCCAAGCTGGTTTGCTGCGAAATTCCCAGGGCTTGGGCTCCTCCTTCATCTGCTCTTTATCCATGCTCTCATCGATCATTCCCGCAATCTTGACATACCCGCCCAACGGAAGCCAGCCAATACCATAAACCGTCTCCCCGATTTTCTTCTTAAAAAGGGAATATTTTACATCAAAGAAGAGATAGAATTTCTCAACCTTGGTCTTGAAATATTTTGCAGGTAGAAAATGTCCAAGTTCGTGCAGAATCACCAAAATGGAGATAATTACCACGAACATTACTATTTGTATAAAAACGCCCATTCAAATCAATTCTAATAGTAAGCCCACAAAAGTAAGGTTTTAACACTTTTCCCAAAAAAATGAAATTATACAAAAAAAGCATTTAAGAAACTTTTAGCACCAAAAAACTGCTTTTGTCTTGAGGAATATGCACATGGACCGTAATTTTGTAACAATGTGGTTGTTTTTTGCGAAATATAAGTTTTTTGGAATTGTGCTTTTAGGAGTTTCCATTGTAATTGTCTATTTGTTCTACAATGCCCTACAACCTAAAAAAAAACTACCCATTTATCAGCCTTCCATGGTCAGCCAAGAATTGGTGGACAGCACCTTGCACCACAAAAAAAAGTACCATACCATCGCCAATTTTGAACTTATCAATCAAAATGGTGTCACCATAACCCAAAAAGACTATACCGATAAAATCTATGTTGCCGATTTTTTCTTTACAACCTGTCCCAGTATTTGTCCAATAATGACGAAAAACATGGCCTACATTCAAAATTCAATTCTAAATGATCCCGATGTGCTGCTACTTTCCCATTCGGTCACACCTCGTATCGATTCTGTGGAGCAGCTAAAAAAGTACGCGTTGGAGAAGGGGGTGGTAGATGATAAATGGAACTTGGTCACCGGAGACAAAAAGCAAATCTATGAGTTGGCCCGAAAATCCTATTTGGCGGTGAAGACCGACGGAGACGGTGGCCCCTACGATATGATTCATACTGAAAATTTCATTTTAGTGGATAAAGAACGGAGAATTCGAGGGTTCTACGACGGAACAAATTCTAAGGACATGGAAAAGTTGTTGGGCGACCTAAAAATTTTAAGAGCCAGTTATTCCGAATGATATCTTAATCCAATCGCCCTGAATACCTAATTCCACTGTTTTAATATATTGCTGGAACCAACTAACTCAAATACCTATCGTGGCTACCGTTGCTGATTTAAAAAAAGGACAGAAGGGGATAATTTTGGATTTTGATAAAACAAGTTTACCCATCAAATTATTGGAAATGGGGTGTCTTCCTGGAAATTCGGTCGAATTGGTTCAAATGGCACCACTAAAAGATCCTTTGTACATAAACATCGACGGAAGCCATATTGCAATAAGACATGATTTGGCACGCCAGATTCCGATAACAGTTGTAGAAGACCATAAGGCTTTATGAACAAAAGTATTCGCGTAGCACTTATCGGAAATCCCAATACGGGAAAGACTTCAATTTTTAATCAACTGACGGGACTTAAACAAAAGGTGGGTAATTATCCGGGTATCACCGTCGAAAAAAAAGAGGGTATTTGCAAACTGCCCAATCGAGCTAAGGCCCTTATTTTCGATTTGCCGGGAACCTATAGTTTAAACACCAACTCCCTAGACGAGCGTGTGGTTGCCGAACTCCTGTTGGACCAAAAAGATGGGGACTATCCTGACCTGGCCGTTGTAGTCACCGAGGTGGAAAACCTGAAAAGAAATCTTTTCCTTTTTACACAGGTAAAAGACCTTAGAATTCCCACACTTTTGGTCATTAACATGGCGGATCTTATCCCCAAAAAAGGGATTTCGCTCAATGTGGATGCTCTTGAAAAGAAATTGGACACAAAAATTGCCTTGGTCAGTACGCGAAAAGGAAGTGGAATCCTATACCTTAAGGAGCTGATCGCCAACTATCACAACCTATCTGCGGGGCCAACTACGGTCATTTCAAAAATCGCTCCCGAATACTTTTCAAAATTGAGGCAAGCACTCCCACAGGAAAATCTGTATCGGCTTTGGTTGGCCATCGCGCAAAAGATGTCCTTAGAAACGAAAAATGCGATACCCCCAGCATCGCTTCCCATACTGTCCCACAAAGATTTGAAGCAGTTACAACATCGGGAGACCGTACTTCGATATCAATTCATCAATAACGCTTTAAAGGAAACGTACCTAGTCGATTTTAAGACAGCGAAAGGCTTTCGTGCCGTGTTGGATAAAATCTTCACACATAAAGTATTTGGGTACATCCTCTTTTTTATGATTTTACTCACGATATTTCAAGCGATTTTCGATTGGAGCTCTTATCCCAGCGATTTTATTGATGCGCAATTTTCAGAAATAAGTGGTTGGATAAAGAGCAATTTTCCCGCAGGCATCCTAACAGACCTCCTTGCGGAAGGAGTCATCTCCGGGATTGGAGGTATCGCTGTTTTCATTCCTCAGATCGCCTTTCTGTTTTTTTTTATTTCCCTATTGGAGGAAAGTGGATATATGAGCCGGGTGGTTTTTCTTATGGACCGACTAATGCGTCCTTTTGGGCTCAGTGGAAAAAGCGTGGTCCCCTTAATTTCTGGAACAGCCTGTGCCATCCCTGCCGTAATGGCCACCCGTACCATAGAAAATTGGAAGGAACGACTGATTACTATTTTGGTGATACCGTTCACGACCTGTTCGGCGAGGTTGCCCGTGTATTTGATCCTTATCGCGCTGGTCATCCCTGACGACTCTATTTTAGGACTTAGCTATCAAGCACTTACCCTTATGCTACTTTACCTTCTTGGTTTTGGTATGGCTATTTTTTCAGCCATGGTATTGAATCGGATTTTGAAGATGGAAAACCGTGTTTTTTTCATTGCGGAGATGCCGAACTATCGCCTACCTCTTTTGAAAAATGTTGGATATACTGTACTTGAAAAAACCAAAAGTTTTGTAATCGGTGCAGGAAAAATCATTTTGGCCCTTGCCATAATCCTTTGGTTTCTCGGATCTAATGGGTTTTCAAAAAATTTTAGGAACGCGGAAACTATAGTTTCGGAGCGCATAGAAAAACAGGGGCTTACACCTTACAGCAAAAATTATATCAAAAACAATATTGATCTATATCTGAAAAATATCCATACGTCGCCTACCGATAGGGACCAGGTATCAGGAAAGCGGGCCATACAGGATTCTGTTCGCATCAGGACACGAAACCTTGAGGAAAATGCCAAACGACAGGAAATAGCCAGTTATAAGTTGGAGCACTCATACATGGGTTATGCCGGCAAAGGCATTGAGCCCTTAGTAAAACCTTTGGGATACGATTGGAAAATTGGCATTGCAGTTTTGACCTCTTTTGCAGCGAGGGAGGTCTTCGTGGGTACTTTGGCCACTATATACAGCGTTGGGAACGACCAGGAAGAGACCATTAAAAATAGGATGGCGGGCGAGTTGGATGAATCCGGAGAAAAGCCCCTCTTCAATTTAGCCTCAGGTATTTCCCTAATGCTTTTTTATGCCTTCGCCATGCAGTGTATGAGCACATTGGCTGTTGTAAAAAAGGAAACAAACTCCTGGAGGTGGCCCTTGGTACAACTTCTATTTATGAGTGCTTTTGCGTACCTTGTTGCTTTAACTGCATTCCAACTCTTAAAATGATATGGAGTTACTTCAACAAATCTTGGCTTATTCCATTTTGATGGTCGCCGTTGGTTATTTAGTTTGGAGGTATCTTCTTCCTAAACCCGTTACAGGTTCAAAGAAAGAAGATACCAAAGCCTGTGGACAGAATGATTGTGGCTGCCGTTGAAATTCAGCTTTCCCATTTCAGAATTCATTTTTTTTATTTCCGTTGTAACCTTTTCCTTATTTCTGATTATACAGAGTAAACGACTAACAAAACACAACAATTGGAAACCTTGACCGACGAAGTAATTATGCAAAAAGTAGCCTCTGGAAATCTGGATTTATTGAAAGAGCTTTTTGATAGACATCACAAACACGTCTACAATTTTTTGTATAAGATGTCCGGGGACCGAATGTTGAGCGAAGATCTTACACAAGATGTTTTTTACAAGCTTATCAAATACCGAGGTACTTACAAAAATGGATCTTTTGTTTCTTGGTTGTTCACGATTGCCAGAAACAATTTGAACACCCATTTCAGCAGAAACCATCAAAATCACGAAGATATTGAGATGTTGGAATACAAAAGTGTGGCGTCTGAGAACTTGGCGAAAGAAGATTATTCGCATTTGCAGAGTGTGCTGAACAAATTAAATCCCGAAGATCGGGAATTGATCATCCTAAATCGGTTCAAGGAAATCAAGTATGAGGATTTGGCAGAAATTGTGGGAAGCACTCCGGGAGCCGTAAAAACCAAGGTGTGCAGAGTATTGAAAAAAGTAAAACAAATGTATTTGGAAACTTTATAGTCATGGAAAAAGACCGTATAGATGCGTTGTTGCCCGAATATTTGGACAACACCATTTCCGAAAAGGATAGAATTGCGTTGGAGGCCCATTTGGCCCAATCGGAAGATGCCCGAAAAGCGCTCAAAGAAATGAAGCTTCTTTTTGAAGCCTTTAAAAAAGAGGACATAAGGGTTCCATCAAACCGTCTTCGCCTCCAATTTGAGGAAGTACTCCAAAATGAAAAGAATAAAAATGCTGCGGTTGTTCCGCTCAGAGCAGGGAAAAAAGAATCGTCCTGGGCTTCCAATGTTCTCAAAATTGCCGCCAGCATCGCCCTTTTGGTTACCTCTTTTCAAATTGGAAGTGTTTTTCAACAGAAAAAAACAGATGGTGACATCGCTTCTTTGGAGAATGAGACACTCCGTATGAAACAGACCGTTATGCTCTCGTTAATGGAGAACCAGTCCGCGAGTAAGCGCATCCAGGGCGTCAACTACATTGAGGAAATACCGAATCCGGATGATGCCGTGGTAGCCGCATTGGCCAATAAAATGCTGTATGACGAAAATGACAATGTCCGATTGACCGCATTTGAAGCCCTTTCCAGATTTACCTCTTCGGATAAAGTAAAAGAAGTGCTCATTCAGGCCTTGGGACAAGAAAAAAACCCCAGTATCCAAATTGCCATAATCCAGGTTTTGGTGCAGATTCAGGAGAAAAAGGCAGTAGGTCCCATGCAACGCCTTTTGGAACAAGAGGATACCCAACCATTTATCAAAGAACAGATCAAAACGGGATTACCAAAAATCATATAAACATCAAAAAACGAAAATCATGAAAAATTCAATCATTCTTTTGGTAGCGTGCGTATCGACCAGTTTAGTCCGGGCACAGGACAGTTACACCAAATCCTTGAGTGGGGTGAATTGGGTAAAAATCGAATCTAAAGCAGATATTACCGTTAATACCCACAGTAAAAATGAACTTTTGATAAAAGCCAATAACAATTTTGAGGTATCTGAAAAAGCCAAAGGGCTCAGGCTCGTAGGAGAAGGTGGTGAAGACAATACAGATGTGGGTTTCTACGTGGTTCAGGATGGAAATACCTTGATTGTAAAAAATCTTAGGAAGAACGAGCAAGCAATCATCCTTCTGCCCAAAGACCAAAATGTTTCCGTGACCAGTACATGGAACGGCGACATCGATGTGGATGGGTTCACTGGCGAGGTAGAGGCCAATGCCCGCCTCAATGGCAGTGTGGACATCCGCAACGTAAACGGCCCCGTAACGGCCAATGCGCTGAATGGAAACATTGATGTGTTCTTTAATAAGGTTAAACAAGATTCCCCAATTTCCATCTACACTACCAACGGGGCTGTTGACGTTTCCATGCCATCCGATACCCCTGCACAACTCTCCCTAAGCTCCACCAACGGAGAAATTTATAGCAATTTTGACCTAAAACGAGATGAAAAAGAAGGATTGAAGTCTTACTCCAGGAGAAGTGTGAAGGCATCAATAAATAATGGAGGGGTAAACATTTCCCTTAAATCAACCAATGGCAATATCTATTTAAGAAAAGAATAAACCATCAAAAAACGAACAATCATGAAAAAAATCCGAATCTTTTCTTCAATAGTACTCTTTTTGCTTGGGGTTTTAAGCTCAATATCCCAAACGAGCAGAACAACCGGTGATTCCTGTAAAGCCTTGCTTACCGCGATTAAGGAAAATGAGCCGAAAAAGGTTGTACAACTTCTTGAAACAACCAATCCCAATTGCTCTTGCGAACTAAAGAATGGGCCAAGAACTCCTTTGGTCCTGGCAGGAAGAATAGGAAATTTTGACATCGTACGGGAGTTGATAGATGCCGGTGCAGATGTAACGTTCCATGTGGATCGAGATGAAACCCCCTTGATGGCAGCCGTATTACATGATAATGTGGCACTTGCCCAATATTTGATAAAAAAGGGCGCCAAGATAAACAAAGAACTTTCCGGTGACGGTACAGCTCTGTTAATCGCCTCAAGAGAAGGCAACCTTAAGGTTGTGAGCTATCTTATTGAAAATGGAGCAAAAGTCAACGCCTTGGTTATAGGTGATGGCACCGCGCTGATACAAGCTACAAAAAATGGCCATAGCAAGGTAGTAGAACTTCTATTGAAAAACGGAGCAGACCCAAAACTAGAGGCACAAGGCGACGAGAATCCTATGTACCACGCCCTCGCCTCCAATAACAAGACAATAATTTTACTTCTAAAAAAATACCAGTAAAGGGACTATCTCATCAAAAAACGAACTACCATGAAAACGAACACCCTCATTTTGGCCATGTTTTTAGTGGCACTTACTGTAAAAGGACAACGAATCATTGAAAAGAATATCAATTATTCGGGACAAAGCATTACCCTAGAAGTGAAGTTTGCCTCAGAAATAGAGGTAAAGACTTGGGAAAAATCCACCGTGTATTTTAAGGCGGACATCCAAACCGATGAAGGAAAATACCTTGATATGTATTCACTCTATATAGATCAAAGCGACGGTTTTATTGGTATAGCCTCAGCTACCAAAACTATCTTCGACGCTTTTCAGGAGGAGCGAAAGAAAGGCGGAAAAAGGTACTGTTGTACAAATGATATGTATGAATTCAACTATGTGCTGTATGTTCCCCGGAACGCCTCATTTACAGTAAGTAGCATAAATGGAAGCCTGAGGGCCGAGATAATAGAAGGGAATTTTACGGCAGATTTAATCAACGGGGACATCGCTATCAAAAAATACCAGGGCAATTTGGACCTCAAGACCATCAATGGTGAAATTGACCTATCGGTAGGCAGATCCAATATAATGGCGGAAACGGTTCATGGGGAGATTTACGCCGACAAAAATTTGAACCTACAAGTGAAGGACCGCCATGTGGGACAAAAAGTGATGGGAACTTTCGGAAACGCCTCCAATACCCTGCGATTGAACACCATTAACGGGAATATGTATTTACGACTGTAAGACGTCAAATAAGAGGAGTACCCATCCTAAAGCAAGTAAAAGACCTCCAATTGGAGTAATTGGCCCGAGAAACCTCAATTTTCTTCCTGCCATGGTACTTAAAACCAGGCCGTAAATACTGAAAGAGAAGAGGAAGGTGCCGAGGATAAAACAAATCGCCATAGCAGTGGGTGGACTTTCTTGAACGTTTGGCATAAAACCTAATGAAACTAAAAGAATGGCATGGTACATTTGATATTTGACCCCGGTTTCAAAGCTTTGAACCTGTTCTGGGGTCAATTTCTTTTTTAGGGCATGAGCGCCAAAAGCACCAAAGATTACTGCTAAAAATCCATAGAAAGCGCCAAAAAACTGCAAAAGCTCGCTGGTTATCATCTCAAAAATAGATATTGATTTTTTCGTTGGAGGTCACCCGAAACACGCAGTCCTCATATTTTGGAGGTCCAAAGGCCCGCATTTTTCCTTTGGAGAAAGCTACCTTTTCTTTCGGAATTCCCAACCAATTGGTATCCAGGGCATCATTTCCGTTCTTATCATGAAAAAGCGCAAGGGCATATTCCCCCTCAGGTAGGTTTTCAAATTCCAAACGGGTCATACCCTCTTGGGCCGAAGCACTGCTGCTGGCAGCGACCTGTTCAAACTTTAAGAAAGAAGATTCCGAATCATATAGTGCCGCACTGACTTTGCCTTCAGAGGAAGGTACATTGTATACATTTACCGACAGTCGGTGTTGGGAAAAAACCAATAAGGGGCACAACAGTATCAAAAAGAAAAGGGTCTTCATAACTATTTTTAAAAACTAAAACTTCTTGAACATATACAGTGCCAAAGTTAGTCCCCAAGTTTCAAATCTGATCGGACTTCTTCAGATAAATCCTTAAACACGCTTTGTGTTACAAGACTATCGTTAAAGTTCAAGAACATAGTCAGCGAGTCATTATATAGCAGTCTGATTTTTGGCTGTCTTAAATCGTCCACAAAAACATAGATTTTAGAGTTGGTCAGGGAATCTTGGAAAACCCCCTTTTCCCTTTGCAGCCAAGAGAAACCGTTGGCGCGTTCCATTTCGGGTATCCTTTTTACAAAGGAAACACTGGCAATTTTGGACAAAACAATGGTTCGATAATAAATACCCGATAGAATTTTTAGTTTTCCGTCCTTTATAGAATGCCAGTTTTTATAATGTATGGTGAAAGCAAATGCACAGACAAAAAGCGTAATTGCGAGCAACAGATTCCAAAAAACATGTCTTTTCTTTTTACTCATCAACTTTAGCGGTCCTGTATTTGTCAAACCACGCCACTGTGTTTGCAATTTTTGTTATTAGATTACTGGGCTTGCTGGCGATTCCATGACTTGCTCCAGGAATTTCAACCAAGACGGTCTCAATTTTTCGAAGTTTAAGGGCATGGTACAATTGTTTAGCCTCACTCGGTGGGGTTCTCAAATCATCCATCCCGACCATGACCATGGTCGGGGTTTGAATGTTACCGACGAGCGATATAGGTGAAAATTTCCAGTAACCTTCAAAATTTTCCCAAGGTTGGCCTGGATATCTATGGTTCGCATAGTAAAAATAGTTGTCTGCCACCAAGGTCTTACTTATCCAGTTCATCACCGGTTTAGCGACAACAGCCGCTTCAAATCGATGGTTTTTTCCTATCATCCAGGCACTCATTATACCCCCAGCACTACCACCGGTCACAAAAAGTTGGTCTTCATGTGCAATTCCCAGGCCAATGCAGTGGTCCACGCCATCCATCACATCATTGTAATCCTCCCCAGGATAATTGTTGAACAGTAAGTTTCCAAACGCCTCTCCATAACTGGTACTCCCTCTTGGATTAGGATAAAAGACCACATAACCCGCAGCAGCGTACAATTGCATCTCAGCAGAGAACCTATCCCCATAATTTAGAATGGGTCCTCCGTGGTTTTCGACCAGGAAGGGATATTTCTTGTCTTTAGCATAGTTTGGCGGATATACCACCCAACCTTGGATATCCAGTCCATCAACTGTGGATTTATACCGAACTTCCTCCACTTTGCCCAATTCCCGATATCCTAAGAGAGGCTGATTCAATGCTGTTACTTTTTTTGCTGTTTTTGACTTCGGTGAAATCACCGCTAGTTCGGCAGGATACTCTGGTCTGGATTGGGTAAAGCACAATGTTCCGTTTTTGGAAACCGTGTAAGAACCTCCTCCGTAGGGTCTTCCCAAAGAGGTGCCCCCCACATTGTCCGCGAGTTTTGAAACCTTACCGTCCAAGGAAATATGACCTATTTTTCCATTTCCCATGTCGTCATAAGAAACATAGAGCCCACTACTTTTTGCATCCCATTGGATATTGGAAAGGGTTCTATCCAGATTTCCTGAAATCATACGTTTTACAGAACCGTCGCTATTCATAATGTGGAGTTTCCGGGTTTGAAAAGCTTGTACTTTGTCCTCAAAACCCAAATAGGCGATATACCTTCCGTTTGGAGATACTTTTGGGCTGTAATCGGGTCCGTCCCTATCGGTCAGGGTTTCGGTGGTCCCATTTTCAACATTAACCGAGTAAATTTCGCTGTTCCGGAAACGATATTCCCAGTCCTCAACGCGATTCGCGGAAAAATAGATTTTAGTTCCATCCTGGTTCCAAGACAGAGTTCCTCTATGGTGATAGTCCCCTGAAGTGAGCTGACGTGGTGCGCCTCCCTCAGCGGCTATTTTAAATATATGGCTAAAACCAGGTTGGATGTATCCCCTCCCATCGGCTTCGTGGTATACCCTATCGGTAACTCGTGGCGCTTCTGCCCATTGTGCTCCTTTTGGTTTCTTGGGAATCTTCGCAATAACTGGGGGAGCCTTTGGCACGTTCATTGAAAAAGCCAACGATTGTCCATCTGGCGACCAGGTCAACGAACTCGGACTGAAAGGGAGTTGTGTTAATTTGGCCAACTTTCCACTGGTTACCCAATACATATATATTTCTGAACCGTTCTCGGTACTGCTGGAAAACACAATTCTATCTCCCGTGGGAGACCATCTTGCACTACTTTCGTTTACTTCGCGAGCGGTCATTTTTTGATGTTGGCTCCCATCGGATTTGATCAACCAAAGATTTCCCACCGAGCGGTCTTTCATGATGTCAAAACCCATCCTTCGATATACCACCCATTCCCCATCAGGAGAGATTTGCGGGTCAGAAACATATTGAAGGTCGAACACATCCAGATAAGAGAATTTGGCCTTTTGTGCCATCAAAAAAGGTACGGATAACATCAAGGATACTAGACAAATAATAACGCGCATGGTCTGAGTTTTTTAGATTTTTAAAGGTAGTGGAAAGCAATCATCTCAACAACACTTATTGCCTTAAGGTGTTTGTGGCATAACTTGCTATATTTATAGGGAATAACCCGCCAAACTGTGCTGACCCTATTTCGAAGAATACGAAGAACGCTTGTGTCCGAGAACAGATTCTCCAAATATCTGGTATACGCGGTAGGTGAAATCGTGCTGGTGGTCATAGGCATTTTGATCGCGTTGCAGATTAACAACTGGAACAACGAAAGTAACGATCGTAAAAAGGAAGCGATAATTCTGAAACAGATTCACAGCGATTTTAAAAGCAATAAAAAACAACTGGATAGTATTGTGCGGATCAACCAAAAAAAGTTGAACGCCATTACGGTCTTTATTGACAAATTATTGGTACATCCTGATTCTAGCGCAATTGATACCCTTATCAAATATTCCAATGATATTTACACCATAAAAACCTTTAATCCATCGAATGGAGCGGTTGAAGCTTTGATAAATTCATCTTCTTTTGAGTTAATTCAGAATGATTCCCTGCGCAATTTGTTGGTCTCTTGGCAAGATGTTTATGAGGATTATGCCGAAGAAGAACAGTTGGAACGCAAGTATCAACTTCATTATTTCACGCCATTTTTAAGAAAGAACATCAACTTTCTTAGACCGTATTCCAAATTGAACCTTGAGACCATTAAGACCGTGGAGTTTCAAAATACCTTTTTGGACAAACGCCTTCTAGGCAGCTTTGTTTTGGAAGCCATTGAAGAGGAAAAAATCAACTATTATATTGACGAGATAGTCAGACTTTCCAAAAATGATGATTAAGTTTTTCCGAAAAATCCGCCAAGAACTAATTTCGAAAAAGAAGTTCTCTGAATATCTTCTATATGCCATTGGGGAAATTGTATTGGTAGTCATTGGTATCCTGATCGCCCTTCAGATCAATAATTATAGCGAGCAAAAAAAGGCACGTAGTGAGGAAAAGGTCCTTTTAGCCAATCTTTCCAACGATGTAGCATTGGATATTCTGCAAATTGAAAACAATACCGCACTATCCAGGGAAAGGCTCCGGAGACTGGATAGCTTGGTTCAACTGCTCAAAAGTCCTGAGCGTATCGATAAGGCCAGTTTTATCAGACAATCGTACGAGTTTGTCTTTGACCAATATTTTAAAAGCAACAGTGGTATTTTCGATGAGGCGGTATCTTCAGGAAAAATGAGTTTCGTACAAAACGAGTTGCTACGGCAAGACATTTTCAACTATTACCGAAATGCCAAAGAAACCTATACCGATGGCACCACCCGGCAGATTACCGATGAGTTCATAACTCCCCTTTTGGTGGAACATGTTTATTTGAACCAAGAAGGCTTAGCGATGCTAGGGCTCGATGTAGAGAATATTTCCGAACTTAAAAATTTAGATGTGAACGCCTTGGCAAAGAATCAAGAATATTGGAAAATGGTTTTGCTGAAATTTGGGGGTAACCAGGAACAAATCATGCGATGGAGCACACTGAAAAAAAACGCTTTGGAACTAAAAGGGCATATCGATTCGACGCTTGAAAAATTATAGTGCAATTGCGGTTCTTTTTGAAAGCGATCCAGTATCTTCAAGCTCTTTGCAAAAATCATCAATACGAAACATCATGAGATCAAAACAAACCTTAAAAGTAGTTCTTACCTTCTTATTTTCGATTTATCAATCGGCAATGATATTTGCCCAAAGTGAAACAAAACTGATGCAACAACCTGCCTTGAGCGATACCCATATCGCTTTTGTATATGCGCAGGATCTTTGGATTGCCAATCGCGATGGTTCCAATCCAAAACGTCTTACCGTTGATGAAGGGGTAGAATCGAGACCCATATTTTCACCTGATGGCAGCATGATTGCCTTCAACGCGGAATATGATGGCAATGTGGACGTGTTTGTTGTTCCGGCAACTGGAGGAATCCCGAAAAGACTGACCTGGCATCCCTATCTCGATTTGGTCCGGGACTTTACCCCTGATGGGAAAAGCGTACTGTTTGCATCCCGTAGAAATTCCCATACCAACCGGTATTTTCAGTTGTTCACTGTACCCCTTGACGGAGGCCATACCGAACAATTGGAAATTCCAAATGCTTTTTGGGCCACTTACGCGTCGGACGGACAGCACATGGCCTATACCACCGTTTTTGATGCTTTTACCCAATGGAAACACTATCGAGGCGGACGTACTTCCCGTATTTGGGTATACGATACTTCAAACCATAAAGTGGTTGAAATCCCAAAACCCAAAGGCGGAAGCAACGACACCCAGCCCCAGTGGTCCGGTGATGAAGTCATTTTTAGAAGCGATAGGGACGGTGAATTCAATCTCTTCAGTTACAACATTAACACCAAGTTGGTGAAAAAGCACACTGATTACACTGATTTTCCCGTGATCAATGCCAAAGTCCACAAAAACGCTATCATCTACGAACATGCAGGTATGCTTCATATTTATGATATTGCCTCAGGCAATGACCAAAAACTCACCCTGAACATTGCCACCGATCTTTTAGAACTTCGGGAACGTTTCGTTTCCGGGCAACAATATGTGCGTTCGGGAGGTATCTCACCATCCGGGGCGAGAGTGGTTTTGGATTTTCGGGGCGACATCGTGACCGTTCCTGCTCAAAAGGGTGATTCTAAAAATCTTACCCAAACTACGGGTACCCATGAAAAATTTCCGTCTTGGTCACCTGATGGCAGGTCGATAGCATATTTTTCAGACGCCTCCGGCGAATACGCCATGCATGTCCATAACACGGTAAACAACGCCATCAAAAAAATAGATTTGATCGGTACTGGTTTCTATGGTAATATCCATTGGTCCCCAGACAGTAAAAAAGTAAGCTATGTGGACAATGGCAGAAACCTCTACGTTACTACGATAAGCTCGTCAAAAACAGTAAAAATAGACCAGGATGATCTATTTGTTCCAGGAGATTTAAGAGAAAAATTCAGTGACTGGTCTTTTGATTCCAACTGGATTGCCTACACACGTATAACCGACACCCATTTTGAGAAAGCCTATCTCTATTCCTTGTCCGAAAACAAATCCTATGAACTCACCGATGGATTATCGAACGTTACCGAACCTACCTTTGACCCCAGTGGAAAATACATTTATATGTTGGCCTCCACAGATGCAGGTCCGGTGGTAAATTGGTTCGATCAATCCAATATTGACAAAGAACTGACGAATTCCATCTATGCCATTACCTTGCAAAAAGACGTCGTATCCCCATTAAAGAAAGAAAACGATGAGGAAAAAGGGGAAGCGGAAAAAGAGGATGTTGAAAAAGCGACTCCCGCCAAAAAGGGGAAAAAGGAAAAGCCGGAGGTCAAGTCCCTAAAAATAGATTGGGAAGGCATTCAAAACAGAATATTGGCCCTTCCGGTAGAGGCAGGGAACTATCAATATCTTAACGCCATAAATGAAGGCGAACTTTTTTATCTATCGTCCACTGATTCCGATTCTTATTTATACAAATTTACCTTCGAAGAAAGGGATGCCGAAGAACTTATGGAACTGGATTTTTATGAAGTTGCCAGTGGTGGGAAAAAGATGTTCTATTACAGTCAGGGTTCATGGTTCGTTTCTGATCTGGCCAAAAAATCTGAAAATGGTCCCCTGAACCTTGGTGGTATCTCCATTAAAATAAATCCAAAAGCAGAATGGAAAAATATTTTTGATGAAGCATGGCGAGTCAACCGCGATTACTTCTACGATCCAGGGATGCACGGTGCAGATTGGAATGCCATGAAGAACAAATACGAGCCCTTTTTGGCCTACGTGTCCTGCAAGGACGACCTGTACCGAGTTATGCGCTGGATGTTCAGCGAATTGGCCGTAGGCCATCATCGCTTTGGGAGTTATGGAGATGATTTGAACAATCCAAAAAATATTCCTGGGGGACTTCTTGGGGCAGACTACAAGGTAAACAACAATCGGCATCAAATCTCAAAAATATACGGTGGACTCAATTGGACGCCAGATTTGAGGTCTCCTCTCACGGAACCTGGGGTTGCCGTTTCTGAGGGAGATTATATCATTTCGGTAAATGGAAAGAACGTCAACGGTACGGATAACTTATACAGTTTCTTTGAAAATACGGCCAATCGCCTGGTCGACTTAAAAGTCAGTTCGAATGCCGATGGAACCAACGCCAGAACATATCAGGTTACCCCATTACGGACCGAATGGGCCATACGCAACCGGGACTGGGTAGAAGGGAATATGAAAAAGGTCCATGAAGCCACCGATGGGCAAGTGGCCTATGTCTACGTGCCCAATACCGCAGTTGCCGGATTCGAATATTTTAAAAGATACTTTTTTCCCCAAGCCAATAAAAAAGCAATTATTATTGATGAACGGTTCAACGGTGGAGGGTTACTGGCAGATTATTATATCGATATTCTAAAAAGACCTTTACAGGCGCATTGGAATTTTAGATACGGGAAAGACCTAAAATCCCCAAGTGCGTCCATCCAAGGTCCAAAAGTGATGATAATCGACGAAACTGCAGGATCAGGAGGAGATTATTTACCCTGGATGTTCAGGAGATTCAATATGGGAACCCTTGTGGGCAAACGCACCTGGGGTGGCTTGGTGGGCGTCTTGGGCTACCCGGAATTTATAGATGGCGGTGTTGTGACGGCGCCCAATTTGGCTTTTTATTCGGAGAGAGGTTTTCGGGTGGAAAATGAGGGGGTGGCCCCTGATGTGGAAGTGGAACAATTACCAGAATTGGTGGTGAAAGGCCACGATCCCCAGCTGGAAAAAGCCATTGAGATCGTGATGCAGCAATTACAGGAGAATCCACCCAAAAAAGTGACGACGCCCGAATATCCCGTGAGAACTAGGAAATAATCGTATTTAAGCTATAACTCTTGAATTTTAACAATAAAAATGTATTGATTACCGGCGCCTCGCGCGGCATAGGAAAAGCTACCGCGCTTGCTTTTGCAGAGAAAGGAGCTAGGGTCGGTATCAACTATAAAAATAATACCGCGGAGGCACAACGGACATTGAGCCAACTTTTGGGAGAAGGACACCGGCTTTTTCAAAAGGATATTTCAAAAAAAGAAAATTGTCAGATGCTCATTTCGGAATTTGTCCATCACTATGGACAATTGGATGTTTTGGTCAACAATGCTGGTATTTCCATTTTTCACGAAATTGATTCCGTAGCTTTTGAACATTGGACCCACGCCTGGGAAGAAACGTTCAAGACCAATCTTTTTGCCGCCGCAAATCTTAGTTTTTGGGGTGCCAAAGCCATGATGCAAACAGGAGGGGGACGTATCGTCAACGTTTCTTCCCGAGGAGCGTTTCGGGGTGAACCGACAAAACCGGCCTACGGTTCCAGCAAAGCTGCCTTAAATGCAATGAGTCAATCCCTGGCTAAAAAGTTGGCTCCCCACAATATCTATGTTGGCGTGGTGGCCCCTGGCTTCACGGAAACTGAAATGGCGGCGGAAACCCTTACTCCACGGGAAAAGGAAAATCTTTTGCGGGAGTCTCCTTTTCAAAGGATGGCGCAACCTGAAGAAGTGGCCCATGCCATTTTGTTTTTGGCCTCCAAAGGTGCAGAATATGTTTCAGGGACCATAATCGATGTGAACGGGGCCAGTTATCTAAGAAGCTGAAGGTATGAAGACCGCTACCATTGTCCAGTTAAAAAAAGAACTTCAATTCCGATCCGATGAAGAATGTTTGCAATTCTGCTTGCGGTTGGCGCGATTCAAAAAGGAGAACAAGGAATTGCTCACCTATTTGTTGTTTGAAGCCGACAATGAGTCAGCGTACATTGAAAACGTGAAATCTGAAATAGATGAGCAGTTTTCAGATATCAACACGGACAGTTTTTACTACATTAAAAAAAGTGTTCGAAAGATTCTCAGGAACCTTAAAAAATACATCAGATATTCAGGGAACAAAGAAACCGAGTTGGAACTCTTATTTTATTTCTGCTCAAGACTAAAAGCATTGAGACCTTCTATCATGGAGAATACTACCCTGCGCAATTTATACAGTAGGCAACTGGATTATATAGAGAGAAAAATCCAAACGCTTCACGAAGACCTTCAATATGATTACGGCTTGGTTTTGGAAAACATCCGATCTTAACAGCAAAATACACTCCCCAAAATCGAGGGCACTCTCTAATTTCTTATCTTTCTGAAAGCGTGTCGTTGACCATGGACCATTATCATACCTTACGCGAGTATTGTAAGGCCATTAACATTAAGTTGCCCCAGTGGGAAGAATTTGATGCTAGGCGTTTTAAGGATAATATGAAAACCGTTCATCCAAAAATGCCTCCATTTAAACACGAATTCTATGCCATAGCCCTTAAATTGGAAGGCAGTGGATATACAACTACTGGAAACTATTCCACGGAAAACCTGAAAGCCACCATTTTTTTCAACTCCCCCTATCAGATTATTCGTTGGGACATCGCTCCAGATTGGGAGGGGTATTACATTATCTTTTCAGAAGACTTTTACCAAAGAGAGGATACAAAACGAAAAATCAGTACAGATTTTCCTTTTTTATTGGTAGACAATACCGTGCCGTTGACGCTTTCTGCTGAAGAAGCAAAAGGATTTATCCACACCTTTGAAGATATTCTTGGAGAGCATAAAAAAAACGACCCTATTTCAAAAACTATTTGTTACTTCAATACCCAAGTCCTGTTACAAAAGGTCGCCCGGCTTTTTAAAGAACGTGTTCCCTCGAAACAACAATCCTTCACCCAACGTGACAATGACCTGGATTTGGTAAGTAGGTTCAAGACCTTGGTAGAAACCTGTTTTTATCCTAACCAGGATTTTGAAAATGGAGAACCCCATAAAGTACAGTATTATGCGAAGCGATTGCACCTTCATCCCAACCATTTGAATGCCGTTGCGAAACGTATTGCGTCCCAGTCCGCTTCAGAAATTATTTACAAGCACATGTTGGCCTTGGCAAAATCTAAACTTCGAAACACCAATAAATCCATCAAGGAAATTGCTTTTGAGCTTTACTATAATTATCCCAACCACTTTGCCAACTTCTTTAAAAAACAGATGGGGGTGACACCCAATCAATACAGAAAAAGCTGAATTCCACTCTGTTTCTTCCACTTCTTTGAATTTTATAGTTTCTACTTTGAAAAAGGTACATTCTTACCTAATTCCGTCGCTTAATTTTGGGGTATAATTAAAAACGCAAGAAAATGAAATACAAGTTATTGGGAAATACAGGATTACGGGTATCGGAAGTGGCTTTGGGAACAATGACCTTCGGTACTGAAGCAGGCTGGGGCGCTGACAAGAGAACCAGTCAAAAAATGTTTGATGCCTTTGTGGACGCCGGAGGTAATTTTGTGGACACTGCCAATGAAATTTATACCGGAGGAACAAGTGAAAAGTTTACTGGTGAATTCATTAAATCAAATCGGGAATATATTGTCTTAGGCACAAAATATACCGATGCTATACCAGGAAATGATCCAAACAAAGCGGGCAACAGTAGGAAAAACATGATACAATCCTTGGAGCGAAGCCTAAAAAGATTGGACACGGATTACATCGATATTTTCTGGGTACACGCTTGGGATTTTATGTCACCGGTAGAAGAAGTCATGAGGGCTTTGGATGACATGGTAAGGCAAGGTAAAGTCTTATACTTGGGCATATCTGATGCGCCGGCTTGGGTAATCTCCAAAGCCAATATGTACGCTAGGCTCAATGGATTGACCCCTTTTGAAGCCTCTCAAATAGAATACAGTCTTATCCAACGCACGGGGGAGCGCGATCTCTTGCCCATGGCTCAAAGTGAAGGTATGACCACTTTGGGTTGGTCGCCTCTGGCCTCAGGAATTTTGACGGGTAAATACAGCAAAAAAAATATAACGAAAGAGGATACGGAAAATAGAAGATTGGACACCGCTGCTTTTGTGGCCTTGAACGATAGAAACTTAGCAATAGGTGATAAAGTTGTTGAAATTGCCGAACGGAATAATTTGGCCCCGGCAGCTGTGGCAATTGCCTATGTAAAACAAAAAAATATAGTTCCTATTCTTGGAGGTACCAAGGTGAGCCATATCGAATCCAATCTAAAGAGCATAGCCTTTGAGCTGAGTCCAGAAGACCAAATGGAGTTAGATCAAATCAGTTCCATTGAGCTAGGTTTTCCGCATGACTTCCTAAAAAGTACGCAAGCGGTGACTTATGGCGGGCAGTTTGAAAACATTCACCACAATCGCAAATATATGCCTTGATCAAAAACATTGTAAAAATGAAACCTATAAAAAATAAGGTGGCCTTAGTAACCGGTTCCAACAGAGGAATCGGTTTTGCCGTAGTAAAGAGTCTTTTAGAAGAGGGCTTTTCCGTTATTTTGACAAGTAGAAATAGCCGGGAAGGTAAAAAAGCCCTGTCTGCATTGCCTAAAGAAAATGCCTATTACCATCCGTTGGATGTTACCTCAGACCAAAGTGCGACCACACTGTATGAACATGTTTCCCAAAAGTTTGGGAGACTGGATGTTTTAATCAATAATGCAGGTATAAACTATGATACGTGGCAAAATGCGATGACCGCGGACCTGTCCGAAGTTGAACAAACCCTTGACACCAATTTAATCGGGCCTTGGCGCATGATGAAGACGTTCCTACCTCTCATGCAGAGGAATAATTTTGACCGTATCGTAAACGTTAGCAGTAGTGCCGGAGCATTGGCAGCATTAACAGGTGCAACCCCCGGGTATAGCGTTTCCAAAGCAGCACTCAACGCTTTGACCATTAGTATGGCCAAACAGGTCCGAGGAAGTAACATTTTGGTCAATGCAGTTTGCCCGGGGTGGGTAAGAACCGAAATGGGAGGTGCAGGTGCACCAAAAAGTCCCGAAGAAGGTGCCGAAACCATTGTATGGGCGGCCCTTCTGCCCAATGATGGGAAAACAGCTTCTTTTTTTAGGGATAAAAAGCAAATTCCTTGGTAAGCAAAGACATATCTTATTAAAAGAGGCCTGTCATGCAGGCCTTTGTTATGTTCAGATGCCGATTGAGAAAGTATTCGTTCATCTTTGAATCCCGTATACCACACTTTGAAACGCGTAGTTCCCCAGGTCATGTGGTCCAATACATTTGTGGGGTAATTAAAAAAGAAACACCATGAAAAAAATTATCCTGACAGCATGTATCATCAGTTTGATACTATCCTGTAAAAACGGCACAAAGAAAAAAGTAGAATCATCACAAAACCAAATTGCAATGACGACCCTGGAACAAGAGACAACAGAAATTGAAAAACAACAAATCCATGCGCTCATCAATACGCTGTTCACTGCAGTGGACACACGGGCGTGGGAAGCGGTAAAGGAAACCATGGCGGACTCAGTTTACACAGATTATAGCGCTTTGGGAGGAGCGATGGGTTTTAAGACCCCAAGTGAAATCCTCTCTGATTGGAAAACTTTGCTTCCTGGTTTTGAACGTACCATACACCAAGTACACAATACAGCAATCTGGGTCGCAGATAATAGAGCCACCGCCACTATGGATGCCATTGCCACGCACTACTTGAACCGAGACCAATGGACGGTTTTCGTGGGCTATGATACCGAGTACATCAAAGAAGATAATCAATGGAAATTGGCACGTATTGATGTAAGTCTTTACGATCAGAACGGGAATAAAGAACTTCCGATAAAGGCTTTAAAAAATGTAGAAGATGGTGCTATTCCTAAGTTTGAGGAATCCAACACAGAAACCCTTGAAACTGTGGAAGAGTTCTTCATAGCTTTAGAACAACAAAACTTGACCGACCTACTTGCCGTTCTCGATAAAAATATCGTACAAAGAATGCCCCTGGCACCCTCAAATTTTCCAAAAGAACTGTACGGTATTGAGGCAATTCGAAAGCAATACACAGACGTAATGGACTACACACAAAGTTATACTCGGAAATATTTTGGGACTCAAGACCCCAATACGATACTGGCAAAGTATGAAGGAACCATCACTACCACGGATGGCAAGCCATATAACAATTCCTACGTAGGTATTTACACGGTCGCCAATGGAAAGATTACTGAATTTGTAGAATTGTTCAATCCCAATATCCTTTTGGGCGGATGGCCTGGGCTGCAACCTGAGCACTTTTCTATACATGATGCCGGAGCAGGTACGGATAGTGGTGTAACCCAAGAGAATGTGGTATTTGACAACAAGGGGATACTTTTGAAAGGACATCTTTTCAAGCCACCAAATTTTAACTCTACCCAAAAATATCCGGCAGCTGTTGTCACAGGGAGTTGGACCAGCGTCAAAGAACAAATGCCCGATGAGTACGCCAGTGTTCTAGCAAAGGACGGATTCATTACCCTTACCTTCGACTTTACTGGATTTGGTGAAAGTGAGGGACAACCGAGACAAGTTGAGGATTATCAGTTAAAAATCCAAGATATTAAAGCCGCTATAGATTTTATGGTTTCCCTTGAGAATGTCGATTCCAACAATCTTTCAGGCTTGGGGGTTTGTGCCAGCTCGGGATATATGGCCCACGCCACAGCCAAGGACACCAGAATCAAAAAGTTGATATTGGTAGCACCTTGGCTCCACAATGCAGAAATTGCAAAGACAATCTATGATTTTCGTCCAGGTGGAACGAAAGGATTATTGCAAGCGGCAAAAGAAGCCAAATTAAAGTATGCGGAAACGGGAAAAATGGATTATGTGTTGGCGGCGAGCGAATTGGACCCGCTAAGCGCCATGTATGTTCCAGAGAACATATTTGACTACTATTTAAATCCTTCCAAAGCAGCTGGCAAATATTATGATAATCGATTTGCGGTAACCAGTTGGGAGCCTTGGTTGACATTTGATGGTATTTCAATAGGGCAAGAAATTTCCCAACCCGTTTTCATTGTGCACAGCGAAAGTGGAGCAGTTCCACAGGGTACCAAGCAATTTTATGATCTATTGACCGGGGAAAAAGCGATAAGATGGTTGAATGATTTCAATCAGCAACAACTTTATTTTGAAGCAGATGCTGTCAACGCAGCAATGAAAGAGGTTATAAATTATCTTAAAGGATAAAATCCTACAGAATGTTTTATACGAAAGAGCGGATATTTTCCGCTCTTTTTTTGTATTCTATCCCAAACCAACATCTAGAGTCATCATAATAATAAATCCACCTATGAATCCCAAAGTGGCGATATCTGTATACTTATCCCTTTGGGTTTCTGGGACAACTTCTTCCACAACCACAAATATCATAGCACCTGCTGCAAACGACAGTGCGTAGGGCAAAATAGGTTCAAACGTAAGGACCGCCCATGCCCCCAATACTCCGGCGATAGGTTCCACAATGGCAGAAGCCTGACCATATACCCAACTTCTCCAACGACTTAATCCGTGTCTGCGCAAGGGCATGGCCACCGCAAAACCCTCGGGAAAGTTTTGGAGACCTATTCCAAGGGCAAGTGCCACTGCTGCACCAATGCTGGCCCCATCAAAACCCGCCGCAACTCCACCAAAAAGTACCCCTACCGCCAATCCTTCAGGAATGTTATGTAGGGTAATGGCCAAAGTCAAAAGCGTTGTTCTTCGCCAGGGCGTCTTTACCCCTTCAGCCTCCTCTTCCCTAAAATTGATATGTAAGTGGGGAAGTACCTTGTCCAAACCAAAAATAAAGGCAGCGCCTAAAAGAAATCCGACGGCAGCAGGAACTACTTTTATAAAACCTTCTCCTGGACTCATCTCAATTCCAGGGGCAAGAAGACTCCAAAAACTGGCTGCAACCATTACCCCGCCCGTAAAACCCAACATTCCGTCCAACAGGGCCCTATTTGCGTTTTTAAAGAAAAAGACCAGTCCAGCGCCCAAAGCCGTCAGCCCCCATGTGAACAAGGTGGCGTACAAGGCAGCCAAAATAGGGTCTATGCGCTCAAAATATAGAATTAGCTGTTCCATTAGCTTTGTTTTTTTACATATAAATTTGCGGCAATCTGATGTGATATATTCAGGCTTTTATCATGTATTTGAATCGTCAGGGATTGATCGAACTCCTCAATCTCCAGAACTTCGATTGTTATCCCTAGAGCAATTTGATTCTTGTCCAGAAATTTTAAAAATGTTGGAGAAGTATCTTTTACCCCTACACAAACCCCAACTCCTGCTTTTGGCATATCACTCAGCAATTGTTTGTCCCTTTCAAAAAACTCACCATCCTTACTGGGAATGGGATCTCCATGGGGATCATATTTAGGGTATCCCAAAAGGGCGTCAATTTGATCTATGAGTTTTTCATTTTTTATATGTTCCAGTTGTTCGGCAACTTCGTGGACCTCATCCCAGGTAAAATCCAACTTTTCGACCAAAAACACCTCCCACAAGCGATGCTTTCGAATAATGGATAATGCCAGACGTATCCCTGACTCGGTCAATAGAATCCCTTGGTATTTTTTATAGTGAACCAGTCCTTTATCTGCAAGTTTCTTGGCCATATCGGTTACAGAAGACGGTTTAGTTTCCATCTGTTCTGCAATGGCATTAGTGGATATGGGCGAAGTGGAATTGCCTCCCAAATGAAATATGGTCTTTATGTAGTTCTCCTCTGAACGGGTCATATCAAATTTTTCCAAAAATACATTTTTATTACTAAAAACAAATATTTAGTTTTGTCTAAATTTAATTTTTTATGAATAAAAAAATTATTTTAATCGTATTTTTAGGTTTCGGACTTCAACTGTATTCCCAGGAAACAAATATCACAGGAAGTGTTCTTACTGATAAAAAAGAGGGTGTTCCGTTTGCATCTGTCTATGTAAAGAACAGAAATATTGGAACCACAGCAGATGAATTTGGTAACTACCGACTCAAAGTGCCCAAAGGTGCGGTCACTTTAGTCGCCCGTTCCCAAGGTTATAGAACTGAGATAAGGGAGTTTCAGGTTTTGGAGGGACAAGAACAAAAAGTTGATTTTGTACTGGTAAAGGATATATTGGGCCTGGACGAGGTAGTTGTAAGTGCGACGAGAAATCGTGTGGAAAAACGAAGCGCCCCAGTAGTGGTATCAACCTTGAAGCCACGGTTACTGACCGCAACCCAGTCCATCACCCTCGCGGATGGACTTAATTTTTCTCCTGGCGTACGAGTTGAAACCAACTGCCAAAACTGCGGTTTTACCCAAGTACGACTAAATGGTTTAGATGGGGGATATACCCAAATCCTGCTTAACAGTAGACCTATATTCACCTCTTTGTTGGGCGTGTACGGTCTAGAACAAATTCCCACCAATATCATAGAACGTGTAGAAATCGTAAGAAGTGGTGGTTCAGCGCTCTATGGCTCCAATGCGATTGCCGGTACGGTTAACATTCTTACTAAAGACCCGGTATTGGACACTTGGGAAATAGGAAGCAATTTTGCCCTTGTGGATGGGGAGGCAATTGACCGCATTGTTAGTTTTAACAGTGCTCTGGTAGCCGACGATCTAAACAGTGGCGTCACACTTTTTGGCAGTTATAGAAACAGGGATCCTTACGATGCCAATAACGATGGTTTCACTGAACTGGTTGAACTTCGGAATACAACCGTTGGTGCCAAGGCTTTTCTTAGACCAACTGACAGAAGTCGGCTTTCTATAAACCTTAATGCTATCCGCGAGTACAGGAGGGGTGGAGATCGGCTGGATTTAGCTCCACAGTTTACGGATATAACCGAAGAACTGGACCATGACACCTTTATTGGGGGAGCGGATTATGAATTAAACAACAAAGGCCAGACGGAAAAAATCCAGTTCTACACCTCAGCCTCTTATACCAACCGGGATAGTTTTTACGGTGGCTTAGGGGGATCCCGTACCCGTCAAGACAGTATCTTGGCCAACAATGCGTTTGGAACCACAAAGGATTTGGCATGGGTCAACGGAATGCAATTCACAAAATCTTTTGACAGTGAAGATGTGGTCACCGCTGGTATCGAATATAACCTAAATACGACCGAAGATCGAATTCCTGGTTACAATCGATTGATTGACCAAAGTGTCAATACTTTGGGCGGTTACCTACAATACGAATGGAAACCATCCCCGAGATTTACCGCCCTAATGGGAACCCGATTGGATAATGTAAGTGTAGATGGTGACTATACCATAGGGGGTATCATTAGAGGAGTTGATTTAAACCAAACTGCTTTATCTCCCAGATTAACCCTATCCTATCGCTTGACCGATGCCCTGCGTTTACGGGTAGGCTATGCTCGTGGATTCAGGGCACCACAGGCTTTTAATGAAGACCTTCATATTTCCAGCGTTGGCGGAGAGCCTCAATTTGTTATCCTATCCGATGATTTGCAAACCGAGTTTTCCAACGCTTTTACAGCTTCATTGAACTATTCCAAATCGATAAACTTGATACAGTTGGATTTCTTGATGGAAGGCTTTTTTACCAACTTGGAAGACCCTTTTACGCAGGTCAGTACCGGAGCTGTTCTTGAAAACGGTTCTATCTTGGAAGAAGTACGAAATGGTTCCGGAGCGACCGTGTTCGGCACAAACTTTGAATTTGGGGTTTCCCCTGACCCAAAATGGCGTTTTCAGTTGGGAGGCACACTGCAGCGTACCGAGTATGACGAACCTCAACTCCTCTTTGAAAGTGATGGTACTCCCACAGAAAATGACATTTCGATAAATGAATTTATCCGAGTTCCCAAGCTGTATGGGTACCTCAATACAAGCTGGATACCCAATGAAACCTTTACTATTGATATCACCAGTACCTACACGGGCAGTATGACCGTACCGAGGGTAATCAGTGATACTGGATTTTTAGAACTGAACGCGGTGAATTCTTTTTTTGACCTGAACCTCAAGCTGGAAACCCACTTTGATTTCAATGGTTCCTTCATGATTACAATCTCTGGAGGCGTAACCAATCTTTTTGATAGTTTTCAAGATGATTTTGATGTAGGCCCAACTCGGGACTCAGACTATATTTATGGACCCAATGCCCCGCGGTCGTTCTTTTTAGGATTGAAATTTGGCAAGTTACATGGATTCTAAAATGATAAAAGCTGTTTTTTCACTAAAAAGGAACACCTTCATCACCGTGCTCGTTCTACTCTTGTTCAATAGAATTGTAGCTCAGGAAAATAGCATAAACTGGCTCAATTTTGAACAATTGGAGGATTCACTTACCGTCAATCCCAAAAATGTTTTTATTGTTTTTTATGCGGATTGGTGTGCGTATTGCAAAAAAATGGACAAAGCCGCTTTTGTGGATGCCCAAGTGATTCATTTGTTGAACACGGACTATTACGCCGTCCGAATGAATGCAGAAACACGGGACAGTGTTGTTTTTGGAGGGGATACCTACGTCAACAAAGAGATGGGCAAGAAAAGAAACCCCACACATGAAATCCCTTTGCTCTTGGCCTCACGTAAAGACCATCCCTTTTCCTTACCCGCCCTGGTGATTCTAAATAAAAAGTTTGAAGTTACTGCTCGGTATTTCGAATATCTTTCTCCAAAAAGGTTGAAACGAGTGCTCTCAGAATGACCAAAAGCTGAAAAAAGTACTACTTCCTCAGGTTTTTGGTCTTTCTTGGGTGCAATCGATTTAAAGGGTTTCCGAGTATATGAAGACTAAATTCCTTTATGTATTTTTGGGCAATGTCCAACTACGACTATATCATCATAGGTGCTGGAGCTTCTGGATTACTATTGGCGGACGCCTTGGGCTCAGATGATTTTTTTCAATCAAAATCCATATTGCTCATCGATAAGGATGATAAGACCCAAAATGATCGCACTTGGTGTTTTTGGGAAATTGGAGTGGGTGATTTTGACCATCTCCTTCAAAAAAGTTGGTCCTCCATCTATTTTGCGGGAAAAAATTTACGCTTATCCACCTCCATAGAGCCGTACACTTATAAGATGCTAAGGGGACTCGATTTTTATACCTATTACAAAACGAAAATTGGGAGCTACAAAAATATTCTGCGCATTACCGATACGGTGGACTCAGTAACGGAGACCTCAAATGGCATGGAGGTGAGGACTACCAAGAATTCCTATCGGGCCAAAACGGTGTTCAACAGTATTTTTTCCTATGATTCATTATACCAACAGAACCAATATCCCGTGTTGCAACAGCATTTCATTGGATGGTTCGTTAAGACAGAACGTCCCATTTTTGATGCCAAGCAGGCGACATTTATGGATTTTTCCGTTCCCCAAAAGGGCAATACACGTTTCATGTACGTTCTTCCGCTTTCAGAAAAAGAAGCGCTGTTCGAATACACCTTATTTTCCAAAAACGTATTGGACAAAGGCGAATATGAAGATGCTATCATCGACTATTTGAACGTGCATTATCCTGAAGAGCCTTACATTATTACTGAAAAGGAACAAGGAAGTATTCCCATGACAGCCCATCCTTTCCACAGTGAAAATACGGATACCCATCTATCCATAGGAATAGCGGGAGGTTGGGCCAAACCCAGTACAGGCTTTACATTTTACAACACGGCAAAGCATGTAAAAAAACTAATTGAACATTTAAAAGAACAAAGGCCTTTGTCCATATTCCATAAAAAAGATAAATTTTGGTTTTATGACATGCTCTTACTCGATGTTTTGGCAAAAAACAATCACCTGGGACAATCCATATTCGAGTCCTTGTTCAAAAAAAGAAAATCGAGTTTGATTCTAAAGTTTCTGGACAATAGCACTAATTTTTGGGAAGATGTGCAAATGATGTCCGCCCCAAGGCCCCTACCTTTCATTCGTGCGCTGCTAGGAAGAATTTTTTAGATGGTCCTGCCCATCAACTTTTCTCCAAATTTCCGTAAAACTTCCTTTTTCTCTCCCGATACCGAGATTTGGTCTAAATCCGTAAATGCTTTTTCTGTGTAATCCGCTATTGATTTCTTCAGATAATCCACAGAACCGCTTTTTAAGAAAATATCCTTGACCCGTTCTATTTTTTCTTTTGGATTTTCGGGCTTTCTGGCGAACAAATCTGTCAAAACTTGCCTATCCTTTATGGTCGCGGAATCCACTGCTTTAAGGTACAATATGGTTTTCTTGTTCTCAATGATGTCCCCGCCAACCTGTTTGCCAAAGGTTTCTGGATTACCAAAAGCATCCAAATAATCATCCTGTAATTGAAAAGCAACACCCAAATTTCTTCCAAAACTATATAGTACCTCGGCATCGGTATCGCTGGCCCCTGCGATAATAGCCCCCATTTTTAATGATGTGGCCACCAAAACAGCCGTCTTGTAAGTAATCATCATGAGATATTCCGGAACGCTTACATCATTTCTGGTTTCAAAATCAATATCGTACTGTTGCCCTTCACAGACTTCTATAGCTGTTTGACTGAACAAGGAGACCAGCTTTTTAAAAATGACAGGGGGGTAGTTTTCGAATGCTTGATAGGATTTTATCAAAAGGGCGTCCCCGGAAAGAATCCCCGTATTCACATCCCATTTTTTATGCACTGTGGTTTTTCCTCTTCGCAACGGTGCCTTGTCCATAATGTCATCATGAACCAAAGAAAAGTTGTGAAACATCTCTATGGCCAAAGCGGCATCCAAAGCAGCTTCAATGTCGCCATCAAAAACGTCCACGGACATTAAAGTAAGTATAGGACGCATGCGTTTGCCCCCCAGTCCCAAAATATAAGCTATGGGTTCATACAGATTTTCCGGTGCCTTGGTCTGGAATCGGATATCCAAATGGGCCAATATTCTTTCTCTAAAAACACCAAGGGTATCTTGTTTCGTCATGCACCAAAAATAAACGCTAAGAAGCACAAGAAAGCAAGAATTGAAAAAAGTTTCCTCAAAAAACGCAATAGATTTGAAAACCTTCGTCTTTATAAGCAAAGGAAGCGAACAACCTGACCCATGGCATCTACGCACGAAAGCGAGCAAAATAGATTGACCCACTTTTTCAATGAAGAATATACTTCATTAAAGGCCTATGTGCGGTCCAGGATTCAGGACACCACTGAACAGGATGCGGGGGATATTGTTCAAGATGTAGCGGTCCGGATTTTCTCAAGACCCAATGACGCAGCGCCTATCACGAATATTGCGGGCTTTGTCTACAATGCGGTAAGGAATAGAATTATTGATTTGATGCGGACCAAAAAAGAGAACCTCCATATCAATGATGAGGTAGATAAAAAATGGCGGGAATTCGCTGAGCTTTTCTACGCGCCAGCGGATAACTCCTACGCCCAGGAGATACAAAAAGCGCTAGAAGAACAGATACGCCTTTTAAGGCCGGAGTATCGAGATATTATAACAGCGGTGGACTTTGAAGGCTATACGTACAGGGAAATAGCCATGGAGACAGGAATTTCTCCGGGAACTCTGATGTCTCGAAGGCATAGGGCACTGTCCATTCTGGCAAAAGCCTTAAAAACGAAAAACGATAACTAGAAAAAGTATTGAAATGGAACCGAAAGAAATGTACAAAACGAAAGTAGAACAATTTGTGACCCATGGGGCTAAGGTATTTTTCATGATCCTCATCGTCATCTTTTTTGCCTTTTTGATGGGATATGTGGTGATGTGGCTCTGGAACTGGTTGATGCCGCAGATATTTGGGTTACCTATCATCGGCTATTGGCAAGCCATTGGTCTTTTGGCATTGGCCAAAATACTATTTGGATTGGGAAACCATTCATCCAAAAACAAAGGGAACAAAAAGATGAAACGGAGGAACATGGAAGACTGGTGCAAGTCCAGAAGTGCTTTCTCGGATTGGAAGCATTACGAGGATTTCTGGAAAGATGAGGGCCAAGAAGCCTTTCAGGCATATGTGGAACGAAAAGAAAAATCTTTAAAAGATGAAAAAGAATAAACGCCAGCAGAGGTACGGCAACCGTTCCAGAACGTTTTTCTGGAGTTCAAGATCAAAAAGAACGACTCGGTCCAAAAAAGACTCCTTATTTCGTCATTATCATGTTGTTTGGAAACTTTAAGCGAATCAATGAACAGGTCGTTAAAAAAATGTAAAACTTTGGAAACTTTTTTTGTTTTTATAGTTTCCATCTTACTTTTGACCCCTCAAATGAGAGAAGAAATTTTACATAAAGCGACAGAACTCTTTCTCAATCTCGGATTCAAGAGCGTAACCATGGACGATTTAGCCCAGGAGATGGGCATCTCCAAAAAAACCATTTATTCCCACTTTGACAATAAAACCAAACTAGTAGAGGAAAGTACAATGGACCTGTTTTGGTTCATTTCAAATGGAATTGATGAGATTATGGCACTTAAAAAAAATCCCATAGAGGAACTGTACGAAATCAAGAAATTTGCAATGCACCATTTGAAAGGGGAAAAATCCTCTCCCCAGTATCAATTACAAAAATATTATCCAAAACTCCACCACTCCCTAAAAAAGAAACAATTTGATATTGTGCAAGGCAGTATTCTGGAAAATATCAAAAGAGGCATGGAAATGGAAATTTACCGGGATAACCTCAATGTGGCGTTTGTGGCAAGGATTTACTTCAGTGGGGCCATCAGCATCAAGGATAATGGCCTGTTCCCCATGACCATTTTTTCCAACACGCAATTGGAAGATGATTTTTTAGAATATCATTTAAGGGGAATTGTAACGCCAAAAGGAAGAAAAATATTAAATGCAATCATCAATTCAAACCAAGAATAAATGCGAACTATCATTATTAGCCTAATTTTAAGTATCCCCTGGTTAAGCCGAAGTCAAGAGAGCCAAGATAATTTTACCCTTGACGAGGCCATTGCCTATGCGCTGGAAAACAACTACAGCGCCATAAATGCCAGTAGGGATATGGTTGATGCCCAAAAGCAAAAATGGGAAACCATTGCTGACGGTCTTCCACAAATTTCTGGCGCGGTATCGTATCAAAATCAATTAATACAACCCATTAACCAGTTTCCCTCCATACTGGTCCCTGAAGAGTTTTTACCACCCGGCGTGGTTCAAGGTCCCGATGTGTTTATTCCCATAATTTTTGCTCCCCCACAGGCTGCGGTAGCAACGGCCACCTTGACCCAACAAATCTTTGACGGTTCCTATATAGTCGGTGTCCAAGCTACAAAGGCTTTTTTGAGTTTTAGTAGAAATAACAAAGAAAAGACAGACCTGGACGTACGTAAGGCTGTAGTTGAAGCCTACGGCAATGTGCTTTTGGCCCAGGAAAGTGTTCTGATTTCAGAAAGGAACAAAGCTACTTTGGAAAAAAATCTTTACGAAACCAAGCGTATTTATGAAAACGGCTTGGGAGACGAGGAGAGTGTGGACCAATTGCAGATTACACTTTCTTCTGTGGAAAATCAATTGAAGAATGCCAGAAGGCTCGAAAAGATAACGCTCCAGATGCTCAATCTCATGATGGGCCTACCCATAGAGAATGCAACTATTTTGACCGAAACCTTGGAAGATTTGACTCGAAGGCAGATCACACCAACACTTTTGGATACAGAATTCAACATTGAAAACAACGTGGACTACAAATTGGCCCTTAATCTCAATGAGCAAAGATATTATGAACTAAAATTGGCAAAAAGTAGGGCACTGCCCACGTTGAACGCTTTTGTCAATTATGGCGCAAACTCGTTTAGTGACCAATTCAATTTTTTGGATCGTGGACAACAGTGGTTCGAATCTTCCGTACTCGGATTCGATTTGAACATTCCCCTCTTCAGTTCTTTAAAACGAAGTGCCAGTACGCAACGCGCCAAGATCGCTTTGGAGAAAGCAAAGACAGAACTGACCGAAGCGGAGGAGCAAATACGGCTTCAACTGGAAAGTGCCAAAAGTGATTATATCCTGGCCATAGAAGAATACGACACCTCGAAGGAAAACCTGCAGCTTGCAGAACGCATCGAAAACAAGAACCAAGTAAAGTACTCCGAAGGTTTGGCGACCAGTTTTGAGTTAAGACAGGCCCAAACCCAGTTGTACTCCACACAACAAGAGTTTTTGCAATCTATGGTGGATGTTATCAACAGTAAAACAGAATTGGAAACTATAATAAATCAATAATCAAAGAACAAAACCGTACATCATGAAAAAAATACTGCTTTTATTTCTTGCCACCATAACTCTCTTCGCATGTGGTGGTGGCGGCGCAGCTGATTTGGAAAGCGTATTGGCAGGAAATGATATTGCCGCAATACGCGCGAAAAGGAATGAAATTGCCACCCAACAGAAACTGCTCGAAAATGAAATAGGGTTGTTGGATTCTGCCATTGCGGCTCTGGATGACAGTGCCAAGCTACCTTTGGTGACCACCATTGCGGCAAAAAAAGAAAACTTTGACCACTACTTGGAATTACAGGGTGACGTGACCACAAAACAAAACGTCCTGATTTATCCTGAAATTTCCGGAACCTTATATCGGGTCTATGTAAAGGAAGGCCAAAGAGTTTCCAAAGGACAGCTTCTAGCTTCAATAGACGATGGTGGACTTTCTAGTCAGTTGGCCCAAATGGAGACGCAAGCGGCCTTGGCCAAAACCACTTTTGACAGACAAAAAAGACTTTGGGACCAAAATATTGGATCAGAAATTCAATATCTGGAGGCAAAAACAGCTTATGAAGCACAAGAAAGCGCTGTAAAACAAATGCAAAGTCAGGTGGCAAAATCATCCATACGTGCACCATTTTCAGGAATTATCGATGATGTGATAAAGGATCAAGGTACCGTGGTCAGTCCAGGACCCGGGGCCGAGGTTTTTCGTATCGTAAACCTTTCCAACATGTACATCGAGGTCGATGTTCCCGAGAGTCATCTCCCGAACATTACCCCAGGGAAACATGTTAAGGTATATTTTCCCATAACAGGTGATAGCGTGAAAACCAAAGTGAGACAAACCGGTAATTTTATCAATCCGGGCAACCGATCGTTCACCGCAGAAATTCCAGTCCCCGGCAAGGACGGTACCATAAAACCAAATCTGACAGCCAAGGTGATGATCAACGATTATTCCAATGAAAATGCAATACTGATTCCACAGAGTATCGTTTCGGAGAATGCCGAAGGACAACAATACGTCTATTTAGTGGATGATAGTGCCGCATCAGAAGAGGCCGTAGCAAAAAAAGCAGTTATCACTACTGGAAAAACCCAAGGTGATTTGGTGGAAGTACTGTCCGGGATAACTATTGGAGACGGGATAATAGATGAAGGTGCGCGTAGCGTAAGCGACGGACAGAAAGTAAGAATACGAAATGCTGAATAGTCAAAAACCAAAGTATTATGGACGAGAAAAGGAAAAAAATAAATAAGGAATTTAAATTATCTTCCTGGGCCATTGACAACAAAACAACAATGTATGTTTTGATTGCGGTCATTCTCTTTTTAGGGGCATCTGCCTATTTTAGTATGCCCAGAGAGAATTTTCCCGAAATCAAGGAGACCAAAATCTACATCAGCTCCCTTTATCCTGGGAATACCGCTGAAGACATTGAAAAGTTGATAACAGATCCTCTCGAGGACGAGTTGAAAACTGTGAGCAATGTAGTGGAAATCACCTCTACCTCCCAAGAGGACTATTCCATTATTATTGTCGAATTTGATGAGAGCATTTCGGTCGAGGCGGCCAAGCAAAAAGTGAAAGACGAAGTAGACTCCCAAACTGCAGGAGAGGACTGGCCCACTTTCAACGGTGCGAAGGTTGAACCCAATGTTTTTGATTTAAGCTTATCTGAGGAGATTGCCATTTTGAACATAAACATTTCTGGGGACTATCCCGTTGATAAACTCAAAGAGTTTGGAGAATATTTGGAAGATGAAATTGAGAGTCTTCAGGAAATCAAACAGGTTGATATTCGCGGAGCACAGGAAAAGGAGGTGGAAGTTGCCGTCGACATCTATAAAATGATGGCGGCGCAAGTGTCTTTTGACGATGTCATCAATGCCATCAATCGGGAGAATATGACCACTTCTGCTGGAAATTTGATTACCAGTGGACAACGCAGGAACATTCGAATCGTGGGAGAAATTGACAATCCCAGTGATTTGGAGAATTTTGTGGTCAAGTCGGAAAATGATAATCCCATATATCTTAAGAACATTGCCAAAATATCCTTTAAAGAAGAGGACAAGACCACCTACGCCCGGGAATTTGGGCATCCCGTGGTGATGCTCGACGTTAAAAAGAGAGCAGGTAAAAACATGGTGGCAGCGGCAGAACAAATCCAGGTTATGGTGGAAGATGCGAAAAAAAATGTATTCCCCAAAGACTTGGAGGTCACGATTGCCAATGATCAGTCTTCCAAAACCATCGGCCAGGTGGACGACTTGGTGAACAACATTATTTTCGGAATCATTTTGGTGGTTACCGTGCTGATGTTCTTCTTAGGATTTAAAAACGCACTATTTGTTGGTTTCGCCATTCCAATGTCTATGTTCATGTCCCTAATGATTTTGAACACACTCGGCTACACGATGAACACCATGATTTTGTTTGGTTTGATTATGGGCTTGGGCATGTTGGTGGATAATGGGATTGTTGTGGTCGAAAATGTCTATCGTCTTATGGACGAAGAAGGCATGACCCGAATCAAAGCTGCAAAAAAGGGAATCGGTGAGATTGCTTTCCCCATAATCATCTCTACCTTGACCACGGTGGCAGCTTTTGTACCATTGGGACTTTGGCCTGGGGTTATGGGGCAGTTTATGATCTACTTCCCGGTTACCTTATCCGTAGTTCTTGGTTCATCCTTATTTGTGGCGATATTTTTCAATTCTGTTTTAGTATCGCGATACATGACCACAGAGGATAAGGAAATGCCGTTGAAACAAATTATCCGAATTACCGCCATAGTTGGGGGCATCGGTTTACTCATTGCTATTTTTGGAGGAAGTTATAGGGCCTTGGGAACCTTAATGTTGGTGACAGCGGTCTTACTTTGGGTCTATCGCCTGTTCCTGAGAAACTGGGCCAACGGATTCCAAAACAGGATTTTGCCCAAATGGGAACGGTTTTACGAAAAATTGCTCCGCAAAGCCTTATCAGGTAGAAAGCCCATTTTTATTGCAATTGGCACATTCTTGCTGTTGTTGTTTGCTTTTACGGGCTTTGGAGCTTCAGTGGGAAGCCAACGTACCAAAGTGGAGTTTTTTCCAGATAATACTCCAAACCAAATTATAGTTTACATTGAATATCCCGAAGGAACTGACATTGAAAAGACCAATGCCATAACCCGGGATATCGAAAAAAGGGTATACGATATTATCAATGAAGAGACCTATTTGAACGGGGATTTCAACTTCTTGACGGAAAGTGCTGTTTCACAAGTTGGGGAAGGTGCTGGAAATCCACAGACCGACGGGGGTTCTTCCGCAGAAATGCCCCATCGGGGGAAAATTACCGCCACAATGCGGGAATATAAGTTCCGAGAGGGAGCAGATAGTAACGACTTGTTCAAGAAAGTACAAGAAGCCCTGAAGGATGTGTACCCCGGAGTAGCAATTTCCGTGGAGAAAGATGAAGTTGCTCCACCATCCGGATACCCCATCAATATTGAGTTGGAAGGAGATGATTATTCCGAATTGATTGTTTCCGCAGAAAAGATGAGAAACTATATCAATTCCAAAAATATTCCTGGCATTGATGAGCTCAAAATAGACGTGAACAAATCGAAGCCTTCGATGTTGGTTGCTGTCGACAGAAAAAAGGCAGGTGAACTGGGCGTGGCCACGGGCCAGGTTGGGCAACAGTTACGGAACTCCATTTTTGGGGCAAAAGCAGGAATTTACAAGGAAGATGGCGAGGACTACGATATCTATGTACGGTTCAACAAGGAAAATCGGTACAATACCAGTGCGCTGTTCAATCAAAACATCACCTTTAAAGACCAAAATACAGGTCAAATTGTTGAAGTTCCGGTTTCCGCTGTTGCAAAACAGGTGAACAGTTCTGGATTTAGTGCAATTAAGCACAGGGATGTCAAAAGGGTTGTTACCGTGTATTCCGCATTGGCTCCAGGATTTACCGATGCCGGCGCAATTGTGAGCAAAATACAGGAAGAAATGGAAAGCTTTTCAGGACTTCCATCCCACATCAAGGTAGATTACACGGGCCAAATCGAGGAACAGAATAAGCAAATGGCTTTTTTAATGGGTGCCTTCTTTACAGGTCTCGGATTGATTTTCTTTATTTTGATTTTCCAGTTTAACTCCATTTCCAAACCTGGAATCATCATGTTGGCCATATTTTTAAGTTTGATAGGCGTCTTTGGAGGAATCGTGGCAACAGGTAGCGCTTTTGTTATTATGATGACAATGATGGGTATTATTTCCCTAGCGGGAATTGTTGTGAACAACGGCGTGGTTCTGTTGGATTATACCCAACTTTTGATCGATCGTAAAAAAGTGGAACTGAATTTGGGCGATAATGACCTTCTTAACAAAAAAGACTTTCTTGAAGCAGTGGTCAAAGGTGGTAAGGCAAGGCTACGACCGGTTCTGTTGACCGCCATTACTACCATATTGGGCTTAATTCCCCTAGCCACTGGTTTTAACATCAATTTCTTTACTTTGTTCAGCGAGTTCAATCCAAATATATATTTCGGTGGGGACAACGTAATTTTCTGGGGACCACTCGCATGGACCGTAATTTATGGACTGCTGGTGGCCACTTTTCTCACCCTGATTGTTGTACCTATTTTATTCAGTATTGTATATAAAATGAAGATTCGAATCAGAACGAAAAGAGTTAAGAAGGAAGAAACGAAGAAAGAGGTTTTGGATATAGCAGCTTAACTGCTAGTTCCCAAAAAAGGAATCGTCGTTTGTATAATCTAGTACAGAATTTTATAAATAAAAAAGCCCGGCCAGAAGCCGGGCTTTTTTAAATACGCAACGGAGTTATAAGTCAACGGAAACAACTTCAGACTTGTTCCAATTTTTTACTCCAACAATTCGGTTATCGGCATAATCCACTTCTCTTAAAACCTCACCTTCCCAAAAGAACCATTTTCCGGTCCTTTTTCCTTCATCGTATTTACCAGAAGCTATCTTCTTTCCATTTTCTGTATACATCAACCACTGGCCATGCAACTTTCCTTTTAGTAAGAAACCGGTTTGGGCAATATTCCCATTATCGTGAAAGTAGGTGGCTTTAACCATTTTTCCCACTTTCTCCATGGTCGGTTCTGTTCCTTGAGGATACAGACAGACCGAAAACATCATTGTTAAAAGTATTACTGCTATCTTCATAATATATGGGTTTTTTATTGTTATCTAACGTGGAGCACATTGCAAAGGTACTTATTATTTTACATAAAAGACACTTTTAATCAACATTTAATTTACATTAAATTAACTTTACGTCGATATAAAACTGTATATCAATAACTTGTGATTTTGAATTTTATTGTTTGCCAATAATCAATCGTCGACCACTTTATAGTTTGGGCTATCGGGGAATCATTGTAAATTTTAAGTTAATTAATTGTTTTAGAATTGTTTGCGGCTAAATTCACAAGGTTGACAGCCTCTTCTGCTCCGAGTATATATTCCCACATAAAATCAGGATAACAGGTCATTAATCTTGCTATTCCTTTTAAATTTGCCCATTATTATCAAACCATGTTTAGAGAGAATACTTGCGGGGAACTGCGCGCGTCACACGTTAATTTGAATACTACACTCAGTGGATGGGTCCATAAAGTCCGGGACAAAGGATTTGTGGTTTGGGTAGACCTCAGAGACCGATATGGCATTACCCAATTGGTGTTTGATGAAGATCGCTCTCCAAAATCCCTGCTGGGGAAAGCGCGTGAACTTGGTCGTGAGACGGTCATAATGGTCAATGGAGGGGTCATAGAAAGAGCTTCAAAAAATCCCAATATCCCAACAGGTGATATAGAAGTGCTGGTACAAAAACTTGAAGTTTTGAATCCATCACAACTCCCTCCTTTTACCATAGAGGACGATACGGATGGTGGTGAGGATATCCGGATGAAGTACCGCTATCTGGACATTCGCAGGAATCCAGTCAAAAACAACCTAATATTCCGGCACAAAGTGACCATGGAAGTGCGCAAGTACTTATCCGAGTATGGTTTTATCGAGGTAGAGACTCCCTATTTGATAAAATCCACTCCCGAAGGTGCCCGGGATTTTTTGGTGCCCAGTCGGATGAATGCAGGACAGTTCTATGCCCTACCCCAATCACCCCAAACCTTCAAACAACTATTGATGGTCGGTGGAATGGACAAATATTTCCAAATTGTAAAGTGTTTCCGGGATGAGGATTTAAGAGCTGACCGCCAACCTGAGTTCACCCAGATTGACTGCGAAATGGCCTTTGTGGAACAAGATGATGTATTGTACACTTTTGAAGGGCTTACCAAACATTTGCTAAAAGAAATCCATGGACTGGAAACTGGCGATTTTCCCAAGATGACCTATGACGAGGCCATGCGGAAATACGGCAATGATAAACCGGATATCCGTTTTGGTATGGAGTTCGGTGAGCTAAATTCGGTAGCGCAACATAGAGCGTTCAACGTGTTCAATTCGGCAGAATTGGTCGTAGGAATCGCAGTTCCCGGCGGAGCTTCCTATACCCGAAAGGAAATTGATAAGCTCATCGACTGGGTCAAACGTCCGCAAGTGGGAGCTATGGGCATGGTCTATGTGAAGTGCAATGAAGATGGTACTTTCAAATCATCCGTCGATAAATTCTATGACCAAAATGATCTTCAAAAATGGGCCGAAAATACAGGAGCCCAATCTGGAGATTTGATCTGTATTCTTTCAGGAAAAATTAAGGAAACCCGTTCCCAGTTAAGTGCCTTGCGTATGGAGATGGCCGAACGCTTGGGATTGCGAAAACCTGACGAATTCGCCCCACTATGGGTAGTGGATTTCCCCCTATTGGAATTAGACGAGGAAACAGGAAACTATCATGCTATGCATCATCCGTTTACGTCCCCAAAACCAGGACAGATAGAAGTATTGGATACGGACCCTGGTGCAGTCCGTGCAAATGCCTACGACTTGGTGCTGAACGGCAACGAAATAGGCGGAGGTTCCATCCGTATCCACGATAAAGAAATACAGGCTACGATGTTCAAACATCTAGGTTTTACCCCTGAGCAGGCCAAAGCGCAATTCGGATTTCTCATGGATGCCTTCCAATATGGAGCCCCTCCCCATGGCGGTATCGCTTTTGGACTGGATCGTTTAGTGGCCATTTTAGGAGGTCAAGAGACCATTCGTGACTTTATCGCATTTCCAAAAAATAACAGTGGGCGAGATGTAATGATCGATGCTCCATCGCCAATTGATGAAGAACAACTGAAAGAACTGAGCCTAAAATTGGATACCTAAAATCTGTTTGCCGTACCATCTCCAAAATTTACTCGCAAAGGGCCTCCAGAGAAAACAGGAAAATCTCAACATTTCTTAGTAATTTCCTTACCTATGAAAAAATGGTTAAAGGTTCTCCTTTTTTTCTTGGGCGGTTTAGTTGCACTAATTTTAGTGGTCCTTGGGTTTGCCTACTATTACTATTGGGGCAAATATGACGTGGATTTCGAGGATTTCCCACATAATGTGGAATATATTGATCCCGACAAAGCATTGTTCAGTGAAGGTTTTGAAGTGTGCGATGAAGATTACATTGCGCAATATTACAATCCGGAAAGAGCAACCTATAGTCAAGGTAAAAATGGACTCAGGAAGTTTATATTGACCCACTATGAAAATCGGAACTATACGGATTCTGGTTATTTGAACGTTCGTTTTGTTATCAACTGCAAAGGCGAAGCGGGACGTTATCTAGTTCATCAAAATACGCTGGATTTAGAACCCACCGAGCTGGATAAGGATATGGTCCATCAACTAGTTGAACTGACCCGTCAACTCAAAAAATGGAACCCCAACTACATCCGGGAAAAGTATTGGGATTCGTATATGTACATCTCCTATAGAATTGAACATGGCGAAATTATCGAGATTATTCCTTAGTATGGGCATGCTTATTATCGGGCTATCTTGTAAACAAGAGCATGCCGATTTAAATACCGATGAACGAAGGACATTGGCGGAAGAGGTTTTTAGAGCTGGGGCCCATTTACCACAAGGTTCTCCAAAAAGTATGACGCGCATCGCGAAGGCCATAGCGATTGATTCTACCTATGCCGAGGCATTGCGCGAACATTCTGTGGCCTACCTTAAACGTGGAATGCCCCATAAATGGAAAATATGGATGGACAAAGCCGTCTATCACGATGCCAAAACCTGGCAACCTTGGCGCGGTTATCTCTATTTGTGGTTTTATCGGGATTATAAAAAAGCCATTGCAGATTTTAACGCGTCCGATACCTTAACGCCCAACTTTATCGACCAGCCCCAGGGCCACAGTGTCGACTTTTGGCGTGGCATCGCTTATCTGGGATTAAAAGATTATGAAAATTCCATTGCCTTTTGGAATAAGCATATTGCGAAAGAAACCGAAGAAGCTGGGGAGGACTGGGTAGAACTGGAAGCTTTTCTCTATCGAGGTATTGCCTTGTACGAATCCGGAAAGAAGGAGAAAGCGCTTGAGGATTTTGAAAAGATTATCCGTTATTTTAAAAGTTCAGCGGATGCCAAATTTTATATTTCCAAGATCCGTTGGCAACAGGGAGAAAAAGGGGAAGCGTTGTCAATGCTTGAAGGTGCACTTCGTGATTATGAATCTGGCTATTACAATCAAAGGCCTTATGTGGAGGCCCTTAGGCAAATATATCCTGAAGACTTGTCCCATTTAAAATCCAGAATAATGCAACAACCTTAATTTTGACCCATTATCGGTTATATGATCAATCTCAAAAGTTTACTGAAAACATTTTTGAAATGGAGATATAAGCACATTTCCAACAAGACTTTTGTACATATCATGAGCTTGATTGTCGGTTTTTTGGCTGGATTGGTCGCGGTCACACTAAAGAATATCACTTACCTTATTCAATCCCTGGTCAAGGAAGGTATTATTTTTTCTGAAAATCAATTGTATTTTATTCTCCCCATCTTTGGGTTGGCACTAGTTTTCCTTTATGTAAAATTCGTGCACCGAGCACCGCTGCAACATGCGATATCCTCCATCATTTTTTCGTTGTCCAAAAAGGGAGGACTGTTACCTGTAAAAGACATTTATACTCCTTTAATAGCCGCACCGCTTACCGTGGGTTTCGGGGGGTCCGTAGGTTTGCTGGGGCCCGCTGTTAAATCAGGTGCAGCCCTGAGTTCCAATCTAGGTCAGCTGTTCCATTTGGACGCTAAGACGCGTTCTTTGTTGGTAGCTTGTGCTTCGGCAGGGGCCATTTCGTCCATTTTTCAATCTCCAATTGCTGCGGTCATTTTCGCCATGGAGGTATTTTCACTGGATTTGGCCATGATGTCATTATTACCCTTATTGCTGGCTTCAATTTCAGCGGTGCTCACATCCTATTTCTTTTTGGGAAACGAAGTGCTGTTCAGTTTCTCTTTGACCGAGGGATTTCAGCTCCAGGACACCTTTTTCTATGTTTTTTTAGGTGTCGGAACCGCCTTTGCTTCCATCTATTTTACCAAAATGTATTTTCAGATTCTAAAATGGTTCCAACCGTTTCGGAGCCCAAAATACCGTCTTTTGGTCGGAGGAATTGCCATAGGAATTATGTTGTATGCCATTCCTCCATTATATGGAGAAGGATTTGGATTTATCAATAATCTTTTGGATGGAAATCACATAAAGGCCTTGGGAAATACACCTTTGGATGCCTACACTGAAAATATCTGGGTCGTTATTGGCCTTTTGTTTGGAATTACCCTCTTCAAAGCAGTGGCCATGACCACCACTTTTGCCGCAGGTGGGGCCGGGGGAATCTTCATACCGACCATGGTCATGGGAAGTGCATTGGGCAATGTAGTGGCAAAAATCATCAACAATCTTGGACTTGGATGGAACGTTTCCGAAAGCAATTTTACCCTAGTTGGAATGGCGGGCCTTATTGCCGGAGTAATCCATGCGCCGCTAACGGCCATTTTCCTTATTGCGGAAATCACCGGAGGATATCAGCTCTTTGTGCCACTGATGATAACAGCTTCTATTTCGTATTTAATGACCAAAAATGCCTTGGAATATACCATTTACACCAAGGAATTGGCGAAAATCGGGGCGCTGCTCACGCACGATAAAGACCAAATGGTATTGAATCTGATGCAAATAAACGATGTCATCGAAACAAATTTTAAAAAGGTGCATCCTGAAATGTCCTTGGGCCAAATGCTCCATCAATCCGTTTCCAAGTCCAAGCGTAATATCTTTCCCGTACTGGATGAAGAGGAAAGACTCATGGGCATCATTGTCCTTGACGATATTCGGGAAATCATGTTTGATACAGACCTATATGATTCTATTTTCGTCAAAAATTTGATGCATGCGCCCCCAGAGCATATTTTTCAGGGCAGCGATACCATGAAAGCGGTCATGAAAAAGTTTCAGGACAGTGGTGCCTGGAACCTCCCTGTATTGCGAGAGGGAAAATATGTCGGCTTTATTTCAAAATCAAAACTATTGACAGCATATCGAAGAAAACTGATTAATTTTTCTGCATGAAACTTAAAATGAAGCATCTTATTTTGGGAATTGTCTTTGCTTCCTTCGCATCGATCATCTATGGATTTGTATTAAAAAAAACCAATGAGGTCAATGCCAATAAATTTATTGGTTTCGGGACCATTGGTCTTTTTTTGGTGGCCATGCCCCTGTTTTTAATCAAAGAGAGCAAAGGGAAAAAAATGAAAGATTATATGTTGACCAAAGAAAATATTAAAAAAATGCAGGACAATGAGGCCGAGAACGAACAGAAATCATAATTTTCCAAAGATTTAAACCATAATACGTTTACTTACCATTTTAATAGTATACCTTCGCATTTTAACATTTATTTTTTTTTAATGACTGGTACAGTAAAATTTTTCAATGAATCCAAAGGTTACGGATTTATTACTAACGACGAAACAGGTCGGGACATTTTTGTTCACGTTACCGCGTTGAACGGCGTGGAGCTTAAAGATGGGGACAAGGTAGAATATTCAGAAGAAGAAGGAAGAAAAGGAGTGGTCGCAGCGCAAGTGCAGGTGATCGGATAATATATTGTATTCTTGATTACGTGAACCCTAGTGCTTGCACTGGGGTTTTTTGTTTCCTAAATCTGACCCATTCAAGGTGTTCACCAAAGAGTTTATCAGTTAAGTCTCTAATCTAAATTTAATATCTGGAGAAATATATATAGGTATTTTCAATTTAGGTTTCGCCTTTGGATAAAAAAACGCTTCAGCAGTTCAGAAGCCTCATTTTCCAAAATCCCTCCCAAAATCTCAGTTTTAGGATGCAGCTGCGTCCCCATGACATTAAATCCACGTTTCAGATCGGCTGCCCCATATACAATTTTTGCGATTTGACTCCAGTATAGGGCACCGGCACACATCTGACAAGGTTCCAGGGTCACGTACATTGTACAACGATGTAGATATTTTCCTCCCAAAAAATTGGAAGCGGCCGTTATAGCCTGAATTTCAGCATGAGCGGTCACATCACACAATCGTTCGGTAAGGTTATGGGCTCTTCCTATTATGCGATTTTCAATGACCACAACGGCTCCTACAGGAACTTCACCGATCTCGAAAGCCAATTCAGCCTCTTGCAAAGCTCTTCTCATGAAATACGTGTCGTCGAATGGATCTTCCAAGATTTTGAGGATTTAATTCGTAGAAACTAAAATAAATCAATTTATGGATAATAGGTATTTTTGTCTTTTATCCTTTTGGCATCTTTATTAGCACATATCCATTCGCCCCAAGACCTCAAAAAGCTAAATACAGCTCAGTTACCTGCTTTAGCTCAAGAACTTCGCGATTTTATCATCAATATTGTTGCTACAAAAGAAGGACATCTTGGTGCAAGTTTGGGGGTGGTAGAGCTCACCATAGCGCTTCACTATGTGTTCAATACGCCAGAGGATAAATTGATTTGGGATGTAGGCCACCAAGCTTACGGACACAAAATACTGACAGGAAGAAAAGAAATCTTCGACACCAACAGACAATTTGGGGGCATTAGTGGGTTTCCCAAACGCAGTGAAAGCGAATATGACGATTTTGGGACCGGACACAGTTCAACATCAATTTCGGCCATATTGGGCATGGCACTAGCTTCCCATTTAGCCGGAAATACGACAAGACAACATATTGCTGTCGTGGGCGACGCTTCCATAGCCAGTGGAATGGCATTTGAAGGGCTTAACCACTTAGGGGTAACCGATGCCAATGTACTCATCATTCTCAACGACAATGCCATTGGGATAGACCCAAGCGTAGGGGCCTTAAAAGAATATTTGACCAATGTAAAAAAAGGAGATGCCAAAGATGAAAACATTTTTGAGTCCCTAAATCTTACCTATTCTGGACCTATCGATGGTCACGATTTGGAAAAGTTGATTCCAGAATTGGAACGTTTAAAAAATAGCAAAGGTCCGCGTCTTTTACATATCATTACAACGAAAGGAAAAGGGCTCCGAAAAGCCGAAGAAAATCAAGTGACCTATCACGCCCCTGGAAAATTTGATGCAGTTACAGGAGAACGCCATAAAACCAAGGAAACCGAACAACCCCCTAAATATCAAGACGTATTTGGCCATACCCTGGTGGAACTGGCAAGAATGAATGAAAAAATAGTAGGGATAACCCCAGCAATGCCCACAGGAAGTTCTCTGAGATTTATGATGGATGCAATCCCGGAACGCGCATTTGATGTGGGTATCGCGGAACAACATGCCGTTACTTTGGCGGCTGGTATGGCAACCCAAGGACTCCTACCGTTCTGCAATATCTACTCTACATTCCTGCAAAGGGCATACGACCAGATAATACATGATGTGGCATTGCAAAACCTAGCTGTTGTATTCTGTCTGGACCGCGCTGGATTGGTAGGTCAAGATGGGCCCACCCATCATGGGGTGTTTGACATGGCCTATTTAAGGTGCATTCCCAATCTGACCATTTTTGCTCCGATGAACGAAATGGAGTTGCGAAACATGATGTTCACCGCCCAAAATCAACTACAGGGTCCCCTCGCCATTCGATATCCTCGAGGAAGAGGAATCGTCTTAAATTGGAAAAAGCCATTTAAATCGATTCCTCTGGGCAAAGCCCAATGTCTAAAGAAGGGAACAAAACTAGCCGTACTCTCCATAGGACATATTGGCAATACTGTGGCTTCTATTTTGGATGATATTGATAAAGAAGGGAAAACAGGCCATTACAATATGCGTTTTGTCAAGCCTTTGGACCATGAAATGCTTCGTACTATATTTGATAAATATGAGATTGTTTTTACCGTTGAGGACGGATGTGCCATCGGGGGATTTGGTTCTGCGATTCTGGAATTTGCAAGCAAAGAAGGTATTCGCAAAACGATAAAAGTGTTTGGTGTTCCAGACCGGTTCATCGATCAAGGGAATATGGCAGAAACCCATATATTGGCAGAAATCGATACCCAATCTTTAAAAGAAAGCATTAAATCAACCTTATGATGCGACTTCAAGTTTTTGTCGTTGTGTGTCTTTTTTCCCTTTTTTCAAACCATGCCCAGGTGAATCCTTTGCGCGTTTTTGAAAGGGACAGTTCGGAGGGATTTCAACCGGTCAAAATAAAGGATGTGAAGTTACTTTATGTACCGAGAAGCGCCAAACTGTCCAGTCCGGTTACCTTTTTGAACAAAACCAGAGTACTCACTGAAAAGTTCAAACGATTTACACCCCAATCTTTTTGGACCAAGGGTCATGAGTTCGGATTGAACATTAACGAAGTTGCCTTCGTAAACTGGAATGCCGGAGGGGAAAATTCTGTTTCTGCATTGGCCAATGCCAGGTTCACCCGAAATTATAAATTCAGGTACCTTACCTGGAACAACGAACTCCGTTTACGCTATGGCATCAATGCCCAAGAAGGCAGACAATTGCGAAAAACGGATGATCAAATTCGGTTAACATCGACTTTTGGCTTTAGAAAAGATACTATTACCAACTGGTATTATTCCGTTAAAACAACATTCAATACCCAATTTTCCAATGGTTTTCAGTACCCCAACAGAGATACTCCTATTTCAAGATTTATGTCCCCAGGATATTTGTTCCTGGGCGCGGGGATTTCCTATATTATTGACGAAGAAGGGTTTAATCTGTATATTTCTCCCGTAGCCCTCAAAGCTACCTTTGTTTTGGACGAAGCTTTATCCAATCAGGGAGCCTTCGGTGTCGAAGAAGGCAAAAGCGTATTCACCGAGATTGGTTTTTTAATCAACAATACTTGGGAAAAAGAGGTCATAAAAAATGTTTTTATGAATCATCGGCTGAGTCTATATACGGATTATTTGCGGAGTTTTGGAAATATAGATATTGACTGGGAAGTGAACTTTAACTTAAAGGTCAACAAATATATAAGTGCCAATATTGGCACTCATCTCATTTACGATGATGATATTCGATTTGAAGAAGAACTCGCCGAGGATGGAACTGTTATAAATCCTGGGGAACCTCGAATCCAGTTCAAACAGTTGTTGGGGGTTGGCCTTACGTACTCCTTCTAAAAATGTTTGCCCATTATCTTATTGTGCAGATGAACCGCGGCGCTATCGGATAAACTAGCAACAAAGCAACAGGTATTCAACAAAATCCTGTAAAGGGAATCTTCCATGTTCTTATGACCTTCTGGGAGACTTTTGAGTAAAAGATGGTCATAATTGGAGGCTGACCCGTTTTTTTGGGCAATCTGGGCACTGGTGTATACCGACAACAAATCCTGAATGACGCGATAACCAGCGAGCTCCTTATCAATAACCTCTGATGATTGATAAATTTTGTCCTTACTGATTTTGATAATATCATCCATTTGGGCTTGATATTTCCCCTTGTCCAAAAGAGCTGAACTAAAACTTCCTCTCAAAATATCGTTCTCGTACTCCTTAAAGACCGAAATGGCATCAGAAATCAACGTACTGATCGCTAAGGCCCTTAGATAGCTCAACCGGTCACCTATTTGGGACATTTCATTGTATTTCTTGGTGCTAATGTTTTCACGGACCAGGTTTATCAAATATTCCAGTGCATATTCCTCCGCAATCAGACCAAGGTTTATTCCGTCTTCAAAATCTATGATGGTGTAACAAATATCATCTGCGGCCTCCACCAAATACGTCAATGGATGTCTGTAATACCCAACACCAGGATTATTTGGATTTTCAAATAACCCCAATTCATTGACTACTTCTTCAAAAAAGGGCCTGTCGCTTTGGAAAAAACCAAATTTTTTATCGGCAATATGTTTTGAAGGTCTTTTGGGAAGAGAAGCTTTGGGATATTTTATAAAAGCCCCAAGGGTAGCGTAGCTCAGTCGCAGTCCCCCGGTCACACCATTCTTGGACTCGGTAAGTAATTTAAAACCGTTGGCGTTGCCCTCAAAATCCACGAGGTCTTGATATTCCTCTTCTGTTAAATAGTCGCGGTACAACTTTCCGTCCCCGTTCTCAAAAAAGTTGCCTATGGCCTTTTCACCACTATGCCCAAAAGGTGGATTGCCGATATCATGAGCCAAGGCAGCCGCAGCTACGATTGCCCCAAAATCACCAAACTGATATCCCAATTCTTGCAGATACGGATGCTTTTCCAATACGTATTTTCCAGCAATTCGTCCCAAACTTCGCCCCACAACGGAAACTTCAAGACTGTGGGTCAGCCGAGTATGCACAAAGTTCTTCTGGGAACCTACCCCGATGGGAAGGGGTACCACCTGGGTCTTGTCCTGCAGACTTCGAAAAGGCAGGGAGAAAATAATTCGGTCATAATCCACTTCAAAACCCAATCGGGTCTCATCTTGTTCTTTTCGCTCCCTTTTATTGCTATCACCCTGTCGCCTTAATGAAAGTAGTCTTTCCCAGCCCATGCTATACTCGATTTTCGCGAAGATAAATCAAATGTAAAATGCAGGGTAGCGTGATTCCGATAAATCCCAAATTACCTATAAAATTTGGTAACATTTTATTAACCTTGATACAGATTTATAATGGCATTTTTGTCATATTTCAAATATAAAATGGGAGAGAACATTTACCTTTTTATGATTATTGCCCTAGGTGTTTTGGCGATAACGGACCTAGTGGTAGGGGTAAGTAACGACGCAGTAAATTTTCTTAATTCTGCTTTAGGTTCCAAAGCAATTTCCTTCAGAACGATAATGATTGTCGCAAGTATCGGTATTGCCTTTGGGGCCATGTCTTCCAGTGGGATGATGGAAGTCGCCCGAAAAAGTATTTTCAACCCCACAGAATTCGTATTCGCTGAAATCATTATCATCTTTATGGCGGTAATGATTACGGATGTACTCCTCCTCGATTTTTTCAACACCCTGGGAATGCCGACTTCTACTACCGTATCCATCGTTTTTGAACTTTTGGGAGCGGCTGTGGCCATGGCATTGATTAAAGTTTCTGGAAATGGAGGAGGGTTTGAAGCACTTGGAGCGTACATAAATACGGCCAAAGCCACAGAGATTATCCTGGGCATTCTGCTTTCTGTGGCCATTGCCTTTACCATAGGCGCTTTTGTGCAATTTTTGTCGCGTCTGCTGATTTCATTCCGTTTTAACGAACAACCTAAGTGGATAGGTTCTGTATTTGGAGGTCTTGCCATTACGGCCATAATTTATTTTATTCTGGTAAAAGGCTTGAAGAGCGCCGAATTATTCAATGGCCGTATCACTACGTTTGTGGCGACCCAACCGGAACTTTTTCTATTGGTCAATTTTATAGTTTGGTGTTTGGTCTCTTATTTACTCACCCAGATTTTTAAACAAAACATATACCGCATTATAATTGTACTTGGCACTTTTGCCTTGGCCATGGCCTTTGCCGGGAATGATTTGGTCAACTTTATCGGTGTTCCCATAGCCGCTTTACAATCCTATCAAGATTGGCAGGCTTCTGGGATAGCAGCTTCAGAGTATTCCATGGATGGTTTGGCCATCGCCGTAAGAACCCATCCTGGGCTTTTACTGGCTTCTGGATTGATAATGATCCTTACATTATGGTTATCCACCAAGGCGCGGTATGTTACCGAAACAGAAATCAATCTTGCACGTGAGGGTGAGGGTGAGGAAAGGTTCCAACCCAATTTCCTTTCCAGGCAAATCGTCAAGTTTTCAATCCGCGCTTTTGAAAATATAAATAGTGCAGTACCCAGGGGGATACAGGAAAAAGTATCACATCGCCTGGAAAAACCTGTAAAATATGTCCCAAAAGGCAAAATTCAGGATATGCCTGCCTTCGATATGGTTCGGGCATCCGTTAATTTAATGGTGGCGAGTGTTCTCATTTCTATTGCAACCTCTATGAAGCTGCCCTTATCTACCACCTATGTCACTTTCATGGTTGCTATGGGAACTTCCCTGGCCGATCGTGCTTGGGGGGCGGAAAGCGCAGTGTATCGGGTGGCAGGAGTATTGAATGTGATCGGAGGGTGGTTTTTTACTGCGGTTTGCGCATTTGTTGCTGCGGCCACTATTGCTTTTTTGATTTTTAAGGGTGGAATCATTGCCTTAAGTATTCTCTTATTGCTAGCGGGCGCCCTATTAGTGAGAAATTATCTTTCCCACAACAAAAAAAAGGTAGAGACCAAGGTTGAAAGTATTTTAAGGAAGGCGGAAAGCAGCTCAATACAAGGGGTCATCGAAGAAAGTGCCACCAATATCGCCAATGTCGTCAAACGAAGCAATAAAATATACACCGGTGCCATTAACGGCCTGGCCAGACATGATCTGGAAGCCTTGAAAAAGAATAACAAAGGTGTGGTCAAGCTTTCCAACGAAGTAGAAGGGCTAAAAAATAATGTGTATTACTTTATCAAAAATCTTGACGATTCCAGTGTTGGTGGTGCCAGTAATTTTTACATCACCCTTTTAGGAATTTTACAGGATTTTACCCAGTCCTTGGAATACATTTCAAAAGTGAGCCATAAACATGTGTTGAACAACCATAAAAAATTGAAGTACAACCAAATCAAAGAGCTCAAAGACTTGGACATCAAGCTAGATGACTTGTTCAATAAGACCTCGAAAACCTTTGAGAGACGTTCTTTTGCGAATATCGCGGCCATTTTAAACCGGAGGGACAGTTACTTCAATCTTATTGCGGAAAAAATGGAGAAGCAGGTGGCGCGCACCAGGACCGAAGAAACGAGCCCTAAAAATACTACACTTTACTTTTCACTACTTACAGAAAGTAAGGACATGATACAAGCAAGTCTAAAGCTTTTGGAGTTGTACTACATAGAACATGACAGTAGCGTGGAACCCGCCCGAGTTGAAAAAGAACAATAACCGGTTGAATGCCCTTTCCCCTCAAGTGTTCTTTCGATAAAAGTTCATTTCATCCATATATTTCCAAACCGCTTCAGGGAGCAGCGGTTTAATGTTTTTGCCCGCACGATGTTGTTTTCGGATAAAAGAAGAGGAAATCTCCATAATTGGTGCATCCAAAGTATGTATGTGAGGATGGTTCTTTAAGGTATTCTCTGTTTCCTCCTTCATTATTCTGGGATATACGTAGATATGATGATTTTCCAGAATTACTTCATAGTTTTTCCATTTATGAAGGCTTTTCAGATTGTCCCCTCCCATGATCAATGCAAATTCTTTTGAATCTCCATAGGTTTCATATAAGTGGGCCAAGGTATTGACCGTGTAATTGGGCTGTGGCAAATTAAATTCCACCTTGCTGGGCTTTAATTTAGGATACTCCAGAACAGCTTCATATACCATCTGATAACGATGATGGTCTTCCAATAAAGATTGATTGGTCTTGAAGGGACTTTGCGGGGTGATGACGAACCAAACCTCATCAAGTTCAGAAAACTCCACAATGTGGTTAGCTAGAATAAGATGCCCTATATGGATAGGATTAAACGTACCAAAATAGAGCCCAACCCGTTTCACCTGAATTACTGGGTTTGTTTTAAAGGTTCAACACCTAAGAATTCAGCTACCAATTGATACGATTCCTGCAACGCTTTGTCCAAATCGTAATTCTTTATCACACGATCAAATTGAGGCGCTGTCGCCAATTCTACCGAAGCTTTGGCCACCCGCATATTGATTTTATCCTCACTCTCTGTGCTTCGCTTTTTTAACCTGATCTTGAGCTCATCTACACTGGGTGGTTTTACAAATACCGCCAAGGTCTGCTCAGGGAACTTCTTTTTAATCCGCAACCCACCTACCACATCAATATCAAAAATCACATTTTTCCCTTCGGCCCAGAGACGGTCTACTTCACTTTTCAGGGTGCCATAAAAGTTGTCCCGATACACTTCCTCCCATTCCAAAAAATCACCATTCTTGATATGTTGTTTAAATTCTGAAGTGGACATAAAGTAGTAATTGGTTCCATGTCTTTCCTTTCCGCGTTGTGGTCTTGACGTAGCCGATACGGAAAATGCCAAATTAAGTTCAGGGCGCTCCAAAAGGTATTTTACAATAGTGGTCTTGCCACTGCCCGAAGGCGCTGAAAAAATAAGCAGTTTGCCACCCTGAATCATAATACGTTCAGCATTTGTTCTTTTATCTTCTCCAATTCATCCTTCATTTGAACCACTATTTGTTGCATTGGGGCAAAGTTGGCCTTAGAACCTATGGTATTGATTTCCCTTCCGATTTCCTGTGCGATAAATCCTAGTTTTTTTCCGTTGGACTCCTCCGAGTTTAAAGTGGTTTCAAAATACTTGAGGTGATTCGCCAATCGGACCTTTTCTTCCGTAATATCATACTTCTCCAGGTAATAGATAAGCTCCTGTTCAAATCGGTTGGCATCCACTTCAACTTGAAGTTCGGACAAGGCCCGCTCCAGTCGTTCACGAATACTCTCCAGTCGTTCTGTATCAATGTTCTGAACTTCATCCAAAAGGTTTCCCAGTGTTTTTAACCGGAGCTTGAAGTCCTTTTCCAAAACGCTTCCTTCTGTATCTCGAAAACGGCGAATTTTGAGTAGGGCTTCTTTCATAGCATCTTTTATGGAAAGGTATTCCTGTTCGTCTATATCCCCTTTTTCACTTTTCAGGGTATCCGGCATACGCAATGCCAATTCCAGTAGCTTCATTGCGCCGCCCTCTGCTATGTTACGCAATTGCTCCATGTATTTTTTGACTACCCCTTCGTTAATCTCAGACGTGGTTTCTTCACCGGTGATTTCCACATAAAGACCAAAGTCTATTTTACCCCGCAATAGGCTGTCTGCTATCATTTTCCGTAATTCCAGCTCTTTTTCGCGATATATCTGTGGAATTCTGGCATTGATGTCCAGATTTTTACTGTTCAGTGATTTTATTTCAATAGTAATTTTTTTGGAGGGAAGCTGAACCACGTGCTTTCCAAAGCCAGTCATGGATTGAATCATGTAGGGTATAAAATTTTGACAAAGGTAACTAAAATAGGAAACGGCCGGGAAGTACTACAGATACTTGGATTTGATTACTGTTCAATCCAATTCCCTTACCCAAATGTTGCGATAGCTCACCCGACTATTATCCCCATGATCTTGAAGCATTAAGGGGGCTTTGCCATGGGCTTCATATTTTGGCCAACCAATGTATTTTATCGTACCCTCAATCTCAAAATGGTCTTGAACCAAGACACCGTTGTGCAATACGGTCACTGTGGCCTGTTCTGCGATATTGCCTCCTTTGGTAAACTTCGGGGCGTGAAAAATGATGTCGTAAGTGTTCCACTCTCCCGTTGGAACCGAAGCCATGGCCAAGGGAACGCCCTGTTTGTAAACAGACCCTACTTGCCCATTCACATAGGTCGGATTTTCATTGTTGTCCAATATTTGTATTTCGTAGCGCTGTTGTATAAAAACTCCACTATTGGCCCTATTCTGCCCTTTGCGTTGCACTTCTGAAGGTGACTGCCATTCCAGATGTAATTGAAAACTTCCAAAGTTTCGTTTGGTCTGAATGTTCCCCGTTTTGTCATTTACGGTCATGGTCCCATTTGGATTTAAATGCCATTTTACGGCAGTACTATCCACAGAGCTTATCCATTCGTCAAAGCTACTACCATCGAACAAGACCAGCGCATCGTTGGGAGGTGCCCCATTTTTTCCAGGGATAACCTTGGGAGGGACCGGTTCATAGATTTCTGTAGCTTCCGGTTTCGTCGGCTCTTCTTCTTGGCCCCATGAAGCGAATCCAAACACCAACAAAACACTTGAGAATATATATTTTAGACGTATCATTTCCGTTGATTTAACCATTTATAATCCCAATATACGTTTTAGCTTATCCTTGTCCGTATCGGCTCCTGCAAAGTCATCGAAGGTCTTTGTAGTAGCCTCAATAATATGGTCTTGAATAAATCTGGCGCCTTCCTTGGCGCCCTGTTCTGGACTTTTGATACAGCATTCCCATTCCATGACGGCCCAAACATCGCAACCGTATTGTGTCAGTTTTGAAAAAATAGTCTTAAAGTCTATTTGCCCGTCTCCCAAGGAACGATAGCGTCCTGCGCGATTTCCCCAATCGTTGTAACCCCCAAAAGCTCCCTTTTTACCAGTGGGATTAAACTCGGAATCTTTCACATGGAAGGCTTTTATAAACTCATGATAATGGTCTATGTAGGTAATATAGTCCAGTTGCTGTAGCACAAAGTGACTGGGGTCATACAAAATATTGACCCGCTTGTGGTTTCCAGTAGCTTCTAAAAAACGTTCAAAAGTGTCGCCATCGTGAAGGTCCTCTCCTGGGTGAATCTCATAACAGACATCCACACCTTCTCCATCAAAGTGGTCCAATATGGGCATCCAGCGCTTAGCGAGTTCTTCGAAACCCATTTCTACCAGGCCAGGTGGTCGCTGAGGCCATGGATGTGCGGTATGCCAAAGCAGGGCTCCAGAAAACGTGGCGTGGGACTTGATACCTAACCTTCTACTGGCCGTGGCGGCCTTTTTAACGGTTTCTATGGCCCAAAGCGTGCGTTCTTTGGGCTTTCCTTTGAGGTGATCCGGAGCAAAATTGTCAAACATAAGATTGTAGGCCGGATGAACGGCCACAAGTTGTCCTTGAAGGTGGGTAGAAAGTTCCGTGATTTCCAAGCCATACGAATTGATTTTGCCTTTGAGCGTATCACAATAGTCCTGACTTTCCGCCGCTTGGTCCAAATCAATCAAAAAATTTTCCCAAGTGGGTATCTGAATGCCCTTGTACCCTAAATCTGATGCCCATTGGCACAAACCATCCAAACTATTGAAAGGTGGTTCTTTATCCACAAACTGGGCAAGAAAAACCGCGGGTCCCTTTATTGTTTTCATGTAAATTAAAGATTGGCAACCTGTCCGTTCACCAAAAGCGAACTAAAACAGTATGGTAACGGTAAGGTTGTTGTTTGTTTATCTTACGTGATAAATATAGGTATTCAGACAGAATTAAAACAGTGCCTTTGCTCATGAAATTTTTTATGTGATCGGCATTCTCTTCAAACCGCATTGGTTATATTAGGGCCATTAACTGAAAACGACCCAAATTTTACGTTTTACCAAAACCAATCACCCTATATGGAAAATGCATCCGCCCAAAATTTGTGGGATGAGTTTTTGGCCGCCCATCCCGAATTCGCCCATGTGGAAATTCCTAAAGTCATTCATTTTTGCGACAACGAAAAAGATGCCAATATATGCGCCGATCTCGTTGAGAGAGACATAAAATGTGCTACTTCACATTCACTGCTTGGACTGCAATTACGCAAGGAGCGGCTTCCCAAAATTGGAGATTTTGCCCTTGTTACGGATTGGAACGGCACCGCCCAAAGTATTATTAGAACCACCCTGGTCAAACTTGTACCTTATTTTGCAATACGTGAAGAGCACGCTAGAATAGAGGGTGAGGGGGATAAAAGTTTAGCGTATTGGAAAAAGGCGCATTGGGCGTACTACACACGGGAATTGGCCACATTTCACAGGCAACCCAGGGAAAGCATGATCGTGGTTTTCGAACAATTCGAGAAATTATATTCCAAACCATGATTAGAATCTTGACAACCGTTTTTGGCCACGCATATCCTAATCCAGATTCACCCAAATATTTCCTTGTTTGTGGGAAGCAACGGTACTCTCTATAAAATTTAATCCTCGAACACCGTCCAACATAGTTGGAAATTCTCCATCGTTATAGGATTCTCCACGTATGGCTCTGGAGACACCTAAATAAATATTTGCCATAGCGTCAAAAATACCTTCGGGATGTCCGGGAGGGAGTTTGGTACCGTCCAGGGAAAGTTTGGAGTTATAGGCATGCCCCGGTTTATACACCTGCAGCGGTTCGGTATCGCTGAGTTTATACAAAAAATTTGGGTTTTCCTGCTCCCACTTCAAGGCTGCTTTCTCTCCGTAAATCGCAATTTTTAGTCCATTTTCTTCCCCAGTAGCTACTTGACTGCTGCGAATAACACCTTTAACATGCTTATCCAATCGTATTAATACAGTACCATCCACATCCATTTCGTTATCATCATACAAGTAATTAAAGTCGCACAAAAGGGATTTCACCTGAAGTCCTGTGGTAAACTCAATCATGTTGAAGGCGTGGACACCAATATCTCCCATACATGAACTTATCCCTGCCTTTTTAGGGTCCAAACGCCAGACCGAGGAACGTTTCTTTTGGTCGTGAATCACTCCATTTATCCATCCTTGGTAGTATTGTGCATCCACTTTTTGAATCTTACCCAATTCACCAGCTTTTATCATTTCACGCATTTGGCGGACCATAGGATAGCCTGTGTAGGTGTGCGTTACTGCAAAAACCTTTTGGGCCTTCGCTAATGTTTTCTGCAATATACTGGCTTCCTCATAATCGGTGGTCATCGGTTTTTCGCAGATGACGTGAAACCCATTTTCCAATAATTTTTTGGCCATTGGGAAATGCAAAAAATTTGGGGTAAGTACCGAACACACCTGCATACGCTCCTCCCGGGGAAGTTTCAGTTCGCTTTGAACAAGAGTATCTAAATCCTTGTAAATACGATTTGTGGGGATATCGATATCCTTGGCAAATTTGAGACTATCTTTATGGGAAGCGTTGAACACGCCCCCAACAATCTCATAGTTATCATTGATGTAAGCAGCAACACGGTGAAGCACTCCAATTAAGGAATCCCCGCCTCCCCCAAGAATTCCGAGCTTGATTTTTTTAGACATAAAACTATTATTCTTTGTATTCGATTTTCTCGTTTTTGAACAAGACCATAAAAAGCACTAGAACGACAAAGGCAAAAATAGCTGGGAATGTCCAAATATTGGTCCATTGGTGCACATTTTCGGATATCAAATAAGAGTCCGTAATTTTTCCAGCTATCCAAAAGCCAATCAGCATCCCTATGCCGTAAGTGGCCAATGTAATCAATCCTTGTGCCGCACTTTTGTATTTTTCACCGGCTTTGGAATCCGTATAAATCTGACCGGACACAAAAAAGAAATCATAACATATACCGTGCAAAGCGATACCTATAATAAGCATGAATGCCAGCTCTCCGGCATTTCCATACGCAAACAATAAATAACGCAATGTCCAAGCCAACATTCCGGCCAAAATGGTCAATTTAAAACCGTATTTTTTGAAAAAGAAGGGCAGCAACAACATAAAAAGAACTTCAGAGACCTGACCAATGGTCATTTTCCCGGCCGGATTAGTCACGCCTATTTCCCCCAAGAACTGCCCTGCATGCTGATAATAAAAAGCCAGTGGGATACAAATCAATACAGAAGCAACAAAGAAAATCAGGAAGTTCCGATTGTTTAGAAGTTTCAATGCCTCCAATCCCAAAATATCTGAAACGGTCACCTTTTCGTCCTTAGATGTACTGGGTGGTGTTTTGGGCAAGGTAAAACTGAACAATCCCAAGAGTGCGGAAGCTCCTGAAACCATAAGAAAGGTATTCTTGAGCAATCCGTTTTGAACGCCAGCTTCGCTATCCCATCCAAAAAAACTGATGGTGAGTCCCGCCACAATCCATCCGATGGTACCAAATACACGCACAAAAGCAAATTCTTTTGAAGGATCCTTCATCTGATTAAAGGCTACTGAATTCACCAAGGCCAAAGTTGGCATATAGGCAATCATATAGCCATAGACGTACGGAATAAAAACGGAAATATCCGAAGCATTGGCTAGTTGATACATAATAAATGCTCCAATCAAATGTAAAATGCCCAAGACCCGTTCAGCATTGAAATAACGGTCCGCGATAAGGCCTATTATGAAAGGTGCTATAATAGCACCCCAGGATTGGCTGGAATATGCGCTTGCGATATCCGCTCCACTGGCTTCGAGGGAGTTTGGCAAATAGATGCCCATTGTCACGAACCAGCCTCCCCAGATAAAGAATTCCAGGAACATCATCAAGGACAATTGAAATTTTGCGGTAGAGTTCATAGAGCTTATTATGTTGTTAGATTTATCTCTTGTAAAAAATATAATCCAATACTGGTGGTTCCATCTTATGGTTTCGCATGTCCACAAGTATTTGCCCCCGATGGTGGGTGGCGTGGTTGATGATATGGAACAAAATATCCTTCAGTTCGTTCCCATACGTATTTCCTTTACTATTTACATAGTCTATACGCCTGCTAAAATCGGAAGTAGTGGTAATTATTTCAAAGGAGGTACGCTGGTTTTCATAATGAATTTCATACCAATCCTTTATTTCGTGGGATTGTGCCACTTCAAATTCTGGTATCTTGTCCAGAATTCTATGATTCCAAATGTGATGGGCATTAAGAATGTGGTCAAATAATCTACAGCTTATCTCGGGGAGCTGTTCGGTTGCGGTAAACTGCTCTATCAATTTCTTGTTGCAAAAGAAATTATAATCAAAAAGCTGTTGTAAAAATCCCTTCATATCTCGAAAAGTTTTTACGTTGCGACCGCCATAAGTTTTAAAAGTAGTTTTTTGGTGGCCAAAATCCCTTCCTCTTCGCCCAGGGAACTGCCTTCATATTCCACCCCAATGTAGCCTGAATATCCAGCGTTTTCCACAATTTCCAGCATACGGGCATAATCCGTATGGATTTCGTTACCTTTCTCATCAAAATCATGGGATTTAGCACTGACCGCCTTGGCGTAGGGCATCAATTCCTGTATTCCTTGATATCTATCATACTCCTCAATACAGGGAGATGAAAAATAGGACCCGTCCTCGCGTTTGACACAGAAATTACCAAAATCGGGCAACGTACCACAATTGGGTAGCCCCACTTGGTTTATGACATCGACCAGCATGGCGGCATTTGAGGAAAAACCTCCGTGATTCTCAACAATCACATTAACATTTTTTGTTTTGGCATAAGTAGAAAGCTGGGTAAGTCCGTCAACAGATGCGGGAACCCATTCTGTCGCTATCTTGCTTCCCATTAAATTGACCCTCACCGAATGACATCCCAAGGCAGCTGCAGCATCTACCCACTTGAGATGGTTTTCCACTGCTTTTTTTCGCTCCATTTTATCCGCTACGGATAAATCCCCTTCATGGTCTATCATAATAATGAGGTTCTGCATGCCGTGCTTCGTGCTCTCCTCTAAGGATCTTTTCACAAAATCGTTCATAGCTTCTTTTGAGAACGCCTTTTCCTTCAGTTCCTTTTCATAGAGTTGGCTTACATATTCAAGTCCGGCAAAACCCCATTCCTTCGCTTTCTCTGCAAAAAGGTAAGGGTTCATCCCCTGATCATTTATCATTCTATGCATAGACCATTGGGCCAGGGAAAGCTGTAACATGGGTCTGGTTTTCTTCATATCAGTATCAGCTACACTTTCCTCTTGCTTTTCTTTTGATTTACAGGAATAAACGCCGATCATAGAAAGCGCTATTCCCGCGGTAAAGGTGTCCTGGACAAAGTTTCGTCGCTTCATAAGGTTAGATTATTGAATGTTCAACAGAATGAAAAAACTACAACGTTATAGTATCAAATTCTCAACAAACACAGGGTTTAAATGTAGAAAATTAATTCAATAATTAATACATTTATCAAATAAACAATACAGAATACATGAGTAAGTTTTATTACAATGAAGAGCAGGAATCGTATGATGCCATTGTAGTAGGTACAGGAATCAGTGGAGGTTGGGCAGCCAAAGAGCTGTGCGAGAACGGATTGAAGACCCTGGTTTTGGAACGGGGCAGAATGGTGAAGCACCGAGAGGACTACCCTACTGCCAATATGGACCCTTGGGACTTCCCCAATGCAGGCGAACCCGCCATAGAAGATGTCATGCAACAAGAAAAGCAGGCCAGAACAGGATATACAGTGAAAACGGCTTCAAAACACTGGTTTGTGAATGACGTTGACCATCCCTATAACGAAGTAAAGCGCTTTGATTGGATGCGGGGATATCACGTTGGTGGACGTTCCATAATGTGGGGTAGGCACAGCTATCGTTGGAGCGAACTGGATTTTGCCGCGAACAAAAATGAGGGTATCGCCGTGGATTGGCCTGTTCGTTACAAGGATATCGCACCGTGGTACGATAAAGTGGAATCTTACATTGGAATTTCTGGAGAGCTTCTGGGACTTCCCCAACTGCCCGATGGCCAGTTTGAGCCCATGATGGAATTGAACTGCGTGGAAGATCATGTCCGTGGTAAAGTGGCCGAACATTTTGACGGCAGGGTCATTACGGCCGGTAGGGTCGCACATATTAACAGTAATAAGCGTTTTGATGGCGATGGAAGAGCCCGTTGCCAATACAGAAACCGGTGTATTCGTGGTTGTCCTTTTGGAGCCTATTTTAGTAGCGTATCCTCAACACTTCCCGCAGCAGAACGAACGGGTAACATGACATTACGACCTGACTCCATTGTTCATGAAATCATATATGACCCGAACACCAAAAAAGCAACAGGTGTAAAAGTCATTGACAGGGTGACCAAAGAGTCCTACGAGTTTAAAGCTAAGGTTATCTTCCTATGCGCCTCCGCGGTTGCTTCCACGTCCATTCTAATGCAATCCAAATCAGACCGGTTCCCGGATGGTCTTGGAAATGAGAGTGGTGAATTGGGACACAATCTAATGGACCACCATTTTAAAGCCGGGGCCCGAGGAAAAATGGATGGTTTCAATGATAAATATTATAAAGGCAGGAAACCCAATGGAATTTATATTCCAAGATTTCGAAATATTGGAGGCTCCAGTGAAATGAAGAATTTCAGCCGGGGATACGGGTACCAAGGCGGTGCAAGAAGAGGGGATTATGAAGATTTGGTTGCCGAGTCGGCTTTTGGCAAGGAATTTAAAGAAGGTATCTTAAAACCAGGAGGGTGGACGATGAACATGCTTGGTTTCGGAGAAATTCTTCCGTATCACGAAAACAAAATGACCTTGGATTATGAAAAAAAGGATCAATGGGGCCTTCCTACAGTGACCTTCGATGCTGAAATCAAGGAAAATGAGCTGGAAATGCGAAAGGATATGCAGGAACAGGCTGCAGCGATGTTGGAAAAGTCAGGAGCAAGGGACATTGAAACCTATGATGACACCTATGCTTTAGGTCTAGGTATTCACGAAATGGGAACGGCCCGTATGGGATATGATCCAAAAACCTCCGTGGTCAATGCCAATAACCAAGTTCATAGTTGTAAAAATGTGTATGTCACTGACGGGGCTTTTATGACCTCCGCAAGTTGTGTCAACCCATCGCTGACCTACATGGCTTTTACCGCGAGAGCAGCCAACCATGCCGCCCAAGAACTTAAAAAAGGAAATCTCTAATGGAAAGAAGAACTGCATTAAAAAACATGGGGCTAGCTTTTGGTTACGCTGCAGCAACTCCAACGCTGCTGGGATTGATACAAAGCTGTAGCAACAGAAAAATACTGGACTGGACACCTAGCTTTTTTACAAAAGATGAAGGTGTCGCCATACATACCTTACTCGATATTATTCTGCCCAAAACCGATACCCCTTCCGCAACAGAACTGAATTTACATGTTTTTGTGGATAAAATGGCCAAAGATGTCCTTCCTCCCGAGCACCAAGACTTTTTAAGATTGGGAATGAACGAATTCTTTGGAAAGGTTTTAGCAAAATCCGAAAAGGAAAGTTTGGGCGATTTAAATGAGGAAAACTGGATTCCAGCGTTAAAAACCTATTTAAAGAAACGTCCTAAAGACGTGGAAAAAGCCCATAATAAGGCTATTGAGTCGTATTTCATGACCGTAGAACAGAATGGAAGTGCCGTTTTGGACAACGAAATCGCCCAATATTCGTTCGCTCATTCTATACGGGATATTTCCGTTTGGGCCTATAAGAATTCAAAATACGTGGGCGAGGAAGTATTGGCCTATTTACCCATACCGGGAGAATATGTCCCTTGTGAGAGTGCAGAGACGCTTACACAAGGTCGCGCTTGGTCCTTATCGTAGATTTTCACAAAAAAAATACCTCGGAAGTTGTACCAGCAACGAGCTACCCGAGGTATTTTAATTAATAAACACTATTACATACTGATAAGTACAGTACAAACTATGATCCACACATCAGACAGTCGCTGTCTGTTTCTCCTTCTTTGGCACGTGCGATCATTTCTTTCATCTCTTCAGGTGACATAGGTTGTATATCCACCTCTTGTTGGGACACGGGCGTTGCCTCCACTTTTATACCCTCGGCCGCTTTTGGAGTTGACGCATTGATCTCTGCTTCTGCTGCCACACCTACTGGAACTTCTTTCTTCTTGGTGTTGTCCAAAGTAAATTTGATGGCATCTACCGCTGCTTTTGTTCGCAAATAATACATTCCCGTCTTTAGACCACTTTTCCAAGCATAAAAATGCATAGAGGTGAGTTTAGCGTAATTGGCATTTTCCATGAACAAATTCAACGATTGACTTTGGTCTATAAAATAACCCCGTTGCCTGCTCATATCTATTATGTCTTTCATACTGAGTTCCCATACCGTTTGATATAGTTCCTTAATATCTTTTGGAATGCCATCAATATGCTGAATGGACCCATTGGCCCGCATCAGTTCCTGCTTTAAATTCTCATTCCATAGCCCTAAGTTTACCAAATCCTCCAAAAGGTGCTTGTTCACCACTATGAATTCACCAGATAAAACCCTACGGGTATAAATATTGGAAGTATAGGGTTCGAAACATTCGTTGTTCCCTAGTATCTGTGAGGTTGAAGCTGTAGGCATAGGAGCTACCAAAAGGGAATTACGAACACCATGTTTTTTCACGTCTTTTCTCAACTTAGTCCAGTCCCACCGTCCGGATAGCTCTTCATCTTTGATACCCCAAAGATTGTACTGAAACTCTCCTTTGGATATGGGCGAACCTTTATATGAGGAGTATGGACCTTCTTCTTGAGCCAATTCCATGGATGCGGTTACAGCAGCAAAGTATAAGGTTTCAAAAATATCTTGATTTAACTTTTTTGCCGCATCACTGGTGAAAGGGAGTCGCAGCATAATAAATGCATCGGCCAACCCCTGAACGCCCAAACCAATGGGCCTGTGCCTCATATTGGAATTTTCTGCCTCTTTCACCGGATAGTAATTGCGGTCTATTACGCAATTCAGGTTTTTGGTGACCCGCTTGGTAACGCGATACAGTTCTTGATGATTGAACGCACCTTTTTCCACGAACATGGGAAGCGCAATGGAAGCTAAATTACATACGGCCACTTCATCTGGAGAGGTGTACTCCAAAATTTCGGTACAAAGATTGGATGAGCGGATTGTGCCCAAGTTTTTTTGGTTGCTTTTTCTATTGGCAGCATCCTTGTAGAGCATGTAAGGCGTACCCGTTTCTATTTGAGACTCCAAAATCTTCTCCCACAATTCCCTAGCTCTTATGGTCTTTCTTCCTTTTCCTTCAGATTCATATTTGGTATATAGTGCCTCGAAGTCTTCACTATGTGTACTGAACAATTCTGGACATTCGTTCGGACACATCAGCGTCCATTCAGCGTCCGCCTCTACACGTTTCATGAACAAATCCGGTACCCACATGGCATAAAACAAATCACGGGCCCGCATTTCTTCTTTCCCATGGTTCTTTTTAAGGTCAAGAAAATCGAAGATATCGGCATGCCAAGGTTCGACGTAAATGGCAAAACTCCCCTTTCTTTTACCTCCCCCTTGGTCTACATATCGCGCTGTGTCGTTAAAAACCCGCAACATAGGCACAATACCATTTGAGGTTCCGTTGGTTCCGGCGATATACGACCCAGTAGCTCTAATGTTATGTATGGAAAGCCCAATGCCACCGGCAGATTGTGAAATTTTTGCAGTTTGCTTTAGTGTATCATAGATGCCATCAATACTGTCCTCTTTCATTGTCAATAAAAAGCAAGAGGACATTTGTGGTTTGGGTGTACCGGAATTGAACAAGGTAGGTGTCGCGTGCGTGAAGTACTTTTTGGACATCAATTCGTAGGTCTCAATAGCTGATCCCAAATCATTGAGGTGTATCCCGATCGCTACACGCATCAACATTTGCTGTGGGCGTTCCACAATTTTACCGTTGAGTTTCAACAGGTAGGAACGTTCTAAGGTTTTGAAACCAAAATAATCATAGCCAAAATCCCGATTATAAATAATGGTAGAATCCAGGGTTTCCGCATTTTCAGCGATTACCTTATACACTTCATCAGATAGCAGCGGAGCCTTTTTCCCTGTTCGGGGATTTATGTATTCATATAAATCCTTCATTGTCTCCGAAAAGGATTTCTTGGTGTTTTTATGTAGGTTGGAAACAGAAATACGGGCTGCCAACTTTGCGTAGTCCGGATGTGCTGTGGTCATAGTGGCGGCAATTTCTGCAGCCAGATTATCCAACTCAGAGGTAGTAACCCCATCGTACAAACCTTCAATGACGCGCATGGCCACCTTCACCGGGTCCACCAGACCATTTAAACCATAACAAAGCTTTTTGACCCGGGCTGTTATCTTATCGAACATTACAGGCTCTTTTCTTCCATCTCGTTTTACTACAAACATAGGCTATGATTATTTTTAAACTTTTCCGTTTTTTATCTTAAGTTCAAACTAGAAGCATCACTTTTTCACTTTAAATCATTAAAAACCCCCGATGGAACATCGAGGGTCTTTTCTGGTGGGTTATTCAAAAATCAGCATCAAAGCTTATCTTCTGGGAATCGGCATCCTTTTCTTTGTTCAGGACCCCCGCTTTTTGGTATTCTGATACTCTTTTTTCAAAGAAATTAGTTTTTCCTTGTAGTGAAATCATATCCATAAAATCAAATGGATTGGTAGCATGGTAGACCTTATCGCATTGCAATTCTACCAAAAGCCTATCTGTCACAAACTCCAGATATTGGGTCATCAATTTCGCGTTCATGCCGATCAAACTGACCGGTAGTGATTCGGTAATAAATTCCCTTTCAATATTCAAGGCATCCACAATAATGCTTGTGATTCGCTCTTTGGGCACCTTGTTGATCAAATGGTTGTTGTGCAAATGCACGGCATAGTCACAATGCATCCCTTCATCACGGGATATCAACTCATTGGAAAAGGTAAGCCCTGGCATAAGCCCTCTCTTTTTCAACCAAAAAATAGAACAAAATGCACCGGAAAAGAAAATACCTTCTACCGCGGCAAAAGCGATTAAACGTTCTGCAAAGCTGGGCGATTCAATCCATTTAAGGGCCCAATCTGCCTTTTTCTTTATGGCTGGAAAATTTTCAATGGCCTTAAAAAGAACCCCTTTTTCTTTTTCATCCTTAACATAGGTGTCAATCAATAGGGAATAGGTCTCAGAATGGATATTTTCCATCATTATCTGGAACCCGTAAAAGAACTTTGCCTCTGAATACTGTACTTCATTTACGAAATTTTCCGCCAGATTTTCATTGACTATACCATCGGACGCTGCAAAAAATGCCAAAATATGTTTGATGAAGTAGCGTTCGTCGTCGTTAAGTTTGGTGTTCCAATCTGCTAAATCCTGGTGTAAATCAATCTCCTCGGCAGTCCAAAAACAAGCTTCACACTTTTTGTACCACTCCCATAAATCGTGGTGCTGTATTGGAAAAATTACAAATCGGTCTTCGTTTTCTTGCAAAATAGGTTCTACCGCTATTGACATAATGTTATCGTAAAAATTAAGTGATGGATGAAACTGTTTAATGCCCGGATTAACAAAGATTTAAAATTGTCGTTGGATTCTAAAGTTTGTTTCAAGTATAAAAGACCAAAGTTTTTAACACAACTTGTTGAAATCTAGGCTCACACGTTATGTTTTCTAGATTCTTTAAAAAGTATCGCGCTGCGTTTTTTTATGGATAGGTTAAACAATAAAAAGACCAAAATGCATAGCATAGCTATACTATTTTGGTCTTTGACTACTTATGAAAATTGCGTTGCTGAATGGCTTTATGGATATCGCCAAACGGTACGGCCTATCTTAATTCATCAAGCCCTCTCTTAAACTTTTAGGTAGTTCCCCCAAAACCTAAAATCCAATTTGAAGGTTGAAAACCAAGAATTATATTTTAAGCAGTTCCACTCTTGAGGTTGGTTGCTCTGGCCGTACGTTTTTTGGCAATGACCACACCCTAAGGCTAATTCCTTAGAGTTAATCCTTTATTACGATTTCGTTCCAATCAGATTCCAATTCCAGCTGTTTATTCTCGGCTGATGCAGCCAATATTAAAACCACTACAAGAATTAAAAATAGAATGATACACTTTCTCATTTTCGTTTGGTGAGGTTAACGAAGGCAAGATAGACATACTGGTAGCTGAATAAGAAACTTCATGTATAAACGACCTGTATTTCTGTATGAATGGATACTTTTTTATTTCGGCAAAACCTACATAGGGTATGGGAAGGGACGTATTGTGGGAAAAAACCGATAAACTCCCGTTATGCCATATTTTACGCCATTTATAAGTAGATATAATCCAATAACACATAATTTTAAAAACGTTAAACAGAATATCATATTTTTGATTTGAAGTAATAACCCCGAACATGTTAGAAGCAGTTATCGTAGACGATGAGGTCAAAGCCCTTCAAAGTTTGAGTTGGGAACTGACAAATTTGAGTGATGAAGTGGATATCATTGCTTCTTTTACCGATGCCCATGAGGCATTGGATTACCTCGAGCAAAACACGCCAGATTGTTTGTTTTTGGATATTGAAATGCCTGCAATGGACGGGTTTCAGTTCATAAAGACCTTGAAGAATAAAGATTTTCCGGTGGTCATCACTACGGCGTACAATCAGTATGCGCTTCAAGCATTGAAAAATGAAGCGATAGATTATTTGTTGAAACCCATCGATTCGGATGATTTGCGCCACACCATTACCAAGATAAAAAAATTCAATGCCAAAAATTACACCGCTGAAAAACTGGAAAAGATCCTCTTGAATTTTAATGCAGAATCCGCAAGTAAAAAGATAACCATCAATACTGACGGCAAATTAGTATTTTTACATAGTGATGATATTCTTTATGCCGAATCTGATGGAAACTACAGCACAATTTTTTTAAGCGACGGACAAAAAATATTGTTGACCAAAAAATTAAAAGAAGTAAATACCCTTTTGCCCGACCATAGCTTTTTTAGAATACACAATTCATATATAATCAACCTCAACAAAATAAAGGAATTTCTAAAAACGGATGGGTATGTAGTATTGGAATCCAATCACAAAATACCCGTCTCCCGACAGAAAAAGTCCGATTTTTTGGACTTGCTGTAAAAGAAAAAAGAAACTAGTATTATTTGTTGAACAGAACCAAGACCTTCCGACGAGCCAAACAATTTCTCATCCTGCTCCAAGTCTTATTTTGGTCGGTTTCGTATGCCTTTGCGCAGAACGTACCGCAGGACTTCAGGGAAAAGGTTGAAAAGTTGACCCTTGCAAAGCCCAAAACCTTCTTGACCTTAAACTCCGAATTGGAAAGATTCCGTTTGGACACTACCCTGATGCGCTACTTTTCCAATCGTTGTCAAGAGGTAAACTACATGGAGGGTTTGGCCTATGCCTTAAATCAGCTGGGCGGGAGATATAGGAATATGTCCCAATTTCAGAAAGCCTTGGATTTACATCAAGAAGCTCTTGAGATATCTGAAAAAGTAAACAATACTGAATTCAAAGTGCTTAGCTTGAATATGTTGGGGGTGGTAAATCGCAGAACAGATGCAATAAAAACCGGTTTGGATTACCATCAAAAAGCGTTGGAAATGGCCGAAGCAGTTGAAAATCCATCCCACCACATAAAAAGACACATCAACATTTCACTAAACTCCATTGGCAATCTTTACAAAACACTAGAGCAATACGATCTTGCCATAACCCAATTTAGAAGGGCACTTCGGCTTGAAGGAGAACTCGGCAATAAGTTGGGATTGGCCATAAACCATCAAAACATAGGGGAGTGCTTGGAGCTTAAGGAAGATTTGGAAGGCGCCCTGGAAAACTATCGAAATTCTTTGGCGTACAACGAAGAAATAGACTCGGATTACGGTAGGACCATCTGCAAAAACAGTTTGGCACAGATCTATTTAAAACAAGGTATGCCCTATGCTGCCCTCGTCCTCCTGGAACCACTACACGAAGCTTCGCACAACATCGGGGATTTTTTTATAACGTCCTCCGTTTTCATAAATACCGGTTGGGCCCATACCGAACTAGGGGACTATACCAGGGCTGAAACCTTTATTCGGGATGGCATTCTAATGGCCCAGAACCATAATATGCCCAGCAATGTGCTTTACGGCTATCAAAAATTATCCGACTATGAATTGGCCCAGGGTAATTACAAAGAAGCCTATGAACATTACCGGAAGGCAGATGAATACGATGATAAAATTGCCAGTGCTACCAATTTACGCTACATGACCGATATTATCGTAAGGTATGAGGCTGAAAAAAAGAACAATCAAATTTCTGTATTGGCCAAGGAGAACGAAATAGTCCGCTTGCGACTCAGAAAGAACCAGACCACCTTGTTGGTCAGTGCGCTGATCGTGGGTCTTATTTCATCTATTCTTTACATTCTTTACCGGCAATACCAAAGCAAAAACGAAAAACGGGTGCTTAGCTTGGAGCAAAACATGCTCCGTAGTCAAATGAACCCGCATTTTTTGTTCAACTCTTTGAATTCGATCAAGCTTTACATCATCAACAATGAACAAAAAAATGCAGTTCACTATCTCAATAAGTTCTCCAAACTGGTGAGGAAAATTTTAGAGGCTTCCTCTGTCCGGGAAATTCCATTATCGGACGAGTTGGAAACCGTTGAACTGTATATGAACATAGAGAATATCCGTTTTTCAAATGAAATCGATTTTAAAATATCCATGGACAAGGATGTGTCTCCAGACAACATTAAAGTGCCTTCGCTAACGTTGCAACCCTTCTTGGAAAATGCGTTATGGCACGGTCTTTCACCCAAAGAAGGAGAGAAGCAGATTCATCTCAACATCAAAAAAAATGGCGACCATCATATTACCATTGAGATTACCGACAACGGTATAGGCCGCACTGCTGCGCAAGCCAATAAAGAAAATAGGGTGCTTAAGCGAAAGTCGGTGGGTATACGCATCACCAAAGAGCGTTTGGCCAATTTTGCGAGGGACTATCAGAACAAATTTGATGTGCAAATTGTTGACCTATTTGATAAAGAAGGACATCCAAAGGGTACTAAAGTGGTTTTGGAAATCCCTACAGTTTAGCCCGTTCCGTCGCTACGAGCTCGAGTTCCTTGTACCAGGACTCCCCAAATTTACGGACCAAGGCATCCTTTACAAATTTATAAATTGGAACCTCTAATTCATTTCCCAAGCTACAAGCTGGATCGCAGATTTCCCATTTGTGATAGTTGACCGCTGTAAATTGGGAATATTCCCGAGTTCGAATAGGATACAAGTGACAGGATATCGGTTTTTTCCAGTGGGTGGCACCGGCATTGTAGGCATCTTCCAGGCCACATTTAGCAATGCCATTATCAGAAAAGACGACATAGGCACATTCACTTTTGTCCACCAAAGGAGTTTCCCATTCGCCGTCCTCTCCTTTTACAAAAGCTCCTTGTTGCTCAATGGCAGCAATACCTTCGGGACGCAGATATGGTTTTACATGTTCAAAAATATCGCTCAAAATTTCGGTTTCCCCATCCTCCAAGGGTGCACCGTACTCCCCATCAACACAACAAGCACCTTTGCAAGCGTTCAAGTTGCAAACGAAGTCGTTTTCCATGATTTCTTCGGAAACTATGGTCTTACCTATCTGGAACATCTATCACCCTTTTTCACAAAAATAGTCCAAACAAAAAAATTGACCTTTTCTATAAGGTAACATATCATCCAAAAGTGCATTTTCCTCGTAAATTTGCAGACTTAATTTTTCTCCTATGCGCTTTGATCTGAAACAAATTGTAACGGCATCCATGGTATTGTTCGCTGTAATCGATATTCTTGGCAGTGTTCCCATCATCATTTCATTACGAAAAAAAGTGGGCCACATCCAATCTGAAAAAGCTTCTATAGTGGCTGCAAGTATCATGGTGGCATTTCTTTTCGTTGGGGAACGTATTTTGAACCTCATTGGTATCGATGTCAATTCTTTTGCCGTAGCGGGAGCGTTTGTCATCTTTTTTTTGGCAATCGAAATGATTTTGGGCATCACACTTTACAAGGATGACCAACCGGAAAGTGCATCTGTGGTGCCTATTGCTTTTCCACTGATTGCAGGTGCAGGAACAATGACCTCCATTCTGTCATTGCGGGCCGAATACGAAGTTCAGAACATTGTAGTTGCCATTGTGGTAAACATTATCTTTGTATATCTTGTATTGAAATCCAGTTCTCGGATTGAGCGCTTTCTGGGCAAAAACGGGCTCAACATCATAAGAAAAGTCTTTGGGGTGATTTTGTTGGCCATCGCCGTAAAGCTTTTCGCCACCAACATTAACCAATTGATTTTGAAATAAGTTAAACGTTATGAATAAAATCGCGACCCTTATTTTGGTCCTTTTGGCCTTAGGTCTTATAGCCTATAACGTCACCATGGTGGATTTTACAAATCCTTTTGAAGGAGATAGTGTGATTGCACTCATAGGCATTTTGGCACCTTTATGTGCCATTGTGCTTCTTTTGATATTTATTACTTCCAAGAAGATTGATAAGAAGATCAAAGAGGATTAGCGATCCAAGTTCAGCGCTCCAATTTCCACTTTGTATAAGTTCTCTGAGTCCAAAGCCTTTACTTTTTGTAGCATCCGGTCGTGATTTCCCTTTATCTGTGCTGCCACATTCGGAGAGAACAACTGTTCGGCAATATTTGCTTTTAAGTAATCTTTGATTCGATTTTCTTGTGCGTAAAAATCCAACTTTATCTTGCGGTTGAGCACAAACTGAATAAACTCATCGAACAGAATATCATCAACTTTGAAATCGTCCAAAAACTCGTTTCGGCTAAAGCTTTCGTAATACTTTCTATCTTTTTCCAAGTGTTCGAAAACAAATCGGGAGAAAAACTCGTAGGTATCATCCATGCTATCAATAGCTTCTTCTTCATTACTTCCTATAGAAACGAAGACATCCGGAATTATTCCTCCGCCACCGTAGACAACTTTACCTTTAGGTGTGGTAAACTTAAGGGAGTCCGCCACTTTGATGCTATCCACTGAGACCAGTTCTCCACTCCTGTAGCGGTCCATAAACTCTTGGTAATAATCTTTATGGCCTTTTTTGTATGATTTTTGGATAGAGCGTCCAGTTGGGGTATAATATCGCGACACTGTCAAGCGAACCGCGGAACCGTCTCCTAGGTCCATTTCGCGTTGTACCAGACCTTTTCCAAAGGAACGTCTTCCCACTATTGTTCCGATGTCGTTGTCTTGCAAGGCACCGGCAATAATCTCACTTGCGGACGCAGATCGTTCGTTTATCAGTACATAGACGGGTTTGTCCTCAAAATCGCCCTTCCCGGTTGCGTAGGCTCTTTTTATCTTTCCTCTTTTATTTTTAGTGTAAAGGATAAGCTTATCATCTTCCAAAAACTCATCTGCCAGCTTTTCGGCAATGCCCAAGTAGCCTCCTGGATTGTCCCGCAGGTCCAAGACCAGTTTCTGTGCGCCCCTTAACTTAAGTTTTCGCAGCGCCTCTTTGAACTCTTTAAAAGTAGACTCGGCAAAACGATTGATTTTTAAGTACCCCATATCGCTGGTAAGCATATAATAGGACTCAACACTTTTTATAGGAACTCTATCTCGGGTAACGGTAAATTCCATAAGTCTCTTCTCTGATTTCCTAAAAACCTTAAGGTCCACTTTGGTCCCTGCTTTCCCCTTAAGTCGGGATACGATACTATTATTGGGAATCCGCTTTCCAAAAAGGGTATCATTATCGGCTATGAGAATTCGATCTCCTGGTTTTATTCCGCTGATATGACTTGGCCCATTTTTAATGGTCCTGATGACCGTAATGGTGTCGTGATACATGTAAAAACTTATTCCTATACCCACAAAATCCCCTTTCATACTTTCGGAAACTTCTTGCATTTCACTTTTGGGAATGTACACGGAGTGCGGGTCTAATTTTCCGAGGATATTGTTTACCGTCACGTCGACAATGCTGTCCGTATCAATTTCGTCCACATACTCATAATCGATATAGTCGATAAGTCGGTTTAGCTTGTCTTTTTTGGAATTTGTGGAAAAGAGCTTTTCCGGGCTGTCATCGAAATGGAGCTTTCCTCCGATAAAAATACCAACAGCTACTGCAAAAGCTAGCAAAGTTGGCCATATATAGTTGAATTTTTTTTCCATAGATAGCGAAAATCGTAAAGGTTACGCCATTTCTTCCAATATGGGGATGTGATCTATGATCACTCCCGCCCTTTCCAAGAACCTTAGGCCCGAATCATCTTTATACGCTGTGCTATACACAACACGTTTTATGCCAGACTGATGAATTAATTTACTGCATTCCCTACAGGGTGAAAGGGTAATATACAAGGTAGCCCCTTCGCAAGACTGGGTTGAAGCTGCCACTTTTAATATGGCATTGGCCTCAGCATGCAGAACATACCATTTGGTATAACCTTCTTCGTCCTCACAAACATTTTCAAACCCTGTAGGAGTGCCGTTGTATCCATCAGAAATAATCATTCGGTCCTTAACAATTATGGCGCCCACCTGTTTTCTTTTACAGTAAGAGAGCTTTCCCCATTCTGTGGCCATCCTCAGGTAGGCCTTGTCATACTTTTGCTGTTTGCTCTCTTTCATACCCGTAGGACGAATGTATCGAATTAAAGATACCTGCTTTGGAAGACCCTCACAACCTTATTCGATGAAATTTAACGATTCTACTATTTAGGAAACGTAGCGATCAACAGCGGTATTGTGATGGCTACAATGAGCAGGGAAAAGGCAACTATAAAATATCTTCTCCTCAATCCCATTACGGATTGGGCTAAATAGGCAATACCTAAAATAGAAAGTATAATGGCCACTTGGGAAAGTTCAATTCCGGAGGCAAAACCCAATAAAGGGGTCACTTTATCTTCTTCTTCTGCCATCAAGAGTCTAAAATAGTTGGAAAAACCAAAGCCATGGATAAGCCCAAAGAAAGCGGTGACCACGCCATGCAAATACATGCCTACGCGTACAGCATCCCTAAAAACATAGATTAAATTGAAAAGCGCCGTCAAAACAATGGTCACCGGAATAAAAAACTCGATAAGACCGACATCCACGGTAAAAACATCAAAAGCGGCCAATGCCAGCGATGTACAGTGGGCAATTGTAAAAATCGTAGCCAGTAAAACCACTTTTTTCCAATCTTTAAAAGAAAACGGTATGGCCAATGCTGCCAAAAAAAGGATATGGTCGTAGGCATTTTTATCCAGTACATGCTTAAATCCTAAGTTGAGATAAAACCAGAATTCCTCCATAGTTTAAAGATTGGGGTTATAAAACTTGATAAACAGACCAAGTTAGGCGAAGTTAAGAAATCCCTCTTTCCTTTTGTATTGTTTCGTATGCCTTTTGTACTTCTTTGAACTTTTCCTCGGCTCCTTTTTTAATCGCCTCATCTTCGGTGACCACACGGTCTGGATGGTATTTTTTGGCCATCTTCCTATAGGCTTTCTTGACCTCATCATCCGAAGCTGTCTTATCAATTTCAAGAATTTTATAGGCATTGTCCGCAGACTTGATGAACATGGCCATTATACTTTCAAAATCATTTGCGGCAACTCTTAAATATCCAGCTATTTCCCTAAGCTTGTTCACTTCAGCTTTACTGGTCTGCCCATCTGCTTGGGCTATGCCGAAAAGAAAATGAAGTAACTGCAATCTTACTTCATATCGCGTACGCTGGGTGAGATAGGTACATATGCGCTGCGCGGAGACTTCCCGCTTTTTAATCACCTCATTGAAAGTTCTAAAAATAGCATTTGCCTTTTCCTTACCATAGGTAGCTAAAAAGTATTGGCGTACATAATCCAGTTCTTTTTGGCTTACCTGTCCATCTGCTTTGATAATCAGTGAACACAGGGACAGTAAATTAAGTTCGAAATCGGCAGGGGAAACATTGGGTTGGGTATACTCCCTAAAAATAGTTCTTGGATCCCGTTGACCTCCACCGTTCAGATTATCCAAGAAACTGCCCAAGAGGAATCCAAGAATGGCCCCAGGAAATCGAAATACAAAATAGCCCAAAAAAGCTGCAACCCACTTGATCATCCCAAAAAGAATACGGGCAAAGATAGTTCTTTGACCAGAATGAATTCTTTTCTGTATGTTAAGGCCCATAAAAAAAACCGACAAAACCACTATCTTTGAAATCCGATTAAAAAAAAGACTATGTATCCTGAAGAATTGGTAAAACCTATGAGAGCGGATTTGGCTACCGCTGGATTTAATGAACTACACACTGGCGAAGCTGTTGACCAGGCTTTAAAAAAGGAAGGCACTACCTTGGTAGTTGTGAATTCCGTTTGTGGTTGCGCCGCGGCAAATGCAAGGCCAGCGGCCAAATTAAGCTTACAGAATGCAAAGACTCCCGACCATCTGGTAACTGTATTTGCAGGAGTGGACACCGAAGCGGTCAATACAGCGAGAAACCACATGATTCCGTTTCCTCCTTCGTCACCAAGTATGGCGTTGTTCCGGGATGGTGAATTAGTTCATATGATAGAACGCCACCATATTGAGGGCAGACCTGCAGAAATGATTGCTGAAAATTTAATGGAAGCCTATAACGAGTTTTGTTAGGCGCTTCAAAAAACAGATATTGAAAACCACCTAAAAGGTGGTTTTTTTATTTTTACACATAACCTTATCGAAAATTTGAAAAAATTAGTTGCCTATCCGCTGACCACCCTTTTCTTTATCCTTTTTGGACTTACCTTGGTTGTTTTTCATCCTATACAGTGGTTTTGTTTACGAGTTTTTGGATATACCCAGCATAAACACAGCGTCACCTTACTGAATTGGTTCATTATGAGGTGCACCAATGTTTTGGGAACCCGGTATCGTTTTAAGAAAGATTTCCCCATTCCCGAAAACGTCCCTCTTATCATCGTTTCCAACCATCAAAGCATGTATGATATTCCTCCCATTATATGGTATATGAGAAAGCACCATCCAAAATTTGTGAGCAAAATTGAATTGGGAAAGGGAATTCCCAGTGTCTCCTTTAATCTAAGGCATGGAGGTTCGGTTCTTATTAATAGAAAGGATGCTAAACAGTCCGTAGAACAGTTGGAAAAACTGGGAGAATATATAGAAAAGTACAACCGTAGTGCCGTTATTTTTCCTGAAGGGACCCGAAGCCGGGATGGTTTTCCAAAAAAGTTCTATACAACAGGTTTGAAGGTGCTCATGGCCCACGCGCCCTCTGCTTGGATCGTACCGATTAGTATAAACAATTCATGGAAATTGCTAAAATATGGTGAGTTTCCTATGGGATTGGCCAGTCACTTAAGCTTAGAGGTACATCGGCCATTCCCAAATGATGGAAAACCAGAGGGATTGATACAACAAGCAGAATCCAGTATTGTTCAAGGCATAAATATACCTGAATGAGACCAAATCCGTTGATAGAAAGAACAATTGCGTTCGTAAAGAAAACATTGGAACATGCTGAAGGAGGGCATGACTGGTTCCATACTGAACGGGTTTTTAAAATGGCAGAAGTATTGGCGAAAGAAGAGCATGTGGATATTCAAGTTGTCCAATTGGCCGCGTTGCTTCATGATATTGCAGATTCAAAGTTCCACAATGGGGACGAAGAAATAGGTCCAAGAAAAGCGTTTGAATTCTTGCGCTCCCAAAAGCTTCAAGAGTCTACAATCCAACATGTGGTCCACATCATTCGTTTTATGTCGTACAAAAATAGTTTGGACCGGGAAGCGCCGTTTTTTTCCTCTATGGAACTGCAGGTAGTTCAGGATGCTGATAGGTTGGATGCAATGGGTGCGATAGGAATTGCCAGAGCATTTAATTACGGCGGACACAAAAATCGAGCACTTTATAATCCAGATATTCCACCTGACTTAAATCTGACAAAGGAAGCGTATAAAAAGTCCAAAGCACCCACCATCAATCACTTTTATGAAAAACTATTGTTGCTGGAAAACCAGATGAACACGAAAGCTGCACAAAAAAAAGCTGAAGCGCGACATCAATTTATGCTCCAATTTCTCGACCAATTTTACAAGGAATGGAATCCTTAAATCATATATTTCTTGGTTTTAGGCGGGCAAGCTGCGGGTAAGCCATCCTCTTTTGTTGGCCGTGGCTATGGCATAGGGCGTAATCCAAAAAAGTCCAAACGTATAAAGGATACTGTAGGAATATGCCCAAAAGGATTCAAAAAATGTATATCTCCTGGCATAGAATATCACTGGGAATGTCGTTAAAATCAAAATGCTCACCAAGGTCGAACTGAGAAAGAGCAAGGGGTGTATGATGATAAAAAACAACATGAAAATCAGGAATGGATAGCTCATCACAATCTCTAGGAACTGACTCAAAAACAAAAGGCGAGTTCCCAATTTTGATTCCTTTCTAAAGTTCTTGAAAACGTACTTCGACATTTCAATATTTTCGCGCACATTGCTCCTGCCCCAGCGTATAAACATCTTATAGAGTCCTTTATACTTTTCAGGAACATTGGTGAACGCCAATGCATTTCTCTGAAAGAGTACGTGATACCCCTGTTTCAATATCATGTTGGTCATTGCCCTATCTTCACCAATATCAGATGGCTGACCCATAAAAGTTTGATTTATCCATTCCTCCAAACAACCAAAAACGGCATCTCTTCGATAAGCGGCCAATGCGCCGGGCGTACACAGTACGGAATTAAATGTACTCTCCGCAGAACGTACAAACTCAAAACTTAGAACAAAACTGACATCCAACATTTTGGGCAATATCGCTTTCTTCTTGTTCAGAACGCGGATATTTCCAGCTACGGCACCACATGATTTATTGGTTACAAAAGGGCTTACCAAATTGCGCAAAGTATCGCGATTGACCTCAGAATCACTATCTACCGTAACAAATATCTCGCCTTTACCCGTTTTGAAACCATGATACAGGGCATGGCGTTTTCCCATATTCCTGGGTTGTTTGTGAACCATCAATGCATCCCCTAAACGTTCTTTTGCTTTTTGAATCCAATGCCAAGTGTCATCGCCACTGCCGTCATCAACTGCCAACAACTGTAACTTTTCTAAGGGGTAATCGCTTTCCGCCAGGCTCAAAAGGGTATTCCAAACCTGTTTGCCTTCATTGTAGGCAGGGACAATAATTGTACATGAGGGCAGTTCCGCATCGCTTACCGAACGGATCGGTCGATACTTAAAAAACCGATAGAGGGTCAATATAAAAAAACTAGCTTTAAATAAAAGAAGACCCGTGCCTATCGACATAAAAATCAACCCTAACAAAGATGCCCTGCGCTCTAGATTAAACTGGGTAATATCGCCTTTTAAAATATAGATTAGATATGCTGAACCTATCATGAGGACAAAAGTGCTTCCCATAATAAAAACGCCCCAAGCATCCGCAGTTTCGAAGAAATTGATGATTTTATCCTTCCACTGGGAACCTGTCCGGTCGTACCCAGTTTTTTCTTCTTTACATTTAGACATTAGTAGAAATCGTTTCAATTTTCATTATTTCACTTCCCTTGTTCTACTTATACGCGGATAAGAACTGTTTGGATCGACCCTTTTAAACTTTAACTTCTCTTTAAAGCTAGTAAACAGGTCTTTCTATTTTGAAGTAAAACCATCCTGTGTTTTGGGCGAAAGACCCCTTGTTGAGGTCCTTTTTTAACTGAATTGCTGCGTGTAAGAAGGTTTCACAACAGTTTATCTTCCAAATAACGCTTGACCAATTCATTTTCAGAAAACGCAATGGCCTTTTTAAGCGTGTATCGATAATTGGTATCTCCCAATTCCTTTTGAAACTCCGCTTTAATAGCATAGAACAGTCCTGTGGTGGAAAAATCAGATTGCCTTTCCACTTCTTTCAGCTCTTTCAGGGCTTTTGACGGACCATGTATCTTACCAAAGGGGACAATCCGGTTTAACGCTACCATTGGGGAGTATTCCTGCTTTATCTGAACGTCGTAGAGATAAAGAATGCTTTTCCAATCTGTTTTTGCAAAAGTTTTGGCTGTACTGTGATAGTAAGACCGTGCTGCTTCCAAATGATAGCGTGATGGTAGTTGGTTTTCGGTCTCGGATTGTTCCAGATGATGTATTCCAATCTGTATCAATTGTTGATTGTAGTGGCTTCGGTCATGATGCTCCAAAGAAACAAGATTTCCGGCACTATCAAGGCGGGCATCAAATCGCGAGGAATGAAAACACATCAAGGCAATCAAAGCCTCCAGATTGGGATGTGAACAATACTTATTTTTCCTCAGTAAAAGTGCTAACCGTAGTGCTTCGTAGCAGATATCCTTTTTGAGCAATTGTGCTCCCGTAGTGGCTACGTATCCTTCGGAAAACAAAAGATAAAGAACGCGCAGCACCTGAAATAATCGGGATTGCAAGCCCATCTGTACAGGTATTTGAAGAAACTTTACCTTTTCCCTGAACTGCTTTTTTGCCCGTGTAAACGATTTGGCCACGGCATCTTCTTTCTTTAATAAGGCTTCGGCCAGTTCTCTATTACTGAAACCTCCCATTAACTTGAGACTAAGTATGATTTGATGTTCCTGGGATAAGGAAGGATGGCAACAGGCGAAAATCATGTTTAACTGACTATCCTCGATAGCATTCTCCAATATCAGTGTTTCACCGGTCTGGATATCCTCTTTGGGCAGGGGTTTATCTCCCAATAAATCGGACTTTTTGTTCCTTCTCAAGACATCGATAAGTCGATTTTGGGCCACTCGGTAGAGCCATGCTGTCGGATTGTCCGGAACGGTTTGGTATCCCCACACTTGCATTGCCCTTAAAAAAGTGTCTTGTGCCGCATCCTCAATCTGTTCTAGAAAGGATACCCCGAATTTGTTCGTCAACAGGGCGATAAGCTTCCCGTATTCATTTCGAAACAGATGGTCCAAGGTGTGGTTTATCGCTTTATCCGTCATCGTACTCAAAAAGGTTATGCCGCAGAATACAATGGGTTATAGGAAATAAGGGTCCTTTCCCATTTTCCACAACATAACCTTATTTCTAAAGAGGAAATCCCGTTACACATGGTCTTCCATGTCCAAAATTTGACGTATTTCTACAGTACTGCCGTCATAATCAAAAATGGGGCATCCTTTGGAAATCTCCGTAGCTTCCTCCAAATCTTTGGCAGAAACGATTAAATAGCCTCCCACCAACTCGGCGCCCTCGGCATGCGGACCATTGGTAATCAATTCACCTCGATTATGCACTACTTTTCCATCCTCGTCCAATGGGAGACCATCCAATAGATGGCCTTTTTCCCTGAGGCCTCCCATCCACTTTCCCCATACTTCCATATGGGCCTGTTTCTCTTCTTGGGACAGTTTTTGATACGCTTCGTCCCCACCTCTAAACAAATACAAAAAATTACTCATTTGGTTTACGTTTTATGTCCATATCCAAAATGGACGGGTTTATAACTTGTTTCACCCTAATGACGAAAACTGCAAGACCTATTGGACAAGTTTCTAAATTTATTTAAAAAGACCATACTATTTTAGAATAATTCAAACTGTCCATCCCTGTATTTTCTGTACAAATCCCTTCTTAGCTCGGGAAATTGCTTATCCCTAAAATATTTTTGTTTCGCCAACTTGGCCATATCATGGATTTGTTTGGCTATATGGCCCTCCCCTCTGTTTCGTAAACCAAACCGACTATCATTAATACCACCTCCATGGCATTCTTGTATCAAATGCAATACTTTTTCGGCTTTATCCGGCATGGCCTTTCTTATCCAATCCGTAAAAAGCTGACCAATGGCCCCATTAAGCCTAACTAAGGTAAATGCAAAAGAAACAGCTCCATGATACGATACCGTTTTTGCCAGTTTTAAAAGCTCGTGACTATTAATTCCTGGAATCATGGGAGCCAACATTGCATTTACAGGAATCTTATGTTCGGACAATATTTGAATCGTTTTCAATCTTTTCTGGATAGATGCCGTTCTGGGTTCCAACTTTCTCCTTGTTTCTTCCGATAAGGAAGTTATAGAAATGTTGACTCCCAAAAGTTGATAGGACGTAAGTTCCTTAAGGATATCCAGATCCCTAAGAATCAGTGCGTTTTTTGTGATTATACCGACAGGATGTTTGTACTTGAGAAAGATTTCGAGACACTTTCTTGTAATTTGGTACTTTTTTTCTGCGGGTTGATAGCAGTCTGTGTTGCCAGACATGACAATGGTCTGCGCCTTCCAACGTTTGTTTTTCAATTTATCCTCAAGAAGTTCTGGAGCCGTTTTTTTCACCAATATCCTACGCTCAAAGTCTAATCCTGCACTATAGCCCCAAAACTCGTGTGTAGTTCGCGCATAACAATAGATACAGCCGTGTTCGCAGCCTTGGTAAGGGTTCATGGAGTACATCATGCCCACATCAGGGCTATCCACTTTGTTCACAATGGTTTTTGGGAAAACAGGAATATATTGGGTTTTGTCACTTTCAGCCGTTTCACCCTCCAATCTGCAAAACTCCAAAAAATCGTCCCTAAGCTCGTAGACGTGTTCCAAAAACCTATTTGAAGTATTTTTTTGGGCACCACGTCCTTTTTGAAGTCCATCTGAATTCATTTATTGGATTTATTCCAAATATATGGAATTAATCCAATTTTTGATATACTATAATCGCTCTAAACTAAGAAAACGGAATTCATTAAATACCAAGTTTATGATGTTGTCGTTGACAACAATAATTTCAAATTCCGACGGCCCTTCATTTTGACCACTACTTCGATAAATAGCTTGATAAAATGCCTGCCCGAACGGGGTGTCGGCAACTTCGGTGGTCACCAATTCATTTATGAACAAGTTCATGCCATTTGTAGTGCTCTTGCCCCCGAAGGTATTTACCGAAGTGTTTCCTGAAAAATTTCCATCGGGTTGGAATGTGATGGAAATCATTTCTCCATCCTCCGGGGTTTCCACCGGACCTAAGGGACTATCAGAAAGATTAATCGCCATAATGCTCCATTGTCCAATGGTATTTTGATTGAAATTGGAATCATCATCGTTACATCCTGAAAACAGGATGCACAATAAAGCCATAAATACATAAGGATATAATTGTTTTATCATGATACGGTTGTTTCCAAAAAGATGGAAAAGTCTGGCGAGTGTTGCGTAACTACCTATTACTTTTTTGGCTGAGAATGGACCATGATATTTCCAATATAAAAAGCCAGAGTAAGACCCCGGCTTTTCAATATTCATAGATTCTAGACTACTCCAAGCCGAAGTAATCAGCCACTGCATGGTAGTCATTAACGTCCACCCCTGCCGTCTTCAATTCAGACAAAACCGTCGTCTGATTGCTCTTACTGTTGGTATCTAGGGCTATTGCAATAATTCTTAGGGTAACCAAATTACCTTGTGCTATGTCTACCAGTTCATCATTGTTGGTGAAATAGAAATTGATTACAAGTGTACCCTCAACTTCATTGAAATACGAACGGGTATAAACAATATTACTTTCAAATATACCTCCCGGAACTTGAAACCATAAGTCATCGAAATTCTTCAAATACACTAAATAGGTATGGTCAGATATGGGCAATAAATCTGGCCCCAAGGTGTAAACCAGCTCGCTACTGTTATCAAAATCGCTTAGGGAGACATCAACGTAGGATACATTGGCATTGCCATTTTCACCTGCATCTCCTGTAGCGCCCTGGCAGTCCAATGTATTTACCACATTATCACCATTAAGGTCCTCATTGTCCTCATCATTGGTAATATCTCCGGTACCATTCCCATTACGGTCCCAACAATTAATCCCCGGACTCCCTTGTTCTCCGGTTATACTCTCGCCTTGTGGCCCTTCTGGACCGCGCTCTCCATCTTCTCCGGAGCACGAGAGTAAAAGTGTACCTAGTACTAAAATTCTGAGGGGTTTTGCTACGTTCATTTTTTTTCTTTTTATGATTTATGGAATGAAAGTAGCGGTATCCCCATATCTTTTGGACCACAAATGTATGTACGCCCAATGTGGATTGACGGATACCTTATCCTAATTGATGGAAGAAAAAACAGTAGGTTCCAAAACGAGTCTGAAACTTATCTAAAAGCGACCTTGACCAGTTGCTTTTTACTGCCTCGCTTGGCATAAAAGAGCATATTGTGCTCCGAGACATTTTTTAAAGGTTTGGAGACCATCAATGGCAAACGCGCTTCCTGATCATCAATGATTTTCTCATATTCCATTTTGCCATTTTTATCCAAAGAAATCAGAAAAACATTTCTGTTTCGGCTTAGACCTTGTTTAAAAATCAATCGCTCGTTGTTGATGAGTTGGGGATTTTCCGCTGCAGTGCAGATAAAAAAGTACGTTTTTCCATCTTTGATGTAGGAGCTATACGAGGCATAGGCCCCGTCACCTTGGGTGACTTCGGCTTTGTTGATATTTCTTATCCAGACGGCGTCTCCGGTTTTATCCAGTTTGGCGCTCACAATGTCATTATGGTGAAAACGCTCAATTTTAATGCGCTGTCCCGCGCCTGTGGTCTGTAGACTATTCGTTACGAAGTATTCTTCAGCATTAAAGAAAATTTCATCTGCTGGGCTAACCTCAACACTTTTAAAAATCAGATTCTTGATCACTTTATCCTCTTCCCTACCAAACTTATCTTCCATAAACTGCTGGGAAAATGGATTGTATTTTTTGGAAACTATGTTTAATGAGATGGGGTTCACATCAAAAAAGGCCACTCCGTTGTATCGGTTGTCCTTTCTATCTGCATAAAACCCTGTACAGACCAGTCTGTCTTTGATAATTATAGGGTACAGTGCTTCTGAGTATTTGCCCGGGTCATCAAAAGATTGTGTTTGACTGCCCTTGCCCGAAACTTTTATCAATTCGTATTGAAATCTGCGTTCATCCACACGAAACCGTTTCTTTTTAAAGTAGGCTTTTCCTATGATATAGGCGGTTTCCAGGTCGCTTGATATTGCGACATTTTCAAACGCGTAATTCTTCTCTTCAATCCCATAGGAAAAGTCGTGTTCAAACCGTTTGTTCAGATTCGTGTCGAAAAGATGAATCACATGCTTGTTTTGTTTTCCTTTCTTGTGATGGGTACTGATAACAAAACCTGTTTTTTCTTGATTGAACAAAATGGCCGTGGTAAAACCATTGGAAAAATTACGGTTGTAATAGTTCTTACCAACAGGATCGTTCACTTGTGAAGAGGACAACGTGAGCAAACGCTGCCTCTTAAAATCAAAATCCGCAATTGCACTTTGATGAACCCAATATTCATATTGTCCGCGTTCCACATTGTAATCCAGAAACAGTAAGTTCAATTTACCGTCCTTCAGAAAACCGTCCACAAAGTTTTTACCGCGTAACTTGTAGTTGAATTCACTTACCAATTCCAAGTCACTATTGTACTGCTCTATAAAATATCCTTTTGGTTTTAGGATGAGGCCCTGAAAGTACGCCCGAACCAGAATATACCCTCCATTTCCATCGTCATCTATAGTCAGAAGATTGGAGTAACGGTACCGATCATTGAACTTTTCCCCAAAATCGTAAGAAACCGGCATCTTTTGGGCACGCCCTCCAAATACCATAACAAGCGCAGCAAATAGCGGAATAATCTTTTGTATCATGGTCCAGTTTGGTTAAACCAACGGCTAAGACCCAGGGAAATCTGCTTTTCGTTTTTCCAAGAAAGCGGAAGTGCCTTCTTTAAAATCATTGGTCCCAAAACATTGTCCGAAAGCACCGATTTCTACAGCATAGCCGTCCATATCATAGCTATAACCTGCATTTACCGCTTTTATTGCGTGTTTTATCGCCACGGCCGAATTATTCGATATCCTGCTCGCTATTTTTTTACAGAATGGCAGCAATTCTCCCAAAGGGACCACATGATTTACCAGACCATAATCCAACGCTTTGTTGGCGTCAATCATTCCAGCGGTCATAATCATTTCCATAGCCCTGCCCTTACCAATTAACTGGGGCAAGCGCTGAGTTCCTCCATAGCCTGGTATCACACCTAAGGAAACTTCAGGCAATCCCATTTTGGCATTTTCACTGGCAATCCTAAAATGGCAGGACATGGCCAGTTCCAGGCCCCCTCCCAGAGCAAAACCGTTTATCGCCCCGATGACTGGGGTAGATAAATTGGCCACGAAACTGAAAAGTATCTCTTGCCCCTTAGCAGCCAACTCCCCTCCTTGCTCTTCGGAAAAATGGGCAAACTCCGAAATGTCGGCACCCGCTACAAAGGCTTTTTCCCCGCTTCCAGTTACCAAAATCACCTTGATGCCATTATCTTCATCCAACTCTTTAAAGGCCTCATGTAGTTCTAAAATGGTCTGTTTGTTCAGCGCATTCAGCTTTTTGGGACGATTTATGGTAACGACAGCGATTTCGTTCTTTTCTTCGATATAAATATTTTTATAGTCCATATTATTTTCGATTAAATAGTTTTGGAAGCTTTTGGAAATTTTACTGAAAAAACGGTCCCTTTGCCCACCTGAGATGTAAAACTGATGGTTCCGTTGTAGTTCTCCACGATACTCTTGACCATACCCAGTCCAAGGCCCATACCGCTTGTTTTTGTTGTAAACTTGGGCTCAAATATCTTTTCTTTGACATCATCCGCAATTCCAATACCATTATCCGCTACAGAAATCTTTACTTTATCTGCTTCGGAAGCCACCGTCACCAAAATTCGAGGCGATTTCACAGAATTCATCGCCTGGATGGCGTTCTTGACCAAATTTGTGATTACCCGTATCAATTGGGTCCGGTCCAATTTGACCACTATCTCCTCTTCGTCACAGATAAAATGAATGTAGTCTTCATTGAAAATATCCAATGCCAGTTTTACGATATTGACCAAATTAAGGGTCTCGTTCTGTTGAGCCGGCATTTTAGCAAAATTGGAGAAAGCAGAGGCAATGTTGCTCATCGTATCGATTTGTTGAATCATGGAGTTTGAAAACTCCTTGATTTTTACTTCTGCATCATTCGACTTTGGATTAAACTTACGTACGAAGCTCTGTACGGAAAGACGCATAGGTGTTAAGGGATTTTTAATTTCATGGGCCACTTGTTTGGCCATTTCCCGCCAGGCTTGTTCGCGTTCGCTTCTTGCCAATTTGGTAGCACTTTCTTCCAACTCGTCAATCTTACTGTTATAGGAATCCACCAGTTTTTTTATTTCTTCACTGGAATCCTCGATATAGATTTTCTCATTGCGCCGTGTCAGGTCGGTTTGGTTCATCTTATCCGAAATGGTCTGCAAGGATCTTGTTATGTATTTTGAAATAAAGTAAGCAAGGATAATAGCGGACAACAGCATAATGACGTACACGCCCGCCAAACGAAAGAGAAACTCCCGCAACTCCATATTGCTAAAGGAGTTGTCTTCAAAATACGGCAGGTTCATAATACCTATGGGCTTAAACTGGTTATCCGTTATATAGGAATAAGATGCCTTGTATTTGCCCCCTACCGCAATTTTCTCTTCTACATATCTTCTGTCACTGCTTACCAAAAGGCTGTTCAAAATTTCAGCATCCAAACAGTTAGAAATGGAATCCGCTTCAAAGCTAGGTCTGGAGCTTTTTATCAATGTACCTTCTAAATCGTAAATATTGAAATTTACATTCTGGACATCCGCAATCTTAAAAATCTCATCCATAAAGATGTATTGGAGATTTTCAGATGTCGGTGGGTAGGTTGTTTCCCTTAGGGTGTAAGAAATGCTTTGTAGAATCTGTTCTTCTTTGCGCTGCAGCCTTTGTTCATGATAATCCTGGCTCTGCTCTCTATATTGATAAATGGTAACCCCGGCAATAAGCACAGACGCTATCAACACTAGAAGAATCATGGTGACGAAGATGCGCGATCGTAAAGATAATTTCTTGAACAAGGACCTGGGCTTTTCTATACCCCTCTAAATTAGCAATAATTGAAGGAAGGATGCTTATCCTTTCTTTCGAATAAGGGCTACAAAATTCCTGCCAATCGTTCAGCTTCGCGTTTGGAGCGCACACAGCAGTCTTCAATGGAAAGCCCATCCATGTAGTTGGTCGCAAAAAAAAGTTGGGTGCCCTTTATGTGTTTTTCAATATTCTCAACATTGTCCAAATTGGGAACCCTAAAGTTTGGTAACTGAAACTTACGTTCAACTTTTAGGTCTATTTTTTCAACGTCCACCTGAAATACTTGGTGCAAGATTTTCTTTTTTTCCATCTCGGAATAGGTGTCCGCAGGAAAGTAAAAACACCAGTGCACCTTTTCAATATCTGGAATGCGAATGGCTGAAAAAAAGGTATCCCCGGTACCCAAAATGCTCTTTTTACGAACATTTGCTATATTCTCATCCATGACTTCAACCAAAGCAGTCTCCACTTGAACTTGTTGAATTTCTTGGAGATTTTGGGAGAGTTCCGGAAACCCAGCGCCCAACAATCGAGCGGCTATATTTGCCGGACATGCCATCGCCAAAATAGGGGTTTCCATAATAATTGTGTCATCGACACAAACTTGATAGTTGCCCTCGTGCATTTTTATGGCCGTGACGTCCGTCTGCTCTCGACAGCTAATATTGGGGTTTGTTCGAATAACATCCAGCACCTGCTGAACGCCTTTTTGCAAAACATATTTTTTCGGGAACTTCTTGTCCTTATTTCGTTTTTTAAACAGTTTTGAAGCGGGAAACGCATTGGGATACTGGCATAAAATCGCTCGAAAGAGAAATGAAAACAAGTTTTGGTAGTTCTTTTTACCCAATACCTTCCCATAATAGGATTCCAAGGAAAGTTTGTCTTTTTTCACAAAAGCCAATCGGGGCAAAGACACCAACAAGCTGAAAATACTAATGCGACTTAACAGGCTCACAAAACCTTTCTCGGTGAATGCTTCAAACTTCAAATTGGCTTTTTCACGAATTGCCCCGGTCTTTTCGTAGTGGTTTAAAATATCGAGAACAGTAGTGTAGGTATAGGTAAGGGTGTGCCCTCCCAACTCGTAATAGCTTTCTCCATCAAACGAGACACTTTGCAGACACCCGCCAATGTTTCCTTTTTCGAATACCGTGACCTTATATCCCCGAATTGCACAAAAATGCGCGAAGCTCATTCCACTGATACCTCCTCCAATGACAGCTACCTTCTTTTCCATAAGCATTTTTAACGATGCAAAATTACGGAAAACCTTTACCATTCAAACCGCCTGTACCCCAAATTAAAGGATTGTGGTTAATGTTGGGCAAGGTATCTATTCCATCGAAAGATAGTCCAGTTTCAGTGCATTGAATTCTGCATTAAAAGCCTTCATTTCATCATCCACAAGCTTATCAAAAGCAGTGAGTTGGGTATTGATTTTGGCCGTCATTTCGTTTTTCACTGCAATATCCTGATCCGTTGGCGGAAAATCATCAATGCTTACCAAACTGTTCAGGTGTGCCAGTTTATTGGTCAAACGTATTGGAAAATTCAGAGGGTCTTGATTACTTCGGTTTTTAGTTTGGTATAACGCTTTTTCAATTTCTTCAAAACCCTCTTTCATTTTCTTGGCTTTTTCAACCAAAGGTTTTACCTGTGGATTGTCTTTGTATTGTTTTGAAAATGCATCTAACTTTTGATTTATTTTCCGAATCTTTTTAATGGATTGATGGGCTTTGTCCACGGTTTCATTGACGCTTGTGATAAAATCGTACTGTTTCTGCATCTCGGCCACGGAGACTTCGGCACGGGGATCTGGTAGAATTTTAAAAGGCTGTGTTTCCGTTTTCCCATTGACCTTTAAGGAAACCTTATAATCCCCTGGGACAGCTTTGGCGCCATTCAGATTGGCCCACCACAAAATCATACCCTCAAGTTTTTCAGCACCTTTACCGCGGGTATCCCAAACATGGGTGTTACCCCCTTTCTTCACCTTTAGCTTTTTCTTTTTATCCTTAGCTGCTGTACTAAAATTCGCCAAGGTATCCCCACTTTGTGTCAAATAGGTCAGTTGAATAGAATCCTTTTCCGAAAAATCCTTTAGATAAAAATGACTCACCACGCCATTCGGATGGTTTTGACCTTCCGTCAAACTAGGTTCTTTCGCAGCCCGTCCTTTGGTTCGATAGGAATCTTTGGGTGCAAAAAGTTTCATATCAGCGGATTTCAAGGATGTATCCATTTGGTGCAACACGGTCAGGTCATCAATTACCCAGACACTTCTTCCCTGTGTGGCGACGACCAAATTATTCTCTTTGATGACCAAATCCGTGATAGGCACGATTGGCAAATTCAATTGAAACTTTTCCCAGTTTTGCCCATCATTGAATGAAACGTACATCCCGGTTTCCGTACCAGCGTAGAGCAATCCCTTTCTTTTAGGGTCTTCGCGAACTACTCGCGTGAAATGCTCGCTTTCTATGCCATTGGTGATTTTGGACCAAGTTTTCCCGTAGTCCGTTGTCTTGTAAAGGTAAGGTTGAAAATCTCCCAGCTTATATCGTGTTCCCGCCACATAGCAGGTCCCTTCATCAAAGGCCGAAGGTTCAATACTGTTGATCATCATCCAATCGGGCATACCACTAGGAGTGATATTCTCCCAGTTTTGCCCTCCGTCCTTTGTGATGTGAATGAGACCGTCATCGCTTCCTACCCATATCAATCCTTCCTTTAAAGGACTTTCGTTGGCTGCAAAAATGGTACAATAATATTCCACCCCTGTGTTGTCTTGAGTTACGGGACCACCGCTGGAAACCAGTTTGGAAGGGTCATTTCGCGTAAGATCACCACTTAAAAGCTCCCAACTTTGTCCTTCGTTTATGCTCATGTGCACATGATTGGAAAAGGTGTACAGCTTTTTAGGATCATGCTTACTAAAAATGATGGGGAAATTCCATTGGAAACGATATTTCATCCCTTCCGCACCGTATCCCATGGGATTATCCGGCCAAACATTGATGCCCCGAACAGTATTGTTCTTATGGTTTACCCGGGTCAAAAAGCCCCCATAGCTTCCGCCATAAACAATATCATTATCTGTTGGGTCTATTGCAATATGGGCACTCTCACCACCTGCAGTTCTTTCCCAGTCATCCTCACCAATGGAACCGTCATCGCTCCTGTGATTAATGCGGACGGTGCTATTGTCTTGCTGCGCCACATAAATGCGGTAGGGAAAGGCATTATCCGTGGTCACCCTGTAAAACTGGGCGGTGGGCTGATTATAATATGTGCTCCAGGTTTCACCACCGTCATAGCTCACCTGTGCACCCCCATCGTCCCCGATGATCATTCGTTTCGAGTTTTCTGGAGCAATCCATAAATCGTGGTGGTCCCCGTGTGGTGCATTAAAAGTGTTAAAGGTTTTTCCACCATCCGTGCTTTTGTGGTAGCGCACGTTCATTACATAAACAACATCTTCATCCTCTGTATCGGCATAAACCCTAGTGTAATACCATGCACGTTGACGCAATTTGCGTTCACTGTTCACTTGGGTCCATTTTTTCCCGCCATCATCAGAACGATAGAGACCCCCTTTTTCTTTATTTTCAACAATGGCGAAGACACGCTCTGAGTTTACGGGCGACACTGAAACCCCGATGATTCCCAAGGTATCCATAGGAAAACCTTCATTTTTAGAGATTTCCGTCCAGGTTTCGCCACTATCCGTGCTTTTCCATAGGGCAGAACCATCACCGCCACTGCTCAATGAATAGGGCGTACGTTGCGCGCGCCAGGTAGCAGCATACAAAATTCTTGGATTGTTGGGGTCAAAGGTCAAATCAACGGCACCGGACTGATCGTTTACAAAAAGTACTTGTCGCCAGCTTTTCCCTCCGTCTGTACTTTTGTAGACGCCCCGTTCCTTAGTGGGCTTGTAAATATTGCCGAGTACTGCGGCATAGACCGTATTGTAATCGGTTGGATGAATTCGGAGCCTGGGAACATGGCGACTTTTTTCCAATCCGGCTTTTTTCCATGTTTTCCCTGCATCTTCCGTCTTCCAGACACCATATCCACTGGATACGTTTCCGCGCAAGGTTTTTTCGCCGCCTCCCACATAAATCACATTGGGGTCGCTTTTGGAAACTTCCACGGCACCGATACTACCTCCGAAAAAGCCATCAGAAATATTTTTCCAACTACGCCCACCGTCCAAGGTTTTCCATACGCCTCCACCGGTAGCCCCAAAATAAAAGAGATTCGGTTCTCCAGGAACTCCGGTTACCGCTGCAGAACGTCCTCCGCGAAAAGGTCCCACCAAACGATACCCTAAGCTAGAATATAGTTCCGATGGGTATTCGGGGGTAGCGGGAGCTGATTTTCTACGTCTTTGGGCATGAATCGTCCACGGCAAAACTAGAAATGCCAGCGCTAAAGCAATGGCTTGAATAAAGCGAGTTTTCATTTTATGTTCGTGTTGAATTAGTTGTTCTTAAAAATAGTGAAAAGCACCATGACCGCAAACCTGATTTTTAGTCATCTGTTAAATACAATTTTGAAATTCACGAAAGATATGCGTTTCAAAAAGGATTCTCCTTATTTTTGAAGATGTCCGACAACAAAAATGCCTTTATCATTTACCAGGGACTACCCGAACAATTGGCAATTCACTATAAAGAGTTGCCATTTGACGATCACTGCTATTTGAGAATGGCCCTGGACAATACGTTCAGTGCCCAGTGGGATACAAAGATTCCCAAACCTGCCTATAAAAATCTGAATCAACCACAGAAGAAACAAGTTCTCCAGTTTTTAAATCAATATAAAAAGGACCAAGCTTTAATGTTGCATCATCATCGCAAATCACTAGAGTATCGAAAGGCATGGAAAGAGACCCAGCTAAAATTATCATTATAGGTGGTGGAATCAGTGGTCTGGTTGCCGCGAAAGTCTTAGAATCCAGCGGATATGCCCCAATAATCATCGAAGCCTCCGATAACGTGGGTGGTCGTGTAAAAACATCCATGCTGAAAGGATATTCCTTGGACCATGGTTTTCAGGTTTTATTGACTGCCTATCCGCAGGCCAAGAAACATTTGGACTATAGTTCGTTGGACCTCCGATATTTTAAACCCGGTGCTTTGCTTTTTCAAAATGGGGCCAAGCAACAAATTGGAGATCCTTTGCGTGATTTTTCCTCTTTTTTGCCCACCTTAAGAACAACAGCCGCGCTTTTATCGGACAAATGGAAAATATTTCGCTTGAGCAACAGACTCAAAAAAAAGTCCATTGACGCTATATTTTGTTCGCCTGAAACCACCACCAAAGAATACTTGAGGAGCTTGGGATTTTCCGAACGGGTACTTCAATCCTTTTTTGTCCCATTTTTTACAGGCATTTTTTTGGAAGAAAATCTTGATACTTCATCCAGAATGTTTGAATTTGTTTTCAAAATGTTCAGTGAAGGAGCTGCGGCAATTCCCCAAAAAGGTATTGGAGAGATAGCCATGCAACTCAAGGGTCAACTAAAAAGGACCCAGATTTTATACGACACCCAAGTGTCCCATATTAAAGGGCAAACGGTTGAATGTACAAATGGCACTTCCAGGGAAGCTGATAAAATCATTTGTACTGTACCTTATGATAGTAAAACCGGGGAACTGAACCCAAATTTGAATTGGAAGGGATGTGATACGCTTTACTTCGAATGCCCTCATTCCTTCTTTTCCGAAAATCTTATCGGATTGATAAGCGAGGAGCGTTCTCTGGTCAATAATATAAATTATCATTTCTCCCCCGATAAGAATCCCTTACTTTCCGTTACCGTGGTCAAATCACACACCTTGAATACTTCTGAACTTGAAGAACAAATACGGGAAGAACTTAAAAAGCATTGTAAGATTTCTGTGGGTAACCTTATCCACTGTTTTAAAATCAATAAAGCACTTCCCCGTTTGGAATCGGTCCGTATGGAATGGTCTTCTACCTATTTAAAGGTTTCCAACACTTTGTATTTGGCCGGGGACCATTTATTGAACGGCTCGCTGCAAGCGGCGATGGAAGGCGGAGAATCTGCCGCTGTAGCTGTTATATCCGATTTTCAGGACAAAACCGAATCAATCTGAACTCACCTTGTGCTCCAGAAGCATGTCAAAAGAAACATACTTCAACGCTTTTTCATGGGTAGCTTCAAGGATAACGGGTGGTGCTACACCTTCCAGATACGCCTCTTTCCAACGTGAAACACAGAGACACCATTTATCGCCAGCTTTTAAACCTGGAAATTGATAGTACGGAATAGGGGTTATCAAATCGTTTCCCCGACTGCGGGAAAAACGTAAAAATTCATCCGTCATAATAGCGCAGACTACATGGGTGCCGATGTCTTCAGTACCTGTTTTACAAAACCCATCGCGGTAAAATCCAGTTTTTGGTTCAAAACAACAGGCTTCTAGTTCCGTTCCCAAAACATTACTTTCCATAGTACTCCAAAGGTAGTTCATGAATAAGGACCTGTAACAATATGTCCTCTTTTTCTACCTATAAAATATAATCTAAGGTCATTTTTTATAGCTTTAGAACAGAAATACGTAAACACGACATTCATGGATATTTTTGGAAAAATAAAAGAAAAACTCACGCATGAGTTTATCGATATTGTCGAATGGTTGGATAGCACAAACGATACCATTGCCCATCGGTTTGAGCGTTACCAAAATGAAATAAAAAATGGTGCTAAGCTTATTGTCCGAGAAGGTCAGACCGCGGTATTTGTCAATGAAGGACAGCTTGCCGATGTTTTTGAGCCTGGCACGTATGAACTGACGACAAAAAATCTACCTATTCTGGCTACTTTAAAAGGATGGAAATTCGGATTCAACTCACCATTTAAAGCTGAGGTGTATTTTGTGAACACGCGCCTTTTCACTGACGAGAAATGGGGGACCAAAAATCCGGTCACTTTGAGCGATGAGCGATTCGGCCTAGTAGAAATACGTGCTTTTGGAACCTATGCGTTTAAAATTTCGGACGCAGGAAAATTCATCATCGAAATTGTTGGTACCGATAATAACTTCACCAATTTTGAGATAAATGAACATTTGAAAAGTCTTATCGCCACTCGCTTTACGGATACAGTAGGAGAAGCCAACCTGCCCATCGAATTGTACGCTGCCAACACTTCGGAGCTTTCTGATACCTGCCGCGAGGTCATGGCTCCTGAATTTGAATCAGTTGGAATCGCTTTGGAAAAGTTCTTTATCGAAAATGTTTCCATGCCCGAGGACTTGAAAAAAGAAATCTTTGAATATAGCCGGGTGGACAAAATTGATTTGGACCGACTTTACAAGTTCAAAGCTGCAAAGGCCATTGAAGCTGCGGCAAAAAATGAAGGTGGTACGGCAGGTGCGGGAATGGGCCTAGGGATGGGGCTCATCATGGCACAACAAATGGGCAGTGCCATGCCGATGAGCTCTGGTAGCGGGGGTGTGCCACAAGCTTCTCCACAAGGAATGGCACCACCACCAATGCCAACTGCCACCCAATATTTCTATGCCTTGAACGGTACGCAACAAGGTCCCGTTTATCTGGAACAACTCCGGGTTTTGTTTGCGAATCGAACCATAAACCGGGATACCTTGGTCTGGAAACAGGGTATGGCCAATTGGGCGGCACTTCAGGAGGTGCAGGAACTTAAATCGTTTTTGGGTGGAAACACGCCACCCCCACTTCCAAATAGTTAAAAAGACCTAATTCCCTTTATAGCCATTTGGAACCATCCATTCAAAAAGTAGAGCTGAAAAAAGCATGTATCAACTGTGGTGCTGAACTTAATTATAAACCCGGTACGCAGCTGATAAATTGCGCATATTGTGGGCACCAAGAATCCATTGAGCTTGGGGAAAGCAGCTTTGAAGAGTTGGAACTCTATCCGTATCTCAAGCAAATGGGAGAGCAAAAGCACAGTGAGGAAATCAGTATGCTTGACTGTAAGAATTGCGGCGCCACACAGCATGTGGAAGAGAATTATAAGTCCCTTCACTGCGTATATTGCAGCATGCCCCTTATTGTAGAAGACGCTTACCAGGAGCCTTGGATACTTCCAGGTGCCGTTTTACCATTTCAAATCGATAAGAAAAAATCTCATCAGATTTTTAGGGAATGGGTCAAGCGACTGTGGTTTGCTCCCAATAATTTGAAGAAGGCCGCCTTGGACCCTCGGTTCACCAAAGGACTCTACTTGCCCTATTGGACCTTCGACGCCAAGTCCATAACGCAATATGCAGGGCAACGTGGAGATTATTATTATGTTACCGAGAGCTATACGGACAGTCAGGGAAAAAGGCGTTCCAGACAAGTTCGAAAAACAAGATGGACTTCCAAATCTGGAACGGTCAGTGGTTTTATAGATGATACTTTGGTCAAAGCCTCCCAACAGAGGAGGGGAAATATTCCAGTGAAAATATCGCGTTGGAACCTAGATAAGTTAGAACCCTTTCACACTAGTTTTTTATCTGGGTTCGTCACTGAAAAATATACCATCCCCCTAAAGGAAGGGCATGTTGTAGCGGAAAAAAAGGCTAGACCGATCATTGAGCGTTGGGTACGCCGAAAAATTGGTGGAGATACCCAACGGGTACACCGTATGGATATCAGCCTGTTCGACGAAACCTTTAAACATATCCTGTTACCTGTATATATCAGCGCTTATCGATACAATGGCAAGGAATACAATTTTTTTGTAAACGGAGAAAATGGAGCTATTTCGGGAACGCGACCCTACAGTTTTTGGAAAATCTTCTTCGCCGTCGTTTTTGCACTTATTTTGATAGGGCTTTTTGTGTATTTTGGGGGTGGTTGATTATTTCAAAATTCATGGATTATGAAGAAAATAGGCTTGTTTTTCGCAATTGTGTTCATTTACTCGTGTTCCCAACCAAAACCTCCAAAAAACGAGTGGCATATCGTTTTAAAGACCGATAGGGATGGGAGCGTTCTGCATGGTTCAAAAGGAGACCTTATCAATGCCATACGAAATGGGCAAGACTTGAAAATAGGCTGGGGCGGCAAACGGAAGGATTTTTCCATAGAACATATATCAGAGCCCATTTGGTTGGCGATTTTAAGTGAACGGGAAGTCATGGCCCATCTGGACCCCCAAGTTCTTTCAGGCATTGACTGGGACAGTCTTAACGCCAGCTATGAAGACACCTCCCTGCTACAAAAAGAATGGCGGGTGGTATTGACCACGAAAGGAGATTTTGATGCCGTTTGGTACGATAAAAAAGTGGATACCCTCATACGAAGATGGCCCCAAAAACATATTATGACCTGGTTTGCACAGGGATCTCAAGAAAAAGAAGGGGTTCCTTTCTTCAGCAAGCCCTGATTTTAAAAGTAAGTGCTTTTGGTTAAGCACGATGATAGTCCTACTCAAATACCAAACATACGGGATTCGGAACTTGGACCGAGTTTAAAAATTCCAAGCTTCCATCTTCGAGGGTCCTTTTAAAAACCGATATAGTATTACTCCGCTCATTGGCAACCAACAGGAAATTTCCGGAAGGGTCTATGGTAAAATTTCTGGGCCAGTCCCCACGAACCGATTCCCTACCCAAAGCATGTATTTTCCCTGTCTTGTTATTCACTGAAAATATAACGATCGTATTCTCCCCTCGATTGGAACCGTACAAAAACTTCCCATCAGGCGACAGATGGATATCTGCACAAGACTTACCGCCTTTCCAATCGGGGGCCAAAGTGTTTTCAGTTTGAATGGGATTGTAACTCTCTTCGTCATCACGTTCATAAACGGTTACGGTAGCATCCAGTTCATTGATGACGTATAAAAAAGACTTATCGGTATTAAATTGGAAATGCCTTGGTCCAGCTCCTTTGGCAGCACGTATGGAGTTTTGATGGGCGGGTATCCAAGTACCCCCTCGGTAAACATATCTTTTTAAAGCATCCAGACCTAAATCTGAAGCAAAAAGTCCGTCTTCGTTAAAATGAGCTTTATGCACATGGGCCGCTTTGAAAGTATCCAATACTTTGTGGTCTATAAGTTGCCTTTTCCCCAGACTCCCGTCTCCTTCCAAATCAAAAATTGCCAAGTTCCCTCCTGTATAATTGGAGACTGCAATCTGCCCATTTTTGGAAGACGCTACATGACAAGGGTGTGCGCCACCCGCACCTTTGCTGTTTAGCTCTCTTAACAAACCTTTCTCCAAGGAGAACGAAATAACCCCACCACCCAAACTATCGAAATCTGCTGTTTCCTGTACAGCATAAAGATTTTTTCTATCGCTGGAGAATGCCAAAAACGAAGGATTGGTCATTTTGGCCATCAAAACCAAACTATCCAAAGTGCCGGATTTGGGATAAAAATTAAACCTATAAATCCCCTCCGAGCTACCACTTGTGTATGTTCCAACGAACAAAGAATACCTCTCTTCCATCTGTTTTCTTGTTGAACAACTTAGTAAAAAGAATAGCAGGAAACTGCAACTCAAATATGAAATTTTCATACGTGTTAGGTCTTTTGCTAAAAGTAACAACTAAATATGACTTGTAGATTTTTTTGCCCCCTTCTTCCTATTTTTGACAAATGGCCGAAGACTCAGTAATATTGGTTTTAAGTTGTTTGGGCGTGGCGCAATCCCTGTTCCTGTCCATCTATCTTTTGACATTGAGGAAGGGAAACAGAAAATCCAATGTATTTCTTGCACTTACTATTTTAGGACTTACCCTTCGTATTGGAAAATCTGTGCTCAATGTTTACCTGGATTTAGAGCCTTGGCAGCGAAACTTGGGGCTCTCCGGGATTTTATTGACCGGACCTTCTATATGGTTTTATGGTAAGACCCTACTGATGTCCAAGAAGTTTTTGCTTCCAAAAGAATATTTTCATTTTCTCCCTTTTACCTTTTTCGCGATATTCTCATGGGGTATCCTAAATGATGGGAGCACCACCGCTTACCTGGTTTATATTTTGGTGTTTTTACATCTGGCCGTTTATTTGGGTCTTGCATTTGTCCTTCTGGCAAAGAATTGGTCCGTTTTGCGAAATCAACCGGCAAAATGGTACCGAAACCTTGTTATCGGGGTATTACTAATTTGGCTATTCTACATGGGACATCTTAGCGGTCTGTTCTCTTTTTACATTGGAGGGGCCTTATTTTTTTCATTGTTGATTTACATTTTTTCCTTCCTTTTCCTTCAAAAGCATGCCTTTCAGTTGGGAAAATACAGTTCCTCAAATTTGGATAAATCCAAATCCCAGGCGTTGATACTTTCCTTAAAGAAACTTTTTACGGAAGAAGAAGTGTATTTGGATAATTCCATTACGTTGGAAACCTTATCCAAACGGTTGAACGTGTCTCCAAGAAAGTTATCTCAAGCCATTAATGAGAATGAGCAGAAAAATTTCTCGGACCTCGTTACGAGTCATCGCATAGAAAAGGCAAAATCTTTATTGATAGACCCAAAATATCGGAATGAGAAAATTCTTTCCGTAGCCTATGATTGCGGTTTTGGAAACATTACTTCCTTTAATCTTGCCTTCAAGGCCAAAACCAAACGCACTCCCTCCCAGTATCGAAATGAATTTGGGAGCACCTAAACTTTTTCTTTTAAGAATCATGTTTTTTAAAGCTTAAAAATTAGCCTTTGGCTTTCTTCGTAGAAAACACGAATGATGCAAAAGCTGATTGTCCCTATCGTCCTGTTATTTATGGCCTGCACACAGAACCAACGAAAATGTGGTTCTACTGAAACCATATTTCCCCTCCCTGAAAAGAAAATTGTCCTGGACAGTCTGAACCACCCCTGGAGTATTGCCTTTTTATCTGAGGACGAAGCGTTGGTTTCCGAAAAGGATGGGGATTTGCTAAGGGTAAATTTAAGTTCCAAACAAAAGCATATTATCCAAGGTTTTCCCAAAGACCTGACCGATAGCATACGCGCCATTCATACGGGTGACAACTCAGGGATTTTTGAAGTGCTCCTTCACCCCAATTTTAAGAGGAATTCGTGGGTATATGTGGCTTATACTGCTAAAATCCCAAAACTGGGCACAACTACCAAGGTAATACGGGCCCAATTAAAAAATGACTCTTTGTTCCAACATAAAACCATCCTTGAAGCCCGTCCATATACTAGGGAATATTATCACTACGGTGGGGGCATGACCTTTGGCGCTGATGGAAAACTATATATTACTGTAGGAGAACGCCTTTTTTGGGAACGGGACGAACCTCCTCTCCCAATTGCCCAGGATGTAACCGATAAACGTGGAAAAATCTATCGTTTTGACGATGACGGAAGTATCCCAGCGGACAATCCAGATTTTGGGCCAGATGCAGTTCCTGGACTCTATGCCCTGGGCATACGTGCAGCACAGGGGATAGCCGTTCAACCCAATTCCAATACCCTTTGGTTTAGTGAGCACGGTACCATTCAGGGCGATGAGATAAACATTTTAAAAGGAGGTGCTAACTATGGGTGGCCCAATGTAACTTCAGGAAAACTTAGAAGCAACGATTATACCCCTCCTGAACTTGAAGGGGTACTATTTACACCACCCGTTTGGTTTTGGCCACATACCGTTGCTCCCACCGGACTCACCTTTTATACTGGCGAAGAATTTCCACACTGGAAAAACAGTCTGTTTGTTCCAGGACTGTCCCGAGGTAGTCTCTGGCGATTTCATATCGAGGGTGAAACCATTAAAAGTGCTGAAGAGCTATTTATTGATGATAGGGTCCGTATCCGGAAAGTAAGACAAAGCCCAGACGGAAAACTATACATCCTTACGGACGAGGACAACGGAAAAATAATTCAAATAAAACCGCAAGAAAGTACTAAATCCAAATTATGAAAATCAATCTTTTGACATTCGCAACGTTTCTAATAACATTTTCTTTATTTTCCCAATCCGAAGAAGGCAAAATTCGTGAAACACTTCAAAGTTATTTAGAGGGTTCCTCCTACAATAATCCTGAACGCATTCAATCTGCGTTTTATGAAGAAGCTGATCTGTTTCTATCCAAGAAAGACCAAGAACTCTGGGTTTTATCCCCGAAAGAGTATGCAGCCCTTTTCCAAAACAGGGAAAAAGGGGAATTCAATGGCCGTGAGGGAAATATTTTGACCATAGACCGATCAAATGACATTGCCATGGCGAAAGCTGAAATCAGAATTCCAAGCCGAAACATGCATTTTGTGGACATTTTTCTTTTGAAGAAGCTATCAGGGAAGTGGAAAATTATAAGTAAAGCCGCTACATTGATGCCAAAATGATTCTTGCGGTCAATTGGTTTCTAACTTAGTTTTTATCTCTTTGCGCAAATATGCTCCAGTAACTATTGTGGACAGTACATCTGCTATGGAAAAAGACAACCAGACTCCCAGTTCCCCAAAAAATTTGGGCAACAAAAGAATTAATGGGAGAAAAAAGAAACCCTGACGCGTCAGTGTCAGCAAAAGAGCAGGTACCGCCTTTCCCACTGCCTGGAAATAAGCTGCACCTATCAACTGAAGCGCAATAATGGGTGTAGCGGCGAATACCAACCGAATGGCAGTTGGGGTATGCTCCATGACAAATGCATTGGTACGTAGTTCAGATTCTGGTAAATCTGTTCTATTACTGAGAAAGAGATCCGTAAAAAACTCTGGAAAGACCATCAATAGTACAAAAACCAGTGTAGCTACCAAAGCAGCATAAGTAATGGCAGTGTATATGGATTCTTTTACGCGATGGTATAGCCCGGCACCGTAGTTAAAGCCTGCGATCGGCAAGAAACCTTGGGTTACCCCAAAAACTGGAAATAGTGCAAACATCAACATTCGACCAACTATGGCGTAGGATGCCACCAAAGCTTCTCCTCCCAATCCAAATAGGATATTGTTCAGTAAGAGATAGATGATACTGGTTACAGCTTGTCTCGCCAAAGTCACGAATCCCAGGGCCCCTATTTCCTTTAGAATACCATTATCCAACTGAAAATGGGCAAAACCGATTTTAAGTTCAGAATTTTTAGAAAGAAAAAAGGACACGATATACGAAAAACAAAGAAGATATCCTGCTGTGGTGGCCCAGGCAGCGCCATGCATGCCCCAATCAAGGACATAAATGAAAATGTAATCCAGAAACAAGTTGCCCACAGAGGGAATTATCATGGCAATCATTGCAAATTTGGGCTTACCTTCAGCCCGGATTACCGTATTCCCCATCATACATAGCGCCAGAAAGGGTACTCCATATAGCACAATGACATAATAGATTTTCGCAGGTTCAAAAATGGCCCCTTTACCTCCAAAAGCAGGAATTAGGTCATTGACGAACAACAACCCAAGAACAACCATGGTGATTGTGACCAAAAGGGTCAGCGTGATTTGGTTGCCAAAGGTTTTTAGGGCTTTTTCCATATTCCCAGAACCGAGGGCCCGTGAGATAATACTGGAACCCCCAATACCGATGGCCATCCCAAGGGCCGCGATAAAAAAGGACACTGGAAGCACTACATTAATAGCTGCGATGGCGATGGAACCGATCCAATTGCCCACAAAGATGGAATCGACAAGAACGTTAAGGGACATAACGAGAATCCCAACGGAGGCAGGAACTGCTTGTTTGATAAGTAATTTACCTATGGATGCCGTCCCGAGTTCCCCTGAAGTTGCTTTGGCCATAAAAGCAAGATACCTAAACCAAAAAGGCTATGTTAGCAGAAGCTGTTCTTGGATACTTTTCCTTCACTTGCATTAAGCGGGCATCATGGCCTTTTCTTGCCATTGTACCACCCATTCCGCCATGAGTTCGGCCCAATCATCTCGATCGTTCAGACAAGGAATATGCTTGAAGGATTGTCCGCCCGCCTCCTTGAATTCCTCTTCACCTTCCATTGCGATTTCCTCAAGAGTTTCCAAACAGTCAGAAACAAAGGCTGGAGTAATTACCGCCAAACGCGTTTTTCCTTCCTCGGCCAGACGTTCAAATTCTTTGTCCGTAAAGGGTCGTAACCAAGGATCTGAACCCAATCTCGATTGAAAACTTGAACTGACTTTATCTGAAGGTAATCCTAAATAGTTTCTGACCAAGGCGGTGGTTTCAAAACATTGGTGCCTGTAACATTTGGTATGCGCCACAGAGTTTGCAGAACAGCAGTTTCCGTCAATCTTGCAATGGGATTTGGTGGGGTCTGATTTACGGATATGCCTTTCTGGAATCCCGTGATATGAAAACAGCACATGATCATATTCAAATCCTTTAAGGCCTTCCGCGATACTTGTCGACAGAACTTTAATATAATCCGGATTTTCATAAAAAGCCGGCATCACGGACATTTTCATTTCGGGGAAGTATTTTTTCTGGTCCTCCATGGCCTTTACCACCACTGTTTCATAAGAAGACATTGCATAATGTGGATATAATGGAACAAGAAGTACATCTTCCACGCCTTGATTTTTTAAATCTTGTAAGCCTTCTTTAATGTTTCCGCTTCCGTACCTCATGCCCAAGCTTACAGGAATATCCAAGAGTTGTTGAACCTTTTTTTGAAAACGTTTCGAAATGACAATGAGCGGAGAGCCCTCTTCCCACCATATTTTTGCATAAGCCTTTGCAGATTTCTTAGGCCGTGTATTCAAAATAATACCCCTAACAAGAATGTTCCTGAGGATGGGATTTACGTCAATGACGCGCTCATCCATTAAAAACTCGTCGAGATAGGGCCTGACATCTTTAGCCGTAGGACTGTCGGGCGAACCTAAGTTGACCAATAAGACTCCTTTTTTCATGGCATGTAAATTTTTATTTGTTGTACTGTTGTTCAAATAAAAATCTATTGGTTAGGTTTCCATCGCTAAGCGGTTCTAAGTATTCTGTAAACAGTGAAAACGCCAATAAATGGATGTACAAAAATACAATTTGTTCAGCATTGAACCAGAATCTTTAAAACAACTTTATTATGCAGAAATAAGTATTATCAATGTTCCTTTGGACCAGACGGCAGGATTGTCTTACGTGCGCCCTTAAAACTAAGGTTGTATTCTGTTCTATTTTTAAAGTATTTTTGAACGTAAATGCGTAGGATTCAAAAACAGAGAAGGCGATATATATTTTGGGTGGCGGCTTTTATGGTAACTGCTTCTTTAGGTGCACAAATTACCTGTTCTTCTAAAGACAGTCTTTTGTTTCAATCAAAAATTACAGCATTGGAGCGAATACCGGAAAAAGCTGATGGAAATACCATAATCCCGATCGCTAAAAGCTTTCTAGGCACACCGTACATAGAAAAAACACTGGAGGTTGGGAATAAGGAAACCTTGGTCATTAATTTAAGGGGTATGGACTGTACCACCTTTGTCGAAAATGTATTGGCTTTCGCACTTGTATTAAAAAACGGGGATAAGACCCTGGGTTCCTTTGTCAAAACTCTAGAAACCATTCGGTATAGAAATGGTAAATTGAACGGATATCCCTCTCGTTTACATTATTTTACAGAATGGATAAGAGATAATGAAAGTAAAGGTTTGGTTCAAGATATCACCTCTCGACTAGGAGGAGAGACCGTAGAAAAAACCATTGATTTTATGAGCACGCATCGGGAACTTTATCCTTATTTAGCTGATGAGTCAAACTTCGCACAAATACGCGAGATAGAATCGAAGATAGCTGAAGAAACCCTCTGTGTTTTACCTCAGCGACAGATTAAAGACCAAGAACCCAACCTGAAGAATGGGGATATTATCGCTTTGGCTACTTCCATTAAAGGACTTGACGTAACACATACGGGAATTGCTGTACGCGTGAATGACCGGATTCATCTTTTGCATGCTTCAATTTCAGGGAGTGTTGCCATAACCGAGCAACCCTTGACGGATTATTTGGAAAAAATAAAAAACAATATCGGGATTATAGTGGCGAGACCTACCCTATTCTCTTCCCAGGCACCACAAAATACCCCCTAACAAATGTTGCCTAAAATCAGGTTCATCAAATGAGGCTTTGGTGTGGCCTCCACCCGTGTAAAAAGCTCTACCTCCATCAAATTCATGGTACCATGCTATGGGATGCTTATCACCGTTTGTCCCGCCCTCATAACTGTTTTCATCCAGATTTAACAGCACTGTGATATTAGGGTTTAGATTTTTATAATTGTACCACTCATCCCTTCGGCTCCAAGAATTATTTAGATGTTCCGTAGCGGGATGGTCCTTGACTACAACATCAATTTTTGCATCCCGAATATTTGGGTCATTGGGATGGCCGTCAAAATAAGCACCTACCAATTTACCATACCAGGGCCAATCATATTCTGTATCCGTAGCAGCATGAATTCCCAAAAAACTGCCCCCTGATTTGATATAGTTTTCAAAAACCCGTTGTTGTTGGTCATTCAAAACATTTTGGGTAGTGCTCAAGAAAACGACCAACTTATAATTTTTGAGATTCTCGGCGTTAAAATCTTCAGAAGTCTCTGTTTGAAGCACAATAAATCCATTTTTCCGACCAAGTTGTCTTAGGGTATGGACCCCTTTTTCTATGGATTTGTGCCGATATCCAGAGGTTTTAGTGAACGCCAGGACGAAATCAGGTGTCTTCACCCCTTCTTTTTCTGTCTCCTTATTTTCTTGTGAAAACGCAAAAAAAGTAAGTCCAAAAATAAACAGGAAAACTGTGGTAAATTTCATTTGGTTCAGGTTTACACCGTTGAAGATAAATATTTTTTAGGCGTAGTTCCATATTTCTTTTTAAAGGAAGCTATAAAATGACTGGCTGTGCTATATCCTACTTTTAGGCCGACCTCATTAACGTTGTGCTTGCCCGTTTCCAACATTTTTCGAGCATAATCCATTTTATAATCAAAAAGAAAACCGAAAACCGAATCTCCGTAAATCTGCTTGAACCCTTCTTTCAACTTTTTTAAGCTAAGACCTATTTCTTCGGAAAGTTCTGATAAAGTAGGAGGTTCGGACATACGGGCGATTATTATTTCTTTGGCCATCTTAATTCTTCGAACATTGTCCTCATCGGCCAAAAAAGGGCACTGTTCCAAATCTGCATCTTGGGCTTTGTTGAAGTATAGGGAAATTAACTCGTACACCTTGCCCTTTACGTAGAGTTCCTTCATAAAAGGATGGAGGTTGTAGCTCATCAGCTGACTTAACACCACCGCAATTGCGGGTGAGACCACCTCTTGTGAGTAATATTTTTTTTCTGCAAAATCATCACTTAAAAAAGGGATATAGCCCGCCTCAGAGGAAAACAAGGAGTGAAATTTGCGAATTGTCATCACGACGGAAAGCAACCAGGAATTCGGTTGTAATATGAGGTTTAATGGTAAATCTTTCTGCGTATTGTAAAGTAACAGCGAATTCTCCTCCGTAACCGCCAATTGATAACTTCCTTGATTGAAAAGAAATTGGGAACTGCCCTTCAAACAAAAATGGAACTGAACAAAGGAACTATCTATTTCCCTTTCCACCAACGCTTTATCTTCCGTATCATTTTGAATCTTCAGGACATAGAATCCATCTTCAATCAAAACTTCCTCATAGGTACCTTTAGCGACACTTTTCATTTTGGACTTTTTATTTCAACCATTCCCTACACTATTTAGAATGACTCTAAATTAAGAAAATTTTTTAAATTAATTCCTTTAAATACTGATGTTCCCCGCGTTTTTCCCCAATAATGTCGCTCACAGGACGCGAACTGATATTATTGGTTCCGCTAGCGTTATTTTTTCAAATATACAGCTTCTATTTTTGTGTTGCGATTTGCTTTTGAATGAGAAATTATCACGTTTCCAAACATAGCTCGTTTTATGCTATTGGATTAAGCTACAAAAAGGCGGATGCTCAAATCCGCGGTAAGTTCAGCTTGGACGTACCTGCCATTGACGGTATCATGAGGCGCGCCAAGGAACAGGGAAGCGATGGGCTACTTGCCATATCTACTTGTAACCGTACCGAACTTTACGGCTTTGCCCAACACCCTTATCAGCTAATAAAAATGCTTTGTGACCAAACGCGGGGAAGTGTCGAAGAGTTCCAAAACGTAGCGTATATCTACAAAAATCATGACGCTATAAGTCATATTTTTAGAGTTGGGACGGGTCTCGACAGTCAGATTCTAGGTGATTTTGAAATTATTAGCCAGATCAAACAAGGCTTTTATCGCGCTAAGAAGCACCAAATGACCAATCCCTTTTTGGAGCGTCTCTGCAACTCCGTCATCCAGGCCAGTAAACGTATAAAAAATGAGACTGAAATATCTACGGGAGCCACCTCTGTGGCATTTGCTTCTGTTCGTTATATTTTGGACAATGTTCGTGATATTTCAGAAAAAAATATTCTCCTCTTCGGGACAGGTAAAATTGGTAGAAACACCTGTGAAAATCTTATAAAACATTCGGACAACTCCCACATTACCCTAATCAACAGAACCCGTAAGAAAGCAGAAGACATAGCGGGTAAGTTCCAACTGACCGTTAAGGATTACGCCGAGCTACAAACGGAGATCAGAAAATCTGATGTTTTGGTCGTCGCAACGGGAGGTCAATTGCCAACCATTTCCAAGGCGTTGATCCACACCAAAAAACCCTTACTTATTCTGGATTTGTCCGTTCCAAAAAATGTATCCGATGATGTCATGGAATTAGAGAATATATCCCTGATTCATTTGGATAAGCTTTCCCAGGTTACAGATGAAACCTTGGAACGAAGAAAACAGTACATTCCCCAAGCAGAGAAGATAATTTCACAAGTGAAGGCCGATTTTTTAAGTTGGCTGGAATCCCGAAAGTTTGCTCCAGTAATCAGTGCCCTAAAGGAAAAACTAAAGGTCATGAAGGCGGAAGAAATCGATTTTCACGCTAAAAAATTGAACGGTTTCAATCAAGACCAGGCCGAAATCATTTCAGACCGTATCATTCAAAAAATAACCAAACAATTTGCCAACCACTTAAGGCAGTCCGATTCAGACCCAGAAGACAGTTTGGCGTTGATTCAAAAAATATTTCAGTTAGAAATAGATTCCGAATGGGTAAAATCATAAGGATTGGAACCCGGGAAAGCGAACTTGCACTTTGGCAAGCGAAAATGGTCCAAACAAAGTTAGAGGCTTTGGGCCACGACACTATTTTGGTTCCCATTACCTCTACAGGGGACCAAGTCTTGGACAAACCTCTCTACGAGCTTGGAATCACAGGAATATTCACCAAGACATTGGATATTGCCCTTCTGAAAGGGAAAATTGATATTGCCGTCCATTCCTTAAAAGACGTCCCTACCCAATTGCCCAAAGGAATAGTGCAAGGTGCTGTTTTGCAAAGAGCTTCGCCCCATGACCTTCTCGTGCACAAGGGAATGGATTTTCTACAGAATCATGAAGAACCTGCAACAATTGCCACGGGCAGTTTACGACGAAAAGCACAGTGGTTGAGCAAATATCCCCATCACAAGCTTGTCAATTTAAGGGGAAATGTAAATACTCGCCTGATAAAACTAATAGAAAACGAATGGCAAGGAGCTATTTTTGCACAGGCCGGCCTGGAACGCATTAAACTCATGCCCAAGGACGCCCTGGTCTTAGATTGGATGGTTCCGGCTCCCGCGCAAGGTGCTATGGTCGTTGTTACTTTGGAAAAGGACTCCTACTGTCAGGAGGTCTTATCGCAAATAAACCATTTGCCCTCTGAAAAAGAAACTTCAATAGAACGTGAATTTTTAAGGGTTTTGGAAGGAGGGTGTACAGCACCAATAGGGGCCCTGGCTGAGATTCAAGAGAATACAGTCCGTTTCAAAGGGGTTTTGCTCTCTTTGGATGGTACAGAAAAAATTGAGGTAGAGAAATCATCCGAACTGGACAAGATAGAAGGTTTTGGAAAAGCTTGCGCCCAACAAATCCTGGATCAAGGAGGAACGGTTTTGATGCAATCGATAAGAAATGAAAACAGTACTATCCACTAAAATATTGACCCTGCCCCAAAAAGAGCTCCTGCTCAATGCGGGAATTGGTTTGGTGGAATACAACGCTTTGGAAATCGACTTTATCAACTTTGAACTTCCTAAGGATTTCAACCATATAATCGTGACCAGCAAAAATGGGGCAAAGGCCTTTCTTAACGTATTTAAAGCGACCAAGGAAAAACGCCCAAAAGAAGGGTACCGGCTATATTGTGTGGGTGAAAAGACAAGGACTTTCCTTCAAGAGTTTGGTTTCAAAGTGATTCAATCTTCCTTAAATTCTTCGGAATTGGGGATGTATATTTCAAATAATCATAAAACCGATAAGTTTATTTTTATTTCTGGAAATTTAAGAAGAGAGGAGCTTCCCTTGCAACTTTCAAAAAATAACGTTCGGTATGAAGAAATAGAGGGATACCGGACCACTTTCAAGAAGAAGAAGTTTTCCGGTTTTTTTGATGGTTTTCTTTTTTTTAGTCCTAGTGGCATTAGGAGTTTCGCCAATGAAAACACCATCCCCAAGAGCCCTATTTTCTGTATCGGCGAAACCACGGCCTCTGAAGCAAAAAAATACAGTCCCTATATCGTTGTGGCCCATAGACCCACTGTGGAAAATGTGTTGGTCCATGTAGTAAAACATTTTAAAGAGCATGCTTAAAAACGATTTATTTCTTAGAGCTTTAAAAGGAGAAACCGTTTCCAGACCTCCTGTTTGGATGATGCGACAAGCAGGACGCTACCTGCCCGAATTTATGGCACTACGGGAGAAATATGATTTTTTTACACGGTGTCAAACCCCTGAGCTAGCTTCCGAAATCACGGTACAGCCCATTCGTAGATATGGTATGGATGCCGCTATTTTATTCAGTGATATTTTGGTAATTCCCCAAGCCATGGATATCGAGGTACAAATGAAGCCCAATTTTGGGCCTTTCCTTCCCCATCCCATCCGAAAACCGCAAGATCTGGATGCCGTGGTGGTCCCGGATGTAAATAAGACCTTGGGCTATGTAATGGAAGCGATTACCCAAACCAAGGAAAAACTGGATGATGAAATACCGTTGATAGGGTTCGCGGGCTCGCCCTGGACCATTCTTTGTTATTGCGTTGAGGGACAAGGTAGTAAAAGCTTTGATAAAGCACGTGGCTTTTGCTTTACCCAACCTGAGGCGGCGCATCAATTACTGCAGAAAATAACGGATACCACAATCGCCTATTTACAGGCCAAAGTAAGGGCCGGCGTAAATGCTGTACAGATTTTCGATTCTTGGGGGGGCATGTTATCCCCACAAGACTACCAGGAATTCTCTTGGAAATATATCCAGCAAATCGTGGATGGCCTTAAAGAAGAAACCCCTGTCATTGTTTTTGGAAAGGGGTGTTGGTTTGCCCTTCGAGAAATGGCAAGCTCTGGAGCTTCTGCTGTTGGCGTGGATTGGACTTGTGCTCCCAAAAGCGCCCGTTACCTCACAGGAGGAAATATTACCCTACAAGGAAACTTTGACCCGGCTCGTTTGTTATCACCCCCAAAAAAAATCAAGGAAATGGTAACGGACATGATCAATGGGTTCGGCAAGGACAAATACATTGTCAATCTAGGGCATGGCATCCTTCCCACCATTCCGTTGGAAAATGCCCAAGCCTTTATTGATGCAGTAAAAGAGTATGGTTCATGAGCATATTGAGGGTACTGCGAAACGTAAAAATCAAAAAAATCTGGAAAATCTTGCTACTTGGAGCCTGGCACCCACTTTTCATAGCCCCTACCCTTAAGGCTACAAAAAAATGTCTTAATGTCTCAACGGAACTTTACGGAAAATCCCATCATCAAAATGGTCCCGCTAATGCTTTCAGGCACGCATTTTGGAACTACCTCATCGCCAAAAAGTGCTTCAGCTGGCGCCCAAATCAGAAGAGAGTGATGCTATGGACCGAAAAAATCACTGACTGGCATGAAGCGGCCTTTCCAAATAGTTCCTTAGCAAGAGCTATGGATTTGCACAACAATGCCGTAGGGCGACAACTTTTTTTAGGACATCGTTCGGAATCCATAGAGCACGTCATCGACAAGCTTAAGAATTTGACGCTAAAATCGGTACAGATCCATTCAGAATCTGATATCATTGTTCAACCCCTGCAGTTGGTTCATATAATTGACGTGAAATGAAAGATGAATTTTACCAATACATCCAAAACCTTCAAGACACAATTACCGCTGGATTGGAAAAGATGGACGGCTTCGCCAAGTTTCGAGAAGACATTTGGAAACGTCCCGAAGGGGGGGGAGGTAGAACACGTGTTATCGAAAACGGTGCGGTGTTCGAGAAAGGCGGCGTAAACATTTCCGCAGTACATGGCGCACTTCCCCAAAGCATGCAACAGTATTTTGGTGTGGAAGATGTGGATTTTTTTGCTTGTGGCCTCAGTTTGGTCATCCATCCTAAGAATCCCATGGTGCCCACGGTACACGCCAATTGGCGATATTTTGAAATGTATGATAAAACCGGAGCGATAGTGGACCAATGGTTTGGAGGCGGACAAGATTTGACCCCCTATTATCTGTTCGAAGAAGATGCAGGGCATTTTCATTCGGTTTGTAAAAAGGCCTGCCAAGCGCACGATCCCGGATTTTATACCACCTACAAGAAAAAATGTGATACGTATTTTTGGAACAGCCATCGAAATGAAGCCCGCGGCGTGGGCGGATTGTTTTTCGACTACTGTAGGGCAAAGGAAAAGCGGACCATCAAAGATTGGTATAATTTCGTGACCGAGGTAGGCAATAGCTTTTTGGAAGCATACCTTCCCATAGTCGAAAAAAGAAAAGACCTCAACTACACAAAATCCCAGAGGGATTGGCAGGAAATACGGAGGGGCCGTTATGTTGAGTTTAATTTGGTGCATGATAAGGGCACGTTGTTCGGTTTGCGAACAAACGGTAGAATTGAAAGTATCTTGATGAGTTTGCCGCCCCATGTTCAATGGCGATATGACTACCATCCAGAAAAAGGAAGCCAAGAAGAAGAATTGATTCAAGTACTTCAAAACCCTAGAGAATGGGTTTAATCTGTAGTTTTGTGATACATACTATATGAAACAAAAAATCTATCAAATAGACGCCTTCGCCTCGGAACGGTTCAAGGGAAATCCAGCTGCTGTTTGTGTGATGCAGTCCTGGCTCCCCAAAACCACAATGCAGAATATCGCCCAAGAGAACAATCTGGCCGAAACTGCCTTTACGGTCCTGGAACATGGAAAGTATACGATTCGTTGGTTTACCCCAGAGACTGAAGTGGACCTTTGTGGCCATGCTACTTTGGCAACGGCCTATGTCGTTTTCAACTATTATAAACATCCAGAAAATACCATTCAGTTTTATTCTCCAAGAAGTGGTGAACTGAATGTGGTAAAAAATGCCAATAAGCTGATTTCCTTGAACTTTCCAGCGGATGCTCCAAAAGAAGTTCCGCAGCACGAAGAAATCAATCAGGCTATTGGCAAGACTCCATTAAAAACCTTAAAGGGGAAAACAGATTATCTATTGATTTATAGTTCTCAAGAGGATGTTATCGGCTTGAATCCCAATCATTTCCTTTTAAATCAAATTGATTGTAGGGGAGTAATCGTATCTGCCCCTGGCAAAACCGTTGATTTTGTCTCTCGTTTTTTTGCACCGGCATGCGGGGTTCCCGAAGACCCGGTGACGGGTTCTGCCCATACCACTATGATACCTTTTTGGTCCAAGCAGCTTGGAAAAACCAATTTAAGTGCCAAACAACTGTCCAAACGAGGAGGAGACCTGCAGTGCGAATATCTAGGAGAACGTGTAAAAATATCAGGAAAGGCCGTTCCCTATCTTGTCGGTGAAATTGACATCTAGCGTTACGAACAAAACTTTAAAAATGTATCCATTAATACGAAATAGAAGACTCCGCCAAAGTGAATCCATCCGAAGATTGGTTCGCGAAACCACCATCAGTCCAAATGACTTTTTGGTTCCTCTGTTTGTGGTGGAAGGAAAAAGTATCAAGGAAGAAATTCCATCCATGCCCAACTACTACCGGATGAGTTTGGATACACTTCAGCAAGAAGTGAAGGAACTATGGCAACTGGGACTCTGCGCAGTTTTACTCTTTGTAAAGGTCCCGGAAAAAGTAAAGGATAACCAAGGAACCGAGGCTTTAAATCCAGATGGTCTGATGCAGAAAGCCATTAAGACCGTTAAAAGTGCCTGCCCAGAAATGTTGGTCATGACCGATGTGGCCTTGGATCCCTATTCTTCGTACGGACATGACGGAATTGTTACGGATGGGCAAATCCTAAATGACGAGACCAACGAAATTTTAGCGGAAATGAGTATTTCCCACGCGCTGGCCGGTGCTGATTTCGTGGCACCCAGTGATATGATGGATGGTAGGATACTCACTATTCGAGAGGCTTTGGAAGACGAAGGTTTCCATGACACTGGAATCATGAGCTATACCGCCAAGTATGCCAGCGCCTTCTATGGTCCCTTTCGGGATGCGCTGGATTCGGCTCCAGTTGATATTAAAAATGTTCCCAAGGACAAAAAGACCTATCAGATGGACCCTGCCAATCGGTTTGAGGCCATTCGGGAAACCCAAATGGATGTCGATGAAGGGGCAGATATCGTCATGGTAAAGCCTGGACTTCCCTATTTGGATATTGTGCGGGAAATCAAAAATGATGTAGATGTCCCAGTAGCGGTCTATCAAGTTTCGGGTGAATATGCCATGCTCAAGGCAGCCGCGGAGAAAGGATGGCTGGACCACGATTCAGTAATGATGGAGCAGCTCATCGCCATAAAAAGGGCCGGGGCCAACTTGATGGCCAGTTATTTTGCAAAGGATGTCGCACGATTATTGGGCTAGTTCAAAAAAAATATCCCTACTTTTAGAAAGCACTTAAGACTATGGGACTTTTACTCTTTTACGCTTTCATTTCAATTTTTTTTTCGTTTTTATGCTCCATTTTAGAGGCAGTACTGCTAAGTATTACCCCAACGTTCATCAATTTGAAAAAACAGGAGGGCAAGGAATATGCACTTCAACTGGAAGGTTTAAAAAAAGACGTGGACAAACCTTTAATAGCCATTCTTACGCTCAATACCATAGCCCATACGGTTGGTGCCATACTCGTTGGGGTTCAAGCTAAAGTAACTTATGCCGAAATATATGGAACTTCAACCCGCTCTTTTTTTGGTATTCCCTTTACTGAAGATATCATGGTAGGGGTGGTCTCTACGATCATGACGATTCTCATTTTGGTCGCTTCAGAGATTATTCCAAAGACTATCGGGGCCACATATTGGAAACAACTGGCCAATTTCACGGCCAAATCCCTAAAAGTAATGGTCTTGTTTTTAAAATACACTGGGTTGCTCTGGCTACTGCAATTGTTTACAAAGCTTGTAGGTGGAAAAGGGCATCATGGTAGTGTTTTAAGTCGGGAGGACTTTACGGCGATGACCGACATCGCGGAAGAAGAAGGGGTATTTCAAGAATCCGAATCCAAGGTCATCAAGAATCTTTTGACCTTTGATGAGATTCAGGCCAAAGACGTGATGACTCCAAGGACCGTAATGAAAATTGCCTCCGAGGATACCAGTATCCAAGAATTTATAGAAAAGAATAAACCCTTGCGATTTTCCCGAATTCCCATCTATAAGGACCGTGCCGATAATATTACCGGGTTTGTCCTTAAGGATGAAATGTTGGAAACCATCATCAATAAAAAAGGAAAAGAGACCTTGGCCACCATCAAACGGGAAATTTTGGTAACGCGACGGAACAAACCCATTCCAGAACTTTTTGAAAAATTTGTGCAACAAAGAAATCATATTTCCTTGGTTGTTGATGAGTACGGTTCAGTTAGTGGGTTGGTCACTATGGAAGATGTTATCGAAACCTTACTGGGTTTGGAAATTATGGACGAAAGTGACAACGTGGAAGACCTTCAGGTATTGGCCAGAAAGAACTGGGAAAATCGGGCGAAACGTTTGGGAATTATTGAAGAAGAAAGTGAGATTGAATAATGGAAATCGCTTACATACAAACACCTATCGGATTTGCGGAGCTAAAAGGTGACGAAACAGGCCTTAAAAGCGTCAGTGTTCTAGATGAAAAAAAACCAATAGGTATAATTCCTGAGGTTTTGGAGGATGCGGTATATCAATTCCAAGAATATTTTGAGGGCCAGCGAACCGATTTTACCCTGGAGCTGAATCCAGAGGGAACCGATTTTCAGAAAAAAGTCTGGAAGAAACTTAGGACCATTCCCTATGGAAAAACCATCTCATACCTAGAACTCGCAAAACAACTGGGTGATGTAAAAGCAATTCGAGCTGTAGCTGCGGCCAATGGCAAAAATCCATTATGGATTGTAATTCCCTGTCACCGGGTCATCGGAAGTAAAGGCGACTTAATAGGATATGCAGGAGGGCTCGCCCGTAAAAAGTGGCTTTTGGAATTGGAAAGTCCTGTAAAACAGACCTCTCTTTTTTAGTGCTTTCGCTCGTGTCTACTTACCGGACAAGAATCAATACGTAATAGCGAACGCTGCCTTAGCGTTTTGTCCTTTTTCATTTGATTTTTTCGCCGTTCCCTGTCATTCCTTATGTCTTGGACAAGACTAAAAATTTGTCGAGAAGCTGTATAACCAAGCCCCGAAATGTAAAACTCACAGAGCCATCAATGCCATTTCAACGGAACGCTGCGACCAGGAAATATCTCATCCTATTAGATTTCCTACTTGGACCTCGACTGTCCTTACGTCAAGGCTTCAACGACACATTTGTGCTCGGTCCAACGGTTCAAAATGACCCAACAAAACACCATCACTTCTTGTGTTTAAGACTAGACCCAAAATCCCAATCTCAGAAGACCGAAATTGTCCTTTCGGTAAAAGTCATTTAATTCGAGGACACCTTTTAACTTCTCCCTCTAATCAAGAAACCGATTTGTATTGCTCCAAATGGGCCAATACTTCTCCCAGACAAAGTTCCAAACGTTTTTTTATATCCGTCTCCCAAAACCGAAAAACGGTATAGCCCAGTCGTTTTAATTCGGCATTTACCTCCTGGTCCCTTTGTATGTTTCGTTCAATCTTAGGTATCCAGAATTCCCGGTTGCTTTTTATTTTTTGTTTGCGCTCCGCCCAATTGTGGCCATGCCAAAACACCCCGTCAATAAAAATTACCGTTCTGTACTTTTTCAGGGCAATGTCTGGTTTTCCAATAAGCTTTTTATAATCGATTCGGTACCGATACCCGGCCTGCCAAAGTGCTTTTCTAAAAGCCAGTTCGGGTTTTGTATTTTTAGCTCGAATCTTTCCCATGATCTTCGAGCGTTGCGGCGTGGTGTAGAAACCTGAGGCCTCATTAAAACGCGGCACTTTGATACGGTCTTTGGAAAAATCCTTGTGCATATACTAAAGGTACTAAAAGCGATGCTTTAAAAGGGTTACTCAACCAATACTACTAACCGTAAGAAGGATAACTATAAAAAAAGCCCCAAAATGTGGGGCTTCGTCAATAATTCCATCGTTTATTAGCCTTTTACACTTGAGAAAAGATATTCCCGGTTCATGCGGGCGATGTTTTCCAGGGATATTCCCTTAGGGCACTCTACTTCACAAGCACCGGTATTGGTGCAGTTACCAAAACCTTCTAAATCCATTTGACGGACCATGTTCTGCACCCGTTCTGCCGCTTCAACACGCCCCTGTGGCAAGAGTGCGAACTGGGAAACCTTAGCAGACGTAAAGAGCATAGCACTGGCGTTTTTACAAGCTGCCACGCACGCTCCACACCCGATACAGGTGGCTGCGTTAAAGGATTTGTCCGCTTTTTCTTTTTGTATGGGTATAGCGTTGGCATCTACCGGTCTTCCTGAGGTATTCACAGAAATATAGCCCCCTGCCTGCTGTATGCGGTCGAAAGCGCTTCGGTCAACGATAAGGTCTTTTATCACCGGAAAAGCAGCTGCCCGCCACGGTTCAATAACGATTTCGTCCCCATCATTAAAACTGCGCATGTGCAGTTGGCATACGGTAATTCGTGAATCAGGACCATGGGGTTGACCGTTTATCATCAAGGAACAGGTACCGCAAATGCCCTCACGACAATCATGGTCAAACTCCACAGGCTCCTCTCCCTTGGAAATCAATTCCTCGTTTAAAATGTCCAACATTTCGAGAAACGACATATCACTTTCCACACCGTCCAAAGTATAGTCCACCATAGAACCCCTTGTATCGGCATTGGGTTGGCGCCAAATTTTCAAATATAATTTCATAGCAATTTACTTGTAAGAACGAGTCTTCAACTCGATATTTTCATAGATCAAATCTTCTTTGTGCAATTTTGAATCACTCGGTTTTCCTTTATGTTCCCATGCTGCGACGTATTTAAAGTTTTCATCATCTCGAAGCGCTTCTCCTTCCGGGGTTTGGTATTCTTCCCTGAAATGGCCACCACAGGACTCGTTTCTGTGCAGCGCGTCCATGGCAAACAATTCCCCGAGTTCCAAAAAGTCCGCAACGCGCCCTGCTTTTTCAAGTTCTTGGTTTTTGCCATCGGCATTGCCGGGTATTTTTACGTTTTCCCAAAAATCCTGACGAAGTTCGGAGATTTCTTTCATGGCTTCCAACAACCCATTTTCATTTCGGGCCATACCACATTTGTTCCACATAATTTTCCCCAACTTTTTATGGTAGTAGTCCACAGAATGAATGCCACGGCCTGACATCAATTTTTGGATACGCTCGCGAACTCCTTTTTCCGCATCGTCAAATTCCTTGGATTCCGTTGAAATGGGACCCGTCCGGATATCATCAGAAAGATAATCCCCTATGGTGTAGGGCAAAACGAAGTATCCATCTGCTAATCCTTGCATCAATGCAGAAGCTCCCAATCTGTTGGCTCCGTGGTCACTAAAATTAGCCTCTCCTGCGGCATAACACCCTGGAATGGAGGTCATCAAATTATAATCGACCCAAAGTCCCCCCATGGTATAATGTACCGCTGGGTATATCATCATTGGAGTTTTATATGGATTCTGGTCCACAATTTTTTCATACATCTGAAAGAGATTACCGTACTTAGCTTCGACCACTTTCTCTCCGAGCTTCCTGATGGTAAGGTCATCTGCATCTTTCATACCGGACGTCAAGGCCTTCTCCCTTCCATAACGCATGATGGCCGCGTCAAAATCGAGATAGACCGCTTCTCCGGTTTTATTGACTCCATAGCCTGCATCACAGCGTTCCTTTGCAGCTCGCGAAGCAACATCGCGCGGCACCAAGTTTCCAAATGCCGGATATCTTCTTTCCAAGTAGTAATCTCTATCTTCTTCTGGTATTTCTGTGGGCTTTAAACGGCCTTCGCGAATGGCGATGGCATCTTCTTTTTTTCCAGGCACCCAAATTCTACCGTCATTTCTCAAAGACTCGGACATCAACGTCAATTTGGATTGATGGTCCCCTGATACTGGAATACAAGTAGGGTGTATTTGGGTATAGCAGGGATTGGCAAAAAAGGCTCCCCGTTTATGGGCTTTCCATGCTGCGGTTACGTTGGCCCCCATACAATAAGTGGAAAGAAAGAAGAGGTTTCCGTATCCTCCAGTTCCCAATACAACGGCATGCGCAGAGTGCCTTTCAATTTCTCCAGTGACCAAGTTTCTCGCTATGATTCCTCTCGCTTTTCCATCCACCAAGACCAAATCCAACATTTCGTGACGAGTATATGAGCGAATCTTGCCTCTCTGAATTTGTCGGTTCATGGCCGCATAAGCCCCAAGTAACAATTGTTGTCCGGTCTGTCCTTTGGCGTAGAAAGTTCTGGAAACGAGTACCCCACCAAAGGACCGATTATCCAACAAACCTCCATATTCGCGTGCAAACGGTACACCTTGGGCTACACACTGGTCTATAATGTTGGTGGAAACTTCTGCCAGACGGTACACATTCCCTTCTCGAGATCGATAATCCCCGCCTTTGATGGTATCGTAAAACAAACGATAAACACTGTCCCCATCACCTTGATAATTTTTTGCGGCATTTACACCTCCTTGGGCCGCTATGGAGTGTGCTCTTCGCGGTGAGTCCTGATAGCAAAACGTCTTGACATTATATCCCAGCTCTGCCAAAGTAGCGGCAGAAGAACCTCCTGCCAATCCGGTTCCTATCACGATAACATCGATGTTCCTTTTATTGGCCGGATTGACCAGGTCAATTTCATCTTTATGCTTGGTCCACTTGTCCTTTAATGGGCCCGAAGGGACGTTGGACACCAATTCTTTAATTTTTGGTGTTTTGGTTTTTACTGGACTTTTTACCTCGGTTTCAGAAACAATTTTTTTCATAGCGATCAATGTGTTACTGGGTTAAGATGATGATAGATAGCAATAAATGCAAAAGTCAAGGGCACCACAATGGCAAATGTTTTTGCAAATTTTTTACCCCCTTCCGTAAATCTGTTGTTAACGCCCATGGATTGAAAAGAGGAAGCAAATCCATGCCATAAATGTAAACTCAACAATCCAAAAGATATTACATAGATGACCGTTCTCCAAAAGGGAGCGAACTTTTGAACAGTTTCTTCGAAATACCGTGATGGGTCTTCGGGCTTGGCCTGAACGTATTTGTAGGCCATCTCATGTACCCAAAAGTCATAAAAGTGAAGCCCCAAAAAAGCTAGGACAACCAAACCGCTTATGATCATATTTCGCGAGGCCCACGAAGCATTGGCCCTTCCTTTGTACTTAACGTACGAAATTCCCCTTGCTTTTCGGTTTTTGATTTCCAGAACAAAACCCATAATAAAATGTATGACCACCCCGGCAATTAAAACGGGTTGCATTACAAATTGCACAATAGGGTTATATCCCATGAAATGGGAAGCTTCATTGAAAAAATCTGGCGAAAGTACAGATGCTAGATTGATGGAAACGTGCAAAACCAAAAAAATGACCAAAAAAAGGCCTGACAGTGCCATAATTACTTTTCTGGCAATAGAAGATTTTATCAATCCGCTCATTAACAACAATTTTGTCAACAAATTTACGGCACGATTGAGTTTTTAACAAACTTTCAATAATTCAACCACAGTAATTTAGAATCAATATAAAGTGTGGTTTTTAGTGAGGAATGGGCCTTGAGAACTTCTAAAAAGGTTTTGGGAAAGGGGGCTATAAAAACAAATGGGGGAACTTTTCGAGCGGTGTTCATTACGAACTGGCTAGTCTGTAATATGGAACAATGCGGCCACTTCTTCGTACGACATCTTGGTATAGTCGTATTTTGAAGATTTTGAGGTTATGATACCTCCACCACCATCATCGGCCGGTTCTGCCCCAGGAATAATAACATATCGATAATTCTCAAAAAAAGGTATGCCCACCGAAGTACCTTCCAAAGAAGCTATGGTTATCCTTAGTGTTTCAACATCCTCTATTCGGAACGAGTAAAAATTCGAATTTGTGATAAAAGGCAGTTGCATGACGTCTGGACTGGCAAAACCTCCTGGAATATTTCGGCCGAAAACCAGGACCACGCCTTGGTTTATAATCTCTTGGGTCAATTCTGGAACATCAATATCAAAACCGACCCCCACCGAAATGATGTTATCCTCAAATTCGGAATCTATCCAGTCCGAATAAATAACATTGGCGGTGCCCGTATCTCCTTGTTCTCCTTGATCTCCCTGAGGTCCTTGATCACCCTGTGGGCCTTGCGCCCCCTGTTCTCCTTGTGGTCCCTCGGGTCCTGCCGGGCCAGTCTCACCATCTTCTGCAGAGCACGATACTAGAAAAAGTGCTCCCAGGAAGAAAAATAGAGCCCCGTACATTACGTTTGTTTTTGTTTGCATAATCAAAATAATTTTAAAGGTTTTGAGAGCAAACTTAATGGGCACCAAAGCAGTCGGGGTCCCATTTTTTAGACTTCTGAAGAATTAGGACACCATCTTGTAACGTTGTCGGTATTCCGTGGGCGTTGCACCCACTATTTTTTTAAAGGCTGTGTAAAACGCTGATTTTGAATTAAAACCAGCTTCCAATCCAATCGCTACAATGGCATATTTTGAAAACTCGGGATCTAGCAAGAGTTTTTTGGACTCTTCCACCCGATATAAATTGATAAATTCAGAAAAGTTGGTACCGCTAAGGGTATTTATGATTTGCGAGAGGTATCCTGAGCTTATTTTAAGATAATCACTGCTCATTTGAAGGCTGAGTTGCGGGTTTAGAAAAGATTTTTCAGTTTCCAACCAATGTTTCAATCTTTTAAAGTGCACATTGTCCTGCGTCAACACAACTTCTTTGTCTTTTTTGATTTGCATGAGTTTGATAGCGGTCAGTTTAGCAATCAATTGGAAAAGAAAGATGTGTTTTTTCGTAAAAAAATCTCTCGCTGAGTTTTCTGAATCAAGTACCCCTATAATGATATTTTCGTAAGCTATGGGAACCGCCAGTTCCGATTTTCGACGCACATCATCCATGATATAGCGCTGGTCGACATCAATATTCCCAACCAACTCCCAATGCCCTGTTTTCCCAACAGTGCCTACGATGCCTTCACCTAGAGGAATTGTAATTGGGTCAACTATTCTTCGATTTCCCTTATCCTTATTTCCATACGCGGCCCGTTGTAAAAGGGTATTGGATTTCTTATCAAAGGTATAGATGACACAGTCTTCCAGATTAAGTTTGGAGATACAGTTTTTGACAATGTCCCAAAGCACTTCATTTTCCGTATGTTTATCGAATAGGGAAGTAGCAAAATATTCAAGTATTTCTGTTACCCGATAGGTACTTTCTTGAATGGATAGGAGGGCATCCGAGTTAAATAAGGTACGTAAGTTTTTTATGTCAAAGTTATGGTTCACGGTTTGGAGAAGTCTTTTTTCCTTGGATTTTTTGTCATCTACTTCTTTTAAGTGGGCATATCCCGAAAACAGAATTACCGTGTAAAACAACACGAAAAGTAACCAGAGGGGGTAGTAGGGTCCGTGACCAGATACCGAATCATCTACTTTGAGATAAATTATGACCAATGCCCATAACAGACATAGTAAGGTCATGGTCAGAAAAACATATTTCAGCCATTTCGTTTTTTTTATGACCAAAGCGTAGGGCAACTGGCCCAGGTTTGTTTCATAGTCCCTGATTACACAATAATTCCAAACCGCACTGAACAGAGAGAACAGCAACGCACTGTTTTCATCAAGTTCGGTTCCTATCCACAAGGCCAAAGGTTTGGAAATAAGGCTGTATTCTTGGACAACATTGATTTTTAGAACAATGTACAAAACAAAAAAACACATAAATGGAATCGAAAGAAGGATACGTATTTTCTTGAACCGATAATACGCATCCAAATAGGAATATGTGAAAGCAATGAATATGACGGGACATAAAAACTGAAGAGGCATATAGAAAAGGAGCAGTAGCGGCGCAGCTTTTGTGATGCCAATATCAATAAGAATGACTTGAAGAATAACCAGATTGGAGAAAAGGATGAACCATAGCATCAAAGAGGTCGTCCGATCTGATTTGTTGCTTAGAATACGTGAAAAACAAAATAATATCAAACTTGAAACCGCAACCAAAATCAGGCTATTGAAAGGATTCCATTCCATAAGTGTTTTCTTCGAGGTTTAAAGCTAAGAGTACGCAGAACACCGCCAAATCATTTTTTCTCCACTGACCTTCAAAAGTGTATAAACGGTAAGTGCATCGTCGTATTCAATGGTAAAAATTGCAGCACATTTTTTTTTGAACGATATTGAAAGCACCAAAAAGCACGCCCAAACTATGGACATTGCCATACTTTCCGTCGGACTTTCCGTCCATTCCACAAGAAGGATTGTGGAAGAGGCACAAAAAGCCAATCATTATGTAGAGTTGATCGATCATACCAAATGTTCGGTAAAATTGGGCGAAGGAAAACCGCAGATTTATTTGGGAGAGGACAATGTAACGGATGAATTTGATGCCATCATTCCGCGAATAGGTGCAAAAGTGACCCGGCACGGAGCTGCCATTGTAAAGCAATTCGAGATGAACCATGTGTTCAGTACCGCGCGGTCTTTGGGAATAACCCGCGCCCGAAACAAGGTAAGGACACTTCAAATTATGGCCCGTAAAGGCATCCCCATCCCTGAAACGCTGTTTTCCATAAATCCAGATAATATTGAAGAGCAAATAAAACTGTTGGGAGGTCCTCCGGTAATCATAAAATTGCAAGAAGGCACACATGGGCTAGGTATTATTTTGGCAGAGACGCGAAAATCGGCAAAATCAATTATTGATACCTTATATAAAATGGATACCAGTATTTTGCTGCAGCGCTATGTGGAAGAAGCCAACGGGGAAGACATCCGTTTAATCGTGGTAGGAAATAAAGTGGTAGCAAGTATGAAACGTAAAAGTGAAATGGATGAATTTCGCTCCAACGTACACAGGGGCGCGGAAACGGAGTCCATTACGCCTACCGCCAAAGAGATGTACATCGCCCTAAACGCTACCAAATATTTAGGGTTGGGAGTGGCGGGGGTAGATTTGATTCGCTCTAAAAAGGGGCCACTTCTTTTGGAAGTCAACGCTTCACCCGGATTAAAGGGCATCGAAGCAGCGACCAACATCAACGTGGCCAAGCACATTATTCAGTTTGTAGAAAGAAATGGGAATCGAAAAAGAAAATAGGACCCTTGTACTTAACGAAAATCCAATAGCTCCCGGAGAGAGCAAACAGGTACAGATCAACATTTCTAGACTCCCCACGGGAACCTTGATCGATATTCCGGTGCATGTATTTAATTCAAAAAAGTCAGGACCCACGGTGTTGGTTCAGGCCGGATTGCACGGAGATGAGATAAATGGCGTGGAAACCTTACGGCAGATGCTTGAAGGCGATATGTTCCATCTAAAACGGGGCACTGTAATAGTAGTGCCAATTCTCAATGTTTTCGGGTTTATTCATTTCTCAAGGGATGTCCCTGACGGTAAAGATGTAAATAGAAGTTTTCCAGGAAGTAAAGCCGGCTCCTTGGCCAGTAGGATTGCCCATAGCTACACTTCAAAAATACTGCCACACGTAGATTTTGCGATAGACCTTCATACTGGAGGAGCGCAACGGAACAATTACCCCCAAATTCGATTTACCGAAGATGACGACAAGAGTAGGTCTCTGGCCGAAACGTTCAATGCACCCTTTTGTTTTGCTTCACGACTGATTGCCGGCTCTTTTCGAAAAGCTACCCATAAAATGGGGATACCTACCATTGTCTACGAGGGTGGAGAAAGCATGCGTTTTGATGAAAATGCTATTCGTGCGGGGGTTGAAGGCATTTGCAATGTCTTGGCGGCCCATAAAATGATAACAAAAGAACAAAGACCCAAGAAAAAACAGTCGGTATGTTTAGAAACAAGGAGATGGATACGAGCATCGCGAGCAGGCATGTTCATTCCGCAGGCAACCAATGGTTCCAAAATTGAAAAAGGCCAAGAACTCGGAGTAATTGCTGATACTTTTGCGAAAAGGAACAAAACAATAAAAGCACCCTTCGACGGGTATATTTTTTGTTTGAACCACCAAGCAGTAGTGAATCAAGGTGATGCGCTTTTTCACATAGGTAAATAACGAAACACCTATTGGGTAATCTGGTTCTGCTCCTCGATCCTGGACATGCTCCAGGCGATTGCTTCTTCCAAATCTGAGAATTGCCTAATATTATTTCTGAAAAACATCCGTTCCAAGACCAAACTGGCAAAACTTCCGTTGGTCCCGCCCACTACCGAGTAAAAATCAAGTTGATGCCGGTTAAAGTAAAACTTTCTCCAATCTGCGGCTACAACGGAATAGTTGTTTACTCTATTGGAGATGTAAGCGATGGTGTTGCCTTTTCCAATGACCTCATAAGCCGCTTCGATGGTTTTGGTCGCCATTTCCCACCCAAAAAGCACCCCCTCATGTACTTCGGATATGACCAAATTTTCGAAAAAATAAAAAATACCAAATTCGTATTCCCTGATTTCTCGGATATTTTTAAAGAATTCTATTTCCCGGACCCGTTTCATGTTTTTGTAAAAAGGTGAAAAGTAGAACCCCGGTATGATGGGGGAGCTTCCAAAAATAAGAATTCTGAACCATGAAACGGGCCTACAATCTTACTTATTGGGGAAGTTTTTGTTAAATTTTAAGGAAATGGCCCAAATAGGGCTGTGGCAATTCCTTATTAACGTAAAGCCATTTGCACAATTATTTTTCCATATTGCTCAATTGGATCCCTAATGCCTTAGTTGAAAGTTGGACCTCGATTAAAGAAAGAATCAAGGAAACCATTAAAAACACCAAACTGATGCCAAAAATGATATTGGCCCAAACCATCAATTCCACATAGATTAAGAACATGGTTATCGCGGCCAGTAAAAAACTGACTATGGCGGTTGCCTGCATATTTTTGATGATATCCAACCTCTTACGAAGCGAATGGATTTGTTTTCGTAAAGGAGATTCCTCTGTCTCCAGAAACTGTTTATTGAGTTGACGTATTAGCGCAGCGATGGCCAGATATCTGGCATTGTACGCCAACATCGTTAATGAAATGGCGGGGAAAAGAAGGGCCGGAATGCTAAGGTTCAATTCCACTATTCAACTTTAAATTCAATTTTCTTTTGCTGACCGTTTCCAGAAATCTCTACGATATAGTCACCTTTGGGTAAATATGTCTTTCCGTTTTTCGCAGTTTCCAATTTCATTTTGTTCTTTTTCAGGAAATCGCTCTTTCCTTTTTTGGAAAAAGCGAGATCATGGGATAAAATGTTCAAGCCGTTATCGCTCTCTACTGTGGTCGACGCTACTTCCACTCCGTTGGCTGTTTGTAAACTGGCGTTAAAGCGGCCACCATTATTCGTGTAAAAGTGTACGTCCAACCCTGGAGTGTTAGGTTTCATCCAAGAGCTCCAAGCATTGCCCCAGTTTTTGGAATGCTTTATATTTTCCACCTCAAAAACTGTAAGCGCATCGCCCATAATTTGTGCATCAATTTTTTGTAATGAAGAAATATCTGTTTTGTATATGCTGCGTCCGTGGGTGCCTATCAAAAGATGTTTTGCCTTGGATTGGATGACCAAATCATGCACTGCGACATTGGGCATACCGTTTTGCATCAATTCCCAGGATTCACCCTTATTGAATGAAACGTACAAACCATTATCCGTTCCAACAAAAATTAAATTTTCATTCTCTGAATCTTCCACCAGCGCATTGACCGGGGAAGTTGGAATATTGGCTGAAATACTTTTCCAGGATTTTCCATAATCCTCACTTACATAAATATAGGAGGTGAAATCATCCCATCGATATCCGTTAAGTGTAAGGTAAACCCTTGATTTTTTATGCTGGGATGCAGCGATTTCAGTGACCCATAGATTTTTAGGGAAACCACTTGAAATATTTTCCCAACTTCCCCCTCCATTTTTGGATACATGAACCAGGCCATCGTCACTACCTACATATAACAACCCAAACTTAAAGGGCGATTCTGAGATGGTAGTAAGGGTTCCGTAGGCCACATTTCCTTTTTTCCCACCTTGGGTCAGGTCATCGGAAATCGCCTCCCAATCATCCCCTTGATTGAGGGACCGATGTAACTTATTGCCGCCCAAATAAAAAATATCTTGATTGTGCATGGAAAGCAAAATAGGAGTTTGCCAGTTAAAGCGATAAGGAGATTCTCCCAATTCATGCTTGGGCTGGATATATTTTCGAGAGCCATCCTCCAGATTCAGGCGGTAATAGTTTCCAAACTGGAAACCGGTATAAACAATATTCGAGTTTCGGGAATCAATTTGAACTTGCATACCGTCCCCACCCATAATCATTTCCCAGGGATTTTTCCCGGTCTGGTGCCAACGGCTATCTTCGGTAGTATTGTGCGCTCCTTTCCAGACCCCATTGTCCTGAAGGCCGCCATACACTTGATAAGGACTCTCGTAATCCACGTTGATAGCGTAAAATTGCCCCACCTGAGGAGAATTGTTCTTCATCCAGTGATTGCCATCGTCATACGTAATGTTCACGCCTCCGTCGTTTCCGTTGATAAGATGTCCGGACTGTTCGGGATTTATCCAAAGCGCATGATGATCCGAATGTACATTTTCCTTGCTTATGGCCGTGTAGGTTTTTCCACCATCATCTGACTTTATCAAGGGAACCCCTGCCAAATAGATACGCTCTTTGTTACTCGGGTCCACCCGGATTTGGGCAAAATAATAGCCATAGCTATAAAACAGGTCGTCAATATACTCTTCGTTCATCTTTTTCCAGCTGACACCGGCATCGTCACTTCGGTATACCTCAGCGCCGATTACCGGGGTGTCGAAAAGTAAGGAATTGGCATTTTCAAGGTATTTTGCGAGGTCCACGGGTTTAACAGCGCCACTTCTGACCATTTGCTTTACGTTTTCCGCTCGATATTTTTCTTGAAAACCGTTGCTTTTGAGATAGTCATTCAGTTTTTTGTCCTCTAAAGCCAGAAGGGCTTCTACGCCTATGGTCTTAAAATCGGCTTTGGTCAAACCCGCTTTGGTAAGGTCAGCTTTTTTTTCTCTCCGAAATTGACTATCATGAACAGCATATACGGTATTTTCATCAAATACGGCTAAACCTATTCGTCCTACGCCATCTCCGGTCGGGAAACCACTTTCAGCTTTGGTGATAAGGGTCCAAGAGTTTCCGCCGTCGATACTTTTATAAACTCCGGAATTGGAACCATTACCGGTAAAATTCCAGGCCTTTCTGTCCTTTTGCCAAGCTGCGGCATATTGAATGTTGAAATTGCCCGGAGCGTGGGCCATATCGATTATCCCAGTTTCCCCATTTACGAATAAAGTTCTTTCCCAGGTCTTTCCGCCATCTGTGGTTTTGTAGATGCCCCTTTCCTGATTAGGAGAATATAAATGCCCGGTAACCCCCACGACCAATTCCTCTGGATTGTTTGGATTAAGCAGTATTCTGCCAATGTGATGCGAATCGGGAAGTCCCATATTTTGCCAGGTTTTTCCGCCATCGGAAGATTTAAGAATACCAATGCCCGCATAAGATGAGCGCGAAGAATTGTTTTCACCTGTACCTACCCATAAGGTTCCGTTGGTCCAGTCCATGGCGATATCTCCAATGTTCTGGGTATTGGATGTATCCAATATGGGCTCAAAAGAAATTCCATTGTCTTTTGTGTGCCAAAGACCTCCTGAAGCGTAGGCTACGTAAAATTCAGTCGGATTCCCAGGGTTCACTTCCAGGTCCACGACCCTTCCGCTCATTACAGATGGTCCTATATTTTTTAACGCTAAATTTTTGACCAAGGAAGTCTCGGCCATTTTGGATTTTATTGCTAGCGCTTCCCGGACCGAGTTCGCGGATGAGGGTGGTTGTTGCGTCCAAGACAATTGAAAAACCAATAGGGATAACGAAAGTAAAAGAGGTCTCATTAGAGATGATTTTTGTTTGGAGGTTGAAGGTATGAATTTGTCTTCGGTAACGCAATTGGCTACTTTTGAGAAAATCGACTTGAAACCCATGAAATACGACCCTATAGATACGCAGCTTTTTGTGAAGAACCGTGCAAAATTTATGTCCCAGATGCGGCCAAAAAGTCTGGCAGTGTTCAATTCCAACGATATCTATCCAATTAGTGCGGACAGTACCCTGCCTTTTGCGCAACATCGCGATATTTTCTATCTGAGCGGTGCCGACCAGGAAGAAACCATATTGATACTTTTCCCGGATGCCACGGAAAAGAAACATCAGGAAGTTCTCTTTGTACGGGAGACCAACGAACATATTGCGGTTTGGGAGGGTGCCAAATTGACCAAGGAACAGGCCACCGCTATTTCGGGGATCACAACCATTTATTGGTTATCTGATTTTGAACGGATTTTCTTCGATTTAATGACCGAGGCCCAAACGGTTTATTTCAATACCAACGAACATTATCGGCAGGCAGTGGAGACGGAGACCCGGGAAGACCGTTTTATCACCAAGTGCAAAAGGGACTTTCCTGCTCACATGTGGGCCAAGAGCAACCCTATTCTACAACAAATAAGAGGTGTCAAAGAACCGGAGGAAATTAAGCTGATGCAGCATGCCTGTGATATTACGGAAAAGGGATTTCGAAGGATTTTGGAGTTCACCGAACCGGGCGTCTGGGAATATGAGATGGAGGCGGAGTTTTTACATGAATTTATCAGGAATAGGTCAAAAGGTTTCGCATACACCCCGATCATCGCTTCTGGGAAAAATGCCAATGTTTTGCACTACATAGAAAATAATCTACAAGTAAAAGAAGGTGATTTGATTCTTATGGATGTTGGTGCGGAATATGCCAACTATTCTAGTGACATGACCCGTACAATTCCTGCCAACGGAAAATTCTCCCCAAGGCAAAAAGAAGTCTACAATGCGGTACTGCGCGTGAAGAATCAAGCTACGAACATGCTGGTTCCAGGAACACTTTGGGCCGAATATCACAAGGAAGTCGGTAAAATAATGACATCCGAGTTATTGGGACTTGGCCTTCTAGATAAAGCGGATGTTCAGAATGAAGATAAAGACCGACCTGCCTATAAAAAGTATTTCATGCATGGAACCAGTCATCATATTGGTCTGGATACCCATGATTACGGAGAACTCAAAACCCCAATGAAGCCCAATATGGTCTTTACCGTGGAACCGGGCATCTATATTCCTGCGGAGGGATTTGGTATTCGTATTGAAGATGATGTGGTAATACAGGACAGTGGCATACCCCATAACTTGATGCGAAACATTCCTATTGAAGCGGATGAGATAGAAAGTCTAATGGCATCCTGACTTTTTCAATTTCAAAAACATTTATCCAAAAAGCGACTCATCAATTAGAATACGGGTTCTACCAATTCAAAAGTGGCATCCGTAAAGTCGGTTCTTGTTGCTTGACTAGATTAAAGGACCTTCGCGAAGTAAAAAGATTAAAAAACCTTTTGATGAAGAAGCATTTAGTACCTCTATTTTTGATAGTGTACATAAATAGCGGCCTAGCCCAAAATTTTATTACAAAACCTGGTTTTTTTAAATCAGAGTTGGAAAATGACATGGCGGACAAAGTAATCAAAGCCTTGGACCAACTTTACCAGGATATGGCCGATCATGATTTGAGCGGAGAATTTTTAACCGCTTCCCACCAAGATTTAACAATGGCCGTTTTGAACAGATACTTGATTTCCCCATTAAAACGAAGAAGAACGAGGCTTGGGAATTTCACCAACCAAATTATGCACTTGTATCCTATTGCTGCGGAGAAATGTATGGTTTCTATAGGCCATATTACCAAAACAACCTCAGAATTACAGTACCAAATTAGTCTAATAGCCGATATTTCCGGGCCAAAAATCACCTTCTCCAATCCATTGCACCACTACGCACGCTATTGGAAAAAACAACGGATCGGTAACATTACCTATCATTTCAGGGAATCCATTAATGTAGCCCGAGCATTGGCTTTCGATGAAAAGAATACCATAATTGCAGAAAAATTTGGTCTATCCCCAGATAAGTTCGACTTCTATATGTGTGATGACGAGCAAGAGGTATTGAACCTTTTAGGTGTTGGGCTAATGGCAGAAAGAACAGGACAGACCCGAAATGGCTTTGGGGTATATTTGAAGACCATATGCTCCATAATGAACCACGAAGATTTTTCACATGACGTATTCCATTACTATTCCGGGAAAGTGAATGCGAGTAAAAACAGGAATTGGATTACAGAGGAAGGAGTAGCCTATCTATGGGGCAACGCCTACTATACCGATAAAAATGGCGAAATGATTTCACACTCGAGACTGGTCAACGAATTGAAGGCATACATGACCCAAAACGCTGATACGGATTTGTTGCATCTGTTTACCAATAACACAAAAATCTTCAAGGATATAGCTCCAGAGATATCGGTCACTTCCACAATTTCAGGCATTTTTGCTCAAGAAGTGGAAGACCAAAAAGGTATGGAGGGTGTTCAGCTTTTAATAAACTGCGGTAGCAAAAACAGGATGGAAAACTATTTTAAAGCAATAGAATCCTTATTGGGGGTTACGAAGAAAAACTTTAATAAAAGACTCGCCCAGTTGATTGATAAGTATGAATAAGGAACCACAAAATTGATAGAAGAGAAGCCCTAAGTAAAAACTTTGGATACTTCTCTTACCCGACCTAAAAAATGGCTCCTAACCAGATAATAATGTGTTTTATTGAATTCTTCCCGGCTTGAAAACCAAATTCCCCAAGATAAAAACGAAGAATGCCGGTAGTACCCATCCCATATGATATTCCTTCAGGGGAATCCATGAAGTAAAAGGTGTAGGAGACTTCATAAAACCGATACTTCCCAAAAAATCCGGGATACTAAAAAGAACCGTGGTCAGCACAACCGTTTTAAAAACTTTGGCTTGCGCATATTTTGTTGGCAGTATGTTCAGCAGTATCAACACAATGGTAATTGGGTAAATAAACATAAGTGCTGGCAATGCCACGGCAATAATGTAACCCACATTGAACTGTCCCATAAATACCCCAAGAACACATCCGATAAGCGCTGTGATCCAATATGCGGTTTGGGAATTATCAAAACGTCCTTTGATAAAATCAGCAGTACCGGTAACAATGCCAACCGCAGTCGTAAAACAAGCCAAGCTGACCAGAATACTCAAGAACACATGGGCAACATTGCCTAAAGTGGCCAAACTGATTCCACTTAGCAAAGCAGTCCGGGAAATGTTAGGGTCAAAACTATTTTGGAACAAAGCTCCAGTGAACATTAATCCAGTATATACGAGGAAAAGTCCTAGTCCGGCCAGCGCTCCAGCTCGAGCAATCAGACGTTTCTTAGTATCGTAATCCGCGTTCCGATATCTTAAGTTTATAGAAATAATGATAACACCACCAACTACGACGGCACCGATAGCATCGAAAGTTTGGTAACCCTCTAAAATGGCGTATGAAAATGGTCGTTCAAAACTAGAAGCCCCAAAAGACAGGTCAAAAGTAACGGTAGCAATTCCAAGAACCAGAACGAGAACCAACAAAATGGCAGGAGTGAGAAATTTACCGATGACATCCAGAATCTTAGAACGGTTAATGACAAACACAAAAACCAAAACAAAATATATGATGCTTGTGATCCACGAGGAAGTGTTCGCCAAAGGTTGAACAGCCATTTCATGGGTTACAGAAGCTGTTCTAGGGGAAGGCAGTGCAATAGAAATAGCATACACCACATAGCAGTACAGTACACTAAATTTTGGAGAAACTTTTTTGGCAAAATCAAACATAGTTCCTTGTAATCTAGCATGCGCAAGTATCCCAAGAATGGGAATCACGACTGCCGAAAGAGAGAATCCCAAAGCGACGAGCCACCAAAGTTTGCCTGCCTTAAAGCCAAGGAGTGGTGGTAAGATTAGGTTCCCTGCACCAAAAAAAAGCGAGAAAAGTGCAAAAGCGACAAGGGCGGTAGACTTTCTACCCATAAAATGTTGATAATTTTTTGTGAATGTAAATCAAAATACTAACTTCCAAACTAGCAGTTCAGCGATAAAATTGGGCAATATGCCGAATTTCAAGTATTTCATCGAAAAAAAGAGGAGCAACGCCCTTTCATAAAATAAAAAGTTATCAACATTCGTTGCATTTAAAAAGTATTCAAACAAAACGAAATCAATTATCAAAAGCATACGACAATCCCAAATTGCGAATTCTGCGCCCCTAAATACCGACTTATGAAAAAAACCACTATCCAACATGGCAAATCATTCTCTTCTTTCTTCTGCAACCTGTTCGGACACCATTACGTGGTATCCAAAGAAGTAACACAACACATTAAGGAATACAAATGCCTTCATTGTGGAAAAGAGGTTACCACGGACGTAACCGGCAAACTGGCCCTATTGACGCCAGAAATGCAAGAAATCAACAATACACTAGAAGATATGTATCGCAAAAGAAAGAACAAAGTGGTGCAACACGTCGCCTGATTTTTTCTTCCTTTTGAACAAGTTTTGGATTTATTCCCGGAAATTGAGTAAACTTCCACGCTTACCGTTAAGTGCCCCAAGACGGTCCAGCTGGAAATGCCCTTGGTTTTCGGGATTTTTATTGGCTCACTTTTGAAACGAATTCCATCCTTGGGCCTGGATGGGAATTTTGGTGTCGCCACGCGTTATCAAATGAGCTCCTTCCTGTTTATCCGTAATATGACCGATAATCGTGAGATTTGGATTTCCTTTAATGGCATTGTAGTCTTTTTGGTCTATTGTAAAAAGGAGTTCATACTCCTCACCTCCACTCAGTGCGATAGTCGTAGCATCCATTTTAAACTCTTCAGCAGTTGAAATTACCGTGGGATCCAAAGGAATCTTATCTTCAAAAAGGTTACAGCCCACTTCGCTTTGCGCACATATATGGAGAATTTCTGAGGAAAGTCCATCACTTATATCGATCATCGCCGTTGGTCTTACCTCCAATTTTTTTAGAAGCTCCACGATATCCCTTCTGGCTTCTGGCTTTAATTGGCGTTCCACAATATATTGATAGGGATCCAGGTCGGGTTGGTTCGCAGGATTTACTTTAAACACTTCTTTTTCACGTTCCAAAACCTGGAGCCCCAAATAAGCTCCGCCCAAGTCACCGCTTACCACAAGTAAGTCATTGGGGCGAGCACCATTCCGATAGACGATATCCTCCTCGTTTGCCACTCCAATGGCAGTTATGCTTATCAACATACCTTTGTTGGAAGACGTTGTATCACCTCCAACCAAATCCACTTGGTACAGTTTACAGGCCGTGGCCACGCCGGCATAGAATTCCTCCAAAGCCTCCAGACCAAAACGATTGGAAACTGCAATCGAAACAGTGACCTGTGTCGCAATGCCGTTCATCGCATAGATGTCCGACAGGTTCACCATCACGGACTTGTAACCCAGATGCTTTAAGGGAACATAGCTTAAATCAAAATGGACCCCTTCCACCAAAAAGTCTGTGGAAATCAGGGTCTTTTTATCCTTGAAATCCAATACTGCCGCGTCGTCGCCAATACCCTTCAACGTAGATTCTTGGGAAAGCTCAAAGTGTTCGGTCAAATGTTGAATCAGTGCAAATTCCCCCAAAGTTTCCAACGGGGTACGTTCTGTATTTTTATTTTCCAGCATTGCGCAAAAATAAACAGGATTGGAATAAGTTGTATCTTTAGATAAACCTGATTCAATAATGAAATTCTTAAAAGTCCAGGCATACATTTTTTGCCTTTTCCTTTTTTTGCAGGGCTGTTCTTCAGACGACACTTCTCCCATTGAAAATCCTGCAAATCCCCCAAATACGGGTGAGGATGGACCTGATCCCGGGGGCAATGAGCCGGATATAGGCGATGGTGCCGTAAGTCTTCGGCTTACCCCTTGTGAAAATGGAAATGCAGACATATATCCGTGCAATGGATATGACCTTTTGTTGCGGATGGATATCAGTGCCTTTGGGGCCACTGCCGCTAATGACATCTGGGGATGGACCGATACATCGACCAATGATGAGTATGCTTTGATAGGTCTAAATAACGGTACGGCATTTGTGAACATTACGGATACGGAAAATCCAGTTTATCTTGGAAAACTTCCTACAGCGACCACCGCGAGCACCTGGAGAGATTTAAAAGTATATCAAGATTTTGTCTACATCGTATCAGAGGCAACAAATCATGGGATGCAGGTGTTTGATTTGAAACGGCTACGAAATGTATCCAACCCGCCACAAGTGTTCGATGCTGATTTCAGGTATACCGATATAGGTAACTGCCATAATGTGGTCATCAATGAAGAGGTAGGATTTGTTTATCCCGTTGGGACCGCAAGGAACGATGTGTTCAATGGAGGGGTTCACTTTGTAGATATTCAAAATCCAGCTGTACCCGTAGGAATCGGCGGTTATGCGCAAGACGGCTATACCCACGACGCACAGGTGGTGACGTACAACGGTCCCGACGCGGATTATGCCGGAAGGGAAATCTTCGTGGGCGCCAATGAAAACCGAATTGTCATCGTGGATATCACGGATAAAGCCAACCCGATGGGAATTGAAACCCTTTCTTATCCGAATATTGGCTATACCCATCAAGGATGGTTTACCGAAGACCATCGTTTCTATATTTTAGGGGACGAGTTGGATGAAACAGACTTCGGCTTTAATTCACGCACCTTGGTTTTTGATTTTTCAGATTTGGACAACCCGCAGTTGCACATGACCTATTTGGGACCCACAGGGGCCATAGACCATAATGGCTATGTTTTGGGGAATCAGTTTTTTTTGGCCAATTATACTGCAGGGATTCGCGTTTTGGACCTATCGCAGATTGAAAATGAAATTATCACAGAAGAAGCTTTTTTTGATACCTACCCTCAGAGCAATGTGGCCCAGTTCGACGGGGCATGGAGTGTATATCCTTATTTTCAAAGTGGAAAAATACTGGTAAATGATATCAACTCAGGGCTTTTCGTAATCCAAAGTTCAAACTGAAAGTGATGAAAAAGGGTATTTTGATTTTTATGATTTTAGGACTGTGGTCCTGTGACAATTCAGATGATGTAACCCCAGAGACGGAAGCCCCCACGTTTTTGGGCGAACTGGATTGGGCGAAAAGTTTTGGGGGCTCGGGAGAGGATACCGCGCAATCTGTAATTCATACATTGGATGGCGGCTATGCGGTCCTAGGTTACACCAACAGCACAGATGGGGATTTAACGGGAAAGATGCTCAACGTAAACGACTACTGGCTGCTAAAACTGGATGCGGAAGGAAGTTTGCAATGGAACCGAACCTACGGCGGAAGTAAAGACGATAGAGGGCAGTCCGTAGTTCAAACGTATGATGGCGGTTATGCAATTGTTGGATACGCCATGAGCGATGATGGCGATGGAAGTAACAATGAAGGGTTCCATGACAACTGGATTTTGCGTTTGGATTCGAATGGCAATATTCTTTGGGAAAAGAGCTTTGGGTTCTCAGGGCACGACCATTCTTACGATGTGGTCCAAACCTCGGACGGGGGATTTTTCTTCTCCGGATTTTTGGATGTGACCTCTTCCGAAGGGGAAGGAAATTCTGGAAAAAGTCCGTATTTGACCAGACATGGGGTCGGCGAATTCTGGGGCACACGATTGGATGCTGATGGGGATTTGGTCTGGCGCAGATACTTTGGAGGTACCAACAACGACCGTTCTTTCGGAGTGGTAGAAGCCCGTGATGGCGGCTTGGTCATGGTAGGTGCCTCAGAAAGTGATGATTTTGATGTTTCCGACTCCAAGGGCAGTTATGACTTTTGGGTGGTGAAAGTAAGTGCCAAAGGTGAAATGGTCTGGGAAAAGTCTTTTGGAGGAACCGGAATAGATAAAGCATACGCTGTAGTAAGGACCCCAGATAACGCGTATGCCATTGCAGGGAATACGTTTAGCGTAGACACGGACATTTCCAAAAACAACGGAGAATCCGATGTTTGGTTGATAAAGGTTTCCGATACGGGCGAGCTGCTTTGGGAAAAAACGTATGGAGGTTCTACTTTTGATGCCGCTCGGGGGTTGGGAACTACTGCTGATGGTGGTTTTGTTATTGCAGGAAATTCAAAAAGTCTGGATGGCCATACCAGCGGTAACGCAGGTGAAAACGATCTGTGGGTCCTCAAAACCGATTCGGAAGGAAACATCATTTTTGAAAAATCCTTCGGAGGGCCAGACCTTGATTTCGGATTTGACGCCCTTGAAGACAACGAAGGCAACCTCATCCTGGTTGGCGAAAGTACCACAGCTATAACTCCAGAAATGCAACATCGGGGTTCCTCAGACATGGTGGTCTTGAAGATTAAATAAAGGCATCATTATCATTCCAAAATTTTCTTGGTAATAGAGACCAAAGCACCACTGATTTTGTCAGCGACCGCATCCTTATCGCGTATACCATGTCGGGTAATAAGATATTTAGGATCATTGTAGACCAAGTGTACTTTTCCATTAGTATCTTCCCAAATAAGAATCTTTTGGGGTAAATCCAGGGCAACCGTTCTGGAAGACTGCATCAAAGGCGTGCCCAGGTTGGGGTTTCCAAACAAAATCAAATGGGTTTTGGGGAGCTCCAAATCCACACCTGCTGCATTGCGGCTATGGTCCACTTCTGCTAGAATTCCGATTTTTGGATTGGCTTCTAAAGCAGTTTTAATGATTTCATACGTAGTTTCAAAGCTGTGCTTACTGGTCAATTGAACCAGACCATGATTTGACTCTTGACCGTTCATTTTAGAAAAAATTAGTACAAAAACTAAAAAAACAAGATTTCTTCGCATGAGTTCAAAGATAAATTCTTAAAATTTTGTTTAAAGTTTGAATATTAAAGATAAAACAAAGTAATTGTCGTAAAAATAGAAAATCCTTATCGGAAGATTCGTTATTATAATGTTAGGAACCCTGGAAAAACACTACTTAAACAGTATATTTGTAAGCTATTGAAAGCGTACCTAAGTAATTATGATTAAAGTTTCAGAAAAAGCTAAACAAAAAGTTATAGCCTTAATGACCGAAGAAGGATATGATTCCGGTACGGATTATGTTCGTGTAGGAGTAAAAAGTGGTGGTTGCAGTGGTCTGTCCTACGAATTGAAATTTGACAAAGCCGTAGAGGAAACGGACAAACTTTTTGAAGACAACCAAGTACGTATTATTGTCGACAAAAAAAGTTTTCTCTATTTGGTGGGGACTACTTTGGAGTATTCTGGAGGTTTGAACGGTAAGGGCTTTGTCTTTAACAACCCCAACGCACAGCGCACTTGTGGATGTGGTGAGAGCTTTTCACTTTAAGTGTCGATTGATTTCATCTTATTGACTAACGGAAACAAAACATGGCTTACACAGAAGAAGAATTAAAAAAAGAATTGGAAACCAAAGAATATGAGTATGGTTTCTACACAGATATTGAATCTGACACCTTTCCCAAGGGATTGAACGAAGAAATAGTAATAGGGATTTCCAGGAAAAAGGAAGAGCCCGAATGGATGACGGAATGGCGTTTGGAGGCATTTCGGGTTTGGAAGGACATGGAAGAACCTGAATGGCCCAATGTAACGTATCAAAAACCTGACTTTCAGGATATCTCCTATTATTCCGCACCCAACAACAAACCCAAATACAATAGTTTGGATGAGGTGGACCCTGAGCTTTTGGAAACTTTTAAAAAGTTGGGGATTTCTGTGGACGAACAGAAAAAACTAGCGGGTGTAGCCGTAGACATCGTAATGGATTCAGTCTCCGTAGCCACTACCTTCAAAAAGACACTAGCTGAAAAAGGCATTATTTTCTGCTCTATTTCCGAAGCCATACAGGACCATCCCGAGTTGGTCAAAAAATATATTGGTAGTGTTGTCCCGCGAAAGGATAATTTCTATGCGGCTCTAAACTCAGCGGTTTTTTCAGACGGATCTTTTTGCTACATCCCCAAAGGTGTGCGATGTCCTATGGAATTGTCCACCTATTTCCGGATCAATCAGGCGGGAACAGGTCAATTCGAGAGAACCCTCGTTATCGCGGATGAAGGAAGTTATGTAAGTTATCTTGAAGGTTGTACAGCACCGTCACGAGATGAGAACCAGTTGCATGCCGCAGTAGTAGAGTTGATAGCGTTGGACAATGCTGAAATAAAATATTCAACCGTTCAGAATTGGTTTCCTGGCGACAAAGAGGGCAAAGGAGGCGTATTTAACTTCGTCACCAAGCGAGGCCTTTGCGAAAAGAATGCGAAAATATCATGGACCCAAGTAGAAACGGGATCTGCCGTTACCTGGAAATATCCTTCATGTGTGCTCAAAGGAAACAATTCCATTGGTGAATTTTATTCCATTGCGGTGACCAACAATTTTCAACAGGCAGATACGGGAACCAAAATGATCCATTTGGGGAAAAACACAAAAAGTACCATCATCTCCAAAGGAATTTCGGCAGGACAATCCCAAAACAGCTACCGTGGCTTGGTACAGGTGAACAGTAGAGCGGAAAATGCCCGGAACTTTTCCCAGTGCGATTCTTTATTGATGGGCAATCGATGTGGGGCGCATACCTTCCCTTACATTGAGGTAAAGAACAAATCCGCCCAGATAGAGCATGAAGCTACCACCAGTAAAATTGGGGAAGACCAAATATTCTATTGTAATCAAAGAGGCATTGATACTGAAAAAGCAATTGCTTTGATAGTAAATGGCTTTAGTAAAGAAGTATTGAACAAGTTGCCGATGGAATTTGCGGTGGAAGCTCAAAAACTCTTGGAAATCAGCTTAGAAGGCTCTGTAGGATAATTTTAAAATAACACTTAAAACGACAACGGTTGATAGGTTGTCATTCATAGAATCATGTTAGAAGTAAAAGATTTACACGCAAGTATTGAGGATAAGAAAATCCTGAAAGGAGTCAATTTGGAGGTTAACGCAGGCGAGGTTCATGCCATTATGGGTCCTAACGGTTCCGGAAAAAGTACGTTGGCCTCGGTTATTGCAGGGAAAGAAGAATTTGAGATAAAAAAAGGAAGTATCTCATTAGACGGTGAAGATTTGGAAGAACTAGCACCTGAGGAAAGGGCGCATAACGGTATCTTTTTGTCATTTCAGTATCCTGTGGAAATTCCCGGGGTCTCCGTGACCAACTTTGTCAAGACGGCCATAAATGAATCCAGAAAAGCAAGGGGATTGGATGATATGCCCGCCAATCAGATGCTAAAACTGATTCGAGAGAAATCCGAATTACTGGAAATTGACCGAAAGTTTTTATCCCGCTCTTTGAATGAAGGATTCTCAGGAGGGGAGAAAAAACGGAACGAAATTTTTCAGATGGCGATGATGGAGCCCAAATTGGCCATTCTTGATGAAACCGATTCTGGATTGGATATTGACGCATTGCGCATTGTGGCCAACGGAGTCAACAAGCTGCGGAGTAAGGATAATGCCATCATCGTAATCACGCATTACCAAAGATTGCTGGAATATATTGTCCCTGATTTTGTACACGTACTGCACGATGGCAAAATAGTAAAAACGGGAGGTAAAGAGCTGGCCCTTGAACTAGAGGACAAAGGATATGATTGGGTAAAACAGGAAACTGTGGTATAATGTTATGGAATATCGGTTGCCATCTCTCATGAGGTAAACTGACTATTGAACACTGAATATCGATAAGATGGATTTAAAAGATAAATTACTCTCCTCATTTTTAGCTTTCGAAAACAATAATCTGGACCTGAACAGTCCCGTGCACGAAGTACGTTCAGAAGCGATCAAGAATTTTGAAAACAAAGGTTTTCCTTCCAAAAAAGAGGAAGCTTGGAAATATACATCCTTGAACAGCATTCAAAAAGTGGACTTCAGCATTTTTCCAAAGCAAGAAACAGCCCTGGAATACAAGGACATCAAGAAATATTTTGTCCATGAGATTGACACGTATAAGATTGTGTTCATAGATGGGGTATACAGCTCATATTTATCAGAGACCACCCATGACGGTGTAGATGTATGCCTGATGAGCGCCGCACTCACCAAACCGCAGTACCGACAGGTAATCGATGTCTATTTCAACAAAGTTGCTTCGAAAGATGAATCACTTACCAGCCTGAATACCGCCTTTAGTAAGGAGGGCGCGTACATCTACATCCCAAAAAATAAGATGCCCAAAAAACCTGTTCAAATTTTACACTTGGCCACAGGGAACGAGGCAGCCTTATTACTACAGCCAAGGAACCTTATTATCGCTGAGGAGAATGCAGAACTTCAGGTAATAGAACGTCATCAAAGTCTAACCGGGAATGAAGTTTTGACAAACTCTGTGACCGAGATTTTCGCGGCAAAAGACGCCATTGTGGACTATTATAAAGTACAAAACGATGTAAGTACCGCTTCTTTGATAGACAACACCTATATTTCGCAAAAGGGTAATAGCGTAGTTCGGGTACACACCTTTTCTTTTGGGGGAAAATTGACCCGGAACAATTTGAATTTCTATCAAAATGGTGAAAGAATTGATTCAACCCTTAAGGGTGTGACCATTTTGGGAGAGAAACAACACGTGGACCACCACACATTAGTACATCACGCACAGCCTAATTGTGAAAGCCATCAGGATTACAAAGGGATTTTTGGAGAACAGTCCACCGGGGTCTTCAACGGGAAAATTATTGTTGATAAAATCGCACAAAAGACCAATGCATTCCAACAGAACAATAATGTTTTGATTAGCGATAGAGCTACCGTAAACACCAAACCCCAGTTAGAAATTTTCGCCGATGACGTAAGGTGCTCCCATGGTTGTACTGTTGGGCAATTGGACCAAGAAGCGCTCTTTTATTTGCAGTCTAGGGGAATTCCCAAAAAAGAGGCGCAGGCGCTCTTGATGTACGCTTTTGCCAATAACGTGCTGGAGAGTGTGCGCATTCCTGAACTAAAAACGCGAATCAATGCCCTTATCGCCAAAAAACTTGGCGTTACCGTTGGGTTCGACCTGTAGATTTTTTTGGGTTCTTGTACTTTTAAAGCCTTGCATTAACTGGGTATTACATTTTCAAAAGCCTTTTTTGAGCTAGTTTAGAAAACTCCAATACAAACCTAAACGGTAGATGGAAAGAAGATTTTTTTTGTACAGGTGACGAAGATTTAGGAGAACTACCTGATATAAAATAAGATGTGGGCCGTATAAAATTCGGTATGGGATTCCGCCTCAAATCGGGTTCGATGTATCATCACAGCAACTACTTCAAGCCTTTAGACTATTCGGGGTATTGTGGGTATCTTTGTAAATCAGTATGATTGCTATGTTAGAATTACAGAAAGTTAGAAAAGATTTTCCTATACTAAAACGGGAAGTCAACGGTAGACCTTTGGTCTATTTGGACAATGCAGCTACTTCACAGACCCCGCAACAGGTCATTGATGTCATCGTGGATTATTATCAAAACTACAATGCCAATATCCACAGGGGCGTTCATGCCTTGTCCCAAGAAGCTACGGATGCCTATGAAGCTGCACGACAGAAAATCCGGGACCATTTTAATATTGCTAAATCGCACGAGGTTATTTTTACTTCCGGTACTACACACAGCATCAATTTGGTGGCACATGGATTCTCTTCCTTTCTAAAAAAGGGAGATGAGATTTTAGTTTCTGCCATGGAACACCATTCCAATATTGTACCCTGGCAGATGTTGGCGGATAGGACGGGCGCTGTGCTCAAGGTCATACCCATGAATCAGGATGGGGAATTGGTAATGGAAGCTTTTCACGGGCTGCTTTCCGAAAAAACCCAGTTGGTTTTCTGCAATCATATTTCCAATGCATTAGGCACCATCAATCCTATTGAAGAAATCATACATGCGGCACATGCAAAAGGTGCTGCGGTATTAATAGACGGAGCTCAGGCGGCGCCTCACATCAAGGCAGATATGCAAGCTTTGGATGTGGATTTTTACACCGTTTCCGCACATAAAATCTGCGGTCCCACCGGAGTGGGCATGCTCTATGGAAAAGAAGAATGGTTAAAAAAGCTCCCCCCATATCAGGGAGGGGGTGAAATGATTGCCGAAGTGACATTTGAGAAAACCACCTATGCTGATTTACCGCATAAGTTTGAAGCAGGGACCCCGAATATTTGTGGCGGTATTGCCTTTGGGGCCGCTCTCGACTATCTCAACACCATTGGCTTAAAAACCATTGCCCAATACGAGGAAGAGTTGTTGCAATATGCCACGGAAAAATTACTGGCTATAGAAGGGCTGAAGATTTATGGGACCGCGACAAAAAAAACATCCGTAATCTCTTTTAATATCCAGGGGATACACCCCTACGATATCGGTACCATTTTGGACAAACTGGGAATTGCCGTACGTACCGGGCACCATTGTGCCCAACCCATTATGGACTTTTATCAAATCCCCGGAACCGTGCGGGCCAGTTTTAGTTTTTACAACACTAAAGCAGAAGTGGATATCCTGGTGGATGGAGTGAAACGGGCTAGAAAGATGCTGCTCTGATAGGTCTCTATCTTTCAGATAAAAGATTGATTCACAAGACGGCAAATTGTACTTTTGAATAAAATTGTAATATGGGCATAGCAGAGATTCAAGAAGAAATCATAGATGAGTTTTCCATGTTTGACGACTGGATGCAACGGTATGAGTATATGATTGAACTTGGGAAATCCCTTCCGTTGATAGAAGCACAGTACAAAACGGAGGACAACATCATCAAAGGATGCCAAAGTAAGGTTTGGGTACACGCGGAACTGGAAGACAATAAATTGGTGTTTACTGCCGACAGTGATGCCATTATCACCAAAGGGATCATTGCCATTCTGATACGGGCATTCAGTAATCAAAAACCGCAGGACATTATAGATGCTGATACCGATTTTATAGACGAAATTGGATTAAAGGAACATTTGTCCCCAACACGGGCAAACGGTTTGGTAAGTATGGTAAAGCAGTTGAAGCTGTACGCCATTGCCTATCAGACCCAATTAAACTAAAACGAAAATGAGCGAAGACACCATGATAGATACCCAAGAACTTGGCGAAAAAATAGTCAAGGTTTTAAAGACCATTTACGATCCGGAAATCCCTGTGGATATTTATGAACTGGGACTGATTTATGACGTGTTTGTAAATGAAGCCAATGACGTCAAGATTCTTATGACCCTTACGTCCCCTAACTGCCCTGTGGCGGAGACACTGCCCGTTGAGGTGGAAGAGAAAGTAAAATCCTTGGATGTATTGAACGATGTTGAAGTGGAAATTACCTTTGATCCCCCTTGGAACCAAGATTTGATGAGTGAGGAAGCGAAGTTAGAATTAGGGTTATTGTAATTTGTTTTAGAGTTGTCAGAAATCAGATGTCTGACATCAGAGTTTTAAAAAATTATATATAAGATGATGATTCAACCTCAAGTACGAAAAATACGACGAGTATGGATAAGGGGTTTGAACGGATGGTTTGCTGGAGGAAAGCTAGGGAAGTAAACAAAGAAATTTATAATCTTACCAGCAAGAGTCATTTTTCCAAAGACTTTGCGTTAAGAGACCAAATAAGGAGAGCTTCTATTTCGATTTCTTCCAATATTGCGGAAGGATTTGGTAGAAAAACAGAGAAAGAGTTTATTTATTTTTTGAATGTTGCTAAAGCCTCGTGTTATGAAGTAAAGTCTCAACTTTATTTAGCGTTAGATATCGGGTATGTAAGTAAAATTGAATTTGAAAAGACCTATGTAATTTGTGAGGCAATTTCAAAAACTATTTACGGTCTAATTAAACACTTGGAAGAAAAAAATAGCTGATTTCAGACACCAGACACCAGACACCAGACACCAGACACCAGACACCAGACACCAGAGATCAGAAATCAGACATCAGACATCAGACATCAAAACTATGGATGAAATAATAAATAGAGTTGCACAGAGTAAGATCATCACCTTTGACCTTGAGGATTTATATGTCCCCGGTGAACGGATGGTGCTCGATATATCAGAATGGCTGTATGAAGGATTGATTTTACGGGAAAAGGAATTTAGGGCGCAATTGGAGGAGCAAGACTGGTCCCAATACCAGGACAAGTATGTGGCTTTGACCTGCGCTTCAGATGCGATCGTTCCAGGTTGGGCCTTTATGTTGGTTACCTCCAAACTGGTTCCCTTTACCAAAAAAGTGGTCCAAGGAGATTTGGAAATGTTGGAAACCGCCTTGTACCAAGAGCAATTGCACAGTTTCGATTTTTCTGAGTTTGCCGACAAACCCATTATCATAAAAGGCTGTTCCCATAAGCCAGTACCTCAAAACGCCTATCTAATGGCCATTTCCAAAATCCAACAAGTGGCCAAAAAAGTCATGTACGGTGAAGCCTGCTCGGCGGTGCCGCTTTTTAAGCGGAAATAACCAGATTTTCTAGTAATGAGATGGATTACTACATCAAAAAAGGCCCAAAACGGGCCTTTACCTATATAATTTGTACGGAATGGTTATTTTACAAAAAAGGCCCCAGGATTTATACGTATATCGTTATCCCCATCATATAGTATTTGGGTGTCCAAAAGTTCCCCATCCAAGTCCAAAGTTGCGGTGATGAAAGTATTGATTTGGTTCTCAGGTTTATAGGTCATCACATAAATAATATTGTCCTCTACGGCCATTCCCCGTATTCCTCCTTCCAGCGGTAACGGAATCTTCGTGTTGTTCTTAAAAAGAACCGGAGTCGTCATGTTCTGGCCAAGTTCAGAAATACCAAAATATATGTCATTGTTCAGTACATGGATGGAGGAGTTGTATTTTACGTTTCCATGGGAGGTATTCGGAAATTCATATAAGATAGTACCATCCTTCCAAACCCGGGACACATCCGTGCCAAAATCCGTTCCAGCAGCGTATACCCCGGAATCATCCACAAAAACGGATTGCACATAAAATTCTTCCCCATCCCCATCCTCCAATTCCTGTATCATCCCATTACGGTAGATTTTGGTATCATTTTCATCTGAATTGTTTATGCCTAGGTTACAAACTGACACATAATCCACATTGTCCTTGACAAACACGTCGATGGCAATAGCGGTCACATCACCAAAGGAACTCAAATTGGTATCTTCTCCATTTTTCCAGCGCATGGCTTGGAATACATCCATATTGGCTTCACCCGCCACATAGATAACATCGTTCTCGGCCACATGGATTGAATTTACCCGGACATAAGCAGCATCATTCGGCGCGCTCAAAATATTGACTAGCTGACCATTTTTCCAAACAAATCCGTCACCACTACAAGTTCCTGTAGCGTATATATCTTGGCCCTTCACATATACCGCAGTAATAAAACAGTTTGGTGTCTCATATTGCAATTGCCCGTTCTTATAGACCTTTCCATCGCCATTAAAGACATCAATGGTGGCCCAGTAAACGCTGGGGCGTACGCTAACGGTAGCTTCTACGCTGACTCCATTGACCGTTGCACTGAGGATGGTCTCCCCGGGCCCCGTAGCGATGACCTCGCCCTGTTCGTCAATGGTGGCCACCGCGTCATCCTCGGAGCCCCATTGCACTGTCGGGTCATCGCCAAAAAACTCCAGATTGGTGATGGACAAATTTTCCGTATCTGCGTTAAAAAGGTCCAGATTTTGTTCGTTGAGCTCCGGCGCGATAAAAGTAAAGAGTTCCTCACTGGTATCGGAACCTTCATCGGTCTCCACGGTGATGGGTACCTCCCCCTCGCTCTGTGGGGGTACCACGGCCACGATTTGCTCCGGGGCAACAGAGAAGAGTTCTACTTGGGTATCGCCAAAGCGTACTTGAATGGTTTCGACATCTTCCCCAAAGTTTTCACCAGTAAGGGTCACATGGAGCCCTGATCCTCCGGAGGCCGGGCTAAAGGCCAAAACTATAGGCGGTATAGGTTCTGGGTCTTCTTCCTCTTCTTCTTCCTCCTCATCCTCTTCTTCCGTTTCAGAAACTAAAACGATGACCTTGGCAAACACGTTTTCGATGACCGCCGTGACCACAGCAATGCCCGCACTGACCCCTGTGACGGTACCCTGGTCGTCCACAGTGGCGACCTCTGCATCGCTGGTGGTCCAGGAGACGGGGCTATCCTCATCTATGCCCACAAAATTGGTAACGACCAAAGACTCCGATTCTGAAACGAACAGTTCCAGCTGCGATACATTCAAGGACAAAGTAGGTTCTTCCACAACAAACTCCGTATCGCTTGTTCCAGTATTTTTGTTAGCGGTTATACGGAAGGTATCTGTTTCCGCATCCACTGGCAATATTACAGTAAGTTCCGTAGCAGTGGCACTGACCACATGGGCTATGGTACTGCCAATTCGAACGGTATTTGTAGTTGTTAAATCCCCAAAATTGTCTCCAGTAATGGTGACCAGCGTACCCGGAACACCGGAAGTAGGGGAAAAACTGCTAATGACAGGTATAATTTCTAGAGTTTCAACTATAGGGGTGTCGTCCCGGTTACAGGCAAAGAAAAGAAGTAACAGTCCTAGGGCAAAACTAATGGGGTATGTGGTTTTTCTCATGGCTTTACATTTGTATGCGGCACAAATAAACCAAAGATGTCGTCTATAGAGGTAGACCAATTCATGGGTGCCCTTTCTGAATTGATGAATGCCCATTTTGAAGCAATACCCAAAAACTATCTTTTACGGGTGGCATTTTTTATTTTTGGGGTCTAAACACAAAACTCCATACTATGAAACAAATCTTGACTACTTCAATTCTTTTGCTGTGGGCTGCCGGAATTTTTGGACAGACCGCAGAAGAAATCAAAGCTGAAATGGCACCAAAGAAAGATTCCATCGCGGCGATTCAAGGTCGGGTAGATGCGCTCCAGGCCCAACTGGATGCACTTCCCGGATGGAAAATCGGTGCCTTTGGAACCATTGGCGGGAGTATTTCAGAGTTCAACAATTGGTTTGCGCAAGGCATTCCCAACAACTCCTCGGGAAACATAGGGTTTACGGTAAATGCCTTTGCCAATTTACAGGAGGAAAAATTCTTCTGGCGCAATGCGGCCAATGTAAATCTGGCCTGGGTAAAATTGGACGATGAAGATGACCCAACAGATGACAGCGGGTTCCGGGAGGCGACCGATGTTTTCAACATTTCTTCTTTGTATGGCTGGAAATTGAGCGAAAAATTCGCCATTTCCGCTCTGGCGGAATACAGGACAACCCTTTTGAGCAATGTGAACAATCCAGGTTATTTGGATATTGGGGTTGGAGCCACGTGGACTCCCATCACCGATTTAGTTGTGGTAATACATCCCCTGAACTATAACTTTGTCTTCAGTGACGAGGATACTATCTTTGAATCCTCTGCGGGTGCTAAAATCGTTGCCGACTATACCCGTAAAATTGGTGCGATAAGCTTTAAGAGCAACTTATCTATGTTCCAGAGTTATGAAAACGGTGATTTGAGCAACTGGACTTGGACCAACTCTTTTGCATACACATTATGGAAAGTAATCGGCGTAGGATTCGATTTTGGCCTGAGGAACAACAGGCAAGAAACCCTGAATTTTGTCCAAAATCTGGCCCCCGTCCCTGACCCCGACGCCACGTTTGATTCCATCGACAATGAACTTCAGACCTACTGGACCTTAGGGTTGAGCTATTCCTTTTAAAACCGAAGAAATGATAAAGATAAAGCCCTCAAAAAGAGGGCTTTTTTATGTGGGGCGAATTGGGGTTTTAAGCATTTTTAAGCCACAGTCTTAAGTAGGTTAAGTTAATGGAAGATCCGAGGCAACACTAACACTTAAAAACAATATGAAAATAGTTTTTCTGTGGTTAGTGCTTAAATTTTTGTTGTGAACGCTTTGAAAGTTGTGGTGGAAAAAGTTAAGGGGGGTATTTCATCGAAGAACTGAACCAATGGTCCCGATTACGATTGATACTCATCCAAATGCTCCGGGTACAAAAAATTATTGTAAGGAAATCGGGTGACGTGGATATCACGTACTTCTTGATAGACCCGCTTTCTGAATTCGTCCAGATTTTCCTTGTTCAATGCCGAAATAAAAAGAGCCCGGTCCCCAATTTTATTGAGCCAGGTTTTCTTCCATTCTTCTATAGTGAAATGTGAAGAATTGCGTTCCGTTACCAAATCATCTTCATCTAGCGCCTCGGGGCGGTATTGGTCAATTTTATTGAAGACCATAATGACTTTTTTGTCCGAACTGTCAATTTCATCCAAAATCTGATGGACCGAAGCGATATGTTCCTCAAAGTTGGGGTGGGAAATATCTACCACGTGCAGCAAAAGGTCCGCTTCACGAACCTCATCCAAAGTACTTTTAAAACTTTCTACGAGCTGCGTGGGCAATTTTCGGATGAACCCTACGGTATCGCTCAACAAGAAAGGAAGATTGCCTATTACTACTTTGCGTACCGTGGTGTCCAAAGTCGCAAACAATTTATTCTCAGCAAAAACCTCACTTTTACTAATAACGTTCATCAACGTGGATTTCCCCACATTGGTGTACCCAACCAGGGCCACTCTCACCAAAGCACCCCGATTGCCTCGCTGGGTCTCCATTTGGCGGTCTATTTTAACGAGCTTTTTTTTCAAAAGGGCAATCCGGTCCCGTACAATCCTTCGGTCCGTTTCGATTTCAGTTTCACCAGGTCCCCGCATTCCAATACCTCCGCGTTGGCGCTCCAAGTGGGTCCAAAGCCCTGTAAGACGAGGTAGGAGATATTCGTATTGTGCGAGTTCCACTTGCGTCCTGGCATAACTGGTCTGGGCGCGTTGGGCAAAAATATCAAGTATTAGGCTGGTACGATCCAAGATTTTACAGCGCAACAACTTTTCAATATTATTTTGTTGGGCTGGGGAAAGCTCGTCATCGAAGATAACAGAACCGATGTCGTTGGACTTCACATACTGCTGTACCTGCTCCATTTTACCACTCCCAATAAAGGTCTTGGGATTAGGGGTCTCCACACGTTGTACAAAACGTTTGGACACTTCACCACCGGCAGTATAGGTCAAAAACTGAAGCTCATCCAAGTACTCGCGAACTTTCTCTTCATCTTGGTTCTGATTTATGACTCCTATTAATACCGCCTTCTCGTAAGCAATTGCTTTTTTCTCTAGCATACCCCTGGGTAAAGTGCAAATCTACATAATGTTTTGCAAGCGATTTTTGTATTTTGTCCGGGATAAACTCAATTTAAAGTTTAAGCAACCTCCACATTTTGGAAAACCACTTTACCATAGCTTTTTACAATTTGGAGAATTTTTTTGATACCAAAAATGACCCCTATATTTTGGATGATGATTTCACCCCTGGTGGAGTTAAAGACTGGGACGAATCCAGATTTAGGAAAAAGACCAAGAAGCTGGCTAGGACGATTTCCAAAATAGGGGAAGGCGATAGTACCTTACATCCCATCTTGATCGGTATGGCAGAGGTTGAAAATAAGTCGGTGATAGAATCGCTTTTGGCGACTCCTCCTTTGAAGGCATTGTCTTATGAATATGTTCATTTTGATTCTCCCGATGAACGGGGAATCGATACGGCACTTCTTTATGATGCCAAGCATTTTAACGTTTTGGGGTCTGAAACGATTCCTTTGCTGGTGGATAATGAAAGTGGGGAACGTGATTTGACAAGGGACATTTTATATGTTCATGGTCAATTGCACGGAGAAAAAGTCCATGTGTTCGTAAATCACTGGCCCTCTCGACGGGATGGCGCGGAGAAGACCAGCGTGAAGCGGATAAAGGCGGCCGAGACCATAATCCGAAAATTGGAAGCGATTCAAGAGGATGCCCCAAACTGTATCATCATGGGGGATTTTAACGATGACCCCAAATCCAAAAGTATACAACGGATAATGGACACTGGGGGTTTCATCAATCCTATGCAGGCCTTATTATCTCCAAATTCCGGAAGTGCCAACTATAATGGGGAATGGAACCTTTTTGACCAAATCATTATTTCCCATAGTTTTTTGAACTATCAGAAAGGAACGCACAGTTTTAAAAAAGCCAAAATATTTGCCCCCTTGTTTCTGAAAGAATGGAAAGGAAAGTATAAGGGAAATCCTTTTCGCACCTACGCTGGAAAAAAGTATTTGGGAGGATATAGCGACCATTTTCCGGTTTATATCATTTTAAAAGAAAACAAATAGAAGGAAAAATACTACACAACAGTAATGCTGACTTTCACAACAGCTCATCTTCAAAAGTTGTGTTACTCATCGAAATAAAAGGGTTTTTTATCGATGGTTTTCATCACTTAAAATATAATTGTAGTCCAAATCTTACTAAACCTCGATTATGGACACAAAAAAACCTACTTGGGCAACTAGGATTTTTATAGCAACGGCCACTCTATGCATTGGCACGGTATCCATTTCCGCACAGACCTCCTCAGAAAAAAAAGAAATAGCGAAGCGGTACAATCAAGAAAAAATTACTTCCCTGATTTCCGGTTTTGAAACGGAAGAAATGAACACCGCACGGACTCTACAAAACTTATCGAAGAAAAAAGACTGGGCCAAAACAGAAAAACTTCAAGATGGGACGGTCGTTGCCTTGAACGAGGTGGGTGAAGATGGTACGCTTTTGTACTACACTACCTTGAACGATCCCACCAACCAGGTTTCCAGGGCCCAATCTCTATACGCCAATGGGGATTTAAACCTAGGGTTGGATGGTAGTGGCATGCATATTGGGATATGGGACAATGGTATTGCCCTGAACTCCCATCAAGAGTTTGACAACAGGTCCAGTGCTGGCGATGGTTCAGGGGAGGTAAGTCCACACGCTACCTTAGTGACCGGAAACCTTATCTCTTCCGGGATAAAGCCAAAAGCCAAAGGGGTAGCGTTCGGGGCAGAGGCGATAACCCACAACTGGACACGGGATAAAATCGAAGTTGCAGAGGCCGCGGCATCCGGATTGTTGTTGCGCAACCATTCCTACGGGATAAAATCAGACCGAGATCCGGATTGGTACTTTGGCGCTTACATCAAAGTATCTCAAGATTGGGACAAAATCATGTACAACGCGCCATACTACCTCATGGTCAATGCTGCCGGAAATGCCCAAAAAGCACAAGATAACGAAGCACCTATTTTTGGAAAAACAGCAGACGGTTTTGACGTGCTGTTGGGCTTTACCACCTCAAAAAATGCACTTACCGTTGCTGGTGCCCAAACGAAATTAGGACGGAACGGGGAGCTTCTGGAAGCAAACGTTGCAAGTTACAGCAGTTTGGGGCCCATAGACGATGGAAGGATAAAACCTGATGTGGCCGGGGATGGAACTTCTATTTTTTCAACCACCTCCCAGAGTAATTCCAGTTATGGTACTTCTTCGGGCACATCTATGGCCACGCCAGGGGTAAGCGGTTCTTTACTCTTGCTGCAACAATATCACAATGAGCTTTTTGGGAACTATATGAAAGCGGCAACACTAAAAGGACTTGCCCTACACACCGCTGATGATGTAGAAGCACCAGGCCCCGATTATAAAATGGGATGGGGCGTACTCAATGTAAAAACAGCTGCTGAAATGCTACAAAACCAGGGGTTTACCGCTTTAGTGGAAGAACAGCGTCTAGAAGAAGATGAAATTTTTACCCTAGAAGTGGAAGCTCTGGGACAAGGCCCACTACAGGTGTCCGATTCTTGAAACGATGTTGAAGGAGAAAATGTGAACCGGGGGGAATTGAACCATCCAACCAAAGCTCTAGTAAATGATTTGGATCTCCGAATTATACAGAATGAACGGGAGTATCTTCCCTGGAAATTGAATCCGAACCGGGCGAATGATGGGGCCACAAAAGGTGATAACGCTGTTGATCCTTTTGAGCGTATCGATATAGCGGGGGCACAAGGCACTTATACTATCATCATCAGCCATAAGGGAACGCTGAGGCATACGTTCCAAGATTTTTCCTTGATAATTACAGGGGCTAAGATTTCCGAATGTTCCTTGGAGGTCCCAAAGGGTTTTGAGGTGGTTTCCACCGAAGATAAAGCCAGCTCGATTTCATGGTCCAAAGCCGAGGATACACTTTTTGAAGTACAGCACCGCATAACTTCAGAAACCGTGTGGCATTCAGATTTAACGTGGGAAAACAGCATATCTTTGGACCATCTCCAACTTGGTGAAACCTACGAAATGCGGATTCGTTCCATTTGTACGGAAAGCAGGTCCTCCGAATTTTCCGAAACCTTGCACTTTATCTTTGAGGGAACACAAACAGAGATTCTGGAAAACGAATCGCATTCCTACACCGGGGCGTTGGCATTGCGCGTATTTCCAAATCCCGCAGTAAATGAGCTCCAAATCAATGGGGAGCTTTCTGAGGATGCCGCATATTCCATAGTTTCAACCGCGGGGACCATCGTAAAAAAAGGAAGTGCTAACGAAAGGGTATCGGTCACCGATCTCTCCGCAGGACTTTATGTTTTGGTGGTCCAAGATTATTCCGGGGTACAAAGTACCAAGTTTTACAAAAACTGAGCGCACGGGAATTTCTTGGAAAAACGGATGTGCCTTCTATTTTTTAAACCTTCCTTTTAGACCTTTTCAATTTCCTGTTCCTGTAAAAGCGACTCATTTCTAAGTTTCAGAAACACTTGGGCGGTGGTCACCACATCCAATTCGCAATACGAAACAATCCGATCCAAGTCCCCATCATTATAGTAAACCGATGGCACCATGCTCCCGTCCATGTCCTCTTTGGGCGACGGGATGCCCAAAACGTGGGCCAATAGTTTTAGGGAAGTGTAGTGTTTGTAGTCCCCAAATTTCCAAAGTTCCATAGTGTCCAAATGAGGGACTTCCCAAGGTTTCTTGCCAAATAAATCCAATTTGTAAGGCAGGTTCAGACCGTGGATGACCATTCTGCGGGCAATGTACGGAAAGTCAAATTCTTTGCCATTATGGGCACAGAGCAGATGTTTTGCCTGGCCAAAATGTTCTTGCAGCAGCTGTTTGAATCGCTTGAGCAAATCGATTTCCTCACCGTAAAACGAAGTCACCCGAAAGTTTCTAATATCATTTTTTAGACGAAAATACCCTACGGAAATGCAGATGATCTTTCCGAACTCGGCCCAGATTCCCGCACGGTCGTAAAAATCCTCGGGGCTTATTTCCTCTTTGCGTTGGTATTGGGTTTTTTGCGCCCATAGGTCTTGGACATTTGCTTGCAATTCTGAAAAATTGGCGTGTTGGGGAACGGTCTCAATATCCAAAAAGAGGATATGTTCCAGATTAAGTTTATATAGCATGATTTGGAGTTTTAAACGGTAGGAAGATATAAAAAATAAGAAGATTCGTAATACGGTCCAGAAACGGGCTTGGAGTTAAACGTGCTTTTAGCTGCTTCATTTCAAACTATTGGACTGAGGGTACCTATGTCGCTGAAGCCTCGGTGTAAGGACAGTCGAGGTCCATGTAGGAAATCTTAATAGATGAGAGATTTCTCAGTCGCTGCTTGTCTGACACCAGCATGCTTTGCTAAAGTAACCGAGTTACGAAAGCCGAAAAGGCTCTGGCCAACAGCAGTCTTTCGAAATTGCATTCAGCGTTTTTTGGTGTTTTCTGACGTCATGTTGAGCTTAGGCGAGACATCCAATAAGGGAGATTTCTCAGTCGCTTTGCTCCTTCGAAATGACATTTGGTAGGTTTTAAGATTTTTCAATCGCTGCTAGTCCGACGCCGGCATACTTCGCTGAAGTAGCTATGCTACGAAAGCCGAAAAGGCCCTGGACGATGGCTATTCTTCGAAATGACATTTGCAGCTTTTTGGTGTTTACTGACGTCATGTCGAGCTTAGGCGAGACATCTCGTAGGGGAGATTTCTCAGTCGCTGCCCGTCTGACGCCGAAAAGGCTCTGGCCAACGGCTGTTCTTCGAAATGACATTTGGGACCCTGTGGGATTTGGATTCTGGGGTTTGGGAGTGATGGTCTTCGCCAAGGCTACGGACCGCGAGCGGGTAATTGGGTTTGCGGGTGATGGTCTTCGCCAAGGCTACGGACCGCGGGTATGTCATTGAGCTTGCTGGAGGAGTTCCCCTTTTGGTTCAATTAAAAGGAAAGGTATTCAAGATAGCGTGGGACGCATCCAGGGATAAAATCACCTCAAAGACCAGAATAATCATTATCAATACACCCCATAATCCAAGTGGCCAAAAACTAACGGAACGCGATATGCCCGCAACAATCAATTAAAAATATACCCTTGTTTGTGGAAGTAGTTTTTTTATCGTTTCCTTTTCAGATGAGGGAAAATTGTTTTCGGATAAGTATAAACACCGTAATGCCTTTAAATGTTCCATTTCTTTAGGCAAATTAGGTAATCGATTGTTTTCTAGGTGCAAATCGGTTAGATTTTTCAATTCACCTATTTCCTCGGGCAACGAATCGATTTGATTGTCGGCCAAGTGTAGCACTTATAAATTTTTAAGAGAAAAAAAATATATCGGCAAACAATAAATGAGATTGATCACAAATAGCAAATCATATAGATATATCAATTATCATATATCTTTGGGCAACGAATCAATTTGATTTTCAGCCAAGTGTAGCACTTTTAAATTTTTAAGGGATACAACTTTTTTCGGAAAGGATGTAAATTTATTGATACGCAATGTCAATTCTTCTAATTTTTGCAATTTTCCAATTTCTTTGGGTATGGAGCTGAATTGATTGGCTCCCAAATCCAATTCCTTTAAATTAACAAGATTCCAAATTTCTTCCGGTAGTTCACTGATTTGATTATCAAATAAATCCAATATATTTAAGTTTCTTAGATGCCCCACACTTTTCGGGAGATGGGTAAGTCGGGCTTGGCTAAAGGTCACATAGTTCCAACACAGCATTTCCTCCAGTTCAAATCCACCATATTCAAACAATGTTTCTCCTAGGTCTTCCAATTCTTCAATAATTGCTTGAAGTTTGGGGTTGGTTTGCCCTATTTGTAAAGCTTGTAGGATTTTATCTTCATCTTTGCTGTATAAGAGCTTTTCAAATTGTTCTTCCATTACTATTCGAATTTTTCATGTTGTAGTCATTTATTTTAAAAATTGTTTTTGATTCTATCAGTAAGTGAAATTCTTCCGCTTGATTGAAAAAACGTTACGCGCGCTACTTCCAAGCCCGTTTTCCATACAAATGAAAGAAACGATAACGTACTTCGTTTTTGTTTTGCCAAAACTGAAGAACCCTCAGATAAGGCTGCAGAAATACTAAATAAAATCTGGAGGTTGGTTTCTAAAGTTGCTTCTTAACTACTTTGAACAGTTGAACGATTTCGTCCAAAGGGAGTTTGAAGTCATTAAACTCAGGTGAGGTCCTAAAATTAGTGCAAGTTATACTTTTTTTGTTTGTGTCAACCTCAGTTATCTTTTTACAGGTAATCCTGTCACACAAGACCAATACCATTGTTTGGTCCAGAAATAGCTCTGGGTTCCTTAACACCTCTTTTGCAGTATGCTCTACTCCAAGTACTATGGATTTATTCGGGATGGATTGAATCGTACCGTCATTCATGGAATCCCCAGAGATTTCAAAGGCAAGATAAGAACTATCATATAGCGTCTCCAGAACAAAACCAGTTTTCATGGTATCCTCAGGTTCTTCGCTGCTATTCATACTTTTAGCGTACTCTTCTTGTGTTTCAGCTAGAAGTAAGCGTACCAACATAAAAGTTTTGCCAAAATCCAAAGGGTAGCATCGGCTTCCAAAGTGATCAAAAGGTTTTTGATTACCGTAGGTTAGTTCTTCCTCATTTAACTCACGAATCTGCAATTCAATAACACTAAGTTCAAAGTAGGAGGCTATTTTAGCCAATCTCTTGCTGGGAATATTGGCACCCTTTTTCTCGTAGGTTTGAATGGTACGCAGGCTAACCCCTACGGCTTTAGCTAAATGGGTTTGGTTTACTCCTTTCTTCTTTCGAAGTTCCTTAATTATTTGCATGCTCTTTAAATCTGAAATATTTTTTCATATATTTGAGGAGGTGCAGTATTTATGTATATTTCTGTAATTGGGTTACAGGCCAAATATAGAAAATACAATTCTATTGCCTAAAAAGCTCCTTTAAAACCCAAATCGCATGAAAACAGTAGAAAACTTAGGTTTTATTATCAATAGTGAATCCATTTTTAAGAAAGAGGATTTTGGCAAACCCATCAGCGAATCACTTTCCCAGATCATTAGAAGAAACGTTTCCAAAGATGATTACGCGAACGTTGCCATTAAGAGCAACGTTAGTTTTTCAACTATCAGGGATGTGGTTTATCGAACCAACAGTCTTACCCGTGCAAACGCCAGGGCAATTTCGTTCTTGATCTATGCTGCTTTTGAAAATTCCATTGCCACCAAGTTACAGGCGGAGGGCGATACCTTGTTTTTGGACCGCTTACTTCAGATTTAGACGCATCAGCCAATCTGTTTGTGCTTCCTTACCCATAAAAAAGGTATGTTCTCCAAACTTCTGGAATCCATTTTTTTGGTAAAAATGTATCGCTTTGCTGTTCTTTTCCCAGACCCCTAGCCAGATGTAGTGAACCTGACTTTCTTCTCTTACCAATGTAATCGCGCTGTCCAGCATCCATTGCCCCAATTTTTGACCTTGGTATTTTTCCAACAGATAGATTCGTTGCAGCTCCATTGCATTCTCATCCTTTAAATCGGTTTGGGGCTCGGACCTATTCAATTTGAAGTACCCTACCAACGCATCTTCTTGATATGCCAACCAAAATTGGGAATTTTTGTTCTGCAATTGATCGCGTAGTTTTTCTTTTGTGAAGGCAAACGCCATGTATTCCTGAAAATATACTGGGTCGTTGTCTTTTTCAAAAGTGGCGATGAAGGTTTCTTTTGAAATGGTATGCAAAATATCCAAATGGGATGCCCCACATTGTTGTAGTTTACGCTTCATATCTGTTCAAATTAGCCAAAAAAAAAGCTAACGAAAACGTTAGCCTTTGATTTTTTATCTAATCTGGTCCGTTACAGCATAAAAAGCTTTTTGATAAGCAGCATAAAACCGGTTAAAAAATCATTTCGGTACACTTGTACAGTGTCTTCCGTTGCAGTGGTGTTTAGTCTGGATGCCATGGTAAAAATTTAGGATTACAATTTGTCGAAAAAATCAATAACTTCAAAGTTATTTTTTGTTTTATTCGCAATAAAATGATTGTTGTGTAGCTACTGGTTTTTGTGGTGTACCGTGTTAAGGTGTTTTAAAGGGCCATTTGTGGTATTTCTCCTTCAATCATCAATTCTCCTTCGGTTGCTGCAGCAATTTCATCGACACTTACTCCCGGAGCTCTTTCCAGAAGTTTAAATCCATAAGAAGTTATCTCCAAGACAGCGAGATTGGTCACTATTTTTTTTACGCATTTTACACCTGTCAAGGGCAAGGTGCATTTTTGTAATAGTTTTGATTTTCCCGCTTTGTTGGTATGCATCATGGCCACGATAATGTTCTCTGCCGAGGCCACCAAATCCATGGCACCTCCCATGCCCTTGACCATTTTTCCGGGAATCTTCCAGTTTGCGATATCTCCATTTTCCGCAACCTCCATGGCCCCCAAAATGGTGAGGTCCACATGCTGCCCGCGAATCATTCCAAAACTTGTCGCTGAATCAAAAAAGGAGGCACCCGGCAAAGTGGTTATCGTTTGTTTACCGGCGTTGATGATATCGGCGTCTTCGTCCCCTTCGTAGGGAAAGGGACCCATGCCCAAGACACCATTTTCGCTTTGGAACTCCACATTAATGTCGTCTTGAACAAAATTGGCCACCAAAGTGGGAATGCCAATGCCCAGATTGACATAGTAACCGTCCTTTACTTCTTTTGCTATGCGTTTTGCTATTCCGTTTTTATCTAACATAATTAATTTGCCAATGCTTTAAATAACATAATGAGCAAATGCTCTATTTCTTTAAACCTTTTTTACTTGTGCTTATAATTTTTCCTAGAATGAGACTTATTTCATCTGCGTTTTTTTTTAAATTCTCTTCAAATGGATATGTATTTGACCTATCACATAATTCTAGCCAATATTTTGTTTCCTCCAATTCTTTTGCAGCTATTTTAAGCTTGTGTATAAAATCAGCTCTACTTTCTGCATTTTGCGCCTCACGAATATTTGCGCCTATACTCGTGCCTGATTTAAGTAGTTGTTTTGAAATAACATACTTTCTTCTTTGTTCTAGAAGCTCACAAAAGTCTATGATTTTAAGTGCAAAAAAGGTTGATTTTTCTACAATAATATTACTTCTTCCCTGCATTTATTTAAACGTTTGCCCATTAATTCATCTGCTTCGGACGGTTCGTTGCTCGATTCTCTTCTCATAGTGTTCGCCTTGAAAGATCCGTTGTACGAATATGCCAGATATATGGATTTCGTTGGGGTCCAAACTACCTACCGGCATTAATTCTTCCACTTCAGCTACCGTGATTTTCGCCGCACCGCACATACAGGGATTGAAATTTCGGGCCGTCCCCTTAAAAATCAGATTGCCCGCTTCGTCTCCCTTCCAGGCCTTTACAAAGGAAAAGTCGGCTTTAAATGCTGGTTCCAAAACATACATCTTTCCATCAAACTCACGGGTTTCTTTTCCCTCTGCCACTTCTGTGCCGTAGCCTGCCGGGGTATAGAAAGCTGGGAATCCTGATTGTGCCGCCCGACATTTTTCCGCCAGCGTGCCTTGTGGTGTCAATTCGACCTCCAGTTCGCCACTCAACATTTGTCGTTCAAATTCATCATTTTCTCCTACGTAAGAAGAAATCATTTTCTTTATCTGTTTGTGTTGTAGCAGCAATCCCAATCCGAAGTCGTCCACCCCGGCGTTATTGGATATACAAATGATATCTTTTATTCCCAAATTTACCAGCTGGGCAATGGCATTCTCCGGAATACCACACAAACCAAAACCTCCTAGCATAAAGGTCATGCCATCCTTAACCCCCTTTAGGGCCTCCTCAACATTGGGAACTGTTTTTTTTATCATACCACCTCGTTTTTAATCGGTTTGAAAATACGACTTAAATAAAAAAGCCCCAAGCTATTTCAAGCTTGGGGCACCTACTTTGTATGTGATGCACTAGAAGTCCAGTTCCAAATCGTCTTCTGTATCCAGCTCTTTTTGGATATCTTTCAGCACCTTGGTACAATCTACGTTAATGGACAGATCTTCCGGCTCTTCGAACGCTCCTTTTGATATTTCCAAGTCCTCATTGGCATAATTTTTTTTCATATACAGGCCCCAGATAGGTAAGGCCATAGAAGCCCCCTGTCCGTAGGTCAACGTCCGGAAGTGCGCTGCCCTGTCTTCACCCCCGACCCAGACTCCGGTAACCAGATTGGGCACCATACCCATAAACCAGCCGTCACTTTGATTCTGGGTGGTCCCCGTTTTTCCTGCAATGGGATTCGTTAGTTCATAAGGATATCCTGTAATGATTTCTTTATAGACCTTATTATTTTTATTGAAGGAATGCCTTAACCTGCCTCCTGAACCATATTGGGTAACGCCTTCCATGAGATTGACCATGGCGAAGGCCACATCCTTGCTCAATACGTCTTTGGTCTCTGGACGGTATTCATAAAGCACGGTACCATTTTTATCTTCTATTCGGGTCACCATAACAGGTTTTACGTATACCCCTTGATTGGCAAAAGTACCATAGGCGCCGACCATTTCATATACGTTAAAATCTGGTGTTCCCAATGCGATTGAAGGCACTTCAGGAATTTCACGGGTAAGACCCATACTTTTGGCAATATTAGATACAGAACCAGGGCCCACTTTATCGATCAACTGTGCGGTAATCGTATTTATAGAATTGGCCAAGGCTTTTTTCAAGGTCAAGTTTTCACCAGAATATTTACCATCTGAGTTCTTTGGGCACCACGCATCCGGATTGCCGTGCTTTAAAGGCTCAATACAATATTGATTGTCGGGAAGGGAATCACAGGGGGAATAGCGCAATTGATCAATGGCCGCAGCGTATACAAATGGTTTAAAGGTTGATCCTGCCTGGCGCGCACCTTGAATTACATTATCATATTGGAAATGTTTGTAGTCCACGCCGCCCACCCACGCTTTCACATGCCCAGTTTGGGGTTCCATGGACATCATGGCCGTGCGTAAAAATGTTTTGTAATATCGGATGGAATCCAAAGGGGTCATTATGGTATCTTTTTCAAAAGAATCACTCTCCCAGTCAAAAACTGTCATTTCTGTCTTTTTTTGGAACGAGGCCCGGATTTCATTTTCCGAAATTCCTTGCCGTTTCATAGCCCGCCATCTCGCAGAAACCTTCATGGCGCGTTCCATAATAAGGTCAATTTCCTTGGAAGTCAACTCCAAAAAGGGAGCTGTTGGATTTCTTTCTGGGGTGTTTTGCTTAAAAAACGCCGTCTGCAGCTTTCCCATGTGCTCCTGTACGGCTTCCTCTGCATTTTTTTGCATTCGGGAGTCCACGGTGGTATACACTTTTAGTCCGTCTAGATAAATGTTGTACTTCTCTCCGTTGGGTTTCGGGTTTTCCTCAATCCATTGGTTCAAAAAGCGCTGTAGGTACATTCGGAAATAGGTGGCCAATCCTTCTCTATGGGATTCTGGATTGAAATTGATATCCATCTTCAACGCTTGCAGGGAATCTTTTTCCGCTTCGGAAATATATCCGTATTTGGCCATTTGGCCCAGTACAGTATTTCTCCGATTCAATACCAATTCTTCTCTTCGAATGGGATTGTAGAGCGAAGAGTTTTTAAGCATCCCTACCAAAACAGCTGATTCTTCTGTTCTCAAATCTGAAGGTTCTTTACCAAAATAAATCCGTGCTGCGGAGCGGATTCCATCGGCATTGTAATTAAAATCATACAGATTGAGGTACATCTGAACGATTTCCTCTTTGGTGTATTGCCTTTCCAAACGGGTGGCTATCACCCATTCTTTTACTTTTTGGATAATTCGGCCCACACCGCCAGAAGGTTGTTTTGTAAAAAGCAATTTGGACAGCTGTTGTGAGATGGTGCTCGCCCCGCCCCGTTTGCCCAGAAAAGCAAGTGCCCTCAAAGTTCCACGGGCATCAATACCAGAATGTTGATAGTATCTGGCATCTTCCGTAGCTACTAAGGCATGGACCAAATTTTCCGGGAGTTCGTTGAATGCCACTGGTGTCCGATTGTCATCCAGATAGAATTTTCCCAAAGTTTCATCATCCGAAGAAATAATTTCGGTAGCCAAATTGGTGTTGGGGTTTTCCAGGTGCTCGAAAGTGGGCATGGCCCCAAACACACCCCAAGACGCCAAAAGAAAAAGCAGGAGCGTAGCCAGGACTCCAATTCCAAAGAGCATCCAGAACCACTTGATAAACATTCCGAAACCTTTGGGTTGATTTTTTATTGTTTTTTTCGCCATTATCGGGAGATTTTTTCAATTTCCAGGCCAACATCTGTAATGCCATTTAAGACTGTAATGCCCTGGACATCGCCATTTTTTCGCATTGCGTGATTTATTCTTATGGTATATACGCCAGAATCGGGCAAAACGATGCTTTCCTTGTACCACAATTTGTTCTCCTTGACACTCCCAAGCCCCTTGCCCAGCCAATTTCCGTTAGGTTCGGCCATAAGGTATTCCAAAGTGTCTTTTTGCGTATTTCCACTAGGGAACTCCAGCTCAGTGATTAAAAAAAGGTTGCTGAAGGGATAGCTATTGTCATTTCTAATATGCAAATACAGGTTGCGCGGTTGAAGGGAATTCTCTTTGGAAAATTGAAAATTTATAGGTTGGTCAATGGTCCATTCCCCTTTTTTCAGCGTTTGATACTCTGAGAATTCCAAATCCGGGGTACAGGAAAAAAAGCTCAGAAAAAGACAGAGACCACAAAGAATTGGGTTACGCATTGGAAGCCGATTTGGGTTTGTTCTTTCGTTTTTTCTTGTTCCGTTTTTTTCTCTTTTTGGGTCTGTCAAATCGATTTAAGCTATCCTGGCCCACCACGTTTTCAAAGACCATTTTTTCATCTTCCAAGTTTTCCTGGGCATATTCTTCCAAGCTTGTAATTTTCTCGTTTTTCCGGTTGAGTTCTAAAATTTCATGAACTTGGGCTTTGTTTAGGGCGTGCCACATAGAAGGGTCATCCCGATACGAAAACCAGAGGGTCTCTTTAAAAATATCTGCTTTTTGGCAAAACGCAACACCTCTTTGGGTTTGAAGCTTGCTGTCTTGGGATGGAAAATCTTTTAAGGCTTCCAAGTACATGTCCAGTTCATAATTCAGGCAGCATTTTAGTTTTCCGCACTGGCCCGCCAACTTTTGGGGATTTAAGGCAAGTTGCTGATATCTTGCCGAAGCGGTGCTCACCGACCTAAAATCGGTCAACCATGTGGAACAGCACAGTTCCCTACCGCAGGAACCGATACCGCCCAAACGCTGTGCTTCTTGTCGATACCCTATTTGACGCATCTCGATTCGGATACCGAAGGCCTTGGCCATATCCTTGATGAGTTGTCTAAAATCAACCCTATCTTCCGCCGTATAATAAAAAGTGGCCTTTGAACCATCTCCTTGAAACTCGACATCACTTAGTTTCATCTGCAAATTCAACGAGATGGCAATTTCACGAGATCTTTTTTTGATTTCTTCTTCTTTGTTCCTGCACTTTTGCCAGATATCAATATCCCGCTGTGATGCTTTTCGATAAATTTTAGGGATGGTCCTGTCCTCCTGGTTCGCTTTCTTTTTCTTCATCTGCACCCGGACCAACTCTCCGGTAAGTGTGACCGTTCCCACATCATGTCCCGATTTAGCTTGTGTTGCCACAACATCCCCAATTATCAAAGGGAGGTTTTCCGAATTTCTAAAGAATTCCTTTCTGCTGTTTTTAAAACGTACCTCAACAAATTCGAATGGCCTTTGACCATTGGGCAGCGACATATTTGAAAGCCAATCGAAAACGGTGAGCTTGTTACAACCATCAGTGCCACAAGTCCCATTGTTCTTGCAGCCACGCGGTTGTCCAGCCACACCGGTTGAACAACTGCTACATGCCATATTTAATATCTTGATTTAAAGAAGTTTAAGAAACTTCCTTAAAAAAGGTTCATAGAATAACTTAATGTAAATATAGGATAATTTGTAGCAGCGTGGAAATGTTATTTCTTGTACTTAAGTACTTCTGAGCGGCCTTTTTTGAATATTTTATTGCTTACCACCTTTCCTTTTCTCAAAGCTTTCTGCTTGTCAACGGGCAGTTGATGAATCTTTTTACATTCCTCGGAACAGCAATTATCCATGGTATCTGCACACTTCTTACATTGTATAAATAACAGGTGGCAGGCTTCGTTGGCACAGTTCACATGGGTATCGCAGGGCTCGCCGCATTGATGGCAGTTGGAAATAATATCATCAGAAATACGCTCCCCACGCCTATGGTCAAAAACAAAGTTTTTGCCCAAAAACCTGTTTTCCAGATTTTGCGCTTTCACCTGTCGGGTATATTCAATAATGCCCCCTTCCAACTGATATACGTTTTTAAATCCTTTGTGCTTGTAATAGGCACTTGCCTTCTCACATCGAATACCCCCAGTACAGTACATGACCAGTTTTTTATCTTCTTTGTGTTCGCTTAAATCCTTTTCAATGATGTCCAAGGAGTCCCGGAACGTATCTACATCTGGGGTAATGGCATTTTTAAAATGGCCTATTTCACTTTCATAATGATTGCGCATATCCACCAAAATTGTATCGGGCTCATCAATTAAGCTATTGAACGCTGCGGCCCCTAGGTGGATTCCTTTGTTGGTGACATCGAACGTGTCATCTTCCAAACCATCTGCAACTATCTTATTCCTGACCTTTACTTTGAGTTTTAAGAAGGATTTGTTGTCGTGCTCAATGGCGATATTCAATCGGACGTTCTTCAAAAAAGAAATGCTGTCCAAGTGTTTTTTGAAGGTTTCAAAGTTCTCCGCTGGAACAGAAAGTTGGGCATTAATGCCCTCATGTGCCACATAGATGCGCCCTAGAACATCCAAAGCGTTCCAATGTACAAAGAGATGATTTCTAAAAATTTCCGTATTGCCAAGACGTGCGTATTTGTAGAAAGAGATAGTGAGCCGGTCCTTTCCTGCCGCCTCAATAAGCTTTTCCCTCTCCTTCGCACTTAGCGTATTGTACAGTTGCATGCTATACCAATGATTAAGTTGAAGAGAATCCAATAAATTTCGGCAAAGGTAAAAAAGAAAAAGACTCCTTAATCCAAGGAGCCTTTACACATCGTTTCTTTCCATAGCGCAATTTCTCCCGGCTGCATTACGACATGCAAATTGCGAATGACCTGTTCGCCCAATGTTTATTTTTAGTTAGCACCTATAAGATAACATATTTTTAAAAAGGTTGCGTGACCGTTGTTCATGAAAAAAGAAATGGTAATTTAGCCTGTTAAATACCGAACTTATGAGCAGTGAGAAAGAAGCCAAACTTAAGGCACTAAAATTGACCCTGGACAAGCTGGACAAAACCTATGGCAAGGGCGCCGTGATGAAGATGGGAGACAGTGTGGTTGAAGATGTTGAGGTCATCCCTTCAGGATCCTTGGGTTTGGATATTGCTTTGGGCGTTGGGGGATATCCCAGGGGTCGGGTTATCGAAATCTATGGTCCTGAATCTTCTGGAAAGACCACGCTCACCTTACATGCCATAGCAGAAGCCCAAAAGAATGGTGGAATCGCCGCTTTTATTGATGCAGAACACGCCTTCGACCGTTTTTATGCCCAAAAACTGGGAGTGGATATTGATAATTTGATCATTTCCCAGCCTGACCACGGGGAACAGGCTTTAGAGATTGCCGATAATTTGATACGCTCGGGAGCCATAGATATTGTTATTGTGGATTCGGTGGCAGCCCTTACCCCGAAAAGTGAAATTGAAGGGGAAATGGGAGATTCAAAAATGGGGCTCCATGCCAGATTGATGTCCCAAGCATTGCGTAAACTCACCTCTACCATCAGCAAGACCAACTGTACCGTGGTTTTTATCAACCAACTACGGGAAAAAATCGGAGTCATGTTCGGAAATCCTGAGACCACTACCGGAGGAAACGCCCTCAAATTTTATGCGTCGGTCCGATTGGATATTCGCCGTTCCACCCAAATCAAGGACACCGACGGTAACGTTCAAGGCAACAAAACCCGGGTAAAAGTGGTGAAGAATAAAGTAGCCCCTCCTTTTAAAACCGCTGAATTTGATATTATGTATGGCGAAGGGGTATCTAAAGTCGGGGAAGTTTTGGATTTGGGGGTCGCTTATGAAATTGTGAAAAAAAGTGGGTCATGGTTTAGTTATGGAGACACCAAGTTGGGCCAAGGAAGAGATGCCGTGAAAGCACTCCTGGCTGATAATCCCGAACTTTCTGAGGAATTGGAAGCCAAAATAAAAGAGGCCATCGCGACCGTAAATGCATAATACGGCCGCCTACTAATTTTCCAAAATTTCCGTATTTGCTTCAGCAAACGCAACCCTTGAATACCTTGCACATCTACCTAATAAAGAATTTCAATGATGAAAAAGGTTGTATTAGGCTGTCTTTTTTGTGTTTTGTGTATTCCACTCTCTTCTTGTGACACCGATGACGGGCCAAATTTTCACTTTACCACACTATCTGTGGTAGAGGCCAACGTTCCCGAATCTTTTCAATTAAATCAGAGTTACAATATTGAAGTCATCTATCGAAGGCCGGACAGTTGTACCTTCTTTGAAGGTTTTGATGTGGCCAAACCCGAAGAGACGGAAAGAAACATCACCGTGATAGGGTCGGTATTTACCGACGACGATGCATGTGCACAATTGACAGAAGAAGTTTCAGCGCGCTTCCAATTCAATGTTATCTTTACCGGAACATATCGGTTTAGATTTTATACAGGACAAGATGAATTTGGAGACGCCACTTTTTTGGAATACACTGTTCCAGTGGAAGACACAAACTGACAACACCAACAATCCAAAAATGACCAACATTTGGATCTTGAGGAACTAATACATAATTGTAAAAGCGGAAAACGTACGGCCCAAGCTGAATTATACCGGAAATATTCCGGGGTGTTGTTCGGTATGTGCCTGAAGTATTCACGAAATAAAATCGAAGCAGAGGATAATCTGCATGATAGTTTTATAACAATTTTCGCCAAGATTGAGCAGTATAACTTTAAAGGTTCTTTTGAAGGTTGGATCAAGCGGGTCGCCATAAATACAGTACTTCAAAAGTATCGCAAGGAGCAATACATGGATGTTGTTTCCGAAAATCTGGGCGAGGATACCATAGAACTGGATACCGAAGAATTGGATGTAAGTCTTTCTACTTTGTTGGGGCATATTCAAGACCTCCCCAATAAATATCGAATTACATTCAATTTATATGTGCTCGATGGGTACAGTCATAAAGAAATCAGTGAGATGCTGGGGACATCCACTGGAACCTCGAAATCCAATCTGGCCAGGGCCAAAATGATTTTGAGAGAAAAAATAAAAAAAGAAAATATAAACATTGCTTAAAGAATTTAGTAATGGGGAAAAAGAATTTAGAGCAATTGTTCAAGGATACTTTCCAAGACTTTCAGGAGTTGCCTGACGAAAGGGTCTGGAATTCCATTGAAGCGACCTTGGACAAAAAGAAACAGAAAAAACGGGTTATCCCAATTTGGTGGCAACTTGGTGGAGTGGCAGCGTTGTTCGCAATCTTATTTTTTGCGATCAATTCTCCTTTAGAGAATGGGGAAAACCAAAATACCAATATTCCAAACAAAGTAAGTGTTACAGATTCTGAGGACACCGAGTTACTGCAAGAAGATATCCCTAAGGAAACCATTGAGGTGACCGATGTTCAATCTGACCCTACACGAATTGATAAGGTAAAGGAAGAACCTTCTTCGGGCAAAAATAAGGAGGCGGCTACGGATTCTTATGCCGCTTCCAACGAATCATATCAATCCCAGCGAACACCTCAAAAGCAGAATTCAGATAATGGAATGCCCAAAAATGTACCCAATACTGTACTTGCGCAAAACGACGGGATATCCCAGGATATTAAATCCGAAATCCCAAAAAAGCGCGCTGATGTTTTGGAAAATAAAGGAGAAGATGCCATGGCAATCGCTTCAAACGAAGAAGGGAACACTAAAGAGTCTGAAAAGAAGATGAATAATTCAATCCCTTCCGAAGAAAGTGTTACAAAAAATACCGGGCTGGAGAACAGTGCCGTTGCCAAAGTAGATGTAACCAATTCAGACGATGAAACAGAATCCCAAGGTAAAAAATCCATTTACGATGCCATTGCGGAACAGAATTCCATTGAGGAAGAAGATGTGCTTCTCGCCGAAAATACTTCAAATAAGTGGTCTGTTGGTCCTTCTGTGGCCCCTGTATATTTTTCGGGAAGTGGAGAGGGATCCCCCATTCATTCCAATTTTAGCACCAACTCCAAATCAGGTAACGTTAATTTGAGTTATGGGTTGACGGTAACCTATAATTTGGGCAAAAAGTTAAAAGTACGTTCCGGGATGCACCGCGTGGATTATGGATATGATACCAACGAAATTGTTTTCTCCTCTTCTTTAGAAGGCTCTACCAATGAATTGATTGACAACATCAATTACTCAGAAACGTCCAGAAATTTGGTCGTGCAAAGTAGCAAACGCCTACCCGATGAGGTAACCGCGGATTCATTCTCAGAGATTCGGTCCGCCGAAAATCCCGCAAGAGATGGAAAAATGGTTCAACAATTGGGATACATTGAAGTTCCTTTAGAACTTAATTATGCACTTATCGACAAAAAGTTCGGTGTTGACATAATTGGAGGAATCAGTTCGCTGTTTCTCGTTGATAATACTATTTTGTTGGAGTCCTTAGATGATGCTCTAGTGACTGAAGTAGGTGAAGCTAACAATGCCAACTCCGTTAATTTTAGTACAAATGTGGGTGTTGGTTTTAATTATGAGATTTCTCCGAAAGTTCAATTGAACCTAGAACCCGTATTCAAATATCAGCTCAATACTTTTTCTGAGACCGCAGGACCGTTCAGACCTTTTTCCGTTGGTGTGTACAGTGGCGTAAGTTTCAAATTCTAGGAATATATAAAGAAGTTGGTTAGGAAGATTGTCCCTTAGACAATCGCTAAGCGCCCCGCCCCTAAGAAGGCGGGGTGTTTTTATGATGTCTATTATTTAGTCTTTTACTCATTTAGATATCCATTAGTCTTAACATATAAAGGAAGTACGCACAAAACTAGGATACAAATTGCCTTGTCCGCTAGTTCATTTTTCTAAGCTTCAAGCTCATTTAATATTACAGACCTTACTTCTTTCATCAGTGTGGTTTTATCTTCCTCTTCCAATATCCCTGTTTCAAAGAAATGATGGACTTTGGCCCTAACCGGCCCAGGGCCTCCACTTAAAAAGGTAAATGGGAACCGTTTTTTATTGTCGTAAAAAACAATGGGAACTACCGGAATCTTGTGCGCTATGGCCATCTTAAAGGCCCCTTCCTTAAACTGGTCCAGTATCACAGATTCATCGGGAACCCCACCTTCTGGAAAAATACAGATGCTCAGACCTTGGTCCAGTCTCTTTTGTGCACGCCGATACACTCCCGTCCTGCTTTTAACATCATTTCGGTCCACGAGGATGCATACCCTTTTGTAAAAAAAACCAAAGACCGGAATTTTAACCAACTCTTTCTTGCCCACAAACACGAAAGGGTTTTTACTTACGAGCAACATTAGCATAATATCCAACATGCTGGTATGATTCGCAACCAGCATATAACTCGTATGCTTGCGCAGTTTTTCTTGATAAACAATTTCTGGAAAACACCCCATACCGTATAAAATCGGTTTCGCCCAGAAGTTTCGGGCCAACCAGAAAAAATGTGGATAGGTTTTTTCAGAAAACGTAGTGACCAAAAGTGCCGGGGCAAAGACAAAAATCAAGACAGCCACCAAAATGTAGAACCAAATTCGATACAGCACCTGTCCTATATTTTTTAGTACGCTTTGCACCTTTTCAAATGTAAGCAATACCGTGTGTATTTTTTGAATTCTTTTACCTTTGTCGCTGCACAAAACAAACCATGGCACGAATTTTAACGGGCATTCAGAGTACTGGAACACCACACCTAGGCAATATTTTGGGTGCGATCATACCGGCCATACAAATGGCAAAGGATCCGGATAATGAATCTTTTCTGTTCATTGCGGACATGCATTCACTAACTCAGATAAAAGACGGAGAGGAACTGCGGGATAACACCTATGCGACCGCTGCCGCATGGCTGGCCTTTGGCTTGGATATTGAGGAAACCGTTTTTTATCGACAAAGTGATGTACCCCAAGTCACCGAACTGGCCTGGTACTTGAACTGCTTTTTCCCCTACCAACGGCTTACCTTGGCCCATTCATTTAAAGACAAAGCGGACCGTTTGGAAGATGTGAACGCCGGATTGTTCAATTACCCCATGCTCATGGCAGCCGATATTCTATTGTATGACGCCGACGTTGTCCCAGTTGGCAAGGACCAGCTGCAGCATTTGGAAATGACCCGTGACGTGGCCTCCCGTTTTCACCATCAAATGGGCGAGACCTTTGTATTCCCAGAGGCTAGGGTACATCAAGAAACGATGTATGTTCCCGGCACAGATGGCCAGAAGATGAGCAAGAGCAAAGGAAATATCATCGACATTTTCCAAGCCGATAAAAAACTACGCAAGCAGGTGATGGGTATTGTTACGGACAGTACTCCAATGGAAGACCCAAAAGATCCATCCAAAGACAACGTTTTTGCATTGTACAAAATATTGGCCACAGAAGAACAGATTGAAGAGATGAGTGCCAATTACCTGGCCGGGAATTACGGCTATGGCCATGCAAAACAAGCACTGTACGAAATCCTTTTGAACAAGTTTAAGGAGCCGAGGGAAAAATTTGCTTATTACATGGAACATGTAGAAGAAATTGACCAGGCTTTGACCATTGGAGCCGAAAAAGCGCGTAAGGTAGCCAACGGGGTACTGCAAAGGGTGCGCAAGAAGGTGGGGTATTAAAAACAACTTTGCTAAATTAAGGTTAAAACCCATCTGGCCATTTCCATTGGGCTTGAAATATCGTATCTTAAAAAGGATGTCCATAAAAAGTCGATGAGCAGAGCCCTTTTCCATTTTATTTTTGTTCCACTCTTTATCGCTTCGGTAGGTGCGCAAGAAAGCCCTAAGTTCGAAGAAATCTTAGGTAAACTGGCTTCCTACTCAACAAAACAGGCTCCCGAAAAAGTATATGCCCATTTGGACAGGGAATTCTACAACCAAGGGGACACCGTATGGTTCAAAATCTATTTGGTCGATGGTATTTCACATGTGCCAAGTGACAAGAGCAAAGTAGTATATGTTGAGCTCATGGACCTTCAAAACAATGTAGTGGCCCAACAGAAACTTCTCGTTGAAAATATGGGGGCCAACGGTGATATTGTAATTCCGGAAACATTGGAAAGTGGAAAGTATATGTTTCGAACCTACACCAAGTACATGCTTAACGAAAACGAGCCAAAGCCCTACGTAAAGTACATTTTCATAGGTAATGAAGAACCTGATGGGAAGATAAAAAGTCCTCAGAAAGGCGCGCTGAATAAGCCTGTAGTCCATTTTTTTCCCGAAGGCGGTAATCTCGTTTCGGGAATAAACACCGTCTTGGCCATAAAATGCGCAAATCCAACGGGTACCGGGATTTCGGTCAAGGGAAAAATTTTGGACCAAAACAACCAGCTAGTATCCGTGTTTGAAAGTTCCGATTACGGTCTGGCATCCGTTTCGTTCAAACCCAAATTTGGCAATACCTATCGCGCAATCGTGGCCGTTGACGACAGGGAATACAGCTTTCCTGTCCCGGAAACAAGGAAAGAAGGTTATGTCCTAAATGCCAAAAACAACGGTGAAAACCTACTTTTAAAAATCAGTACAAGCTATAAAAAAGGCTTGGAAGGGGCCTTTATCTTGGGGCACCTAAGGGGCAAGACTTTTTTCAAGAGAACAATTGATTCAAACCGAAAAACCTATACCGTCAAAATTCTTACGGAGAACATTCGGGACGGTGTTGCACATTTTACACTTTTTACGCGAGAAGGCGAACCCGTTTGCGAGAGACTTCTTTTTGTACATCATACTGAAAATGAAGTGGTGGCATCGGTCAAAACAAACTCCAAAACTTACGGTCCTAGGGAAAAAATAAAGGTGGAACTGGGTTTAACGGACAGAGAAGGAAATCCATTGTATGGAAATTTATCCTCAAGTATCCGTTGGGAAACAGAGCGGTCACTTGACGGAAATACGGGTATTGTAAGCTGGTTACTTTTAGATTCCGAGATAGGACACACTTTTTTGGATTCTGACCTATTTTTTGACAAAATCGGTAACTCCAACAGACATCATCTAGACCTGCTGATGCTCACGCATGGTTGGCGAAGATTCGTTTGGAAGGAGCTCTTGGAGAACAAAGTCGGTAAACAGTTGTCCCATGAACCGGAAAAAGGAATAATGATAACCGGCAAAACCACTCGTTTTAACAACCCTTACAGTCCGAGAGAATCTTCCGTGAAACTGAGTATCTTGGGGGAGCCTTTCTTTCAAGGCGAGAACCCTACCGATTCGCAGGGCAGATTTAGTTTCGGCCCTTTCATTTTTTACGATACTATTCATGCATTTGTGCGCGCCAAGTCCCTGGACTATTCAAAAAGAGCAAAGGACAACGAATTGGAGATAGTGCTCAATGGAACCTTTCCAAAGATAAATCCAGAAGAACCTTACCCGGCTACAATCAAACCATCACTTGAAAAAGAGGTAACAGCACCATTTCCATACAAACCCACAGCACCTTCACAGTTTGGACTTAGTTCGAAGATAACCCGGCTGAAGGGAGTAACCGTGAAAGCCAGAAAAAAGACAAGAAAAGAAATTATCGATGAAGAAATCAGAAAGTTTACAATTTACGCTGAACCTAGTAATCGTGTATTCAGGGATTCCACTTTTGGGATAGCCGCATTGACTATTTTTGATTTGCTGCAAAATGTCCCCGGTGTACGGGTATCCCCAGACCAACGAGTATCGATTAGAAGTGGATTTTCTGCTGCCACCGGTGACCCTAATGGCGGGGACGAAGGTGGTGATCAGGGTATTAATAATCGACCAAGAGAGCCGCTTTTTCTTTTAGACGGGATTCAGGTCACTAGTGGATTTCTTCAAACTTTTAGTCCCTACGAAGTTGAATTTATAGATGTTCTTAGGGGTCCGAGAGCCGCTATTTATGGTGTTCGGGCCGCTGAAGGGGTGATTGCCGTGTACACCAAGGGTAAATTGAACACTATTTTAAGGGATACGCCAAGCAAACAACCTGGTAGTTTAAGTATGAAACTAGGAGGATTCTATAAGGTAAGGGAATTTTTTGGTCCCGATTACAGTATCCCGGCACCTAAGCACCACCAAATGGATTATAGGAACACATTGCATTGGGAGCCAAATATTGACATGGACCCTAATGGAAAGTCCAGTTTTGATTTCTTTGCAGGGGATATACCAGGAAAATACCTTGTAAAAACCGAAGGAATCACCTTGGACGGCAGGCCTATTAATGTTTCGTACGGCTTTACAGTTGATGGAGGATTTTAGACACGGATATCGCTCTTTCCTTTGGTCGTTTTCTTCCCCAAACTGCAGTGCGCTTTCAAATCAGCTCGAACGATTTTCCAGGTAAAGGACGTACCACTCCTTTCATCTCCATGGCCAATAATGCCGAGGAAGCCTTAGACACGGACAAATTGCATTCCAGGGCTATGGAATCCAATTCTTGCTTTCCGCATAGTTCCAAATAGGAATAAATCGATTTTTCCGTAAATTCAAGTTCTACAAAGAGCTTTTTTTGGATTGTGGGCGTCTCTCGTTTTGCTTCCTGCAGTTCCCACCCCATAAGATAGACCAACTCTGCGGCCGAGGTTAACATATGTGCCTTCTGCTGCTTCACCAAATTATTACAGCCCTGACTGTACTTATCGGTATATCTTCCCGGAACGGCGAAGACTTCCCTATTGTAACCATTGGCAATATCCGCGGTAACAAGACTTCCTCCTTTTTCGGCGGATTCTATGACCAAGGTCGCCTCGCTCATTCCAGCGATTATACGGTTTCGCTTCAAAAAGTTTTCCCTATCAGGCCTACTGGTACTCCAAAACTCGGTAATAAACCCGCCATGGTCCATTACAGCTCGCATATATTTTGCGTGTGATTTGGGGTATATTTTATTTAACCCGTGTGCCAAACACCCTATCGTCTGCAAACCATGTTCCATGGCAAGTCGCTGAACCGTAATATCGACCCCGTAAGCAAAACCACTAACGATTACCGGATTCATCGGTGCAATTTCCGAGATGAATTCCTCACAGAATACCCTGCCGTAGCGCGTAATGTTTCGCGTTCCCACAATGCTTAAAATCTTTCGGCCATTTAGGTTGATCTTTCCCTTTTTAAAAAGGAGAATTGGCCCATCGACGCAGTGTTTTAAAAATTTTGGGTAGTCTTCTGAGTTAAAATTGCAAATGGAAATGTCCTCTTGCTGTAGAAACTTAAGCTCTTGCTCTGCTTGTTTTAAATAACTGGGGGCATATAATTCTTTTAAAATGGTATTGCCTATTCCATGAATACGGAGAAGCTTCCGCATCTCATCTGTAAAAACTGCACTTGGACTACCGTAGTGGGCAATCAGTTTTTTCGCCGTAATGTCGCCTACATTTCGTACGGCTTGCAATCTAAGCCACGCAATTATTTCATTTTCAGTCACTTAATAATAAGTTTGGGAAGAGTATGAAGATACTGTTTTTTGTATGTTAATAAAAAGTGATAAGCTGAATTTTGCTCTTTTCGTTTTTTTATAATATTTGCCAACATGCGACTGGAGGGATACATTACAAGTTTGCTCTACGATTACAATTGTGTGGTTGTACCAGGTTTTGGTGCTTTCTTGGCGCATACCGATTCTGCTGCGATAGATTCTTCTGCACATCGATTATTTCCCCCGCAAAAAAGTATCTCCTTCAATGCACAGTTAAAGGAAAACGATGGCCTTTTGGTTTCCCATATTGCCAAACAAAAGAATTTGGGATATGAAAATCTTTTGGACGAAGTCCAAAGCGCTGGAGAACTTTGGAGACAAAGACTTTCCCAAGGAGAGAAAATTGACCTCCATGGCATTGGGAAATTGTGGCAAAATGAAGCAGCTAGAATACAATTTCAACCCGAGAATAAAACCAATTACCTTACCTCTTCTTTTGGATTTGCCCCATTGAACGCCGTGCCCATCCAAAGAGAAGTTTTAAAAGAAGAGGTGGAGGACCTTGAAGCCAATATTCCTTTCATTATTACTCCTGAAAAACGGGAAGAGACCGCTTTTAGGCCCTGGCTTAAATATGCCGCCATTTTATTGTTGGCTGTTTCCTTGGGATTTACTGGCTTCAGCGCCTATTCGGATTTTAATCAAAAACAGACATTAGCGAGACAAGATGCCCAAAAGGAGGTGTCTCGTTTAATCCAAGAAGCTACTTTTTTTGACGGAAAACCTCTTGAACTCCCTGCAATCAACGTTGCATTGAACAAGAAACAAATCGGGAAACATCACGTAATCGCAGGTGCCTTCCGTATCAAGCGAAATGCTGACCGAAAAGTGGAGCAGTTGCAGAGAAAGGGATATAAAGCTATCTATTTGGGGACAAATAGATTTGGACTTCATCAAGTGGCCTACTCCAGTTTTGAAGATGCTTCCGAAGCGCTCACTTTCTTAAAAACCATAAGAAAAAGTGAGTCTCCCGATGCCTGGTTGCTATCAGAAAAATAATACGTACCCCTTCTTTTTTAATCTAATCGCTGATTTATATTTGCAAAAAGAGTATGGCACCCAAAACGCCCAAACATTCTAAGACCGTGATGACGGATATGGTACTCCCAGGGGAAACCAACCCATTGAACAATCTCTTTGGTGGGGAATTATTGGCCCGTATGGACAGAGCTGCCAGTATCGCGGCTAGACGACACAGCAGAAGAATCACGGTTACAGCCTCTGTAAATCATGTCGCCTTTAACAGAAATGTTCCTTTGGGAAGTGTGGTTACCATCGAAGCGACCCTTTCACGTGCCTTTCGGACCTCGATGGAAGTGTATATTGATGTTTGGATGGAGGATCGTTTTACAGGCGACAAATCGAAAGCCAATGAAGCCATTTATACTTTTGTTGCCGTTGACGAAACTGGAAAACCTACCGAAGTCCCAGAAATAGTCCCGGAAACCGACTTGGAAAAAGAACGTTATGCAGGTGCATTGCGCAGAAAACAGTTAAGTTTAGTGTTGGCCGGTAAAATGCGGCCCGACCAAGCTACTGAATTGAAGGCACTTTTCACCAACTAAAGCGACCTAAAGGAAAGAAAATTTGATTCCCACAGAAGGTGCGAAAAGGGTGACGGTCCTAAAAAAACTCCGTTCTTCGGGAGGGACATCGATATCCAAAAAATACCATTGATGTTGCAACAAAGCGTACAATCCAAAAAACGTATTGAGACGGTAGGAGAATGTCAGTCCTCCCATAACTGTAAAGCCGTTGTCCCTGAACCGTTCAAAGTTTCTTTCGTTGCGCAAGTCAACATATCCGAAGCCCACGCCGCCTTTCATTGAAAATCGGCTTTCTTTTTTTGAAAACGAATATCCTCCGGTCACGTAAATCTGCTGTATCCTGGAAGAATCGAAAAAACCAACTCGCGAAGTGTTGCTTACATTTCCCCTAAATGACGAAAACTGGACCCCCGCATACCATTTATGGTCAGGAAGTCCATTTATACCCAAAACAACACCTTCCCCCACATCAAAAGCTTTGGCCAGAAAGTTATCTCCATAAAACTGGGGATTCAGATAACCGATCCAGACTTCCCCCAAAACATCATAGTGGTACTTTTTCCAACGGTTTGTCTTTTCCTCTTGGCCAATTGACAAAAGGCTCAAACCCAAAAAGAGAAACAGGATATATTTTTTGTCAGAATTCAAAATCAAAAGATCGGTTTTGGGCGTTTATTGCGATAGTTGAATCTCTTTGAATTCCTTCACCTGATAAACTATAGGAAAACAAAATGGAATCATTTTCACGCATAACGATGTCCAATATCGTTTGTGATTCATTGGGTAGCATACGACCAACAATCGTATTTGGGTCGAATTCTACTGCTAAAGTGTCTTTCACCTGTAGATTTTTTATGGGAACTAAAGGTGAAAAGCGGATTGAATAGTTCAATGTATCCGTATTGTCTGTCACCCTTAAGATTCTTGTCCTAAAATTACTTTTACGGTCCAAGACCACCTCTTCGGTAAGACGAAATCCCTGATTCTCAATATCGTTACGGTAATCGATTCCTGAAACGATAAACGAAGTCCGGTTTTGTTGAAAATCTTTGGAATAGGAAGGGTTGACCACCACGTACATTTCCGCATTTACTGAGGCAAGTGATATGATATTGAAATTCCCATCCGAATCTGAAACCCCTTCACCAGAAAGTTCGCCCTCCGGCAAATCTAGATAATTAGGGAAATAAGGATTAAAATAAGACCTCGTGGCCCTAACTTCAACGGGGATGTTTCCAAGTGGTTCCCCTGCCACATCCACAATAATCCCTTGAAACAAAAGTCTCTCATTGTCATTGAATTTAATGATATCCTCACATTTAAACGAGGTCATTAAAACCATCATTAAAAAAAAGAACCCTGTTTTCTTCATCTTTTCAAAGATGAAAAAAAACGACCGTGGTTTGTCCTGTTCATGTTATCAAAAAGTTAAGAAAGCTTACAACTGATAAATCCATTCTTCAGGATTCAGTCGATTGGAATCACGGTACAAGTAAAACTTTAATTTTGTAGTGCCGTCAAACCGACTGGTATAAATATCCCCAAGAACATCTTTTGCGGTAACCCTATCTCCTTTTTTTACATAGAGTTTAGAAAGATTATAATAGGTGCTTATGTAGTTGCCATGTTTGATTTGGACACCTCGGCTTCCTCCTGGTACACTGAGAACTGCGATCACCTCACCTTCAAAAATGGCCCTCGCTTTACTTCCTTTATCCGTGGTAATGGTAACTCCGTTGTTTCTATGTTTGATACCAGGATACAATTTGTCACTATAAACACCGTACCCCTGGCTCTTAATTCCTTTTTCCACAGGCCATATTAATTTTCCTTTATTGGCTGAAAAATTTGTGGCCACAATTTTGGCTTCCGGGGTAAGCGCAAAGGTCCTTACGTTGGATTTTCCCGCTTTTTTATTTGTGCTGGCTATGGCACTTCGGATAAGACGTTCGATTTCCCTATCTATTTTTCGGGCTTCTTTACGCTTCTTATCAATAGCTGCAGTATATTTTGCTTCGTTTTTTTGGATACTGGTCAACAAGATTTTTTGCGAGTTAATTTCTTCATCCAATGCACGTTTCGCGTTCTTGTTTTCTACCAATAATTGCTCTTTCTGCTTTCGTTGCTCTACCAAACCTTTATTGAGAGTGGCCAACTCATCGGTTTTTTCAATTATGGTCTCTCCCTGTTTTTTTCGATGCTGCGCATATTGTTTCATATACTGAAATCGCTTTAGTGCTTGGTAGAAATTTTCAGAGGATAACAAAAACATCAATCGACTGTTCTCCGATTTATTTCGATACGATCTTCTTATAAGTTTGGCATAATCTTCCTTCAAAAGCGCTAAATCTTCCCTTAACTTACTTATCATCCTGATATTAACGTTGATTTGACGATTCAGTAAATTCGTCTGTTGGTTGGTAAGCCGTATCAGCTCTTGACGCACGTTTATCTTCTGATCTAACGCATCCATTTGGTCCAAAATATCACCTTTTTCTTTTCTTTCAGCAAAAAGCAATCTGTTGATTTCCTTGATTTCCTTTTGGAGGCGTTCTCTTTTGGCCTCAAGGGCCCTTTGTTCCCCGGTCTGGGCATAGGTATAAGACATGCATATCAACGTAATCAGCAGTAAAGAAAATTGATATGAAAGTTTACCTAACATTTTACTTTAATATAATTTCATCGTATCCCTTTGGAATTTTATAGGGAAAATTCAGCGATTTATCCAACTCAATGTTTCTGAAACTCAAATCAATTACGGTCTCTTCCCGATTGTCAAGAGCTACAACCTGTACCGTATTTGGCAAAACCTTTCCTGAAATATCTTGATACGTATATTTTGCCTGAAGCGAACGATTTTCATCGGATTGGATGACCTCTTGAGAGGCTATCTTAAAGTTTTTCGGTTCAAGTCGGAATAATATGTTGAACAATTTCTGTGCTTTCTTCGGTTTCAATTCGTAGCTGCCCGCTATGATCCGGGAGGCCAATTTTTCCTTTCTCAAATCCAATATGGCGTTGCCAAGAAGTAAGTTCTGTACACTTTCAAAATCCAACTCGGTACCGAGCAAGTCACTTAAATATTCAAAATTCCCATCAAAATACTCTCCTTGGATTTTATTATAAAAAGAAACTTTATCAGGCGTAATATGGGCTTTCACGACCCCCAAGGGAGCACTTATCCAAATAACCTCATCTTTTTGCATCCTAAGGCTAACATTAAAGCCCTGGCTCGCTTTTCCGTTTGAATAATCTATTTTTACCTTACCCCGAAGTGTCTTAAAATTTTCTTGGTTTTCGTAGTGGTTCGCGACAATTCTTTTCGTGGAAATGGATTTATCCACTTTTCCACCAGCAATGTTCTTTGTGCTTTTACAGGCCGACAAAAAAATCACGATAGCTACAAAAAATACCAATTGTTCTCGTTTCATTGTCCTTTGCATTAAGACCTGGGTTCTATCTTATTAGAATATTCGCTCGCTTTCTTTAGATTTCCGAGAGCAGTATATCCCTCTGCCAGGGCCGTATAAATTTTGTTTTTTAAGGCGTTGTCCTCAAAAACAAAATCCAAAGCAGCTTCTAAAACTTCAATCCCTTCTTTCAGTTTTTCCGTACCGATCAATGCCCGTCCGTAGGCATATTTAAAATAGGGTTGGAGCGGATAACGTTCTACTGCTTCTTCAGCCAGTGTTCTAAGCGCTCCATAATCTGAATTCGAAATTAGCTTTTCGATACGGTTCTTGTATCCCATAACTGGATTTTCAGACACGGCATCCTCTCTTTTCGATTCATTCCGGACAACTGGAGGGGCTCCTTTCTTTAAGGAATCCTGTATTTTCTGCTTTAGATTTTGGTTAAAGTCACTTTTAGGAAGTTCTTCCAATAGTTGCAGTGCATCCTCATACTTCGCCTTTTGATAATAGATTCTGACCAAATTGCTTTTTAAAGCTTGGTCTGCTATCGGAATTCTATCTGAAAAAGCATCGAGTGTGTTGCCTTGTTTTTCCAAAATGCGCATCAAATGTTCCAGGTACCAATAGTTGTACGGATTTTTTTCTACTGCTGAAAGCGCATAACCTTCAGCTAGATTGTATTTTTTGTCCAAATAATAGGTACGTGCCAGTTCGTGATCAAGGACAGAATTATCCGGTTCCAGTTTCTTGCACTCCAAGAATTTTTCGGCTGCTCTGTCGTAGTTTTGGATTCCCTTATGTTTCAAGGCTTCAAAAAAAAGATTTTGAAACTCATCGGTATATTCTTCCAAAAAAAACTCAGCGCTTTCCTCCTCTTGTGCTGTTGCGCAAAAGGGTATCCATAAAATCAATACCGCCCATATCATCCTTCTCATTTTTACCGTCTTATTTCATCAGCTTGACAACGACCTACTTCATTTCTGAATAGTCGCCAAGACTTACCGTTTCAAATTTACCATCAAAAACAACATGATTGCCAATCATGGCATTGTCCAAATTGACGTTGGATATTTGACTATTACTTTGAATAATACTATTTTTTATTGTTGAATTTTCCAATAGAGTACCCGTTCCAATAGATACGTAGGGACCTACTGTGGTATTTCTTATTATCGCCTTCTCTCCAATGTAGCAAGGTTCTATAATGTTCGCGTTTTCCAAGGTTATATTTTCGGAGATAAGCGTTTCCCCATCTTTTTCCAAGAATCCGAGCATCCGTTGGTTGGTTTCAACGGTCACTGTTTTGTTACCGCAATCCATCCATTCATCCACTTTTCCAGGAACAAATTTCATGCCTTTGTCCATCATTCGCTTTATCCCATCGTTTATTTGATATTCTCCACCGTGCATTACGTCATTGTCCAAAACATATTGGAGCTCTTCCTTGAGTATTCCAACATCTTTAAAATAATAGATGCCGATGACCGCCAAATCAGAAACAAATGTTGTCGGTTTTTCTACCAATTCAATTATCTGATTCGCATTACTCAACTTGACCACACCGTATGCTTCAGGTTTTTCAACTTGTTTTACCCAAATCACACTATCTGCTGATTTATCCAAATCAAAATCAGCTCGAATCAAGGTATCAGCATACGCGATTACCGCGGGACCACTAAGGGATGGTTTTGCACTCATAATGGCGTGACCCGTTCCCAAGGGTTGGTCCTGTCTATAAATGGAACCTTTGGCACCCAAGCCTGCAGCCAACTCTTGTAAGCTTTCCACAATATCGTTTCCAAAAAAAGCCGGATCGCCCAAAATAAAGGCAATCTCATCTATAGGTTCCCCCAATACCTTCGCAATATCGGTTACCAAACGGTGCACTATTGGTTTTCCAGCCACTGGAATCAAGGGTTTGGGTACGGTCAGCGTATGGGGTCTAAGTCGAGAACCTCTGCCGGCCATTGGGACAATAATCTTCATAATAAAAATATAACGTACTTAGTATCTCTTTTTATTGTGTGCCTGTACTTCCAAATCCACCGGAACCCCTATCCGTCTTGGTGAGCTCCTCTACTTCCTGCCATTCGGTTCTTTCGTGCTTCGCAATCACCATTTGGGCAATACGTTCTCCGTCCTTGATTATAAAATCTTCTTTAGAAAGATTGATAAGAATCACTCCAACTTCTCCTCGGTAGTCAGCGTCAATCGTACCCGGTGCATTGAGAACCGTAACTCCCTTTTTGGCGGCCAAACCACTCCTTGGACGTACCTGCGCTTCGAATCCAATGGGCAGTTCCATGAAAATTCCAGTCGGTATAACTTTTCGCTCCATAGGTTTTAGGGTTATCGGCCCATGGAGATTTGCCCTTAAATCCATTCCTGCCGAAGCCATTGTTTCATAATGGGGCAATGGATGTTTTGAGCGATTTACAACTCGTATTCTCATTTTTAAGTTTGGCTGATTTTTATCTCTACGGTATAATAGAAGGGGGTATGCTCCATCTTCATGCTTATGTTTTTTTGGATGGCGTTTGAAAAATGCTGCGCAGATTTTTACCCTCCAATTTGTAAATCAATACCAAAAATAACAAAAGAAGTCCCCCTCCGGCTATTAAATTTCGGTTAAAGACATAGAAGGATAGACTAGAGAGTAAAATGGACAACCCCATATAAAAAACAATTTTTCGCATATTATATGGAATGGGATAGTGTTTTCTGCCCAACGCGTACGAAAGGACCATCATACCGCTATACGCGAAAAAAGTGGCCAGAGCAGAAGCCATATATCCAATTTTAGGAATGAATATGAAATTGATAAACAAGGTGATGAGTGCTCCTATCGAGGAAATATACGCGCCAAACTTGGTTTTGTCTGTTATCTTATACCATACGGAGAGGTTGTGGTAAATCCCTAAACAAAAACTCCCCAAAAGGATGATGGGAACTACCTCCAATGCCTCCCAATATATGGAATTTCGAATCAGCAGTTTAGCCAGCAAATCGATGAAAACCACCACGGTCAATAAGATAGTACTTCCAAGGATAATGAAGTAGTTGGTTATCTGGGCATACGTTTTTTGTGGGTTTTCTTGAGTGGCATAACTGAAAAAAAAGGGTTCTACCCCCATTCTAAAAGCCGTGCCAAAAAGCGTCATGAACAAGGCCAATTTATAGCACGCCCCATATTTTCCCACCTCACTTTCAGCTATGGATACGGGGAGCAGTTCTGTGAGCAAAATCTTGTCGAGAACTTCATTAATGGTAAACGCTATCCCGGCAATAAGTATGGGACCCGCATATTTCATCATCTGTTTCCAGAGGGTGAAATCAAAGTCCAGACGGACTTTGAAATATATGGGCAAAAGCAAAAGCAGAGTTACCCCACTTGCAATTATATTGGATATAAAGATGTACTGGATTTCCCAATTCTCCTTAAAAATAAATGTGGCAATACCTCCATTGGAGTGTTGGGCCATTTTCGGAAGGACCAACAGGAAAAATACATTAAAACCAAGATTTATGGACACGTTTATCAACTTTAGCAGACCATACTTTATTGGCTTTTCCTTAGCCCTTAAAAGAGCGAACGGAACAATCGCCAAAGCGTCCAGGACAAGAATATAGGTAGTGAATCGAATATATTCCGCATTGATGTTCGTGAATTCCCCCAGCCATTCTTTGATGGTCATAGCAAGGATAAAGAAGAGAAAAGAGGAGGTCAGTAGGGATACCAAGGCAGTGGAAATCACCTTCTGCTTTTCGCTGTGCTTGTGGTAAAACCTAAAAAAGGCGGTCTCCATTCCATAGGCCAGAAAGACATTGAAAATAGCTATCCAAGCATAAATGTTGGTATACTGTCCATAACCAGAGGCATTTTCAAAAACCGAGGTATATAAGGGAAGTAAAAAAAAGGAAATGACCCTGGGCAAGACCGTGGCCAGTCCATAAATGAAGGTTTGCTTGAAGAGCTTTTTAAGAGGACTCAACTAAAATCAGTTTAACCCTGTGCAAGTTACACAAAAGCACGTAGTTGTTTCCTGCTCCATTTTATTGTTTTGCAGAATATAGGTTCTGTTAAGTTTTATACACCGGTCCAAATAATTGTTATCTTCATTCGCAAAGCGGGGACCCTATGAAAAAAAATCTCAAATGTTTGTATTTCGTGCTGGCCAGTATGTTCTTTTTTGTAAGCTGTAAAGAAGAGCAGAAAGAAGAAACCAAAAAAGTTTTTGAACGACCCAATATCATCTTCATTATGTCTGACGATCATGCGTACCAGGCCATAAGTGCTTATGATGAACGCTTGATCAAAACCCCCAATATAGACCGAATTGGCAAAGAAGGTATTGTGTTTACCAATGCATGTGTTTCCAATTCGATATGCGCGCCTTCCCGGGCCACGATCTTAACAGGCAAACATACCCATATCAATGGTAAAGTGGACAACCATATGCCTTTTGATACGACCCAAGTCACCTTTCCACAGATTTTTCAAGAGGCCGGGTACCAAACCGCAATGTTCGGAAAACTCCATTTTGGCAATAATCCCAAAGGAGTGGATGAATTTATGATTTTACCTGGGCAAGGCTCGTACATAAATCCCGATTTCATCACCAAAACAGGCGATACCACCAGAATAGAGGGCTATGTTACCGACGTGATTACGGATTTGACTTTGGATTGGCTGGATACGAAACGAGATACCATAAAACCCTTTATGCTCATGTATTTGCACAAGGCCCCCCACAGACCTTGGTGGCCAAGACCTGATAAATTCAAAGAATTCCTGAACAAAAAATTTCCAGAGCCAGAATCGTTGTTTGATGCCTATGAAAATCGAGGAACGGCGGCAAGGACAGCAGAAATGAATTTGCTTACTGATATGATGTACAATCATGACAGTAAAATAAGACCAGAGGTTACCCAGCGAATGAAAAACCTCAGCCCAAAGGTTAGAGAATACCAAGGAGGATTTGATAACCCCTACACGGTAAGAGCTACCGAGACCCAGAAAGCTGCCTACGACCCTATCCTTGATATCATAAATAAAGATTTTGAGGAAAACTGGCCAAATATGACCGAAAAAGAGAAAATGAGATGGAAATACCAAAGGTATATGCAGGACTATCTCGCTTGCGTTTCCTCAGTTGATGATAACATAGGAAGGGTTTTATCGTATTTAGATGAGAAAGATCTGTCCGATAACACGATCATTGTCTACACGTCGGACCAAGGGTTCTATCTAGGGGAACACGGTTGGTTTGATAAGCGGTTTATCTACAACGAATCATTCAAAACACCTTTATTGATTCGCTGGCCCAACCAAATCAAACCCGGAATTACAAACGAAGAAATGGTACAAAATCTAGATTTTGCCCAAACTTTTTTGGATGCTGCACAAATTGAAGCACCTGAAGATATGCAAGGTGAAAGTCTCATGCCTCTATTAACAAGCAATACCTCAGCGTGGACCCGTGATGCGGTTTACTACCATTATTATGAATACCCAGCCGTACATCAAGTGAAACGCCATTACGGAATTGTGACCATTGATTACAAACTAGCCCATTTCTACTACGATGTGGATGAATGGGAATTGTATGACCGCAAAAAGGACCCACAGGAGATGAACAATGTTTATGATGATCCCGCTTATGCAGAAGTAGTCAAGGAGCTGAAAGTAAAATTGGACGAATTAAGGGTTCAGTACAAGGATTCAGATGAGTTGAACCAACACTATATTGAAATACATAAAGCGAACAACATCGATTCTCCTCTAAATAGGTCTTAGGTTTCCTTATAGGCTTCCTGCCACCTCCATCCGCTTCATAGCGGTTGTGGCAAGAACGAATGCAATCAACAAAAAGACTGCACCCAAAGCGTACGCTGCGCCTGGAAAATAGAAATACGTTTCAGGACGAATAAAGTAATAGAAAACAGGGGCAAATATCAGTTGTCCTAGGATAGCTGTAATACTTACCAAACTAGTAATAGACCCTTGAAGTATCCCTTGTTCTTTTTCAGAGACTTGGTTTGAAATTATACCTTGTACCGTGGGACCTGCTATACCCCCAAGAGCATAAGGAATCAAAAAGGCATACAGCATCCAAGGCTCATCCGCCTGTGAGAAAAGGAACATGCCCAGAGTCCATAGTAAAAAGCCTATGGTCACCACTTTACGTTTACCAAACCACTCCACGGCCTTGCCCACTAAAAATCCTTGGACAAAGGCCACCAAAAGTCCCACAACTACCAACGAAATACCGATTTGTTTCGGACTCCAGCCAAAAAGTTCAATACAATAGTAAGACCATACGGATGGCAGAGCCTGCCCTGCCAAACTGGCCATGAAAAAGGCAAAAATCAACAACAGAACTCCTTTGTACCTGCGTAAAGCGACTAGGGAAACCCCAGGAATCATTTTCATTCTGTCAATCGGTCTTCTTTTTTCCTCTGATAAAGATTCGGGCACCAAAAAGTATCCAAAGAGAAAATTTGCAAAGGTTAATCCCGCAGCGATATAGAAAGGTAGTCGAATGTCTATGTCGCCGAAAAAACCTCCAATTCCTGGACCAATGATAAACCCTAGTCCGAAGGCGGCCCCTATCAAACCAAAATTCTTTGCTTTCTCTTCAACGGTGCTAATATCGGCAATGTAAGCTGTTGCAACAGTAACACTGGCCCCTGTGATTCCAGCTAAAAAACGTCCTAAGAACAACCACATAATTGTTGGTGCCCACGCATGAATCAAATAGTCGATACTTAGTCCGAGCAAGGATAGCAAAAGAATGGGTTTACGACCGAACTTATCTGAGATTTCTCCCATTACCGGAGAAAACAAAAACTGCATTCCTGCAAAAGCCGTAGTCAGCCACATACCATAAATAACGGCTATATGATTCCCTTCACCGGTCAATTGCATTATAAATTCAGGGATGATTGGGGCAATGATGCCTATGCCAATGACATCCACCAAAATGGTAATAAAGATAAAGAGCAGTGCAGTTTTTTTGGATTTCATATATCACGTTGCGCTTGGTTAAGGGCGGAAATAAAAAACCCCACAATGCAGTGAGGTTTTTATTGTTTTGTTCAAGCTCTTATTTTTAGTTGTTCAATGCTTCTGCCCCACCGACAATCTCAAGAATTTCATTGGTAATGGCGGCTTGTCTGGCTTTGTTATAGGTCAACTTCAATTGATCTCTTAACGCTGTTGCGTTGTCAGTAGCTTTATGCATAGCTGTCATACGCGCTCCATGTTCACTGGCAAAAGAATCTCGAATGGCCTTATAAAGCTGAGTTTTCAATGACTTCGGAATCAACTGCTCCACGATTTCAGCTTTCTCCGGCTCGAAAATATAGTCCCCGCTATTTTGGTCATCACCCTGAGTAGGAACAATGGGCAGAAATTGCTCGGTCATCACAATTTGCGTGGCTGCATTTTTGAATTTGTTATAGACCAGTTCGATCCTGTCATAATCACCCTCTGTGAATTTGGCCATCAATTCCTCCGCGATTTCCGAAACAGCCTCAAAAGTTAAATTGTCAAAGACTTCACTTTTATTACCGATAACGTTCGATTTTTTGGCGAGTCCATCATTCGCTTTCTTCCCAACCGCCAAAAAATCCACTTGCTTCCCAGCATAGGTGTCATTGACCAAAAGGGTACACTGCTTCAAAATATTGGAATTGAATGCACCACAGAGCCCTCTGTTGGAAGTAACAGCAACCACCAACACTTTATTTACTTCGCGATTTTCCGCATAAGTGCTCCCGGCATCATCATCCAAGCTGGCGCTCAGACTTTGCAAAAGCTCGGTCAACTTATTGGCATACGGGCGCATCGCAGTGATGGCATCCTGGGCTTTCTTCAACTTAGCGGCAGAAACCATTTTCATGGCACTGGTAATCTGCATGGTCGATGAAACCGAGGAAATTCTATTTCGTATTTCTTTTAAGTTTGCCATTCTATTCAATAGTATGGATTCCTGCCTCCCTCAGACCGCGCTCAGGATGACGGCAGGAATGACAGTTGATTATCCTCTATACTTGTCTGAAAGTTCTTTACAAACCGTTGTCAAGGTTTCGGTTACCTCATCAGTCAACTTTCCCGCTTTTAGCGTATCTAATACCCCCCTGTGTTTGGCATTCATGAACTCAATGAAATCTCTTTCAAATTCTTTCACCTTATTCACGGGCACATCACGCAATAAGTTTTTAGAACCAGCGAATATGATGGCCACCTGATCTTCTACAGTAAACGGATCGTTTTGGGCTTGCTTCAAAATCTCAACGTTCCTACGTCCTTTTTCAATTACATTTAACGTAGCAGCATCCAAATCGGAACCAAACTTTGCGAAAGCTTCCAATTCACGGAACTGGGCTTGGTCCAGTTTCAAGGTACCCGCCACTTTTTTCATGGATTTTATCTGAGCGGAACCCCCCACACGAGATACTGAAATACCCACATTGATCGCCGGACGCACCCCCTGGTTGAACAAATCTTGCTCTAAGAATATTTGTCCATCCGTAATGGAAATCACATTGGTGGGGATATAGGCTGAAACGTCACCTGCTTGCGTTTCAATAATAGGCAATGCCGTTAAGGAACCTCCCCCTTTTACAATGGGTTTCAACGTTTCGGGCAAATCGTTCATGTTCTTCGCGATATCGTCATCAGCGATAACTTTCGCCGCACGCTCCAACAATCTGGAATGTAGGTAGAAAACATCACCTGGATAGGCTTCACGTCCCGGAGGTCTTCTTAAAAGGAGAGAAACCTCGCGATAGGCCACCGCTTGTTTTGATAAATCATCATAGATAATCAAAGCAGGTCGACCTGTATCTCTAAAGTACTCGCCAATAGCCGCTCCAGCAAATGGGGCATACACCTGCATAGGTGCGGGATCGGATGCATTTGCCGCAACAATAGTGGTATATGCTAAAGCTCCTTTATCTTCCAAAGTCTTTGCAATAGCAGCAACTGTAGATGCTTTTTGCCCAACTGCTACATAAATACAATACACGGGCTCACCAGCATCGAAGAACTCTTTCTGGTTTAGAATGGTATCGATACAAACGGTGGTTTTTCCGGTTTGACGGTCACCAATAACCAACTCCCGCTGGCCTCTACCGATTGGAATCATGGCATCAATCGCTTTGACCCCTGTTTGCAAGGGCTCATTAACAGGCTGACGGTAAATAACTCCAGGTGCTTTTCGCTCCAAGGGCATTTCATAGGTTTCCCCTGCGATAGGTCCTTTTCCATCAATAGGGTTGCCTAATGTATCCACAACACGACCTACAATACCTTCTCCTACTTGAATAGAAGCGATTCGCTGTGTTCTTTTTACCGTAGCACCTTCCAAAATCTCTTTGGATGGACCCAACAATACAACTCCTACATTATCTTCCTCTAAATTCAAGACAATACCTTGCATACCGCCATCGAATTCCACCAATTCTCCATATTGCGCATTGGAAAGTCCGTACACACGAGCAATACCATCCCCTACTTCCAGAACGGTACCCACCTCATCCAAAGAAGCCGTAGCTTCAAATCCAGATAATTGCTTTTTTAATATTGCTGATACTTCAGCCGCTTTTACTCCTGCCATAATGACTAGATATTAGACTTCAGACGCTTGCCTTTTGGTTGCAGTACGTCTTATTTTTGATTGCTATTTTATGTTGATGATAGTCTGTAGCCTTTGCAAAGGACTATAGACTATCTGTAAATTCTCTTTTTAGTGCATCTAATTTGTTCGCGATACTTGCATCGTACTGCAAATCCCCTACACGCAGCACAAATCCACCTAAAATACTCGTATCTATTTTGTTCTCAATAGTGACCTTTTTGCCCGTCATCTTCGTCACTTCGCCCAAAATTTTCTTTTTTAAAGCAGCGTCTATAGGAACGGCCGTGGTCACGAAGGCTACATCTTCCCCTTTTAACCGTTCATATTGAATAATATACTTTAGGGCCACTTCTTTGAGCAGGTCAATTCTTTTATTATCGGTTAAAATTCCCAGTAAACCCTTGGTGATTTCGTGACAATCCTTGAAAATCTCGCCCAGGATATTTTTCTTCACCCCACTTTTCACTATGGGACTGCCCAAAAGAGAAGCGAGGTCCTTGTTTTCTGCAAGGGTATCCTTAATTAAACGCATGTCTTTTTCGACAGCCTCAGCCGCTTTTTTTTCTACCGCTAAATCAAGGGTCGCTTTTGCGTAACGGATGGCTGCTCTTCCTTCGTTCATGAGATGGTATTAATTCAATTTGACGTCGCCCAACATGTCGTCTACCAACTTCTGTTGCTTCTTCTTGTCAGACAGTTCATCCTTGAGCACTTTCTCTGCTATTTCGATAGAAAGTGTGGCAACCTGTGCTTTAATATCGGCAACGGCTGCTTTCTTTTCACTTTCAATCGCGGCCTTGGCTTTGGTCATCATTTTCTCACCTTCTTTTTGAGCTTCCTCTTTGGCATCTGCCAAGATTTTTTCCTTGAGCTCCCTGGCTTCCTTTAAAAGGGTCTCTCTTTCCGCACGTGCTTCTTTTAACAGATTTTCGTTATCTGCAGTGATATTTTGCATTTCCTTTTTGGCAACTTCTGCCGCATCAAGGGCTTCTTGGATTCCCTTCTCTCTTGATTCCAACGAATTCAAAATAGGTTTCCATGCGAACTTTACCAACAAGAAAATAAGACCTAATAGCAATACCGTTTGCATTACAAATAGACCTGGTGAAAAATCGTTTAATAGTTGTTCCATATCCTTATTTTATTTTAACACCATTTTGCAACCAATCGTTGCAAAATGGTGCGTTGTTGTTTTGCAATTGGATTACTTTCCTAGGAAAAGTGCCCCGAATGCCAAACCTTCCAATAGTGCAGCAATAATAATCATCGCTGTTTGGATTTTACCAGTAGCTTCTGGCTGACGTGCAATACCTTCCATGGCCTTACCACCGATATTACCCAATCCGATACCTGCGCCGATTACAATTAGGCCTGCACCTACTAAATTTGGAACTGTCATAATAATCTATTTCTAGTTAAACAAAATAAAATTCTCGTTAATGATGGTCGTGCTCTTCCACTGCCATTCCAATAAATAGAGCGGATAGCATCGTAAATATGTATGCCTGTAAGAACGCGACCAAAACTTCAATCAATGTTATAAAGAATGAAAGCACAAAGGACAACGCTGTTGCTCCCGTCGCTCCCATTTCCGCTTTCATGGTAACCATAATGGCAATCAAACTCATTACTACAATATGTCCTGCGGAAATATTCGCAAACAAACGGACCAATAGGGAAAATGGTTTGATCAAAAATGCTCCTGCCACTTCAATTATGGCGAGAACTGGACGAATCAAATAAGGTACGCCGGGCATCCATAACATGTGTCCCCAATAGCCTTTGTTTCCTTTAAAGGTGTAAATAATCAAAGTGAAAATGGCCAATGCAGCGGTTACCGCCAATTGACCGGTAACATTAAACCCCAGTGGGGTCAATCCCAATAAATTCAGAATCCATATAAAGAAGAACACGGTCAATAAATACCCGGTAAATTCTCGATATTTTTTCTCTCCGATATTCGGTCTGGCTATTTCATCCCTTACATAAAGTACTAAAGGTTCAAGTACCCTTCCAAAACCTGTTGGAATTTGCTTCTTTTTGTATTGTCTTGCCAATCCTGCAAACCAAACGAACATTAAAAGCCCTACCACTAAAATTCCAAAAACACTTTTGGTAATGGAAAAATCCAATACTTTGTGTGCGTTGGTCGGATGATGGGATTCGTCAAAGGAAATAGCTTCCACACCTTCTTCCAACTCATAAATTTTACTGTGGAGTTTTACAAAGCGAGTGCCATTGGCCTCAACAATATGGTGCCCAGAGTCGTCATGATGGAATTTTGACGACATAAAGGTGGTCAGGCCTTTACTGGACCATACAATTACAGGAAGTGGAAATCCAACATGCTTTCGTTCTCCACTGCTATGTGTATATGAAAAGAGGTGGAAATCGTGTGCATCCTTAATGTGGTGTACAATGTATTCTCCTACTTCATCTTTTGTGTCAACCGCTCCGTCATGACCTTCGTCACTTTTAGCAAATAACGATGCTTGAAGCAGGAAAATAAATAAGGTTGTCAGTACTAGGTTTGGCTTACGTAAAATCTTTGTCATTTTTTGCTAATTACCCCTCCTTAAAAATCTGCGCAAAGGTAATTAGTTATATAAGATTTTCCACCTTATTTTTTAATTATTTCCTGTTGGTTTTATTCAGTAGTTGTGAAATGACAAAAACCTCCAATACCAACCCTAAAAATAACGGAATCAATAGCAGAAAAACCTCAATATTATCAAGGCTTTTATACGGTTGGAACAATTCTCGGAACACTGCTGCAAAGATGGCCAATTTTAGAAAAAAGGTGCCTAGATAAATGAATCCTAACTGCTCTTTCCTTTTTTTATGCCGACTTAAACCCAAAAAAAGAGCACAAACCACAACAGAAAAAATCAAATGGAACATATAATGGTCCAGTAAAGCAAGATTTGAAAATTGCGCTTCGGCTACTACGGTAAGACTCAAAAAATAGGCTATTGCAAAGCAAAAAACGATGCCCAAACTAAATATGAAACCTCTTCTCAAGTAGTTATTTGTTGAGTTGTGTTACCTGTCTTATCATGGCATACATAGCTAATGCTATGGCCAGCAAGGTAAACAAAGTTTCGGCGAAATCAGTAGTGTATTCGGTATCTATCCATTTCCCGAATAGATTCCCCAAGTAGATGGTCAATCCCATTTGAAGGGCCATGCCGGATAGCCTGGCCCCTTTTCTTAAAAACTCTTTATCGTCTTTTTTAGGAGACTTTTGCGGGTTCATTAGCCTTGGTAGACTGCAATTTACTTGTGGTAGCAGTCGAAGTGGAGACGGGGGTTGAAGCAATAGCTCCTTTACCCATGGTACAAGACGCATTGAAAGTAGCTCCAGGTTCCACGGCCAGTTTGGAAACACTTACATTGCCCTCGATAATTGCGGAGGCTTTCAAAGAGAGTAAGTCACTCACGTTCAATTCACCATTGAACTTTCCCTCAATATCTGCATTCACGCATTCCACCTTTCCATTGATATAGCCATCTTTTCCAATGACCACTTTTCCTGAGGTTTTTACATTGCCCTCCAATTTGCCGTCGATTCTAAAATCGGCTTCAGAGGTAATATCACCTTTAATTTTTGTGTTCTTTTCTATCCTGTTGGGTTGTCCGCCAAATTCTGTCATAGGTCTGGGTTTTTTGTTGTCTGAAAACATAGTGTTCTTCGATTATGGGGTTAACATTTGTTTTTTGTACGATTCTAAATTTTTGTGGATTTGGATGACTTTGTAATTATCAGATAAAACTACAAAATTCTCATCTTTGATCAGGTAGTCCTTATTCTTTTTTATAAGCTCGGTAAAACCTAATGCAAACTCTTGTGATCGAAAGCCATGTACCACCACAAATTGATGCTCAAGATCATAAATATCTTTAGAGATTATGTTTTTGTAATTCAGGTCCTTTATCACTTCCTCCAATCGCTCTTTTAGGGCTAACGCTTTTTCATTGTCCCTTATTTTATAAAGGAACACAACTTTCCAATTTCGGGCCCCGGTAGAACCAATTTCCTTGGAAAATTCTTGACTCGCCATCTTCGGAAGCTGGTCCTTTACCATCTGCTCTGCTCTTTTTCCTTCCAAATTATTGGGGTAGGTAAGTGCTACATAGTTTAGGGCCTCTTTAAAGGGTTCAAATCCTTGCAATCTTCCTATAGCATTTGCCTTGAGCATCTCGAACTTGGGAACTATTTGGTCCCCGGTGAAACGGTCAATATATTCCTGACTTTTTGTAATTACAAGCAAGAACTCCTGCTTTTGATAGGATTTGAAAAGCTGTGAATACAGTGCATCGGGGCTGTCTGTGTCTCCTTGCAGAACCGCTTGTGGGTTCAGTAATATTTCCGCATATCGCGTTCCCGCATGGTTGGATATGATGTTTTGCTTCATGGAGTCTGCCAACGGACTCTCGGTTTCCTCATAAATCTTGTACAAGTTGTATTTTGAAGGCAAAATCAATCGTTCTTCGGGATCGGACCTTAGAACACGTTCCAACTTCCCTGCCGCAAGAAGGTTCTCCTTAAACTTTTCCTTGTAAATAAGGCCCAATTGGTAATTGGCAAAGTTCTGCTCTTTTTGGAGACTATCGATTACCGTTACATCCTCAGGAATTTGGGAAAGATAGTATTCCAAGTCATATTTTTTGTCTTGGGACAAATCCTCGGGAGATTCCCCGGTGGCCAAAACATCTTCCCCGGTGGCCTCTGAGGGCAAGGTCTTGGTTTTGTTGCTCCAACGCCAGTCATCCTCCAAGATTCGATTTCCCCAGCGGGTATTGAAATCATTCTTTCCGTATCCCAGACTGGTAATGTTGTAAAAATAGAATTTTCCCTTGTTTTCTTTTCCTCCTTTTGATTCTCCAAAAGCAGCAAAACCGGCGGTGGTTCGTCGTAGTTCTTTTTCAGCAGCAGCTTCTTCTTTTCGCTTTAATTCGGCAATGTAGTTCTCAAAATAAGACTTGCGCTCTGCTTCAGGCATCTTGTAAAGGGTGATCACGCTATCTGCGTACTGGGCAATATCTTCGTATTTTATGACATCTTCCAGATTGTCCAATTTCTTTTTGATACTGCGATATTTTCGTGTCTTCTCTTCTAAGTTGGTCAACGTACTATCGTAGTAAGCTCCTGCGGTTTTGTACTCATTTTCATCAAAGTGGTAGTCCGCCAAGCTTTGATAATTCAATGAACTTAGTTTTCGGTCTCCTTGATTCGCTTTCAAAGATTTGTTGTAGTACGCCAAAGCTAAACTATCCGAACCTGTGGCCAGATGGAATTGGGCCACTTCCCTATAAATTTTATCAAGGAACGGACGATTCTCGCGGTCTTCTTCCAAATCGGTCAAATACTCCAATACTTCCTCGTAATTGCTTTCTATGATATCAGTATTCTGGATTTTTTTAAGATGGGCATTTATCATGTAAACCCGGGGCGATTTTCTGTTTAAATCGATGATTTTATCGAACGCATAATTGGCACTGTCTTTATGCCCTAACATATTGAACAGTTGCCCTATTATAAAAAGATATCTACCACGCTCATCATTTTTTCGTGTATAGGCTTGGGCAATCTTCAATTTTTGGATAGCGGTATCTGCGGCTTTTAAGTTGATGTAGCATTGTGCTAAAACTGCATTGGCATCGGCATACTCCTGGTCTTTTAGGTCTTCAAACTTAAAAAGGCGTTTCAAGTTTTTAATCGCCAATTCTGGATTGTCCAATCGCATATGGGTCTTTTCCCTCCATATTGTGGCCTCATTCAGATTATTGCTCTCTGTGTATTTCCTTAGAACATAGTTGAAGGATTCCAAGGCAGGTATATAGCGTTGGTCAAAATATCTTGCTTTGCCCAACAATAAAAAAGCCTCATCAATCTGGGGGTTTCGTTCCTCATCTTTAATGTCCATACTATGCTTCTGAATAGCTTTGGTGGCTTTTTCTTCCGCAATGACAAAGTTGGGGTTGTTATCTTCTGAGTCCAGTTTTACTTCGTCCGTGACTTCCAGACGTTCCACAGGTAAAATTTCCCAATAATCGTCACGATAATTGGAATTGAGCTCTTCACGACCCACATCAAACGCCAAATCACCATTGTACAAGGTGTTGTACTTGGTGTTCAATGCATGCCAATTCCGGTTGATGAACTTATCTTTTTTGACCGAACAAGAGTTCAGCAGCGCCCCAACCAATATTAATGCCCAAAAAGTTTTTTGAAAACGGTTCAAAACAATCTGTAATCGTATCTAAACTTAACTCATAAAAGGTAAGATTATTATGAGGTTTATCGATAAAATGCCGAATTCTTTTTCGTGATTGAGCCATGGCACTTCACCCAGCCCAAGGTCTTTTATATTTTGGACTTACCCAATCGTATTCATTTTTGTAGGCTACTGCTAAAAGACCAATCTATATTTTAAAGACCGCCCAAGATACTTTTAAAATTCTGTCCAATGAAAACCAATGGAATCGTCATTATAGAAAATCAAAATTTGACAGATGATTCCAAAAGCGTACAGTACTTTTTTTAAAGAACTGAAACAGAATAACCACAAAGAATGGTTCCATGCCAACAGAATACGGTATGAGAATGACGTTAAAATACCCTTCTTAAATCTCTTAAATGCAGTAATTCCCAAATTAATGGAATGGGAACGCAAAATTGATGGAGATGCCAAAAAAGCATTGTTCCGAATCTATCGGGACATCCGATTCGATAAGGACAAATCGCCTTATCATACCATTATGAAGGCTGGATTTTCCCCAAATGGGAAAAAATCAAAACTTCCTGGCTACTATTTGGGTATTGATGCGGAGAGTGTTCATGTTGGTGGTGGCCTATTCGGAGTCGGAACCTCTGAACTTAGGAAATTGCGCTACGCCATTGCGGAAAATCCAGATACTTTTTTAAAAATAATCAACGATGCCAGGTTCCTTCAAAAATTTGGACCCCTAAAAGGGGAAAAGGCAAAAAGATTGGACAAGGAATTGATGGCGGCCGCCGAAAAAACCGACGTGATATTCAACAGGCAATTTTACGCCATGGCAACCTTTCCTTTGGCTAAGTTTTACGATTCAGAAGCTTTGGTCGATGACGTTTTAGGTTACTTCGCCACCATTCAGCCGTTGAATGCCTATTTGAACAATGGATTAACCTCGTTAAATTTATTTAGTAATCTTTAAACACAAGCATATGACAACACAAGAAGTCGCGAATCAATTGGTAACGTACTGCAAAGAGGGCAAATACCCAGAAGCTTATGGGCTTTATGCACAAGACGCGGTTAGCGTGGAAATGCCGGGAGTACCGAATGAGGTGACCCACGGTTTGGAAAACATCCTAAAGGGATTTGAGAACTGGGCCAGCACGATTGAAGAAACCCACGGAGGTTCTGTGGGAGAACCGGTAGTTGCTGGGAACCACTTTACGGTTCCAATGATGAGCGACGTCACTTTTAAAGGAATGGGCCGTTGCGTCATGGAGGAGCTTTGCGTATATGAAGTGGAAGATGGAAAAATAAAAAAGGCTTCCTTCTTTTATGATCCCAAAGTATTTGCTGGATAATGCAAAGACTGTCACTTTGAGCGCAAACCGTGGAGCAAAGCTATTGGTATGGACCCAGTTGGGAAGTCTTTACAGGTGCACGTCTTAATTGGGTCTTGACCGTGCTTGATCATAAATTACCCTCCGAAGAAAGTCTCCAGTTCTTTGAGCGTTTCAGTTGAGGTGGCAATGTCTTTTACCACTTCCCCTTTGTTCAAAACAACGATTCGTTCGCACACCTCGGTAACATGAATAAGGTCATGGCTCGATACAAGTACCGTAATATCCTCATGAGCGGCCAAATCTTTGATAATGCCCTTTAAACGTATTTGCGTGGTAGGGTCCAGATTGGCAAAGGGCTCATCTAAAATGACCACTTCCGGATTTCCTATAAATGATGCAACGATACCGGCCTTTTTCTGGTTGCCTTTGGACAGGTCCCTGAGATACTTTTTTTGCCCGAGGATTTCGCCATGGAAAAAATCCTTGAACTCATCCAAAAGAGCATCCACATCAGCTTTGTTCCTTCCCCGCAAGTCACCGATAAAGTAAAAATATTCTTCCGGAGTAAGGTACCCAATCAAAAAAGACTCATCGATAAAGGAAGAGGTGAAGGGTTTCCAATCTTCACTTGCATTTACTTGGATATCGTGGTTTAGGATTTTACCTGATGTGGGCTGTATCAAATCAAGCAAAAGACTAAAAAAAGTGGTCTTTCCTGCACCATTGTTTCCAACAAGGCCAAAACTTTGGCCTTTCGGGATTTCCAGATGGTCAATGTTCAATACTTGTTGGGAGCCATATTTTTTTGTGAGGTTATCCGCGGTAATCATCTTCGTTCAGTTGTTTGGTGTTATTTGAATTAGCTATTTTTTTCTTTGAATCCGGCAATCATGCCATATTTCTTGTTTCGGTATTGTTCCGTGATATGATCCAAAAGCTTGTTCTTCAGCATAAATCCCACGATGCCCATAATGGATAGGACGGCAACGCCCACTTCCACAGAGAAAATGTAATAGAAAATTGTAAAAATAAGTATGGGCGCTCCCAAGACGGGCAACATGATCAAAAATTGGGTGCCGCTCGTGCCTTGCATGTTCCCGAAGGGGCTTTTATCCAATTCAATACGCTTTTTGTTAAATGAGCCGAAATACAAAATCACCGGAATATTTACGCCAAGATTGTACAGGGCACTTCCAAAATTGATGGCCAGTGCCTCCCAACCAAAGTATACATAAGGAATCGTCAATAAGAACATTATCACAACACTTACTGAAATTAGGCCCGCTTTGGAATCCAAATACTTGCGCAGTGGGATATTCTGTGACATCATCATGCTGTAGTAGGCGCTATCCCAAGCTGGAATAAACTGTCCGAAGTTTGCCAAAAAAATACCTGTCATAAAAATGCCCAAAAAAGCAAACATGGGCATGGCGTTGGCATATATTTCCTGGGTATAGAAAATAAGACCGTAAAAAACGAACAATAAAGAAATAAACACCTGTGCCTTGGTTCGTTTATTGCGCCAAATCAATTTTAAATCAAGCTGCAAAAAAGGGGCAATGTCCCCAAACCTTCGGGTCCAGGCCAAATCAGAAGACTTGGCTTCCTGTTTTTTGGCTTTTAGGGAATCATCCAAGAAAAGTCGGTTTCGGAGAAATTTATAATTCAGCCCATAAACAAAGATTGCTGATCCTAGCGGAGCCAAAAAAGCAACAGGATACGCATAGAGTGCATGAAAAATTGGTCCAAAAAAGGCTTTTATGGGAGCGATTTGAAAATAATCCAACCCATAAAACAAAAGAATCAATCCAATAATAACGAATAGAGCTTTGTCACTTTTGTTTACAATAAAATTGACATAGTTGATACAGAGCACAATCGCGAAAATAGAAACCAACCACAGTAATACATTTAAAAAAGGATACCCCTTGAACAACAGCACCACGCCAAAAGGGAGAAAGAAAAAAATCGCGAAAAAATTATACATGGACGCGCCAGACCTTCCCAAAATATAGTGGGTTATAGTACTTTTCTTAATGGGGAGAATCAAAAAGGGTTTGATATCCATGACCGGGAGCTTCTGAAGGAAATACCGAAAAAACATTTCAATCAACACCCAGTATATCAGATATTGACTAAGTGTCCAAATGGGACTTTGGTCCGGGTTCAACTTCTTAAGGATAAAATAAATACCGGCACCGGTCAGGACCAGGGCGGCCAACATATAAACCGCGAAAAATATCATGAGGATTTTTAGGGCAATCCCTTTACCAAAAGAGGAAGACCGAAAAAAGGATTTCCACTGAAGTCGAAAAAAGTGTCTGAACATCGGTTGGCAATTTTCACCAAGTTAGTCATGAAAATTGAAGTTTTGTTACAAAGCGCTACAATTTTATAAAATCTGGGAATTCTCCAAGGACTTATCCTTAGTTTTACAAAAAATTGTTTTGATGAATGATTTTCATGCATTGAAAATATCGGAAGTGCGTCCCCTTACACCGAGTTCGGTGGCTTTAACTTTCGATGTTCCAGATTCCTTGGGCGAACTTTTCCATTTTACAGCGGGACAGTACATCACATTAAAACACGGAATCAACGGGGAGGAGGTAAGAAGGGCTTATTCCATTTCCTCGGCACCTTCTTCAGGGGAACTTACCATAGGGGTCAAAAAAGTACCGAACGGGGTATTTTCCGTATATGCCAATGAATCCCTCAAGGTAGGCGATACCCTAGAAGTTATGCCACCGGAAGGAAGGTTCGTTTTTGAAAGTGGAAACTCCCAAAAAAATGTTGCCGCTTTTGCCGCAGGTAGTGGAATTACACCGATAATTAGTATTGCCCAGACCGTTTTGGAGAGCCATCCGGAAAACACTTTTGTTTTAGTATTTGGAAATCAGACCCCTTCAGAAACCATGTATCTAAGTAAAGTTCAAGAACTCCAAGAGAAATATACTGAAAGGTTTTCCGTTCAACATCTTTTTAGTCGTTCACATGAGGAACAGGCACTCTTTGGAAGAATTGAAAGCTCAACGGTCAATTTTATTATCAAAAATCGCTTTAAAGATTTGGAGTTTGACGCTTTTTATTTGTGCGGTCCCGAGCAAATGATAGACACGGTTTGTGATACGCTCAAAAACAATGGGATCCCTGATGATAAAATTCTATTTGAGCTTTTCACGGCATCGACCAAAACCGAGGATACCCTATCCGAAGAACTGGACGGAGAAACAGAAGTTGAGGTAGTTTTGGACGATGAGACCTTTTCCCTGAGCATGGATAAAAAAGACTTTATCCTTGATGCATTGCTTAAGGAAAACATTGATGCGCCTTACTCCTGCCAGGGCGGGGTTTGTAGCAGCTGTATTGCTCGCGTCACAGCAGGGAAAGCAGAGATGGTGAAAAACCAGATACTTACGGATGACGAAATTGATGAGGGGTTTATTCTTACTTGTCAGGCTCATGCGCTTACTTCCAAATTGACCGTGGATTTTGATGATGTTTAACCCATTTTCCATGGAACCTCTCACTTTCAAAGCATTCATTGGAAACTACGTTTTTCTTCCCGAAAAGGATTGGGAAGAAATCTTAAGATATCTTGAGGCGTTATCCGTAAAAAAAGGGGAGCTTTTGTTAAAGGAGGGCCAAATATGCAATTACGTTTATTTTTTGGAAAAAGGCCTACTTCGATTTTCAATGCTTAAGCACGGGGAATATGTAACCAAATTTTTCACTGAGGCTCCCTATGCCTTTACTTCCCAATATAGTTTCTCCAACAGACTGCCTTCCCGGGAAAATATTGAAGCCCTTGAGGATTCCAGCATATGGAGAATTTCTTATGAGGACAGTAATGCACTATTTCGTTTGGAGTCTTGGAACACTTTTGTCAGAAAGCTTATTCAGGAGGTGCAGTTTTTTACGGAATTGATTTTGGAGGAAGCCCAAAATGAGACCGCAGAAGAACGATATGCCAGACTGCTACAATACCGCCCCGGACTCGTTCAACGGGTAGCCCAAAAACATTTAGCTTCTTACCTCGGAGTTACTCCCCAATCATTGAGCAGAATCCGTACCAAAATCCAAAAACCATCATAAGTTACCATATGGTAAGTTTTTTTGGCCGGGCCCGATATAGCTTTACCAAAAAAAATGAGAAACACCATGATTTATCTTGGCTTGGCCCTGCTGCCCATGGGTGCCGGCGCCCAAGAAAAAGCGCAATCCAATAAGCACTTTTGGAATACCGTGGAAACTTCCGCCACTCCGGAGAAAATTTGGGCCATTTGGACTGATGTCCCCAATTGGAAAAAATGGGATACCGGTCTTAAAGACGCTGAACTGGAAGAGCCGTTCGGGTTAAATGCTAAAGGCAAGATTATTTCGTTACAGGGCCGTAAATCACGGTTTAAAGTGACACAATTTGAACCTGGAGAATCCTATACCTTCAAAACCAAGCTTCCTTTTGGTGCCTTATATGTAAAACGCTTCTTGGAGTCGGAAGAAGACACTACTTATTTTACACATGAAGTATGGTTTACGGGATTGGCGGCAGGAATTTTTGCGAAGCGATTTGGTCCAGAATTCAGAAACATGTTACCCGAAGTAATGGAAAAAATAAAGATATTGGCAGAAGAATGATGATCTTAAAAATTGTTTACGCCGCTAATATTCTGGTAGCTGGATGGATTAGCATTACCAGCTTGTTTGCGCCCAAGCGGGCCGTCAGCTCTGTTTTTCAGAATACGGTGACCTATTCAGAGGCCATTCGTTTGGTAGGATGTTTATGGGGTGCCATCTTTATTTTATCCGTTTTGGGCCTCTTTTATCCCAAAAAAATGGCTTTGGTTCTACTGTTTCAGCTGATTTACAAAGGAAGTTGGCTCGTGTTTGTGGCCTTGCCCGCTATCTTGGAGAAAAAACCGTATCCATCCGGTATGGCTGCATTTTTTGTGGTTTGGTGTGCGGTGTTACCTTTTGTAATTCCTTGGAAATCTATTTTTCAATAAGTAAGGAATCCAGAGCGCGACTTCCATGATCGTACCCAATCTGGTACGCTTTCTCAATTCCTTTTTTATCTAGCACCCCAATTTTTTCAAGCGCCTTAGGTTCAATGAAAAAATCGCATTCTGAAAGCTTTTTGTGACTTGAAGCATAAATCATCAAACCAGTGACCCTGCCTGCCAGTTGTAAAGAATTTTTAAGGTCTTTTTTCTGAACTTCACCTGCGATGGAAACATTGCTTCCTATAATAAAATCCACCTTACCATCTACATATTCTTTAGGGAAGTTGTTCATCACCCCACCATCAGCATAAAGGGTATTTTCGATTTCCACAGGACTAAAAACCGGTGTCAAAGCCGCTGAAGCCAACAGTGGGTGTATCAGTTCTCCACTTGAAAATACTTTTTCAGAACCCTGGAGCAAGTCCGTCGCTACCACAAAGAGCGGTTTTTGAAGGGCTTCAAAAGCGTTTTCGGGGAAGAAGCCTTTAAAAATGGAGTAATAGCGATTTGTATCGATAAAGCCCGGCTTATTGATAGCAAAAAAATTGTAGCGAAAAAGTGGTGTTTCCCGGAAAAACCTGAGCATGTCGCCCACCGAATTTCCATTGGCATACAAAGCTCCGATCACTGCGCCGATACTGGTTCCTGAAATAACTTCTGCCTCAATATCGTGTTCCTGCAAAGCCTTTATCAACCCGATATGGGCCATACCCCTAACGCCTCCTCCCGATAGGACCAATCCAATAGATTTTTCTTTGAGCTGCGTTTGGGACATCATTAGTACGGCTTAAAAACATAACAAAAGTACTATTTGAACTTAAAACTTACGGATTGTTGGGCCATTTTAGCAAAGCGTTACCGACTACCGGGTTTGTGATTTCCTCCCCGACAAGTGGAAATTGCATTTCATCGATAAATTACCGTTCGTCGACCGTACCGCGCTATACCCGCCAATTTGGTAACCGACTTGAAGGTCGGAATGTTAAAATTTTGATTTTATAAGCTTCACACGTAATGGCACGCCCATAAATTCGAACAAAACGGTATACTTTTTTATCGTAAGTTTACGTAAAGGCTTTTCTCATTGCGAATTACATTACAGAATGACACCGCTATCCTGTTCTTTGCCAATTCGGCAGAGGAAGATTTCGCACGCAAAAAATTTGATTATCGGGCGGTCTCCCTTTTTCAGGATTTGACCCAGCATACACTCAAAACAATAGAATCCACAGGGCTTCCCTTTTTTCATTTTACGGAAAAAGAACAACTGGGCAACACCTTTGGCGAACGCTTTGCCCATGCCTTTGCTTCTCTTTTTGCGATGGGATATACCACAGTGATTTCGGTAGGAAATGATAGCCCCAACTTGACGGCCCAACATATTCTAAAAGCGCAAGAGCAAGTGTCAAAAGGTAATGCCGTAATTGGTCCATCGTTGGATGGAGGGTGTTATCTAATGGGTTTTCATCGTGATAGCTTTCAGAAAGAATCTTTTAAAGCCTTACCTTGGCAGAGTCCAACCTTGCATCAAGAGCTGCTGCTTCAACTGGATATGCAGGGCATGGAGCTGACCTTATTGGGCATCTTGAACGATATTGATTCCATGGGAGATGTAAAACGCCTCTCCAACTATATCAAGACCGTTTCCGCGTATTGGATCGGTCTGTTCGGTACCTTATTCAACTTTGGGAATCCAAAGGAATTAGCTCCCATTCCTATTTTTGAGACCCATTCTTTTTCAACTCCTTTTAACAAGGGTTCGCCATTCAGGGACTAAATTTCCACAGACCCAAAAACCTCAACGACTGAGGTACTTATTTAATTCATGCACCTTGGTGCGCATTCAAAATTTATTTAAGCAAAACGCAATGGCAAATTCATATTACGATCCTGCAGATTTAAGAAAGTTTGGAAAAATCACCGAATGGAGTGAAGAGTTAGGCACTAAATTTTTCGACTATTACGGAAAAGTTTTCGAAGAAGGCGCATTGAGCGCGAGAGAAAAGTCCTTAATTGCTTTGGCCGTCTCCCATGTGGTGAAATGTCCGTATTGCATTGATGCCTACACCAAAGATGGCCTACAACGCGGCATTACCAAAGAAGAAATGATGGAAGCTGTACACGCAGGTGCCGCTATTGAAAGTGGTGCCACCTTGGTCCATGGGGTGCAGATGATGAACAAGTACAATAAATTATCCATGTAAATCTGTTGTTGAATGGAAAGTATCATGCATCAACTTAAAAAGGCCAAAAAGCCGAAGACCAGAACCCTTCAGGCCCGAAAGGATGAGCTGGCCTCGGCCAATAAGCAATTGGAGGTATTGAATGGTGGGCTTTTTGCTGATGGGGAACTACCGTATTTTAAGGACAAAATCTCGGAAATCGGCCACTTTCCGTTGCGTCCCAATAGATTGGAAATTCTGCAAATTAATGTGGGTTATATGTGCAACATTACCTGCGAACACTGCCATGTCGATGCCGGACCGGGACGAAAGGAAATCATGACCACGGAGACCATGGAAATGTGTTTGGAAGTGATACGAAATACCGGGGCACATACCTTGGACCTTACGGGTGGTGCTCCAGAAATGAACCCTCATTTTAGATGGTTTGTTAAAGAAGCTGCTAAAGCAGGGATTAAGGATTTTATTGTGCGGTCCAACCTTTCCATTATTATGGCACACCCCAAATTCAGGGACCTCCCTGACTTTTTTAAGGAACACAATGTGCATGTGGTGTCTTCCTTACCGCATTATACACGAGGTAAAACGGATAAGCAACGCGGTGATGGGGTTTTTGATGCGTCCATTCAGGCCTTATTGGAACTGAATAAAAGAGGGTATGGTATGCCTGGGAGCGACTTAAAACTGGATTTGGTCTACAATCCTTCCGGTGCTTTTTTGCCAGGGGACCAAGCGGCCTTGGAAACCGACTTTAAAAATGCGCTCCTTGAGGACTTTGGCATCCATTTTCATAGTCTTTTTGCCATAACCAACCTGCCTATCTCCCGATTTTTGGATTACCTCATCGCCTCTGATAATTATGACGATTATATGTATGCCTTAGTGGATGCCTATAATCCTGGAGCGGTTGCCAATGTGATGTGCACCAACACCATCTCCATAAGTTGGGATGGATGGTTGTACGATTGCGACTTTAACCAAATGTTAGGGCTTAAAGTGGCCAGTAAGGTAAAGCACATTAAAGACTATAATGAGGATATCCTTAATGATAGAAACATTATTATTTCCCAACACTGTTATGGCTGTACGGCCGGAGCTGGAAGTAGTTGCCAAGGGACGGTGGCTTGAGTTTCTCAATTTAAGATATAATCCCTTTTACGGGGAAGAACTACAACTTTTTTAAGAATGAATTAGAATTCAAGATATGTTATAGTTGTCTTGTATCAAGTTATATCCTCTTAGTACTTTATTGAATTGTTGATTATTTCGAGTAATGGCATCATAACCTTGTTGTATCCTCCTATCTCCCTGATTATGAAATCTGTGATTACAATTTTATCATTGATTATTCTAGCACTTGTAAAATAATACTGGGTTTCTTTATCAACTTTAAAGCTTTTTCGAATAAAGTTGTCTGTCACTTTCAAGTCATCATATGGCTTATAATCTCCTTCTTCCACGAATAACTTGTAAAGGTTTAACTTCAGTTCCTCAAAGAAAGCTCTATTGATGATTTCTCCATTCCTTGGCTTCGCATAGTTCGTAATTGAAATGTTTTTTCTTCCATCTTTTGATTTAGCTCGAAACTTATCACTTTCATAAGGAATAAACTCAACTGGAATGCCGACAGTAAAAAAATTATCTACTTGATGTTTTTTTAAATCTACTTGAAAATTAAAGTTACCTCTGTCTCTCTTAGAAATCTTTATTTCTTTATCCTTGGCTTTTTTGAAAAATGAAAACATATCTCTTTTTTATCGATTGTCTTTAAATCTCTAGAATTTCTAATCAACATTATTTCCTTAATTGACGTATCAGTCTTTTGAATTGACCAATGCTATAGTAATCTGGCACTTTTATAAATTTAATTTTCTAGTTGTTTAAGAAATTGTAGTTGCCAACACAGTTATGAGTGTACTGCAGGTGCCAGTAGCGGTTGCCAATGGACGGTAGTTTAGGCTTAATCGAACTTATTCTAGCAGGCTCGAATCAGGTTCAACCAAGTTGCTTCCTACTTTACATTGGTCGAAACGGCTACTCCGATTTAGCAGAGCTTTCCCTTATATAAAAGATGCCCAATAATACAGTTACCAGGAAAAATGAGATGGCGAACACGCCAAATGAGAACAATCCAAAAATCATTAAGACAAATGACCCTGCCAATACAAGCGTCATTACGATAGCAGATAATCGAGGTACCATTCCATGACTATGAAACCCTTGGTGAAAATAAATAGCCAAAACGACGAGTTGAAAAAATGCACCAAAAAAGAAAAAATACAAGGCAATTCCCCGTATCGAATCAAATACATACCGGTGGTCATTAATAACGGCAAGGGCATCATAATAGCTCCCCAAGGTGATACCAAACGATAGGACACCTAGTAAACTGCCCAAACAAAATATGGCCCAAAACAGGCTTGAAGGAAACCATCCGATTTTTACGGAATTCTTCATGAACAGCATGGCAGCAAGGGTAAAAAATACATTTCCCAGTAGGGCCCAAGTCCAAATCATGCTCATTTCACCCCAGTTCTCGAACAGAAAAGTACCCGCTTCATAATTGGTCCTTTCGATTTCCGTAAAAAGTGATGCCCAACCTGCATTAACCTCCAGAAGTATGCAAATTATGGTAGTCAGTCCACCCAAACTTAAGAGGATACCCCCGTATCGCAATTCGGCTTTTGTTTGATTTTCCATGTGTATTGATTTTGGTTTTTATCTTAAAACCAAAGGTCATTAACCTAGGAGAAACTCAGTATCACCCATCTCCCAGATGTGTTAGGATATGTAACAAAAGACTATACTACGCTGGCTTTTTCTTTATGGCATTCGGATTGAACTGATATACACCCAAACAATAAATAGGGCCTGTAATGGAATTCTAAACCAGAGATAGGAAAGCCCATTTCCATCAAAGGTTGCTTTTTGATAGTCTACTTGGTGAATGGCGGCATAAATATTCGCCGGCAGCATCAATAGGAGAAAAATAATCAAAGTCCATCCGCTAATCACTTTTAGCTTTGGGATAAGTAAGCCAACGGCCAAAAGGATTTCAAAAACTCCTGTCAGGTGAACAAAACTTGTTTTGAATGGAATCCATTCAGGTATCATCATGGACATGCCTTTCGTATATACAAAATGCCCCATGGCCGTAAAGCACAACATGATGGCCATGGCTATTCGGGCTGATAGCGCAAAATCATATTGCTTGTAAATGAGTTTTACCACAAAAATGGCAATCACAAAGCTGGATAGAAGTACGAGTAAGGGTTTCATAAGGTCTTTCTTTAAATCAGTTACAAAATTCATAACTAATTTTAGGGCAGACAATGAACCCAGGTTAAGTAATTCGCTTTCGTATTCTACTCAAGGCTTGAGGAGTAACCCCAATATAGGAGGCAATGTATTTTAGGGGAATCTGTTTCAATAAATTGGGGCGTTCCCGAAACAGGTCCAAATAGCGTTCTTCGGCAGTTTTGCTCAACAGGGCAATTTCCCGTTTTGACTTTATCAAAAACATATTTTCTGCCATTCTCCTACCAATAATATTTCCGCTTTCGGTTTTTTTATACACCTCTTGAAGGTCTTCGAACGATATTCGCCACAAGGTTGCTTTGGTTAGCGTCTCAATTTGATATGGAGAGGGCATTCTAGTGATAAAAGAATCATAGGCTGTGACAAATTCGTTCTCAAATAAAAATCCAAAAGTCAGGTCGCTTTCTTCTTGGGGAATATAAAACCGAACTATGCCCTCGGAAACAAAAGACAAGTAGTTCTCAATTTCACCAATTTTGATAAGTGTTGCGTTTTTCTTTACGGTTTCCTTATGCAACTTTGAAGCAAAGAAGTCCCAGTCAGCACTATGCATTGGATGGATATAGTCTATGAATTTTTTAATTTCTTCCATACTGGATTTTGCTTGTGGCTAAAATGCGAAAAGTGAATTTCGGGAATTTTGGTCAGAAACCAAGAAGGTGTTGATTGGGATGGGATTGTAGGAGGCGCAGACTCGTACGAGCGAGCAAACAAAGAAAACCTTTTTACTATTTTACTTTCGGAACGGAAGAAGTTAAAATTGTTCCTAACTAAGAATACGAGATGTGACGAATTTGACAATTCAGGCAAGTATTCAATAAAATCCGCCGAACAGGTTGTGGACATTAACAAAAATGCAACTTAAAAGTTTGAAACCCCAACGTTGTACGACGGAGCTTCAAGCTTTGTCCAGAGAATTTGGACCGTAATGGACCATATCGGTTGTTAGTCATTGTTATTTTCATTTAGAATACTTTCCAATGCTGAAAAGGCTCTGCCCCAGCCATTATAAAATCCCATTTCTTCCTGCTGTTTGCAGTATTCGGGTGTTTCGTGTATTACATGAAAAGTGAAATGGGTTTTGCTACCATCCGCTTCAAATAGACATTGTAATTCTACATTATGTGTCATGGGTTTAAAATTTGCAGAAGTGACGATTTTTTTAAATTCAATAATCTCTTTATAGACTCCCTCAGTAATAAACTCTCCACTTCCATCGGGCATGGGCATTGCATATTTCCAAATACCACCAGGTTTAAAATTGTGTTCTATTACTTTAGGATTAGAGCCTTTAGGGGCCCACCATTTTAATATATGCTCTACCTCGGTCCATGCTTGCCAAACTAATTCTACCGGGGCATTAAACGTTTTTTCAATTGTTAATGTTCTGTTTTTTAAATCACTCATTTTTTATTGTTATTAGATTGTATTTTGTTGATATAGTTCTCGAATGAATCAATTCTATCTTCCCATAATTTGTTGTACTGCTTTATCCACAAAAAGGCAGGAATCAGTTTTTCTGGCTGAATAATACATAGGCGTTCTCGACCTTTTTGATTAAAAACTATAATACCGCATTCATTTAATATCTTTAAGTGTTTTGATATAGCGGGTCTGCTGATTTCAAATTTTTCTGCAACTTCATTGACACTTAAGGTTCCTGTAGAAAGCAACTCAATTATGTCTCTTCTTACCGGATCTGAAATTGCTTGAAAAACATCTCTTCTCATAAATTATGTAACTATTTGGTTACTAATATATGCGTAACTATTCGGTTACACAAATGATTTGTACATTTTTTCTGTTTTGAGTTTAGCTAGTAGTTATTGCTAAAGGTTAAGACGACGCTTATTTTGACTCTGTCGACTTGAAAAACTTGACCCCGGCCGTTATGAGCAATACAACTTTGACAACTTCAAGGATTACATAGGCTATATGGTGAAAGGATTGGTTTACTTCCTGACCGGAAATAATTACATCCGCTCTTTGGTTCAATACGGGAATCAGCCAAATGGATTGAACCAGAATAATACCAAAAATACCCGCATATAAATACCACGATTTTGTAGCGAACTTTCCCCGCCAAAGGAAAACCAATAGCAAAATGGAGAATGAAATCTCTATTTTATTTAAAGCCGAAAAAACCAGTTTCCCAATACCCAAGCCCAGTTCTGTGGTAATATTTGGGGCTTGAAATTTTAAAGGGGCCTCAACAAAAGAAATTCCCAACACCATTCCCACCCAAACAAATGTGATTGCAATAATTAAAATTCTTATGCTCCTTTTCATGTTGCTTACCGTTTAGAATAGGGTGTGATTTTAGGCTAAATATTCCTCCATGTGAAGTTCGGGAATTTTGGCCAAAAGAATAAAGGTAAAGGTTGGAAGGGCCTTGCATGAGTTACAAACTCGCGCGAGCGGGGGGCCGGTTTTACTAAACCTTTAACTAACCTATTTCTTAAGGTGAACAAATAGATGAAATAAAAAGATAGTGTCCATTTTTAATTGCTTTATAGAGACTACCTTTTTTAGTAAAGCCCAAATTCATTTTGTTCTTTCCTGTCAAGCGTATTTCTTCGTCTTCCATTTGATATAGGAGATTTACTTCAAGTACTGCACTGGAAAAGCCCGCGACAAGACGGATATCCTCAATTCGTACTTTTGCAAACGTGTCAGAATTCGAGGATAAAATATTGTGATCAACAAATACTAGGGACATTTTCGTTTCTTTATTTAGTTCATCCACTGATTTAATAAAAGTTTGTTTAAAATCGGGGAATTTTGAACTTCCGTAGGTAGGCAGTCCTTCGTACTTAAACTTTTCAAAATCACTTCGTTCGTCATAGGCAAAATAGAAATTTCTTTTGCAGTCTATTTCAGAAGCAAGTTTATTGGTTCTTTTATGTGAGGCACATCCTAAAAAGATGAAAATAAGAGTTATCAGTATTATTCTTTTCATTTTTCAGCTTTTAGGTAACGTCAATAGATATGCTTTGTTTCAATGAAGTATATCGTCATCAAGTGAAGTTCGGGAATTTTGGTGAAAAACAAAGAAGGTGAAAGTTGGGCCTTGCACGAGTTACAAACTTACACGAGCAGGGTACATCCCTATTTTTTCAATCCGTTAGCATAAAATAGTTCCTCAACACAAACCCTATATTCCATGGCTATATTTTTTATGTCAGCTTTCCTACAGTTGTATTGAATTCTATGAGCAGAAAAGTTACCAAGTTTTCGGAAATCATCTAGGCACTCACGAGTTCCTTTTGATAAGGAAAATACACTATTACTTAGAGTGTAATTAATTATGAAATTTAAGTTTTTAAGTTCTCCTTCTTCTTCAATTTCATTCTTTCTCCCTAGATGATTATAACCAAGTATAAGAAGTACCTCAAGTAACCTTCTCATTAATACTGCGCACCCATCAAAAATATTGTTCTCGTAAGACGAATTTATTTGCCTTGCTAACTTTTCAATGTAACCTCTGGTATCTGTATACAGCGAGTTGGGTAGTATTGTATCTATTGTGATAATATCTTCATTTTCGTCCTGTAGTTCTGGATACTTACCCTCGAATTCCTCCTTTATTTTTTTATTCAGTGTAAAGCTATCAGCTCGATTTCCCTTAATAAAATCTCGTGATTTTTTAAGTTTTTCCTTAAGCCTGTACATATTGGGTGTACTAAAACCCTCCTGTTTTAGAATACTTGAAATTTCTTTTACAGTAAAATCAACTTTTTTTTCTTTTGCATATTGATAGAAATACAGATGCTTAACTTTCTCAATTTCACTTAATTCAAAAAAATCACATTTATTAAAGAAATCTCCGAGTCTCATTATTCAGCATCTTTCTTTGAAGCCTCATGTTCGATGTAATTCTCACCTTGGATAGTAACCTTTAAATCATCCATATTAGTAGTGTCAATCCAACCTTTTCTGTTTTTGGTATCAGCAAGACTTTGGTATATATTGGGAATTTTAGCACCAACTTTCTTATAACAGGTGTAGATATGGTTAATTCCTATCCCTTCTAATTTTAATACTCTTCTTAAGTAATAGAGAATCGTAATATTTCGCTCAAAGTTGTTTGCAATTGAATATTCATTGAAGAACTCTTCCAGTGATTTTTCGTCTTTGGGTCGTAAATTTAAATCTGGGACTAAACTATAGGAGGTCGTTGACCTTCTTTTTGGTTTAGACTTGTTTTCGCCGTTTGGAGTTTCCTTGTTTTGCTTTTGAGGTTTAGGATGATTTTCAGTTTTTTGTTTTTGTTCTATTTGCACGCTTGATTTCGTAGGAAAAGAATCAAAAATTTTACCTAAGCCATTTTCTCTGATACTTCTAAATTCAGATTGTACAGTTTCTTTTTCTCCTTTAAGTTCAATTTTGAAGTCGCCATATTTGAATTTTATTTTCAATTCGCTCATATATTGATTATTTGGTTATTAATCTTCTATAACGATTGGGTTAAAAATCGCTTTAAAGATTATTTTGTTTCTGATAAGTTAAGTTCGGAAAATTACCACAAAAAACTATTCTTTATTCTTATCAACAGCCAATTTTATCGTCAATTGGTGTTTTTCTTGCTGTACTTCAATGGCAGTACCTATTTCAAAACCCAAGTCTTTGAGCCAATCGCCTTCCAAGCGGATTTCAGGAACTGCCTTATGGTCCCACCTACGGCGTTGAAATTTTCGGTAGACTTTTAAAATTCGAAAGGAGGGTATCATAGGAGTGTTCGTTATTCCGAACACAAGATATAAATTATTTCTGGATATTCGCTATAGTGAACATAAAAGAAGAGCAATATTTAGAAAAATTGGGTTCCAAAATCAAAACCCTTCGGGAAGCCAAAGGTTTTGACCAAAAAGCCTTTGCCTCAGAATGTGGCATAGGTCGCACCCAACTCTACATGATTGAAAACGGCAAGACCAATCCGCGTTTGCTTACGCTGCTAAAAATTGCACAGGGGTTGGAGATTTCTTTGGAGGGGTTGTTTCCTTCGCCCTAGGCTACGAAAACCTTGGGTTTTAAAAACCGTCAGTTCGAGGCGTAGCGTATCGAGAACTCGGTTTTACCAAAAGGCATTTCTCGATACATTCCCTCAGCGCAGAGCGCTTCGGAAATACTCGAAATGACAGGTTCCCTAAAAAGAAAAAGCGGTTGGCGTGTTCCCTTCGCCAAGGCTTCGGAAACAACCAAACCGCTATCATTTTATGCTTTTTTGGTTTTAATCCTACTTCATATACTTGTCGAAGAAAGCAATCATTTTTTCAGGATTTACCCCAAAATAGTTGTAGCCATCAAATCTTCGGTTTGTTCCTTCTATCCAAAACAGTTCTTTTTCTTCTGAACCGATATTGTCAAATATTTCTTGGGCGTCCTTTGGGTTGTCTGTCCAAACATCATCTACCACTTGTGCCATAAAGTAAGGTACTTTTACGGCATGTGCATAGTCTTGGGGTCGCATTTCACCATTCGTGAAACCTCCTAACTTAATTTGCTCCAAATCCATCAATTCCATGTAGGTGTCCAATCCCATCAAGCCCGCAAACGAAGTCATTAAGGCGGTCATGGAAACGGTCAAAGGTCCAAAGAAACATTTTACTTCTTCAAATAATTCCGGGTGGCGGTACATGGCTTCATACGCTGCGTTTCCTCCGGTACAACGATTGTACAAAGCCCCTTTCATCTTACTTAATTTCGGATGGTTTTGTACATATTTCTGTGCCCCAACCACATCTCGCCACTCGTAGCGACCGATACCACAAATACCCCCATTGGCCGCACCACTATTGCCATGGTTTCTTAAATCGTACGCCAAAATGTTGTATCCAGCATTGGAAAGGTGTTTCATGTGTGCTACAAAGTCAATTTCAAGGGTATCCACATTGGACCAAGGTTCCCCAAAATGACCAGTAAAACCAGAACGGCTCATGGGCATGGGATGATTGATGATAATAAGCTTATCGGATTCTCCTAACACGGAAGGAATGTACCAGCCCTCTAGAGGCGTACCATCGCTTGATGGAAAGTAAACGTCTTCCCAGACCTCCATTCCATGGTCCGCCGGAGTTTTGTGAACCGGGGTCCGGAACATAGGCCGAACGGCAAACTCTGCCAAATACTTAATGGTTCCGTATGCTTCTTCCGAAATGGATTCTTGCTGGGCTATCGCTTTGTTGTAGGCGTCTTCGCCCAATCTCCCTTTTAAGGTATTCTTGATGGTATACTCCAGTGTTTTTTCGAACATGACTTTTGCGTTTTAGTGAATATTACAACGCAAAGGTCTCCCACTTTACTGGGAAGCTATGAACACAAATTCAGGCAAAGAGGATACAAATTACAGGTTGGCAAAATCTGAAGGTGAAACTCCTGTCACTTTGCGAAAAAGACGGGAAAAATAATTGGGATACTCAAACCCCAAGCGATAGGCAATTTCGGAAATGGTCGATTCTTTTTTTGCCAATAAAGCCTTTGCCACTTTTATAATATGCTGATGGATATGTCCCAGAGCGGGTTTGCCCGAGTAAAACTTAATCACATCGCTCAAGTAGTTGGGTGTTACATGCAATTGGTTGGCAAAATGATGTACTGAGGGTTGTACCGCTTCTCTATTTTTTTCGTAATAGCCGTCGAGTAAGGCAAAGAAATCGTTGACCAATTTGCTGTATTGTTCCCTTCGTTCACCAAATTGTCTTTTGTAAAACTGGGCAACATGGGCAAAGATGAGATTACAATAGGCCAGTACCAGGTCTTTTGAAAACTCAACTTTGTTATACTCTTCCAAGGCGGCTTTGTATTGTTGGGTGATAATGATTTCTTCTTCCTTTTTTAAGTATAAAGGTTCATGAAGCCCGTAGTTCAAGAAAGAATATTCGAGGTGTTGGTTGTTTGAAATTAAATCAGCGGAAATATTGATAAAATAGCCCTTCCAAGGTGTATCCGTTTTCCACTCGATAGGTTGGTTTGGGCTTGAAAAGTACATGAAGCCTTTTTCTCTTTCGTCTTCCAATCCATACTTAATTGAAATGCGATAGAAATTCGGATAAACAGGGGGTGATACCAACAAGTGCCCTTTGGGATACTCTCCAATATCAATCAAGGCGTTTTTGGGTGGCCTGATTTTAGTGTATTCATTAAATGATTTAATGCTGTTGAGTTTCATAAAACTTCCAAATTCTGGCAAAGATTACGTTAGAGCTGCATTTTCCCCAAGTGAATTTCGGGAATTTAGAACATATTGGTAGTCTTTATTTGATTTCTCGATACCTGCCTCGACGGCAAGGCGGGCACTTTTTCCACTTCGACTCCGCCCAGTGTCCAAAAAGCACTCGAAATGACGGGCTCCTTAAAACTAAAAAGCGGTCGTTTTAAGCTGGAACACTTTCTTGCGATTCCCAGGCCATTTTAGTTCCGTAGTAGGCATTTATCAAATACATGACATTGGCCAAAGGTGCTATTATTAGCGCTTGGCTCCAAGTAATAAAGCCAGCAAAAATAATCACGAAAACCAGGGTCATGAATGCAGAAATTGAGAATGCCACGGTTTTTAGCCAAGGTTTAAGATATGTGTCCTTTAGATAGACTAGAAACAGCCCTGCAAACAGCACCACATTTCCAAAAATGAAGACGGTATTGGCCATCTCATTGGCCATTTCGGCAACCTCAAGCGGAGTGTTCCGATACCCACCAAGCATAAAGGGATAGGTCAATAACAAGATAAACTGCCCTACGGATACTATGGCCCAACTCATTTTTAGGGTTCTAAGCGCAAAGTAAAATGCTCCAACCGTGATAAGCGTCATAATAAGAAATTCTACTTTCCAATGCCCGCCATACATACCCCAGTTGTCGTTTATGTATTGATAACGTGCTGCTCGGTCCACCGGAGCACTGCTCATTAAATAAATGTAGATTCCGATAACAATATTGAGGGTCAAAGAACCGATGGACCAAAATAATCGTGCTAGTTTCATGTCGTTTTTTTTATTGGTTATTAATGGTTGGATTGTACGATACAAGTCTAACACAATTTCCTCTTTACCAGTAGTGGAAAAAGCCAAGATTGTAGTGCTGAAAGCTAATTCAACCTCTCATATAATCCGAAGAAGGTACCACACTGAAGTAGTTTTTGTAGGCCGAACTAAAATTGGACGGATGGGAATATTCCAGTTCGTGGCTCAATTCCACAGGGGTTTTCCTACCTTTTTTCAACTCGTTTCGGGCGTACTCCATCTTAATATTGAAGTGAAATTGGTGGGGTGCCCGCCCAAAAAACTGTTTAAAGGATGCCTTAAACTTTGAAGGGCTCATTTTTGCAATATTGGCCAGTTCCCCAATGGAAGGAATGGTGTTGGAAAGCGGATTTTTTAAATATTCAGCGGCTGTCAAAAGATTCTGAATGTCATCATTGTGCAGGGCGAGTACTTTGGATTGGGAGGCATTGTGTTTGATTGAATCGAAGAGATGTTCGATGATTTCCAGCACAATGGCATGGCATTTCAGCTTGTTGTCCATAGCCTTTATGGCAGCATGCACTTTCTTTTCTATCCCATACTCCGCATCTTCATAAACGAGTAATTGTCCATCTTGGATAAAGGAACGGTCATAGTAACTGTCAATAAATTGTTTTGGAACACGAATGGTGGCCAGTTCGGAGCGGTGCCCTTCGGGAAAATTGGTTTTTACCACAATGCCCGGGCAATAGAGCAGAACCCCTGACGGAACGAACCGATGATGGTCGGCCGGTCGGCTTTCCATTTGTTTTAAATGCATGTCCCCCCCAATATTCATATGGATCAAGTACCACTCACTATCCTTTGCGTTAGTGCTTGTCATGTGTATGGGAATTCTATGTTCTACAGGGGCAAAATAGTATAGCACGGTTTGGTCGGGAAATTGTACCCGCTTGATCTTGTCCATCGCATAACCCGATGCAGGAAGGAAGGCATCCGAATCAATGATGCTCCGAAATTCTTCTTTCAAATCCCGTTCAAGGTTTAAACTGATCTTCAAGTTCCGCCGTTTGGTTGTTACGTTTGTAGTGAAGTTCGGGAATTTTCGTTAAAAATGATAATCATACTGATATGGTCTAGGATTGCTTAGCACGCATATCACCCATTTACATTTTAATCTTTGTTATCTTTTTGTTCTGCCCTATCTTGAAAAAACATTGGGCATGTTTCAGGAAGAAATACATCCCATTGAGCCTCTTACATTTGCAAAAAATAAATTCATGCGAAAAGTACATTGGACAGGGATTTATCCCGCAGTAACCACAAAATTTACGGCGGATGGTGAGCTGGACCTTCCCGCTTTTTTAAAAAACATTGGATTTCAGGTCGACGCTGGTATTGATGGGATCATTATTGGTGGCTCGCTGGGGGAAAGCAGCACGATTACCCATGAAGAACGCCTGATATTGGCAAAGGCCAGCTTGGAAAACTTTGGGGACCGAATTGATGTTATTTTAAACATTGCTGAAGGGGCTACCCGTACCGCCATCGATTTGGTAAAAAAAGCAGAGGCTCTTAGGGTGCACGGGCTCATGGTACTGCCGCCCATGATGTACAAACCTACCGATCAGGAGGTGGCGAATTATTTTAAGGCGATTGCAGGCAGCACTTCCCTACCTATTCTATTGTACAACAATCCCGTGGATTATAAGATTGAGATCACCCTCGATATCTTTGAACAGTTGCTCCCTTTGGAAAACATTCAGGCCGTTAAAGAGAGTACGCGGGATATTTCCAATGTGACCCGGATGAGAAACCAATTTGGCGACCGTTTCAAAATCCTTTGTGGGGTAGATACCTTGGCCATGGAAGAATTGCTCATGGGCGCGGACGGTTGGGTCGCTGGCCTGGTAGATGCCTTCCCTGCGGAAACCGTGGCAATATACCGATTGGTACAAGCCGGAAGAGTAAACGAAGCTTTGGCCATTTACCGCTGGTTTTTGCCCATTTTAGAACTGGATATCAGCCCGCAGTTGGTACAAAATATCAAATTGGCCGAAGTGATGACCGGCATAGGAACGGAACACGTCCGCCCGCCCCGTCACGTCCTTGCCGGAGCGGAAAGAGAACGTGTTATTGCCATTCTGGAAAAAGGAATTGCCTCACGCCCCCAATTGCACGATTATCTGAGCATAGCCATTGCCTAGTTCACCTAGCCTAAAACCCATTTCATGTCCGAATTAAAAAATAAACAGGGAACCACCCTCTTGCAATCCGTGAATCCGGCTACCCAGCAGACCTTATCGGGAGAATTTCCAATAGCTACCGAAGCAGAAATAGATGCCGTCGTTTCTGCGGCCCATGAAGCCTGGAAGACCTACAAAAACCTTTCGGGAAAGGATAAGGCCGTTTTTCTACGAACCATAGCTGATGAAATTGAAGCTTTGGGCGACACTTTGGTGCATCGTGCCATGGCGGAATCTGGATTGCCCGAAGGAAGAATCAAAGGCGAAAGGGGGCGGACCTGCAATCAACTTCGCCTTTTTGCCGATTTGGTAGCGGAGGGCAGTTGGGTGCATGCGGTCATTGACGAAGCCCTTCCCGACCGCCAGCCCATGCCCCGAGTGGACATTCGCAAGGTTTCCGTAGCCTTGGGGCCCGTAGCCGTTTTTACCGCCAGTAATTTCCCCTTGGCGTTTTCTACGGCGGGAGGGGATACCGCCTCGGCCTTGGCCGCAGGTTGTCCCGTAATCGTGAAGGCACATCCTTCGCACTTGGGCACCAATGCTCTGGTCGCTAAGGCCATTTCCGCAGCAGTTGTTCAATGCAATTTGCCCCAAGGTGTTTTTGCGACCCTAAATGGAGGTGTTGCGACCGGGCAGCAGTTGGTTCAACATCCTTTGGTAAAAGCCGTTGGGTTTACCGGTTCTTTTAAGGGAGGTAAAGCTTTGTTCGATTTAGCGAACCGTCGTCCTGAACCCATTTCTGTGTATGCAGAGATGGGCAGTAACAATCCTATTTTCATTTTAGGGGAAAAGCTAAAATCCGATGATGAAACCTTGGCTACCACCATTGCGAATTCGGTCAATTTGGGGGCCGGACAGTTTTGTACCAACCCTGGTATTTTGGTACTGCCCCAAACCGATGCCACCGTTCCGTTTTTGGAAAATTTAAGATTGGTATTTTCCCAGCTCCCTTCAGAAATTATGCTGAACGAAGGCATTCACCAGGCGTATCAGCAAGGAAAAATCCGGTGTGCCCAAACCAAAGGGGTGTCCGTACTTTTTGAAAGCCAAAATTATCAGGATGCCTGGAAGGGCTCACCGACCTTGGCCACCGTTTCCGCTGCACATTTTCTAGCGCATACCCACTTGCAGGAAGAAGTGTTCGGCCCTTTTACCCTGGCCGTCCTGTGTGAAGATGAAAGGGAAATGAGAATGGTGGCCCACAATCTTCAAGGTCAGCTAACGGCTACTGTGATGGCTACAAATGCGGAATTGGAGCGTTCTTCGGATTTGGTGGATATGTTGACCCAAAAAGTAGGCCGGGTCATTTTCAACGGTGTGCCAACTGGAGTGGAAGTGTGCCATGCCATGCATCACGGCGGACCCTTTCCTGCAACATCGAACGGTCGCTACACCTCTGTAGGTACAGGTGCCATACAACGTTTTGTGAGGCCCGTGACCTTTCAGAATATGCCAGACGCTCTCTTGCCCGATGCGTTAAAACGGGGCAACCCCTTGCAAATCTGGAGAACGGTAAACGACGAAAACACCAAAGCATGAGAAAAACCTTTTCCTGTATCGATGCCCATACTTGTGGAAACCCGGTTCGTTTGGTAGCGGAGGGTGGTCCAGATTTGAAAGGGAAAAGCATGACGGAAAAACGCTTGCATTTCCTGAAGGAATATGACTGGATCAGAAAAGGGTTGATGTTTGAGCCCCGTGGACACGACATGATGTCAGGATCCATTTTGTACCCACCCTCAGACCCTAAGAATGATATTGGGGTATTGTTTATTGAGACCAGCGGATGTTTGCCCATGTGCGGACACGGAACCATTGGCACGGTGACTATCATCTTGGAAGAAGGTTTGGTACAGCCTAAAACTGAAGGGCAATTGCGCTTGGAAACTCCAGCAGGACTAGTGAAGGTCAGCTATCAAAAAGAAGGGGCCAAGGTCAAGTCGGTCCGGTTGACCAATGTGCCTTCCTTCCTGTACAAAGAGGCCCTGACCCTGGCATGCCCGGATTTGGGGGAACTGGTGGTTGATGTGGCCTATGGAGGTAATTTTTATGCTATTGTGGACCCTCAAGCCAATTTTCAGGACATTCAAAATCACACCGCAGACCAATTGATCGGTTGGAGCAGAAGTATGCGCCGCCAATTGAACGAACGATATGAATTTCAACATCCCACTTCTTCGGACATCAAAGGCCTGTCGCATATATTGTGGACCGGAAATCCACTTTCAGAAGAGGCCGATGCTCGCAATGCTGTTTTTTATGGGGATAAGGCCATTGACCGTTCGCCCTGCGGAACGGGTACCTCAGCGCGAATGGCCCAACGCTTTAGCCAAGGAAACCTCAAGGTGGGGGACCGTTTTGTGCATGAAAGCTATATCGGTTCCCAGTTTGTGGGATGTGTGGAATCGGTGACCCAGGTAGGTGATTTTAAGGCTATAGTTCCCAGCATTGAGGGTTGGGCAAAAATTACCGGCTACAATACCATCATCATCGACGATGAAGATGACCCCTATGCCTTTGGATTTCAAGTGCTATGAAAAGTGATACCATCCATATCGTAGGAGCGGGCATTGTCGGTCTTTGCGCGGCTTGGTATCTCAAAAAAGCGGGCTTCCGGGTGACACTGATTGATGCGAACGACAATACGGAAGGGACCTCCTTCGGAAACGCGGGAATGATCGTCCCAAGCCATTTTGTCCCGATGGCCGCACCTGGGGTAATCTCCAAGGGTTTAAAGTGGATGCTCAACAGCAAGAGCCCTTTTTACATTAAGCCTCGTTTGAATCTGGATTTGGTGCAGTGGTTGTGGCATTTTTTCCAATCCGCAAATGCCCAGCACGTCGCGCGGTCCATTCCCGTTTTGTATGAATTGAACGAAAAAAGCAAGGCTTTGTATAGGGAAATGGCCAGCGAAGCGGGTTTTGCTTTTGGGTTTCAAGAAAAAGGCCTCTTGATGCTGTACCAAACCCAAAAGCAAGCGGAGGAGGAGGAAAAACTCGCCGAAAAGGCCCACAAGCTAGGCGCAACTGCGGAAATTTTGGATGCAAACGGCCTAAAAAAACTAGAACCCGAAATGGATTTGGAGGTCTTGGGCGGTCTCTACTTTCCAGGGGATGCGCATCTTTATCCCAACCAATTGATGGTACAGCTAAAGGCGCAGTTAAAACAATCTGGGGTCACTTTTTTGCCAAATACCGCTGTGGTCGATTTTAAATGCAAGGCTTCAAAAATTGAGGCTTTGGTCACGGACAAAAACGAAGTGCTTTCCGTTAAAAAGGTGCTTTTGACCACGGGAAGTTGGTCAGGGCCTTTGCTGAAAAAAGCCGGTGTAAAACTTCATGTGCAAGATGGAAAAGGCTATAGCATTACCCTTAAAAATCCGGTTTTGCGTCCCCGCATCCCGACCCTTTTGTCTGAAGCCAAGGTAGCGGTAACTCCTATGGGGCAAGATTTGCGTATTGGCGGCACCTTGGAAATAAGCGGTCTCTCAAAAAAAATTGACCAACAACGCGTAAGGGGCATTTTAGAAAGCGTACCCAAATACTATAAAAATCTAACAGTCCCTTTTGATCAAGAGACCCCTATTTGGCAAGGGTATCGTCCCTGCGCCCCAGATGGCATGCCCTATATTGGTCCATCCCAGAGCTTTTCCAATCTTTTTGTGGGAACGGGACACGGCATGACGGGCCTAAGTTTAGGTGCGATAACCGGAAAACTCTTATGCGAGATAATCACCAACGAAAAGCCTCTAATCCCGATGAAACCCTTTCGTTTGGAGCGGTTTTAACAAATTATTTTTGACAGTACAGATTGGGCTTACTCAAGTTACAAACTCGCGTGAGCTAGGGATTCAAATAAGATTTGGTTTTAAAATTAGAATTTAAAGTTTCCAAATCATACTATTTCTCAACAGGCCTCCTTAACCTAGTTCGAAGGAAACGGTCAAAACGACAAGGGGTTATCCTTGGGCCAGCCACTTGCGTATTACTTCTTCTTCCTTTTCCATGGAAAAATATTTAATGGTTTTGTCGCCCACAATGGTTCCAAAGCGAACATCGTCTTTTGGAAATCTGCTATTGTAACCTGCCAACTGGTCGGCCAACATTTGGGTGACAGGACGGTTCACCAAACCGGCCGAAAGGGCTTTTTGTACATTGAAGTAATAAAACCCTATGGGTTTTTCTCTCCAGAAGGGTACAATTCTGTACGGAAGCAGGCCTTCATTTTTTAGAAAGTCCCCGTCAATCCAATGCAGTTTTTCTGGTTTTTGCGTAACATAGGACAAGCATGAAAGGTAGTCCTTGAACGCGATGGAAGGATGCGCCACATTAAACTCGCCGTAGGTTTTATTTTCCGAACACCGCAGCACAAACTGCACCATGCTTTGCACATCGGTAAATTGAATGTGATGGTCATCCATTTTGGGCACCAATATTTCCCCACCTCGATTGAACCGCACAGCCCAATAAGGTTGCGCATCCGGGTCCATTGGACGCGTTGTACGAAAATCTTTCATGCCCAAAGATCTATAAATCGTATACTTTTCGGTATTTTTTCTGATCGCCTCTTCGGCGAAAGTTTTTCGAATGGCATATCGAAATTCTTCACCTATCGTCTTGGGTGCAGCCGGAAGCGGATTTAAAGGTTCACTTTCCACAATGTATTTTTTGTCCCATTTATCATAGACCGAAATAGTGGAGATATAGTGGTAGTGGCCTATATTTTCTTTGAATTCTTCCAAAAAGTCAGCCACCGCCTTTGGAGATTTTTGCCAAGTATCCACCACAACGTCCCAGTAGGTTTCTTTGTGTTTCTTGTTGATTGCCTTAAGGCCCGCTTTGTTTTCCCGTTCTCGATCGCAAATGATTACGGGCAAATCCGAAAAAAGCCCCGGGTTGGTTTTGCCCCTATTCAAAAGGGTTACCTCATAGCCTGCCCCTACAAGCGCCTTTACGATCGAGGGGCCAATAAAGCCTCGTCCTCCCAGCATGAGTGCTTTTTTTCCATTGACGGTACGGGCTAATCCTACGTTTATTGCCTCAAAGGGGTTTACCACAACCGATGTGGCCCCCAGGGCCGATGTTTTCAAAAAACTTCGTTTATCCATCCTGATAGCGAATTATGCATTGGTTACGAAGAAACCCATACAAAAATGAATTTGGGTAAAGCTTAATTAAGAACTACCTATTTCCTTAAGGAACTGTTTCGGAGTTTTACCCGTCACTTTTTTAAAATTATGGAAGAAGGCTGATTTTGAATTGAAACCGGATTCGTACCCAATAGCTTCAAGGGTATAATTCGCTTTGTCCGATACTTTTAATTTCTGAATGGCGTGTGCCACCCTTTTGGAATTAATCAAGGAATAAAAGGAGGTGTTCATTTCGGCATTGATTATTTGGGAAAGGTGATGTTTCGGAATGTTCACGGAATTAGAAAGCATGGATAAGGAAAAGTCCGCATCCAGATAAGCCTCGTTGGTATCCAAAAAATCAGTGATGGTGGCCGCGTAACGTTCAATCTCATTTTTCTTTAACGGGCTATATTTATAGTTGCTTTGCGCTTTAGGAACATACGCCAGCTCTGGAGCATAAACCATCCCATATCGCAATCCAAAATATCCAATTGCCGTCAGAAGCACTACGTATCGAATAATATCCCAAAGTTCAAAGTAGCGTACTCCGACAGATAGCTCCACAGTCATCCGCAAAATGCCTACCCCAATACTGATCAAGAATAGAAAGGCTATAATTCGAATCCAGCCGAGTGCCAACGCCAAATTGCCTGCATAATCTTGCCTTAGGCGCTCTTTGCGTTGATTGCTCAAGTACAAAACAAGGGAGGGATAGACCATGAGCGATGCTATTTTTGGAAATAAGATTACGAGGTCCCAAGATGGAGGAAAATTAGGACTATAATAGAAGCAGAGAACGCCGAAAACCAGAAAAGGAAGAAAGTGTAGGCTATCGCGTAAGTGCCATTTTCTGTTCACCAAGGCTGCATAGTACAGCAGAAAGAAGGGGCCATGCAGAAACCCAAGGGTCATTATCAATATAGGAAACGGAAAAAGGCCTGGGTACAGATACTTGCCCATAGCGGCCAGAAGGTGGAGTGAGAACACCAAAAACCAAGTAAACAAGACACAATCTGGACGTTGTCTCCCTTTTTTGGCCAGGAGCAAAAGGGCGAACAAAAACCCCTGTAGCGTTCCTATCCCAGCAATTACCCCTAAAATAACCGAATTGTCCAAAAACACAAGGAATTTGCCATGACCAAAGTCAAATTAGGAGTGAAGTTCGAGATTTTTTAGCAAAACCGAAGCGCGCTCATTTCCTTTATAAGAAGCGCTACGGAAATATTCAAAAGGACAAAAACGTAATTCACAGTATCATCTTGTGAAGATAAAGAAACACCAAAATCACGCTAAAGGTTGCCCCAAAGTACCCGAACAGACGTCGGATGCCATGGCTGGAACCGTTTCGTTTTTCCTTGCTCATTTCGTCTTCGCCAACATCGGACATTGAAATGTACATGGCCCCAAAAATGGCCCAGGACAGGGCCATTTCAAGACCGTCCGAGAAGTAGGCTAATATGCCGGAAATTACCAATGAAAACCCGGCCACAAGATGTAATTGCTCCAGGCTAAGTATCCTATTTTCTTTCATACTGCAAGACTAACAGATACATTCATCCCCGCAGCAGCTCAAATCAGAGAGATACATCCCGTTCACGGACCAATTTTTTACCAGACCAGCAATAAACTCTTCATCGTACCCTTCTTTTTTCAGAATGTCTTCAACGATGACCCCAAAACGTTGCCTGAACTTGTAGATAAAACAGAAGATGTGGTTGTCATGCCGCACGGAAGGTCCAGAAAGATACATGTTCTCCAATCCAAAAAACTCATCGGTTTCCTCCCGTAACCGTGGGCTTCCATCTTCACGGTATATAATAAATTCTTCAATGGGCCCTTTGACCAAATCAAAACCTGTTGCACATATTGGTTTTTCTTCCGTGTCGACCAAGGTTTCATCTTTTAATCGAAGTTGATATCCCTTTTCTTTTCTTAGGACCTCATTTACTTCACCCAAGATTTCAGTGTATTGGGGCGAGTCTTTTATCTTGCTGTACTTGTTCACGTAGGTAAATGGAGATAATACCCTAGAGGGGTCGCTAGTGGTCATATCATCTATTTCTTGTGGATTGATGAGGGTTACTTTTTTGTTGCTTTGGATGAGGTCGAAAGCCATTTGAACACCACTTTCGTACCCACCTATCACCACAAAAGCATTCCCTTGTAAACTAGAAGGGTCTTTTATCAATGAACTATGGATGCAGTGGGCTGTACCTGAAACGATTTTCATCTGGGGATTTTGAAATTCTCCCGCCGCCCAAATCAAATATTCACAGAAGTAGCGGCCTTGATTGGTTTCCAACACCCAACCTCTAAGGTGTTCAAAAACCCTTTTTACTTCAGTATGGCTCTGCACATTGAGTTGAAAATGTTCCGCTACCCCCGTGAGATATTCAGCATATTCTTGACCTACTAGGTGTTCTTTGTTAAAGGAAAAGGCTGGTGAGGTGGCCTCACAAATGGAATTCAAATCGATTTGGCCAAAGGCGTTGCTGGGAAATGATGGGGTTATCATTTCCATGTTTTTTGGCCATTCCTGGAACGAGGCCCCAATTTCTTTTTTGTCCAAAACAAGGTAATCCATGCCGGATTGTCTTAAGAGCGAGGCAATTCCAATCCCTGCAGGACCTGCGCCAACTACGATTACATTGTTCACTGTCATATTTCCCAATTGTTCCTGAGCACCTCAGTTGGCAAATGTAATGCTTAACCCTTCTAAATGCAACTGAGTTGCATTTAGATTTTATCAATTGAGGAAAAAAGTTTCAATCCCCTACTTTAACGATGTTTTTGGGCCAAGGGTCTTCGAACGCTCCGCCAAACTGCCAATGTTCTAGTTCTTCCTCCGTCAGAAAACATGTTTTCAGAGCTTCAGTAAAGCGGTCAACTTGATTTTTGTCCCCAATGACCGTGAGGTGACAGTGTCGGTCCCCAAACCTTCCGGGCTCTTTTTCCAGTCGCTTTTTGAGCAGTTCAACTTCCATCTCATTAAGACCGTTGTCGTCTTCCTCAAGAAGTCCAGCACGCCAATATCCAATAAGTTCCAAACTGATGCTTCCTGCTGCTTGGTTCCAAAGTAGTGACATTTTATCTCGGCTGGAAAGCCAAAAAAAACCTTTGCTTCGGTAAATACGCTGGTCCAAATACTGATGGCATACTTCCCACAGCCGATTTGGATGAAACGGGCGGTCATCTTTAATCACCCGGGTCGCCATATTATAGGGACGGTCACCGAAAGACTCTGATTCAAGCACGGGTTTCAGTTCATCCGTCAACTTGGCCACACGGTGAAAGTCATACTCTGGCATTTCCAATACTTGGTCCAAAGGCAGTTGCCCCAACAACACGGAAAGAATAGTAACAAAAGGGTTGATGGGATGTATCGCTTGGGCGATTTTCGAGAGCTTTTCCTTCTCAATACGGTCGCCCTTGGTTAAAATTAGGTGACTGCAAAACATAATCTGTTCTACCATAAGACTGACCATATCCCGTTGTTGACGTTCAAGATTCTGCTGCATTAGTGGAACTAGCTGTTCTCCATACTCATAATCATGTGCCAGTAATAAACTGTCCACCAACACCAATACTCCAGTAAGTTTTAGGTGGGCCTGCGATTTGAAAAACTCAATCAAAGGCATAGGGTGGCAACTCCCCGAGGTTTCAATGATGATCAAATCCGCTTTTTGATCGGTCAAGAGGATATTGAGTGCCGCGTCCAGCTTTTCAATACCCATTTTACTGCTCAGGACACAGGAGTGTATCGACTGAAACATGGAATCGTTGCTTTCAACAAAATCAGTGCTGGCAATCAGTTCGCCATCCACATCCAGCTCGCTCATATCGTTCACCACGGCACAGGTCAAAACTCCCCTCTTTTTGGACTGGGTCAGAAGGTTTCTAAAAAGCGTCGTTTTTCCCGAACCTAAAAACCCGTTCAAAATGACCACCGGAATCCTATTTTGTACACTTGATACCTTTTGTTCTGAAGTTTGCAAAACGATTTGTTTTATGTTCGGGATTTCAATGTAAAAGTAGTCTTTGATTCACTAGGTCAGGTAACCTTATTTTATTACGCTATCCTAAAGACGGTTAATCCGTAACGTCCTTCTCTTTTATTCGGTAAGGTTCACCTGCCATGAAATACCATATTTGTCTTGAACCCATCCAAACTTTTTGCCAAAACCATAATCTCCAGCTTCATAATTGTCCAAAGGCATCAGGACCATGCCGTCATGGGCCACGAGTTTTTCAAAGAGATTTTCTACTTCCATTTCGGAATCACTATCCACAAATAGGGAAACTCCTGGTGTAAAAGACCACTTATGATCATAATTACTTTCAGATACTCTATACTCCGTACCATTTAAGGTAAACACTCCATACTTAATCAGCTCTGGGGTTCCACCTGCTTCGCCTTGGGCGTAATGGACCAGGCTTTTCACCTCAGAATTGGGAAAAAGAGAAGTGTAGAAATCCAGGGCTTCTTTGGCTTTTCCGCACTGGTCGCCCACAAAAGTCAAAAAGGTTGTTGTTCTCATTATTTGTTTGTTTTTAGGTTTAAAAATGTGTGCTGAATAATTGGCTTTCGTCCTAAATGTCACTTTTATCTGCAGGGATGTCTCAAATTCCGAAATTTTTGGCGAAACAACAACATCCATTTTTCATCTTATCCCCTAAATCATCCCTTTGAACCGACCTGTGGGTTGGTTTCCTTTTTTCACATCCCGATTTTCAACCAATTTTTCACTTTTTACCGATTTTTCCAGCGGATTTATCCTTGATTCTTGAGAACCGTATTTGTCTGTGAGAACTTTGTAACAGACTTAACGGTCTCTACAAACCTAAACCCAAATCGTATGGAAAAGAACCTCAAATCTCGAGTGACCATAAATCGACTTTGTTATAAGGGCCTGGATATTTTCTCCAAAAAAGGTTACTACCAGACCAATCTGAACGATATCTTAACAGAACTGAAACTCTCCAAAGGGGCCTTTTACCATCATTTTAAATCCAAGGAGGATTTCTTTATACACATCGTACAAAATCTTGTGGTCCAAAAAGTGTATGCGCTTTTGATAGAGCCCTTGAATACGCAAGAGAATCCTCTTCCCATTATTTGGGATAGTATTGAAAAAGCCTTGGAACCCAATAAAAGCAATGAAATGGTCTACGGATTTATGTTGGCTGACTTTTTAACGGAGTTCGGGAAGCGCAATGAAGAAATCAGCAGATACCTTCGGGATGTTGTTCAAATGTGGGAAGTAAATCTTGTTTCTCTACTAAAAAAGGGCAAAACAGACGGTCATATTGCCAGACATTTAGATTGTGAGGGTGTTGCCGCTTATATTATTGCTTCCTTTTTAGGAGTTCGAACCCTAATGTCAGATGGAAATTCAAGACAGTCCAAATATCTATACCTACAGCAACTGAAGCACTATTTTGCTTCCTTGAAACCCCAGCCCGAGTTTATTTGATCAATTTGCCAAAACTTTGTGGATTTTTTCCACAACGCTCTGAGGGGTAATGGTCTCCATTACCTTTTCATATCCTGGTGGTACTTTGTTTCCATAAATGGATGTGGGAATAAGCGGGTATCGGTCCCTATTGGGTAGCAACGCATTTCCCAAAGGCTGACCGAATGGGTAAAACCCTGCATAGGGATGGGTAACCCCCCACAGAGTAACCACCGGAATGCCGTAATTTGCCGCAAGATGGGCGTTGCCACTATCCATCGAAACCATGACATCCAAGTTGGAAATTACCTTGAGTTCGTCTTTCAGAGCTAATTTTCCAGCAAGGTTCAAAGTGTTGGCGTAATGCCTTGAAAGGTTTTCAAGGTATTTTGATTCCCTTTCTCCGCCCCCATAAAGCAATATTTTATACTTTTCGGTATCGTTTAGGTTTTGGATTACCTCCTCCATTCTTTCCAGGGGATACATTTTCCCCTTATGTGCCGCAAAAGGTGCTATTCCGATCGATTTTTGGGTATTTTGCCCAATCAAATTCAAAATTTCTTTTGACAACGGTTGCCGTTGTAAAGGAGTAGCCGCGCCCAAATCTAAAGGAAATCCCAAGGCGTGGAACACTTCAGCGTAGCGTTCATGTGTTGTTTTCAGTTGTTTAAAATCTTTTTTATTGGTCCGGGTCAAGGCCTTTTTTTCTTTTCTGCCTTTATCGATTTGAAGGAAAGGTGTCTGGGATAGGCTAAAATATTTTTTTAAGATTTTACTGCGAAGCACATTGTGCAGGTCGGCAACTGCATCAATTTCCCTTTTCTTGAGTTCCCTATACAAGCGCCAGAGCCCTTGAAATCCTTTGTGTTCCCTTTTTACCTTAGCTACAACTACATCAACCTTTTCAAATTCTGCAAAAATGGGTGCGAACGCTTTTTTGGTAAGTATGGTAGTCCGGATATCCGGATATTTTAGATGGAGCGCTTGAAGTACGGGGACCATCATGGCGACATCACCCAAGGCCGACAAACGAATAACGAGTATGTGGAAAGGCTTATCCTTTTTGTCCACGTAGGATTGGATTTAATTCGTCATCGTTGTACATCTTCATTTGTTTGTAGACCTTCATGTATTTTTTTCCAGACTCAATGTCGGCCAGCAATTGGTCAATTGCGATGGATAAGTCTTTTCGTTGTTCTAAAAGAACACCAAGTTTTTCATCACACTTGGCAATATGTTCCTCAGTGGCGTCGTCGCGATTTACCTCTTCCTCCATATGATAAATCTTCAATGCCAAAATGGAAAGCCTATCTATGGCCCAAGCCGGACTTTCTGTGTTTATCGTAGCATTTTGCAAAACTTCTACCGATTGGTATTTGTTTAGAAAATAACCGTCTATATATTCTACCAAGTCTGTGCGGTCCTGATTACTGGCATCAATTTTTCGTTTCAGATCTAGAGCATCTACTGGAGCTATACTGGGATCTCTTATAATATCCTCATAGTGCCATTGTACCGTGTCTATCCAATTTTTTCGATACAGTAAATGCTCGACCTTATCCTTGGGATAGGGATTTTTGAAGTCTTGATAGACATCGTCTTTAATGTGGTATCTAATGATACTTTCTTCGAAGATTTTAAGGGCCAATGTAGTGAAAAGCATACCCGATTTCATTTTCGCAAAGATATTGGTTTAAAATCTATGAACTCATCTGAACGGCCAGAACAAAAAATGGGAGAAAAAGCAACAAGACAATGGCAACTTCTTTATATCGGTTTTGTTTGAAGGTTTCCAAATAGTTGGTCATAAAAACCGATGCGGGAAAAATTCCCAATATAATCAAGTCTGCCCTGTTGAAACTAAGAAAGCTTGCCACGAGGGACAATACGAAAGCGAAAGAAAGAATTCTTAAGGTCAGCAATTTCCCGCTTCCTTTTTTCCGCAGCTTTAAAAAAACCAATACGTTCAGAACCAGAATAAACAGAACATATACCAGAATTTTTATCATTTTGAAACTGAAAAACCCATTTTGAAAAGAACCCATGTTAAACGTGTAGTGGTCCTGTAGAAACGGGAGTTTATTGAAAAGCTTCAACACGGTAAAAAGCAAAATGCCCAAAGTGCTTATCGCGGTAAAAGGCACCAGCCAATTTTTCAGGGTATTTCTGTCATATAGGTTAATCACTAAAAAAACAAGTAACAGAAACAGCAGGGCCCAATCCACAAATAGACTGGCTATGCCGATAAATAGAGTAGCATCGAAAATCTTGTGTTTCACATTCTTGATGGATTTTATGGCCAATAACCGCCATAGGGACAGCAGTATAAAAAAAGTACAGAAAACTACATTTCTATCCATCATGCTTTCCGGAAAGACAATCAATAACAGGACAAAAAACAACATGGCGTATGAACTGAAATCCGTTGCCTTCTCCTTGCGGATAATTTCATTGATTACGAACAATTGCATCACAAGTGCGCCCAAGGTAACCGTATCCAAAAAATAGTTGCGCCCTATCCTGTCAACATTGGGACCAAAAATGAGATATAACCCAAAAAACAAAACCAAAAAAGCTGAAAGGACCACATAATTAATGGGTTTGGTTTTGCTAAAAAAACTTGAAATCATCTTCAGGTTTTGCTATTTTTGCAAGGTAAATATAGACAAGATGAGCAAGTTTTTTTATGGTATAGAGGACTTATTCGTGAATATACTTTTTGCACCTTATGATTTTTTCCGGTTCATGGAAAATTGGTGGTCTTCCAATAGTATGAATTGGGTTTTCAGCATAATCGGGTTTATCGCGATGCTGTATTGGATGAAGCAACTTAAGACTTTCGCTGATAATGATGAAGAGGATAAAAGCATCAGTTCACACTCGTATTTATAGGTCGAATCCTATATCTTTCCGATAGTATATTCCATCAAAATCTAGCTTTTTAATATTCCGATAGGCTGTTTTCAAAGCCTCTTCGAAATGATTTCCTAGCGCCGTTACTGCAAGTACCCGTCCTCCATTGGTTATTACAGTTGAGTTGTCCAACTTAGTGCCTGCATGAAAAACTATGGCATTGTCAACCTTTTCGATCCCGGAAATCACTTTACCCTTTTTATAGGCTTCAGGGTATCCTCCAGAGACGGCCATTACCGTAGCGGCACTTCTATTGTCAATTTCAAGTTCAATTTCATTCAATCTTCCTTCTGCAGTAGCTTTTAGCAGTTCAACAAAATCGTTTTGTATTCTGGGGAAAACAACTTCAGTTTCAGGATCACCCATTCGGACATTATATTCAATTACCTTGGGCTGGTCCCCCACCTTAATCAGACCGATAAAAATAAAACCGATATAAGGCAAGTTTTCTTTTTTGAGACCTTCTACGGTAGGTTGTACAATCTGTTCCTCTATTTTTCGCATAAAAGCTTCATCTACGAAAGGCACAGGTGATATCGCCCCCATTCCTCCGGTGTTGAGCCCTGTATCCCCTTCTCCAATTCGCTTATAGTCCTTGGCCGTTGGCAGTATTTTGTAGTTTTTCCCATCGGTCAGCACAAAACAGCTCAGTTCAATACCATCCAAAAACTCTTCAATTACCACTATTCTACTTGCCATACCAAATTTGGCATCCCGTAACATAGACCTCAATTCCTTTTTGGCCTCTTCCAGGTCGTGTAGAATTAAAACCCCTTTTCCAGCAGCTAGACCATCGGCCTTTAGTACATAAGGCGGATTCAGACTTTCCAAAAACTGGAAACCCTCTTCCAATCTATCCGAAGTAAAACTTTGGTAGGCTGCTGTTGGAATACCGTGCCTTAACATGAATTTTTTTGCAAATTCCTTACTACCTTCCAAGGTAGCAGCAGCTTTCGGAGGTCCGATTACCTGAATTTTTTTTAGCTCTGGGTCACTATGAAAAAAATCATAGATTCCTTCGACGAGAGGGTTTTCCGGCCCTACTACTACCAAGTTGATTTTCTCCCGGAGAACCAATGATTTTATGCCCTCAAAATCGTTGACCCCCAAATCAATATTTGCGGCTATCCGAGCAGTCCCGGCATTGCCAGGGGCCACAAAAAGACGATTTAACCGAGGACTTTGGGAGATTTTATGTGCTATAGCGTGCTCACGCCCTCCAGAACCGATGATAAGAATATTCATTTGAGGTATTTTAGTCAAAAATACACTTTGAAGAGAACTTCCTTAGCTGCCGTTGGAAAAATTACGGTGTGCCTTCCACAGCTCCTCTTGCGAAAGCGATTTGAAATATTGATACACGTTTTTTAAGCCCTCGGCCCTGGAGACCTTCGGTTCCCAGTCCAGTATTTCCTTGGCCCTGGAAATATCGGGTTGTCGCTGTAGCGGGTCGTCTTTTGGTAATGGTTTAAATACAATTTTTTGGTCCGTGCCCGTAAGCTTGATGATTTCTTCCGCAAATTCCAAAATAGTGGTTTCATCTGGATTTCCAATATTGATAGGTTCAACATAATCACTCATCAATAGTCGGTAAATACCTTCGATTTGATCATCGATATACGTAAACGAACGCGTTTGGGAGCCGTCGCCAAAAACGGTCAAATCTTGACCTCGAAGCGCCTGACCGATAAAAGCGGGAACCACACGGCCATCGTTTAGCCGCATTCGGGAACCGTAAGTGTTAAAAATCCTCACAATTCGGGTATCCAATCCATGATGGCGATGGTAGGCCATTGTGATCGACTCCATAAAGCGCTTGGCCTCATCATAGACCCCTCTGGGACCAATAGGGCTAACGTTGCCAAAATACTCCTCATTCTGGGGATGTACCAAAGGGTCTCCATACACTTCTGATGTAGAGGCCACCAGTATGCGTGCATTCTTATTTTTTGCCAACCCCAAAAGATTGAGAGTGCCCAGCGAACCTACTTTTAATGTTTCTATAGGGATTTTAAGATAGTCGATAGGGCTTGCTGGAGAAGCAAAATGCAAAATATAATCCAAATCACCTCCAAGGTGCACGAAAGTTGACACATCATGGTGGTGAAACTCAAAGCGTTCCAAGGCAAAGAGGTGTTCCAAGTTCTTGAGGTCCCCAGTAATGAGGTTATCCATACCAATAACGTGATGCCCTTCCGCAATAAATCGGTCACAGAGATGAGATCCCAAGAATCCTGCTGCACCGGTGATTAGGGTTTTTTTCAATTGATTTATCTTTTACTCTTAACCCTAGAATCGCTTTTCCCTTTTAATGATTCCATTTTTCTTTTCAATCTAATTTTTTGCTTGAGTGTGGTAAAATTATAGTTGTACTTAAAAAAGATATATCCCAAAAAAATTATGATAGCCACCAACATTATGACCATCCCTAGATTTTTTGCCTTACTACCTAATATTATAAAAAGTACAACAAACAAAATATTAAAACATCCTATGATGAAGCTTGCTTGTTTATGGGATAGACCCCAAAAATCTATTAAAATATGATGAATATGGTTCCTATCGGGCGAGAAAGGAGATTTTTTATTTGCCAGTCTCAATGCAAATACTCTGGCAGTATCAAATAGCGGGACAATTAATATGCTAATAGCAATAAGAGGTGCATTTTCCAACAGGAAAGGTAATCCTTCATAAGAATCGGGTTTTAAAGCCAAGAACTTGAGAGTTAGAATACTGATAATAAAACCAACGATTAAAGACCCCGTATCTCCCATAAAAATCTTTTTGTCAGAAGAAATATTAAATCCAAAAAATGCCATTAAGCATGCGTTCATTGTAATGCTCAACAATGCAAAGAAGTATTCCCCGGATAAGTAAAAAATAGTCGTATAAATAACCATAATTACTATACCAATTATTGATGCTAAACCGTCAATTCCATCTATCAAATTGTATGAATTAATGATTACAAGCATAACAAAACCAGCTATTACCAAATACAAGAAATATGGAATTTCATAAATGTTTAAAAACCCGTTTAATGATTCTATTACAAAACTATTGTTAGCCAAAACAAAAGCAATTGCAAGTGTTTGAGCTACTAGCTTTGAGCCAGGAGACAACACCACTAAATCATCCTTTAAACCAATTATGAACAGTATTGTAAGTCCAGGTATGATATAAATGGTTTCGTCGAAAACAGCTCTATCTTTTATAAAAAATAGAGCAAATATTAGACAATAAAAAAAAGCAATCCCTCCCAACGTTGGAGTTCTATTTATATGCGAGCTTCTTTTATTGGGGTCATCCATTAACCTTCTGTACTCTACGACCCCAATAATTTTCGGAATCGTTAAATAAGTTATGAGAAAGCCTCCAATAAATACTAATATAGCAGTTTCTAAAAAGAACAATTTCACTAATTGATAAGAGTATAGACCTGTTAATTTTCGTTTCTAAAATTATGGAATATAAAAGTGCTAGCAAAAAAGACATAAATCATTACCCCAACTAAACGGTATAAAATGTTTTTAATCATTAAGAGAGAACAAAACTTAGTCGATAACACCTAATCTAAAGTTTAGAACTTTTAATATTTAAACACATAGATTGAAGGAAACAGAGAAAAGGGACAAACCAAAACACCATATGCTATTAAAAAAGAAAATAATTATACGTTTTTGCTTGATTTTTTGGAAGTTATCACATTAATGGTTGTATTTATTAAGTTTAAAATAAGATGAGACAGGCCATGCCCAGACCACGGTTTTTCGTGAAATACTTTAAAAGAATAATTATAAATTTTCCATCATATTTGTGGTAAAGTTGTTCGTTTTTCATTAAGACATAATATTTCTGTTAATTATATTTTTTTAAACTTCGCGTTTAACATAGGCACGACGACTGTATTACAAACGCCTAAAAAGCACGAGAGAAAAAATTATGTTACGAAATTTTAGAATTAAAAGCGTAAAGAGAATATGATAAAAACAATATCACTAAAACCATTCCCAAATGACATTCCAAAAGAACAATCAGATTAATAAAAAATGCACTTGCTAGGATAATCCGCTTAAGCTTTTTGGCTAAACTAAGTTTGATATTCTAGTAATTGCAAGAATGAAAAGAAAGCATTCCACATAAAATAAACATTCCCAGCAATAGACTATGCTAAACATAAAAAGTCTATGTTGACTGAAATAGCGTAGCTAAAAGTTTTTTTGTTCTTTCCAAGTTGTAAACTTTCTCTTAATAGAACTAAGAATTTCAGGTTTAGGCCTCTTTGTGCTCCTTTTAAATCCAAACTAATGAGAATTCTATCCATTCATCTTTTCTGGGGAATACAAAATTCGAGATACTTTCCCCAAAACAGAAATCAACAACAAATTGAACAATGCAAGTCCGTATGCTCTCTGCAAAAGACTTTCGGTAAAAAAAACAAGTGAAATAAATGTGAATGACGCAAACAGGAAAAAATCCTTACGCTGTATCAAAAAATAAAATATCCATAAAAGTAACCCAATGAAGCATAGGACCGATAAAATTCCTGATGTTCCTAAAAGATAAAAATAATTACTATGTGAGTTGAAATGTCTTCTTTGGAACAAAGTAGTATCATAGCTCTCCTTATAACAAGTATTCAAAAATGTCTGAAAATCCCCTATTCCCTTTCCAAAAACCCAATCATCTTTTAACACCAAATACACGCAGCGATAAATGCCCGTTCTTAAATTAGTGGATGTTAAATGTTTGGAATCGGGCATTTCAATACCGGATTCATAGACAACCTTAAATCTGTCAACAACAAAATCCACTTTAAACAGAGCTAGAATGACGAAAACCCCTAATAAAGTGGCCCAAAACAAATTCTTTTTCCCCCTTAAGAATATGAGGACCAATGCAGCAACCACTAAAGAAAAAATACACATTCTAGAGGTTAGCGAAAGAAGTACGGTAAGAAAAAAAAACGTTGCTGCAACATTAGAAAGAGTCACCTTTTGGTATATCTTATCTAGCAAAAACAATATTGAAATACAAAAATAGGAGGATACGTAAGTAGGGTGAAGGTCTAGGTATTTAATACTTCCCAATGTTTTTCTAAAAAAAGTAGCTGAAATCATTTCTTCTGAACCATAGTTGAAGGCGAATTCGAACAATATGTAAATGGCCAATACTAAGCTAGAGGAAACAAAAACATACCACGCGGCCTCATTGGTCTTTTCATCAATTGATTCTCTTGGAAAAAACAATAAAACTACTGGGAAAGCAAAAAGGGAAATTTGCTTGGTTAAATGCCCTAAGCCCTCACTTAGGTTATCGGAATAAAATAGACTTACGGCAATAACAAGATAATAAGCACAGAAAAGAAAAAAGTAGATTATTCTTTTTTTTGTATTGTAAAGTTTTCCCCCATTATATATGGATATAAAAACCTGCATAATCAAGAAAAGACCTGTGGAAATACTTACTAAGGAAAATGGCATTAATGGAAAGGCGAACAACAATAAAAACGAAATACGATGAATGTCGTTTAGGGAAGATTTCAGAATTTTAAAATCAAAAAACGTCATTGAATCATCTCTATCCTTTCATGATACTTTGAGATAACAAGTTTCTCATCAAAACTGGAAACCGCTTTTTTTCTGCTTTCCTCTCCCATATTCTTTCTTTGGTTTTCACTCAATGAAATGAACCTATCTAGGGCCTTGAACAAACTGTCTATATTTTTTATTTCACATAAATATCCATTAATCCCGTCATCAACAACTTCTTTACAACCAATATGATTTGTAGTAATAACTGGTTTGCCCATGGCAATTGCCTCTATCAAACTTCTAGGTGTGCCCTCTCTATAATAGGAAGGTAGAACAATACAATCCATCTCTCTGATGTGTTGCCAAACATTATCTGAAAAACCTAAATACTCTATCAAACCTGAGGATTGCCAATCTTCAATATAACTTTTTGGAACCGCTTTATTGTTTTTTGAATCGATTTTACCGAGAATATAAAACTTTACATTTTCATGTTTCTCCAGAATTAATTTAGCTCCTTCTATATATTCTTCAATCCCTTTGTCCCATAACAATCGGCTCAATAAACAGAATTTTAGCAAGCCATTAGGCTGTTTTTTTTCCATGGGAAGAAAAACATCGACGTTTACACCTGAGCCTGGAAGTAAGCCTGCCACCCGCTTTTCTACCAAAGTATTTTCAACAAAAAAGTTATAATCATCAATATTTTGAAAAAAAGCCGTGTTTGCTTTTTTAAAGCATATCTTACTAATGGCCATTAATCCCTTTTTCAACAATATGCCCCTGGAAAATCCCTCTCCCAAACCTGTAATGTTGATTAATATAGGAATTCTTAAAAATCTTGCAACAAACGACCCATAAAGGTTTGGTTTGATAGTAAATGAAAGAATTATGTCAGGATTAATTAATTTTATTTTGGAGTAAAACCTTCCTACCAATATCAACTCACCGAATGGGTTAAGTCCTTTGTTATTCATTTTGATGTCAAAATACTCGCACCCTAACTTCTTGATAAAGCTTACGTAATCATCTGAAGGAGCTAGAACGGCTACTTTATAGCCTTGTTTTAATAGTGACTTAAGCAGTCCTGTTCTAAAATTGTGTATAGACCAAGCTGTGTTTGAAACCAGAAGTATCTTTTTGGACATAAACCTATGCTTTGGTAATTTTTGATGTTTTAGTACGTAGTTCTTTCTGGAGAATTTCCCATATCTCTATAATATGCCCTGTTCTAACATTGAAATTTGTGAAGCTAATTTTAGTTCCATTAGAATTGAAATGTGGATACGGATGGGCAGGGTGCGTTGTAAATTCATCAGGGCACATTGCATACAGAATGCCATTTGCCATATCTAGAAAAAGTATCCTATATTTATTGGGTATAGTATATGTCTCATCAAGATGTCTGTTTTTAATATCCCTGTAATCTAAATCATAAATTCTGTTGTTTGCTGCAAAAAAAAGGTTCTCTTCATATAGGTGAAGAGCATGTGTTGATTTAAGGTGGCTTACATTTTTCCAGGTATCAATATCTTTAAAGTTAGTTTGATATCTCTCATGAATTCTTTCATCCAAAACACTGTATTTAATCCCCTTGATTCCCTTGATTGCCATTTGCGTGGTCTGCAATTCTTGGCTAAACATCTTAATTATAAGTAACACCACAAACAATATCATTTCCTATTTTTAGCTACAACGCATCTCTATAAAGGTGTTTATATTTTTTTGCTGTTATCCTTATATCATATTCCCTTGCTTTCCTTTTTCCTTTTTCTATCATTTCTTTCTTTAAATCTTCATCATTCATAAGGGTCTGGATTTTTTCGGCAAGAACTTTAGAATCATTTGAAGGAAATTTAAGTGCGCTGTCCCCGACAACCTCAGATAATCCGATAACATCTGATACAACCGTAGGAGTTTCGCAAAACATTGTTTCTATAGCCGCCAGTCCAAAGCCCTCCCATAAGGAGGGTAGTATCGCTATATCAGCCAACTTAATAAATTGACCAATGTTTTTTTGTAATCCAACAAAATGAACCCTGTCATTAAGGTCATAAATCTGAACCTTATTGATTAAATCACTTTTAGTTTCTCCATCCCCTACCAGAACAAGGTGATAGTTGGTTTCCAATAGCTTCATGGCTTCAATCACAACAGTATGATTTTTTAATTTTGAAAATCGTCCTATAACAATCAAAATATTATTGTTCGTCCCAATTTTGTCTAAAAATTGAAACCCGGGTTCCAAAGCACTTTTAAGGGCTGTTCTTAATTCCTCAAAATTAATACCATTGTTAATGGTTTGAATAGAAAAGTTGCCGCATACCAAGTGCTTTTCAAGAGACAGTTTGGTGGCCTTACTTATTGCGATTATAACCTTGTATTTTTTGAAAACAAACGATTCAATTATTTTAAACAAAAAGTACTTTCTACGAGTATTTGAAGTGCTATGCTCGGTTGTTACAAAATGTTCTCGCGTTAAAAAAAAGGCCATCAAACCGCAATAATAGTTTGAAGGAAACAAGTGGCTATGTATTACATCATAATTCCTAACTGATATAAGCTTATATAACCTCACAAATATTCTAAGGTCATATTTCTTTTTACCAAGAACTAAGATGTTAATGTTTTTATGCCCCTTTATTTTTTCGACAAAGGCGTTTTGAGGTTGGATTAGTGCAATATCTATTTGAGAATTGGCAAAAGTTTTATCACTAAAAATATCCAATAACATTTTCTGCGCGCCTTCTCTTTTAAGGTTATTGATTACTTGTAGAACTTTCATGCCTCTTTAAACCTGGCTAGATTCTTTTCCATTATCATCACGCCTAAAACAATCCATAAATAAGGAAACCAAAAATTGGTTATAATTTGATAGTGTAAAATAATGAGGAAAAAAGATAATAAAATCCATTTTTTGTTTTGTGCTTTTGAATTGACAAAAATCAAAAGCACAAGACCTAAAAAACAATAAAAAGCTAATATTCCGACAAAACCGGAATACAACCAAATATCTATCGAAAGATTTAGGCTAGATGCACTCCTAGAATACTCTTTAAAAGCCATTGGGCCAATGCCACCTAAGAAGTTGTCACTTACCAATTCCAGACCCTTTGTAAATCTATAGGCACGGTCACTAACTGAACTATTGTTGGAGTCTAAACTAACTTTACTTTGTATGGAGCTGGAATAATCTTTTACTAATCCGCCTATTTTCGGATTGGTAAGAACGGTAAAAAAGCATATTGCCAAAAAAACTGTAGCTGTGAAAAAAAATTTAGGCTTTTGAATAATTTTTATTGAGTAAAAGAATGTAATTGAGATAATTGCTAGAAGAATTGTAAAACTTGAGCCCATCAACAAGATTGCCAAAGCAATTAAAAAAATTGAAAATATTCTCTTTCTTCTTGTCATACAGTTTAGATATGGAACCAAAAGAGGTATCGCAAATTCGAAAAACAACGACATATGTCCAGGTTCTTCTGCAAACCCCCTTGGCCTGTACATTCGTAAAAAAGTGGAGTCATATTCTATTGCAGTGGCTCTGGGAAGTTCAATGAAAACTCCAGGAAAGAAGTTTAATGCGATAAATTCGTAAAGAATGAATCCACTGGTAAAAAGAACAATTCCGTGTAAGGTGCTATAAAACTCCTTTTTATAAGATTGGTACCAACTTACCGTGTTTTTGAAATAAATAAAATATACTGTTAGAAAAGTAGTGATATACAATAAGCTACTTTTGTTGATATAACCATTAAATATCGCTGATAATGAAAGAGAGGCAATAAATATCAAATAAAAAACATCATATGCCGCAAACTTTAGTCTTTGAATTCTTAGAAAAAACAGAACGGAAAAAACGACAATGGTAAAAGTTATTTTTTCATTTAACGCTAAAACATTGAGCAATGGTAAAGAACCAACGGCAACTTGGAAAAGAAACTTGTTTATAGAAACCTTTATCGGAACCATTTGTTTCTTAAAAGGATAACTTGAATTTCAGCTTTTCTTTTTAAATGTATGAATCGGGAAAGAAGGACGTTTTCACCCATAGCATTCCTTATCAAATAGTCTTCGTATGCTGATGTAAACAAGTTTTTATTATTGTTTGTGGCCCCACCATGTCTCATGCATACTAGGTTTTTATTAAGAAAATGAAATGGTATTTTCTTTTTAATAGCCCTGTAAATGAATTCATAATCTGCTGAGAGCCTATAATTAGTATTATATTGGCCTACTGCATTATATGCCTCTCTGCTAATAAAAGTTGCTGTAAAACTAATTGGCATTCTCCATTTGATATTATGGTGTATTTTTTTTTTAAATGCCCTGGTATACATATACTCTTTTTCATAGGTATATTGCTCTCTTAGTCCAGTAACAATAAAACTTTTAGAAAAATCTTTTATCTCACCTGTTAAATTTATTAAGACATTCTTGGGATACCAATCATCACTACTAAGTATCCCTATTAGTTGCCCAGAGGCCAATTTGAGACCTTTATTCCATGCGTCATATATCCCTGTGTCCTTTTCACTGAGCACACTGATTGAAATACCTTTACTAGCTATTCGGCTCTTGTTTTCATTTATGATTCCTAAGGTGTTATCGTCTGACTTACCGTCTACAATTATGTATTCCAGTTCATAAAACTCATTAATCCCCTCTAATCCCATTACAGAATTCAAAGTGTCTTCTATCGTATCTTCGCTATTATAGCAAACTGTTATTATTGAAATTTTTTGCATCATTTTTTCGGAACCTGTTTTGAGTTTATAAAACAAATTCAACCTTCAATTCTTTAGGAAAACAGATTATATCTCCATAGTCTTTTAAAACAAGTTTCTTCGAAGGGTATATTGGGTCATATATATCATATCCTTTTGATTTGATCAGCTCTACTACCTCTTCCGAGGATGAACCATTTTTACGCAATAGTACATTGCTAAGCTCTGAAACGATTATTGGTCTATCATTTTCCAACGTTCTTGAGGAACCTCTGAATACAAGGTGTTCAAATCCTTCAACATCAACCTTTATAAAACCAGGTCTCAATTTCTTCTCTTCCGTTAGTTCATCAAGTGTTATTAAATTGATTTTTTCGGTGGTATAGGTTTCATTCTCGGCACTAGGGTGTTTGATTTCCCCTAAACTAGAATACTCCTCCTTCCCTTTGATTGTAACAATTTCTCCGGTTCCTTTTTTATCTGAAATAGCACCTTCAAAAACTTCAACTTTATTAGAGACCTTATTCAAATCAAGGTTTTTGTACAGATGCTTCAGTGCTCCTTCCGTGGGCTCAACGGACACTACTCTTCTGGTTTCTCCAACATTCTTTGCAAAAAGAACGGTAAAAAGTCCTATGTTCCCTCCTACATCGACAATATCCCTATCTAAATCAATATATTTAAGACAAATGTCTACCAACTCGGATTCATATTCTCGCTCTAAAGCGATTCTTGAGAAGATATCGCTTTTTGCATCTACCTCAAATACACCTTCAAACTTATTGATTTGGATTATTGGATCGTTAACCAAAATTTCAGAAAGATTATGAAGTATTTGCTTTTGAGGTGCTTGTTTCTTTTTTTTCCTTTTTCTTCTCCAATCCATTAATTTGAAGATTAAAGCTCTACTGAACTTTATTCTAATGAGAAGGATTTTAAGTTTTTTCATTTCTTTTATTTCTAAAGATGTATTGATAGTTTTTTTCCATGCTTTTCATTCCCTTAAAAATCAAAAAATAATATCCACCAACTATTGTAAATAGAACAATGCTTAAGATAACAAGATTATCCAGTTTTAGATTTATCAAATAGCTTAATCCTAGGAAAATGCTGTATAACATTAAAGTTTTAAAAAACTCCTTATCAAAAATATAGGTGAGTGGTGTTTTCATTCTTACATGGAACTCTGTAATTATAATTGAACTTCCCGCTACCAAAGAAACTATCCATGCAACAACTATAAATATACCATCCTCAAAAAAATATCCTACCAGGCCACAGAATATAAAATTAAACACTCCTATTGCGACATGGCCATAAACATTTCCTTTTAACTTTCCTGTACCAAGATTTATCATGTATGCCGGAATATTAAGTCCGTTTAAAAACCATCCCAAACAGGTAATGATAAGGACTAACACAAAAAGGTGATTGTATTCTCCAAAAAACACTATTGACAACACTTTAGCGCTCGGCACCACTAAACCGAGTGTGATAAATAACAAGAACATGTTAATCTTGCTTACTTTTCTATATGCTTCTAAAATTCTGGATTTATCTGCCATCATGTTCAAACCAGCTATTTTGGGCACAATGTTTTGCATTATTCCAGAAGTGAGAGATTTTATTTGTTTTACTATTTTACTACTTAGTTCAAAGATGGCAACAAGATTTAACCCTCCATATCTTGAGAGAATAAATTTGGTAACAGGATCATAAAGCATTTGAGCAAATCCAATGGTTTGAAAATTCAATCCATATTTGTAAACGGACATCATATATTTTTTATCCCTCTTGTAGTAGAAAAGATTGAATTTTGGAATATATAGGATTGATAAACAAATCCCAAAAACAAAAAAAAACACCGCCTGAATTAGTTGAGCGTATGCTAGTCCCTTTAAATCAAAATAGTTTATGAGCACAACGGACAAAAAAACATAAACGAGAGTACATAAAATAAATGAAATTGACCGTAAAAAGGCTTTGTTAAGTCCTTCCAAAACAGAGTAGTACAAACTCGCCACAATATTTATACAAAGTGATACTAAGGCAAATGACAATAGATACATGCCGTCAGACTGCCACTTCGATTCAACAAAGTAACCCAAGAAGAAATTAGCTAAGAAAAATATAACTAGGACCAACAGCATTATTATGCCACCTATCGTTAGGATAGATGAATTTAATACAGCATTTATCTTTTTGTAATTTTTTTCAAATGAAAGCTCTGCAGAAAACTTCACTAGGCTCCCTGTAAAACCTACTTGGGCAATATTTCCTAACGACGTAATAGAAAGAATTAAAGACCACAGGCCTAGTTTTTCAAGTCCTAGTGTAGCAATTATATATCGATATAAAAAAAATGTACACAAGGAGACAATGATTATTTGTGCCACGGTAAATAAAGAATTGTTGACTATCTGTTTGTTATAAAGATTCATAATTATCTTCTCTCATTACCGATTGGTGACAGCGTTAAGAGGACAAGGTTTGGAAACCAATCCTTAAATCCGTCTTTTTTTCTATTTTCTATTATTCCTGTTTTTTAACTTTTCTCGTTTTCTTCCTGTTTTCCCTCATAGGTTGATTAAGAAAATTTCTTGCACTTAAATAGCGAAAGTTTGTAGAACTACCGACAAAATCAGCTTATTTTAATAACAAAATACTATCCTAATAGCCATACAGTAAACCTGTTTTCTACTTTTAGAAAACGCAATTGACTTTTTCCATAAAATAAGGACTAGTGCAACCGTTATATTCGATTACTTAGACTTTACAGTTTTCTATTCTATTTTGTTTGAATTTTTTCTTTTTTAAGGGGTTATTTCCTTCGTTTTTCTGTTTAGGTAGATTAATAACAGAACCACAAAATACCCTAGGAGCAAAAGCATTGGAAGTAAAACCAAGTTTTTGCCAAAAAACGGTTTAATAATTTGTTGAGGTTTTCCAAAATTCAAAATATTAATAGGCTGCTCCTGCTCCTGCTCTTGTAACTCTATTTTCTTTTGTTCAGAATCTTGAATCAATCGATTCTTCAATTGAAAAAGTCCTGTAACGTCCATTGGTTTCTCGTTATCCACTGAAACCCTGCTATCCAAAAGCTGTTTTTCTTGCTCGTCAATGCTTTTTATGTAGGTCGCAATAAGAAGGTCTATTTGTTGGATAAGCGATTCGTTTTGTTTTATACGAGTAGTCGCATTTTCATTACTTGCTTTAATAAGTTTTCTAAAAAAATTAGTAGAATTAATGTATTCCATTATTCTCTCTGCAAAAACTTGTCCCTCCGCAGTACTTTTGAAGGTGAAAATGATTCTGTGATTTAAAGCGCTGTTCCTAAGAAGTTCATTTCGAATAATTTCCGAAAATTCTGTGTTGTTTTGAAATTTCTCCAAAAGTTCAAGGTATTCAAAGTCTATTTTTTTTTTCTTCTTACCATCAATAGGCTCTACCTCAATTTTATATTGACCGATGTTGTTGGTAGGTACTCCTAAACCTTTGAAAAACGCTGTGTCTTTCGCTTTAATGTTGCTTTGGATTTCTCCTACAACGTCGTAAAGATAGTTCTCGCTGTCCAAGTTGGGCTTTACGATAACCTCAATCTTCTTCTTCTTCTCCGTAATTTGGTTTAGTCCATAACCAATCCCTAACCCTAATACAATAAGGCCAACAAGAATTAAAGCTCTTTTTTTTAAGTAGAGGAATAGTTTGAGAAAACCAAGACCAAGCTTATTGAACCAATTGCCTATCATCCGGAACAACTGCCCCAAATCGATTTCATCGGAAGTATTTTGTTTTGGTTGTTCTGTCATATTACGAACTAAATATTTGTTTTAAAATTTTATCGGTTATCAAATAGGTGGGTTTTACGCCAGTGGTGCCCAGTCCGCCAGATGCTAAGGTGCTACCGGTTTCCAAAGGGTTGTCCGAAGCATAATAGGCATACCGTACTTTTACATCTTTTTTTATGCTCTTTCTTATTTTGGAGGCTGATTGTATGGCTTTTTGATAATGTACCCCTTCCATTTCAAGCCCGATGACATTCCAGGTAGATTCATGAAAAAAACGTAAAATATCCTTGTTCTGTAGTGATGTTCCCAGTACCGTGACCATCGTGCCTTCCAAAACTTTTAGTCCATGCCCATCAAAATTTTCTGAGCACAATTCATTCTTAAAAGGATAGTTGTCCGCCGTGCCTTCAAAAATATGGGCTGAGGGAATCATTAAATCTCCTTTTCCACCTGCTAATATTCCAGCTTTGCCCATTACTGAAATCGATTCCACATTCAAGAATTTTTTTTTTCCTTGCTTATTGGTGAGAGGTTTCAACAATTCGTCGATAGTTTCATAGGCCTGCTCCCCAAAGGCATAGTCCATGACAAATATAACGGGTTTTTCAGCTTCATCTATCCCTTCTGCAAATTCGTAGCAGCAAGCATCTCGGCTAAATTCAGCAGAATCAAAAATCTGGGTGTCAATATTGGCCCCAGAATCATCATCCAAAAATAACATGCCATTTTTTTCGGCCATACGTTTCACTTTGTTCTGGAGCGTCTTGTTGTCGGTCGCGCTGAGTGCTTCATAAATTTCGAGGGATTTGGAGTTCGGAAATTCTTTGACCAATGCTTTGCGCGCAAACAAGGAATTCATAACACTGTGCATGTTTGCACTTATTATATGAATGGGTCGATTTAAGAGACCTTTCCGCCCTAAAGCTTTTTTGATGGTTTCGGCCCATCGTTCCCCGTGAATATGGTGTCCCAATCTTTCCCGAAGCAAAGGGCTGAATGTAATGGTTCTTTTCTGTCCTGATGTTTCCTCATCTATAGCCAACTTGCCCAACCAATATATCACGTTTAAAAAACGGTCTTCGTTTTCAGCACTTCGTAACTTTCCATGGATCGCAACGGTCTCTTCGTAGGTTCTACCCAGGATATTTGCGGTATGTATGAGGGCGACTTCCCGTTCAGCGTCTTCTTTTTGTTCTTTTTTAATAAATTCTTCCAGTTTTTCCCAGTCCCTGATGGTTGCCTTGCCATCGTCTACCAAAACCCGTTCCGATATTTTATCAGATTCTACATAAAGGAATGTCAAATGGGTAAGAATATCATAAATATCGCTCCGCCCCCGGGTAATCTCAATATTCATTTGCTCTTCGTCAATTCGATAGCAATTTCTTCTTCGCTTGGGTGGAATGATTGGTCTTAAATGGGATTGTGAAAAGCCTTCGTCGGAAGTCAGGTTGATGAACCGGCATTCTTCAATTCCCTTGGGCAATCGTTCCAAAACGTAAATAAGTCCGTTCAGCTCCGCTTTTTCTTCCGCGATAGAGCCGTAAATCTCAGGTCTGAGCACCAAAAGTGCGTTACGAAGTGCATTACCAGATACCCCTGAAGGTTTATAAAAACCTCTGTTCAGTAAATGCCGCATGGTAATGTACAGCCTTTCTATGGCGTTGGTGGATTCTTGTGCCCGGGTGGTTTGTTTTATCAGAATAGCCATTTTACTTCTGGCAAAAATACACGAATTCGGATGAAACGAGAACGTTTCTTTATTTCTAAATCCGAAAAGCTTGTAGCCCATCAGCTACCTTTCTATCATTGGCCAAACGCTGTACCTTGTTCTGGCCTCCTAATTTTCCGATGGACTTCATATAATCTTGGAACCCGCCCGGTCTAATGGGCGTAATTTTTAGGGGTTGCAAAATCTTTCCATCTATCAAATCAAAATAGTAACTGTTCTGTTTTTGCATACTTTCATCTATATCCCTGTTGAACTGTATCATGTCCATAGGGGTTTTTTCAAACTCAATGAACCACTCATGAAAAGGGAGTTCTCCTTCCTTTGGTGCGGTCTGTGGTGCTACGGTAAACTCATTGACCACCGCATCGGATTGGTCAACTGCGAGTTTCAATGCTTCTTCCACTTCTTTGGCAATGACATGTTCGCCAAAGGCGGAGATAAAGTGTTTTATTCTTCCCGAAACAATGATCTTGTACGGCTTCAAACAAATAAACCGAACGGTATCTCCAATATTATAGGCCCAGAGACCGGCATTGGTGGAAATTATCAGTGCATAGTCAACATGTAGCTCAACTTCTTTTAGTGACAGTCTTTCAGGCGTTTCTGAAAAGAAATCATCTGCCCGGATAAACTCATAAAATATCCCTGAATTGAGCAGTAGCAGCATTCCCGGTTCCTTTTGGGAATTCTGATACGCAAAAAACCCTTCGCTGGCAGGAAACAGTTCGATGCTGTCCACCTTTCTTCCCATCAACTTCTCAAACTTGGCGCGATAGGGTTCATAATTTACCCCTCCATAAATGAAGAGTTGAAAGTTTTTGAACAGTTCGCCCACTTTTTTCCCCGTTTTGCGCTGTAATTTTTCAAAATACATTTGTACCCAGCTAGGGATTCCTGCGATAACCGTCATATTTTGCCCTTCCGTTTCCTCCACAATTTTATCAACCTTGGTCTCCCAGTCTTCGATGCAATTGGTTTCCCAGCTTGGAAGACGGTTTTTTTGTAGATAAGTAGGAACATAGTGGGCCGATATTCCTGAAAGCCGGCCAAACTTAATACCTCCTTTTTCTTCTAAAACAGGACTGCCTTGCAAAAAAATCATCTTGCCATTTACAAAGTTGGTGTTTCTTGTTTCATGGATGTAGTTTAAGATCGCGTTACGGGAAGCTTCAACTTGATGTTTTATGGATTCTTGTGTAATCGGTATGTATTTAGCCCCTGAAGTAGTGCCCGATGTCTTGGCGAAGTATAACGGTTTCCCGGGCCAAAGTATATTTTCAGAACCTTTGATTATTTCTTCCACATAAGGTTTTAATGCCTCATAATCGCGAATAGGAACATTTTTTACAAAGTCCTGATGGGATTTAATTTGATAAAAGCTATGGTCCTTGCCAAACTTGGTATCTTTTGCTTTTTGAACAAGGTCCTGAAAAACCTGGTTCTGACAGGCGATGGGAGAATCCGCCCATTTCTGTGTCTTTCTTGCTACCATACTTGCAAACCACCGAGCGCCTATCGCTTTTAAAGACATTTATTTAAAGTCTATGTAATTGAGTGGGTCGATAGGTTTTCCATTCTTCCAGAGTTCCAGATGTAGATGTGGACCGGTGGTCAATTCTCCAGTATTGCCGACCTCAGCAATAACTTCACCGGCCCTGACAAGATCCCCCTGGGACTTACTCAGAAATCCGTTGTGTTTATAAACAGATGTCAAATTATCCTGGTGTTTAATTATAATGACATAGCCTGTCTGTGACGTCCATTCTGAAAATAGGACTGTTCCGTTTGCCACGGATTTGACCGGTGTTCCCCTTGGAGCAACTACATCTACTGCGAAATGTTTGATTCGGCTATCAAACTTCTGCGAAATCGTACCCTTCAAAGGGGAAAACAAGAGAACCTCTACATTCTCTATATTTCTTTCGAATAGATTGTATTTGTCCTCCAGTTCAACCTCCTCACGCAGCAGCAAGTCTTCCCGGATTGGCGTCAAATCGACGGTTGAGGGATCCAGTTTAAAGCGTTCAAACAAGGAATCCCGGTTAGTTTCGTTGTTTTCAATTTCCCCTCGCAACACCAAACGTATGTTGTCCAAATACCTATTGGTATAATCCAATACTGTCACTAAAGAGTCGGTTTTATAGGTGAGTTCCGTAGCCTGTCGCTTAAGTCTTGTAGAGGAATATCCAGGGATATATTCCCGCAAAGGTGTGAAAGCAATTATAAGAGTGGTAAGCCCGATAAGCACAATGATGAAAAGTGTTCCCGTTACAAAGACATTCAGACGATTCAATTTGAATGAAATCTTTTCTTCAAAAGTATTTTCGTTCAGTATGACCAAACGATATTTGTGCAGCAATTTTCTCTTGAGCTCTTTCCGCTTTCTTTTCTTTCGTGCCATGACAAAACAAATATAGCCTTAGATTTTAATAAAGATGTTAAGCTTTTTAAAATGTGCCTTTTCACTATAGGGGTACAAACACAATCTTAAGCGCTAATTTTCGTTAATCCCAAAGGAGGTTATCCCTTTCTTTTGTACTTTTATATATTAATAAGCACTACACTTCATGACTTTTCAAAATATTTTTCTCGGTATGCTTGGTCCTTGGCAAATTGTTCTCATAGTTGTTGTTGTCCTCTTACTGTTTGGAGGGAAAAAAATTCCTGAATTGATGCGCGGTCTCGGAAGCGGTATCAAAGAATTTAAAGACGCTTCCAAAGAGGACGAAAAATTGGATGGACCTAAAGAATCGGATTCCTGATCTGACCTTCCTTTTTAATATCTCCAACTGCTCACAAGGTAGCATCTTCAGCGATTCTTTCGATAAACAACTACATCATTTTGGCCTACATGCCCAAAATGATACTGTTCACAACAAAAAGTTACTTCCACTTTGCCCGTGACTTACTTTTGTAGGTAACGATATTGATTAGATATCCGTTGTAAGAACTTTTAATTCAACCTAACCCATCTAGATTAGAAAGTTATACATGAGAAAGCTATTATCCCTTATAGTCTTTGCTTTCATATCTGGACTTCACGCCCAAGATATTTCTGCCGTCCAGTTCGAAGATTTGGAGGTCAAGGCCACCCTATCCAAAAACTTGGATTCTGAAAGGCACCTCCCTTCACCCGGCCAGGCCATGTCCCTGAAACCAAAAGGTTCCGGAGTTTCCAATAAACTTATAAAAAAGGCAGATGGGTATTTTGATAAAATGTGGTACGCCGAAGCGGCAAGGCTGTATGATTTAGTTCTTGAGGAAAGTGAACAGGAGCATTCGTTTCATTTGCTTTCCAGGGCAGCAGATTCTCATTATTACAGTGGAAATTTGGAAAAGTCGTTTAAATGGTACCATGAGTTGTACCAGAATTACGCAAAAACTATAACGGAAGAAGACTTTTTTAAATACACCCACAGCCTCAAGGCTACGGGGCGTTATAAAAGGGCCGCCAGACTGACACGTATGTTTCGGCAAAAGCGGGAGGCAAATTTAAAAACACTACCCGTCGAAGATAGAATTTGGGACCATTCTGCCTATGTGGATGTAAAAAATTTATCCATTAATTCGAAGTATTCTGATTTTTCCCCAATGTTCCATGGCGATGGAAGAGTGGTATATGCTTCGGCCATGGATTCTTCTTTTCTTACAACCAGACGTTATAAGTGGAACAACCAGCCTTTTTTGGACCTCTATGTTGCCCAAGCAAATGCTGAAGGCGGAGATCTCACCAACTCCAAAAAACTGTCCAAGAAGATAAACACCAAGTATCATGAAGCTTCCGTTGCCTTCTCGCCAGACCAGAATACTATCTATTTTACACGGAACAATTATGGAAAAAAGCTAAAAAGGGGCAAAAAAGGGGTCAATCATTTAAAAATTTATAAATCCAATTTTGTGGATGGGGAGTGGACGAAAGCCATAGAGCTTCCCTTTAATGATGAAAACCATTCGACGGGACACCCAGCTCTAAGTCCCGATGGAAAGAAGCTATACTTTGTTTCTGATCGTCCTGGAGGTTTTGGGTTGACCGATATCTACGTGGTTGATGTATTAGAGAATGGAACGTATTCCGAACCGAAAAATCTAGGAAAGTCCGTGAACACGCCTTACAAGGAAATGTTTCCTTACATAACAGGGTCCAATCTCTACTTTTCCTCGGACAGGACCATGGGTGTAGGTGGCTTGGATGTATACAAATCCAACTTTTCCGAAGAATTGTTCAACGTTGCTGTCAATATGGGAAGGCCCATAAACAGCAATCGAGATGATTTTTCATATATCATTGATGAAGATAATAGACACGGATATTTTGCTTCTAACCGAAAAGGGGGCAAAGGGGACGATGATATTTATTCATTTCAAAACCTGGATAATCTCAACTCAATCTCGGGTATCGTTGAGAACAACAGTACCGAGGAATTTATCAGCGATGCTGTGGTAGCGCTTTTTAATGAAAAAGGCGAAAAGCTATGGGAAACAACAACAGATGCCCAAGGCCTTTTCAGTTTTAAAGATTTACAGTCTGTTAAGGAGTATACGTTGGTATCCTTAAAAAAGGGTTTTCTTGAAGAGAAAACTTCTATCACTACCAAAGAAAATGAACCCGTCGTCGTGAAACATACCATGCAACCCATAGAAGAATTAGTGGTGCTCGATGATGAAGTTTTAAAAATCAAGACGGAAAACATCTATTTTGATTTTGATAAACATAACATCAAGGCTCAAGCAGCCGCAGAGCTGGATAAACTTATTGAGGTAATGAATGAGTATCCCGAAATGGTAATTCGTATCGAATCCCATACTGACTCTAGGGGAAGTAAGGCATACAATAAGTATCTATCGGACAAGCGAGCCAAATCGTCCCGGGAATATCTAATTTCGAATGGTATCGATGCCTCTCGTATCGAAAGTGCCATCGGATATGGGGAGGAGCGCTTGCTCAACAATTGTCAAGATGGGGTGTCTTGTGCCAGAAAAAATCATGAACTCAACCGTAGATCGGAGTTCATCATCGTAAATATGTAGGTCGGCTTTAGTATATTTCGGTGCGCGCTGGTCCTAAACATCACTTGGTTTTTTCACATCCTACCGTTTATCGATTAATTTAATCCATGAACCTTACTGGTCAAGTTGCGGTTCGTCGATAAAAACAATACCCTAAAAGGAGATTTGAAATCCTTTCGTCTTTCATCATATTTTTTCTGCTTTTCGTCCCTCAATTTCTATTGCTCTCCAGAAAAGCCTAAAATTTGTCTTGTCTTTAAATCTTAAAAATATATACTTATGAAAAAATTAGTACTTGTTAGGGAAATTTATTTGGAAGCTTTTAAAAACTTGGGGCATATTATCTTAGAAAGATATTTTAAAGTGTTTTCTTGGTTTTGTTTTATCATGTTCTTTATTGTGCTTTACGCTTTTGTTTTCCGCATCGCCACTGGATTCGCTTTTGATTAAAAAATACACCTAAGCATTTAAAGAACGAAAAAGCCCAACGCTTAGAACACGTTGGGCTTTTTTGATTTACTCTTCACTTGGTTTTACTACGTTCCCGTTTTCACTTCAAAAGTAACGGTTCGCAATATGGCCTCCAGCTCAAACATATAGTCTCTTTTCTCTGCCGATGGGGCAAAAGTAAAGCCTTCCAACACCAATTTTCTGTCGTTTACATCATCGTTGATGATATAGGTCAAAAACGGCCCTGCCATGGGGTATCCACTTATTTCCCATATTCCTCTCGCCTCCGCTGCCTTTTTACCCCCAATTTCCGCGGAAAGCACATAGGGAGCAAATGCCTTTTCGGTAATCATAAAGGTATTTTCATAGGGCCCTGGCACAAATTTTTTGCCGATGGAATCCCGCATCCTTATAATATCCCTTACAAATGTTGAATCAGTTGAAAAACTCTCCTTGGGCATTGCATACGCAATGATGTTCATAGTGCCTTTCGGAATTTGGATATCCATCCAAACAAAGTTTTTCTCCCGTTTGCCCAACTTGTATAATGAAGGAACTTGCAATGAAATGCCCAATTCCTCTTGAAGTGCCGTTTCTTTGCTCAAAGACCGGGTAAATCGTTTTTGGGCCTCTTTGATTTCAACATCCTTAAAGGCTGCTATGGCCTGGGCCGATATTTTTTCAATATTTTCAGCCAAATCCTTGTACGTTTCCCCTTTCACAATGGCAACTTTTTGGGGTTCTGCATATACGTTGGTCTTGATGTGGCCAATGGAAAGTGTGTCTTGCTCCACAAAAAGCACCGATCTTGAATAGGTAACCGCACCATTGAAGACTTGTGGAGGAATTTGCGTAATACTAAAAATAGGTTCCGCTTGGGGTAATCCGAGTACTTGGGCCGCAAAATGCTCCCTGATTTTATCGCCTATGGCACCCTTCCAAAGTTCGGTGTCCATTACCACCATTAGGGAATTGATGCCTCCGGTGGAAGGTGGCAAAAATCGTTTTTTACTTCCTAAATCCTTGCACGCCATGAAAGTCATCAAAATGATGACAAATGATAGTGTCCATATTTTTTTCATAGTGCTTTAAATTTACGAAGAACAGGCGCACAATTTAAGTTTTGTTCCCGGTTTTAGGTTATTCCCGTTAATACCGTTCCATTCCCTTAAATTTTCTACAGAAATTCCTGGGTATTTTCTCGAGATCGTCCACAATGAATCCCCACTCTGAACAACATGTACCTTGCCCGCTTTAGCTGCTGCGTCTGTTGAAACTTTGGTTTTGGTGGATTTTGCAACTTGCTTTACATCGTATGGTTTTCTGGGAAAGATGGTAAGGCGCTGTCCAATTCGCAAATTATTGCTGCGAAGACCGTTCCAGCGTTTAATTTGACTAACACCAACACCATATCGCTCAGCAATTTTTCCCAAATAATCCCCGCTCCTTACCTTGTAACGGATTTGGTTTTTTGTCTCCACCAATTGTGGTAAGGGTTTTTCCAAAGAATCCAACTCCTTTTTTGCATAGGCATATATGGCTTCTTCATTATTGACAAACATTCCTATTTTAGAAATGGGCAGGCGAAGCGCATACTTTTTACCTGCTATCTTCGGAATGATGTTCAACTTGTAGGCTGGATTTAACATTTCCAGCTCTTCCTTGCTGATTTTTACCAGCTTGGAGATCTGATCGAACGTAATGGTATTTTTAACAATAACCGTATCCGTTTCAAAATAGGGCCTTTCTACATTGATTTTCTTTAGACCATGCTCTTCCGCATATTCAAAAATGTACATGGTTGCCAGAAAAGCGGGTACATAACCAGCGGTTTCGCGGGGAAGGTTTCTTCTTATGTTCCAGTAGTTCTTGTACCCTCCTGATCTTCGGATGGCCTTGTTAACGTTCCCCGGTCCTGAATTATACGCTGCAAGCGCCAAATCCCAATCATTGAATATCTCGTGAAGTTTGGACAAATATTTGACCGCTGCTTTGGTCGCCAAAATAGGGTCATTGCGCTCATCTACATAGCTGCTCACATCTAAACCATAGATTTTTCCAGTACTGTACATAAACTGCCAGAGACCCTTAGCGCCAACCCTGGAACGTGCTCGAGGATTCAATGCAGATTCCACGATGGATAAATACTTCATTTCCAAGGGCACATCCTGGCGGTCCAGTTCTTGTTCAAACAGCGGAAAATAAAACTGGCTTGCTGTCAACATGCGCTCCATTAAATCGCGCTTTCGCACCAAAAAGGATTTAATAACACTCTCCAAAGAAGGATTATAAGCAATGTTAAACGGTGTTTTCTCATTGAGTTTTGCCAGTCTAACTTTAAGAGTGTCCGTGGGCAAATCGATTTCTACCTTTTTTACATCCGTTTCGTTTTGCACCTCCATGTACATCTCGGCAAACCAATCTGCACTTTTAGAAAGTTCCTTGAGCCAGAGACTATCATACGTTCTAATCTCCTCTAAGTCTTTTAATTCGAATTCCGCTTTTTCTCTTTCCGTTACAAGCTCGTTTAGTTGTGAAGATACTCGTGACACATCCTGAATCTGACCAATGGAATCAGTATTTACCGCGGGAAGGGAGAGGACCTCTGGCTCTGCGATACGTGTGCTATCCGTTTTTTGAGCAACCAATATGGGTGCTGTAAAAACAAAAACAGACCTTATAATTGTCTTTATTTTTGAATTCATTTTGGATTGGGTTTGGTTCGGAACAAACGAAAATGGCTTTTTTTTCCGAAAAACTAAAACTTTGGGTCTAAAACAAACGTTAAACCTATAAGTATCTGTCTTTTAAGAACGAACCCTTTAATCCAATATTGCAGCAATTCCGGGCAAAGTTCTTCCTTCCAAACTTTCCAACATGGCGCCTCCTCCGGTGGAGACATAGCTTACCTTATTTTGAAAACCAAATTGCTTCACCGCAGCGACTGAGTCTCCTCCACCAACTAGGGAAAAAGCACCATTTTGTGTAGCCTCATCAATAGCGTTGCCCACTGATATCGTCCCTTTAGCGAAGTTTTCCATTTCAAAAACCCCTACAGGTCCGTTCCACAAAATAGTTTTGGATCGTAAGATAACTTCTTTAAAATTCTCCAGGGTCTGAGGCCCTGCATCGAGGCCTTGCCATCCTTTGGGGATCGAACCAACAGACACGAACTGGGTATTCGCAGCATTTTCGAACGCATCAGCAGCCAGTACATCCACTGGTAAATGTACCTGTACCCCTTTGGCTTCGGCTTGCTTTAAAATTTCCAGGGCCAATTCCATTTTATCGTCTTCGCAAATAGAATCTCCAACACTTCCTCCCTGGGCTTTCACAAAAGTGTAGGTCATGCCCCCTCCAATGATCAGATGGTCCACTTTGTCCAAGATGTTTTCAATAATCGTGATTTTTGAGGATACTTTAGCTCCTCCTAAAATTGCGGTCACTGGTTTTTCTCCAGTTTGCATCACCTTTTCGATTGCTTTGATTTCTTTGGCCAACAGATAGCCAAAACACTTCCTGTCCGTAAAAAATTTAGCTATTATGGTGGTAGACGCATGTGCTCTATGGGCTGTTCCGAACGCATCGTTGATGTAGATATCGCCCAAAGCTGCAAGTTGTTTCGCAAAGGCTTCGTCTCCACTTTCTTCTTCCGGATGGAACCTTAAATTTTCTAACAATAAAACCTCACCATTTTCGAGAGATGACGCTGCTTTTCCAGCCTCATCCCCAACGCTGTCTTTCGCAAACTTGACCTGTACCCCTATAATTTCGGATACTTTTTCACAAATATGAGCTAAGGACATTTCAGGGTTGTTCTTCCCTTTGGGCCTCCCTAGATGACTCATCAAAATAGCACTGCCACCATCTTCCAGCACCTTGAGGATGGAAGGCTTGGCTGCCTCAATTCTACTGGTATCGGTAACATGAAACTCAGAATCCAAAGGGACATTAAAATCCACACGGATCAAGGCTTTTTTATTTTCGAAATCAAAATCGTCGATGGTTCTCATGTGCTAGGATTTATGGAGCTTCAAAAGTAAAGATTTCCAGCTTTCTCAATCCCTTCTATCTTCACAATTTTAAGTAGAAAAGGCAAACGACCAGACTGAAAAAAATTATATTTGGTCTATGCAGTTCAAAAGTATTCTGGGGCTGGAGCACATCAAACGGCATTTAACGACTACGGCCGAACGGGGACGTATTGCCCATGCTCAACTTTTTATTGGCCCTGAGGGTTGCGGGACACTGCCCATGGCGGTAGCCTACGCCCAATTTATAGTATGCGCCAACACCAAGGGTGAAAACGAGAACGGGAACACAGCCTGTAATCTTAAGTGTGATTCGCTCACGCACCCAGATCTTCATTTCGCATTTCCTGTATCCAATTCCAATAAAGTAAAATCCCATGCGGTCAGCGATATATATTTGGAGGAGTGGCGTGAGTTTCTGAAAGAGCAGCCCTACGGGAATCTTTTTGATTGGTATCGTTTGGTGGGCATTGAAAAGAAACAAGGACAAATTGGTGTTGACGAGGCCCAAGATATCGTAAAGAAACTTTCTTTCAAATCTTATGAAGGAGGGTATAAGGTGATGATTATTTGGATGGCAGAAAAAATGAATATCGCAGCAGCCAACAAATTGTTAAAACTAATAGAAGAACCTCCTGAAAAAACGGTGCTTTTACTGATTGCGGAAGAAGAAGAACAAATCATAAACACCATCTTGTCCCGATGTCAAATACTCCGTTTTCCACCGCTTTCAGAAGATGTGATCAACAGGGCGCTACAAGAAAATGGGGTAGCTCCCAACGAAGCTTTTTCGATAGCCCAAGAAGCAAATGGGAACTATAATAAAGCTTTGGATTTGGTCAAAAAAGACTCGGAAGACCTTGTTTTCGAAAAGTGGTTCGTCCAATGGGTTCGTGCGGCTTTTAAGGCCAAAGGAAATAAAGGCGCGATAAACGAACTGATTTTATGGAGCGAGACCATTTCCAAAACAGGTCGGGAAGTACAGAAGCAATTTTTGAATTATTGCCTGACCGTAATCAGACAAGCATTGCTTCTGAATTACAAAGCCGACAGATTAGTATATCTTAAAATGCACGCTATTCATTTCGATTTGGGCAAATTTGCGCCGTTCGTACACGAAAACAATGTTCTGGAAATAACGGAGGAACTTGAAAAAGCGATGTACCATGTAGAACGCAATGGCAATGCAAAAGTGATTTTTGCCGATTTATCCATTAAACTAACCCGTCTGCTCCATACCAAAGCAGCTTAACCCGAGACTATGGAACACCTTACGGAAATTTTGCTGCTCCTTTTCCTGGCCATCACATTTCTACAAAGCGGATGGGACAAAATAGTGGATTGGAAAGGAAATTTAGGTTGGCTTCAAGGGCATTTCTCAAAGACTCTTTTTAAAGATATCGTGCCGTTGCTTCTGTGCGTTATCTTAGTTCTGGAAAGTATTTCTGGTGTATTGGCTGTTTTTGGAGTGGTTCAATTGGTTGCTTCAGATAGCAATTCATTTGGATTCTACGCTGCGGTCTTGTCCAGCATTACTTTACTTTTTTTGTTATTGGGCCAACGTATTGCTAAAGATTATGATGGAGCTAGAACCATAGTTATTTATTTTATTCCTACAGTTTTTCTCGTCTTTTTGATGCAATAAAAAAGTCCATCATGGATGGACTTTGATAACCAGTATGCTTACTTAATGGTTATTCTTTATATTTATCATTCAAAATTTTCAATAGCTCACTTGTCAAGTCCTTGCCTTCTGAACCGTAAAGAACGCTTCCTCCTTCACCTCCTCCTAAAATGTATGTGAAACCATTGGCCTTTCCATATGCGCTTATTTCCTTTTTCACCTTACTTACCAATGAGTCCATTTCGGTTTGGCTGGTTTGCTGAAGTTGTTGCTCCTCTTGCTGCAGTTGCTGCCCAACAAACTGCCCTCTTTGCTGTAAAAGGCCATATTCCTCCTGCGCGCTTTTTTGGGACATTTTTTGCGCTTTGGTCTGAAATGCTTGAAGTTCCAATTGAAATGCCTGTGAAATACTATCTCTTTTTTTTGTCAAGGCTTCCACTTTCGTTTTGAATTTAGCTTCTATGTCCATCTTTTCTTGATAGCCATCCATCAACTTTACATTATCTACGAAGCCAATTTTACTTTGTTCACAAGACATAATAATCAGGGCGACAAAGGGTATAATACTTTTTCTCATTACTAAGGTTTATCGAAGGGCAAAAATAGAAAAGCTTTTTTGAATGATGGCTATCAAGTTTTTATGTTTGACTTCTTAGATTGACCTTCATAGCAAAAACCTATTCTTTGTTGGCGAAAGATAAGTGCTGGTTATTGTTTTATGGTGATTTTTATCCCCTGTAAAGTATTTTTGGGATTTCTCTGTACTCTAACTTATAGAGAGCAACAAAGGCCGTTCACGCCTTTTAAATTACTTTTTCTCCTTTTCAAGTACATAAATGAGCGAAGAGTACTCTTTCGTGAACATAGCATGAATATTTGACCATAGGCCTTTAAGAAAAGCTGCAATGAGGTAGAATTTGTTTCCTTTGTACTTTTCTGAAAGGAGAGAAACGTAAAACGCATCGAACCACATGGGTTTGATGGTCCTAACCTCCAATCCGTGTTCCTTAAAAAGTGTTTTAATGGATACTCTTGAAAAATGCCACAAATGACGAGGAACATCATAACCCGCCCAATATTCTTGGTAATGTGATGCATCCCAAGAACGAAAATTGGGAACCGCCACCACTACAATCCCATTTTCAGCCAGCATACCAACCACGTTTTCTATCTGCTTTGTTAAATCGGGAAGATGCTCCAATACATGCCAAAGCGTTATAACTTGATGCCTGGTTTCAGAAATATCACTTAAACTCTTTTCCAAATCGATTCCCTTGCTACGCGCCCTTGCTCTGGCCTTAGCATTCGGTTCTACGCCGTATATTTCAAAACCCTTCTTGTTGGCATAATAAAGAAAATCACCTGTTCCTGCGCCTATGTCCAGTATTTTTTTTGATTTATCTGTTTGATTTTCAATTAGTTGAATCTTTTTTCTAATATTTACAAGCTTTATCAGTTGGTAAACACTGTCCATCACGGAGCTTTTGGAATCCGTATGGGATATATAGTTGTCTCCTTCATAAAATGCCTCAAGATTTTCTGGAACAGGTTGTGTAAGTAGCATGTCCTTCGTCTCATCACGAACCAATTGAAACTCTTCACCGGAAAAAGAATAGTCCTTAGTTTTTAAATACAACTTCATATTGAATCTCCCTATTCAAATACTGTTTTTGCCCTAGTAGAAAACACCATCTCCTGATGTCTTTTCAAAAAGTGATTGATACTTAGAACATTATTCGGCGAAACTGGATTGGAAAACATAAAACAACTGGAAATGTTTCACGTGGAACAGGAATTATCGCCCCAAAAAAACCAACAGAACACTTACATCTGAGGGAGATACCCCACTGATTCTAGAGGCCTGTGATATATTGATAGGGCGTATCGCCTTAAGTTTTTCACGCGCTTCAAATGAAAGCGATTTGAGCTTGGAATAATCGAAGTCCTCTGGAATTCTAACATTCTCCAGGCGACTCAATTTATCTGCGTTGTTTTTTTCCTTTTCAATATAGCCGGAATATTTAACCTGGATTTCAGCCTGTTCCAAAACTTCCCTTCCTAGCTCATTCTCCGCAACAAAGGTTGAAACGGATTCTAGCTGTAGCATATGGCCCATGCTTACTTTGGGTCTAGAGAAAACTTTAAATAACTTATCGGATTGACGAACTTTTGCCGAATCCACATCTTCTAAAATGGGATTTATCTCCTTTGGATCAAAACTGGTTTTCTTGAAAAACCGAATAAAGTCATCTGATTTCCTTTGTTTTTCTTCCATTAGCTTCATTCTTTCGGCAGAAGCCAGACCTAGCGCATATCCCTTAGGGGTAAGTCTAAGGTCAGCATTATCTTGTCTCAACAAAGTACGGTATTCAGCTCTTGAGGTAAACATTCGATAAGGCTCTTCTGTTCCCTTGGTAATCAGATCATCTATTAACACACCTATGTATGCTTCATCCCGTTTCAGAACAAACGGTTCCGCACCATTTATTTTTAAGTGTGCATTTATACCTGCCATCAAGCCCTGGGACGCAGCTTCTTCATAACCCGTGGTACCATTAATCTGACCTGCAAAATAAAGATTGTCCACCAATTTCGTTTCCAAAGTATGCCTCAGTTGAGTAGGTGGAAAGTAATCGTATTCAATAGCGTAACCCGGTCTAAAAAACTTTACATTTTCAAACCCATTTACCGATTTCAACGCTTTGTACTGAACTTCTTCCGGAAGGGAAGTGGAAAAACCATTTACGTAAACCTCTACCGTATTCCAACCTTCAGGCTCCACAAAAATCTGATGAGAGCTTTTATCAGAAAAGCGATGTATTTTATCCTCAATAGAAGGGCAATAACGTGGGCCTATGCTTTTGATTCGCCCATTGAACATTGGAGAACGCTCAAAACCTTCTCGCAATAAATCATGTACGTGTTCACTGGTATGGGTCATGTAGCAATCACGTTGTTCTTTTAAAACCGAGGTGTTCAGGTATGAAAACTTTTCGGGCGAAGCGTCTCCAGGCTGTGGAATCATTTTATCATAGTCTAACGACCTACCATCAACCCTTGGAGGTGTTCCTGTCTTCATCCTTCCGGTATCAAAACCAAAATCCACCAACTGTTCAGTTATCCCTGTAGCGGCTCGTTCTCCTGCCCTACCACCGCCGAACTGCTTTTCTCCTATGTGTATGAGGCCATTCAAAAAAGTGCCGTTTGTCAGCACAACCGCTCTCGACTTTATATCGATGCCCAATGAAGTCCTGACCCCTATTATACGATTTCCTTTTACCAATAAACCTGAAACCATTTCTTGATAGAAATCCACCTTCGGGGTGCCCTCTAATACCAGGCGCCACTCCTCGGCAAAACGCATCCTATCGTTCTGGGCCCTTGGGCTCCACATAGCAGGCCCCTTAGACTTATTCAGCATTTTAAATTGTATCGCGGATTTATCCGTTACAATTCCGCTATATCCTCCTAACGCATCTATTTCACGTACAATTTGCCCCTTGGCAATACCTCCCATTGCGGGATTACAAGACATCTGTCCGATGTTCTGCAAGTTCATTGTAACCAACAGCGTGTTAGAGCCCATATTGGCCGCGGCCGCGGCGGCCTCTGCCCCTGCATGACCGCCGCCCACCACAATAACATCATATTCTTTTTCAAACATACCTATTGTTCCACGTGGAACATGTTTATTTTTTCTTCCTCCTTCTTCCTCATTTCCAAACCCTCCGCCTCGGTCTTATCTTTGTAACCCATTAAATGTAGGATACCATGACAGGCAACACGCAAAAATTCCTTTTCAAAGTCCTCTTTGTACTTTAACGCATTTTCCCTTACTCTATCAATTGATATGAAAACATCACCCGCAATATTCCGCCCCTTGCTGTAATCAAACGTTATAATGTCTGTATAGGTGTCATGGCCCAAATACTCCAGATTGAGTGATAACAACCTTTCATCATTACAGAAAATATAATCCAATTTGTCAACAACATAACCCTCCTCTTCAATAATTCTCTTCATCCAATCGGATACCTTCGTCTCATTCTCAACCCTGAACTCGGTTTCATAATGATATTCAATCATTTCTAAAATAGGTTTTCACCTTTTCGTTGTATTCGTGGCGCAAAGGTAATGCTTGCCGATTTAATATTTCAATTTCATTCCTTGTGTTCTGGAGCTGTTCCGGTTTTGTTATAATTGGATTTTGATATTCCCTTATATCTGTTTTGCTTTCTCTTTCCTTTCTGTTCCCCTGCTTTAGTGTTGCATCCTTCAACTTTAACAATTGGTGCTGTATGCTGTTCACTTTACTGCGGGTTCTTTGTGTTATACCATTCTCTATCAAATCATTCTCGAAATCTTGCATTTGCCGTATCAACTTTTTTGCCAACTCCCTGTCTGAGCTTTTAATTATATCATCCAACTGCTTCTCCAATTGGTTTCTCAAAAATTGTTGTTCTTTATAAATTTCATATACCTCACTTAAACCCAACTCTTCTTGTCCGCTATTCCCTTGACCGTTATCGGAACCTCTTCCTTCTTGTCCGCCGCTTGTCTTCTTTCCCTTTTCCCCTTTGCCTGAATCATTAGAATCCTTGTCACCCCCTTTATCACCCTTTTCACCTTCTTTTCCTTGACCTGATTTTCCTTGGCCCGAACCGTTCATTCTCTCCTGTAGACCTTCTTGTCCTTTAATGATATCAGGCAACTGAAACTCTGGACCACCACCTCCTTTTCCCTTTCCAGACTGCATGCTTTGCTGCATGTTTTCCAGAATATTTGCTAAAAAATCACTTAATGCATTTGTTGCGTTCATTACATACTGTTGATAGGATGCTCCTTGAAAAACCTGATTTTCACTCAAACTTTCTAAAGTTTTGTCTATGTTGTAGTACACCTCTTCTATTTGCGTGTTGACAAATTCTGAAAGCTCCGCTCTTCGCAGTGATAATGAAAACAAACTGTCATCCACATGCTCGAAAAGACCTCTCAATTCCTTTTGGTCCCTTACCATCTTCCCAAAACGAGATACGTCCACGTCAGATTGCTCAACCGATTCAAACAGTTGCTCTTGCTTGAACGAAAATGTGACCAAATTATCTAAAATCTGTCTCAGCATTTCCGCGTCCTCCGTATCTGAAGAACCCCCACCAGAAGCAGCACTTTGCTTTAACGAGTCACTCATCTCCTGCATTTTTTGACCGGCGGAATTCTGTCTTTTCTTCGCATCTTCATTCCCTTTGGTCTCTTCTTCATTCTGAGTATTCTCCATATTCTCCAATAACTCCAGCGCTTTGTTTTGATCCTCTTTCACCGACCTTTCGTCCTGTTCATCTATATCAATCTCCAAAGGTTTTTTCAACTCCTTATTGTCTTTTCTCAACTCATCCAATTCACCTGAAAACTCTTTAAAATCACTGTTCAGTTTCTTTTGGTCTTCAGTTCCCTGTTCATTCTTTTCTGACAGCACTTTTTGTTCTTGCGCCAACTTCGCTAGTTCATTTGACAACTGCGCCATCTTTTCCGTAACGTAGTATCGTTTTGTTAACTCCAGAATTTGCTCAAGATTTTTAGATTTTGCATTCTGTTTTTTTCCGAGTTCCTCTAGTCGCTTTTTCAATTCTTCTTTATCAATCTTATCTGCCAATTTGTTGAGCTCCTCCAAAAGACGTTCATTCTTCTTCGCTTCCAACTCTTGCCTTTCCAGACGCTCTTGTAGTAGTTTTTTCAGCTCCGAATCCTCGGGTCCATTTTTCAGGCTTTCCTTCAATCGCTTACTAAACTTCTCCATAAGAGACTCCTGATCCTTTTGCTTCTGTAAGAAATCTTTGATTCGATTTTTATCCTCAAAGTTTAACGCATTACTCTCTTTCTGCTGTTCGTTAATCTTGGTTAGTAACTCCTTCTGTTTTTTAAAATCATCAATGGACATATCCAACTTTCTAACCAAATTATTCTGAACTTCTAACTCCTTCTTTTTCAGTTGATTATAATCTAAAATCTGTGAATTGAAAACATTGCTTCTTGTTATCTTTCCTCCCCTAAGTCCATCGTTGTCAACGACTTCGAAGTATAAACTATACGTTAAACCCTCTTCTACTTCTATCCCAGAAGGAAAAGTATAATAAAACTGATGTAAATTCCCCTGTGGTGACTCTAAAAGCAACCGCCTTTTTAAATCCTTCTTTTCTCTAGGGTAATAGACTAACCAAACTTGTTTTAACCCGTGGTCATCTGAAACCTGACCCCTGTAAAACGACTGGTTTGGATTAATGGAATCTTGTTGTTGTTCCACCTTTATTTTTGGTGACGCATCTTTTACCACCTCTAGTGCGTACTCCAATGACTCGTAGTCCTTAATATTAGCATTCGACGTGCTAACCGCATAGTCAAAATCCTTGAACAGCTGTTTTGTTAAAAAGAACCTTTCTTCTGATTTCTCAAAGACGTCAATACCTTCGTTTGACCGCATAACAATACTATCTACAGAAGCTCCCCCAATCTTCCACCCAATTAATGTCCCTTCTGGTACAACCGTATTTCCCGTACCGATAATTCGTTCATCCTTTTTATTCAGGTACTTGGGAAATTGCAATTTCATCTGAAAATCCGTGATAGCTGGTGTGCTTATCCTTTCTATTTTATAGGGTTTTGACCTCCAACCGTTTGCTGTGACATGGAATTCAGTGTAATTGGCTGACGGTTGTATCACATAAGAAAACCTATTCCCATTTCTGCGCATCAATAAACTTTCATCGCCAAAAACGATAGATGCGTTTTCCGGGACCCATTCGCCATCTATAATAAACTCAATTGGTAAGGACTCGTTGTCCAAAACCCGCAATTCTGAATTCAAAAGGTCAAAAGAAAAAGGCGCAGGTCGTTCATAGGCCAAGTCGTAGTTAACGACCCTTTTATGCGACTCGAATAATGAATCAATATTTCCTGTCAACCAAAAAAGCAATATTAACAAAGCTGGAACAATTAAATATCCCGCATATTTTCTATTCTGCCCAAAATCTATCGCTTCCCGAAAAGGCACCTTTCCCAGTTTCTTCGAACGCTGTTCAATACTCGCTTCCAACAACTCAGATTTCCCGGGATTATCCGCCAAATCAAGAAGATTATATAATTTGTCTTCTACTTCTGGAAAGTGTTTTCCGATCAAGGTTGAGGCCTCTCTGTTTGACAATCCCCTCCTTATCTTAAAAATAAAGAACAAAGGGACGATTATTAACCGATACAAGAGAAAAAGCTCTACCGCTATGAACACTGAAAACAGCCCCAAACGCCATTTCGCGTCCAGCCAAAGCATAAACTCCAAAGAGGTAATGGCCACCCAAAACAAGATACCCAATGTTGCAAATAGCAATGCTCCTTTTATAAGCTCCCTCAGATAAAACCTTTTGGTAAAGCCCTCGAGCTTCTTTAATACGCTGTGATAACTAGTCAAAATCCCTTATATTTAATACAATATACCCGTTAGCCCGCAATTGGATTGAAAATTTTATGTTAAAAGCATTCACCATGAAAGATTTGAAATACCTAGCTGCATTTACCATTCCGATATCTGCCGTAATTAGTCTTTACTTTAAAGGATATTGGAGCTTTTTCACTCCAATTTACGCTTTTGTCATCATTCCTGTTTTAGAGATACTACTCCCTGTGGATACATCCAATCTTTCTCCCGACGAGAGAGAAGAAAAACAACACAGCCGTATCTTTGATTGGCTCTTGTATTTAAACGTTCCCATTGTATACATATTTCTTTTCTACACACTATACGATATTACCAACAACTATTATTCTACCCTAGAAATCATCGGACTTATTTTCTCCATTGGTGTTGTATTGGGCGTAAATGGTATCAATGTGGCACATGAACTAGGTCATCGACAACATACTCCAGAACGCTTTTTGGGAAAAATTTTGCTTTTACCGTCTTTCTATATGCACTTTTACATTGAACACAATTTTGGACATCATGCCAAAGCGGCGACTAAAGAGGATCCTGCCACCGCCTCCTATGATCAAAGTGTATATTCCTTTTGGTTCAGTTCGACCGTGGGCCAATATTTAAATGCCTGGCGCATTCAAAAACAGCTGTTGCAGAAAGGAAATTTATCCTTTTTCAGTCCCAACAACGATATGATTTGGTACTCTCTCTTTCAATTCATGTACCTAGTCTCTGTGTTATACGTCTTTGGTTTGTTGGGCCTACTTTTTGCAATTGCTTCTGGAATTGTTGGTTTTTTATTACTGGAAACCGTCAACTACATAGAACACTACGGGCTTATTCGTAAAAAAAAGCCATCTGGTCGTTATGAGCGTGTTCGCGAATGTCATTCATGGAACAGTAACCATGTTATCGGCAGAATTGTTCTTTATGAATTAACACGTCACAGCGACCACCATTTTAAATCGTCCAAAAAATACCAAGTGCTCGACTATCATGACATTTCTCCGCAAATGCCTTATGGGTATCCCACTTCAATGGTACTTTCTTTAATCCCGCCATTATGGTTTCATATCATGAATCCAAGGGTGCCCGAGGATATGAAACCTGAGAATTCCCTTTCCATCGCCTAGCGCATTTTATACCTTTGAAAAAAATTATATTATGTCAGATGTCAGGGTGCGTTTTGCCCCGAGTCCCACCGGGCCCTTGCACATAGGCGGTGTCCGAACAGCGCTTTTCAACTATCTGTTTGCCAAAAAAAATTCTGGGACCTTTATACTTCGAATTGAAGATACCGACCAAAATAGATTTGTGCCAGGAGCTGAAGACTATATTGTGGAAGCTTTAAATTGGTGCGGAATTCCCTACGACGAAGGACCTGATAAAAACGGAGGGTTTGGTCCTTATCGCCAAAGTGAAAGAAAGCATTTGTATGGAGCGTACGCTAAAAAACTTGTTCTTTCTGGTGATGCCTATTATGCGTTTGATACAACTGAAGCCTTAGATTCTCACCGACAGAACCACGAAGCAAAAGGAAAAACCTTTATCTATAATTGGCATAACCGTTTAAAGTTGGACAATTCCCTATGCCTATCCCAAGACGAGGTCCAGTCCAGAATCAACTCCGGAGAAGATTATGTGGTTCGCTTTAAAGTCCCACAGGACAAAACTCTTGTATTACATGATATTATCAGGGGCAAAATCAATATAGACACCAATACTTTGGACGATAAAATTTTGTTCAAAAGTGACGGTATGCCCACCTATCATTTAGCCAATATTGTGGATGACCATCTCATGCAAATCTCCCATGTTATCCGTGGAGAGGAATGGTTACCTTCTCTGGCGCTCCATCAATTACTGTATGATGCTTTCGGGTGGAATGCGCCCCAATTTGCCCATCTCCCTTTGATCATGAAGCCTATTGGCAAAGGAAAATTAAGCAAACGGGATGGGGAGAAGGGAGGTTTTCCCGTCTTTCCTCTTCAGTGGAACGACGCCATCGGGTATCGGGAGACTGGTTTTTTTCCTGAAGCGGTAATCAACTTCCTGGCGCTTTTAGGATGGAACCCAGGTACAGAGCAAGAAATATTCTCGTTGTCGGAATTAGTAGAGGCGTTTACATTGGAACGCGTCAATAAATCCGGCGCTAGATTTGATCCCGAAAAAACCAAATGGTACAATCACCAGTATTTACAAAGAAAACCTCTTGAAGAAATCACTTCAATCTTTATACAAGAGCAGGGGGGAAACTATCCACAGATCAATCAAAAGGGAAAGCTCTACACCCAAAAAGCCATAGCGTTAGTAAAGGAACGTGCCTATTTTACAGCCGAGCTGTGGGAATTGGTTTCCTACTTTTTCGTAACACCTGCACAGTATAATGAAAAAGCAGTAAGGAAACAATTCAAAGAAGACACACTGCAAAACCTGAAAGATGTCCATCACCTCCTGGAACCCTTAAGCACTTTTACTTCAAAAAAAGTTGAAGACGAAGTAAAAACATGGATAAACCAAAACGAACGTTCTTTTGGGAAAGTTATGGGACCCTTGCGCCTAAGCTTGGTAGGCGATTTAAAAGGACCACACCTTTTTGATATCATTGAAATGATAGGGAAGAAAGAAACCCTTTTGCGAATCCAAAATACACTTGAGCAATATCATTAATTTCAAATGTTCCTTCACTTGAAATAGGGATGCCCAAAAGTTAGCCATACCTGTCTGGGGTTTGTCGACCCCTGTAACAATTTTATCAATTTCCCTACTAATACAATAACGAGTTTCGTAACTTCCTAATGTTAATCATAAAATTTAAACTATGGGCTCATTAATTTGGATTCCAGTCATTCTATTCGCCGGATTGCTGCTTTTATCTTTTGTATTTATTGTAAAACAACAGACCGCGGTGGTTATTGAAACCTTTGGAAAATTCACAAGCGTGCGACATTCGGGAATTCAGTTCAAAATTCCCTTTATACAAAGAATTGCAGGACGTCTTAGCTTAAAGATCCAACAATTGGATGTAATTGTTGAAACCAAAACATTGGACGATGTGTTTGTAAAACTCAAGGTTTCCGTGCAATACGTTGTTATTCGAGACAAAGTTTACGATGCCTTTTACAAACTCGAATATCCACATGATCAAATTACTTCCTTCGTTTTTGATGTAGTACGTGCTGAAGTTCCTAAGATGAAATTAGACGATGTTTTTGTTAAAAAGGATGATATCGCCATTGCCGTCAAAAGAGAACTTCAAGAATACATGTCCGAATACGGTTATGATATTATCAAAACGTTAGTTACCGATATTGATCCAGATGCTCAGGTAAAAGCCGCCATGAATCGAATCAATGCATCCGAACGAGAAAAAATTGCCGCGCAATTTGAAGGAGATGCTGCCCGCATACTCATTGTTGAGAAAGCAAAGGCAGAGGCAGAAAGTAAACGCTTACAAGGTCAAGGAATCGCCGATCAGCGGAGGGAAATAGCCAGAGGTCTTGAAGAATCCGTCGAGGTTCTCAATAAAGTGGGCATCAATTCCCAAGAAGCTTCTGCTTTGATAGTGGTCACCCAGCACTATGATACCTTACAGGCCATTGGGGAAGAAACCAACTCCAATTTGATATTGTTGCCCAATTCTCCGCAAGCCGGAAGCGATATGTTGAACAATATGGTTGCTTCCTTCACTGCCAGCAACCAAATTGGCGAAGCCATGAAAAAACAGAACATCAAAAATAAAAATTCGGACAACCCATCCTAAATTCCAAAAAAAGCCCTGGCTAACAGGGCTTTTCTATTTTAGAGCTTTTACATGGCTTTTTGAACCGTTTGGTACATAAACCTATGTTTTAGCTACATTCGTTCCTTTAAACGTGCTTAAAAAACCTTTGTGTTATAGGAAAATTCTATTTTTGGGTCTGTTGCAATAAGTTTTTGAAATACTAGTTCTTTTGTTCTATTTTGGCCCAATTATCACGCAGTGTAACGGTTCTATTAAAAACCAAGTTCTCGGGAGTCGAATCCAAATCGACGTTAAAATATCCCAAACGCTGGAACTGGAATCGATTCCCTGGTTTTGCACCTTTCAAACTGGGTTCCAAAAACCCGATTATTTTATTCAAAGAATTGGGATTGACGAAATCCATAAAATCCCGGTCTTTGTGACCATCGGGGGTAGCATCACTAAAAAGCCTATCATACAACCGAACTTCACCTTTCAACGCATGTGGTATGGATACCCAGTGCAAGGTGCCTTTTACTTTTCTTAGACTTTCGGCTGTTCCACTCCCACTTTTACTCTTCGGGTCATATGTGCACCGTACCTCCAATATATCACCATCATCATTCTTCGTACAACTATTTGCCCTGATAATGTATCCATTTTTTAATCTCACCTCTCCCCCGAGCTTTAACCTAAAAAACTTACGGTTTGCCTCCTCCCTGAAGTCCTCTTTCTCGATATAGATTTCCTTGGAAAAAGGAATCTCCCTAGTTCCTGCCTTTTCATCCTCTGGATTGTTCTCTGCCGTTAACCATTCCTCTTTTCCTTCTTCGTAATTGGTTATAACAACCTTTAGTGGATTCAATACCGCCATCACGCGCGGCGCTACTTTGTTCAGATGCTCCCGAACGTGAAATTCCAAAAGAGAAACATCGACCACATTATCCCTTTTAGCAATACCAATGGTATCAGCAAAGTTTCTAATTGATTCTGCTGTATATCCTCTTCTTCGCAAACCAGAAATTGTGGGCATTCTCGGATCATCCCAACCCGAAACAACCTGACTCTCCACCAACTTTAACAGCTTCCTTTTGCTCACGACGGTATGACTCACATTTCTTCTAGCAAATTCGCGCTGCTTTGGACGTAATCTGTCTTCTGATACCAGTTGGTCCAAAAACCAATCATAAAGCTCACGATGTGGCAAAAACTCTAAAGTGCAAAGCGAGTGCGACACTTGTTCAATGTAATCACTCTCACCGTGCGTCCAATCATATAATGGATAAATACACCAATCGGTATTGGTTCTATGGTGTGCTTTATGTAGAATTCTGTACATCACAGGATCCCGCATCAACATATTGTTGTGGGACATATCGATTTTCGCTCTGAGGACATGGTCTCCCTCAGCAAAATCACCATTTTTCATCCCATCAAAGAGTTCCATATTTTCTTCAACCGATCGATTGCGAAAGGGACTGTTTATACCCGGTTCTGTCGGTGTTCCTTTTTGGGCCGCTATTTCTTCGGATGACTGACTATCTACATAAGCCTTGCCATCTTGAATCAAAACCACTGCCCAGTCATAGAGCTGTTGAAAATAATCCGAGGCGTAACGCTCTGACTCCCAATCAAAACCTAACCATTTGACATCCCTTTTTATCGCTTCAACATACTCCTTTTCCTCTTTCGCCGGATTTGTGTCATCAAATCTAAGATTTACAGGGGCATCATACCGAAGACCCAAACCAAAATTCAAGCAAATGGAACTTGCATGCCCTATGTGCAAATACCCATTGGGTTCCGGTGGAAACCTAAAACGCAAGTCTTCTTTGGTATAATCACTTTTCAGGTCATCTTCGATGATATGCTCGATAAAATTTAATGATTTTTCCTCTTCGCCCATAATTGCCAATTGAAGCGCAAATGTAGCAAAAACACCCGCTACAGCCTGTTTAAAACCAAAAGTGTATACAAAGAAAGCCATTTCACAACAGTTTTGGTATGGGCCACAACAATATCTTTCCATTCCTATCCATAAAAGCCATATTTGTTATTGGAATGCTATATGAAAACGGCAACGTGGAAACGTTACCAAGCAACTCAACATCTTAAGGGGCACAAACTTGGGGCATAATTGCCCACAACCTCTTAAAACTAACGCTGATGAGAAAAAAAAGTTCAACCTACGGCATTTCCACAATCCTGGTATTGGTAGTGATGTTTTTGTCTATTGGGACACGCGCTCAGGTCCTCAATAAACCCGAAGCTGCAGATAACCCAAATCTGGCAGGTAATTCTGCTTGGGGAGCGGCCTGTGCTTCTGCAAGTTTCAATGAGTACTTTGTGAATTTCACTTGGAGTCCTCCTTTGGTAGCGTCGGACAACGAATTTATCCTGGAATTATCTGATGCGAATGGAAATTTTGGGGCGCCCATCGAATTGGATAGATTATCCGATAAAAACACTGATTTTGATTTCGAATTTCAGTTCGCGGTTCCCACCACTGTCCGTGGAGAAAACTACAGGCTCCGTGTTAGAAGTACAAACCCCGCAAAAACCAGTCCTCCCTCAGACCCATATCCGATGCATTTTGTGGATTTCAGCGCCCCTCTGCGAATTAGCAAGGACGGCAATGGCATTATTCCGCCGGGAGGAACCATCCAGCAATGTGATGGAACATCACTTACCCTGGCCGCCCATAATATTCCAAATGCAGAGACCTATCAATACAACTGGTATAGAAGTTCAACACTGCTCAGCGAAAAATCGTATCAAATCACGGTGAACACTCCTGGAATGTATTATGTAGAACTGGATTATGGTTCTATTTGTTCAGGTTCTGCAAATACTTCCTCGAATATTATCGATGTTTCTACAGGTTCTACCTTGGGTATTGCCATAAATGGAGCAAACTCTGTTGACCTTTGTATCGGTGACCCCTATACGCTTACCGCAAATTTAAGTGGTAATGGTCTTACATATACTTGGTACAAAGACGGTTCCATTATCTCAGGGCCTACAGTAGAAGGCAACACGCTAAACCTCAACACTGCATCAGCAGGCTTTGAAGGAAATTACGAAGTTGAAATTGAAGGCACAGGCGCTTGTGTAGAACGCTCTGCCGGAGTTGCGGTACAGAATTTGGGATCCGTGCAAGTAACGGTTCAAAACGAAACCAATATCGTTTTACTTCCTAGTCAGAATGAAACCTTATCTGTCTCAACAACTGCCGTTTCACCTGCATTTCAATGGTTTAAAGATGGTGCACCCATAACGGGCGCTAACACCAACACATTGGCCATATCAGATACGGGCACCTATTTTGTTCGCGTGACCGAGACTGGAGGGTCTTGCGCATCTTCATCCTCCATTGACTCAGAAACCACTACAGTTGTTTCTCCAAATTCTTTTGAATTCATCATCGACTATGCTACAGCATATACGGAATGTTCCAATACGGAAACCACATTGGATATCGCTACCATAAATGCTGTAGGCAGTTCAGGGACAAAAACAGATGTAACTGCGGATTTAGCTAATGCCTTTGCTTATCAATGGAGGCTTAATGGGACCGATTTGACTGGTGAAACCTCTCGAACACTCACCATTGCTGATAATTCCGGCAATGGAAATTATACACTTACAGGAACTTTAGATGCCTTTAATGTCAGTTCGAATTCACTTACTGTTCGATTAGCCACCAATGAAACCCTATCTATTACAGCAACTGGAGGTACTGTTATTTGTCCAGCAAACAGTACAATTGTTTTAGACGCATCCCAAGATCTCACCGGTGAAACATTCCAGTGGACAAAAGATGGCAGTCCCTTCGATTCCAGTTCCAATTCTCTGAACGTTTCTGAAACTGGCGTCTATCAATTATCGATAACCACTGAGGATTGTCCTTTGGTCTCTAATGAAATTACAGTAGTTCCTTTTGATGAATCATTGCTTGTTTTGGATAGACCTGAAAACATCGTGATCATTGAAGGGGAACAGGAGACTGTAACGGCCAGCGGAGCACAATCGTACCAATGGTTTGACGCAAACAATATCCTGTTGAGCTCCCAAGACGCTTTCACTTTTGAGCTGGAAGGACAGTATTTGTTAACGGCAGACTTCGGAAACTGTAGTGTTAGTCGGGTGCTTACGGTGGAATACAGGGATACTTTTGCCATTCCCAACGTAATTACCGCAAACGGAGATGGTATCAATGACTTATGGGTTTTGCCAAATACATTTTCTAGGGATCCCGATGTGCTAGTTACCATTTTTGATGAACGTGGAAGAGAAGTTTTCAGTCAGACCAATTACGAAAACAATTGGCCCGAATCAACTACTTCCTTCAGCCAACAGAGTATGATATTCTATTACAAACTATCCCGTGAAGGACAAAATTTACGACAAGGAACTATAACCGTTATTCGATAAACTACTAATGCGCCCCAACAAACCAATATTACTGACTCTACTTTCGCTGCTGTTGTTTTCTGGGCTTTGGGCCCAAGAAGAAAATCCGTTTGTAGTGTACGATGTGCCTTCTCAAAATCTATTGAAATTCAATCGTTTTTTGATAAACCCTACTTTCTCTACGGTTAGGGAGGACAAATCGTACGTCAACCTTTTTCATAGAAACCAATCGGTTTCTTTTGATGACAACAATCAAATCTATTTTTTGAGTTATAGCGGCCGTGTAGGGGACAGAAGTGGTGTAGGTTTAAGCTTATTCACGAACAGGGAAGGGCTTTTTAACAATTTTGGGGTACATGCCAATTATGCTTATGGCGTTCGTCTCAGTCCCAAAAGCAACTTTACTTTCGGGGCCAATTTTTCCTATTATCAAAGCGCTTTTAATCAAAACAGGGCGAACACCGTAGAAGATGATCCGTTTCTTAACAGTTTGGAAAGTAGTTCCTTGATTACTTTTCAACCAGGTTTCAATATTTCCTTTGGCCAGTTCGATTTTGGGGGATTCGCCGAAAATCTGTTTGATTACAATTTAAAGAACAGCGAATCGGTCACTGATTTCAATGAAAAAACATATTCCGGACATTTACAATATACCCATCAGTTTAAAAATGGCGATGGTATACTGGAACAGGGCAGGCTTATGCCGCTGGCCCGAGTAAGAAAAGTAGGAGAGGAACCACTGACCTTGGGAGGAAGTTTAGTCATGGACCTGCCCAAATTGGGATGGGTTCAAGCAGGATATGATGACTTCTATGGAGCATCAGCAGGTTTAGGGTTCAACTTGAACAAAAACTTGTCCATTGGATATACCGTTGAAAAAGGATTGACCAACAATTTTGAAAATTTTGGTGTCAGCCACGAAGTTTCGCTAGCTTACTCATTTACTCCTAATCTCACCGAAGATAGGGTTCTCCTCGAAAAAGACAATGACTTGGTTCAAAATGACAAGGATGTTCCCCAGGAAAACTTAACCCTTTCGGACAAGGATTTAGAGATTGCGGAATTACAAGATAAACTGGCAGAAAATGATGCTATTCTAGATGAACTGTTATTTCGTCAAGATTCTATAGAACAAACCCGCAAAAAAGACTTGGAGCGTCGGTTTGAATCCGTAATGAAAATGGTGAAGCGCGAAACACAGGGGGAAAGGCCCGATTTGGAGAGCAAAGCGAGGGCCATGTATTTTAAGGACGTAGATAGTACTTTATTGGTCAGCAGACCGGAACGGCAACCCCTGTCCAATCACGGTTTAACCAATACCTCTGCAACCAAAAGAGTTATTCGCTTAGATAAAAATTCAGGTAGAAAAGTGGCCCAAACCCCTACTTCGGTCAAAGACAGGACAACCAATACTTCCAATACACCAAGCGCCAAGTCAGTAGGGAATTACCGCAGTTTTGATATCCCGGATGTTGAAAGCGGCCACTATCTTATTGCCAACGTATATCGTGAAGATGTGAATTTAAATCGCTTTCTGGAGGAGCTTCATGACCTCGGAATTGCTGCGGATTATTTCGTCAATCCGAAAAACGATTTGAAATATGTCTATTTAGAACATTCGGAGTCCAAAAAACAAATAACGGACCAATATAAAACCAATTTATCTGGAAAGTTTTTGGCTCCCATGTGGGTTATGTCCATCAAAAATGATATTTCTTCATTTGGGATGGCCTCAAAGACCAAAACTTCCCAAAAGAAAAAAAGCGGCCTTATCCAAACGTATGCCATTGGTGGTATGGGTTCTGGATATTATATAATCGCCAGTGTCTTTGCAAATTCCAGAGATGCCAAACAATTTATACGAGAACTCCGTAACAGGGGGTTGGATGCAAAATACTTCACAAATCCAGAGGACAATTTCCGCTATGTGTACCTGAAAAAAGACGATACCTGGACCAATGCATTAACCTCATACTATACCAAACTAAATGCTTCGTATGATGACGATATGTGGATCATGCGGGTAAAACCAAACTATACGAGTTAAGATGACCAATCACATACTCAAAACCATTGTCTGCCTTCTGGGTATAGGTCTTCTAGGGGGTAAACTTAATGCGCAGGTCGAAGTTCCGTTCACTCCTCGACTTGATAATTCGTTTATCAATATAAAAGGGGATTATACCTTTTTATCCAACAGTATCATCAACAGGGTGGATGGAAGCAATACCGCGAATGACCCTTATAATGGGACAGCGAACAACAACGGTTTTCACAGGGATTATATCGACATAGATTCAGACCCAACAACATTCAGTTCCAGTAGCTCCACACTGTCATTGCCCTTTTGTTCCAGGATATACTGGGCCGGGCTGTATTGGTCTGCCAATTACCAACAGGAAGTACTGAACAACACACAGATACCCACGCTACCCCAAAACGATACCCAGCGCTTGGACTTTACCCAGGTTAAATTCCGTGTGCCCGGTAGCGCAACCTACATGGACCTGGTCGCGGATAACGACCCAGACCCTGTTGGAGAAGAGGATGCCATAATTTATGATAACGTCAATTTTAAAGACTCTCCTTACACCTGTTTTAAGAACGTGACCAACATTCTACAGGGCTTGGCCAATCCAGAAGGTGAGTATTTTGTGGGAAACGTTAGAGCGACCCGAGGACGAAGTGTTGGTGGTGCCGGTGGTTGGACCCTTGTGATTATCTATGAAAATCCAACCCTTAACGGGCGCTATATATCCGTTTTTGATGGGTACGCAGGTGTTAGTGGAAGCACTAGTGCCGACATCAACGTTTCAGGATTTAACACCATTCCCGTTGGACCTGTTCGCGCTCGTTTGGGTGCCAGTGTGGTAGAAGGGGACCGAAGCATTACTGGCGATGCCTTTCGTATAGAAACCCCACTAAATCCTGGCTTCACCAGCCTTTCCAATGGAGCTAATCCCAGCAATAACTTCTTCAACTCCAACATTACTATTGATGGTGTTGATGTTACCACAAGAAATATCACGGCAACGAACACTTTGGGCTATGATTCGGATATTTTCGAAATAAGCAATCCGGCCAACAGCATCATCGCCAATACCGAAACGGATGCTACCTTAAGACTTTTCACGCAAGGGGATGCCTTTGGAGCCTTTTTGGTCACCTTCGGTGTTGAGATTATAGAACCCAATATTGTGCTCGAAAAGCGTGTGGAAGATATTGGAGGAAACGATATTACAGGTTTGGGCGTAAATCTGGGCCAGTACTTGGATTACATCTTATCCTTTGTAAATACTGGTAATGATGATGCTACGGGATACGTTATACGAGATGTTTTGCCACAAAATGTAACCTTGGATGAACTCAACATCACCTTACCTCCGGGTGTAACGTACGTCTTTGATGCCCCCAATCAGGAAATTACATTCACCATACCCGATAATTTAGTGGAAGAAGGAGATCCTATTTCACAGATTCGGATGCGGGTCCAAGTGGCTGAAAACTGTTTCGATTTTGTAGATGCCTGTACAGATGTCATTGAAAATCAGGCATTCTCTACCTATGAAGGTGTGATAAACGACAATCAAATCAGTGATGACCCTAGTGTGTCCGATTTTGATGACTGCGGATTTACAACTCCTGGCGCCACAAATTTTCTTCTAGATGATTTGACCGCCTGTAACTTTACACGAACGGTTCAACTCTGCGGGGATACCGTTACCTTGGACGCTGGGGATAATTTCGATGCCTATATCTGGTACCGGGATGAAAACGGGGACAATACCATTGATGCAGGAGATACCGTATTAAATGATGGTGATCCAGATAATGATCCGAGTACACTTACCGTGGACGATATCGGGACGTATATCGTGGATAAGCAGGTAGCTGACCCCTGTAAAGATTTTGGGGAAATCATCATAGTGGAAAGGGTCGGCGCAACACAGACCAATCCTATCACTACATTAATAAATGATACCACGAATACCGTAGAGGGTGAAATCGTGGTCTGTCCCAATGATGGTAGCGAATTGCCTGAAATCTTTTTATGCGGTCTTAACGACACGGAGCTTGTACAAGTCAATATTCCAGATGCGGACAGTATTTCGTGGGAGCTTTTGGACGAGTCAAGCTGTACGGCAGCAACTCCAGATTGTGCCAACACCAATAATAGTTGTACCTGGAACGTTGTGGAGACCGGCAGCGATTTTGTGGCCTCAGATGCAGGACAATATCGATTGGTAATAAACTATCAAAATGGTTGTTTCAGCCGATTCTATTTCAACATTTTCAAAAACCCCCTAAATCCACAGGCAAATACGACGGATATCATTTGTGCCACTCCTGGAAACATTACCGTGACCAATATGCCTTTGGACTATGAGTATCGTCTTATAGACCAATTCTCCGGGAACGTTTTGGTGGCCTATAATCCAAGTCCCAGTTTTACTATTACCAACAATGGGGCGTACACTGTTGAAATGCGTCAGCAAGGTGTCGTGGACGGTTGTGTTTTCGTTTTGGACAACATCGGTATCCTTGATAGGGATTTTCAGGTCGACGTAACTACAAAAGATACCGATTGCAATGGCTTGGGAGAGATTTCAATTTCTGTACTTAATGTGGAACCCCAATACTATTATGAGATTTCCCAAGGTGGTGTTACCGTGGATACTTTTGGTCCATCTGGGGACAACAATTATACCTTTGAAAACCTCAACGATGGCCTCTATGATGTCATAGTTTCTACAGATGATGGTTGTAACTATACCGAACAGGTCACTATCAATGATGTCACAGACCTGGCTGTCACCGCACTAACTACAAAAAATATAGATTGCACAGATGGCATCATTACCGTTACCGGCTCGGGAGGATTCCCTAACCCAGAGTATGCCTATGCAATTTGGAGCTTTAATGGTGTAGATTTATATACCTCTGTCGCTAACATCCCTGGAAGTGCATTTCAAGTGGCCAACGATTTTACCTTTACCAATGGGGAGGAAGGGGATTACGAATTTATCGTTGTAGATGGCAACAACTGTAGTTTTATTTCCAATGTTGCGACAGTTGCCGTAACTCCTGCTATCGTCTATACCACATCACAATCTGAAGTTTCCTGTTTTGGAGGAAACGATGGTTCTATTTCTTATAATGTGACCGATACCAACGGCTATACTTTAGATTTTACCCTGACCCCAACGGCAGGTTCTCCGGTTACCAATAGTTCTGGAACCTTTACAAGCCTCCCTGCCGGGGACTATACCGTAACGATTACCCAAACCTTGGGAACAGCCAGTTGTGATCAGGTGGATAATTTTACGATTACCCAACCTGCTTCGGGGATTTCGGGCAATGCGGTTTTGATTCAGGATTTCACCTGTTTGCTAAATGGAAGTATCGAAGCACAAAATGTAACAGGAGGTACGGCTCCTTATGAGTATAGCATTGATGGGGTCAACTTTGTCAGCGGCGTAGGATCGGAGACCTTTTCAAACCTTACTAACGGAACGTACACCATTTCCATTCGGGATGCCAACAATTGTATATTCAATACCAATGCCATTGTGTTGGACCCCTTGAATCCACCTACGGATTTAACATTCACGGCCAGCACACCCAATTGTCCTGCCCTGACTTCGGATATTACTGCCACCGCTGTGAATGGCGATGCGCCCTTCGTTTTTGAAATTATTGCACCTGCTTCCATTCCTGCAACAACTATTACGGGAAACACTGCAGACTTTGACGGTCTTGCTCCTGACACATATACCTATCGAGTAACGGATGGAAGAGGATGTGTTTATGAAGAAACCTTTACCATTAATCCTGTTTCCGAGATTGCCGTTACCGGACAATTTATCAGCAACATCAGTTGTTTGGCCAATACCGATGGCGAACTGTTATTTACTGTTTCGGATTTCAATACGGACTATGACTACACGATATCTGGGCCCTCCAATTTTTCAGGAAATAACGAAACAAACCCTGCTATTTCTCTCACAAACTTAGATGACGGAACCTACGATATTACTGTAACCGATAATCTGACCAGCTGTACTGCCAATGCAAGTATTACCATAAATGCACCCCCGGCCGCATTAACTTTAAGCGCCTCAGCAGTGCAACCTACCTGTACCTCAACAGGAAGCGTGACCTTGTCCACTACCGGTGGATGGGGAGGCAATAATTTTACCCTGACAAATCCGGATGCCACTCCATTTGGAACCAATGCCACGGGAATCTTCAACAATTTGACCCAAGCCGGTCTTTATACCGCTACCGTGACCGATTCAAATGGTTGTATGGTCACTACAGATTTTACCCTTAGTCCAGCCGTGGCCCCAGTATTGGCCATTGTGCCCAATGACACCTGCTATGATGCCGCCGTAGGGCTTACATTGACTGCCAATGTAACCTCAGGAGGGGATGGAAATTACGAGTATAGCCTAAATGGAGGTGCTTTTGGGACCAACAACATATTTACAGGGCTTACTTCAGGTACGTATACCATTGAAGTCCGAGACGGTAATAACTGTACCGACTCGGAAAGCATCACTATTAATCCAGAACTGAGCGTAATCGCCTCTGCTCCGAACATTACCGCTTGCGGAACCACTACCAATGTAGATGTAACCGCAGCTGGGGGCGATGGAAACTACGTCTATGCCCTTGTTGCCAATGGTGTTGCTCCAACCACGGGTGATTTTGCTATTACAAACCCAATCAGCGTTACTGGAGCGGGAGATTATGATGTATATGTTAGGGATGTAGGAGGAGTTTCTGGTTTTTGTGAAGCTTCGTTCGATATCACCATTACCCAAGATGCCCCATTAGCACTGAACATTACTGATACAGGAATACAATGTAGCGGCGAAGCCCAGGCAAACCTTACAATTGTGGCCTCTGGCGGTGAAGGTCCTTATCAGTATAGTATTGACAACGGAACAACCTATCAAACTTCGGATACCTTTGTAAATCAACTTGCAGGAAGCTATGATGTTCGCGTTAGAGACGCAAATAGCTGCGAGGTTTCGCAAACATATACTATTTCCGAGCCCTTTACGCTTTCAGCTTCCGCCGCCGTAACGCAACTGGCCGAGTGTAATCCAGGAGTCGGCGCTGAAGTCAGAATTACCAATGCTATCGGGGGTACCGCTCCTTATGAATATAGTTTTGATGGCGGAACCAACTACGGAACATCCCCAATTGGGTTTTTGCTGCCCGGAACACACACTGTTTATATCAGGGATGCCAACAATTGCACATTCCCCATGACGGTAACCGTAGATCCTGAACCAACTCCGCCAGGAATTACCCCGTCCATTGTATATGAATGTGACGGAGAAGGTACAGTTACCCTGACCCCGGACAGTGCAGATTTTGATTATACCTATGAAATAGGAGGGAGTCCCAATTCTCCAGCAACTTCCAATATATTCGATAACGTTCCCGTTGGAACCCATACATTTACTGTTAACTATACTGCAAACACACCCCCAGCTCCAAGTGTCCTTTTATTGGAAGACTTCGGTTCAGGACCCAATACTCCGATAAGCGAAGTTGACCCCAACTATTGCTACGAGCCTTTAGACGGAACGGGTATTGGCTGCAACACCTCACCAAATGCTCTTTCAAACGGAGAGTATACGGTTACGCAAAATCTTACCAATCCCTGGACGGGTTGGAGACCTCCCAATGATCATACTGGGAATACCAATGGTAGATTTTTGGCCATAGACCTTGGAACCGTTGTCGGGCTTGACGGAATCATTTACGCAAAAAGAAATGTAGAAATCATACCAAACCGTGAACTTACGGTTTCAATGTTCCTTTTTAACATGGTACGGGATACTTGGGGTGGAACGCAAAACGACCCCAATGTAAGGATAGAATTGGTTGATGGTCTGGGCACTGTAATCGACTTTGTAACAACAGGTGACATTTCAAGGAATATCAATGCCGATGATTGGCGAAATTACTCCGTTGATCTTGATCCTGGAGCCAACACGAATATTGATATTGTAATCCGAACCAACATAAATACGGACCATGGCAATGATTTGGCCATAGATGATATTCTCGCTTTTCAAACACCAGAAGTTTGTGCCGGAAGTCTTACCGTGGATGTGGTAATTGAAGACGGCCGTGCATTTGATGCGGCAATTACTGCATTTTCAGATGTCAGCTGTAACGGGGACAATGATGGTTCCATTACGTTTGAAGTTGAAAACTTTGATGCTGTAAACGGATTTGAGTACCGTTTGGGAACTTCAGGGCCATTCACCGTTTCAACCACAAGTCCGGTAACCCTATCTAACGCTGTTACGGGAGATAACCTAGTTGCGGGAACCTATCAAATTGAGGTCAGGGATGTCTTGGATAATACCTGTACCGTGACCCTAAATCAGACTATTGGTCAGCCCAATGCCCTCGAGACCGGTGCGTCCGTTACCGACGCAATGACCTGTACGAACGGCGGTGCTACCATCACTTCCAGTATCCTTTCCGGCGGTACTCCTGGATTTGAATACCGTTTGGAGGACGCTTCCACACTACCTGCGATAACTGTTGTAAGACCCTACCAAGCGTCCAATATATTTACTGGCGTTGGAGCAGGAGATTACATTGTTCGGGCCAGGGACGCCAATGGTTGCGAAGACCCTATCGATGCAAGTATCACGATTGCACCCACAACCCCAATAACCTATACGTTCACCGCCTGCTACGGTGGAAATAATGATGGTTCCATACAAATTGACGTTACAGCAGGAAACAGCAACTACGAATTTAGTTTGAACGGAGGACCGTGGACGGCCCCTAGCCCTGCGAGCGCAACTACCTTCACTTTTAGCAACTTAGTGAGCGGAAACTACACCATTAACGTTAGAGATGGCTTAGGGTGTGTCGGAACTTTGGAAAATGTGACCATCTACGAGGCTCCTATCATTGATGTAATCGACCTCAGCACCTGTAACGCAGGAAGTATTACAGTAACGGCTCCCGCTGCGCTGACGACCCTGGAATATGCATTTGTGCCAACTGGCAATAGTCCAGCAGGATTATTTTCGACTACAAACACCCTTTCGGTAACCACAGGAAACGACGGGGATTATGATGTCTATGTTAGGGATACCTCAACCTCAAACGCCTATTGTGATCTTGTTGAAACCGTAACGGTAAATCCCGCTACTCCATTGACCGTGGTCAACACCCCCACCGACCCCCAATGTCATAATGGGAATGGGTCAATTCTTGTCAACATTACTTCCGGTATTGCACCTTACACGATTCAAATCGTTGACCTGGATAATGGCGGAGCGTCCGATCAGACCGACACCAATCAGTTGGTCACCACAAGGACCTATTTCAACCTTATGTCAGGAGATTATACCATCAACGTGACAGATGCTTCTGGATGTACGGTAACAGAAACCCCCATTACCATCAACAATCCTGATGAGCTTACCGCAGATATTCTGCCAATACTGCCTCCAGGTTGTGACCCGGATATCAATCTCACTGGATTTGAGTTCGACAACTATCCTTTAACTCTATCGGGGACTTTACAGTTCAGCGCCAATGGTGGCGTAGACTGGCAAACCAGCGATACATTTACTGGGATGGACCCTATAAATGGGATCATATATGCTTCAGGAACCGTGGTAAACCCTTCTATAAGGACGGTAGACGCTTCCAATAACACCTTATGCCAAATAGATTTACCTCAATACATCATACCCTATCCACTTGATGACTTGAACATTACAATTTCAGCAATAATTGTCGATTGTAATGACCTACAGGTTACGGTACAGGGAACACAAGGTTCTCCGGATTATGAGTATACCTTTTCGGATGACCCAGCGAATTTTGACGAAACTACGGCCACTTGGACCGCTCCAACCTCCGGAAATCACGTTTTCACAGGTTTGATTCCTGGAAGGACCTATGTTTTCTATGTAAGGGATTCCAGCCCTTGTGTGAGACAGAGTACCGTAAATGTTAACGACGTAGCTCCTCCTCCTGTGGAAATCACGGCGGATGTAACGCCAAGTTGTTTTGGAGCAAGTAATGGGCAAATTACCTATACCGTAACGGAAGATAACCCGGGCGATCTGGGAGGTACTTTTACTTGGAACTTATATGAACTTTCCAACCCCACAGTTTCCATCAACTCCGGCACCGAAGTAGGATTTACATCGGGCAACAGCTTTACAGTTCCCGTAGCCCCACTTTTAGGCCTGGCAGCTGGAACTTATTTCGTGGAAATTCAGGGAGCCGCTCCCAATAATTGTTTGATAGGTAGTGAAAATGCCATTCTTTTGGAATTGGACCCCCTTGCCGGAACCCCTACCGTTCTTCAAAATATCAGTTGCGATGCTCCCGGATTGGTACAGATTCAAAATCCGACAGGAGGGGGCGGAATCTATACTTATACACTATTTCATGACATTAACAATACCCCAGCGAACCTCGCCGACGATATAACTATCACCACTACCACGGACAACCCCATTGAAGTTCCTGCAAATTCAGCCGCAGGAAGCTACCGGGTTTCCGCTCAAGATCAATATGGATGTTCCAACGAGCTTGGTTTTGTTTCCTTGACTTTAACGCCAAATCCTACTATAGATGCCATCGCCGTGAACAATTGTACAAATCCGGCAACGGTAAACATTACTGCAAGTAGTACCGCTCCCCAGATTCTCTATTCGATTGATGGAGGAACCACTTTTGCGGACAATGGCGGGGTCTTTAACAATGTCGCTCCGGGCACTTATACAGTCGCTATTCGGGATAGCAATGGTTGTTCTGATACCAGTAGTGTTACCGTTTATCCTATTCTTGAAGCAGATGTCCAGCTCACAAAACTATTGGACTGTTCAACCGCACCAAGCACTCCTGACGCACAGATCACAATAGAAGTACTTTCCGGTTCGGGAAGCTACAATTACGAAATCAGCAATGGATTGGGCTCTGTTGTTACCAGTACTGCACTGCCTAGTAATCCTTTCGTTTTCAACACATCGACCCCAGAGGATTATACCATAACCGTTTATGACAACAACACATCGTCCCCAACATGTTCGCGAGTGTTCAATATCACCGTTCCAACCCTTGTGACCCCAGCGTTCAACATAGTCGCTGCAACCGATGTCACCTGTTTTGGAAGTGATAATGGAACTATAACGGTAAACGCTGTGGATACTGGAAATGGTCCTTATAATTTTCAAATCATTTCAGGTCCAGGGAGTACCGCGAGTTTCCCTGTTTCACCAACTAGCAGTACCACTGCCTCAGCAACATTTACCGGTTTGGAAGGTGCTATTGGCTCAGGAATCACGTATACCATTCGTATGACAGCCCAAGGGACGGGATGTACCACAACACAAACACAGGCAATCATTCAGCCGTCGCAATTATCGGTGTCCGCTGCTGTTACTCCTTTTGCATGTTCCGCGGGCAATACTGCAGATTTGGCAACCATCACAGTTACGGCTTCCAATGGAACTGCACCTTATTTATACAGTATTGACAATGTGAACTTCCAAACCTCCAATACTTTTAATATTTCCGATACAGGTGCTGTACAAAATATCACCGTTTATGTCACGGATGCCAATAATTGTCCACAAACGGATACGGTTACCATCCAACCGTTGGATGTTCTTGCTTCCGCAAGTATTTCGGTTGACAATGCCGCTACCTGTGTTACCGGAGAAGATATAACGATAACCGCCCAAGGTACGTTTACCAATTCAACTTCTCACCCGGGAAACTACCAATTTAGGCTCTTGCCCGGTGGTTCGTTCCAAGCTTCCGGAAGTTTTACAGGGTTAAGTGTGGGTACCCACAATTTTGAAATACAAAACACGGTCACCAACTGTATCATTGTAACATCGCACGAAGTGTCAGACCCCGAAGTGTTGCATTTGGATGTGGTCAATACTACGGACATTACCTGTTTTGGCGATACGAACGGAGCGGTGGAACTGGACCTTCAAGATGCTTCCAACACAACCTATCCCAATGCTACAAGCTATACTTTGTATTACGACGTAAACAATACTCCCATAAACCTTGCTGACGATGTGACCACAACAGGCTCAGACGCTGATGGTGCCTTTTCCATTACAGGATTGGCCGCGGGGACCTATTTCATTGAGGTGGTTGATGATAACCCTCCAGGTTCCGATTGTACGTATTCTCAATCCTTCACTATCGCGGGACCAAATGTGGGGTTGTCCGCAAATACGCAGGTGTCCGAAGTAACTTGTGCTCTTAACGACGGTAGTATCGAAATTATCAATGCCGCAGGAGGCTGGGGAGGATATTCCTATTATGTGGGAACCGCAGCTCCGACCGCCACATCAGATTACGTAGCGTCTCCTTTATTTGAAAACTTATCGGGAGGAGTCGCTCCTGGAACAACCTATCAAGTTTGGATAAAAGACCAATTCGATTGTGAACATCAACTGGCTGATGTAATCCTGGTCAATCCCGATGCCATCACGGCTACTCTACAAATCAATACACCCAACTGTACCAATATTGAAGGTGAAATAGAGGTGGTAGGCACCACTGGTGGACAAAATGCCAACTATACTTTTCAATTGAGGAGAAATGGAACTTTAATCGGTTCACCTCAGACCAGCCCCATTTTTACCGGCTTGGGCGAAGGCATTTACCTTGTAGAAATTGCGGACCAATGGTCCTGCGCGCATACAACCAATGCTGTTGCGTTATTTGATGAAATAGTTCCTACAATTACAGTCGACAAACCCATTGATTGTACCCTTGACCCGGGTGGCCATGTTACCGTAAGTCAGACCGGAGGTTCCGGGAATTTTACCTATGCTGTTACTTTCCCAGACCTTTCTACGCCCTTACCGTCAAATAATACCGGTGTGTTCACGGATTTAACCTTAGCGGGCACGTATACCTTTTCCATAACGGACGACGCCGCCGGACATACTTGCGTAAAGACCATAACTTTGGATTTGGATGATAGCGTTGACCCTAGTATCGTCAATGTGCTTGAAAGTCCTGTGAATTGTAACGGAGGTTCAGATGGTTCATTGACCGTGGAACTAGGTCCGGCCACGGCAGTTCATCCAGTGTATACGTATGAATTGTATGAAATTGCAAATTTGGGTACTCCGTTCAGATCAGCGCAAACCAGTAATGTGTTTGATAACCTTCCTGCTGGGGATTATAGGGTTCGGGTAATCTCTGCCAGGTCCTGTGATGATTTCTTCGACCAGACGGTTACAGAACCTGCTGCTTTGAGTGTTTCTGCTGCTGCAAATACATTTAGTTGTACCCCATCCAATACCGTCAACACGGCTACGGTAACAGTCTCCGCTTCCAACGGTACTGCGCCTTATCTGTATAGTATCGACAATGTGAACTTCCAGACGTCCAATACTTTTGACATTGTGGATACTGGTGTTACACAAAACCTTACCGTATTTGTTCGAGACGCCAACGCGTGTTTAGAAACCGATACGGTAACCCTAGAACCTATAAATGTATTCTCGGCATCCATAACACAAAATATCGCCATTAGCTGTGCAAATCCAGAAGAAATTCTGATTACCGTTACCGACAATGGTGTTCCGACCAATAGCTATAGCTACACCTTGCTTCCTGTTGGAAATACGCTCGGTACGATGATAGCAACCCCAACAAATACAACGGCAACATTTGAATTGTCCGCGCCGGGAAGTTACACTTTCAGAATCACGGATACGGCAACCAATTGTTATGTGGACACTGCTTCTTACACCATCGCTCCTTTTGACCTTATCAATGTGGTCGCTACGCCAACAGCTCCGGTGACGTGTTTTGGTGATACGGATGGTGAAGCGAGCTTGAATGTAACGGGGTACTCCGACACCTATGACTACGAAGTGTTCAATGCCGATGGTACAACCACTGGAATTATGGGTTCAGGAAATAGCGGTACCACAAACCCCTTGGGCATAGGCAATTTGCCTGGTGGAAACTTTTTTATCCGAGTAGTGGAGACTGCGAATCCCTTATGTGTAGAAGATTCCAACGTATTTACTATCGTTTCTCCAGATTCTCCACTTGATGCAACGCCTCTTGAAGTGGCCAACGTAACTTGTGCGAACAACATCGGAGAAATAGAAGTTTCCCCAACTGGAGGATACGCTCCTTATGATATTGTATTGACCAATACAACATCGGGTCAAATCTACACGGCTACAGCTGTGACAAGTATCGTCTTTAATGGACTATCTGCTGGAACATTTAATGTTGAAATTACTGATAATAACGGTTGTGTAATCAATAGACCCATAACCTTGACCCAACCGACACCGATTACTGCCGATATTACTGCAACGCCTACCAATTTGAATTGCTTTGGGGATACGAATGCCACAGTTTCGGCAATAAATGTGCTCAATGGTAGAGGAGTATATCAATATCAACTGAACATCTACGACGCCACGGGTACAACGATCACATCTACTTCGGGACTTCAATCCAATGCAGATTTCAACAATTTAGGTGCTGGAATTTATAGCATCACCGTCTCCGATGGTTGGAATTGTGATGTGGAGACCATTCAGGTGACCATAACAGAACCTACCCAAGTAATGGCCAACTTGATTCAAGTGACCCCGCTCAGTTGTACCAACCCTGCTGAACTATTGCTCAGTGCCAGCGGAGGTACCGCTCCTTATGAGTTTAGCTTGGACAATATCGTTTTCTCCCTTATGACGGGGGCAGGAGGAGATACCGAAAGCTTTACCGTTCCCGATGGTGTATATCAATATTATGTAAGGGATGCGCTAGGTTGTGAAGCCATGATTTCCAACCAAATTTCAGTAGACCCCATCACCCCATTGGACGTTTTGATCGATGATAGTGCGGCTTTCATCAATTGTACGGGAGAAGCATCCGCCACTATTCTTGCAAATGCTATCGGTGGATTAGGTAACTACGTCTATGAATTGTTTTCTGACGCCGGTTTGACCAATTCAGTGACAGGGCCACAAAATGATGGCGAGTTCAATAACCTTTTGGCAGGAACCTATTATGTGCAGGTTACTAGTATGGACTGTGAGGTGACCAGTGGTGTTATCGAAATACAAGATCCTGCACCTTTACAAATCGATAGACAAGAATCTACTGACGTCACCTGTGTGGGTCTTGAAGACGGTACAATTACCGTTGAGGTATCCGGCGGTACCGGAGAAATATTTTATGCCATAACTCCAAATCTGAATCAATTTGATACAGTGAACGAATTCACAGATTTAGCTCCAGGTATTTATGATGTCATCGCTCAAGACAGAAATGGTTGTTTCGAAACCTTCCAGTTTATCATTGAACAACCCGATCCCCTTACTGCAGATGCCATTAACATTATGCATGAAGTGTGTTTTGAAAGCGCTGATGGTTCCTTTGAATTGGATATCTCCGGAGGTACCGCTCCGTATTTCACCAGTTTAAATTCCAACGTGGACGCTGATTTTGTACAGGACCAAATCCTGTTCCAAAACTTAGCTGCGGGAACACAAGTTGTTTTTGTACGTGATGCCCAAGGATGTGAAACCAATGTGTTTGTCGAAATTAATCCTGGAGTAAATCTTGATGCTTCAGTGACACCGATATATTCTTGCAACGGAATACTTCCGGATAATCGTTTGGATATTGTGTTTGAAGATGTCACGGTCACTCCGGATGTGCTTTACGCCATTGATTCCACCGACCCTTTAGATATGCAGCTGACCTCCGACTTTACCAACATTCTTCCCGGAAATCATTTCTTGACCATAGCACATGCCAATGGTTGTATCAATACCATTGATTTCTCCATAGAGGCATTTGAACCACTGACCTTGGTTTTGGAAAATACCAACGTTAATGAAATTACCGCAACGGCATCCGGAGGATTAGAAGAATACACCTTTTTCTTTGGTGATGTTAACAACGGAACCGACAATACATTTATAATAAATCGAACCGACACCTATCCTTTAACCGTCATTGACCAAAATGGATGTGAAGTGACCTTGGAGATATTTATGGAATTCATTGATATTGAAATTCCTAATTTCTTCACCCCAGATGGAGACAACTTGAACGATGAATGGATACCAGACAACTTAGAAGCCTTTCCCAACGTACTAATGGTCATTTTTGATCGTTATGGTAGAGAGCTCCATCGAATGGGCTATGGCGACCCTGGATGGACTGGTATTTATAATAACAGCGAGCTCCCAACTGGTGATTACTGGTATCTCATTAAGCTGCAAGGTGAAAATGATGACCGGGAATTTATTGGACATTTTACCCTATATCGACAATGATGCTTAACCTACTGAATCATGTTAAAAAAAATCTGTACCCCAGCCCTTCTTTTACTTATGTGCCTTGCCACTAAGGCCCAAGAGTTGACCATCCCGCAGTTATCACAGTATATTGCGGACAATCCGTTTATCATGTCGCCCACGTATGCGGGCATAGGCGATCACATCAAAGTCAGGTTGAACGGCCTTACCCAATGGGTCGGCATCGAGGATGCCCCAGATACCCAGACGCTGGCAGCGGACGCCCGCGTTGGAAATCGTTCCGGTATTGGCATGCTTTTATATAATGATAGTAATGGTGAAACCAAACAAAGGGGTTCACGCGTCTCCTTTGCCCACCACCTCACTTTGGACCGATATGACGATATTTTTCTGTCTTTTGGTATTTCATACAATTTTAACCAGTTTCGGATAGATGTCGAGAATTTTACAGAATTCAATGGCCAATTGCCCACAGATGATAGGGCAACTACCAATCATAACTTTGACATTGGCGTGCTATACCGATTATCTAAATTTTATTTTAGTGTAAACGCTTCCAACCTGTTGAACAAGGACTTGGCACAGTTCAACCCTGTTTTTGAACCCAATACCCTGAGAAACTACTATGTGTATACCGGGTATAGTTTTTCCAAAAGCAAGAATAGCAAGTTGGAGATTGAACCTTCTGTTTTTTTCCAATGGTTTGAAAATGACGGGCGTTCCGTAACGGATTTAAACGCCAAATTTCGTTTTCACGATTTTGAGGACTACTATTATTTGGGACTCACATATCGGTTTTTGAACGATCAGTTGGGTGAACCTTTGTATATAGCACCCATCGCAGGATTGAAGAAGAGCAACTTCTATTTCGGCTATTCCTATCAAGTGATTACCAATGAAATATTGGGGTATAGTACGGGCACCCATGTCTTGACCGTAGGTATGGATCTTTTCCAAGGTTTAAGCAACTGTAGGTGTACGTATTAAATTAATTACCTTTGCTCCCGCTTAAAAGAAAATAACAGTGGGAAGCATCAGTCTTAACAATATTAGGGTACATTCCAATCATGGTTGCCTTAAGGAAGAAGGTCTAATTGGAAGCGATTATCGCGTAGACTTAGAGGTACAGGCAGATTTATCTAAACCTTCTATTTCGGACAGACTCTCCGAAACTGTGGACTATGTTCATTTGAACAATATCGTTAAAGAAGAAATGGCCATTCGTTCCAAACTACTGGAACACGTGGCCCAGCGTATTTCCAATCGTATCTTTTCCGAAGTTCTATCTGTTGAGAAGGTTCTAATTTCAGTTTCAAAAATAAATCCGCCCATTGGTGGAGACGTCGAGAGTGTATCGGTAAAAATTGAAAATAGTCGATAGAAACCCTTTAATTAAGTTACTGCCTTTCCTTAAGATTCGTAAAATATTTATAGCTTTGCCTACTGTTTCTATGGCATCGTGGCCGAGTGGCTAGGCACAGCTCTGCAAAAGCTTGTACAGCGGTTCGAATCCGCTCGATGCCTCAAACAAAAGCCGGCCCATGAAGCCGGCTTTTTTATTCATTAATACGTTCCAAACCTTCTTGAATATTGAATTTGTCCTTTGGTAAAAAACCTTTACTTATCAAAACAATCCCACAGACCATTAAAATAATACCTAGTCCTTTCTTCAACAGCACAATGCGCTCTTCTGTCAAGTAGCGTTTCAATTGCTTCGCCAATAAAATCTTGATAATATCAGTAAAAAAATACGTGAGGATAACCGTCCCAAAAAAGAAGAACATCCGATTGGCATCATTATCCAAACTTGGACCAACAATAACCACTAAACCCAACCAAAAGGCCAAAACGCCGATATTTATAAAGTTTAGCAGAAAACCTTTTACCATCAAGCCGAGATAGGTCCCTTTCTTTATTTTAAGACCTGGTTTTTTCTTGGTTTCTTTCTTAACGAAAATAACAATCCCATAAACCAGTAATATCATTCCACCGAACACAAACAGGCCCGGTTGGTTACTTAAGTTCTCCAACAGTTGAAAACTACTGAAATACGCAATCAGCAAAAAGATAATATCAGCGATGATAACGCCAATATCAAAACTAACAGCTGCTCTAAAACCCTTAGTTGCACTGGTTTCCAACAAAACAAAAAATACGGGGCCAATAACAAAGCTTAAAAAGAATCCTAAAGGAACCGCAGTTTGAATGTCATCGACCATATTTACCTACATTCGTTTTACTTTTCCCCCAAACACGGTTTTCTCGTCCATTTTTAAAGGATCGCCATATACTTCAACTTCTCCCCCCGCCTTTACCGTAGCTTTTACATAATCCTTTGCATAAATACTGCCTCTTCCACCTGCGTTTACGGATATCGTAGTAAATTCAGTTTTAAATTCTTTACCATCATAGGTACCTCCTGTATTGATAATGACGTCTTGATTTTTTGAAAATCCTTTTGTAATTACATCTCCGCCAGTTACTGCTTTAATAAGTAATTGTTCCACCTGACAGTTCACGTTCACTTCTCCTCCTTCTTGCGCTTTTAATTCCAGGACATCTTGTTCAAAAGTCTTTTCAGAATAAATTCTGGCATCTTCATTCGTATCCAATACCTTTAATTTATCGGTGTAGTGCAAATCAATGAAGGTTCGGTAGCCACTAAAAATTTTATCTATTTCCATTCGAAGTTTTAATACGCCATTGTTGTTGACTATGGCAACTTTATGTGTATTTGCGCCTTTAATAATGGCTTTGTTTTCATTGGATGGTATTAGATTCACAGATAACCCATCAAATGCTTTTACTTCGGTAAAATTTCTCAATTCTCTAGTGATTGTTTCCTCTTGTGCATGAACATAAAAGACCGAAGCAAAAATTAAAATTCCTGTTATGACTTTCATAAGCGACAACTTAAGTATTCAATCTACAGAATCTATTCCATTTCTTTTTTTCCAATCAACGAAAAATCCAGATGCCTTTTTACCAAATCAGTATCCTTGACCATCACATAAACTTCGTCACCTAATTGATACATCCGTTTTCTTCGTTCCCCGATAATGGCATATTGGCGTTCATCGAACACATAATAATCATCTTTAATATCCCGAATACGGACCATGCCTTCGCATTTATTCTCTATGATTTCTACATAAATCCCCCATTCGGTAACCCCAGAAATCACACCTAAGAATTCTTGATCCTTGTGGTCTTCCATAAACTTAATCTGCATGTATTTTATGGAGTCTCGCTCAGCACTTGCCGCCAATACTTCCATATCAGAAGAATGCTTGCATTTTTCCTCATAGATTTCTGTTTTGGGCTGCTTCTCCTTGTCTAAATACTTTTGTAGAAGTCTATGTACCATTACATCAGGATAACGTCGTATAGGAGATGTAAAATGCGTATAGTACTCAAATCCCAAACCATAGTGACCAATGTTTTCCGTAGTATAAATGGCTTTGCTCATACTTCGAATGGTCAAGGTGTCCACTAGATTCTGTTCTTTCTTTCCTCTTACATCTTTCAAAAGCTGATTCAAGGAACTATTGAGGCTTTTCTTATCCTTTAAATTGATGCTGTGCCCAAATCTTGAAATGACTCCGTTAAGTGCCAGTAATTTTTCTTCATCCGGTTCATCATGGATTCGATACACAAAGGTTTTCTTCTGCTTTCCAATGAATTCGGCAACCTTTCTATTCGCCAACAACATAAACTCTTCAATAAGTTTATTAGCATCTTTGGCTTCTTTAAAGTAAACGCCAGCAGGTTCGTTGTCTTCCGTTAAATTAAAACGAACTTCTATTTTATCAAAAGAAATAGCACCTTCATCCATACGCTGTTTGCGCATAATTTTAGCCAATTCATCAAAGGTCAGAATCGCGTTAACCACATCAGCAGAAACAGAATACGAACCTTTTCGAATAGAAATTTCTTCTGGAATGGTATCGGATTTCGTTTCAATTATATGTTGTGCTTCTTCATATGCAAAACGCTCGTTGGAATTGATGACCGTCCGCCCAAACCATTGATTAACTACATTGGCTTTGCCATCCATTTCGAATATGGCCGAGAAGGTATATTTCTCTTCATTGGGTCTCAATGAGCATGCTCGGTTTGATAAAATTTCTGGCAACATTGGAACCACTCTATCCACCAAATAAACGGAAGTTGCCCGCTCATACGCCTCATCATCCAAAATGGTTTTTGATTCCAAATAATGGGATACATCCGCAATGTGGATTCCTATTTCATAATTTCCATTATCTAGTTTTTGAAAAGAAAGCGCATCATCAAAATCCTTGGCATCTTTTGGGTCAATGGTAAAGGTCAACACCTCTCGCATATCCATTCGTTTCGCAATTTCCTCTGCTTTTATAGAAGTATCCAATTGGTTGGCATACTGCTCCACTTCATAAGGAAATTCATAGGGCAGACCATATTCTGCCAGTATCGCATGAATCTCAGTTTGATGTTCCCCGGGTTTACCTAAAACTTCCGTAACCACCCCAAAAGGAGAATCTGCATCTGGGGGCCAATTTTCCAAATTCACCAATACCTTGTCGCCATCTTCTGCTTTTTTCAGCTTTTCGATGGGAATAAAAATATCCGTATACATTTTTGGGTCTGTGGGCCGAACGAAAGCAAAAGTTTTCTGTTTATCTACAATACCTACGTAGCTTTTCTTTTTACGTTCCAACACTTTGGAAATCTCTCCTTCTGGTTTCTTTCCATTACGCTTGGGTTTTAGAAAAACTTCAACGGTATCTCCATGAAGCGCTTTATTTAATCGAGAGAAAGGAACAAAAATATCATCCTCCAAATCCTCGACCATTACATAGGCGTTACCGCTAGATGTTACATCAATCTCACCTGTAAAATAGGTGTTCAAAGAAGGTTTCTTTTGGAACTTGCCCCGTTCTACCTCTATAATTCGCTCACTAGCACGAAGTTGCCCTAACCGTTTGATAAGGTCATTACGGTCTCTGGTTTCATTAATACCAAGCTTTGCAGCTATTTGTTTGTAGTTAAAACTTTTGGAAGGTTCTTTCTCAAGTATTGTAAAAATCCCTTTGGTTATTTCATTCTTCCTTTGGCTTCTCGCCCTTTTCTTTTTTTTCGACATTAACCATCTTGTTTTGTGAAAAATACGAATTATAATCTTCTACAGATGTTTCATATACATATTGCGCAAAGAGAACATCTTTTATTAACATGAAATACTATTATATTTTTTTTCTTTCTTTAAAAATTAAATTTTTGTTGGTTATGATAGCGTGTTGAAATGTGAAATAATTTTTTTTGAAAAAGCTTGCTTTGAAAATGAAAAGATTTTTGTTCACAATTTTTCCAAGGATGAAAAAATTTAAAATCAGTCAGTTAGATTTTTTCTACACGGTTATTAATAACCTATATCAACATTGATTTATTGAAAAGTAAAGATTGATTTAATGTTAATTACTCGGACTTTTCTATTGAAATGTGTTGATTAAATATTAATCGAATATTACCTAAACTTTAAGTGAAAATGAGTAATGAAAATAAATCCACTAAAATCAAAATTTAATTTCAGTTAGTTTTCTTCAAAAGATCAACAAAAAGAGGTTTCTCAAAAAAGCCTGTTTTTAAGGCGTTTAAAAAATCCAATCAAGTTTTATCAACAGGGAGCATAGAAAAGAATTGTACTTTTGTTTTAGGACCATTAAACTAAACATATCATGAAAATAGCCATAGGAAATGACCACGCCGGAACAGAGTACAAACGTGCTATTGTTGGGCTCTTAAAATCCAAAGATATTGACGTGGTAAACTATGGTACCGACGGCACGGACAGTGTGGATTATCCAGATTTCGTGCATCCTGTAGCAAACGATGTTGAAAACGGAACGGTTGACATGGGCATAGTTATTTGTGGTTCAGGAAATGGGGCAAGCATGACCATTAACAAGCATCAAAAAATACGCGGAGCTTTATGTTGGAACAAAGAGATTGTGGCTTTGGCCAGGGAGCACAATGATGCCAATATTTTAAGTCTCCCAGCACGTTTTATTGCATTGCCACAAGCTTTAGAAATGGTGGAAATGTTTCTCAACACCAAATTTGAGGGTGGCAGGCACGAACGCCGAATAGAAAAAATGCCCTGTATTTAATAAAAATTTCCTGTGGGCCATCATCACCATCATCACGGTCACGACCATGGCCATGCAGATTTAAAAGGTAGAAATCTACTTATTTCCATACTTCTTAATGTGGGTATTACCGTAGCACAAGTTGTTGGTGGCATTATTTCAGGAAGTTTGGCCTTACTATCGGATGCGCTTCACAATTTTAGTGATGTACTTTCCTTGATTATCAGTTACGTGGCCAACCGCTTAGCCAAACAAAAAGCAAGCGCCCATAGAACTTTTGGGTACAAGCGTGCCGAAATATTGGCGGCTTTTATCAATGCATCTACTTTGGTTGTGGTAGCTATTTTTTTGATGATTGAAGCGGTAAAACGATTTTGGCAACCGGAAGAAATTGGTTCAAATCTGGTTATCCTCATGTCGTTAATAGGAATTTTGGGCAATGGACTTAGTGTGTTGCTTTTAAAAAAAGATTCCAATGAGAACATGAATATGAAATCGGCCTACCTACATTTATTGACAGATATGATGGCTTCGGTAGCAGTACTGGTAGGCGGTATTTTGATGAAGTTTTTCCAGATGTATTGGGTAGATGCTGTCTTAACCGTGGCGATAGGCATTTATTTGATTTATATGGGCTATGATTTGCTGAAGGAATCCACAAAAGTGTTGATGTTGTTCACACCCAAATCTATTGAAGTACAAGAAATTGTGAATTCCATTTGTGAATTGGATGAAGTAAAGAATGTGCACCATGTACATATTTGGCAATTGAATGAAGAAGAAATCCACATGGAGGCCCATATTGATTTTGAAGAAGATATTCGACTTTCTGAGTTTGATTCCATTCTGGAACAGATAGAGGAACATGTATATCATCGCCATGGCATAAACCATGTGAACATACAGCCGGAATTTGATAAATGCGATTCCAAAAATATTATAGTCCAAGACTGATGGAAATCCACATAAAAACCTTTGAAGAATTGACCAAGGCAGAACTCTACGCCATTTTGGCCTTACGGTGCGAAGTCTTTGTGGTGGAACAAGAATGTGCCTATCAAGATTTGGACTATAAAGACCAAAAGGCCATTCATGTACTGGGAAAAAAAGAAGAAAAAGTAGTAGCCTATACACGAATGTTCAAGCCCGGTGATTATTTTGAAAATATAAGTATTGGACGAGTGGTGGTTGCCCAAAACGCTCGGCAATATGGCTATGGAAAGGATATTATGCTTGCCTCTTTACGGGAAATAGAAGAAAACTTTCATAAAGAAACCATTGAACTCTCTGCACAGACCTACCTAATAAAGTTTTATAGAGATTTAGGGTTTTTGGAACAAGGTGAAGGCTATTTGGAAGATGGTATTCCGCATGTGAGGATGGTGAGAAAGACATAAAATTTATATAACTTTCTGATTTTAAGTCCCAAAATCTTACTAGTAACATAATGCTTTATCTACATGAAACCAGAAATAATAAAATCATTATCGGATAATTTTCAAGACCATTCCCAAACTACTGAGAACGGCATAGAATTTTGGTTTGCCAGAGATATTCAACATTTACTGGGATATACGGAATGGAGGAATTTCCTAAAAGTTATCGTTAAGGCAAAAACGTCATGTGAGGCAACCGGAAATCAAATTTTGGACCATTTTGTTGACATCAACAAAATGGTAAAATTAGGTTCTGGGAGTGAAAGGGAAATAGAGGATATAATGTTGACAAGGTATGCGTGTTACCTAATAGCCCAGAACGGAGACCCACGGAAAGAACAGATTGCCTTTGCCCAGAATTATTTCGCAATCCAAACGCGAAAGTATGAGGAAATAGAACAAAGAATAAAGGACTGGGAACGACTACAAGCTAGACAAAAGTTGACGCTATCGGAGAAAGAACTATCAGAACTTATCTATGAGCATACAGGAAATGAGCGAAATTTTGGTCTCATTAGAAGCAAAGGCGACCAAGCCTTGTTCGGAAAGACAACTCAACAAATGAAGGAAAATTTGGGAGTTCCAAAAAGTAGGGCCTTGGCAGATTTTCTGCCCACAATTACCATAAAAGCAAAAGATTTTGCAACGGAAATCACAGTGTTTAACACCAAGGAAAAAGGATTATCTAAAGAAAGACAGATTTCTGCTGAACATGTCGCGAACAATAGGGGTGTAAGAAAAATTCTATTGGAAAGAGGAATAAAACCAGAAGAACTACCCCCTGAAGAGGATATCAAAAAGTTGGAAAGAAGGGTAGACACAGAGTCAAAAAACATTGATAAAAATCCAGAGAAGCTTAAATAAAATAGATATTCTGCATATAAATGAACCACCTTCCCAAATCAAAACAAGACGAATTACAACTACTGGCGCAAGAACTGTCTGCCCATAAACTGGTGGAAATGGTCATCCTTTTTGGGAGCTACGCCCGAGGCAATTGGGTAGAAGACCAATATGTAGAAAAAGGCATTACCTACGAATACCGCAGCGATTTTGACATTCTGGTGATGCTTACCCATGAAGATTTCAAGCAAAAATTCCGAATAGAGGATAAAGTCAAAGCTGAGTTAGTGACCACAGGAAAAGTGACCACTCCGGTAAGTCTCATTTTTCATGGCATAAAGCAACTGAACGCCTCTTTAACTATGGGCAATTATTTTTTTAAGGACATAAAAGAAGAGGGCATAGTACTTTACGATTCCGAAAAGTTTAAACTGGCCCAACCCAAAAAACTCACCCCAGAACAGTACCGCCAAAAAGCACAGGACCATTTTGACCAGTGGTTTGAAAATGGGAACAATGCCTTAACGAAATTCGAATTCAGCTTTCAGAAAGGTATTTTAAATGAAGCTGCTTTTGATTTGCATCAGGCCACAGAGCGGTATTACACCACAATCTTGCTTGTGTTTACGGACTACCGCCCCAAGGACCACAATTTGGAGACTTTGGGCATAAAAGTAGACATGTGCGACCCGCGTTTTGCCGTATTCCCCAAAACCACAGACGAAGAAAAACACCGTTTTGAACTTCTAAAACGCGCCTATATCGATGCCCGCTATAAAATGGATGAGTACCAAATCACCAAAGGTGAGCTGGACTATTTGGCGGAGCGCGTTAAAGAACTAAAAGAACTGACTGAGAAGATTTGTGGGGAGCGGATAAGGGAGGTTAGGAAATAATCAGTCTTCTACTACTTCAGCATATGAAGCAGGTCCAGAGTTAACACTAGATTTTTTCCCGCGATTGAACCCAAGAAAATAGCCTCCTAAAGCAGAAGGGACTATATAGGCTACAACTTTTAATACTGAAACAATTAAATTGATATTATCAGTATAAATGCATGCACCTACAAAAAGGGCTCCTAAAACCAGAATAAATATGGTCAACCGAAAACCATATTTCATAAAAGTTGTTATTTGCTCTCTTTGTTCTTTTCTATCTTCTTTTTGAACTTCTAAAGCTTTACAGCTGTAGTCGAAGCCATTTTTTTCATTTAATTTTCTTAATTCTATCTCTTGAGCCTGGATTTTTAGCTCTTCGGCTTGATTTTGAAGAAATTGAGTTATTAACTCTGTAGGTGGATTGTCTTTTTGATTGTTTCTCTTAGACCTAGGATTATTAGCCATTTACATATTTCTTTATCTTAACTTGGACAGAACCAAAATGATTAGAACCGAGGCGGGGCGGGGATACTTTAACAGACTGAATTGAATTTTTATTCTTTTTAAAGAATGAAAGGAAAGATTCAAAATCGTAAAAAACCTTTTCGTTTTTTACATATTCTGGATATTTAACACTTTTGAAGGTACTCATTTTAGTTATCTAAAATAGAAACGGTTGCAAATTTACAAATTTAAAATGGCTGATGTACTTAAGAACCTGATTTCCAATTTATGCAAAAAAAGAATATTTGCGTATAAATATTAACTTAAATATGTTTTTAAAACGTTAAATACATCAGAAAAGTATTAAATATTTGTGTTTTACTTCCTTCGGGAACTTATACTTATTTATTTAAATTAGCCTCTTTTCGTATTGCTTTAAACAATTCGTTTGAGGTTAATTCAACAGGACCTTCAGAGGCCATTCGTTCTTCGGAACGTTTTAGTTTGGCCCGGAGCCATTCTATTTCCGTTTGCCTAAACCGCTCCTTTCGGATAAGGTCATTCACCACTTCGCTCTTGCTGGAATATTCTTCACTTTCCACTAATGATTTTAGCCATTCGTCATTCGGCTTGGTGAGTGAAATACTTTGTCTGGCCATGTTAGAATAAATTCTATGTGGTGCACATATACATCAAAAACGAACAAAGAAAAAACTAAATAAACTTTTTAGCCACCCCAAATTCTTTTAAAAACGCTAATTGAAACACCAGATTAACAGGTTGTTCGGCTTTGTTCTTGCTTGAAAAATGGACATGTCCCTCTTTGCGCAAATCCAAGCCAGGCAGCTCCATTTTCCCATGGAAACCCAGATGTTCTAAGACTCGTTTTTTGAGAAAACCTTCGTCTATGCCTTTTTCAGCCAAAAAAGAAAGTAGCTTTTTTCGGTTCACAAAAGTGATGTGGCAAGCTGTAAAGGTTTCGTCCTCTTTTTGAATGTTCGTAATCAGAGCATACATCTGGGTCTTCTTTTGGGCATCGAATAACCAGCCCTGTTTCAAAGTTTCGTTTTTGGTATAGAATAACTCAAAAGCAAAAGTTGGGAGGTTCTTGTTGAGGTAATCCAATTGTGCTTTTTCGTCTACAAAAAAAGTTTCACCCGTTTTGTTGTGGGTGAAGATGAGGTCTATACCACTTAATTGTTGCTCCAAACTGTGAACACGTTCAAAGTCATAGAACATTAGGTGTTTGCGATAGTAGGAATCCAATAGGGGGGTTAGCTTTTTCTCTTGGGCCAGGTCAGTTTTGAAATTGCTTTTCAAGGGTTTTATTTTTTGGAACAGCGCGTTGCCCAGTTTTTCTACAACACCAACCACTAAAGCATTGCCCATAAAAAAGGCTCTTTTGGTATTGGAAATGCCTTCCAATTGCGTGTGATTGTCGGGAAACAGGTTCAACCGTTCCAATTCAACAGGAGTGAGTCGTCGAAGCCCCGAAGAGGTTTGGACCACGTGCTTAAACCGGGACGGGGACTTACCGCCTTCTCCGGTTATTATAGTTCTGGAAGGTTGATCAAGCGCATCTGGGAAAACCATGCTTCCCTCGCTATAATGGTAAGCAAAACCTTCTTTGGTCTTGCGGATTTCTTTTTTAGCACCTTTTAGGTATTCCCATTTTGGAATATCATCTGTTTGAATGTAAAATTCAGAATCTGGTTTTTGATTTTCTAAGATGTCTGAAAGCTTAGCCTGTGTCCCGTGATAATCTGGAAGAGTACTTAAAGTGTGCACCTTATCGTCAAAACAAACTCCGGAATTGTAAAAAGGCGAAAGCCCTTTATCTAAATTGAATTCGTTGGAAAGGGAAACCAAATCGTTTTCTAAAGAAAAAGAATGTAACGTACCTTTTTGTTTTACAGGAAATGAAGATGCCATAGTACCGTCTTCCAAGAGCCATTCTTTAGGGTTTTGGAGGGTCAGCTTCTCATAAACTGAAGTGGATTTATGATACCCTAGGAAAAAAATGCGCCTACGGCGCTGGGGCATTCCGTAATCCGCGGCATTGATTACCCGCCACTCTACAGCATAGCCTAAGTCATTCAAACTTTTGAGCATCACCGCAAAATCACGCCCCCGTTGTGATGATGGTGATTTCAGTAAGCGGTCTACATTTTCAAAAAGCAAGTATTTGGGCTTGTTCTCTTTTTCAGAAAGAATACGATGAATGGACCACCACAAAACGCCCTTTTTTCCAATGAGTCCTTTGGAGTTTTTCAAGCTTGTGGCCACGGAATAATCTTGGCAGGGAAATCCCCCAACCAAAATATCATGGTCCGGAATTTCTGAAGTTGGAACGTCTTCAATATTGCTATTGGAATGGTTTTCAGACCCAAAACGAGCCTCGTAAACCATGGAAGCATGTTGCGTTTTGGTGGAGGGTTCCCATTGGTTGCTCCAAACGACCTTAAAACTCCCCGTGTTTTCAAGGCCCAAACGGAAACCGCCAACTCCCGCAAAAAGTTCACATACTTTTAAAGGTTCCATATCCAAAAGTAGCGTTTGTGGAGCTATTTATGTGTTTGTACTTGGTAATTTGAGAGCAAAGCAGTACTCTACCTTGTCAACACCTATTTCTCCTTTATCACTATATTCTTCTTTTTTCCTTTTGCCGCAACAGATTAAGAGAGTGGGTTTTAACATCCTCTAAAAAACAGATATAAGTTGCGACATTTGAAAGCTACAGTATCCGAGAAGCGTATTTTCATATCCCTACAACACTATTGGAAAAGCAAATAAATTTTTTTGGGAAATGTCGTTAATTCGTCACTTCTACCACAAATACGGGCTTCGTCCCATTTTCAAGAATTAGAATGGCGGCTCCGGTGGTAAGTACAGCTCCTCCTAAGAGTTTGACCACAGATACTTTTTTTTGCTCTACGGATTCAATTTTGTTCTTGGGAACCTTGACCAAGTTTCGGTTTATTTCGAACAAAAAGGAATCTGGGTAAATTTTTTTACACCGTGCCACGAGTTTCTTTCCCTCCGTCAATTGAAAACTATATATCTTTTCTTCTTTGATTTCTCGCGTTTCAACCGTTTTGTAGGTATGACAACTTTGTACTAGGAATAGGAACAAGAAAAGGCTTCCTATGAAAACCCGGTTTTTTGATAGCATTGGTTTTTTCAGTGAAAAATACGAATAGTTTTAAAAGAAGGACTTTTGGAGCTCCGAGAATACGTTGAGAGAATCGGATTATTCGGATTTTGGATAGAATAAATCAATAAAACGGTCCACTAACACGGCTTGTTCTGGTTTGTTGGTATAGATTAAGCTGTTTTTTCTGGAATAGGCCCTTACAAACAGGTCAAACTTTAGGCGATATACCATTTTTTTTACCTCAGCATCTCCTTTCTCCCTAAGCGAGTTTAACTTTTCCAGTTCTTTGTTCCACCAGTTAAAATTAACGGTATCAGGATTTTCAAAATTGGCGAACACTTTGTTCACCAGCTTATCCGATAGCTTTCGCTCTAGGCTAAGCGCCTTATTCATTGATTCGAATTGTTTTTTGTAAGGTTTTGTATTTAGGAATTTCCTGTACTGTCCCATCAGACTGTCCACGGAAAATACTTCTTTGTAGCTCTTGATGAGACGTTCATATTGTTCTGAAGCGAATAAATAGTGTCCATCAGTCTTAAAGGATTCGATCATCCCATATTCAGATTGATATAGAGCCCGTATCTCTTCCTGGTTTTCAGTTGGGGACTTTTTTAGTTTTTGAAGGTGAAGCCAATCGAAGGCGCGCAAAATTTGAGAAGAAGGGGGCCACTCATGAAGACCTTCAAAGGTTATCAGGGTGCTATTGAATCGCATGAGTTTGAGATAGTCTTTATTTTTCAACATCTCTTTGTAGTTCATATCCCTATCGCCAACAAGACCCACATAACTGTATTTTTGAGTTGTAGGCGTGTAGGCGTGTACGTTTGGAAAACCAGCACCACAGGCGACAACTCCCGTAAACTTATCGGTAAGGGAAGCGATAGCGCATGCCAAACGGGAACCTCCGGATAGGCCGGAAGTGTACATTTCATCTTCCTTTATTGCAAAGCGGGAGAAAATGTGGTCGAAGAGATTGTTGGCAATATCAAAATTTCTTTCGTAAGGAGCGTTTTTGGTGTTATTGGAACAGACAAGCAAGTAACCATACTTTTCTGACGCTTCGATAAAAGGTTGAATTCCAATACGTGACCTCGCCGCAGGTTCAAAGATGAAAACAATAGGGGAAGCCGTATCTTGTTCGTAGGAGTGGGGTAAATACAGGGCGAAGCTTTCGTTTTGAGTTCCAGTGACAGGGATGGAATCCTGGACAACTCCTTTTTCAAAATGGTTCTGTGCAGTGCATACAAATCCAATTCCTAAACTAGACAACAAAAGAAAAAAGGTTAAACGCACTATCTATTCAATTCAAAATGTTCGCATAAGCATTCTCATCCGAGAGCAGTGCTTTAGCAGATAAAATGGCTTCATCGTGGGTTAGATAATAATCATAAAGTCCCTTTCTGTAGAAATAGCGCTTGATAATTTCATCTTCTAAACTCTTTTTGATTTCTTTTTTATACGTGTCCAAAGCTTGTATTTTCCCTTGGTTTACCGCTAACAAGAGATTTTTATATTTGTTTTGCACATCCTGTCCCAGCAGATGTTCCTCACTGTTGATGGACTCTTCCAAAAGAGCTTCCGTTTGGGTCTGAAAGGAGAAGTCCTGTTCTTGTGCATATTTTTTAAAGGAATCGAAATCGGCATCGGTAAAAGAGAAAGAATCTACAGCATCAAAGGAATGTTCGAAGTAAAAATCTGTGGCATAGTCGAAAATCAGCAAATTCCTTTTTAAAGCATCCATTAATGAATTGGATTTTAAGGTAGAAATCTCGATATCGGGCATTACCCCGCCCCCGTCCTGGACTTTACGGCCGTTGCGTGTGGTAAATTCCTGGAACTTGGTGTTTCGGATGGCATTTCCTGCTTCATCACGATTCCAATAATCCAACGATTGGATACACCTACCGGAAGGGGTATAATAACGGCTTATCGTAACTTTCAACTGGGTTCCGTATGTGAGCTTGAGCGGGCGTTGTACGAGGCCCTTTCCAAAACTTCGGGCTCCCATAACCACGGCGCGGTCCAAATCCTGAAGCCCGCCGGAAACAATTTCACTGGCGGAAGCGCTACTGCCATCGACCAATACCACCAATGGAATATCCAGGTCTTCCGGTTGTTTTCTCGTTTTATATTGTTGGTTGAATTTTTTGACCTTCGACTTTGTTGTGACAATGAGCTCATCTTTTGGAACAAAAAGATTGGTAACATTAATGGCTTCTGTAAGCAGCCCTCCTGGATTTCCACGTAAATCTAGAATAAGGCGTTCCATGCCTTGCCCTTTCAGGTCTTGCATGGCAGACTTGGTTTGTTCCGATGCTTTTCTGTTAAATTTTGAAAGTACAATGTATCCTGTTTTGTCATTGACCATGCTGTAGTAGGGCACGGCATCAACCTCTACACCGCCACGTTCCAGGGTCGCGGTTTGGGTCTTTCCTTGGCGAACGAAAGTAATGTCCACGCTTGTTCCATTTGATCCTTTGAGCAGCTCGCTGGCATTGTCGTCAAAATCAGAAACTAAGGTCTCTCCAATTTTAATGATTTCGTCACCCGCCTTTAAGCCCGACTTATCCGCTGCGTAACCTTCGTAGGGCTCAATGATCAATAGTTTGCTTTCGTAAGAGCGAACCAATGCTCCGATACCTGAGTACTCCCCGGCATTATTTATTTTATAAGCTTCTACATCCTGTTCGTTCAAAAACCGGGTGTACGGATCTAACTCGTCCAACATATTTTTTATCGCAGAATCCATGAGCTCTGCAGGATTGGTCTCGTCCACGTAGTTCATATTAAGCTCTTTGAAGAGTGTGGTAAAGATTTCTATCTGTTTGGCGATTTCAAAAAAATCGCTTTTGTAACCGCTCCCTACTAGTAAAAAAAGAATGGCGACCAAGGGAATGATAATCTGTTTTTTAGCTATTTTTTTCATGGGATTGTTGTTCTATAAATTTCTTTAAAAGTTGTGACATGGCGGATTCAACCTGCGCAAAGGTGGGTACGGTATTACCAAGATACACAAATAGCAACGCAAAGTTTCCTTCTATGTTGTTAAAAACAAGGGATTTATTCAATCGATACGATTCTCGGAGCAAGCGTTTCACGCGATTTCTCTGAATCGCCTTTTTGAACTTTTTTTTTGGGGCTACAACGGCTACTTTAAGAGGGCTCCCATCCTTAAAACCCATAGAATGATAGCATAGCTGGACGGGGTATACCTTTATACGTTTTCCCTTTGTAAAAAGAATTTCAAAGTTCTTTTTGCCTTTTAGTTTTTCTTGTTTTGAAAATGTGTTTTTATTTGACACCTCATCCATAAATGCACGTTACCTCGCTATCAAAGAAGTCAAAACTTTCTTCTGAGGATTTAAATATAGTAAGAAGGGATATTTTGGTCCTTATGGAGTATCTTGATACACATTGTTTTGTTTATCCACATCTGCCATCAACTGCGAAGGATCAATGGCAATGGCCTCAATGGAATCCATGTTCCTATCGATGACAAGCTCGTAGGTGGGATGGGCCCAGGCCCAATCATTGGCTACGGTTCGTTTAAACTGCGGATAAGGGTTTTCCTTTTCTCCGCGCATCATCTGTAAAGGAATATAATAGGTCTCATTGGCCCCGTCCTTTCCAACAACCAAAATATCCAAAGGCATTGGCATAAGACCAATTCGTTCAAACACTACCTTGGTCTGATTCCCATTCGATTCCACACTTTTAATGCCATAGTCAATGGTATTTGTGGTCTGGGTCCAATCTGTCAGGTACCAATCCAACTGCATTCCAGATACTTTTTCAGCAGTGCGCTTAATATCGTTGGGTACCGGATGGGTAAACTTAAAATCTTCAAAGAACTTTCTTATGGTAGCCATTAATTTATCTTGTCCAATGATGTATCCCAGTTGCGAAAGAAAAATGGACCCTTTGCTGTATGCTGCCACGCCATAAGCGAAATTATTGGCGTAGCGGTCTGCATGAGTGGTCTGCGGAAGTTCCATCCCAGATTCTACCAACGCATAGTAGCTTTGATAGGAACGGGTAAATGGGTTCTCTTTGTTTTGGTCCATAACCTGGTTCATACAAAGACTACTGATAAACGTAGTGAAACCTTCGTCCATCCACTCATATTTGGACTCATTGGTAGCCAAGACATGCTGGAACCAGGAATGCGCCATCTCATGGACCATGACGCCGACCAGACTTGGAAACTTCCTTTGCCCTGTGATCAGAGTGCTCATAGCATACTCCATGCCTCCGTCACCTCCTTGGATTACAGAATATTGGTCGTAAGGATATTTCCCAATGTTTTTGCTAAAGAAACGCATGGTTTCTTCTGTCTTGGGCTGAAGCTTTTTCCAGTTTTCTTGGATTTCAGGATTGTTTTTGTAGAAAAAATGTAAGGTAGGACCATCTTCCATATCTACTACATCGTGAACATAATCTGGGTCGGCCGCCCACATAAAATCATGGACTTGGGGCGCCACAAAATGCCATGTTAATGTCTTTCCCTTAGTTTTCACTTTAGTACCCGGAGACTCATACCCATGGCCAATTTCCTCAGGATTTTGTAGATAACCTGAACCACCAACAGTGTACTCTTTATCAAGGGTCAATTTTACATCAAAGTTTCCCCAGACCCCATGAAATTCCCGGGCAATATAAGGGTTGGGATGCCATCCTTCAATATCATACTCACAAAGTTTGGGATACCATTGGCTCATGGAAAGTGCCACGCCTTCCTTACTGTTTCGTCCAGAGCGGCGTATCTGTACGGGTACCTGACCTATAAACTCCATATCGAGGGTAGTTTTCGCCCCAGGAAAAAGCGGTTGGTTCAATTCAACAACTAAAATGGTGCCTTCTTCGTTAAAAGTGACTGCATTTCCATCCTGCTTTAAAGCGGTAGTATGCAAATAACCCATTTCAGTTTCGGATAGAGATGCTATCCTGCTTTTCCCATTTTCTATCATCCGCCCATCGGGATCTTTTATGCTTTGAAGACGGAGGTCCATCTCACTGCCAGGTTGAAACGCATTATAATAAAGATGGTAAAAAACGCGGGTCAATGTATCCGGCGAATTATTGGTATATACCAGTTGTTGTGAGCCTGTGTATTGATAGGTTTCGACATCCATATCCACTTCCATGGTGTAATCCACGTGTTGCTGCCAATATCCGGGATGTGACTGTCCCACTAGTGAAGCGATGCCAGAGAAGACTCCCAAAAAATAAAATAGTGTTCTTTTCATTGTTATTTGGTGTTAGTGGCCAGCGTCTGTTTTCCCTTTGAAATGTTATTGGCCAAAAGCAAGGCATTGTAGGCATTGGCCATTTTTCCGGATTTGGAGATTTTATCAAATGTAGTGCCTTTGGAAGCATCACCGGAAACAATTACGGAAGTCTTGGTGCGAAGTCCCGACTCCATCAAAATTTGCTTTACCTGAGGTGCGGAGAGTAGTGGATAATATGAACGAATCAAGGCGGCGATTCCTGCTACGGCGGGTGCTGCCATGGAAGTCCCCCCTTGAAAGTCATAAGAATTGTCTGGCATAGTTGAATAAATTTTGGCTCCTGGCGCAAAAATATCCACATTTTGTTTTCCATAGTTGGAAAAATTGGCCACCATTTCTGAACCATATTTGCTGGTAAGTGCCCCGACCGTGATTACATTATTTGAGATTTCAGTTCCAGAATATTTGTGGTCATTGGGGTAATTTTGATTCTCTGGATTGTCCAAATCGTTTCCGTCATTACCTGCCGCATGCACAATAAGTACATCTTTGGAAGCTGCATAACGAATGGCCTCATATACCCATTCCGCATTTGGGGAGAAGGATTTTCCAAAGCTACAGTTGATGATTTTTGCTCCATTATCCGCCGCATAGCGAATGGCCAGGGCAATATCCTTATCGTATTCATCCCCATTAGGGACTGCCCTTAGGCTCATTAACTCTACGTTTGTCGCAACCCCATCAACGCCTTTCCCATTATTTCGCTCAGCGGCTATGATTCCGGCCACATGGGTGCCATGACTTTCACTTACGACACGGTTTTTTGGATTCCCATTGCCGTATGAGATCTCTTTAATATTGTAGGGGTCATCACCCACGGGTTCTCTGCCGTCAAATTCTTTGTTCAGATTATAATCTACTTGCTCGGTAAAATAGGTGATACCTTCTGTAAGTTCCTTCATTACCGTTGGGATATCATCGCCATACGTGAACATTTGGGTCAGCACAGCCACATTTTGCTGCATTTTCTCGTCATTCGTCTTTAGGGCGTTAAGGTCTTCTTTGGTGTACATCTCTTTGCCCAGTGCTTTTTTTATGGCGGTATCCGCGTTTTTTACCACTTGAAAAATCTGCTCATATTGCTGCTTGTTTTGCAAAGCTTTTGCATAATCTTCATCCAATTTTATTCTAGCCTTGGCCCGTGTGGAAGCATCTCCAATGTTCAAACGAAGCATTCGCGCAAACTCTAACTGCTCATTGTACGACTCACCCAAAAAGTTATATCCGTGAATATCATCTATGTACCCGTTTCCATCATCATCTTTCCCGTTGTTCGGACGTTCTTTGGAATTGGTCCAAAGTACATCATCCAAATCTTCATGGTCCAAATCTATGCCAGAATCCACTACTGCTACGATTACCTTTTTCCCTTTTCTGTTTTTGATTATTTCACGATAAGCCCTATCCACACTCATTCCAGGTATTGTGTCTTCAACAAGGTCGGCATGGCCCCATCTTTTTTGGGTTTCTTCAGAAATCTCGGAAATCTTTAAGGGAACGGCATCAATGTTTTCAACAGGCGTTGAAACCAAGTTAGTGGCCCCACAACCAAAAAGAACAAAAGAAAGCAGAACCGCCACAAAGCGGTAGGAATATGTAGTAATCATAGAAAAATCTTTATCGTAATGTTAACTTCATTAATTAGTGAATATTTCATGAAAGGAGAACAATTCGTTTAATCGAACTCCTTTTTCGGTATGTTTTAGTGTGCAAAGTTCATTGTGTGCGTCATGTTCAAAAAAGAGGATGAGGTTGTTGTTGGAGGCGTCGTCCAAAAAGATTTTTTTTTCGGCAAGGGTTTGAAGGGGTCGCATATCATAGCCCATAACGTAGGGAAGTGGGATATGGCCCACAGTGGGAACCAAATCCGCCACAAAGACCAAGGTTTTTTCTTGATAATGGATGTGGGGCAACATTTGCTTTTCCGTATGGCCATCCACAAGTAAAATATCAAAACCTAACTCGGAGTTTTTTATATAATTGGAATTTTGTCTTGAGACGAATTTTAGCTGGCCACTTTCTTCCATGGGAAGCAGGTTTTCCTTCAAAAACGACGCCTTTTCTCGCGCATTTGGGTTTGTGGCCCATGTCCAATGCGCTTCATTGGTCCAAAAATGTGCGTTTTTAAAGGCAGGTTCATACCCCGTTCTATCCGTATTCCACTGAATGCTTCCCCCACAGTGGTCGAAATGGAGATGGGTCATAAAAACATCGGTAATATCGTCCCTATGGAAGCCTATTTTTTTTAAAGAGCTATCCAAAGAATGATTCCCCCAGCGATGGTAATAGCTAAAAAATTTATCGGACTGTTTGTTTCCCAACCCAGAGTCTATTAAAATAAGTCTTTCGCCGTCCTCGATAAGCAAACATCGGGCGGCGAGTTCAATCATGTTATTGGCATCTGCAGGATTGGTTTTGGTCCATAAGGATTTGGGGACCACACCAAACATGGCACCACCATCCAGTTTAAAATTACCGGTCTCAATAGGATAAAGCGTCATTTGAAAAGCAAACGGCATGCAAAATAAGAAAACCCCAATAGTTTGCCTTCAAAAAACGGACATTATTGGCCCTTTTTTAACAAAAATAGAATCAGACGCTTTTCATAATTATTTCGCTATCCCAATCGGATAGGGTAGAAAACATTGGAAGAAAAATCCTATTTTAACCAAAAATTGACCAATGCTCGAACTGGCGGGAATTATTATTCTTGGAATCATTGCACAATGGGTGGCTTGGCGTTTAAAACTACCTGCTATTTTGCCTTTGATTTTGATTGGTCTTTTGGTGGGGCCGATAGCAACCCTATATACCGAGGATGGTTCAAAATTGATTGAACCTATTTGGAATGGAACCAAAGGACTTTTTCCTGGGGATGGGCTGTATTATTTTGTTTCCCTAGCTATCAGTATCATTCTTTTTGAGGGTGGTTTGACCTTGAAACGTGCAGAAATTGCCACGGTTGGTCCGGTGATAACCAAACTGATTACGTTGGGCACTCTTGTTACTTTTTTTGGAGCTGGAGTGGCAGCGCATTATTTTTTTGAGCTTTCTTGGCAGATTTCCTTCCTGTTTTCTGCGCTTATCATCGTAACAGGTCCCACGGTGATTGCCCCTATACTTCGCAATATTCCTCTAAAGAAGGATGTTTCCACGGTCTTAAAATGGGAGGGTATTTTGATAGACCCCATTGGGGCGTTGGTGGCCGTACTTGTTTTTGAGTTTATTAGTGTTGGAGAGGGACAAGCGTTTACCAAAACAGCGCTGATTGAGTTCGGTAAGATATTGTTGTTTGGCACTACTTTCGGTTTTACGTTTGCCCACGCACTGGCATTTGCCATAAAGCGAAACTTTATCCCGCATTATTTATTGAATGTGGTGTCTTTATCCGTAGTGCTGTTGGTTTTCGTGGAATCAGACTTATTTGCCCATGAATCAGGACTTTTGGCGGTGGTGGTAATGGGGATGGTCTTAGGCAATATGAACCTTCCGAATTTAAAGGAACTCTTATATTTTAAGGAATCGCTGAGCGTTTTGTTGATTTCCATTCTTTTCATCCTTTTGGCGGCCAACATAAATATCAGTGACATGCGTTTGGTCTACAATTGGAATTCTGCGCTTCTTTTTGCAGTCATTGTTTTTATAATTCGTCCCATTGGAGTCTTTCTAAGTACGAAAGGGTCAAACCTTAAACTAAATGAAAGGTTGTTCATTGGTTGGGTGGGACCCAGGGGTATTGTAGCTGCGGGTATCGCCTCGTTGTTCGGATCTAAATTGTTAATAAAAGGAGAGCCAGGGGCTGAATATATAACGCCATTGGTGTTCATGATTGTTTTGGGAACCGTTCTTTTAAATGCAACTACTGCTCGTTTTTTTGCAAAGATCATAGGGGTTTTCCTGAAAAAATCGGACGGAATTCTTATTGTTGGAGCCTCCAAAGTGTCACGCCTAATAGGTAACTACCTTAGGAAAAACAATAGACATGTGGTACTCATCGACAATAACCAAACCAATGTGGACAAGGCGAAAAAAGAGGGGCTTGAGGCCCTAACAGCAGATATTTATTCCGATACCTTGACCGACAACATTGAGCTCAACGACGTGGGTTACTTAATTGCTCTGACCGCGAATACAGATATCAACACCTTCGCTTTGAACAAATTTGAGAAACAATTCGGGGAAAATGGGGCGTTCCGTTTGGCCAGTACCGATGAGATAAATCATCCCGAAAACATAAGTTCAAACGGACTTTTCTCCCCGTCCTATGATTTTATCAAGATGGCAGAAACATCGGAAAAGTATCCATCCATCCACGAAATTGATATCAAGGATAAAGAACACTATGACATTTTGATTCAAACCGCTGGTGAGGATTTGGACATTATTCCCATTTTTACAAAGTCTCCGAAGGGTGTGATAGACATTATGCCATCGGATTACAAGGATTTTAATCCCAATGGAGAAGGATACAAATTGGTCTATCTTGGAAAAGAATTTGAACCAGAAGGCCAAGTTTCTCAATGAACTAAGGTAGGCTTCGAAGGATTAAATTCAATATATCGGTGCATGGACCACATTTTTTTCTCCCTTCACAACAAGTTTTGGTTTAAGACGTAATGCTTCTGCTTCTTTGTGTTTGAAAACATTTAACCTCAAATCCTTTTAAGCATGAAAAAAACAATTTATTCCCTTGCATTATTGGCTACATTGAGTTTTATGGGTTGTTCTAGTGATGATGATAATGGTGGCGAAGAGAACTCAAGGACCTGTGACATCTTGAACCTCGTCCCCGCCACTTTTGTTGATAATGGAGACGGAACAGCTACTGTAACCTTTGATGGGGAGTCCCAGACTTTCGATTTAGATGGTATCGATTTCGATACCTTTACAGATCAAATTTGTAGTGGCGATCTTGAACTTGACTTCAATTTATAACCAATTTAAAGATTGAAACAATACAGGCGGCTTTCTAAAAGCCGCTTTTTTTATTCTCGGACCATCCTTTTAGTAAAGTTATCGGTGATCCATCAACTGAGATAGGGGATTCGTCAATTCAAAGGTACTTTTAACGAGAGAAACCGCTTCTTTTGACCAAGTTCAATTAATCGTTCAATTTTAAAACGGCCATAAAAGCTTGTTGCGGAATCTCCACATTGCCCACTTGGCGCATTCGTTTTTTACCTTTTTTCTGTTTTTCGAGAAGCTTTCGTTTTCGAGAGATATCACCTCCATAGCACTTGGCGGTCACATCTTTTCGCAGTGCTTTAATAGTCTCCCTAGAAATAATTTTAGAGCCAATGGCCGCTTGGATGGGAATATCAAACTGCTGCCTCGGAATAAGCTCTTTGAGCTTTTCGCACATTTTTTTCCCGATGTTTTGAGCGTTATCAAAGTGGACCAATGCAGATAAGGCGTCGACGGGCTGGGCATTCAACAAAATATCTACTCGGACCAGTTTGGAGGCTCGCATGCCTATGGGTGTATAATCGAAAGAGGCATACCCCTTTGAAACGGTTTTCAATCGGTCGTAAAAATCGAAGACGATTTCTGCGAGGGGCATATCGAAGATAAGTTCCACCCGTTCTGTGGTAAGGTAGGTTTGATTTTTTATTTGTCCCCGTTTTTCAATACATAAGGACATTACATTCCCCACAAAATCAGATTTTGTAATGATAGTGGCCTTTATATAAGGTTCTTCCACGCGGTCGAGAGTGGAAGGTTCCGGCAAGTCGGAAGGGTTGTTGACAATCAAAGCGGTATCCCGGTCTTTTGTGGTGAAGGCGTGGTAACTTACATTGGGCACCGTGGTAATGACGGTCATGTTAAATTCGCGTTCCAGACGTTCTTGGATGATTTCCATGTGGAGCATCCCCAAAAATCCACAACGAAAACCAAATCCTAGGGCAGCACTGCTCTCAGGAGTAAAAACCAAAGAAGCGTCGTTTAACTGGAGTTTCTCCATAGAAGATCGTAATTCCTCAAAATCCTCCGTGTCCACTGGATAAATCCCTGCGAACACCATGGGCTTTACATCTTCAAACCCCTCAATCGCGTTTTGCGTAGGTTTGTTCGCGTCCGTAATGGTATCGCCAACCTTTACCTCACGCGCATCTTTGATCCCAGTGATTAAGTATCCCACATCTCCAGCTGAAATCCTGGTTTTTGGTATCTGTCCGAGTTTTAAAGTGCCTATCTCGTCAGCAAAATAATCTTTTCCCGTTGCTACAAATTTTATTTTTTGCCCTTTTTGGATTTCACCGTTCACAACGCGAAAATATGTTTCGACACCCCTGAAGGGATTGTACACAGAATCAAAAACCAAAGCTTGTAAGGGCTCGTCCGGATTACCTTCCGGGGCAGGGACACACTCAATGATAGCTTTTAAAATAGCCTCGATACCAATTCCGGTTTTCGCACTTGCCGGAATAACTTCTTCCGGGTCGCATCCCAACAAATCAACAATATCGTCGGTGACTTCTTCCGGGTTTGCGCTGGGCAAATCCACTTTATTGAGAACGGGAATGATTTCTAGGTCGTTCTCAAGGGCCAAATATAGATTTGAAATGGTTTGGGCTTGTATGCTCTGGGCTGCATCAACCACTAAAAGGGCACCTTCACAGGCTGCAATGGAACGGGACACTTCATATGAAAAATCAACATGTCCCGGAGTATCGATCAGATTTAAAATGTATGTCTCGCCCTCATATAGATATTCCATCTGTATGGCATGACTTTTTATGGTAATGCCGCGCTCTCTTTCCAAATCCATGTTGTCCAAGAGCTGGTCTTGTTTTTCACGTTCGGTAACCGAACCGGTAAAGTCCAACAAGCGATCGGCCAAAGTACTTTTTCCATGGTCGATATGGGCAATTATGCAAAAATTTCGAATCCTTTTCATATCAATGGGCAACAACAGAACAGCCGTTCCGTATCAGTTGCAAATATAGTTCTTTTAACACCCAAACATCGATTTTTTCCACCCTTGGGACAAGGTTGGCAAAAGGCTCTAAAATATTTTATTAGATTTGATACCCAACCCCACACGTTCATGAACCACCGCACCTCAACTTTTGTTATAGCGTTCCTGACTTCAATTTTATCCTGGGGGCAGACCCATCAAATTAGTGGTAAAGTCGTGGATGAATCAAACAATCCCATCGCCTTTGCCAATGTTATATTGCTTAAGGCCGCAGATTCTACTTTCGTTCTGGGGACCTCTACTGACGATTTGGGAAAATTCCTTTTAAAGGGAGTGGAATCTGATCTTTATCTGCTTCAAGCGAGTTATATAGGAATTGGTTCCGAACCTCGGGGGCTTGATGTTTCAAGTGATATTTCCTTGGGCGCGCTGGTTATTCCTTCAAGCACCAAGTTGGATGAGGTAGTGGTTACCGCGAAGCGACCTACAGTGCAGCGATTTGCGGATAGATTGGTTTTCAATGTGGAGAACAGCATCGTTTCGCAGGGCAGTTCTTGGGATATTTTAAGGAGTACACCTGGGGTAATTGTCAACCAAGAAGAGCTACAAATTAGGGGCCAGCGAGCAACGATTTATTTGAACGAACGAAAAGTTCAGTTATCAGGACAGGAGGTCAGGGATTTATTGGAAGGTTTCTCCGGGGCCAATGTTACCTCCGTAGAGGTCATTACGAACCCTCCCTCCAAATATGATGCAGAGGATGGTCCCATTTTGAATATTGTGACCAGCAAAGCGATAACCCCTGGGTATAAAGGGAGTGTAAATGGAAGTATCACCCAAGCTGTTTTCCCAAAGTATAGCCTTGGGACCAGTCATTATTACAAAACTGATAAATTGAATGTCTTTGCCAACTATTCGATCAATCCAAAAAAGGAAATCCGAAGAACATCAAAAGGCATCGATTTTATTGATAACAGCGGGGATGTTTTTTCAGTTTGGGATACCGAGTACGAACAAATTGATCGTTTGGTTCCTCAAAATGCCAGCGTTATTCTGGATTATGATTTCAATGCCAGAAATAGCTTAAACGTAACCTCCAATCTCTCTTTCAATTTAGGCCAAGATCGCGAGAACGAATTGGAGACGGCTATTTTTAATGCCCAAAACCAAGTGGATTCCACATTTGCCACTTTAAGTGATACCGATTTGGACAAGACCAATATCGCTGTGGACCTTACCTACGAACACAAGCTGAAAAAAGAAGGGGCCAAACTGTCCTTTAATGGGCATTACACCTATTATAATGGAAAATCTTTTCAAAGTTTAAATTCAAATTATTTTGACGAAACCGGTAGTTTTTTGCGCGATTTTGGATTTAATTCCGACGCGCAACAGGACATTGAAATTTTTACGGGGCAGGCCGATTATTCTTCTCCCATTGGACAAGGTTCCCTTGAAGCGGGGCTCAAGGTTTCATCAATAAACTCGGATAGTGAGCTTGTTTTTTCTGATTTTGTTGGGTTTAGCGATACGGTTGATGAATCCCAATCCGATGTTTTCGTGTACGATGAAAAGGTTTATGCAGCATATTTTAGTTGGGTCAAGAATTGGGAAAAATGGTCCATGAAAATTGGGGTTCGAGGCGAGTTGACAGACGCTTCCGGAACATCTTTGTCCTTGAACGAAACCAACACCCAAGATTTTTTTGAACCTTTTCCATCCTTATATCTATTGTACACCCCCTCTGAAAAACACAGTTTTTCGTTCGACTACGGAAGAAATGTGGAACGGCCCAAATACAATGATTTGAACCCATTTCGGTTTTTCTTCAATGAAAATGATTTTGAAGAAGGGAACCCCAGATTGTTTCCAAGTTTTTCGAACAATTTTAACCTAAACTACTCCTTGAACAGTGAGTTTTTCTTTGATGTGTACTATCGGGATAATGGGGAAAACATTGCTGACCTGGTTTTTCAGGACAATGAGGACTTGACGCTTCGGGAGCTCAAGCAAAATGTGACCCGCAGTAAATCGTATGGTTTTGATTTTACGGTAAGTAAGGGAATAATGCCATTTTGGTTTTTGTATGCCTACACTTCTGTGTTTCATGAAGAAGAAACCTTCGTTGCTGTGGAAAGCGGAAATCAAGAGTTTACCGCCGAAGTCGATGGGGTATACGGATATTTGGCGAACTACCTAACCCTTTCTAAAGATGGTACTTTTACCGGAGAGCTTACCGTGACGTATTTGTCCCAATTTTTGTTTGGTTCCTATATATCGGATGACCAATTGAATGTCACGCTGGGACTGAGAAAATCACTTTTTAACAATAGGGCCTCTATTTCTCTGGCGGCAGAGGATCTTTTGGAGCAATACATACCCACGTATAAGTCTCGCTATTTGAATCAGGATAATTTTTTCAGAAGACGGCCAGAGACCCAGTTTATACGATTCGGGTTTACATATAACTTTGGGAATTTCCGGCTGGAAGACAATCAAAGAGGTTTAGAAAAGAAGGAGCGCGCGCGCTTGGAGGATGAGTAGATATAGGGTTTTCCCGGTATTTTGTATTTTTACTGCCTAAAATTTGAAAATTTTGCCAAATATCGCCAACATACAACTCCCTGATTTTCCATTGCTTCTGGCACCTATGGAAGATGTTAGCGACCCGCCCTTTCGCGCTTTATGCAAAGAACAAGGGGCAGATGTTGTGTATACGGAGTTTATCTCATCAGAAGGGTTGATACGCGATGCCGCGAAAAGTGTGATCAAGTTGGACATCTACGAAAAAGAGAGACCGGTTGGGATTCAGATTTTTGGAGCAGAACTCGATTCAATGCTCCGGGCAGTGGATATCGTGGAAAAATCAAACCCTGATATTATCGATATTAACTTCGGATGTCCGGTAAAGAAAGTGGTCTGCAAAAATGCCGGCGCAGGTATTTTACGGGATATACCGCTAATGGTTAAATTGACCAGTGAGTTGGTCAAACGAACCAAGCTACCAGTGACTGTAAAAACGCGTTTGGGGTGGGATCAAAATTCCATTAAAATTGTTGAAGTCGCAGAGAGACTACAGGATGTTGGCATACAAGCGATATCCATTCATGGTCGCACACGTGTGCAGATGTACAAGGGTTCTGCAGACTGGGTTCCCATTGCAGAAGTGAAGAACAATCCCAGAATGTACATCCCTGTCTTCGGAAATGGGGATGTAGATTCCCCGGAAGCCGCTGTGCGCATGCGAGACGATTTTGGTTTGGATGGCGCAATGATAGGACGTGCCAGCATAGGAAATCCTTGGTTTTTCAAAGAAGTAAAACACTTTTTTGAAACAGGTTTGCACATGGAACCTCCCACCATGTCGGAGCGTGTTGAAGCAGCGCGGAGGCACCTTCAAATGGCCATTGATTGGAAAGGTGAAAAATTGGGGGTTTTCGAGACACGAAGGCATTACACCAATTACTTTAGAGGTATCCCCCATTTTAAGGAATATCGAATGAAAATGGTTACCAGCGATGCAGCCTCAGATGTTTTTGCCGCTTTCGAAGAAGTAGAAGAAAAATTTGGGCACCATCAATTTGCTTAGGCGGTTATCAGTTTTTTGGAAATCCGGTTGCTGGCGATTTTTGAAGAGATGAATCCCAAGACCACTATGGTCAACAAGACTACCAGCACATTCGCAAAATTGAACTCTACGGGATATGCAAGGGATGGCGTTATTTTAAGCCATCCGAAAAGGATTTGACTTCCAATCAGCAGACTTCCGATAAGGACCCCAATAATTCCGCCAATAGAGGTAACCAGAAGCCCTTGAATAAAATAAACCTGTCGTAATTCCTTGATGGTGGCCCCCAGGCTAAATAGGGTCCTTGAATTTTGTTGCTTGTCCAAGATCATCATAATAATCGCTCCTACGACATTGAACAAGGCAATAATAAGAACCAAGGTAAAAATTAGATAAGTTGCCAAATTTTCTGTGTTCAGCATTCGATACAATGTGCCATTAAGCTGTTGGCGGTCAAGAACATAGACCTTGCCTCCCAAAACCTGGAGGATACGGTTTTGAGTTTCCTTGTAATCGTTGTCCGATTTTAACTTAAAGTTTATCCCAGAGACTTGGGTACTGTCTTTCTCGAGCAGCTTTTGTACCAAGTTCAATGTAGTGATCACGTATTTTTTGTCAAGGTTTTCCTCCACGGCGTATACTCCGCTTATCACGAGCGGGAGCTGATTGTAAGGCCTGTTGTTCGGATTCTGCTGGGAGAAAGCGCCCTTTCCAGGCTTTGGCACAAGAACCGACATTGGATTTTGGTAATTATCCAAAGGAATTCCCAGCAGATTATAGATACCAATTCCGATGACCGCGTTTTGTTCGATAACTCCCCAATTTCCAAAATATAAAGTACTGTCCACTCCCGTAACAGAGCGGTAGTTTCCATCTACTCCTTTTATATAGGCGATGGTACTTTTTTCCCTAAAGTTGAGGTAAGCCCGTTCTTCCAGTTCTTTTGAAAACTGGGCCACGCCTTCAATTTCCTTGATTTTCTGTTCTTCTGCGGGAGAGATTGAAAAATGCTTGCCAGTGACAGGAAGTGCTTTGAGGTCAGGATCAAAAGTGTTGGTGAACGACAAGCTGAAGGTTTTTAAACCTGCAAAAGCGGAAAGCACCACGAATAAGGCTGCTGAACCAATTACAATTACCAAAAAAGTGATAAAGTTTATGATGTTTACGGCGTTTTGATGGCTTTTAGACCGTAGATAGCGTTTGGCAATGTAGAAGGAAAAGCTCAAAATCAGGATTTCTTGCGTTTGTCCAAGAGGTCCCGGTTGACGATGGGATTTTCTTCTCCTTTTAGAGAGGTTTCAATTTTATCGATATAATCCAAAGAGTCATCCAAGAAAAAGAGTAGCTCGGGCACCCTACGTAATTGGTTTTTCGTACGCTGTGCTAAATCGTGTCGGATAAGCACTTTGTTCGACATTATGCCATCGAGAAGCACTTCAGAGTTGCTATTGGGAAAAATACTGATGTAGACTTTTGCTATGGACAAATCTACGGTAACGCTGACCTTGGTCACTGAAATAAGAGTACCCTGCATACCGCCATCCGTAGCTGCCCGCTGAAGGATATCCACGAGGTCCTTCTGTAATATTCCAGCAATTTTACGTTGTCGCTGTGATTCCATACTGCAAAATAACGGAATAAATGATGAACCTCATCGATTGCTACCACATCAGTATGTAATTTTAAGCCTAGAAATTCTAGTTGTGGTACAAAATGGAAAAAATAGAGCATATAGGAATTGCGGTCAAGGACTTGACCAGCGCGAACGTGTTATTCGAAAAGTTACTGGGGGTTTCTCATTATAAAATTGAAGAAGTTCCTTCTGAAGGGGTGCGTACTTCTTTTTTTAGATCGGGACCGAATAAGATAGAATTGTTGGAGGCCACAGACCCCAAGAGTCCCATAGCCAAGTTTTTGGACAAGAAAGGGGAAGGAATTCACCATATAGCCTTTGCTGTAGAAGATTTGGAAGTTGAGATAAAGCGGCTGGAAGGGGAAAGCTTTGTGATTTTACCTGGATTTCCTAAAAAAGGTGCAGATAATAAGCAAGTTGCTTTCTTACATCCCAAAGGCACCAATGGCGTATTGGTAGAACTTTGCCAAGATATTAAGGCTTCATAGACCAATAAAACCTTGCGGTGTAGCAAAATAAATGCTAATATTGCATCCCCTTAAAGGGAGGTCCTATAGCTCAGTTGGTTAGAGCACCTGACTCATAATCAGGGGGTCCCTGGTTCGAGCCCAGGTGGGACCACTTAAAACCTCTTGTAACACGCTAAATATAAGCGTTTTTTAAAAACTAGGGTCAAAAATGGGGTTTAAAAATTAAAGTGCTTTAAACCCCTCCTTTTGAGAAACAAAACACACTTTAGACGCACCACCCTCTCGCAGCCCTTGCCCTCACTGGTCGGAAAAAAAGAACACTTTAGGGAAACAAAACACACTTTAGGGAAACAAAACACACTTTGGCGTTTTTTGTGGAAACCGAATAAAAGTTCGCATAAATAATTAATTGTCAATTGTTTATGAGGAAAAAGTTAAAAATATAACAAATTGTTAGGGAAACAAAACACACTTTACGAGAATTAAAACACACTTTGTGAGAAACAAAACACACTTTATCCTTGTAACTCTTTGATTATCAAGCTTCCCAAAAGCCCTAATTATATTATAATTCGTAAATAAATACGTATTCGAATATAGGGACTTTAACGGTGTTAAACCCACCCGCCCTCCTGCTCATTCGCCGCAAGGCTTTTTAAAAAAGGTCTCAATTTTTATTTGTCGCCAGAGGGCTCAAACAAAAAATTTCGGCCACATCCATTTTGAGTTTTTTTAAGCCTTTTGGAACAAATGCATAGAAACCAAAAAAATTGATTTTAAAGGCATTTAAGAGCAGATTTTGGAATAAGACAGGGAACGTGTGTAAAATTGAAGAAACGCGCTTAAATGAGACGAAAAACAAAAAAGCAGCACGTTTTTGTACTGCCTTTTTAGAAGTCTATGCTTCCGTCACATGACTTTCGGTGCTTCTCACGGGCGTCTCCACGTTGCCGCTCTGTCCTCCCTCACATGCAGGGTAAATATAGACTATTTCTTCTAAACGGGGCTATCGCTTAGTTCGGCCTAATCCTAAAAAACTCATAAGCGGAATCTAGGATTGTACGGGTCGGCCACAACGGTGGACCCCTGTCATGGTTTTTGGTCCAAAAAGCCCCGCCAGGGATTTTCCTTGCCCTGGCAAGGAGCCTACCATAATCCCATCAATAGATTATGATTTGGTTTTCATTTCCGGTGCCTCGACACTTCCCATCGACGGTAAATGTAGTCCCGTCCCCATTTTCCCCTGCAATGGTTTTCCCGGCAATAGGGGATCCCCCAAAGAGTGGACCTCCCGATTGCCGGATCGGGTCGCATACTCCCAAAACCCTTTTTGGGAAAGGGACGGGCCAGGGACAAAAGCATCGACGGGGCGACCAATCTCGACACCTGGGAAAACACAAATTCTCTAAGGCTCCCAACGAGTTAAAACATTCTGATATTGAAATGCTTACATTGTATTAAATGTAATATAATATTGTATAGTAATATAATATTTAGTATCTTAGGTAAATCAAATAACATCTAAAATATCGTCAAAATGAAAAATGTAGTTTCCCAAAAGGGACATCCACAATTTGAGCTTGAAAAATCAAGAGAACTGACCAAGTATTCCAAATCCAAAATGGTCGCCCATGTCAAAGATGGCATCAAAGGTATTGTGTACTCTTTCGAAAATCCATACAAACGAAAGAACCAGTTCATGGCCGTTGGCTTTATTGGAAATTCAAAACGCCATAATTTTTATTACCAATTTGAAAGTGTAGAGCAAAGGGATAGATACATCGAGAACTTTTTTCTGCATATCCAACGGGTGGAAGAGGATAAACAGCAACGAAAGCAAACCAAGATTGATATGCGAAACAAAATGGCAGAAACCTTCGTAGTGGGAAGCCTACTGACAGGAAGTTGGGGCTATGAACAGACCAATAGGGAATTCTACCAGATTGTTGAAAGACCTTCGAGATTTACTGCAGTGGTACAAAGAATTGGCGAAAGCTTGGTCAAAGGTTCGGAGGGTTTTGATTCATGCAAGGTCAAGCCCTTAAAAGACGTTTTTATCGGAGAACCCATCCTAAAGAAAATCATGTACTACGGCATTGGGTTTGAACACTTCAACCTGTCTTTATGCGATGATAGGGATGGCTATTATAAATCCTGGGGATATTGATTTCAGAAAGGAAATAACGTAATATACAGTTACAACGTAATATTGTCAATTTACTATTAAAGCATAATATTTTATTTAATATATTGTGCAGTATCAAATAATTATTTAAAACTCGTCAAAAATGAAAACAATACTCGCTGAAAAGCCGAGTGTTGCCCGCACTATTGCTTCAGTGGTAGGTGCCCGTCATCGTAATGATGGCTACCTTTCGGGCAGCGGCTTTAACGTTACTTGGGCCATAGGCCACCTAGTGGGACTATCCATGCCGCAAGACTATGGCTTCGAAAAATGGTCCCTGGAACATCTACCGATTATTCCAGAGGATTTCAAACTAAAAATCAACGAAGAAGCCGGAATCCAAAAACAATTTAAGGTCATCAAATCGCTTTTTTCAGCATCAAATATGATAATCGTGGCCACCGATGCGGGTAGGGAAGGGGAATTGATTTACCGCTACATCCATCAAATGGCCAATCCTCCTGGCCATATCCAAATTCAAAGACTATGGATTTCAGACCTTACCGAAAGTACGATCCGAAAGGGAATGGCCGACCTAAGGCCCATTTCGGAATACGACCATCTCTACTATGCCGCAAAGGCCCGTAACCAAGCGGATTGGTTGGTGGGAATCAACTTTACCCAGGGGTATACCTTGGCAAGTGGAAAGCGAAAGCCCCTTTCCATCGGCAGGGTACAGACCGCTACCCTCAGACTGGTCGTGGACCGATTCAAGGAAAATAAGTCCTTCACATCCCAATCCTTCTTTGTTCCCCAATTGATAATTGAGGATACAGAAACACCCGTAGTTCTAGCTTGCGAATCCAAGTTCAAAACCGAAAATGAAGCTATTGGAGCTATTGAGGAAATTAAGGGCATAGATTCCCCACCAATACATAGGGAAGATAAGGAAATCCAAGAGGTTCCGCCTTTACCCTACGACTTGACCACCTTGCAACGAACCGCCAACAAGGCCTTAAAGTATACCGCTCAGGACACCTTGACAACGGTTCAGTCACTTTATGAAAAACATAAGGTCGTAAGCTATCCAAGAACAGAAAGCGAACACTTGGCAACTTCCCAGAAAGATGAAGTCCTTTCCATATTCAATGATCTACCAGGATTTGAATTCAACGGAATACAGACGGATTCCATTAAAGAAAACTGTCTTTACAACATCCCTGAAAGCAAAGTATTCAATGATTCCAAGGTGACCGACCATCATGCCATAATCCCAACCGGAAAGCATGTAGCCCTTGATATTTTGAATGAAAAAGAGCGAAATATCTACTTGATGATCGTCAAGCGGTTTTTTCAATCCTTCCTATTCCCATGCAAAAAGGCAAACCGAAAACTTTCTGTCCGTATTGGTGATTTGGTGTTTTCAGCAAGCGCAACCCAAATCATTCAAAAAGGTTGGCGAGAGCTTACCGAGGCTAAGGAACCAGAAACCTCCCTCCCTGAAACGAACGAAGGGGAAACCAGAATGATCATTGACTCCAAGGTGTATGAGGGGAAAACAAAACCAAAAGCCCTTTATACGGAAAGCGCTCTACTTGGTTCAATGGAGACAGCGGGACAACTTGTTGCAGACAAAAGCATCAGGGAGGGATTGAAGGAACGTGGCCTCGGAACCCCGGCCACACGGGCCACCATCATAGAAACATTGATAAAACGGGAATATGTAGTACGGGAGAAATCAAAGCTTGTTCCTACTGAAATTGGTATAGGTTTGATCGGTTCGCTCAAAGATTTGACCTTTAGTACCCCTGAGCTTACCGGAGAGTGGGAGTTTAAATTGAAACAAGTGGAGCGCAAAGAATTGGGATATGATAAGTTCATGGAACAAATCAAGGCCTATGTAAGTTCAGTATTCCCCGAGGTATTGAGTGCCGCAGAAAAGGTCAAGGACATACAGACCGGAGAAGAACGGAAAAGAAATCTGACTTTTGGGAAATGCCCCAAGTGCAATTCAGGGGAAATTCGGAAGGGTAAGAAGTCCTTTTTTTGTTCGAATTGGAACCAAGAGCCAAAATGCGACTTTACAATATGGAACATCACTTTCAACAAGAAATTGTCGGATACCCTGGTAAAAGAACTTCTTAGCAAAGGAACGACCAGAACCATAAAGGGTTTTAAGTCCAAAGCGGGAAAGCCTTTTGAGGCCAAACTGACACTTGATGACGACAAACGGGTGAAACCTGTTTTCGAAAGAAAATTCAAATAACGTATTATTTGAAATATAATATTATTTAGCTTTAACCACAATATGATATTACATGAAGGTAATAGCCATTAGCAATCAAAAAGGGGGTGTCGCCAAAACCACCACATGCCTAAATCTTGCTGCGTTGTTTGCCAAAAAATATAAGGTCTTGATTATTGATTGTGATAAACAGGGTAATCTGACCAAAAACATTGGAGATAAGGATTTCGATAGCTCAATAAATGACCTCTTTTTAAAAAGGGACTATGATATACAACAGGTTCGTAAGAATTTGGACTTGATACCTAGCTCAATAGATTTTGCGGGAATCGATTTGGTCATACAGGGAAAGCTTGCCAGAGAGACGATATTGACAAAAGCCATCAAAAAGCGTAAAGAGGATTATGATTATGTCTTTTTGGATTGCCCTCCGGACATGAACTTGGTGACCATCAATGCGCTTACCGCTTCGGATTATGTAATTATACCTGTTCAAGCTTCACAATTCAGTATGGACGGAGTCAATATCATGATAGATTTTGTTAGTGGTATCCGAGAAAGCCTTAATCCGGAGTTGACGATTTTGGGTATACTGATAACCCATTTTGATGAACGGCTCAAAATTAGCAAGAGCATTGAACAGGATTTTATCGATAACGAATGGAAGGAAGCCCTTTTCAAGACAAGAATTCGTAGGAACACAGCAATTGAAAATTCCCAACATAAGGATAAACGGATGACGATTTTTGAGTATGATGAGAAAAGTGCGGGAGCGAAGGACTATACAAAACTCGGTAAAGAAGTAATACATAGAATACATAATTACAGTTAGCATATGACAGCAAAAAGTAAGGGACTTGGGCATTTGTTGACCCAGAACCAATCAACCCAAAAAAACAAAAGAAATACAACCGTTGAAAAAAAGGGCCCCGGTAGACCCAGAAGTAAAGAAGAACAGGTGAGTTTTACAGTTAGGAGCGAAGCTTCGACCAAAACACTATTGATGAAAATTCAAAAGGTCAAACAATTGACTGTGCCAGGAAAGACCTCACAAGGAGATGTTATAAAAGAAGCCCTTGAACTGTTGGCCAAGAAGATGAAAATAGATGAAAAGGAAAAGGAGTTTGCTAAATTTTTAAAGGACCTTTAATTTATGCTAATTCTTCAATCCTTTATTTGAACTTTGGTAACGGTCTTGGCTATGAACAGTTGCATGGGTTAACACGAACTTTTGCAAGTACCACAACCTGAAAATTCCACAGGGATTTTCAAGATAAGCTTGTAATAGCAATTGTTTATAGCCATTGTTGCCACCAGTTATTTTATTCCAATAATTTTTTCAATCGGTTCGTTAATATAATCAAATTCAAGTTTTTCCATTCGGTGTATTGGACTGTCAAATCCAATAATATTGTTTCCACTAAATGACCTTAAATCCAAAACTCGAAATTTCTTTTTGTATTTAGTCAGCGTTTGTTTTTCTAAATCTACAATTCCAATTCTTTGGATTGTTCCGCCAAAAAATGACTTGTCCCAAATCGGTATTGCAACCTTTTGTCCGTTTCGAGTCCAGATTGCTGGTCCGCCACAATTTTCGGGAATCAAAACTTCTTTATTGTCATTAAGTTTGATTTTGCATTTTCCACTCAATGGTGCGCCCATTCCAACTTCGTTAAGATTAGAATATTCCAATGTAGCTTTATTTTCATTTTCCTGTCCGTTTGATTTTTCGTTCGGAAAATCCCACGCATTTGGATATTTCAGAGAATCCATTGAGAATCCGACTATTCTGCCAATTGAAAGTTCGTCAAATTTTAATGCTTGTAGTATTGTTCGAGCTTTGTATTTGTCCGATTTTTTGGCTTTGTCAAATTCGTCCATTAATCCACTTACATAAAGGCGTTCGTTTCCTGTCATTCCTTCAATTCCGACAACGCTATTTGCTTTTTCGTAGATTTCTTCTTTGGTCATTTCTCTAATTGGTGGCAACGGCCACGGCTATGATTTCGTTGCGGACTTTCCCAACGGGAAATGTCCGGCCGAAATCCAGCCGTGTTAAGAGTTAATAGGTTTAAAGCCGGCAAGAATGCCGCAATGAATTATAGCCCTTGTTAGCGGTTCGGTTTTTATTTTTCAATTCCGAAAATATTTTCAATTATAAGTCCAACCGCATTTTTTGTTCTCGGTACGTTGTCTTTTTTCAAATACTCTTGAAGTCCGATTGCAATTGAGTCCAATTTCGGATAGTCCATTAATCTCGGGTTTAATTCCCTCATCCAAGGTGATTGGTTAAGTCTTTCTCCGGTAGTTGTACAAAATTTTACCGCATCGATTGCTATCAGGCTCCATGGTCGGCCCATGTCCAACCATTTTTTAGCCCTTTCCCAAGTAAAATTCGAACTGGCTGCCAAATGACCCCATGCTTGGGTTATGTTTTCATTCCGTTTGGCATTCCTTTCAATCCAGTCCAGAGTCGGTTCGTACTTCAAGAAATTAAGTGGCCCCATAAACTCGGAAAGATACTTGTCCTCGCACTTTTCTAATTCCGCGGTCATTAGTTGAAAAGCTTCTCTTTTCTCAAATTTTTCGGTTATCTCCTCCATTCGAATTTGGAAGTCTTCTATTTTTTGTCTGTCGTACATTTATGATTGATTAAACTGACCGCTAACGTCTCGGGTATGGTGACGTAGCATCCCGCAGGGTGCTATGCACTATACCCA